>Ga0310695_10000002_pt1 | contig 562739 bp, 408 predicted proteins | sample RumenRJG_04DNA_FD_203882 | JGI IMG/M metagenome (GOLD analysis project Ga0310695, IMG submission 203882) | Bovine rumen microbial communities from Lethbridge, Alberta, Canada - RJG_04 (v2) (version 2) | ecosystem: Host-associated > Mammals > Digestive system > Stomach > Rumen | place: Canada...
GTGTTTGTGTACCCATCTGTTGTATTCATGTAATGAGCTACAATCGCAGCTTTTTTTTCTAAATTTAATTTAGACATAAAAAAAGTGTACCTCCAAAAATTGTCTCCAACTTTTGGGGTACACTTCACGGAAGCCCGTTTTTTTGTCCCCTGCTGATTTTTCCGCCTACCCGGAAATCTTCCGCCTGAAAAGCCGCGCTTCGGCGTTCTGCGGGTCGAGGGAAAGGCTGTAGTCGATTGAAAGCTTCGCCTGCTCGACGTTCCCGAGCGAAAATTGTATGACCGCGATTCTGTACAGGATTTTTGATTTAAGGGCGACGCTCTCGCATTTTCCGGCAGCAAGACCATAAAGCGAAAGCGCCTTCTGGGATTCTCCCGTGCTCGAATAAATCATCGAAAGGTTTATCGCAGATGCAGGCGTCGCAAAAACAGAGACGTTCTCGAACGACTGGGCGACATCGTAGCTGTTTACGACTCCGCCCGACTCGAACAGGACGAATTCATACAGCCGTTTCGCCGCGGACACGTTTCCGTCAATGAGAGAGAAATACGCGGCAAGCTCGACTTCCCAGATGCTCATCGACGCGACGGATTTCGCGACACGGTCGCCGAATGCAAGCCTGACGACGGATTCGGGAACTTTCTCGGACTTCTCGCGGTATTCGCCGCCGAACATGTCCATCTTCACCTCGACGGGCTCGTTTTCCCGTGATGCAACGGGAACGTCGCCATTTTCGCCGCCGTCTTTCGCTCCAAGATATTTCGCGCTTATGTAGTTCGAGAAGAGGGTGCGCGCGTCATCGATGAATCCGTATGAGATAAGCTTCTGGACGCAGTAATAGACGAGAAGCGACGGGTACATGTTCAGCCCCGACTCGTTCTTTTCGAGCGTCCGCCAAATCTCCGCCGTCTTTGCGTTTATCGGAAGCTCCGAATTCGCGCGCATGAAAAGCGAAATGCGCTCGACAATCAGCGAATCGATGAGGTTCATCTCGCTCACCTCGCCCGTCTTCTCGTCCCCGCGGCTTTTGTCCTCGATTTCCGAAAGCCGGTGGATTGCATCCGAAATGAGGAACCGCGGCCGCTCGTCGAATTCCCTCATCTTCTCGGTGCGGAGCGTCGTCTTCCTTACCGTTTTCTCCAAATCAGTCATTTCGACGGGAAGCGAATCCTCCCACGCGAGTTTTCCGTACGAAAGCAGCGCCGGCGCGTATGACGGATTCCGTTCAAGGACGGAAAAAAGTAGGTCGTAGGCGCGGCGGTACTGCCTGTTCTCATACGACCAAAGCGCGCTGTTGACCGCGACGATGTCGGGAATTTTCTCGGGGGACGACTCGATGTACGCGGAGCGCGCTTTCTCCGCCTGCTCAATCTCGTCGAGCTGCATGTAGCAGTCAGACGAAACGGACGCGGCAAGCGAGCGGACCTCCTCGGACGTGGTGAATTTCACCGCGTTGGAAAGATTTTGGAGGCAGATGTCGTAATTCGCGGCATCGAACTGGACGAGCGCCCAAAAAACGGAGCTGCTCGCGAACGCTTCCGCCTCGGCGCGGCTGACGAATTTCAGCTTCGCCCCGTTCCGCAGGATTCCCTCCTGAAGGAGCGATGCCTTGAGATACTCGCCGTTTGAAAGATAAATCAGCGCGCAGTTGACGAGCCACGCCGGATTCCGCGTGTTCGCGTAAATGTCCTTGTAGATGTCGATGAATTTGTCGCTCATGTAGACGGGAAGGCTTTTCGTGCTGCTGTTCTTGAGCACCGCCTCAGAATAGACGGAGCCGTATTTCGTTCCCGAAAGGATTTTCGTCACCTTCTCCGCATCGCCCGCGCGCCCTTCCCTCAAAAGGAACTGCCCGTACACCGCAGCAAGCTCGGGGTTTCCGGGAAACTTCTTCAGGCCTTTTTTCAGCGCTTTCTCGGCGAGCTTCTTTTCACCGAGGTATTTGTAGCGCTTGTACAATCCGAGCCGCGCCTGATAGTTGTAGGCGTACTTCTCCGATTTTTTCAACAGCTTCAACGCCCCGCTGAAATCCTTTTTCATCACCAAATCGTCCACGTTCTGGATGGATGCCAAGAACGAATAATGCTCGTTTGTCTTCTCGCACGAAGAAAAAACGGCGCAAAAAACGGAAATCGCCGCAAAAATGGCGAAGCATCTGAAAACTGTTGACCTTCTCATACTTAATTTATCGGCTTGTCCGCAGAATACTGAACGCCCGCCCCCGCAGATTCCGCAATGACAATTTTTTCCGGGCGCATCATTTAAAAAACGCAGAACCTGCATGATGCAGGTTCTGTCGGCGTGCGTCAGTCAGCGCTCTCTCCGTTCAGGAATTTTTTTATGTTGTCCAAAATCGCGTTGACGAATTTGAACGAGCCGTCGGGACCGAATTCCTTGGCGATGTGGATTGCCTCGTCGATGACAATCGACGGCTGGATGTCCGTCTGGTATTTTAGAGAATAGACGCTCATGCGCAGTATCGAGAGCGAGACTTTGTTCACGCGCTCGATGTCCCACGTCTTGAGGTGGTTCTTTATGATTCCGTCTATTTCCTCAAGATGCTCTATCGTTCCCGAGACAATCATCCGCGCAAAAACGATGCTGTCAACAGGCTCGCTTTCCTTCTCGGAACTATCCTCGGAATCCCTATCATCCGGCTCTGCAAAATTCCAGTCGAACTTCAGAATCTCATCGAGTGGAATCTTCCCGACCTCAAATGAGTACAATCCCTGGAACGCAAGTATTCTGCTTTTTCTTCTTGACATATAGCTACCAATTTAAAAGTTTGTCGAGTGCATCGCCTGTTTTCTTGCGATCCACATTTTCCGGCGTATCGAGCGACTTGGCGAATTTATTGAGCGCCGCAAGGAATGCCTCGCCCTGTTTCTGGCTCGAAAGGTTCTGCTTGATGTATTCATAGACCGTTATCGTCGTATCCGGCTGGACGACATCGCTAATCGAAAGCATCTTTGCCGGATATTTCTGGCGTACGGCGTAAAACTGGAAATCGTTTTTCGTCTCCGTGAGATTCGAGATAAAGCCGACGCTCTTTCCGAACAGCTCGTTGAGGTCGGCCGCAGACATCCCGAGCTGCTGCGCGTGCTGGACGCTTTTCTGAATCAGAAGGTCGCCGCCCTGATACGTCTTGTCGGCAGTCGCGTTCGCCTTTATCGACTCGTAGGAAAGTTTCTTGTCCTTTAAATCGTTGAGCATTTTGTTCGCCTTCGAGCGGGCAGCTTCGACATCGTTTCCTTTCGGGACGACGACGAGGAAAATCTTCGCCATGTCGTTCTGGACGAAAGAAGCCTTGTTCAAATCGTAGAAATTGCGAATCTCGGCATCGGTCGCAGTCGCGCCGCCAATCTCGTCCTTGTACATGCTCTCGACGTACTGGCGGATTATTATCTGGTTTTTCAAATGCGTCTTGTACTCGGCGACGCTCATGCCGACAGTCTTCTTCATGAAGTCGTCGAGCGAAAGATTCGTCTGGCTCTTTATAATCTCCGCGAATTCCGCCTCGGAAACCTGCCTTCCGACCTGCATGCTGAGCTGCTGCAGGAACACCTTGTTCACCTGCGTCTCCGTAAGCGAAAGCCCGCTCTTCTGCGCGGACTGGATGATAAGCTTCTCGTCAATCATCGACTCAAGAATCTGCTTCTTCTGCTCCACCGAGAACGCCTGGTTGTTGTTCTGCTTCTGGTACAGCTCAACTCTTGTACGAAGCTGTTTAAGCGTGATGGATTCAGATTTGTTCAGTTTGACGACGGCAAGAGGCTGCAAATCAGCCTGCGCGAACGCGCCAGACGCAAAAGAAAAAAACATTGTCGATACAATGGCAGCCACAAGAGCTAAACGTTTCATTTTCATTCCCCTTTTCAGATTATGCGCCCGCAAAAGGTGGGCACGGGCAAACATAACCTGAAAAACATTTTGTTATATAAAAAAGTTACGGACGATTACTGCGGGTCAAGCGGAAGACCGCCGGAAATCGTCGCGCGGATTCTGCGGACGCCTGCGGAAGAGCTCTGCTCCTTCTCAATCTTGAACACGCCAATCTGCGCCGTGTGCTGGACGTGAGGACCGCCGCAAACTTCCTTGCTGAACCAGTCGCTCTTCGCGTCGCGGCCGATGGTGTAGACTTTGACGCTCTCGCCGTACTTGCTCGAGAAAAGCGCGCGCGCGCCCTCCGCCTTCGCCTCGTCGAGCGTCTTTATCTCCATCGTAACGGGGAGGTCTTCCTTAATCTTCTCGTTCACGATGTCCTCGACTTTCTGGATTTCCTCTTTCGTCATCGGGCGCTCGAACGTGAAGTCGAACCTCATCCGCTCGTTGTTGATGTTCGAGCCTTTCTGCGCGACCTGATTTCCGAGAACCTCGACGAGCGCCTGCTGCAGAAGGTGGGTTGCCGTGTGGTATTTCGTCGTCGTGTCGCTCTGCTCCGCAAGACCGCCCTTCGCCTTTCCGGCATCAAGCGATTTAGAAGCCTCCTGATGCTTCTTCTCGGCTTCCTTGAAGCCCTCCAAATCGACGGTCATGCCGTTTTCCGCGCCAAGCTCCTGCGTGAGCTCCACGGGGAAGCCGAACGTGTCGTAAAGGCGGAACGCGACTTTTCCCGAAATCTCTTTTTTCGGGTTCTTGAGCAGGTTCGGAAGAAGGCGGCGGAATTCAGCCTCTCCGTTCTTGAGCGTGACGCGGAATTTGTTCTCCTCCGCAGTAAGCTCCTTCCTGATTTTCTCCGCGTTTGCCTCAAGCTCCGGATACGCAGCCTTGAAATTTCCGATGACGACATCGGCAATCTCCGCGAGGAATTCCTTCTCGATTCCGAGCTTCATTCCGTGGCGGACGGCGCGGCGGATGAGGCGACGGAGAACATAGCCCGCGCCGACATTCGACGGTGAGACGCCCTTCTGGTCGCCGAGGATGAACACCGACGCTCGGCTGTGGTCGGCAATTATGCGCACCGATTTGTCCTTCTCCGCGTCCGTTCCGTATGAATAGTCGGAAAGCTCCTCGATTTTGCCGATTATCGGCTGGAAAACCTCGGTGAGGTAGACGCTCGTCTTTCCCTGAAGGATGCAGTTCGTCCTCTCAAGTCCCATTCCCGTATCGACGTTCTTTTTCGGAAGCGGAACGAGCGTTTTCTCGTCGACGCGGTTGTACTGCATGAAAACGTTGTTCCAGATTTCCATCCAGTTCGCGCTGTCAGTTCCCTTGTTGCTGCCTTCCGGAGGAAGACCTTCCCCGACCCAATAGAAAATCTCGGTATCGGGACCGCACGGACCTGTCGGACCTGCCGCCCACCAGTTGTCGGAAGCGGGAAGATAAGCGATTTTGTCCTCGGGCATACCGTTCTCTTTCCAGTATCCGGCAGCCTCCTCGTCGCGCGGTGCATTCTCGTCGCCCGCAAAAACAGTGACGGAAATCTTCCTCGGGTCAAGCCCGAGCCATTTCTCGCTCGTAAGGAATTCGTAAGAGAACGCAATCGACTCCTTCTTGAAATAATCGCCGAGCGACCAGTTGCCGAGCATCTCGAAGCACGTAAGGTGGCTCGGATCGCCAACCTCGTCGATGTCGCCGGTGCGGACGCACTTCTGGTAATCGGTGAGGCGCGTTCCGCCCGGGTGCTTCTCGCCGAGCAGATACGGCACGAGCGGGTGCATTCCCGCCGTCGTGAACAAAACTGAGGGGTCATTTTCAGGGATAAGGGACTGCCCTGAAATTTCGGCATGATTCTTCGATTTAAAAAACTCAATGTATTTTGAGCGCAATTCGTTAGCAGTCATAATCGATGATAATATTATTTTATAAGGATGAATTCAACACGACGGTTTTTCCATCTGTTCTCCGCGTCCGTCGATTTCGCCAGCGGGAACTTGCTTCCGTTTCCTTTTGCGGAAAGCCTGTCCGCCTCGATTCCGTTCTGCACGAGCCAGTTGAGGACGAATTCCGCGCGCTCCTTGGAAAGCTGCACGATTTCCTTTTCCTCAGTATCCGAACCTGTCATATTGTTCGCGTTTCCTTCTATGCTTACCCTGTAATCGCGGAATTTCTTGAGGATTTCCGCGACGCGGTGGAGGACGCGGATATTGTTGTCGATGGTGCGCCGGTCGAGGCCGTGGCTTTCCTTGTCCCAATCAGGCGCGCTCCGCACTTCCTCGTCGCTCACGAAATCGGCGTTGTCCGAGCGGAATATAATCGACGGAACCTGAATCTTGAGGCGCCCGCCTTCCTTGATGACGAGAATATCGACCTGGACGAATCCCTCCTCGACGCATTTCGTGCCGTTGGAATCCTCAAGCGTGAACGTATACGGATAATCAGTCGCCGACTGGACAAGCTCGTTCGAGACGCTCTTGCCGTTCCACGTTATGACGTCGTCAACCTTCGTCGTCCCGGACTTCGACCAGAACGTTTTCCTTCCGTCAGGCGATTTCACCACGAACGACCATTTCTTCACGCCCGCCTCGCTGTCGATTCCGAGATAGACGTTCAGCTCGTCGCCCACGCCGTCGCCGTCCGGGCTGAAATAGCGCGGCGAAATGCGGACGGTCGCCTTGGGGACGGGAAGCTCCTTCATTGCTTCCTTCGACGCGTCGCTTGCGAAAACGACCTGCGACACCGATTCCTGCGTCTGGAAATCGCCCTGCTCGTCCTCGCCGCCGCTGTCGGAAACGACAATCGCGCCCTCGGCAGGCTCGACGAATTTGCGCAGGACAATCGGCTTCGTCTGCTCGTTGTAATATCCCTCGGGACTTACGGAAACCTTCTGCAGCGAAATCCGCTCGCCATCCGCGCCCATCTCGCTCGTCGGAAGATACTCGCCCGAAAAGAACGCCGTGCCCGACTCGGAACGGAACTGGATGAACGTCTTCCCGAAGATGTCTATCTGCGTGAACCGCCCGCGGTCGCTCAAGGACGCGCCCTCCACGGTATACTCGCTGTTCGTGAACGAAATCCTCACGCCGTCGTCGCATTCCCACGACACGTCCTTGACGAGCTTCTCGACGTATTCGCTCACGTTCTCGCGGTTCGAACGCGACTTCGGCTTCATGACAACTTTCTTGTAGTTTCCGTCCCACAAATTCTCCTCGCCGATGAGCATCCGAACGTCGTCCTGGATTTTCACGCGAATCTCATCCAAATCGACGAGAGAGATGTCGAACCTGCGCTGGAGGTTTTCGATTGACTTGTTCACCGACGAGAAATAGATGCCGTTCCTGCGGAGGTTGCTGTTCGTCCACGAATACACCTCCTCGTTGTCCTCGAACTGGAAGACGATTTCCTCGTTCTGCTGGTCGAAGAATATGAAGCGCCGTTTTTCCGCGCCGTCAGCCTTGTACCACAGCCCGTTCAGGAATTTCGCGAACGAGGATACGGTTCCGTCCTGAATTTTCGCAAGCTCCTTCGCCGCAATCGAGCTTCCGGCAACGCGGATTGAGCGCACCTCGACGTATTTTCGCTCGGAAGCGCTCCAGTCGTACATCGTCTGAATCTGGTCGAGCCGCGCCGAAGACGAATTCGACGACGACTGCGCCTCCGACGTGTACACCCAGACGGGAAAACTGCCGCCCGACGACTGGGAAAGCTCGTACGACTCGCTCCGCTGGTTCTGCTGTATGAAAATCGTCCCCTCCGACTCGAAGTCGCCGATGAGCCTCATCCCGAATTTCTGCGGGGAACCGTCAGCGCCAGACGTGTCGGCAATATAAATCTTCATCACGAAATGGCCGTTGTCCGCGTATCCCTGATAGACGAGCGCGTTCTTGTGGTTCCCGATTACGTCCATGCTCGTGCAGACGAACGTCCTGACCTGCGCGATTTCCGTCTGGATGGTGAACGAGCGCACGTACGTCGACGAGGCTGCGTTGTAGAGCGCGACGACGACGGAAAGATACGGGCTTGACGATGTTTTTATGACGTTGAGCTGGTCCTCGAACCCGTCGTCGTCGATATCGACCTCGACAGTCGAGATGAGCGTCTCCCCGCTCGACAGCGTTATGAACGACGTGTCGGGCACCGTCTCCGCCATATCACGCGACGGCTTGTCGCTGATGACGGGAACGACGACGCGGGAGCGCGACAAAACGGAATCGTGTACGAAAAGCTTCCTGCTGAAAACAACGAACGCGAGGAAAACCGCGAAAAGAACGAAAACGACGGGAATCAGCTTCTTCATCTGTCTTTATTCCGCAGCCTTCTTGAGGACGCTGCCGAAATTCTTTATGTAGTCGGCAAACGAGGCGAACGCGAACACGACGCAGAGCGCGAAGAATCCGTCCGTAACCTTCACGAGCACGGAAAGAACGTCATCAAGCGCCGAACTGGAGAGGATTCCGCACGACACGAGGTACCCCGCGATTCCCGTGCGCGTGAACCCCTCGACGGCAAGCGCGACGAAGCAGCTCGCCACATAGAAAACAGTCTTGAATTTCCCGCCCTTGCGCGCCGCGATTGCGACGCCCTGCTTAGCCGAGACCATGCGCAGGAAATTCTGCGAGAACTCACGGTAGAGGATGAGGACGAAGCACACCGTCGGCATGAGCCCGGAAAAAACGAAGCACGTGAACGTCGAAAGATGGAGGAAAACATCCGCAAACGGGTCGAACATCTTGCCAAAATCGCTGACCTCGCCGTTCTTGCGCGCGAAATGCCCGTCCCAGTAGTCGGTGAGCTCGGCAAGTATGAGAAGCGGAACCATGACCGCGAACGACGCGACGGAAAGCGCGCTGCCGTCCTCGCTCTTGAGCCAAATTGGAAGGAAATATATCAGAAAGAAAATCGGGGCGGCAATTATCCTGCAAAGCGTGAATTTGTTAGAAGTTTTCATTTTTTTAGTATCGTTAGCGGGATTGAAAAAGTCAACGGCTAGAAAACAAGGCGGGCGCATAAAAACGCGCAATCCAACAATCGGTTTTCCGCGAATTCAGCCGTCAGACAAAAAAAATCCCCACATACCGGGGAGATTACTCGGTACGCGGGGACGATATTTCATCCCGCCGGTCAAACGGGTTGAAACCTTTTTAGCGGAAAAAAATTCCGCGATAGTAAGGATTACTCCTCGACAACATCATCGAACAACTTGCCCGTGATGTTCTCTTTTCCGGTCGTGAACGTCGCCTTTGCATAGGTACCGACCGCAGCGTTTCCGTAAGCGGCAAGACCTCCGCGGAGAGTCGTTCCGTCATCGTTTTCCGTAGCTGTGCGGGTATATGTTCCGACAGTTTTTTCTCCGATTTTTATCGTGTACGTTCCGGCGGTAGCCTGAGTTACCGTAATAGTGAACGTATCTGTTTTTTTAGTTTCATCGCGAGTAACCTGATCTTTGTATGTAGAGACATAACCGTTCTGAGATGCTGTGATATACTTATCAGCATCTCCAATAGCCGTTGCCGAGCTGAAAGCACCGCCATCTTCTGTAGAGAACGATTCGGAAGAAACGTCTTTGTAGTGCTCCACATAGAAGCCCTTGTCATACGGCCTGTATCCGATGATAACGGCATCATACACGTTTTTTCCCTCGCTATTCTGTGTTTTATGGTAGTCGAACATAAGACCGATGTTCGAATATCTGGTAACAGTTCCTTCATCGTCCTGATAGTATTTTTTAGTACCATCAGTTTCAGTAAATTCAGTCAACTTGCACTGGTATTTCGAGATGTCAACAGTAACCGTCGCATTGAAAGCAGAGACCTGCTCCTTTGTGCCAAGCTGCTTGAACGCACGCTTATAAAGATACTGGGCATCGGTAGATGTCTTTCCATCTTCTCTAGCGTCAGCCCAGAACGTCAAATCGTATTTTCCGCCAGACGAACCGCCGTCTCCCTCATCGTCAGCACAGCCAACGAATGTTCCCGCGACAGCGAGAGCAGCAACCGCGCTGAATGCCGCCAATACTTTCTTTGAAAGTTTCATAGTCAATTCCTCCATGTCGAATCGATTCTTTCCGCACGGACACTCCGCGCGGCGGCTTTCCTTAAAAACACTTAAAAGAAAGCCGATGAGGATACTATATAAAAAAAAAGTAGTTTTTCAACTTTTACTCGCAAAAATCCCATTTTTTGTTTGCGTAAAAAAAGGTTTGCTTATGACAGAAAAAAATCGAACGAAGCCATTTTCTACACGTTTTTGTTTATGGCGGTTGAACGCATTCGAAAACGCCACAGAGGATTTTGTGTTGTGAGAATTGCATTGATAAGAAAAACGCGCAATCCCGAACGCATTTCCATGAAATACGGATGCTGAGTCATGCTTTCTTACGAACGCCGCCCAGCATAGGCTGCGGGATTTTTTCGGGCGGAGCGCGCCACTACAGTGTGCGGATTGCGGAAATGCAGAAATCGTTCATATCGCTGTCGAATTTCAGGATGTAGAGCGCGGGAAACGTGCGCGAAGGCGGAAGCTCGACTTCAATCTCCTCGAAATCGGAGACGAGCCACGACTTGTAGCGGGAAAGCATACGCCCGGGGAAACCGTCGCGCGCAGGAATCGTGTGCTCCGCGCCATCATCCACGACCTCGCAAAAAAAGCGGCGCACGGGAACGAGAAGATGCCTGTCGATGCGGTAGACGCGGACGCGGACGACCTGCCCGGCACGCTCAACTGACACGGGAATGCGCTCGGGCGGAACGGGGAAGCGCGCGCCGAGGAACGAGAACGAGACGGCGCAGAGAACGGCATAAGAGATAACGGAAGGAACGAGAAGGATTTTCCAGAGCGCAGAAAGAGCCGTGCCGAACGCGAAAAGCGCCGACACAAAAATCATGTCCACGCGGCTTTCAAGAAGCAAGTCCGCGCTGAACGCACGCCCCGCGGAAATCATCATCGCGGCGAAAAACGCGACCGCGAACGTGATTGACATGCAGAAAAGCGAGAGCCGGCATCCCAGCATCCGCTTCCCGAAAATCTTCGACGAAACGGCGCAGAGGACGCAGCCGAACGCGGAGCCGAGGAAAAACGCACAGCAGCCGAGGCACAGCGATGCCGACGAATTCATAAGCCCGACCTGTAATCCTGAACGACGCTGATTTCGGAGCGCACGACGAACTGGGGAAGCTCGCACGACGCAATAGTCACAGCCCTGCTCGCAATCGCCGACGAACCTGCCACGCCGCGCAACGTGACGGTTTTCTTCCCGTCGATTACGGAAATGGACGCGCGGAGGTAGTCGATGTTCATCTCGTAGCAGAAAATCAGCACGTTGACGAGGTGCTGCCCGATGAGAAGCTCCTCGATTTTGACCATGCCCTCCTCCTCGACGGCAGCGCTCATCATCGACTGCACCCCGTCGGCAATCATTCCCGCGACGGTGTCGATTCCGAGAAGCCCCGTGTTGAAGACGACGTGGTAAAGCGACGGGTCGTTGACGTTCACGTCGAAAAAGCTCTTGTGGAACCCAGACCTGTTCGTGTCGCTTTCGTTCATGAGCTTCTGCGCAGACTTCCTGTCGAAGCCGAATTCGCGCTCGAGTCGCTCAAGGCGGATTTGCCCGTCGGCGACGAACCGGCACGATATATGGTTCGGGATGTCGCGCAGGACGAGGAACGAGCCGCGCCCAATCAGTATGCAGTTGTTGTTCGACGCGAATTCTAGGATGGCAGTCTGAAGGTAGTCGAGGTATTCGTCCCTGTCCTTCGAAAGCGACGCGAAAAAGCCGGGCCTCCGCTCGTCGAATTTCCGCAATTTCTCCCTCGGAAAGCCGAGCTTCACCACGCGCTCCTCAATATCCTTGCGCCCGAAAAAACGGTACCCCATCTTCTCGGCGACGGCGGCGCAGATTTCGTCGCCAAGAGACGCAATCTGCCTTGAAATTGTCAGAATCGCCATTCAAACCTCCAGTGCAAGCGGAAAAAATCGACTCCGTTTGAAATTCTCCGCATTTGCTCCTAAAATCATCGGAATCCGGCGCGGGAAAGTAAACCGCGGCAGAAACACGGGACGATATAAAGCAAATTAACTTGAGAAGTGCCATTTCGAACTTGTTTCGGCATGACATCGTTTTTTCTGGTTGATTTACTGCATGAGGAGGAAAATCGTGGGCGAAAAAATTGAGTGGAACGAAATCGGGAAGGAAACCCTGCTGAAAACGCGCGTCATGGACGTATGCCAGACAACGTCGGTCTCTCCGGACGGGCGCGAGGGAAAATTCATCGTGAACGACGCCCCCGACTGGGTAATCGTCATCGCCGAGCTGGACGGAAATTTCCTGATGGTCAGGCAGTGGCGGCACGGCGAGAAGGGAATCAGCACGGAATTTCCCGGCGGCGTAATAGATGAGGGCGAGACTCCGGAGATGGCGGCGCGGCGCGAGCTGAAGGAGGAGACCGGGTTCGAGGCGGGAACCCTCACCTACCTCGGGAAGATGAACCCGAATCCGGCGCTGTTCAGGAACCACAGCCATTTCTTCGCCGCGACGGACCTGATTCCGACCGGAAAGCAGAACCTTGACGACGACGAATTCGTCGAGTACATGCAGATTCCGAAAGACGAGGTAATAAGGAAAATGGGAAGCGAGGAATACCCGCATGCGCTCATGGCGGCCGCGCTGATGAAATACATGGCGGCGAGCGGAAACAGATAAACGGCAAAAAAAATGCTGTCCTTTTCGGGGACAGCATTTTTTTTCATGAAGTCCGGATTTCCGGCGCCATTCCGTTTTTCACTTTGCGTCGCTCACGGAAGGAGACGCAGGAGCCGAGTTCGAGATGAGGGAAGAGCCCTGCTTCTGCTCTGCTTTTGCAGGCTCGGCTTTCGCCTCGGATGCCTTCGGTTCCGCGCTTTTTGCCTCGGCAGGCTTCGCGTTCACGACGGGGCGAGAAGAGGCGACTGCCGAATACGTGTCGTACTTCTTCGCGGGATTGTAGACGCCCTCGCGGTACTCGCCCGTTATGCTCGGAATCTTCATCTTCATTCCGGGGTGGATGAGGTTGGGGTCGTTCGGCTTCGGCATGCTCTGCTTGTTCGCCTGATAGAGATTTTCCCACAGAAGCGGGTTGTTGTAGACGTACGTGCGTCCGGATATGTTCCAGTAGCAGTCCTTCGTCTCAGCCCACGGGCGCACGACATAATATTCAGGAAGCGGCGTCACCTCGCGGATGTCGGCAAGCGCGGCAAGAACCTGATTCGCGTAATCGGTCGCCGCAACGTAATCTTCCTTTGCGTACACATCCTTTGCCGACGCGTATGCCTGCTCCGCAGCCGAATACGCCATCGGGAAATTCCTGTCCGCGCTGATTTTCTTCGCGAACGCAATCCTGTCGGAAGCCTTCTTCATCGCCTTGTCAGCCTCGGCCTTCGCGAGCATCTTCTTTATGTATGCCTGCGAGAGCGCGGCGTTCTCCTCCGCTTTCTGGGAATACTCGACAGAAAGCTCGTATTCGCCGGCGTCGAGCGCGTTCTGCGCTTTCTTCGTGTACTCGTCGGCGAGTTTCTGATACGTGTTGTTCTTGTAGCTCACAGAAAAAACAGCTGAACCTGCGAGCAACGCTGCTGCAACAAAAAGGACTTTTTTCATTCAGTATCTCCGTTTTCCGTAAAAACCGCCCGGAACGTCCCGGTCACCGGACGGCTTCAAATATGCCCCTTCTTCCGGGCACCTGTTTTGAAATTCCGAAACAGACCTGTCCGAGATGCCCCCGAACAAGCCAGCTTTTATTTTGCGTCCACGACGCTGCCGCCATCGGCATTATCGGCCGAATTCTCCGCGGCAATTGCCTCGTCGGCTATTTTCGCAGCGGTCTCGGCAAGCTCGCCGGACTCGACGTCGATAACGGAATCCTCGGGATTCGCGAACGAATCCTGCTCAAGGAGCACCGCGTTCTCGTCCTCGATTCCCGCGACTTTCTCGGTAAGCGGGTTTGTCTCGTCTGTCTCGGCAGCGAATTTCTCGGCCTCAAGCTTCGCCTGCTTCGCCTTCTCGAGCGCAGCCTCGGCATCGGCGCGGTCTTTCTTCACAGTCTCGAACATCGTGATGTACGATTCCTTCGCGCTCTTGTATCCGTTGTAGGCAGCCTCGTTGTTCCGGTACGTGTACGCGGACTCAGCCTTCTTGAAAACTTCCGTCGCCTTTACGTATGAATCCTTCGTCCGCTTCGCAACCTGGCATTTCACGCTCTCGGCGTCCTTCTTCGCGGCGATTGCGGCCTTGCGCTCGCGCCCGACCATCGCGGTGAATCCCTTGTTCACGAGGGAATCGTATGCCTTGAGCGCGATTTCCGCCTGCGCGAGAAGCTCCTTTCCGGAACCTGACGAGGCGCAGAGAGAATCGTAATTGGAGAGCGCTTCCTCTCCGACCTTGAGAATCGACGCGTCGAGGTCCGATTCCGCCATCGTGGCGGCCTTTGTCTTGAGCGCCTGCGCGAGGGAGGCTTTCTGCATGGAGTCGAACCTGACGATAATCTCGTTGAGCTCGGCAGAATAATCGTTTTTCGGCTCGGCGGCGAATTTATCCTTCACGCCGCTGAACGAGCCGTCTGTTGCCTTGAAGAAATCGGCATAATACGTCGGAGCCTTCGCCTCGACAGCGCGAAGGCGGGCCGCCTCCGCTTTCTCTATAAGGGCTTTGTTCGCCTCGGAGAAATCCTCCGAATCATCTTCTTTTGTTTCCTCGACGGCAGGCTGCTCGTTCTTGTCGTCAGCCGCCTCGACATCCGTCGATTTACAAGACGCGAACGTGAACGCCGCGAGGATTCCGAATGCAATTGCAATGCGATTAACTTTCAAAATATATATCCTCCTTTATGTCAAATTAAAAATGCTGCTTATTATAAAATAGAAACAAACATCGGGCAATAATATAAAATATCGGCAGGAACGGCAAAGCAGAAAACAGGAAGTCAACGAAATCACAAATCGGCAACGTATTTTGAGCAAGGAGAGCCGTTTTTCATCACCATCTCGTATACAAGCATGAAAAGCAGCGTGTTCTGGAACGCGCTTCCGGCGGAGCGGATTTCGACGTCGAATGCAGAAAGGCGCGCGGTTATCGACGAAGCCTGCGCGAAAGACCAAATCCGAGCGGCGCGCTCGTACTGCGCAATCGCCTTTTTTGAAAGGAACCCGTTTTTTTTGAGGACGGCCTCGCTGACGGGCCCGGAATGGAGCGAATGCCAAAGCCCGAGCTTCCTGAAACACGACGCGAGCCCGGCGATAAGCGGAACGGGGCTCGAATTCTTCGTCATCATGATTTTCTGGACAATCGAAAGGGAATTCTCAAGGCGCTTCTCGGCGGAAAGCCCCGTCTCCACCATCGCGTCGAAAAGCGTGAACGCGTTCTCCTCGCGGTTGTGCGAGAGGATGTTCTCGACGTCGCCCGCCGTTATCGTCGCGCCCGGGCGGAAGCAGTACAAGAAGCGGGAACATTCCGTGCGGAGGGAAAGCGTGTCGCCCTCAACCATGTCGAGGATAAGCGAGACCGCATCATCCTCGATGCCGAACCCGTTTTTCGAGAAGAAATCGCGTATCCAAGCATTTTTCCTGTCCTCAGAAATCTCCCAGAAAATCTGCCGGTTCTGTTTCGGAACGATTTCCTCGAGCTTTTTGTCCACGGAAATCTCGTCCGAAACGAGGATGAGCACGTTCTGGGAATCGGAGGCGGACGCGAGCCATTCGGAAAGCGCCCCGACGTCATCCTTTTTCTTTATGAGCTCGGCCTCGCGATAGACAACGCAGCTCGACGCGGAGAAAAGCGACCCCGACTGAAGCGTCGAGACGACCTCGGAAACGGGATTTTCCGAAACGTAGCACGTCGAGAATTCGACATCGCCGAGGCGTTTTTTCAAATCCGCTTTTATCGAGTCGATTTTGTCGCCCTTCGCCCCGAATTCGGGACCGGTAAAAAGGTATGCCTGAGCCGCCATCGTCTTCCCGAATCAGTACGCGCGGACTATGCTTGAAAGGATTCCCACAACCTTGACGTCCTTGCTGTAAATGGCTGGAAATTCGGGGTTCTCCGGCTGGAGCCTGATTCCGTCAGTCTCTTTGTAGAACCGCTTTATCGTCGGATAACCGTCCGCGACGGCAACGACAATCTGCCCGTCAACAGCAGCCTCGCTCCGCTCGACAACGGCGAGGTCGCCCTCGAGGATTCCGGCATCCCTCATGCTCGTGCCGCGTACGCGAAGAGCGAAATACGATTTTCCCGCCTTGACGAACGGCTCGACGAGATTCACGTAGCCGTCGATGTTCTCCTCGCACAGGAGCGGCTTTCCTGCCGCCACGCTTCCGAGAATGGGCACCTTCGACACGAACGGCTCGTCATCGCGCTTCGTGTCGACGAGGACGCTTATCGATCGGGCGCGCTTCTGGCTCTGCGAGAGATAGCCTTTTTTCTGGAGCGCCGCGATATGGTCCTGCACGGCGCGGAGGGAAATCCCGAAGTTCACCCCGATTTCCCTGACAGTCGGGGGGAAACCGTTCTCTTTTATGAAGGAGGAAATGAAATTGAGGACTTCCTTCTGTCTTTGTGTAATTTCTTTCATTGCGTTTTCCTGCGTAGAAGTCAGTCTTCCTCGAATTTGCTCTCAAACAGGTCGTAGAGAGTCTCCACAGCCTGCTTCTCGTCAATCCCATCGGCCTTAACGACAAGCACCGTGTTGTAGCTCGCCGCCATCGTTATGACCCCCATAATGGATTTCGCGTTGACAGTCATTGAATCCTTCTGAATCTGGATTTCCGCAGAGAATTTGTTTGCTGTCTGCGCGATGAGTGCAGCCGGCCGAGCATGAATTCCCGCCCGGTTTTTTACCGTAAGAGTTTTTTCTGTCATAAAGAACTTCCTTGTAAATTTATATGAAGATTCTCAATAAGAATCATCGCTTCCATAGTAGGTGTCGCGGACCTGCCCAGTCTCAATCCACTTGAGGATGTTCTGGTTGAAATCGCGCGCGGAATCGTATCCTTTTGCCCGGAGGCGCTCGTTCATCGCGGCAGCCTCGATTATTATGGGAAGGTTCCGCCCCGGCTTGACGGGAATCTCGATTTCCGGAATCTCGACGCCGAAGAAATCGACCATTTTCCTGTCGGTACCGATTCTATCGTACGTTTTGTCAGAATCCCATTCCCCGAGCTTTATGACGAGCTGAATTTCCTTCTGCTCGCGGATGGAGCCGATTCCGTAAAGCTGCGAGACATTTATGATTCCAAGCCCGCGGATTTCCATATGATGGCTTATAAGCGCGTTCACGCCCTGCCCGAGTATGGTGCTCCCGTTCACGCACCTGACGTTGACGATATCGTCCGCGACAAGGCGGTGCCCGCGCTCGACAAGCTCAAGCGCGCATTCCGACTTTCCGACGCCGGAATGCCCCGTCAGGAGGATTCCGATTCCGAAAACCTCCACGAGGACGCCGTGCATCGTCTTTGTCGGGGCGAACACGTTGGAGAACACGCGCATGAGCCTCATGCAGAATTCAGTTGCCTCGATATTCGTCTGGAGGACCGCGCACTGGACGCTTTCCGCCGTCTTTATGAACCTGTCGTCAGGAAAAAGATTGTCCGAAAAAACGACGAACGGGATTCCGAACGAAAACAATTTTTCGACAGAATCGGTCTTGTTCTCCGCGTAAAGCTTCTCGAGGTACTTCACCTCGCCAAGCCCGAAAACCTGCGCCCGGTCGGACTGGAATCCCTCAAAGAACCCCGTAAGCGCAAGCCCCGCGCGGTTGACGTTCGGGACGACGACCTCCTTGGAGAGACCTTTCCGTCCACCTATACATTTGAGATTCAACGAATTCTTGCCCGGAAGTTTCATGTCGAGCAAATCAAGCACCAAGAAGGGTTTTTCCGCCATAAAAATGACTATACACACAAACGCCAAAACGCACAAGTTGTTTCTACAGCCAAACGCATCATACGCGAAACTCCCGCATAAAAAGCGCAAGCAATGCCGGCCCGGCGCATATTTTTCCGTTCCGGACACAAAAAAACGGGCGCCCGTAACGGACGCCCGCAAAAAATCGCCTCAAAAGCGGCTCACGGAATTACTTTTTTTCCTGAACCTTGTCCTTCTCTTTCTTAATCTTGACGTCGAGCACATCCATCATCTTGTTGAGGGAAGCCCCGAAGTCGAAATCCTCGGCGGAGACATGAGCCTGCGTTCCCCAGCGGAAATTGACAGTCGCGTCGAAGACATATGCCTTCTCATGCTCGACCTTCACGATGAGGTCGACGATAAGGTCGTCGGCATATTTCACGCGCTCGATTTTCTTCTCAATCATGTCTGACTGTTTCTGTTCAAGCTCAAATCCCACCGCCTTGATTGTCTTTGTCATAATGTACTCCTTGTTATAAGCAGAATTGTCCACCACGAGCAGACGGCAGCCGCCCCGCTGGACCTATCAAACATGTCCGGAACCTTCAGTTTCAGAACAGGTTGTTTCGAAACGCGATGCTCAAAAACGTGCTATTCGCGCTTTTTTGAACTCGTCTACCTGAGCGACAACGAAGTTATCGAACATGTCTATTACAATATACACCACAAATCCGAATTTGGCGAATTTTATTTTGCGGCGAAGCTCACCGCTCGTACGACGAATTGATGTTCAGCTCGGCGCGGTATTTCGCGACGGTGCGGCGGGCAATCTTTATGCCGCGCTCAAAAAGCATGTCCGCGATTTTCTGGTCGCTCAGCGGCTTGTCGTCGGGGGAGCGCTCCCTGAGAATCGACTCAATCTCCGCCTTGACCCCGACTTTCGACGTCGGCGCGAAATCGCCCCCGACGATGCGGTTCATCTTCTGTTTTTGCACGGTCTCCTCGTTCACCGCGTTCGTGAAGAAATAGCCGAACGGGAAAATCCCGAACTCGCACGAAAGGAATTTCCCGTTCGCCATGCGCGAGATGGTCGAATCGTCGACGCCGAGCGCGCCCGCGACATCCTTCTGCTTGAGCGGGACGAGGAAGCGCGCGCCCTTCTCGAAAAACGCGTGCTGCCGCCTGACAATCTCGACCGCGGCACGGACAACAGTCCACTCGCGGAAGGAAACGCTGTCGATGAAAGCCGACGCCGCCTGGACGGAATCGCGCGCGAAACGTAGCTCCGCCTTCCCCTTCTCGTCGAGGCTGTCCGCCTGGACGGAGGAGAGTTTTTTTTCGAGGGCGGAAAACTCGGGCGAAATCCTCATGTTCGGAATCGAAGCGCGGGAAAACGAAACTTTCAGCGCGCATTCCTCCATGAATTCGCCGACCACAATCCCGTCAGGCGTCTCGAAATTCATCTTTCCGTCACCGTCGGCATCGACTTTCGGGATTTTCTCCACGAAAACATCGGGATATACCGTGTTCGTGGAGGAGACGCCGAACGCGCGCGCAGGAAACGGGTCGAGCGTCTTTATGAAGGAAATCGCGTCGCGCGCGTCATCCTCCGTCAGCAGCTTCCGCGGGATGCGCTCCGTAAATTCAGGATACAGCTCGTCAGCCGCGCCGAAAAAAGCGGATTCCCGCCTTGAGACGATGAAGCGGTTCGCCTTCCGCGCGACCTTTTCGGGCACGGGCGGGTCGAGGAAATCGAAGTGCCCGTTCAGAATGAAGAGAACGATGCCCGAGGCGCCCCTGTCGATTGCCTGAATCAGGAGGCTGTGCTCGAAATTCGTGCAGCACGTCCCGACGGGGTCGAGCCGCTGGACGATGTGGATGCATTTTGCGAGAAGCCGCTCGTCGTTCGACGGCTTCGATTTGTCGAGGAGCGAAATCGGGGCGAGGATGTGGAAGCCGTTCGCGTTCAGGTTGCCGACAAGCCGCTCGCACAGCTCAGCCTCGTCGCGAGAAAGGTTCATCGACCGGAGCTGGTGGAGGAGATGGTCAGAAAGGGGAGCACGCGTGTCGGCGTTCGACTCAAGCGCCTTCTGGAAGCGCTCGCTCGCCTCCTCGCCCTCCTTTCCTGAAGAGCCGTACCGTATGTTGTCGGAGAACCGCGCCCGCGCCATAAGCCCGGAAGAAACGCCGTCCTCAAAAGAGTCGCCCGACACCTCAAGCGCGGGATTCTTTTCCGCTGTCCCGTAAATCTCGTCGCGAAGCTCGCCCGAGGAGAGAGAGAGAATCCTGAGCGACTGGATTTGCCGCTGGCTCAGCCTCATCGACTGGGACATCTTCATTTTTTGGGATTGCGATTGACGCTGTGACAAAACGAGCTGCATGGGGACAGTATACCATCTTTCGAATGTGCCGTCCCGCAGGCAAAAACGCGGGCTGCCGCCATCCTCAGATTCACGGGGAGCGATTTTTTTTGTAGAATCGTGTCATTATGAAAACATTCAGTCGATTCGGAGTTCAAATCCCCGAGATTCTGCTTCCGAAAGGAATCAGCCTCGGAACGTGGTCCGTCATCGCGTGCGACCAATACACGCAAGACAGGGAATATTGGAAAAAAGCAGCCGCGGCAGCGAAGGGAAAGCCGTCGACGCTCAATCTCATCTATCCGGAAGTCTACCTGAACGAGGCGGACAAGGAAAAACGCATCGAGTCGATTCAGCGTACGATGGGCGAATACCTCAAAAGCGGCCTGTTCAGCGCGGAGGAGATGGCGGTCTACGTCGAGCGCACGACGGAATACGGGCGCATGAGGAAAGGTCTTGTCGTCGCGATCGACCTCGACAAGTACGAGTGGAAACCCGGCTCGAAGGCGTTCATCCGCGCGACGGAGGCGACCGTTCCGGAACGGATTCCCCCGAGGATGAGAATCAGGAACGGCGCGCAGCTTGAGCTTCCGCACATAATGCTCCTCGCGAACGACAAGGAGCGCGCGCTCGTCGAGGAGACAGGAAAAATCGCCAAGCTCGACGGGGAAAAGGCATACGACGGGGAGCTGATGCTCGGCGGCGGAAAAATCACCGGCTGGAAAGTCAAAAGCGACCGCGCGATAAAGCGTATTTCCGACGCGCTTGAGAAAATAAAGGACGAGAACACCGATTCCGACGGGAACACGTTCCTCTTCGCGGTCGGCGACGGGAACCATTCGCTCGCGACGGCAAAGGCCGTCTGGGACGAGCACAAAAAGACGCTCTCGGATTCCGAACGCGAGGCAAGCCCCGTCCGGTTCGCGCTCGTCGAAATCGTCAACATTTACGACGAGGGGCTGACGTTCGAGCCGATCCACCGCGTCGTGTTCAACCACAATCCGGAAAAGCTCATTTCGTTCACGGCGGAAAAGCTCGGCGGAAAAATGCTCGGCTTCGATTCGGCGGAAAAGCTTGCCGGATTTATCGGCGACAAGACAGCTGCCGGCGCGCGGTTCGGCTTTATCCGCACGGAAGGCGGGAAAACGTCGTTCACCGCGCTTGAGACGGAAATCACGGACCTCGCGATTGCCGCTCTTCAGCCCGCGCTCGACGAATTCATCGCCGGGGACAGCGGAAAAAAGGAGGACATCGACTACATCCACGGAACGGAAGACACAGTCCTCCTCGGAAAGAAGGAAAACGCGACGGCAATCCTCCTCCCCCCGATTGCGAAGGACTCGTTCTTCCAGACAATCGCGAACCGCGGCGTCCTTCCGAGGAAGTCGTTCAGCATGGGCGAGGCAAGCGAGAAGCGGTTCTACGTCGAAGCCCGCCGCCTCTTCTAAACATCCTCAGCTTGCGGCGCGCGCCGCACATGATGACGGGACTCCATCGGGGTTCCGTCTTTTTTTCCGGCAAACAGCCACCGACGAAACGGCTTATCCACCGCCCGTGGAACGGCTTATCCACTGTCCGTGGAACGGCTTATCCACTGCCCGTAGAACGGCTTATCCACTGTCCGTGGAACGGCTTATCCACTGTCCGTGGAACTTTCTCTTTTCTCTTTTCTCTTTTCTCTTTTCTCTTTTCTCTTTCCTCTTTCCTCTTTCCTCTTTCCTCTTTCCTCTTTCCTCTTTCCTCTTTCCTCTTTCCTCTTTCCTCTTTCCTCTTTCCTCTCTACCTGTGGATAAGGCTGATTTTATTTGAAGCGCGCCTGTTTGTGAAATCATGTTTTTGAATGGCACGGGAAGCCATGCATCAATCGAAAACCAGGACAGTGCCAAAAACAAAAACGCGGTATCACTGCCGCGTCCCATCTATCGGCGCACACGGACGTGCGCACATTGCGAGGACGGAACTCAACGAGTTCCGTGGCTCTGATTCCGACAGGAAGTCGCGCGCCAAAAAAACAAAAACGCGGCATTACTGCCGCGTCCCATTTATCGGCGCACACGGACGTGCGCACACTGCGAGGACGGAACTCAACGAGTTTTCCGTGGCTCTGATTCCGACAGGAAGTCGCGCGCCAAAAAAAACAAAAACGCGGCATTACTGCCGCGTCCCATCTATCGGCGCACACGGACGTGCGCACACTGCGAGGACGGAACTCAACGAGTTCCGTAGCTCTGATTCCGACAGGAAGTCGGAATCAGAGCGGGATATTGCCGTGTTTCTTGCTGATTTTGTCGCTGCTTGTTTTTCCTTCGAGAAGGCGGAAGCTCTGCGCGACGCGGTTTCTCGTCTCCTCGGGATTGATGACGGCGCTGATGTAGTCGCGCTGTGCGGCGATTGTCGGCGTCATGAACGTCGCCGCGTACTCCGCTTTTTTCTGCTCGACGAGAGCGGCGTTCGCGGGGTCCTTCATCTCCTTCGCGAAAAGGATTCCGGTCGCACCCTCGGCGCCCATGACGGCAATCTCGGCCTTCGGCCACGCGTAGACGAAATCCGCGCCGAGATGCTTCGAGCACATCGCGATGTATGCGCCGCCGTACGCCTTTCTCGTGATGACGGTCACTTTGGGAACGCTCGCCTCGCTGTATGCGTAGAGAACCTTCGCGCCGTGGCGGATGATTCCCTTCTGCTCTTCCTGCGGGCCGGGAAGGAACCCGGGAACATCGACGAACGTGAGGAGCGGGATATCGTAGCAGTCGCAGTAGCGGACATGGCGCGCAATCTTGTCGCTGGCGTCCGTGTTCAGCAGGCCTCCGAAGAAGCCAGGATTGTTCGCGACGATTCCGACCGTCTTGCCCTCGATTTTGGCGAACCCTACGACGGCGTTGCCCGCGAATTCCGCCTCCGACTCGAAGAACGAGCCGTCATCGACGACGTCGGAAATGACTTCCTTTATGTCGTAGCCCTTCTTCGTGTCCTCAGGAAGAACGGACTTTATCGCCTCGAGCTTGGCCCCGTCGAAACTGAAGACAGGCTCCTCCTTCGAAGAGAAAAGCCCCTTCTTCATCTTCGGCTCGAACGGAACCTTGTCGCCGTAGAAATGAGGGATGTAGTCGAGGAGCTTCCTGACGTTCTCGTAGCACGATTTCTCGTCCTCGCATCTCCAGTGCGCGACGCCTGACTTCTGCGAATGGATGGCAGCGCCTCCCAAATCCTCCTCGGAGATGTCCATGAACATAACCTGCTTGACGACTTTCGGGCCGGTGATGAACATCTGCGAAATCTTGTCGATGGTGAAGATGAAATCGGTAAGCCCCGGAGAATAGACGGCGCCGCCCGCGCACGGGCCTGCGATAATCGAAATCTGCGGAATGACGCCCGACGCGCGGACGTTCTGGTAGAAGATATCGCCGTAACCGCAGAGCGCGTCAACGCCCTCGGGAATTCTCGCCCCGCCCGAATCGTTCACACCGATGACAGGGCACTTCATCTCGATTGCCTTCGCGATGACCTCGGCAATCTTCTGCCCGTGCACTTTTCCCAAGCTTCCGCCCTGAACCGTAAAATCCTGCGAGTAGATTGCGACCTTGCGTCCGTTCACCGTGCCGAACCCTGTTATGACGCCGTCATACGGCAGCTCCTTCTTGTCCATGCCGAACGCGGTGCACTGATGGCGGGCAGCGGAGTAAATCTCCATGAAACTTCCCTCATCGAGAATCGCGTTTATGCGCTCGATGGCGTGCAGTTTTCCCTTGGCGTGCTGCTTCTCAAGATTGTATTCCATTAGAATTCCTCCATAACGGCGGTTTTTCGTAACCGTTTGAAACGTTTCTTTTCTGAAAATCAGTGCCGATTCCGGATTTGTAACCGGTTTTACTGGCACAACATCGAAAAAAAGTCTAAACACTACGCATATTTTCGTCAAGATGACATTTTTTTAATTTTTGTCATTTAAAATGGAACGGAGAAGCGAAGGACAGAACAGGAAAGACCGCTCAGCGCGCTCCGGAAAGGAATGATTCCGCAGCCGTGCTTCCGTACGATTCGACAAGGTCGCGCGCGCCGCTTTCCATGTCGGTTTCGGAAGGAAGCCACGGGTATTTTTCCCGAAGGGAAGCGGCCGCGGCGCGGACATCTCCGTGCGCGGAATCGAGCGCCGCCTGGTATTCCGAAGCGAATTCCTTGATTCGGACAGACGAGGAGGCGTTTTTTCCCCCGCTCGGCTCAAGGGCGCGGACAATCCAGCGGGAGCCGTTCCATTCAAGCGACACGGTCTCGGAAACTCGCTCGACGTTTATCCGCGACGCGTCCATCGTTATGAAGAAATACTCCGCCGCGTGCGCCGAAACGTCGCCCTTCTTGAGCATTTTCCCGTTCTCCTCGCGCACAGGCTCCCGCCGCTCGCTCCGCCTCGGGAAATCGGCGCGGCTCGGAACGGGATTCCCGTCGATGCGCAGGTTCGTGATTCCGTACATCCAGAACGTCGTCGACGGCTTGAAGAAAACCCATTCCTCGGGCGATACGGTCTTGTCGGACGCGTTGAAGCTCTCGCGCTCCTTTCCGTTGACGTAGAAGCCGGTGATTATCTGGATGAAATCCTTCATTTTCCGACCCTTCGCAATCTCGGACAGATTCGGGACGTCCGCCTTGTGCGCGAACGAGTAGAACACATGCGCGGTCTCGGCGGAAGAAAGCCCGCGGGAAGTCGCGAGCCTGCCGTTCGACTCGACGAAGCTGCCCGCCGCGAATGCAGCGACGACAGCGGCAACCGCAGTCCCGAAAATCCTCGCCCTGTTCCTGCGGAAAAAACGCGAGAACGAAATCCGCCGTCTTCTCGAACGGCTCTCATTCTCCTCCCTCGCCCGGAATTCATCGTCGGAAAGCTCCTGCTTCCGCTCCGAAGCGAACAGCTCCGCGCTGAACGAATCCAAATCGAACGCGGACGCGCGCGCGATTATCTCCGCCCGTATTTTCTCCGCCCTGTCGTTCCTGTAGCGCCGCTCCCCCGGAATCGGCTCGAACGAAAGCGGGATGGAAAGCCCGGCATCAACCGCAAAAGAAAGCGCGCCGGCGATTCCGTTCACTTTATGCGAGAGCGGGACGAAATTTCTGTCGAGGATATCGGTCTGGCGCACGGAATCGTCGTCCGCGGCATAGGGGAAGGTTCCTGAAAGCGCGCGGTACGCGATTACGGCGCGGGTGAAGAGGGACTGCTCCGCCGCGCCAAGCCCCTTGTAGATGAAAAATCCCTGCTTTTTCGCGTACGCTCCGGAATTGACGGCGCAGAATTCGCACACGTCGCCCGGAAGAAGGAGGACGCGCGTGCAGTCGTCGGAAACGAGGATTCCGCAGCCGCCCGTGTTCCCCACGGGAAATCCGCCGGCCTCCCCGGAAAAAGACGCGGAAAGCGCGGCGACTGCGGCGAGCGCGGCTTTCTTTTTGTCCCAGCCCCCGCACCCGCCGCCGAGAATCTCGTCAAGCGCGCGGAAAACGAACGGAACGTCGCCGCAAAACCACACGGTTCCATCAATGACGGCCGTTCCCGCAAATCCCCATCCGGAACAAGAAACGGCTTTCCCGCCGTCAACCGTCACGACAAGCCCCTTGCTCTCCATCAACCCCGCCATGCGTATCTTCCCGAACGAATCGGCATCGATTCCGCTCGAAATGACAGCCACGCCGGCGCCCTTTTCGTTTTCCATCATATTCATGGGAAGGAATTTACAAACAATGGGCGAGTTCGGCAACGGAAAGGAGCGGATTCAGCCGACGACGCCCAGAATCTCCGCGCCGTACCGCTCCGCCTTGCTTTCCCCGACGCCGTAGCAGCCGAGAAGCTCCTCGCGGGTATGCGGCATCTTCCACGCGATGTCGAGCAGCGTCCTGTCGTTGCAGATTATGTACGGCGGGACGGATTCCTCCTGCGCCTTCTGCTTGCGCCATTTCTTCAGCTCGTCGAACACACGCGCGGCATCCTCGTTGTCTCCGAAATCGGCGACGGGCTTTTTGTGGAGAACCGCCTGCTTCTTCCCGCTTTTGGGGAACGACTCGAACGACGGCTGGCGGCTTCCGGAATTCGGGGACGACGGCTCAAGGCGGAACGCGAACTCGATTTTGTCGCGGTTCCTCAGCGCGGAAAGGCCGTCCCTCGTCATGCTCAGAATCGAATACTCGCCCGTCCGCACGAGCATGTCCCTGTCGATAAGCGCATCGACGAGCATTTTCCATCCGTCCGCGTCGAATTCCGTCCCAATCCCGAACACGGGAAGCCCGTCGTGCCCGCGCTCGACGATTTTTTTGTTTTTCGAGCCGACGAGGACGTCAATGACGTAATTCGCCCCGAACCTGTTCCCCGTCCGTATGATGCAGCTCATGAGCTTCTGCACGGGCACGGTCAAATCGCGCACGGGAGCCGTTCCCATCACGGAGTCGGTCGTACAGATGTCGCAGCAGCATTCGTTCTCGCCCGAATACGATTCCCCGAAATACGACAGGAGCGTTCGGCGGCGGCAAACCTGCGACGTGACGAACGTGCGCATCCCCGCTAGAAGCCTTTCCGAGCGCTCCTTGTCCGCGCTGTCGTCGAACAGCAGCCGAATCTTGAACAAATCCGCGCCCGAATACAGGAGAAGTGCCTCGCTCGGCAGCCCGTCCCTTCCCGCGCGCCCGACCTCCTGATAATACTGCTCGACCGATTTCGGCATCGTCTGGTGGATGACGAACCGCACGTCCGGCTTGTTTATCCCCATCCCGAACGCGAGCGTCGCGACCATTATCTGCACGTCGTCGCGTATGAACCTCTCCTGATTCTCCGCGCGCACCTCGTTCGTAAGCCCCGCGTGATAATTGAGCGCGGAATATCCCTCCGCCCGCAACCGCTCGGCGAGGGAATCGACATCGCGCTTCGAAAAGCAGTAGATTATCCCGCATTCTCCTTTGTGCCGCTCTATGCACTCGACAATCTGCTCGAACCCGTCCTTCCTTTTCTGCTGCACGGAGAGGAATATGTTCGGCCGGTCGAAACTCGAAAGGAGCACGGCAGGATTGTTCAGGGCGAGATTCCGTATGATGTCGTTTCTGACGACATCCGTCGCTGTTGCCGTGAGCGCGAGGAAAACCGCGTCCTTGAACTGCTTCCTGACCGCGGAAATCTCAAGATAATCGGGGCGGAAATCGTGCCCCCACTGCGACACGCAATGCGCCTCGTCAATCGTCACGCAACGAACGCGCACGTTCGCGTCGTGGAGGAGGTCGTTTATGCGCGGCGTCGCAAGCCCTTCCGGCGAGACATAGACGATTTTCGTCGTGCCGAACCGAATCGAATCCATCGATTCCCTGTACTGCGCCCAATCGACGGCGGAATTCAGGAAAACGGCGTCGATTCCGCATGCGCGGAGGGCAGCGACCTGGTCCTGCATGAGGGAAATCAGCGGGGAGACGACGACCGTAAGCCCGTCGAATATAAGCGCGGGAATCTGGTAGCAGAGCGATTTTCCCCCGCCCGTCGGCATCACGGCGAGCGTGTCCCGCCCCTCAAGCACGTTCCGAATTATCTCTTCCTGCTGCAGCCTGAACCCCGAATAGCCGAAAACGGTCTTCAGAACGAATTCCGGTGTTTTTCCAACGCAATCAACCATCGCAAAATCTCATCCTCAAAAATCATATGCGCCCGGAAAAAATCCCGGACATGTCCTAGTATATCCGAACGGCACCGCGTGTTCAGCCCACTATTTTCCGCGCGTCCGCGCGCAAAATGCCCGGCACCACTTGCAGAAGACGAGCCGATTCTGCTATAATCCATATATCTTATTTGCCGGGTTGGTGAAATGGTAGACACAACAGACTCAAAATCTGTCGCCTGCAAGGGTATCTGAGTTCGAGTCTCAGACCCGGTAAAAATGCCGCGAGAAATCGCGGCGTTTTTTTTTCGCCGGCGCGTTGTCATTCTCCCGAAAAAAGCGAAAGCGCGCCGACATTTCCCCTGAACGAGACAGCCTCCGCTATATGTTCGGCGAGGATTTCCTCCGAGCCAGCCATGTCCGCAATCGTCCTCGAAAGCTTCTTCACCCCGCTTACCGCACGCTGCGAAAAACTTTTGCGGGAAATCTCATCCTCAAGAAAATCGCGCGCGGAACCGGAAACGGCGCAGAATTCGTCTATTTCCTGCGGGGAAAGGAACGCGTTCCTCTTCCCGAGACGGGCGCGCTGCGCTTTTACGGCACGCGCGACGGGAACCCGCAGCTCCGAAGTCGACTGGCAGACGGCATCCGAATTCGGCGAAGGCTCGGCGACCTGCACGCGTATGTCGATTCTGTCGAGCAGCGGCGCGGAAAATTTCCTCCAGTACTGCTCGACTGCCTTCGCGCTGCAAAGGCAAATCCTGCTTTCCGAGCCGAAATTTCCGCACGGGCACGGATTCGTCGCCATGAGAAGCTGGAAGCGGGCGGGATACACAGTCGAGCGCCCCGCGCGGCTTATCGTTATCGAGCCGCTTTCGAGGGGGACGCGTAGCATCTGCAGGACGGACGAGCGGAATTCGGCCGCCTCATCAAGAAAAAGGACGCCGTTGTGCGCGAGGGAAATCTCCCCGGGGCGGCAGCTCACGCCACCGCCGCAAATTCCCTCGACGCTCGCCGTCTGATGGGGCATGCGGAACGGCGGCACGCGGAGGAGCGGCAGATTCGGAGGGAGAAGCCCCGCGAGGGAATGGATTCTCGTCGAGCTCTGCGCCTCCTCGACCGTGAGCAGCGGAAGAAGCCCGCTGAACCGCTCCATCGCGAGCGTTTTACCGCACCCCGGAGCGCCGAACGCAAGGACGTTGTGGAATCCAGCAGCCGCAATCTGGAGCGCCCGGACAAGAGCCGGCTGCGCCTTCACGTCGGCAAATTCACCCGACGCGCTTACGGCCGGAAAAAGGACGCCCTCCACATCGACGGCGCCGTCAGGAACGAAGGCATCGCGCTCCTCAAGCCCCTCGGAAAACAACGACGAATCGGAAAGCGCGGAGAACGCATCGGCAAGGCTTTCCGCCCCGAACACGCGCATTCCGGCGACTTCCCTCGCCTCAGCCGCATTCGCATACGGGACGATGCACCGCGTTATCCCCGCAGCTGCCGCCGTGGAAGCCGCCGCGTGAACAGCCCTGACAGGACGGAGCGCGCCAGAAAGCTCAAGCTCGCCCATCACGAGGACAGGCCCGCCGGAAAAAGACGCGCCGTTCTTCCGCGACGACGACTCGAGGACGGAAAGCGCGAGCGCAAGGTCGAAGCCCGCGCCCTCCTTCTTCAGGTCTGCCGGCGAAAGGCTGATAAGGACGCGCTCCATCGGAAAATCGAAACCGCTGTTCCGGATTGCCGACTTCATGCGCTCCCGAGACTCCTTGACAGCGCCGTCGGCAAGTCCCACGACATCGACCGCGGGAATTCCCCTCCTCAAATCGACCTCGACGGTGACGAGCGAGCCTTCATACCCGAACGGGGAAAACGAGAAAATCTGCATGGAAAAACCTCCGAAATCAAAGAAGAACAAAAAAATGCGGAGGACTAATCCCCCGCACACTAATTTCCACGCGCGACGCATTTTTTTTCAAAAAACGGTGCGTTTCCCGAAAAATTCCGTATCCTTGTAATCGAACGTGCCGCCAAGCGCCGGAAGAAGCTCCTCGTCCCAAAAACGGTCCTCGATTTTCAGGCCGCCCGCCGTGAAGCCGAGATGACGGTCGGCGCGGACGCCCTTTCCGTGGAAATCGCTTCCAGCGGTGACGAACATCCCGCAGTTTCGGGCAATCTCCTCAAGGCGGTGCCCCTCGTTTATCCTCACGCACGGATGGAACGCCTCAAGCCCGAGAATGCCGCGCGAGCGCAGGTTCTCTATGACGGGGGAAATTTTGTTCAGCGAGATGTAGAGCGAGCGCGGATGGGCGAGAACGGGAATTCCGCCGGACGTGACAATGGCGCTTATCGCGGCATCGACGTCCTCCCCGCCGTGGGGAACGTACCAGGGGCGCCCGCTCCCGAGGAATTTGTCGAACGCCTCCTGCGGCTTTTTGACGATGCCGAGCCCGGCAAGCATCCGCGCGAAATGGGGGCGGCCGAGCTGCCTCGTCGAAAAGCGCGCCTCCATTTCCTTCAAATCGATTCTGATTCCCTTGTCGCGGAAAATCATGTCGGCGATGCGCGAATTCCGCTCGCGCCTGTCCTCGGTGAGGAATTCGATTGTCGCGCGGAGTTCCGCGGAGACGCACCGCAAGCCCAGCCCCAGAAGATGGAACTCGCCCGTCGGCCACGCGACGTTTATCTCGATTCCCGGAACGAAAGCGAGCGGTTTTCCGTCGCACGCGGAAGCAGCCTCAAAAAGCCCGTCAACGGTATCGTGGTCAGTCAGCGCCCAGACGCGGAGCTTCCTGTCAGCCGCGTATCCGGCGGATTCGGCAGGGCTCATCGCCCCGTCGGACGCGGATGAATGGCTGTGCAAATCTATCATTTAAAAACCCCCATTTTTACCGAGAATAAACCGAGGGAATTCAAACCAGATTCACGACGGATTTTTGTTCCCGCTGTTTTAAAATAGAATAATCGCGTTTTACGTGGTATCCTATATCATATTTTCGAGTTGCTAAAAAGGGAAAGAAGAATGCCAAAATCCATATCATACAACAAAGGTTCGATTGTCTACTTTGAGGGCGACAAAGATGAACGGGTTTTCATACTGAAGCAGGGAACCGTCGCGCTCACCAGCGTCGATATCCAGACGAAGATGACGGCGAACACGTTCATAAAGGAGCCAGGCACATTCTTCGGAATCAAATCAGCGATAAGCCACTGCCCGCGCGAGGAAACCGTCACCGTCGTCGAACCGACAGTCTGCATCGTCCTGACAACAGCAGAATTCGAGGATATCTTCAAGGCGAACAAGCCCCTCATCATGAAAATGCTCCGCATATTCTCGACCGAGCTCAGGCAGGTTCACAAAAAGACGGCCGAGCTGCTCAACCAGGATTCGTTCGTGAACACGGAGCAGGGGCTTCTGGACGTCGCGAAATCGTTTTTTGACGACGCGAAATGGCGGAGCTGCGTGGGTGCCTGCACGCGGCTCATAAAGGCGAACCCGACGTACGCAGCCGACTCCGAATTCAAGAGCATGGTCAAAATATCGCAGTCGCATCTCAACGAGGTGACGAAAATGGAGGAGGAGCAGAAAAAGCGGCTTATCGCCGACGGCGAGTACAATCCTTACGGCAACAACGGCCTTTCCACCGATTACCAGGACGAGGCTGACCGGGCATTCGACATTCCGGCATTCAAGCGCTTCGCAAAAACATACAACGACGGAGAAATCATCATCGAGGAATACGAGCGCGGGGAGACGTTCTACCTGATACAGCTCGGCCTCGTCCAGCTCGTGAAATGCGTCAACGGGACGAACAAAAACCTCGACATCCTCAGGACGGGAGAGCTTTTCGGGGAGATGGCGATTCTCGACAATTCGCCGCGCTCGGCAACGTGCATCGCGAAAGGGCGCGTCGACTGCCTCGAATTCAACAAGGAGAATTTCGAGATGCTCATTACGGGAACCCCGCAGATTGCGCTCATGCTCCTCAAGCTTTTCTGCAAGAGAATCCTCGACCAGAAACGGCGGTTCAAGATGCTGCTCATCGACGACAAGCACGCGAGAATCGCGGACGTCTTCTGCATGTTCGAGGAAAACGGCTCGATGCCTACGGTGACGCTCCCCGACGACATGAAGAAGAAGCTCAAGATTATGCACTCGGACAAGGCGCGCGTGTATTCGCTTTCCGTGCAGGACATCGCGCATTGGGCCGGCCTTGACGTCCAGAAGACGGAGGAAGAGTGCTCGCGCTTCGAGGCGACGGGAAGGATAAAAATACTCGACTCATACATGATAATTTCAGACATAACAGACATGAGGAGAATCGTCGACACGAAGCTCAAGATGATGAACAGGATGTTCTAGAGTGAAAAAGGAAGACACTGTAGAACGGATGACGAGGGAACCTGTCGGGCGCCTCATTTTGAGGAACGCGGTTCCCACAATAATCAGCATGATGGTGACTGCCATATACAGCATGGCGGACACTTTCTACGTGTCGAAGCTCGGGACTTCGGCATCTGGCGCCGTGGGGATTATATTCTCGCTCATGGCGATGATGCAGGCGCTCGGGTTCACGGTCGGCATGGGAAGCGGGAGCCTCACGAGCAGGCTTCTCGGCGCCGGAAACGATGAGCGGGCAAGCACGGTATGCTCTTCCGCGATACTGCTGGCATTTTCCGCGGGAACGGTTTTCGCGGTCGTGGCGAACATACTGAACGAGCAAATCGTGTCGGGGTTGGGAGCGACGGAGACAATCCTCCCCTACGCCATGAGCTACGGGCGCTACATACTGTTCGGGGCGCCGTTCATAATCACCTCCTTCACCATGAACAACCTCCTGCGATTTCAGGGAAAGGCGAACCTTGCGATGGTGGGGCTCACGGCGGGCGGAATCATGAACATCGCGCTCGACCCGCTTTTCATATTCGTGCTCGACCTCGGAATAAGCGGCGCCGCAATCGCGACGCTCGTAAGCCAGGTCATAAGCTTCTCGATTCTGCTTTCCATGTTCATAAGGAAGAAAACGACGACGGTACTGTCGCCCGCCCTCGCGTCTAGAAAAATCGGGACATACATCGACATCGTGACGACGGGGCTTCCGTCGCTTTTCAGGCAGGGAATGTCGGTAATCGCGGCAATCATGCTGAACGTCGCCGCGGGGAAATTCGGGGATGCGGCGGTCGCGGGAATGTCGATAACGACGCGCGTATTCGTGTTCATACTTGCCGGCGCAATCGGTCTCGGGCAGGGATTCCAGCCCGTCTGCGGAATAAACTTCGGCGCGCGCAAATTCGGCAGGGTGCGGAGCGCATTCTCGTTCTACGTAAGGACGACGGCAATTGCGATGGCGGCGGCGGCATTCGTCGTCTTCGCCTTCGCCCCGGAAATAACGCGCTCATTCCGCGACGACGACGCCGTGGTCGCAGTCGGAGCCGTCGCCATGAGGTTCCAGGCGTGCGCGCTCCCGTTCCATTCGCTCATCCTCGGCGCGAACATGACGTTCCAGACGACGGGAAAGAAAAAGGCGGGCATTTTCCTTTCGAGCATGAGGCAGGGGCTTCTTTTCATCCCATCAATACTTATTCTCTCGGCGGCGCTCGGGCTTCGCGGCGTGCAGGCGGCTCAGGCGGTGAGCGACATCCTTTCGGCGGCAGCGGCTGTCCCGTTCATCATCGCGTTCTTCTCGCGTCTCGGGACGGAAGAAAAAACGAATCCACAATTCCAGGAGGAATAGAAATGGACATTCTTGGTGAACTCAAATCAAGGCGAAGCGTTCGCGCGTTTTCCGAGGAGAAAATCGCGAAAGAGGACATCGACAAAATCATCGAGGCGGGCATTTTCGCGGCAAGCGGAATGAACAAGCAGCCGACGAAGATTGTCTGCGTCACGGACAAATCCGTCCGCGACACGCTCTCGCGCCTGAACGCGGAGGCGATGGGAAAAAGCGGAATCGACCCGTTCTACGGCGCGCCCGTCGTGCTCGCGGTCCTCTCCGACTCCGAGTCGCACACATACATCGAGGACGGCGCGCTCGTCATGGGAAACATGATGAACGAGGCGCACTCAATCGGAATCGGCTCGTGCTGGATTCACCGGGGACGCGAGGTTTTCGATTCCGACGAGGGCAAAGCGCTCAAGGAAAAATGGGGAATCCCCGAAGGCTACCGCGGAATCGCATTCCTTATCCTCGGGCACGCGGCGAAGGAGGGACCTGCCCCCGCACGGAAGGAGAACCGCGTCCTCTACGTCTGACGCGGAAAGTTGAAACGCCCCGCGGGGAAACAAACCTGTTCGGAAACGGTGTATTGCTGAGGCGACGTCAGTTTCCGAACAGGTTTCATTTTTAAGGAGGAGACGATGAAGGATTCTTTTACGAACGAGAGGATGGATCCGCTGAACCGCAAATGGGAGCAGGCGGTCGCGCGGATGGCGGACATGTACACGAGGGGAAACGACCTCCGCTCAGAATTCGAGAGGGACTACACAAGGCTTCTCCACTGCCGCGCATACCGGCGGCTCAAAAACAAGACGCAGGTTTTCTTCGCCCCGCAGAACGACCACGCATGCACGCGGATTGAGCACGTCGGGCACGTCGCTTCCGTCTCGGAGACGATTGCGAAGCATCTGGGACTGAACACCGATTTGACGCGCGCGATAGCAATCGGGCACGACATCGGGCACGCGCCGTTCGGGCATTCAGGGGAAACGATTCTAAACGAGATACTTGAGCGCGGAAAGGAAAAAGTCCCCAACGCGCCAAAAAAATTCTGGCACGAGCGGAATTCGCTTTTCATCGCGGACTACATCGAGACGCTCGACGACCCGAACGGAACGAAGCGGCCGCTGAACCTGACGTACGCCGTGCGAGACGGGCTCATCTGCCATTGCGGAGAAATCGACCAGCAGGGGATAAAGCCGCGCGCGGACGCAATCAACCTCTACGACATAAAGCGCCCGGGATTCGTCCAGCCGTTCACTTGGGAGGGATGCGTCGTCAAGCTGAGCGACAAAATCGCGTTTCTCGGGCGCGACATCGAGGACGCTCGCATGTACAGGCTGCTCGACTCAGGCTCATACAGGCAGCTGCGCGAAATCGTCCACACGACGCTCGGGATGAAAAGTCGCGAGGGAAAAATCGAGACGGAATCGCACAGGAGCGGGCTCGCCGTCAACACGACAGTCCTGATAAACGACATGATTGTTGACCTCTGCACGAATTCGAGCCCCAGCGACGGCTTGTGCTTCTCGGACAATTACGCGCGCTTCATAACGGAGCTGAAGAAATTCTGCTTCCAGAACATCTACATGCACTGGCGCCTTCAGGAATTCCAGCGGTACGCGACGAACATCCTCGACACGATTTACCGGCTTCTCATGGAGACCGAACCGTTCGCCAAAAACGGGCGGATTCCGTTCAACGCGTCGGACTTCCCCTCGCTCGCAAAGCCGTTCGAGGACTGGCTCATCTGCCACTCGAACTACACCCGCGCGGGAACAAGCGAGAACCTGCGGAAAAAAATGCGGTACGCGACGGAAACCGTTTTCGACGTGCACAACCCGGAATCATTCCAGAAATGCGTAATCGAATTCATCGCGGGAATGACGGACGACTACGCCATAAAATCCTTCAACGAGATAATTTCGTTCTAGAAAAGCACATCCGAAAAAACGATTCTTCGCTGCCGGACGTTCTCATTCCATGCCAAAGCCTTGGAGAAACCGCCCGGCAGCCATTCAGAAAAGCTCCGGACAAAAAAAAGAGGAACCTCAAATGAGATTCCTCTTTGAGCCGACTATCGGACTTGAACCAATCACCTACGCGTTACGAGTGCGTTGCTCTACCGGATGAGCTAAGTCGGCAAAAATTACATGGGACATCTAGGATTTGAACCTAGGACCAAAGGATTATGAGTCCTCTGCTCTAACCGCTGAGCTAATGTCCCAGCGGAATGATGAGAATATATCAGAAACCATAGCACCGTGTCAACTGCTTCACACAAAAATCGCAAAAAATATGAAAAAATCCTCTTTCCCCCGCCCCACCAAGGCGCACGCTTGCTCCAACAAAGCCAATCTTAGAACAAAAAAATTCGTTCAAGCAAAACTTAGAACGGGCACTTCCCCCACAACAAGATTCTCCCCACCAATGCGCACGCTTGCCCTGCAAGCGCTGCGTGCGCTTGCTCCAACAAAGCCAATCTTAGAACGAAAAAAATCGTTCAAGCAAAACTCAGAACGAGAAAAATCCCAACAACAAGATTCTCCCCAACCAAGACGCACGCTTGCCCTGCAAGCGCTGCGGGCGCTTGCTCCAACAAAGCTAATCTTAGAACGGAAAAACCCCGCAAGCGCCCTTTACAGATTCAAGTTTACGACGAGCGATGTGTGCAGCCCGATGTATTTGGACAAATCGACGGTGTTGAGGAAAAGCCCGGAATTCAGGTTGATGTTTATCGATTTTTTGTTGATTACTACGAGGCCGAGGACAGGCTCTAGAAGCATGCCTTTTCCGACGGTGTTGAAATAGATGCCGCCGACTTTCGCCCCGAAATACGGTATGAGGAAATCCCGTGAGCCGCCGATGAATTTCTCGAACGAAAGGTTGACGCCCGCCGCATACGTGAAGAATATGTCGTCATCAACAGGCGAATCGATTTCCTTGTAGAAGCCAATCTCGCAGTATCCTTCATAATAGCCGCCGAACGAACTCGGGCTCCGCGCCTCCGACGTCCCCTGAACGAACGCGTAATGGAAATCGAACCCCGTATATATTTTCTCGTTCTTGAATCCCGTTACCGCAGACGCCGAAAGCCCCGGCAGGAACGCATTCCTGATATTCGTCGCGGACACATCGGCAAAAATCCCGGACGAGACTGAAAGCAGAAGAAAAAGCAGCACAACTGTTTTTCGCATAAAACCTCCACAAGCAGTCTCAATATCGGCATTATTCAGGCATGTCTTTTTTGGAAACCCCTGCCCGAAAAACGGCGGCGGCAATCAGTACGCCTTATCGTGGACGCCAGCTATCGCCCTTCCGCTCGGCTCGTCCATATTCTTCCAGGCGGCATCCCATTCGAGGGCTTTTGCCGTGGAGCAGGCGACGCCGGCTTCATGGGGAACCACGCGGGCTGCGCTGTCGCTCGGGAAAAGCTCGGAATAAATCTCGCGGTAGAAATATTCCTCCTTCGTCTTCGGCGGATTCACGGGGAAGCGGTTCTCGCGGCGCGCGAATTCGGCATCGCTGACCTTCTCCTCCGTCATCGTGCGCAACGTGTCTATCCAGTTGTATCCGACGCCGTCAGAGAACTGCTCCTTCTGACGCCACACGATTTCGGCGGGAAGGATATCCTCAAACGCCTTTCTGAGAATCCATTTCTCTATGCGCTGCGTGCCGTCGGGAAGGCGGATGCTCATCTTGTCGAGAGGGTTCAGGCTCATCGCGACGTCGATGAATTCCTTGTCAAGGAACGGGACGCGCCCTTCGACGCCCCACGCCATCAGCGACTTGTTCGCGCGGAGGCAGTCGTAGAGATGGAGTTTTCCCATCTTCCTGACGAGCTCCTCGTGGAATTCCCTTGCATTCGGCGCCTTGTGGAAATAAAGGTAGCCGCCGAACAGCTCGTCGCTCCCCTCGCCCGAAAGAACCATCTTTATTCCCATCGCCTTAATCGCACGGGCGAGCAGATACATCGGCGTAGACGCGCGCACGGTTGTGATGTCGTACGTTTCGATATGGTAGATGACGTCGCGGAGCGCATCGAGCGCCTCCTGGATGGTGAAGTGGATTTCGTGGTGGACAGTCCCGATGTAGTCGGCGGCTTTGCGCGCGGCAGCCAAATCGGGGGAGCCTTCAAGCCCAATCGCGAAACTGTGGAGGCGCGGCCACCATGCCCCCTCCGTCGAATCAGTCTCGACACGCTTCCTCGCGAATTTCTGCGTGACCGCCGCGATAATCGAGGAATCAAGCCCGCCGGAAAGAAGTACGCCGTACGGAACATCGCTCATCAGCTGCGCGCGGACAGCATTTTCGAGCGCGTTCCGCACCGATTCTATGACGGACGGATTCACGACGATTCCGTTCGGGTCGGACGCTTTGGGATTTTCCGCCACGGCATCGAACGATTCCCACTTTCTCGAATACCAGCGGACGGGTTTTCTGTTCCCGCCCGACCACAGGAAGCACCCGTTCGGGAATTCCTCCACGGTCGTGCACCACCCCTCAAGCGCCTTCAGCTCCGACGCGACGTAGAACCGCCCCGCCTTGTCCCAGCCCTGATAAAGAGGAATCACGCCAATCTCATCGCGCGCGACGAGATATTCATCGCGTTCCGAATCGTACAGCGCGAACGCGAAAATTCCCGAGAGCTTCTCAATCATCGCGCCGAAATCGCCGCTGTCGCGGTATTTCTGGTAAAGAGGAATGATTACCTCGCAGTCGGAATTCGTCCTGAAATCGTATGCCGACGCGAATTCGGCGCGTATTGCCTTGTGGTTGTATATCTCGCCGTTCGCCGCAAGAATCACCTTCCCGTCGCCTGAAACAAGCGGCTGCTTTCCTGAAAACGGATCCACTATAGCGAGCCGCTCGTGCGAAAGAATCGCGCTTCCGCCCGAATAAACGCCGCTCCAGTCAGGCCCGCGATGACGAATCGTGCGCGACTGCTCAAGAACCTGCCGCCGTAGTTCCTCCCTCAATCCTTCGTCAATCGGCTGCGACCCGCTAGAAAGGTCGAACGCGCCAACAAATCCGCACATGATAACCCCCTTTGGACAAAAAAAAGACGTCCGGGCGCGGTTTTCCCGCGTTCGGACGTCTTCGTCATGCGCAAAATACTAGCGGAAAATCCGAGCGTTGGTCAATGCGGGCACACGCGAATGTTTGCCCGGGCGCGGAAGAAAAAGGGCGCCGCTACGGATTCGTCAAAGCGACAAGAACGGCAAAAATCGGAACCTGCAGCCCCCACGCGGCAACACTCCCCACGAGAAGCGCCGTGACGATGAAGCTCGCGCGGAACAGCTTCTGTATGCGCACCATGTTTTCGTCGGGGCGAGGAAGGCGGAGCTTCGTGAAGGAGCGCATTCCGTTCCGATATGTTTTGTGGGCTTTGCTGATGCCGCGCGGCGGGAGCGAGGTGCCGAAATTGATGAAACCGACGAAAAGGCTTCCGGCGGTTTCCTTGCATTCGGGGAATTCGTTCAGATAGGCGATGATTTCCCTCACATGGAAGCAGCATTTTTTGAACAGGATTGTGGCGGAAAGCAAAAGGAGCATGAACAAAATCCATATCACAACACAGAACCGCCCGTCACGGAATTTCAGAAAGCAGGCCGTCTGCGCGCACTCGAGCAGAACGACGAGAACGGCTATTCCCGCATACAGCCTCTTCGGCTTCGCGTCGGAAATGAAATCGCGGATTCCCCCGCAAAGGATGACGGCGGCAGCGGAAAAAAGCAGGGCAAAACCAAAAACGAGGACCATCATTCCTCCAAAAAAAATCGGGCACCCGGAAAACGGGCAGCCCGACGCGCATCAACGCTCGTACGTGCGCAGGACGTTCTCCGCGACTGCAGTGCGGGTGAGGCGGAGGTCCATGCTCTGCTTTTCGATGTAGCGGTGCGCCTGAGCCTCCGTCATCTTGAGCGTCTGTATCAGGACACATTTCGCGCGGGAAACCATGCGGAGCTCCTCGATTTTCTGGAGAAGCTTGCGGTTCTCCGCCTCAACGCGCTGGACCTGGCGCCGGCTCGCGATGAGAAGCTTGACCGCCTGAAGGAACACTTCGGGAGAGACCGGCTTCGGCAGCGCGAATATTCCGGAATCCTCAAAGATGCAGCCGAAATCCTCAAGCCGGATTCCGTCGACGAGGATGACGACCCCGCTTCCCGACGATTCCGCCGCATGAAGGGCAAAATCGTCGCCGAATTCATCGGGGAGAGGGGTGTCTATTATCACGAGGTCGAATTCCGACTCGAGCAGGCTTCTCCTCGCCTCCGTGCAGCTTTGGGCGGGGACGATGCGAGATATGGGCTGAGAAACGAACAGCCCCGAAATTATCTGCATTGTAGAGCTTGTGTTTGAAACCAACAGAACGCTGTCCACCATATCAGTTTCCTCCGCAAAAAATCAGAGGGCGCCAAGCTCTGGGTCGCGGATATCGCCGCGCGTGCTGCTGAAGAAATCGAGAAGCACGCCGGGAAACACGCGTTTTATGAAATCGCTTGAGAGCGCGATTTCCAGAGCCTCGCCGACTGACGACGGGAGGACATCGAGCGACGAAACTTCGTCCTTCGACGCGCGGAAAAGGTCGAGGTCGACGGCGGGCGGAAGCTTCTCGCCGCGCTCGATTCCCTCAAGCCCCGCGGAAAGAAGCAGGTATATCACCGTGTACGGATTCGCGCCGGGGTCGGGGGCACGGTACTCGATTCTCGCGCCGTCGCCCGCGCTCGCCGGTATTCGGATGAGCTGGCTCCTGTTCTGGCAGCTCCAGCTCACGTACCGCGGCGCCTCGAATTCGCCGAGCCGCTCATACGAATTCGGAATCGGGTTCACGAATGCTGAGATTTCACGCGCGCGCCTCAATATTCCGGCGATGAACGACTGTGCCTCGCCGCTCATCTCCCCGCCGGCAAAAAGGTTCCGCCCGTCCTTCATCAGCGAGATGTTTATGTGGAGCCCGTTCCCCGGCTTGTCCTTCAGCGGTTTCGGAAGGAAGCACGCGAAAAGCCCGTTCTTCGCGGCGATTGTCTTCACGACAATCTTGAACGTCTGGAGGTTGTCGGCGGCGTTGAGGACATCCGAATAGCGGAAATCGACCTCGTTCTGCCCGGGTCCAGTCTCGTGATGGGAGCTTTCCGGATGGACGCCCATCTGCTCGAGCGTGATGCAAATCTCGCGGCGCACGTTCTCGCCCTTGTCGCGCGGGGCAAGGTCGCAGTATCCCGCGTCGTCGAACGGCTCGAGCGTCGCCCCGCCCTTCGAATCGCAGAGGAAGAGATAGAATTCGCATTCCGTCCCGATGTTGAATTCGTATCCCTTCTTTCTCGCGTTCTCGACGAAATCGGATAGAATCCGCCTCGTGTCGCCCTCGAACGGGGAGCCGTCGGCATACCGCACGGAGCAGAAGAAGCGGACGACGCGCCCCGACTGCGGCCTCCACGGAAGGACGCTCAAAGTCGACGGATCGGGAACGATGAAAAGGTCGGATTTCGTGACGCCGAAAAACCCCTTCACCGCGCTCGCGTCGAACGAAATGCCGCTTGCGAACGCGCGCTCAAGCTCGCTCGGCTGGATTGATATCGACTTTATAGTTCCGTAGGCATCCGAGAAGAACAGCTTTATGAAGCGGACGTCGTTCTCCCTGATGTACTGCATTGCTTCCTGCTCTGTATATGTTCCGATTTCCATACTGTCCTCCGTCATTTCTGGAACACGACGTATTCGTCGTCGATTTCAACGTCACCGCCGGCATCCTTCGCTTTTTTCCCGACAATCGAGTCGGAAAGAGGCCCGTATTCCTCGAACGAATTGCCGAAGTTCGCCATTTCCATAGCCGCTATCCGGGAGACCGCAAAAGCGCCGTCCGGACGGAGATGGCTGTTGTCCTCCTTCCCGTCGGGATAATTGACGTACAGCCCGGCAGGAAAATTCATGTAGAACATCTTCGATTTTTCGACACCGGAATCCTCAAGCAGCTCGCCCGTCAGCCGCGTCAGGTCGATGCAGGGGACGCCGAGCTTTGCGGCAGTCTCGCGGATTGCCTCGGGATAGTCGCCATGCGTATTCTCGACGCGGCAGATTCCGTCGCCGTCGGGGGAGAGGAATTTTCTGCGCGCGACGGGGGTGAGGAGAATCGGCAGGCATTTTTTCGCCCACAAATTCACGACGAAATATTCGAGGTTGCGCCTGAATTCGCCGTCGGGGGCGGGCGACGAGTACCGGGACGCATCCCCGCTCTTCTCGTCGTTGTGCGCGAACCCGATGAGCGCGAAATCGCCCTCGCGCGCGGCTGCCAGCACTTTTTCGAACCGTCCCTCGGCGATGAACGACTTCGAGCTGCGCCCGTTCCTCGCAAAATTCAGGATTTCGGTTCCAACCGGAAGAAAACGCCCCAACTCCTGAACCCATCCCGTATTCGGGTACGTCGTCCCGTCGTTGTACTGCATTATCGAATCGCCCAAACAAAGAATCCTCATTTTAACCTCCATAATTTTCCGACAGACCTGAACCGAAAATCACTCGACCGTCACGGATTTTGCCAGATTTCTCGGCTTGTCCGGGTCGTTTCCGCGAAGAACGGAACAATAGTAGGCGAAAAGCTGCGCCGGAACGACCGAAAGGATGCTCTCGAAAGCGCTTTCCGTGGCCGGAATTTTGATTATCTCGTCGCAGCATTTTTCAAACGCGCCCGAATCGTCCTGCGTTATGCACATCGTCACGGCGCGGCGGCTCTTGACCTCCTCGATGTTCGACGCGAGCTTCTCGAAAAGCGGCGGCTCCGTCGCGATTGCGATGACGAGCGTGTCCGGATCGACAAGGGCAATCGGCCCGTGCTTCAGCTCGCCCGCCGCGAACGCCTCGCAGTGCATGTAGCTGACTTCCTTCAGCTTGAGCGCGCTTTCGAGGGAGCTTGCCGAATCGAACTGCCTTCCGATGTAGAAAATCTTCGATTTGTTGAACTGGGACGAGGCGAATTTCTGGACGGCGGCCTTTTCGTCGAGAATCTGCTGGACTTTTTCCGGAACGGCGGCAAATTCCCCGAGAAGACGCGCATACTCACCGTCGCCGATAATCCCGCGCTCGCGCCCGAACATCATGGAAAGCATATAGAGACACGCAAGCTGCGTCGTGTACGCCTTCGTCGAGGCAACCGCGATTTCGGGACCGGCAAGCGTGTATATGACGAAATCGGACTCGCGGCTGACGGACGAGCCGACGCTGTTCGTAATCGCGATAACCTTCGCGCCCTTCGACTTTGCGAGCCTGAGCGCCGCCAGCGTGTCGGCAGTCTCGCCCGACTGCGATATGACGATGAAGACGTCGCCCTCGCCGAGAATCGGGTTCCGGTAGCGGAATTCGGACGCGACATCGACGACGGTCGGAACGCGCGCGAATTTCTCGAACGCGTATTTTCCGACGACGCCCGCGTGATATGCCGTTCCGCACGCCGTTATGACGATTCTTCTCGCGCCGGAAACAAGCTCGCGGAAGCGCTCAGGCTCAATCTCCTTGCTGAACGAAAGCCCGGACGGCTTCCCGTCATCCCCGAAAAGCATGTGCGCGCGGATGGTGTTCTCGAGCGCGGATGGCTGCTCGTGGATTTCCTTCAGCATGAAATGCGCGTAGCCGCCCTTCTCCGCCGCATCCATGTTCCAGTCGATATGGGTCGTCCCGCGGACGATTTTCTCGCCCTCGGAATTGAAAAGGTCGACGTGGTCGGAATACAGGACGGCAATCTCGTTCTGCTCGAGGAAATGAACCTCGCGCGTGTGCTCAAGGACAGCGGGAACGTCCGACGCGATGAAATTCTCGCCGTTTCCGACGCCGACGACGAGCGGGCTTTCCTTCCTCGCGGCGATAAGCCTGTCCGGAAAATCGCGGCAGATTACGCCAATCGCGTAGCTTCCCTCAAGGCGATGGAGCGTCTCAAGGACGGCATTGAATATGTTGTTCGTTCTCTCGTAGAAATAGTTCAGAAGATGCGCGATTACCTCAGTGTCGGTCTGGCTTTTGAATACGATTCCGTTCGACTGGAGCCACGACTTGAGCTTTCCGTAATTCTCGACGATTCCGTTGTGGACGACTGCAATCGAGCCGGAAACATTCGTATGCGGGTGGGCGTTGAGGTCGCTCGGTTCCCCGTGCGTCGCCCATCTCGTGTGCCCGATTCCGACGCAGCCGTCAATGAAGTCCCCGGTTTTTCCGACAAGCTCGGAGAACCGCCGGTCTGCATCGGCATCGCTCATCGACTCCGACGTGCGGACGACCTCCTTCGTTATTTTCTCGACGAGAAATTTCAGCGCGCCCTTCGATTTCTTGACGACAATCTCGTCGCTTGATTTTGAGAGGACGGCGATTCCTGCCGAATCATATCCGCGATACTCAAGTTTCCGCAAACCGTTCAGAAGAACCGGCGTTGCGTTCCTGCAACCGACATATCCGACAATTCCGCACATAAATGACCCCAATAAAAAAAAAGATTGTCCGCAAAAAAAACGGCGGACGACACGGCATTATAAAAAAATGCGCGGTCTTGTGGTAGGCGCTCGCTTTGTTTTATGAGGGTTATTCGTTTTTTGTAGCGAGCGCGTGCGGAACGAGTGTTCCGCCCGGCAAGAGTTGTTTTGTTTTATGAGGGTTATTCGTTTTTTGTAGCGGGCGCGGGCGGAACGGGGGTTCCGCCCAGCAGGGGTTGTTTTGTTTTACGAGGGTTATTCGCTTTTTGGAGCGGGCGCGGGCGGAACGGGGGCTCCGCACGGCAAGGGTTGTTTTGTTTTACGGGGGTTATTCGCTTTTTGGAGCGGGCGCTGGCGGAACGGGGGCTCCGCACGGCAAGGAGGTTGTTTTAGTTTATGCGGGTTATTCGCTTTTTGGAGCGGGCGCGTACGGAACGGGGTTCCGCCCGGCAAGGGTTGTTTTGTTTTACGCGGGTTATTCGCTTTTTGGAGCGGGCGCGGGCGGAACGGGGGCTCCGCCCGGCAAGGGTTGTTTTGTTTTACGCGGGTTATTCGCTTTTTGGAGCGGGCGCGGGCGGAACGGGGGCTATTTTCCGACGCAGAAACGGCTGAAAATTGAGCCGAGGATGTCATCGGGGGTGACGTCGCCGGTGACGGAGCCGAGCGCGTCGAGGGAATCCTCAAGGTCCTGTACGACAGCATCAAGCGCGTAATCGGCGGAAAGCGAGAGCGCGTGGCGGACGGACGAGAGGGCATCCTCGACGGCCATCTTCTGGCGCTCGCTTCCAAGCCCCGTCTCCCCCGTGCGCTCCGACGACGAGGAAAGCGTTTTCCGGACGCGCTCGCAAAGCACGGAAATTCCGCCGCCGTTCTTGGACGAGACGGAGACGACATTCGCGCATTCGGAAAGGGAAAGCGGGTTGAGGTCGGATTTTGTCAGGACGATTATCACCGGAACCGACGCCGAGGAAAAAAACGTACCAGATTCCGCACGGCAGAGGCTTCCGACAGTCGCGGAACGGACATCGACGCCGAGCGACAAAAGGAAATCGGAATCATCACAAGAAAGCACGGAGGAATTTTCAAGGCGGGACGAATCGACAAGATACAGGACGACATCGGCATTCCCGGACAAGTCACGGGTAATCTCGACGCCGCGCGCCTCAATCGAATCATCCGTCTCGCGAAGCCCCGCAGTGTCGAACAGCCGCGCGGGAATTCCGTCGAAATCGACCCACGACTCAAGGAAATCGCGCGTCGTTCCCTCGATGTCGCTGACAATCGCGCGCTCCTCCTTCAAAAGCGCGTTGAAAAGCGACGATTTTCCGGCGTTCGTCCGCCCGCACAAAACAACGCGCGCGCCGTCCTGATAAATCTTCTCGCTTTTCCACGAAGAGGCGAGGTCGGAGAGCATTTTCTCTGCACGGCGGAGCTTTCCGTCGTCAAACGAATCGACAATCGTCTCCTCGTCCTCGGGATACTCAATCTCGACTTCGATGTCGGCAATCGTCTCGACGATAAGGTTCTTCACGGAATCGATTGCGGCGTAAAGGTTTCCGGCAAGCCGCCCGACAGCGCGGGAACGGGACGCATCCGTCTTAGAGTCGATAATCTCGCGGACAGCCTCCGCCCGCGTAAGGTCTGTTTTCCCGTTTATGTACGCGCGGAACGTGAATTCGCCACGCTCGGCACGACGGAAACCGCTCCTCAGCAAAAGCGAGTCGATTGCGGTAACGACGGAAACGCCGCCGTGGCAGCTTATCTCGACCATGTCCTCGCCCGTAAAGCTTTTCGGCGCCCGGAAGACGGAAACGAGAACCTCGTCAATTTTTTTCCCGCCGTCAACAATCCAACCGTAGACAATCGAATTCCCCGCGGCGTCAAGAAGAGCCGACGGGCGCGAGAAAACGTTCGCGACAAGCGCAATGCAGCCCTTCCCGCTTGCGCGGATGATGCCGAGCGCGGCAGGAGAAAGAGCCGTCGCCACAGCAACAATCGGAACTTCGGGCGTATATCCTCTCTTTTCCATCAGAACGAAGAATCTCCCGGCGTTATAAGCTTCCGTATGTCATCGATTGCGGGGAACAGCCCCTCGTCCTCCGACTCGGCCTTCGCCTTCACGTTGTCCCACCGCGCAATTCCGTCCTCGCGCGCGGAACGCATTTTTTCCGCGCGCACCTCGGCAGAATCAGCTTTCAAGATTTTTCCGGATATGACAGCCTCGGAAAAGTCGCGCTTTCCGCCGCTCAACGCCGGTTTTTTGTATTTTGACGACGCCTCGTACGACGGGCCGGAATATGGGGTGTTGCCCACATCGGGCGATATATCATCGTAGACGCAGCGACCGTTCCAGTACATGTATCCCCTGTCAACGGAATCGCGGACGCCGTAAATCTGCTGCGAGACGTAGTTCTTGTTGTAATACTGCCTGTCATACCTGACGTTAAGGTAGAACGCCTGAACCCACGGCCGTATTATTATCTTGTTCCGCCCGATTACCGTGTTCCGATACGTTCCGTAATAGTAAATCCGGTAGGGGCGCTCGGTATACGGCGCGTAGTTCGAGTCGTTCTGCCCGAAATGGCTCGGATAGAACATCGGGCAGACGATATCGACGTATTCGGCGAGCTGCTCAACGTCCTGTCCCGTCCGCGTTCCCGAGCGGTACCATCCGTTCGCGCCGTAGATGTCGATTCCGATAGGCGCGTCTATGTTCTTCCGCGCGTAGCTCAAAAACGAAAGGAGCGCCGATTCCTTGTCCATGCCTGGGCTTTTCCAGCGGTATGTCGCGTTCTTCAGATTCCGCCCGTCAGTCGGGAACCGTATGTAGTCGAACTGAATCTCGTCGAACCCGCGCTCGACAAGCTCCTGCGCGATATGGACGAAATACTCCCAGACCTCGGGCGAATACTGGTCAACCCAATCCTCGTCGTAATACTGCGGCCTGCCGTTCTCGTCGTATCCCGAGATTCCCTTCCACGGCGCGTTCGTCGTGCTGTCCCAGATGGCATACTGCCTCTTGTCGAATTTCGACAGGCTCCTGTCCTTGAACGTGACGATTCGCGCGATGAGATAGATTCCGTCCTCCTTCATCCGCGGGACAAACCGGTCGAGGTCGAGCGCGTAGCTCGTGCTCACCGTCCCCTTCTCTATCAGAAGCTTGTCTTTCGGCTTGAAATGGAGGAAACCGTAATCGTCCTTCATGTCGATTACGATTGCGTCGAGCTTGTTTTCTTTTATGACTTTCTTGTACGAGTCGATTCCCTTGTCGGTGATGAGTTTGTGCGCCTGAACGTAGATAGCCTTCCTGTCATCGGCGACGGACGCGTATTTGTTGTTGACCGTCTCCGGATACAGAAGCCACAGTTCGGAAAGCGCGATTCCCTTCGACGGGTCTGCCGCAGTCGGAATCCACGCCGCGTTGAGCGTGTTGTCGCTCTCAATCATCCCGAAATACTTCTTCCATTCCTCGTATTCGGGGGGAACGAAATCGCCTTTTTTAGTCGCGGGATTGTACGCCGCAATTTCTCCGGGACGCGAATAAAGAAGCTTGCTTCCGTTCCAGAAAAGCCCGTCAATCGTGTCCGCCGGCTCAGTCCCCGAATAAAGGAGGCGCGCGCATTTTTCGTTCCAGTCGAACCGGTAGAGCCGCGGAATGAACGTCTGCGAGACAAAAACCTCCGTCACGGGGAATCCGTCGCTTCCGGTGAAGACGACGGGAAGAATGTCGGAAATCTCGTCCGGGTACGTGTACGTCTGGATGACCTCAAACCCGCGGCTCACGTCGTTCCACGCGAAATTCTTTTTTTCGGGATAGCAGTAGGAGAAACCGCAAATCGAGTGCGCCATGAAAACGACGAGGTCTTTCTGCGGGGGAACGGCAGGCTTCACGGAACCGTCGGCGCCTTTTGCGGCGGGGCTTCCGGTCCCGGGGCGGTTCATCGACGCGACGGCGACCGCCTTTATTCCGTTCGTCGACTTGCTCATCGAATTTATCGAAACCCATTTTCTTCCGCCGTCTTTCGTCAGATATACGCTTTCTTTTGTCGATGTGACGAGGATTTCGGGATTCTCGGGATGGACGGCAAGGTCCTTGAGCTGCGCGGGCTGCCGGGAGAACGATATGTTCTTCCCGTCGTATTGCTTTATCGTCAGAAACGGAAGCCCCTCGTTCCGGTATTCGAATTTGACCAAATCACGCGACGACACGATTCCCGCCGTCGTGAGAAAATACCAGAGAGGAGACGGCGCGCCGGACTGCTGATTTTCCTCCGTCTTTATGATTTTCAAGACGCTGCCCTCGCTCCAGATGGATTCAGCCTTTCCGTTTCCGTATATTTTCAGGAGCCCTTTTGTCGTTCCCGCAATCATGAACGCCTGCGCCGCCGAAGGCGATTCCCTCATCGCGCCATCCGAGAGCCCCGCGACGGACTGCGCCGGACCCGTCGGCATCTGGATTCCCGAATCCGCGGAAAGCGGCGTCACTGCCATAGCCACGCCCTCGCTCTTGGAGGGTGCCAAACATGAGGTGGCTGCGAAAATCAAAAAAGAAAAAATCGACAAAAAGCGCATATCTATTATATCGGACACAATGTTAAGATTCTTGAACCTGTCGCACGCTTTGTTTTACGAGCGTTTTTCGTTGTTTCATGTAGCGTGCGAACGCAGCACGTGCTTGCGCATGTGTGCGCCTTGATGAGGGGAAGCGACACGCTTTGTTTTACGAGCGTTTTCCGTTGTTTTTTGTAGCGTGCGAACGCAGCACGTGCTTGCGCATGTGTGCGCCTTGCGGAGGGGAAGCGACACGCTTTGTTTTATTAGCGTTTTCCGCTGTTTTTTGTAGCGTGCGAATGCAGCACGTGCTTGCGCATGTGTGCGCCTTGATGAGGGGAAGCGGAGACACGCTTTGTTTTACGAGCGTTTTCCGTTGTTTTGGGGCGGGCGAGCGCGGGGCAAAAATGATGTTTTGTTTGCGGGAGGCGGCTGCGCGGGAGAGATTTTTTTTGACGATTCTGTTACGATTGTCACAATAGGCGTTTTGTTGCCTTTCTTTGGAAAGGTCTTACGTTGGCAAAGAAAAAGAATATGAAAAGAAAAACACAGATAAGCATAGCCGTAATCATGAGTCTTATTGCGATTGCGGCGGTATGGACAGTCATGTTCATAAACAGGCAGACGAACATCATCGCTTTCCATAATTTGAGCGAGCGCGACGAGGCGGAAATAAGGAAGATTCTGCAAGAATCTCTCGACGGAAAGAAAAACAAGTATGAATTCATGTCGTTCGACGGGGACGAGCTTCTCTCCTCGCAGATGAATTTCATCAAGAAACCGGCGCTCCTCATAACGTCATCGGGGACGTCGGAATTGTTCGCGGCGGAAAAAGCGGAGGACGGCGGAATCATAACGGCGGACATTCTCGACGGCATGACATCCTCGATGAGGGAAAGCACCGTTTTCGGCGGGGAAAGCGGGAAATCGGTCGTCTCTGTACCGATGCTCGTAAATTTCTTCGGAATCGAAATCGATTACACCGATTTCAGGAATTCCGGCATGGAAAAAATCGAGACGTGGGAAGATATTGTCGAATTCGCGCGCAGGCAGAAGGCCCGCGGGACGGAATATCCCGTCGCGTTCGCGGGAAAAGACCCGAGCACCGTCCTCGATTTGATGGGCGCGCTGACGGAAGCGCTGAGCCGAAACGGGACCGCCGACTACGAAAAAGCGAAGTCGCTTCTGCGGGTGCGGAGCGAGGAGAAATTCAACGCGGCGAGGATTGCGCAGAAATTGTGCGACGCCGACGACGCCCCGTTCTACGACGCGGTGAAATTCCTCAAGTCGCTCAAAAACGACAACCTCATCCCCCCGAACGTGTTCTCGCTTACGAAAAACGACATCAACGCATTCATACAGGCGAGAATCGTGAAGGTCGCGTTCATGAGCCTGGACGACCACCGCGCCACGAACCAGAAATCGATTGCGCGGTTCAGCACGATATATTTCCCGTCGCGCACAAGCCCCGCCGACCGCAGATTCACCGCGAACGTCATCAAGGCAATTCCGATGGCGAACCGTTCCGACGTGAAGGAAATCATATCGGCGCTCGTCTCCACCGAAACGCAGGAAAAAATGTCGCGCCAGACAGGGCTTGCCCCCGTCCTCGCGCGCTGCCGCACGCCCGACAAGCAGGCAAGCGAAACCCGCCGCTGGGTTGCCGCCACGAACGCTCCCCTCCCCGGCCTTTCAAAGGACTGCGCCCTCACAAATGCGGAGCAGAAGCAGGTCGTCGAAGAAATCGCCGCAAAAATTCTTTACGAGAAATAAAAAAAATCCCGCGCGCTTGCGGGAAAGCGGGAGAAGTAGGATTTTCCCGCACATTTGATTTATCATCCAACAAAAAACAGCCCGCCTGCGCAGGGGGATTTTCCTTGCGCGGGCGGGCAGCAACGGTGAAGTCGTCGTTGCTGCGCAATTACTATTTTTGTTCAAGCAAGATTTCCTCCGCAAGATAGTCATCACTTAAACAATGAAAATCACTGATGCCTTTGCTCATAAGCATGTAGGTGTTTGATTTGTAAAAAAGCTCCAAAGCTTTTTCTGCATCAATATTCGCTTTTTTAGCAAGCAAAGAAATTATGCGCGCATATTTCATCTGCAAAAGTGTTGAATCGGCTGTCATTTTTCAACTCCTTTTGCTTCGTGGCTAGATTCAAAGCGTAGAACTTTATCCATTACCTTTTGATTTACAAAGCAAATCTGATTATTAGGCTTTTCGAATTTAAGACGCTGCAGGGCTGTTGTTTTATCGATGAGATTTGAAAAATAAAGTTCGATGGTATTGAAAACTCTATCATTTGCAATTCCGCCTTCTATGACATCATAATTCGAATATTCTTTTGAACCAGAACGGCAGGCAAGTATGAAATCCAGCCATTCTTCGTTATACTCCGGGAATTTCTTATAACGGCATTTTGTTTGAATTTCTGTGTCATCAAAATTGTAGATGTTGATAATTCCTTTTTTGCCGAGCGAAATAAAACGCTGCACCCATTTTTCAGCCTGACTTTTCAAGTTCGTTGTATAAAAGCCATTTCCAAAATCCAGATTGTTGCGTCCATAAGAAACAAGAGGTCTATCTACGATTACCGTTGAACCATGGTAAAGCTTCATGCAACAAGATTCCTTTCTTTTAGAACTGAAATAATTTCATCTACGATATATTGCTTACTCTGCGTATGCAGGGCTTCATAAGAAGGTATGAGATAAGAATGCAGCAAACCTGAAGAATCGAGAATCTGGAATAATTCAGAGCCAGTTTTGCCAAGCTCTTTGGCTACATTTTCAATGCAGAAAACTGAATACTCTATCTGTTTATCGCTCATGATTTCTCCTCCTCGTTCTCGTTTATCAAATTATAGCACACTTGAAAAAAAACGCCTGCGCAGAGTGATTTTCCATGCGCGGGCGGGCTGCAACGGTGATTTCGGACTGCTTCGACTACGCTCGGTAACCAAAGCAGCTGACGGCAGGCGATGCGCAGGATGTCTAGCTCAATGATTCTTCAATCGGACTGGCGTTTTATTCGGTTGAGCAGTTTTTTGTCAAAGGTAAAAACAGTTTCTTTCAAATTGTTGCTCCGAGAAATGACTATCGAATCGACAAAATCGAATTTCGATTCGGAATAAATTTTCAGTGCATCAGATATCGTGCTTTTGTTTTCGATTTCGATTTCATCAAAAAGCGGTGAAATAATGTCAAATATTTTTTCACGAGGAACAGAGTAAAGTCTCACGAGAACGTAAACCACCTCCGCAATTATCTCCGGCAACGTAAAAGCACCTTCTGCAATCACCTCCGCGGCTTTATCTGCTTGTTCCTGAATATCGTTCAAAAGATATCTGAGTATTACATTCGTATCTATAAGAGTCATTTCAATGTTCCTGAAAATGCTTCCGAAGCAACTTCTGATTCTTTTGGAATCAAGGCAGGATTTGCATATTCCGAAGCCAATCCGCGACTGGAAGATTTTTTATCAAAATCTGGCTGCTCGTCAACCACAATCAACGCTTCTTGATTCCGTTTGAATTTTCGGGAGCCAATCGGAATAAAATAATTTCCGTCAAAATACGCTCTTACCGCAATCATAGGGACCTCCTCGTTTATCAAATTATAGCACAGTTGAAAAAAAACGCCTGCGCAGGGGGATTTTCCTTGCGCGGGCGAGCTGCTTTGTTTTGGTGCAATGATTTCCCCTGCCACGGATGCGCGAGGCAAGGGGGAAATCACTGTTGTTTTTACTCGTCGAGAGCCTTGCCGAATTCTATGGTCGTGCCGAGATAACCGACTACAGGACGACCGTTTGAGTCGAAATCAAGGTTCACCTGCTTGAATTTTCCATCGCTACCTTGAGGCGGAGTTAGTGCAGGCACCGTCATATACTCCCAAACACCTGTTGTATAGTTATCGCCATCGACACCTTGAATTGCAGATTCAGCGGCTGTATCTATAGATAATTCAGTATTCGCAAAATAAGCGAGTTTAATCGGCTCTCTGCTTCCGGCTTCTGTGCTGTTGTAGTATGCAATATAAGGAACATCATCCTTTATTCGGATTCGAGTCCAGTTTCCAACGGAAGAAGCCTGGTCAACACGAACCGTTTTCAATGTCGAACTGTTATAGCTTGGCATGTACATGTACATCAAATCAGAATCTCCCGCATCAAAGGCTGCCATGTGGATTCCATTATTGCTGTCAAGCGCAATCGAAACATCAGTTCCAACATAGTCAGGGAACGTAACAGACGCCTCGTTCCATGTAACATTCGGGGTTGTTGAAGAGCCGTCTATTGCACGGCTTGAATATTTCAGTTTCAGACGAGCATCGTTTACATCGTAATAAACGATTACGACAATATTGTCCGAAGTTACCGCCATATCGAGATACTTTGAACCGCTTGAACCTGCGACGATTCTTCCATCTGTATCTCTATCAGCAAGATTAGAATAAGCCCCCTTAGTACCTGTATTTCCAGTATTCAATCGATTTGTCCAACTGTCATTCGTACCAATCTTGAACGTTCTGAAAATGACATCCTTGTCTGTCGTGTTGTCATCATAGTATGCCATATACACGCTTGCACCATCACGTGTCGTAGAATTTCCTTTTACAGCCATGCGGATATTCTGATAGCGACCAATGAGAGTTCCATTTCCAAAACTGGTAGTCTCAAGGGAAATAGCATTATTGTCGGCTCCATATGAGAATACACCATTATAGCCACTATATCCGGTACCACCAGCCCAACCGTCTGTATATGATGTATAATAATTATAGTTCCATGTATGATCCTCTGCATAATCATTGTATACGACATCCATAGTGGCTCCCGCATAATTGTAGACGGTCACATGAATGTATTTTCCGGCCTCATCCTTTACCATAGCCATCTGGTCAGTTGAGATTGCACCAAGCAAGTACTCTATATCAGTGAAAGAACCATCTGAACCGCTGAATTTAGTACGCTGAGCCTGATAACATTGGTTCTGATATGTTGTAATATAAGACGAAGCGTTAATGCCATTCAAATCGACATAACCAAACACAGGGTCGTTTCCGTCCATAATCATGTCAGGGTAATAGCCGTTTTTGATGGAAGTCGACTTCATATCAAAGAATCGCAGATACCTGTCGTCAGTAAGCCGCACGTTCTTTGTGGTGTAGTAGTCCGGCTCGCGGTTGTAGTAGTTCGCATAATCTGCAATGGCAGTTCCGATTTCGGAGCCGCTTCCGACTGCATCATGAGCATCGTTCGCATTGATGTTGTTGAGAGTTCGGATGCCGTTCGAGAATATTTCAAGATAACCCGACTTTGTGATTCCGCTGTTAGAAATCGCAACAGTATTCGTATCTGAAGCAGAAGCCGTCAATCCTATACCGCCGGATGCCGAAGTAAGAGTTGTTCCTCCAGCAGTCGCGTTGTTCGCAATTTTTGCAACAAGATTGCTTGTCGAGAAGTTGAATCCATTCACGGTAATTGTATTTTCAGCCTTGTTCGCGAGAATCGAATATTTTCCGCTTGCGGAGCGGATGTTGTTGTCCTTCAAACCGCTTGCGCTTCTGACATTCGTCTTTATTCCCGTAATATACGGCACAACGTCCATCTTGTATGTCGGATTGTGCTTTGTCGCGTCGGTCGTGCCGTCTTCGCCTCTTCCGCTTGCGGCATTTGCAGTGTCACTAGACAAGTGCGATGTCGCAGCGTCGTCGTTCGCAAGCACGGTGAACACTGCGTCGAGCTTCGTCGTGTCCTTAAGGTGAGCCGTGTCGATTGCGATTTCCCAGTTGGCTTTGTGTCCGTTCTGGCTCAGGTACTCGTCCGTTACGGTCACTTCGTAAGAGTACGTGCCGATTGCGTTCGGTTTTTCGTTTGTCCAAACGCCATTCGTATACGTCGCAAGTTCGATTGGAGTCGTTACGCTTGAATCGAAGTCGGTCATAGAGAAGCTGAGCGACTTGAGCAATGTCTCGTCGAACGCCGTTCCGCGGAGCACGATTTTTCCAGAGACTTTCGGGTCGCGGTCGTATTCGCCACTTGAGTTTTTGAACGTATCTGCCGGCAAATCCGCCTCAAGTTCGATGTGCCCGTTCGCCTTCGAGCCTTTGTAGAGGCTGTTCTTGCCTTCGCCCTCGCCTTCCCAGAAGAACGGCTCGACGACTACGTTCGGTGCGACTTTGTCCGTCTGGTCAACGTTCAGGTCGGTGACTCTGATGAACGCGTAGAGAGAATTCTGTCCGGATGTCGTTTTTTCGGTCGAATCCCAGAACGTGAACGAAACTTTCTGATTCGCTCCGTCCGAGGCCAGTTTTCCTTTGAGGTCCCAGAAGCGTCCTGAAATGTCGTCGTTGCGGTTTGTGCCCGAAAGCACAGTATCTGCGGTCTGGTGTCCGTCGGTTCTTGTCGTCGTGTCGGCGTTGTTGAATACAAGGTTCACGTCGCCGTTTCCGCCGACGATTTCCGCACAGACGGCAAATCCGTTCTTTGCAACAAACGCTTTTCGTGCTGGTGCGGACGCGTTTTCCTGCCATTTTCCGGCAGCATCCTGTGCGTATTCGGCAAAGCCCGCCGTAGCAAATTCAAATACTTTCTGTTCCGAACCTGATTTTCCAAGAATATTGTATGTCTCAAATTCGTTTGCGGAATAAGAACCGTTCTTGTCCAAGTCGGTTCCGAGATGGAGCTTCGCGATTTTCGGCGCGTTGTTGGCAACCATAACATCGTACTTGACGCCGTTCACGTTTCCAGCCTCGTCGAACACGAGGACCACGAGGTTCGCCGGTCCGTCTGGCATGTTGTCTGAGTAAATCGAAGCATCCCATTTTCTCTTTGAGCCGCTCTTCGTGAACGACTCAGGCATTCCGTCGCCGTCGTCCTTTCCTTCATCAAAGACGAATTTTCCAGAGCCAGATTTGCTGCTGTTCTGTGCGTTTGCCGCGTCGATAATCTGGGCAATCGGGCAGTACGCCTCGGTCGCAGTCGCATCGACGAGTTCTTTGTCGAGCGTTATGGTGCTTCCTGAAATCGCAGAGATTTTTCTGTAAACGCCGCCAATCTCGATAAGTCCGCCCACGTGGATGTGCGAACCGAGTTCAACGGCAGACACAAACGTGTCCTTTGCGCTCATCGTTCCGGTGAGGTGCTTTGACCAAAGAGAGAATTCAGTAAGGCTCTGCGTTTCTTCTTCCGTCGTTTTGTCCGCTTTTATCACTTTTGCGACGTTCTCCGCATTCTTGATTTTGCGCTCCACAAGGTCGCCCATCTTGACACGGGCAGAATAAGAGTCGTCGCCGTCAATGTGAATCGGGTCAAAGATAACTTTGTCCTTTGCGGCTGCAATTTCGTCAGAAGTTCCAGTTTCGGTGTCCCTCATGTAATAGAAGGCAACGTATTTTACTCCAGAGCCGTCTGATGAATCGTCAGACTCGCCTGCAAGCGTGAACATTCCGTTCGAGTTCTGGATGTCGTTCGTCACTTTCGTGCTGAACGCGACTTCCGCGCCGGTGATGCCTTCAAGAGACGGAGCCGCATTGTCAATATTGATGCTGAACGGCATTTTTGAAGTGTTGCTGTTGTCGTCCTTTGCAGTTACCGTGTACGAGTGATTTCCGCTTGCCTCGCTCACAGGAATAATCATCTTTACGGTCTTCTGACTTTCAGTTCCCTTTACAAGTCCAGAAACAACGCTTCCGCCTTCAGTTGCGGTCATTTCCTTAACCTGCGAGTCGTCCGTAGCAGTAACGATGATGTACCATTTTCCTTTGAGGTACATGTCGGCAGAATACGCTTCTACAACAGAAGGTGTCGCATCGACAGAAGTCGGCACTGTTTCAAACTGGGCGACAGTGTACGTAAACTGCGGAACGCCGCTTGAAACATGAATATGAATTACATTGTCCGTGTCTGACCACGCTCCGAACTTGTTGTTCGAGTTCACGCCGCACACGCGAATCTTGATGTTGTTCGTCGTACCATCTTTGTTAAGCTCGTCGTGCTCGTTAATCGTAAAGTTCCAGGAAGCCGAGCCGTTAGCCTTGATTCCCCACCAATTTTCCATGTCGCTTACAGAAGAGAAGCCGTATTTTCTTAAGAGTTCAGCTTTCTTTGTCGCATCAGTTTCGTTTGTGATGCTTGTGTAGACAGTTCCGAGGATGTCAGCGGCCGTCACAACCGTGTAAGCGTTATGCTCTCCAGTTGAATCCGTGTATTTGAGTCCTGAAACATAGTCTTTTGTAAATGAAGTTGCAGTTTCCTCTACGAGCTGGAAGTAGACTTCCTTCACCGTAGCGTCTCCAATCGGAATGATAGACTGGCCGGAAGCGCGGATTGTTCCTCCGAGCGTCACATAATTCTGACCGTCCGCGTAATCCTTCGTTGTCGGGTACGAGAACGTTGTCTGCGGTCTGTCGCCGGAAGGGTCGTGGTTGATAGTGTAATCGGTTATGACTGTGAAGTTGCCGATTTTGTCCGTCGCCATAAAGTAAATATGGAGAGGATAAATTCCGTCCGTCGCATCCGCATACGTCTCGTTGTCAAAGAGGTCGAGGAGAGGATTTGCCTCCTTGAATTTCTTTGATGATTTTTCTTCGTCGGTAAGGTCCTCTATCGCCTTATCAAAGACGAATTCCCAGTTCTTTACAGTCTTCTCAATGTCCATGTACGAATTCCATACAAGGGTATCTTTCAGAGAATCCTGAGATGTAATTGAAAGCTGTTTTTTTGTAGGAATCGCCCACTCGATTGATTTTACGTCTGCGTTTCCGGCGTCGAATGCAGTTCCGCTAATCGTTACAACTTGTGTTTCGTGAGAATCTTTCACAGGTTTTGTGATGCTTATCATCGGTGCGCCATTGTCCGCCAAGAACGAATACGTGCCAGTAGTAGCATTTCCTACGTGGTCAGTAATCGTTACAGAAACAGAAACTTGTCCTGTTCCCCATTTGCGTGTATCAACAACGTTCGTCGTCCATTCGGCAAGTGTTTCGTCCTGAGTTCCTGTCCAAGAATCTCCTGTCGAAAGAGTTGGGCTTGTCGTTTCCGTATTTCCGTCAGGCAGCGTGAATGTTGCGCTCATGCTTGCGATTCCGCTCGCGTCTCTTCCCGTAAAGTAGAATTTGACGTAACGTCTGTCCTCACCACCAACGATGAAGCTTGCGTTCAAGTTTGAGTTGTCGCTTGAAATTTCAAATGCGTTTCCAGAGAAGTCTTTCGCAACGCTTGCAGCCGCTTCATCAGAATACGGAAGTCCCTTTCCGCTGCCGATTGTCGGGTTCAGGCTGTCTGATTTGTAGACGAATTCTTTTTCGTCCCACTCAGCATAAGCTTTGTTCTTCACCAGAATCTTCGGGTTCTGGAGCTTGTCGTTCGTCGTTGCGGACGCGGAAGCTGACGTGTATGTCGTGTAGAATTTCTTTCCGCCGTTGTCTTCGATGTAGATGTAGAAAGTCTTCTCGCCGTCGCCCGTGTCGCTCGGAGTAATCGTGAATTCGCCGCTTGAAGAAAGCGATGTGCCGAGGAGATTCGTAGGCTCTGTCTCGCCTTCCGCGCCTGTGTAAGCGGTCTCGGATACGATGAATTTCTCTACGACGGCAGTTCCTGTGGCGTCGTCGTCGCTGATTCGGCCTGTCACCTGTGAATCCGTTCCGTGCTTGAGGAGGAATGTATTGAGAGAAGAGCTGTATTCGATGTTGTTGAAGTTCACCTTCGGTCTGTCCGAATCCTGAGCGACCTTGATGCTCACCGCGCCCGATTCTTTCACGTTTCCGGCAGAGTCCGTTCCCACCGCGCGAAGCTGGTATTCAGTGTTGTCAGAAAGTTTTGTCGTGTCAAAGTTCTTCGCTTTGAACGTGTAGCTTCCGCTCAATGTAAGATTCGGCATTGTTGTTGCAGAAGCCACTGTCCAATTAGCGTCGCCTGCCTTTTTGTATTCGATTCTTGTGATTGCATTTGTCGGAAGAACGTTCGTGTCGCTCATCGTGCCTTCGAGCGTAATCGTGCCGTTCACCTGTGTTCCTGCCGTCTCGGAATCAGCGTCCGTCGGTGATGAGAGAGTGATGCTGTCGAGCTGCTCATCGACGATTACAGTCGCGACATTGATTGACTTGGTGTTTCCAATTCCCGCACAGTCCTTCGCTTCGAGTGAAACAGAAACAGTTCCGCTTGCGCCCTCAAAGAATTTGTCGTTTTTCACGGTCGCAGTCCACGTCCACTCGTTGTCTTTGTCGTCGGTCTTTTCGATTGTGAGCGTTCCGTTTTCGTTCGTTGCCGTTCCGCCGGCAGCGTCATTCTTCAAGAGAATTTCTTTTGTTCCCTGCTTGAGCGTGATGCTGTAGAGGCCGGAATCCGCGTCGCTCGCTTTTCCAGACAGAGCCATCGTGCCCTTTTTGTTCGTGTATTTGAGTCCTTCAACGCTTGAACTTGCGTCCGGCGTCGTCTCGTCCACGTTCAGGGAAACGTTGCTGTATGTTTTGTCGCCCACTGTTACCAAGTCGAGGGCCGCGTTTCCAACGTTGTCGACTGCAACCAGAATGAGATAGTTCTTTCCCGTGCTGAATCCAGAGAGGACGGAATTGTAGTTCGATTCCACGGTCGCGTAAGATTTTCCGCTCAAAGTTACGAGGTCAGAGACAAAATCCTTGTACTCGCCGGAAGTCGTGCTGAACGAAGTTTCCACGCCATCGGCATTTTTGAGCTGTCCTGTGTAGAATACGCGGCGTTTTGCGTCGGAAGCGATGACTCCAGGCGCGAAATAGCCGGTTTTGTCCGTCTTGTAGTTTTTGAGGAAGGCAGCCGCCTTTTTGTCGAGTTCTTCCTGAACCTTATCCGCCGCGACTCCCGCCAAATCAGTCTCGGAGATGACTTTGTAGTAAATCATCGAATTTCCGCTTCCAGTGTCGCTCAAAGTTCCGCGGATTTTTATCGTCTTCGAGTTTCCGTATGTTCCTTCGGCGTACTTTCCGCCAACGTCCTTGTCCAAGTCTGTGAGCGTCTCAATGTCGTCGTTGTCGTTCTCGTTGATTCGGAAGAACACGTCCTTCTGCTTCTCGTCGATTGCGTGGAGGGCTTTCGGCGCGAGGTCGTCGATTTTTACGAGAACATTCTGAGATTCAGTGTTTCCAGCGTTGTCAGTCGCGTTAATCTTGAGCGTTACCGAGCCGGCAGAAGCGTAGCTTGAAAGGTCGAGCGTCACAGGAAGGGCAGTAATGTCCTTTCCGTCGATTTGAGAAACGATGTCGCTCGTTCCGTCATTGACAACAATCGACTTGATTCCAGACTTCGAGTCCTGAACGGAGCCGGAAAGGAGGAAGTTGTTTCCGCTGTGGATGTAATAAACGGTCGAACCGCTTTCTTTTGTCTCGTAGACGCTGTATGTGCCTCCCCCGTCCGAAAGCGAAACGTTCTTTATAGTAGGCTTTTCCGCGTCCACGTCGATGCTGAAAAGTTTCGATGACGATTTGTTTCCGGCCTTGTCGGTGACGGTCGCCTTCACGGCATACGTTTTGTCTTCAAGTTCGCTGAGGAATGACGAAGGAATCGTTGCAGTCCAGTTTGCGAACGAATCCGTTGAATTTGCGCCCACGGTCGTCTTCACCGCTGTCTGTCCGTCCTCGGTGACGGTGAGCGTGACCGACTCGACGCCCGAAGAGTCGTCCTCCGCCGTTCCCGTCACAATAATCGAGTTCGATTTGTTGGAATACTGGTTTCCAGACTGGTTCGAACTTACAGTCGGCACTTCCGAGTCGATGTAGATTTCAAATTCGCTTTCTTCGCTTTTGTTTCCGGCCTTGTCCACCGCGAAGAATTTTATCTTGTTCGCGGTAGCCGCGCCGTCCGTCACCTTCGCGATGAATTCGCCCAAGTTCTGCTTGAAAGAGCCGTCCGTGTTCGGAGCGAACGTGTCGGATGCGCTCTCAGTCTCGCCGGCTTTCGTTACGCTGTATTCAACATGGTCGATTCCGCTTCCGCTTTCAGCAAATTTTCCCTCGAACTGCAAAGTGGAAGACTTGTACCAAGTGTGGTTCGCGCCAGAAGCGAACGCTTTTCCACCGACCTTGAAGTCGTCTCCGCTCCAGACTGGTTTTTCGGTGTCGAGACCGAGCTTCAAGTCCACAGAAGATTTCTGGCTGTAATTGTCGCTTGCCGTGAGCGTGAGCGTGTAGAGTCCGTCTGTTTCTGGAAGAATGATTGAGCCAGTCCAGTCGTAAGTTCCGGAAGCGTTTTTCGCATCCGCAATTGAATATTCGAATGTGTAGGCAGAAGAATCGACTTCAGTTCCGTCGGCTTTTGCCACAGAACATTCGATTTTGGTCTCCAGTTTTTTAGAGACAGTTCCTGCAAGTGAGAATTTCCCTTCCTCGCCCGTCTTGTTCGTATAGGATTCGTTGTCGGGCGAAGAAACTTTTATCTGCGGCGCGCCAGAGTCGATTGCGATGAAGAACGGCTGCACTGACCTGATGTTGTGGTCGTAAGGGTCGATTTTGCTCTCGTCCGCCGGAAGGTTCGTGCCGGAATCGAACGCGTCGATTCGAACTTTGTAAGTGCCTTCCGAGCTAGGAAGTTGATAGTTCAAAGAATAAGTTGATTTTCCGATTGGAAGTTGATACGGATTCAATCCATAAGAAGTTTTGTCAGCATCGAGCTTTATTCCGTCCTTGTCGTAGAGAGTCACCCAGATTGTATGTATTTTGTCGTCGTCCTCGAACGAAACTTGCAGGCGGTTGTTGCTCGTCGTTCCGAAGAGGTTCACCTTGTCGCTGATTTGGTTTTCAGCGGAGACAGCCGAGTTTGCGTTTTCAAGTGTGATTATCGGGCGGTCGGTCTCCTGATAGATTACGAAGGCTTTTCCGTCAACAGTGTCCGTCGCTCCGTTCAAAATCGGGTCTTTAGATGCGTAGTATGTCGTCTTGTTTCCAGCGTTGTCCTCCGCCATCAAAACGACCTCGACTTTTATCATCGGGTCGCGGTTTTCCGACGTGGCGAAGAGGTTCGAGATGAGAGACGTCTTGAATTCCTGGCTAATCGAATAGACCTTTCCGAGGGATTTGTCCAAGCCCGCGTTTTCAAGCGCGGCTTTTATAGCCGAATTCGACTCTGCCAGCTTGAAGATTGAATCGGCTTCTGAAAGTTCCTTGGTCAAGTCCGTGCTCGCCCAGATGTCGTAGGAGACTTCGGAAAGGTTCTGCTCCTCGATGCTTCCTTTTATCGTGACGGTTCCGTTCAAATAGATGTACTTGTCTTTGAGGTCGTCTCCGAGCGGCTCGTAAAATTCCACGCGCGGTTCCGCAGAGGAGATTGAGATTGCGGGGAGCGTCGTGTCCACATGGACGCTGCGGCTCGTCTCCGCCGTGTGTCCCGACGACGACTTCGCTTCGAGAGTGAGCGTGTAGAGGTACATTTTGCCGGATTCTCTGGCGGCAGCGATTGCGCTGTAGTTGGCGAGTTTTTCAGGGACGAAGTGCCATTTGTCGGCAGAATCGAAGAAGAGAGCCTCGTTCGTGGTCCACGTCTTTCTGTTGCTCGAATCAAGCTCGCAGCTGATTGTCTCGGTGGCCTCCCCGACAGATTCGCCGGTCGCCTCGTCGGTGACTGTGAGGCGTGCGGTGAGTTTCTGCACGAAGAGAGAAGAGCTTTTGACGACGGCAGTTCCCGTGAATTCAAGGTCGGTCTGAGCTGTGGAGGCGACGATTGAAAGATTCTCCGGCGTTTCGATGACCGGGTTCGGAGGCACGCCGGCCTCGTTTCCCTCGAATCCGAATTTCTGCTTCTGTGAGAATTCAACGTCGTCCACGTCCGTTCCAGTGACGGCGACAATGTAGAATTTTTCGAGCTTTATGACACCCGCGGGAAGCGTTGCGGAGAATGTCTCCGTCGAAACGGAGCTTCCCTTTTCGTTGTGCTTCGAGTAGTCGTAGATGAGGAGCCAGTCGCCGGTCTTCTCCCCCTCGGTGAATTCAGTCTCCCCGGCGTTCTTCACGGTCTTCCACAAATCGTTTATCTGACTTTCGATTTCGTCGGAATCAGTCGGGCGCGAATCGAATTCCTTTATCCAGACCTTGACGCATTCGGGGGCGATGTTCGTGTTGTCCAAGCCCGCCTGAATCGTCACCGTGAGCGAATTTCCAGAAGACGCGCTCTGCACTGTCGCGTCGGCATCGAAATTGAACGCGAAGCTGTTCACGGTGTAGGTCGGGTTTGCGTCCGGGTTCAGCGAGAACGAGAGCCTGTTCCCGTCGTTATCGGAAGCCGCGGTGTCCTTCGCCTTTTCGGAAAGAATCTGGCGAACGTTCTCTTTGTCCGCCGTTCCCGAATACGTTCCGCTGATAATGTCCTTCAAATCGGCAGCGGAAAGTCCCATTCCCTTCTTCGCGCTCATCAGCTCAGAATAAACGTCGTCGTACAGATACACGACCGACGTTTTGTTTCCTTTGTCGTTTATCACAGTCGAAACGACGGAGCGCTCGCCGGACACAGGCTCGTTGTACACCTGCGCGTTGTCGCACAGAGAAATTTCCGCATAGTAGCGCGCCGTTCCTTCGGCATCCTTGCTTGTCGCGTCGTTGTACAGTTTCGAGTAGCGGTCGTTTCCGCTCTGCGCAATCGTCACGCTCGTTCCGCCGGCAGTCGCAATCTCCTCCTCGCGGAAGAATTCGCCGATTGTTCCGTCATCGTATGATTCGGAAGAGACAACATTCCCGTTCTCATCGAAAATCTTGACGTCCATGAGGGAAATCGTGTGGTTGTCGGCAATCGTTCCGTCAATCGTGAACACGGAACCGTATGCAGACGGCTTGAGGTTCTCGCTTTTTACGACGCCCGGCTTCGATATGATGAACACGGGCGCGGTGTTGTCGAGGTCGAATGTGCGCGAGCTTTCGCCGGACGAGTGCCCCGCGCCATCGACCGCGCTCGCGCTGAACTGGTATGTCCCGTCGAGATATTTGTATCTCCCTGTTTCCTCAATATACGGGTTCACATCGACGCGCCATGATTTTCCGCCCGCGTCTATCGTCGCATTCAGCGTGTCCACGACTTCCTTCGTCTCCGTGTTCACAACCTGCACGGAAACGGACGCGACATCTTTGTCGTCATCGCACGAGCCGTAAAGAACGAACGTATCCTTTATGACAGCCGCAATCGGCGGGTATTCGATTGAGAGCGTCGGCGCCGACGTGTCCACCGACTCGCCCAAACCGACATCGCAGCCAGAAAACGCGAACAACAAAGCTGAACCGACGACAAAAGCAGAAATCTTCCTGAACATATTCTTCACCATATCATCCATAAAAAACAAAACTCACACCAAAAACGGAAAAACGAAAGCAAGCCCCCATTTTTCCACAAATATAAACGGACAAATTGCCCGCATTTCAGGCACAGACATCCATGTCCATGCCGGCATTTTAGATTTTTTTATAAAAGCACATTGGAAAGACATTCCGGTGCGTTACATTTTGTAATCGCAAGAAAAACGAAACAATTTGCGCCAGTTTAAAAGCAGAAAATATTGTATAAACAATACAAGCGCGGAAAATGCAATAACTTTCAAATACACATTCTATAATATTTTCGGTTCTTGTGAAACACGTAGGAAGGAAAAAAGAAAATACTAATAAAAATTTATACCCGCGCCGAAGACATCCGCAAAAATGCCACGGCAGGCTTGTACCGTCACGCCGATGCAAGCGGATACAATTCCCGCTCCTCGCGCTACATGCGGCGGCGGATTGCCGCGTTGATTTTGAGAAAATCGTTCTGGAAGCTGCAAAAATCCTTTCTGATTGAATCGGCAGTCTTGAACTTTGCAAGGAAATGCAAGAAATCGCCTTCAATCTGCTTCATTTCCGCCATGTATGCGGAAGTTATCGCGCGCGTTTTCGGCTCGGAACTCTTTAGCAAATACGGATAAAGATATTTGTCCTCGCCTGCAAGATGCATCTGAATGATTACGGAAAGTTTTCCGATTTTCATTGCGATTTCCTCTGAATTTTGCGCGCCGGCTTCCTCCAGCGGCTTTATTTCCGAAAGAATATCCTTGATTGCGTCGTGTTTGGATATGTGTAAATCGTCATGTCCATACGGCTGCTCCTTTTTCTAAAAGTGATGCCTTATCCTACAACTTTGCCGCAACCGAAACTGTTGCAAGCGCAACAAAATCGCCCGCCACGGAAGTCTTTTCCATGACGGGCTGTGTGTTTATGCAGGAATGCAGTTTTTGCTACTGCATCTGGGCGGTTATCTCATCTGGGCGGTTTCAAGGCATGAGCCTGTAGCCGTTGAAATCTGATAGCCGAGAACACCGTTTGCAGTTCCGTTTCCGAATGTCTTGCTCCAGTTGGTTGAGCTGTAACCGTTGAAAGTTCCGCCGCTTGAGCTGTTCTTGATTTCTCCGCCAACCTTAGAATTTGTCAGAACTCCAGATGACTTCCAGACACCAACGTTCACCTTATCCTCGCGGTTTGTTGTCATGGTGCTTGGTGTTGGTACAACGGCAACTTCCCAATCGCCTGTGAAAAGTTCGCTGCTGTCGGCACCGTCTGCAACTTGCGTGAATGTCGCAGTCGAATCTTCGATTGTCGGGTCAACAAGGTAAGCGTATTTCGGCTTTTTGATTGCGCCAGTGTAGTAACCGATGTACGGAATGCTGTGATTTGCAGAATTTACCGCAACATCCAAAGTCAAATGCTCGCCGACAGAACCAGACGCATCGACTGTGCAAGTCTGCGCATCGCTTGAATATGTGTCGAGGTAAGCGTACATTACGTCGCCGTTTCCTGCGTAAGCCGCAACGTGCAGATGATTATTTTTGTCCGCAACGATGTGGCAGTATTCTCCGCCTTCAGTGAAGATTGTCTGCGGTGTTGACCAAGAAGCCGCCGTCTCATTGCCTTTCAACGAATTCCACTTAGAAATCGGGTCGGTGATGTAGCTGAACTTCATGTTGTTCGCCTCAACGTCATACCAGACAACACAGACGACATCGCTCGTTCCATTCTTCACAACTGCAACATCAACATACTGTCCGGCACCGCGTCCTGAAATTCCTGCTACAGTCTTGCTTTCTGTTGCAGAAGTCTTGAACGTTGCGCCTGCAGATCCGTTTGCGATTATCTGGCAGTTGTTTGTCTTGTAGTAAGATGAAGCACCGTCTATGTATTCATCCTGGAAACCGCCTGTAGTTTGCCTGTTAGTTCCAGAGAAGGTTCCAGCCCTGAAACGAATCTGATTACAGAGAGCATCGTAATAAACCATATAGAGGTTTGTCGTACTGTTTGTCTTATCAACTGTCGAAGCGAATTCCGAAGAAAGGAACCTGTACTTCATAAGTGAGTAGTCGAGACCATTATTACCATCACCAGTTCTCAAGCCGATTTCCTCAAGTCGGAGTGAATTATTTCCAGTGAGAGTTCCTCCATAACCACGAGTGCCTTGACTCCATCTGCTTGAATAGAAAACCCATTTGTCAACCGAACCACTTGTATTCGTGTCACCGCCCGAATCTACGGCATAGGTATAGCCAAGCTCGTCAACGTGGAAGCCTACGCAAGGGCTTGCGAATGTGTCGTAATCGCCAGCCCAGTAAATTGAAGAGTAACTGTTCGTTGCATCGTATGCAGTAGTCTTATTTGTGTTACCGCCCATGCTGAAATACAAACCACCGTTTGCAAAAGCGTAATTCAACATTCCGGTCGTCTGGTTGATTTCCATGTTGATTCCTGCCGCAAGTCCGTTAATCGGTTCTGCCGCCCGGTCATTGAATTCCCAAACGTCGAATACAATGTCATCGGCGAGAATGTTGTTCGTATCGCCGTTCGGCTGACGGTTGTAGCAGTTTGCATAAGCCGTTCCAGTACCACTTGCAGCACCTTTCGAATTATTGTTGTTGATGTTGTTCAGAACCGAAATGCCGCCGACTGTAAGATTCAGTTTGCCGGATGAAAGTTTTGCTACATTGAAGCTAACTTTCTGACCATAAGTTGAATCTGTACCAACTGTGAGTTTGAGATTATCAGTAGCAGTTGTAACAAATGAGTTGCTTCCGCTCGTGATTGTTGCAGTGCTGCTGTTCAAGTTGAAGCCATACAAAGTGACATCTTCGCTCGTCGTAGTTTTCAGCGTTATTCCGCTGATGTTTGAGACAACCGACTGAACAGGGTAATGTCCGAGCGCAGTTCTGTTGTAAACAGACCAGTTTGAAGTCTTGTTCTTTGCAAGGGTCGTATAAACCTTCGTAACATACGGCACAACGTCCATCTGGTAAATCGGATAGTTCGTCGTTCCGTCGGTTACAGTGTACGTTACTGAATCAGAAAGTTCCTGTCCCGGAATGTAGTTTTCACTTGTTGCCGGAGCAGAAATCTTTGTGCTGTCGGTCGATGTCACATTGCCAGAAAGGTCTGTCGCAAGTACGGTAAGGCGCATGTCAGTCGCAACAGTCGTGCTGAGTTTCTCTGTGTCGATTGAGAGCTTCCAGTAGATTTTGTGTCCTTTCTGACCAAAGTACACGCTGTCATTAAATACGCCGTAAGAATCTCCTGCGGCTTCAGTAATTGAAACCTCGTAGCCATCATCTGACATTGTTGCAGTTGCAGGAGTCCATTTTGACGTATTCTGGTTGTAGGTTGCCATCGAAACATTGTCGAACGGAGTTACTGTTCCGTTTGAGAATGTGAATGCAAGGCTTTTAAGAGAATGTTCGTCATAAGCCGTTCCTGTAAACGTGATTTTGCCGGAAACTTTCGGGTCTGTACCGAGAACGCTTGTTATAGATGTATTGTCTTTGATGTCGTTCTCAAGCTCAATGTGTCCTTTAAGGTCTCCGATTGAAGAAACTGTGTAATTATCATCTTCGTCGGTTACGTCCGAGCCGTAGATTGAGTTCGAATTGAGCTTCTTCCAATAGAACGGATTGACAACAACTTTCGGTGCAGTTCCGTCAACGAGGTCGAACTCGAAGTCCTCTACAAGGAGAACTGCATTCTGCGAGTTCGTGCCCTGCGTGCGCTCTTCCGTAGAATCCCAGAAGGTGAATGAGAATGATTTGTCTGTTCCGTCGTCGCTTTCTACAGGCTCGGTCGTCTTTCCGACGAGTTCTATGTTCGTAAGTTCGTAAGCAAAGAACTTGTTTCCGACTTTGGAAGCCGCAAACGTGTCAGCAGTAACAGTTGTTGTGTCTGTAAGAGCCGTTGCACTTGTTGCCGTAGAAGTCTTATCTGTAATCGAAGCCTTTGCAGTTCCGTTTGCGCTTGTAACGGCAGTTTCAGTTGTCGCGCCTTTCTTTGCGACCATCTGAATGCTTCCGTTTCCGCCAACGATTTCAGGAATGACGGCAAGCTTGTTCTTTACCGTGAATTTTCCAGTGCTGTTTGAAACATAATCCGAGTAATCCTCTGCGAAGCTTGCAAAGTTGAGGGTGTATGTTTCCTGCTCGTTTCCTGCCGCACCGAGAATGTTGTATGTTTCGAATTCCTCGTTCTCGTACTTGCTGTTGTTGTTCAAGTCGGTTCCGAGGAAGACTTTCGCGAGTTTAGGCGCGTTGTTTGCAACCATAACGCTGTATGATTTTTTTGCAACGTTGCCGGCCTCGTCAAATGCGAGAACCACGAGAGTTGCAGGTCCGTCAGGGATATTTACAGAATGGATTGAAGCATCCCATGTCCACTTCGTTCCGCTCTTTGTGAACGTCTCTGGCATTCTGTCGCCGTCGTCTTTTCCTGTAGCAAACGTAAACGGATTGGCAGAAGTCAATTCCGGCGTGTTGTTCGCGTCGATTACCTGCGCAATCGGGAAGCTGACTGTTTTTCCGCTTCCGATTGAAGAAGATGATGACGCAAGTGCCGGCTCAAAGTTCACAGTGCTGCCAGAAATCGAAGTGATTTTCCTGAATACGCCGTCAATGTAAACAAGTCCGCCCTCCCTGATATGAGTGTCGAGAGTTCCTTCGAATGTGTTTGCAGTTACAGTTCCGCTGATGTCTTTTGCATAGAGATAGAATGTTTCGCTGCCTTGAGTTATTTCAAGAGGAGTCAAACCGCTCATTGCAACTTTTGAATCCGCAGTACTTGTCGTAATCATCGGGTCGAGGAGGCAGTCATTTTTAGCATCCGTGCTCTTCATTGCCGTCGTGCCGTATTTTCGCATGAAGTAGAATACAACCCTCTCCACGCCGGAACCTGAATCGACAGACTCGCCTGCGAGCGAGTAGACGGAGTTGCTTTCGATGACAGTGTTCTCGCCAGACTCAGAAAGTGGAGTTTCATTATTCTTTATGTTCGTCAGTGTCGGAGCAACGTTGTCAATCTTGAAGCTGAATTCCTGGTTCGCGACGTGTCCCGTAGCGTCGGCATCTTTTGCGACTACCGTATATTTGACCTGGCTCTTTTCCTGACTAATCGGGATGAACACTTTTCTTCCCTTCTTCGTCGTTGTAGAGTCCGTGATTTTTGGAAGTCCTGTAACATCCACGTTAACCGAAGCCACGAAATATCCGCTTCCGGCTGCCAGTGTTGAAGTCGTCTCGGAAGAGTCCTCTATCAATGTCTGCTTGACTGTAAGCTCAGAAATGCCGGTCTCATCGAGAATGTCGAGAACGAGATACCACTGTCCGCGCAGGAACATATCAGAAACGTAAGACTGACCGGAGCTTGAAGCTACGGAAGAAGTTCCCGAAACAATGTTCGAAGAAGTGAGCGTGTCAGAATACTGGTTCACCGCGCTTGAGATTGTCGGAGCGGCATCGTCGATGTGGATTTCGACGGACTCTGACCATGCGCCGAATTTTCCGTCCGCATTGATACCGCAAGCACGGAGCGCAATGTCGTTCGTTCCAGAATCTTCCGCGCCAGACGGGTTCATGCCGTCATCGCTGTTCAAAGTGATGTTCCATGAAGCAGTTCCATTCGCCTTGACACCCCACCATGCATCCATTGCAGCCTTTGACGAGAATCCGTATGTTTTTGCGCCAGCATCATCGGTAACAGTCACAGCTGTGCCTTTCAATGCCTCTAATGCCTCGTATGCGCTTACGACTGTGAGTCCGTAGCCGCCGTCATTTTCGCTGTAGGTGTATGAAGTTCCGTCGGTTTTCGTTCCGGTCTTGTTCTTAATGTCCACAGCTGTGGAAGCTTTTGTTTTGTCACTTGCAGTAAATCCTGCAGCGGAATCTGCAACCTGAACGTAGATTGCGCCGACTGTCGTAGTTCCCGAAGGGATTTCAGCAGAACCTGTGGCGCGGATTGTGCCGCCGAGTGTTACATAGCCGAAGCTCGTTCCAGAAGCATTCTTGTCATAATCCTTCGTCGTCGGATAAGTGAATTCTGTCTTAGGCTTATCCCACTGAGGATTATGGCGGATTGAGAATGAAGTATACACAGTGCTGTTTCCGAGATTGTCCGTCGCCATGAAGTAAACAGGCAAATTGTAGATGTCGCTTGTCGTGCAGTCATCATTCGTCGCAAAGTCAGCAGAATCGTAAACTGTGAAATTCGGGTTTCCTGCGTTGAATACGAAGCCATTTGCGTTTGACGAAGCTTCATCATAATTGCCGTCGAATTTGAATTCCCACACGTTTACGGTAGCTTCATCATAAAGAGAACCCGTTCCGCCGTTCCATTTGAGACCTTTGTAATATGCAAGCTTTTCAGCAGAATCAGTTTTGCTTCCCGCAGTTGTTCTTTCTGTATCAGTCGGAACAATCCACTGAATGGTGTATGCGCCCGCGCTTCCCGTGTCGGTCGTCGTTCCTTTTATCGTGATGTCGCCAGTGCATTCCTCGTTCGTAGCCGGGCTTGTGACGCTGATTGCCGGTCCTGTGTTGTCAACGCTGAACGTGAATGACTGGTTTCCTGTGAGTCCTGCCTTGTCGTACGGAGTAATGTTCAGGGTTACCGTTCCCGTCGGAACCTTAGAAATGTCGATATTTCCAGTTTCCCACGTCCATGAAGTGTCAACTCCTTCTTCTGTCTGAGCCCACTTTGAGTTGTCTTTCTCATATGTTACAGAGTCATCTTCGACGAGCTCAACTCCGGCAATGTATTTCTTATTGTCTTCTTCATTTACATCCCAGTTTGTCGCTTTGTTTGCGATGTAATGAGTCTTACCATTAGAATCAATGTAGTAAAGGTCAAGTGCGAGACCTGCGATTCCCGAAGCGTCGGTTGCGGTAATCACAAAGCTGATATTCTGCTTTTTCGTTCCGCCCACGACGAAGCTTGAAAGAAGCGCGTTTCCACTTGAAGAAGCTGCCTTTCCGTCCACATCAATTCCGCTGTCGCTTTCAGTAGTTTCCGCAACAACTGGAGATTTCGAGTCAGATTTGTATGTGAGTTTCGTCGCGCTCTCTTCTTTGTCCGAAGTTTTGTACTGGAAATACGGTCGCGCAGTCACGGTCGTATTTTTTGAATTGAGAAGCGATGTGCAGCCTGTGTAAACAACTTTTCCGTTGTTGTCTTCCGCGTAGAAATAAACATCTTTTGAGCCGTCGTCTGTGTTGGCAGGTGTGAACGTCCATTCACCAGTAGATTCGGTGAAAGTCGTCGTGCCTGTAAGAGAAGATGTATCGACTTTTCCGTCAGAGCCGAGTTTTATTTCGGAAGAAGAAGCCTTGAAGACTTTTACGACTGCGGAAGAAGTTGCGTCGTCGTCTGAGATGCTTCCTGAAATCTGCGCGTTCGTTCCGTACTTGAGGAAGTATTCAGAGCCGCTCTTTGTAATGTTTGTGACTTTTACGATTGGTCGGTCAGTGTCCTGAGAAACTTTCACGAGCTTTGCTTCTGAGAAGCCTTCGTTTCCGGCCTTGTCAACCGCAACAGCCTGAATGTAATAGTATTTCTCGTCTGCAAGTTCTGTCGTGTCAAAACCTGCAACTTTGAATGAGTAGTTGCCCGTGATTGAAAGCCCGCTCAAAGTCTGCCAGCTGCTTGCATTATTTGCAGGCGCAGAATCTTCGTTAGAAGAAACCTGAGCGTAGCGGATTTTGGTTACCGTGTTGCTGACATCGTTTTCGCCATTTTCCGGCAATGTGTTTTCATCTTCCACAGTTCCCGAAAGTGCGATTGTTCCGTTGATTTCGGTGTCATCGTTATCCGTAGAAGAATAAGCGTCGCTTATAGAATTGAGCTTCACCCTCGGCAGAACTTTATCGACTGAAATCTGGCCTACGCTCACGGTCTGCTGATTTCCATCGCCCGCGTTGTCGATTGCGGTCGCGTAAACAGGGCAGTTTCCGGATGAAATAGAAGAGAAGAGGGATTTTGGAATTTTTGCAGTCCACTTCTTCTTGTTCGCGTCATTCTCCGTGTTGTCATCGCCGGTCGCATCTTCAACGGTAACGTCAGAAACAGCCTTATCCTCTTCGCCAATCGTGACGCTTACGCTGACAGACTTGATTCCAGAATTTACGTCCGTAGCCGTTCCCGTGAACGTGATGTAAGCGTCGGCGCCCGTGCCAGCTCCGTTCGTAAGTGCAGTTCCGTTCTCGCCCTTAACGGTCGGAGCTTTTGAGTCAACGTTGATTGAATAGCAGTTGAGCGTTTTTCCATCCGCAGTGAACGTAATTCCGTCAATAGCTTTGTTTCCGACGTTATCGACGGCAACAAGCGCGAGGTAGTTCTTTCCTTCCTCGAATCCCGAAATATTCGTCTTGAATGTGGACTCGATTTTCGTTCCGCCGACAGTTTTTTCTTCAGCACTAGAAAGCGGTGAGAAATAGCTTGTCTTGTTTGCTTCCGGGTCTTTAGCGAATTCTTTAAGTTCATCTTCCGTCGGAAGAGTATTTTTGAAAAGCTTGTAGTAAATGAGCGACGTTCCGCTTCCTGTTTCGGTAAACGTTCCGCGGACTTTGATTGTCGTAGAGTTTCCGTATGTTCCGGCGGTGTATTTTGCGCCAACGTCGCTCACAGAGCCTTCCGCAGCGTCGCCGATTCTAAAGTAGCTGTCAGCCGTTCCCTCGTCGTGCTTTGACGCTGGGGCTGTCGTGTCGGAGACGAGCGCGATTGTCTTTTCCGCAGTGTTTCCGGCTTTGTCAGTAAGAGTGAGTTTTGCAGTCGTGCTGTCAGAAGCGAGGCTGACTCCGGTGAATGTCCATTCAGAAAGTTTGTTCTCGTCAGTAATTGAACCTACGCTCGTTCCATTCACAAAAAGCTCAAGTTTTGCAAGTCCCAGGTTGTCGGTCGCGATTCCAGAAACAGAGAATTTGTTTCCGCTCGTTGTGTTCACGAAATATTTGTCGTTTCCGCCTTCCGTTCCCGACTTGTAAGCCGTGTAAGCTTCCGTGCCAGAAACTTTCGTTCCTGAAAGCGTTGCGCTTTGAATCTTCGGTGCAGTCGCGTCGTAAGTGATTGCGAACAAGCTCGTGTCCGTGATGTTTCCGGCTTTGTCTGCCACGCGGATGTACACGTTGCCAGATTTCGTTATTGATGAAGAAGAAATCGTGAACGTGAAATTTCCGTTTGAATCGACAGTCGCTTTGTTCGTGGCTGTTGCTGTTTCGGAAGTGACTTTTTTATATGGAAGAATCCAGACTTTGCTGGTGTCGATTCCGCTTCCGCCAGTTTCGTCGGCAACTTTTCCTGCAATGTAGATGGCTGCGGAGCCGTTCGAATAGAAAGAAGACTCGACCGTTGTTGTCGGGTTCGCAGTCGCTCCGACTTTTACGCTGCCCGAAAGCTCAGGGGCGGTCGCGTCGATTGTGATTTTTGAGTTTGTAAGGGCAACAGCCGTTCCCGTAAATGAAGGAACAGTCGTGCCGCTCGTAGCGTATGCGCTTTCGTTTCCGAACGTGTCTTTTGCGAGGAGCGCGATTCCGTACGTTCCCGCGTCAACGCCGCTGAACGTCGCAGTCCATTTTCCGTCAGAGTCGATTGTAACGGCACCTTCTTTTGTCGCGCTTCCAACAAGATAAACTTTGAGGTCGCTTGCCGATTTTGTGATGTTTGCGTCCTCAATCGTTCCAGAAAGCTGAGGAGCTGACGTTGCGAATTCGTTCGTCGTTCCGATCGTTACGCGCGGAGCGTTGTTGTCGCACTTCAAAGTGACAGCCTGCGTTGTTTCCCGATTATTCGCATCTTTTGCAGTGAATGTGACTGTTTTTGAATCCTCGATTTTTCCGCTTGCAGAAGTCCAGTTTACGGTAATCGGGTACTGTTTTCCGCCCGTAACGTCGGTTGCAGTTCCAACGACAACTTTTTCGTTGTCAGAAGCAAGTGAAGCAATATTTGTGTCGGAAACAGTCACGCTGAATGGTACATCACCGTTCGCCGTTTTTGAAGTTCCGTTTTCTGCAACTGCCAAACCGTCAAAGCCCGTCACCGCGATTGCAGGGGCTTTTGCGTCAATCGTAAGTTTTGCTGAACCGTTGTAAATCGTCGTGTTTCCTGCGTTGTCCTTTGCGGCGAGGAACGCGTAAAGAACGCCGTCGGTGCTTTTCGTCTGAGAAACATCGAACGTCACGTTCCAGCCGTCGTTCGTTTGGTTGAGACTCTTCCATTCAGCCGAATCGTAAGAAGTCGGAACAGTATTGCTTTCAGAAAGGCAATAGCCGAACGATGCGATTCCGCTTCCGCCAGTTTCGTCAGCAGCATTCGCATTCAATGTGACATAACTTGATTCGTCGAGTTTTACGGTCTGCGCCGTGAAATTCGTCGCGTCGATTCTCGGTTTTACGGAATCGATTCCGAATTTTACGGTCGTGCTTCCTGTCTGACCGTATTTATCAGCAGCGGTGATTCTCAAAATGAAACTTCCGCTTCCGATCGATGACAGCGGAGAAAGAGGAATCGTCCAATTGCTTCCGTTCGTGGAAGGAACGAGCGTTGCCGGCTGCGGAGAAATCTCGCTCAGCTCGGAATCGAGGAATTTTGCGGAAAGCGTCGTTCCGTTGTCGAAATTCTTCGAGCTTGGCGCGATTGAGCCTGTAACGGAATCCGTGGAAGAAACATATGCCGCAACGGAATCAGCCGTAACAGTCGGCGCGCCGTTGTCGATTGCGACGTAGAATTCTTTCGACGCGATGCTTCCGTATGGTGCTGACGACTCCAGACCTGTTTTCTTATAGTTTACGTCCGTCGCCTCAATCTGGACTTTGTAAATTCCAACCGTCTCGGGCAACGTCAAAGACCTGCTTCCGGAAGTAAACGATTTGTTCGGCGTCTCCGTCTTCGAATAACCGTCAAGCTCGTTTCCAGCGGAATCTTTCACCGTGATTTTGTAAGACTCAATTCCGTCGTCGTCGGTGAACGTCACCGAAAGTTTGTTGCTCGTCGTCAGGAAAAGGTTCGTGTCGACGTTGATTTTTGATTCAGAATCAACGTCCTCGCTCGAGTTCGTGAACGAAATCTGCGGGCGGTCAGTTTCCTGATAGATGATGAAGTCCTTTCCGCCGTTGTAGTCGGCTGAAGAGTACGTTCCGATGTTTCCGACTTTGTCTTTTGCCGTGATGATTACGCGGATTTTGAGCGGCGTGTCCGAATCAGAACCAGGATTCGAATTATGATAGCCAGAAGTTACCATCGATGTCATAAAGTAAACGTCGATTGAGTTCGAAGTTCCGAGATTTCCGTCGTAGGCGGCAGGAATCTTCGGATTGTCCTTCGTGGCTTCATACAGCTTATCAAGAACCGAATAACTCGAATCGGAAAGGTCCGCGTTCAAATCGTTGGACACACGAATGTCGTAGGTGACTTCCTCAAGATTCTGCTCGACGATTGAGCCCATGATTCTGATTGTGCCGTTGACGTAAACGTTGTCCGCGCTGTAGCCGTTCGACTCCTGCACTTTTTTGCTCACGTCCGCGCCAGAAACCGTCGGCGTGACCGTCGTGATTGTGACGACCGGCGCCGTCGTGTCGAGCTGCACCATGGTCGACATCGTGATGTTGTGCCCGGAAGAGGATTCAGCAAAAAGGCTCAGCGTATATTTCGTTGCAGCTCCCGTTTCGGAAACGAAATTCGGGATTCTTGAAGGCGTAAACGTCCAGATGCCCGTCGAACGGTCGAAAGTGAACGCCTCCCCAAGCTCAGAATCCTCGCACGCCATATCCTCCGCGACGGTCATGCGCGAAAGGGTGATTTCGCGGCTTCCGATATTCGAGTTGCTTCCGCTCGCCGCGGTAACCGTTCCGGCGAGTTTCTTGACAAAAAGCGACTCGCTGTTCACGACGGCAGTTCCGACGAACGAGAAGTCGGAAGCGTTGACGAATGCAGCGTTTTCCGGCGAAGTGAATTCGATTGTCGGCGCAATTCCCTGCTCGTTGCCCGCAAATCCGTACACAGTGTTGTGCGAGAACGCAACGTCGTCAACGTCGTAGCCCGTCGCCGCGAGAATGTAGTATTTGTTGATTTTTATGTTCGTCGGCAATGTGATTGCGACCGACTCGACATCGACGGAACTTCCCGTATAGTCGCAATAATCAAAGATGCACGTCCAGCCGTCCTCGTCGGATATCCGCTGCTTGTCTTCATCGGAAATCGTCTTCTCACCGTCGCTTTTCGCGTTCGCGTCGAGCGGGCCGACTTTTCCTACGAGGCTTGCGATATCCTCTTTTATCGAGGACTCGTCGGTCGGTTTCGATTCGTACCTTTTTATCCAGACTTTCAGCGTAGACGGATCCACCTTCACGCCGTCAAGTCCTGAATTCAGCGTGAAGTTCACGGTGTTTCCGCTCGACGCGGACTGAATCGTCCCGTTTCCCGAAAAATCGAATCCGTACCCGGAAACCGTGTACGTCGGGTTCGACTCGGGGTTCAGCGAGAACAGAAGCTTGCTGTCCGTGTCGGCGGACGTGTCAGTCTCGCTTTCCGCCAGTTTCGCTAGCGCCTCATCGTTCGAGACAGTTCCGTTCAGGATGTTTTTGAGGTCGGCGGCGGAAAGCCCAAGCCCCTTTTTCGTGCTCATCAGCGAGGTGTATACGTCATCGTAAAGATAGAGCTTTGACGTCGTGTTCCCTATGGAATCGGCTTTCGATTCCGCGGCGCTCCGATCGCTTTCCGCCGGATTATTGTAGGTTTCCGCATTGTCGGAAAGAGATATTTCCGCATAGTAAGTTTCCGTCCCGCTGTCATTCGGATGGAGCTGAGAATAGCGCGTTCCGCTTCCGTACTGAGCTATCGTCACGCTCGTTCCGCCGGCAGTCGCAATCTCCTCCTCGCGGAACGACTCAAGCTGCTCGCCGTCGTACGTTTCGGCGGAAAGAAGCTCGCCCGTCGTGCTGCTGAAAATCTTCACGTCCATAACGGCGATTGTGTGGTCGTCGGCAATCGTGCCGTCGATGGTGAACACGGAACCGTATTTTGACGCGGATTTGTTCTCGCCCTTCCTGACGCCCGGCTTCGATATGATGAACACGGGCGCGGTGTTGTCGAGGTCGAACGTGCGCGAGCTTTCGCCGGACGAGTGCCCCGCGCCATCAACCGCGCTCACGCTGAACTGGTATGTCCCGTCGAGATATTTGTATTTCCCTGTTTCCTCGATATACGGGTTCACATCGACGCGCCACGATTTTCCGCCCGCGTCTATCGTCGCATTCAGCGTGTCCACGACTTCCTTCGTCTCCGTGTTCACAACCTGCACGGAAACGGACGCGACATCTTTGTCGTCATCGCACGAGCCGTAAAGAACGAACGTATCCTTTATGACAGCCGCAATCGGCGGGTATTCGATTGAGAGCGTCGGCGCCGACGTGTCCACCGACTCGCCCAAACCGACATCGCAGCCCGCGACCGCGAAAAGAGAAACACAACATGCAACTGACGCCGAAATCTTCCTGAACATCTTCATCACCATATCATCCATGAAAAAAAATCTCTCTCATATCCCCGGGAACGGAAGAAAATTCCCCCGTCCCCAAATCAAAACAGAAATTCTTGCGCAGATGAATCCGACGTGCTGAAGACTCCATTTCAAACGCACCGGAAAACCACGCGAGCCGCCCCGCTAGAACACGTAAGCCCTCAGACCGAACGAAATTTGCGGGACAAGCGTTGCGATATCCGCACTCGAAACATCGGACGGAATGAACCAGAGCTGACCTTCCGTGTAGAACGAGAACGTCCTGAACATCTTCGCCTTCTTGTCCCTCGTCACCTTCGGGAATTCAAGCTGGAAGAGCAGCGCCGAAAGAATCTGATCGGAACCCGAACCAGACTCGCTGAAGTGGCTGAAATTGGCGCCTACCGAAACGTTCAGGCTGAGCCAATCCCAATCGGGTCCGAAGTAATAGCGGAACGGCATATTGTAGACGTTCGCCAGAATCTTCAGCCCCATGACATTTCCGCCGTAGCGCTGCGCCGTCATCGAGAAGATGTCCCGCTGCGCCTGCGTGAACTGCCCGAACTGGAACTGAACCTTTACGTTGTCGTCGTAGAACGAAAGTCCCGCGCCGAACGAATACAACGTCGCGCCCCAGAACTGTCCGTCCATGTACAATCCCTGGATGAATCCCGGAATCTCGTAAGCAGCCTTGTCGCCCTTTCTGAGCGCAAGCTCAAGATGCTTGAGCGAAACGTCGTCGTGCGCGAGTCCGCTGAACTCAAGCTCCTGATTGTATCTTCCGCCCATTCCCGGGCTGATAAGCCGTATCGTCGGCTTCGTGCTGTCAACCTGCACGATGCAGCGCGTCACGGCAACCTCGCCGTTCTTCATGCGCGCGCGGACGAGGAGGAAGTGGTATCCTTCCGCGATGTCCTCGTTCTCCACGCGGTATTTCCAGTTCTTCTTCTCGGAAATCGTCTGGAACGTCTTTCCGTTGTCCAGGCTCAGCTCGATTTTGTCGATGCGCTTCGCCTCAAGCGCGTCCTTCCTTTCCTTTTCTACGCGTTTCGACAATCCCTTTTCTTTGGCGGCGGCAATCTCCTCCTCGGAAATAGTATACCCAGCGCTTCCCTTGATATACGGGCGATCTATCGCAAAATCGCCGTAGGTGAAGTTGTCGATTGTTATCCACGGGCCGACGTCGGAATAAATGAGGTACTGCTCGTTCGAATCGATTTTCGTGCCATCGTCAAGGACAGCGACGACACGAATCGAATGCTGTCCTGCTTCCATCTGCTCTTTCGTCACGGTGAATTTGTAGTAGCCGCTTTCGGAAAGCTCGGTCTCGCCGATTTCCGCGTTGTCCGACAGAAGCTTGAGCGAGACGATTTTCCGCGGCTCGGTGACGACTGCCGTTCCGTAAACGTTGAAGACGCTCTGCACCGCCTCACCGTTGAGCGGATAGAGAAGGTCGACCTTCGCGATGGGAGCGGAGCGGTCGAGGCGGAAGTTGCGGCTGACGCGCGTGATGTTGTCCGCCGCGTCCTTTCCGGTAAGCTCGACGTTGTAGAATCCGTCTGAAAGCGCGCCGATTTCGAGAACCTGCGTGATGATGCGGTCGGGCACGAGCTTTTTGTGTGAGAGCTCCGCCGGGACGTTTTTCCCCTCAAGGCTCCTGACCGAGATGAACAAATCGGTAAGGTCGATGTTGTCGATTGTCTGGCCGCTGAAGAAAAGCGTTCCCGTGGAGACCGAGTCGTCGAGCGGGTACTCGAGATTGATTTCCGGCGGCGTATTGTCAATGTTTATGAGCGAGGAGTACAGCCCCTCGATTCCGTACCAGTCGACAATCTTGATGAAGACGACGTGCGTTCCGTCCTGGATTACGCGCGTGTCGAATTCGTAGCTCCAGTTGCAGAGCTTCTCCTCGTGCGAGTAGTTTCCGATTGCCTCGTCGTAGCTGTTTCCGTTGTCGAGCGAGACGTAGACCTTGCTGATTCCGTTCTCGTCCGTCGCCTTGCCCGTTATCTTTATCCATTCGCGCACGGTGTCGGAAATCGGCGGAGTGAGAACCTCGCCCTTCGGCTCCTCAAGCGATATGCGGAAATTTCTCGTCACCTCGTCGCCCTTTATGCCGTTGATGTCGACGGCATAAACCGTCACGGAATGCTCGTTGTCCGTCATCGTGTTCAGCGGGATGTCGATTGAGAAGCTGTTGTCGTATTCAGGAATCTCCTTGTACTCTCCGCCGTCGATTTTCCACCAGATTTTGCTCTTTCCGTCGTCGTCGGTGACGATTCCGGAAATCGTGAAGTCGCGCGTGAGGACGGCGTTCTCCTCGGGAAGGTGAATCGACGCGACAGGAAGGTCGCTCTGCTCGTCCACGCTGAATTCCCACTCGCCGATTTTGGTCGTGTTGCCCGCCTCGTCAGTGAACGAGAATACCATAGCCTGGTCAATCGGCTTGTCGAGCGTTCCAACGTGCGTCGCAATCATCGGCGCCACGTCAACGGGAACGGAAATGTCCGAGAATTCAGCAGGCTTCTTTCCGCTTGCCGGGGCGGTCTGCTTCTTGAGCGAGAACTGCGACGACATGACGAACCCGGAATCCTTGGCGATGAACGCGATGAGGTTCTCGCCGTTCACTATATCGTCCGGAGTCGGCACAATTACGCGCACTTCCGGAGGAACAGTATCTTTCTGAACGCCGACCGACGCAACGGAAACGTGTCCCGCAACATCCGTCGCGCGCACCATTATCCGCCTGAGACCGTCGGGCGCGTTCGCGAACGATATCACAGACTCGCTTCCGTCCGCCTTGAACGACGTCCACGTGTCGCCCTCATCCGTCGAAATCTCGGTGAGCGTTATCTCGTTGTCGTCCGAAACCTTCGCGGAGAATTTCACGCTGTCGCGAATCCACGACTGCGGAACGGGCGAGCCTATTTCGAGTTTCGGAGCCTCCGTATCGACGAGGACCGTTATCGCGGGGCTGGTGAATTCGTTCCCGAGGGCGTCGACCGCCTTCACCGAAACGTTCTTGTACACGCCGTCCTTCTCGAACGCAATTGCGAACGACCTTCCGTCCTCGCCGCTTTCCTCGACGACGGAAACGCCGGAAACGCCGCCAGCAACCTGCACGGAGACAGGCGCGTACAAGTTCGCAAAACCCTCGAACGCGCGTGAGCCTGTCAGAACGTACCTTCCGTTTTTCTCATCGAAAACGGCATTGTCAGGAATCCAGAATATCTTCGCGTCATCGCGGATTCTCGCGGCGGGCATCTCGCGGACAATTCCCACCGTCCCGCTGTACGTCGTCTTGTCAAGCTCAGTCTCCGCCGTAACGGAAATGCGCGTCAAGCGCGACGGCTGGTCGGCCATGACGAATTCCGCGACATATTTCTTTCCGTCGCTTTCGTCGAGAACGACAGGCGCGGTTCCCTTCGCGGATTCTGCTCCGCCTGGAACCTTGTCGCCGCTTATCTCAAAGGAGACGGATTTCACCGGAATGTCGGATTCGATTGAGACGCGCACGGGGATTCCCGCGCTTCCGCGCTCCATCGGGACGACCATGCCGTTCCTGAACGCGAAATCGCCGACCTTCTCGATGAAAACCTTCGCGTTGCTTTTTCCCGTTACGTTGAAAGAAGACTCGACGGGCGTTTTTCCGCCCTCGTACGAGATGCTCGCGGTGAATTTGTGCATCGCCTCGACGACTTCAGACCTCGGGTGGCGGCCGAACATATTCTCAATCGCGTCCTTTCCCTGGTACACGACAGCGTGGTAGATGTCGCCGCCGTCCATGCTCTCGAACCAGCGCACGTCCGGTTTTGCTGGCGCCGGTGCTTTTTTTCCGTTCGCGGCTATTTCCGGGGAATGGCGCACGTTGTTGACGAAGAACGGGCTGAACGAGCGGTTTCCGTTGTCCGCGACAATCTCGACAACGGAGACGCCGGGACAGAATTTCTCATACGGAATCGCAAACGAGACCGATTTCTCCGTTTTAAGCGGGTCTATCTCCACATCGACGAATTCCATCGCCGAAAAATCCTTCTGCGAGTTCGGGACGACAAAGCCGCCGTTGAGAACGCTCTGCGCGCTGTAAATCCGGTAGCCGAATTTCTTGATTGCCTGCGCGGATGATACCGTGCCTTTTACGATTATCTCCGCGGGCGCGCTTGCCGGCTCCGGCTCCGAGACCGCTTCGGGATTCTCGGAAACGGATTCGGCGGCGGGCGCGGCGGGGTTCGCTATGTCGAACGTCTTTCCGTCGCTGTCGAACGAAAGCGCGGGCGCATCCCAATCGACTTCCGCCTCGAAGACGACGGGAATGCTGTCGAACGTCTTGTTCCGCTCCGTCGTGACGCGGACGACGACCGGCTCGGAAACAAGACCGCCCTTCCCCGCCTTGAGCGTGATGATTCCCGTCTCCGCGTCGAATTCAGCGGAAGCGAGAGACGTGTTCGGGACGAGCGCGACGGATTTTATTTTTCCCGCCGACGAAGAGTCGAGGAAAAATCCGTGCACGGGATGGTTCTTGTCGTTCTTTATTATCGAGAACGACGAGCCGTCAGGGCTCGGAATGACGCGCGAATCGTCGAACACGACGCGCGGGGAATCCGTGTGGATGCGCGTCAAATCAATCATATCGACGACGGAGCTGAACCAGGATGTGCGCCCGTATTTGTCCGTCGCAAAAATCTCGACCTGCACGATTCCCCACGGAGCGTCCGCAAGCGGAATGGTGACGTCGATATCGTTTTTCACGTTCGGCTCGGGAGGAACGTTCAGCGCGCCCTCCGACTCCGCGTTCTGTCCGCCGGAAATGCGCCACCGCGCGCTGGCAATTCCGCCGTCCGCGTGTATTTTCGCGGTGAACGAAGGATTGTCCTCCGGATGGATTTTCTTACCGTAGGGAACGTCCGTGGAGAACGAAGGCGCGTTTCCCTTCGCGACGAATTCGACCGACGCGGCATTGCCTTTGACGCCGTGGATGTCGGTCGCATAAACGAAGACCGTGTGTTTTCCCGCCGGGATGAATTCATCGGAAAGATGGACGTAGAAGCTTCCGTGCGAATCCACCGTCCGCTCCTCGCCGTCGTCTATTCTGTACGTGACGGACGCGACGCCGTCATCGTCGAGGACGAGACCGGAAAGATACTCGGAGCCGGCTTCGCTTCCGACAGCAGCGCCAGCCTCAGGCGTCTCAATCGTGACGACGGGCTTGTCGAGGTTCTGGTCGAGCGGGATTGCGCGCGAGACCGTGACCGTGTTCCCGACCGTATCGACGGCAGTGACGAAGAATTCGATCGACTTGGACGAAATCCCGCGCGTGTCGATTTCCTTGAACCAGTACGGGTTTCCGGGAACAAGCTCAAAATCGCCGGAATCGTCCCCGCATCTCCACGAAAGTTTGGAGATTCCGATAACGTCCTTCGCGAATCCCGCGACGCCGAAAATTCCGTTGCAGACCTCGCCCTGCCCAGGCGAGACAATCTGCACGTTCGGCTTCGTGTTGTCGATGAAATAGAGATATGAGTAGACGGAGCTTGAGCCCATCTTGTCGAACGCCTTGAACCAGACGACAGAAGGCCCGTCAAGGAATTTTCTCGTGTCAATCGGAATCTCGAACGTCCAGACATTCAGCTTCTTGTCGTATTTCAGCTTCGTGGGGATGAATTCCTCGCCGCCGTCAAGCGAATAAGCGAGAGAATCTATGCCGTTTCCGTCAAAGACCGTTCCGTTGAGCGTGACCTTCCCGGAAACAAGCTCGCCGAGCGTATGGTTCGTGACCTCGGTGACGGGCTGCCTGCGGTCGAGGTTCCACGTGACTTTCGTCGAATGGCCCGTCTTCTTCTCGTCGCCGACGTTTATGTCCGTCCCGTACACCTCGATTGTGTGCGGGCCTTCCTCAAGCTGCGTCGTGTCGAGATAGTACGACCAGAATTCCTTTCCATCGGCGAGGACGGGATTCTCCTTGTCGCCGTCGAGGATGAGCCACACCTGGTCGACGCCGTCGTCATCGACGCACGTTCCGACGATGTTGAGGTTTCCGGGAACGCGCATCTGCTCGCTCGGGTTCGTTATCCCGGAAACGGGAAGGTCGGACTCGGGGTCGATGTAGATGTTGAACGGGCCGGCAAGCCCAGTGTTCCCGCCCTTGTCTGTCGCCGTGACGACGATGTTGTACTTTCCGGGCTTCTTCTCGTTTATGTCGAATTTTTCCTGCCAGCTGTCCATCTGCTCGACAGAGCGAGTCGTAATGTCGCGCTTTGCGAATGCTGAAGAAATGCCCAGGCCGCCAAGAAAGAAAAGAACTGTATTCCTAAAAATATGTCTCATTGCTTTACTGTCCTCATTTTTTAGAAAGAACCCGCGCATGAATAAAAAAAACGCGCTTGGAAAAATGAAGTGCATGTTCGAGAACGGATTCTTACGCTTTGGAGATTTTTGAGATTCTAACAGTTTTATCATCGGCAATCAATTATGAATTCTGAAAGGTTTTCAACTTTTTTCTTTCAGATTCAATTAAACTACATTATTTTCAAAGAAAATTGCATAATTTTTGACTTATTCAGACATAAAAAAAGCGGAAAAACGGCGTTTGCAACACTGATGAAAAGCGATTATCCTCTTCGCCTATGGCTCAAAGAAAACCGAAATCGCTGGTGGCGGCGGCATTCTCGCTGTCGTTCTTCACGCTTCTCTCACGGATTCTCGGACTGCTCCGGGAAATGACAAAATCGACATTCCTCGGAACGTCGATGTACGCGGACGCTTTCACAATCGCATTCATGATTCCGAACCTTTTCAGGCGGCTTTTCGCGGAGAACGCGATTTCCGTCGCGTTCATACCGACGTTCAGGAGATTCATCGAGGACGAGCAGGACGAGAAAACGGCGCAGACGAGGGAATTCGTCTCGGCGACGCTCACGCTCGTGACGTTCCTCACGACAATCGTCGTCGCGCTCGGGATAATCGCCGCGCCGCTCATCGTCCCGTTTTTCTACAACGGGAACAACGTCGCGACGATACGGGAGACGGCCGTCCTCACGAGGATTATGTTCCCGTACCTCATGCTGATTTCCGTCGCGGCTTTTTTTCAGGGAATACTGAACGGCGTGAAGATTTTCTCGCCGTCCGGATTCACGCCGGTGCTTTTCAACGCGATTGTCATCGCATCGACGTACCTGCTCGCGCCCCGGATGCAGAATCCCGCGCGCGCGATGTCGGTAGGCGTCCTCGCGGGAGGATTCGTTCAGGCGGTGTTCCAGCTCCCGTTCGTCGTGAAAACGGGCTGGTGGTGCGGATTCTCGTCGATTCGGAAGGCGTTCACGAACCCGGGGACGCGCAAGGTCATCGCGCTCGTGATTCCCACCGTCGTCGGCATGGCGGCATACCAGCTCAACGACGCGGTATCGACGGCGCTCGCGGGCAAGGCCGGAACGGGAATCGTGTCGAGCCTTCAGTATTCGCTCAGGCTTCAGGAGCTTATCCTCGGGATTTTCGCCGTCTCTATCGGCTCCGTCCTACTCCCCGACTTGAGCGGGCTTGCGAAAAAGGAGAAATGGGACGAATTCAGCGGGATGCTTCTTCAGGCGATAAAGATAATCGCGCTGATTTCCGTTCCGGTGACGTTCTTCTCCCTCTCGACGGGCGAGGACATCATCTCGCTCGTCTACAAGAACAGGACGTTCGACGCCGAATCTGTCGCGCTCACGCTGACGGCATTCAACTTCCACATCGCGGGACTTTTCTTCATCGCGGTGAACAGGATTGTCGCGCCGGCATTCTACGCGCAGGGGGACACGAAATCGCCGACGGCCGCGGGAATAATCGGCTTTGCGGTGAACATCGCGCTCGCGTTCGCGATGGTGACGTTTCTCGCGAAAGGAACGAGGGCCGGCGGGGGAATCGCGCTCGCGCTTTCCGTGGCGAGCGCCGCAAACACAATCGCGCTCTTCGCATTCCTGAGCAGGAACAAATCGATAAACGTAAAGTCGATAACGCTCGGGACAATCGCATACACGATAAAGCTCGTCGCGTTCTCGGCTGCGGCTTCCGTACCAGTCCGTTTCATTCACGGCCCGATTTCGGCATCGCTCGCGGGTCACGGGCGGCTCGTCTCGTTCGGCATCCCGCTGGCGGCATGCGCGGCAGCCTACGGTGCGGTCGGAATCGCGCTCCTCGCCGTCACGAAGGACGAGATTCTCGCCGTCGCCGTCTCGAAAATTCGGCGCAGATGAAAAAACGTCATTCCAAAATCCGCATCTCGGAAAAATTGTTAAGGAGAAAAATATGAGGCATTTCAGCAAGGAAGAGCTGGCAGGCATCTACAGGCAGAGAAAGCTCAAGCTCATCGATTTCATGAAGGAGAACGGCATCTCCGCCGTCGTTTTTGAGGACACCGAGGGGCGGAGAAATCCCGCGGTCAGGTATTTCACGGGACATCCGAGCGACGCGCTGTACATCATAACGGCAGTTCCCGACGAAGGGAAAAACATCCCGCTCAAGGATTTCCTCATCCCGTGGGACGACAACCTCGCCAAGGAAAAATCGCTCGACGTGCAGATTGTACCGTTCAACAAATACGACAGGCTTAGCACGACCGCCGTCGCCAAGACGCTCTCGTCGCTGAAGATGAAGGGCGCGAAAAAAGTCGAGATTCCGCCGGAAACGCCGTACCCGCTTTTCCTCAAATTCGTCGATGCGCTCAGCGCCGGCAAATGGGACGTCCTCTGCCGCGAGAAATCGGCGCACGATTTTGTCGTCGACATGCGCGCCGTGAAGGACGAGTACGAAATCGAATGCACGAAGGAAGCGGCGCGCGTCGGCGACCACATCATATCGGAAATCGAGCGGGGAATCCGGGAGAACTGGCTCCACAAGGAGATGGACGTCGCGCTCCTCATCGAAAGCGAGCTGCGGAAATGCGGCTGCGAGCGGACGGGATTCGACACGCTTGCGGCGGGACCGGCGCGCTCATGGGCAATCCACGCGTTCCCCGGATACACGGATGCGCCCTGGCCGGCAGATGGCCTTTCGATTCTCGATTTCGGCGTCGTCTATGAGGGATACACGAGCGACACGACGCTGACCGTCGCGAAAAACCTGAACGAGAAGCAGGCGGAGCTTGTCGCCCTCGTCGAGAAAGCCGCGGAGGAATCGCTCCCGCTTTACGCGCCGGGCGGGAAAATCAACCTTGCGGGAAAAAAGGCGGACGAAGTGTTCGCGCGCGCGAAAAAGACGATGCCGCACACGCTCGGACACGGAATCGGGCTTGAAATCCACGAATTCCCGCGCGTAAGCGCCAAGCAGACGGAGACCGTCACCTTCAAGCCGGGAATGATTGTCACTCTCGAACCGGGGCTGTACGACCCGAAACTCGGCGGCGTCAGGCTGGAGAACGACGTGCTGATTACGGAAACCGGCAACGAGGTCATCACGCATTCGAAGATAATCCGCCTGTAAAAGCGAAAAAAGCCGCCTTGTCCTTTTTCAGGAACGGGCGGCTTTTTTTTATGAACGGCGGCTGATTCTCATACCGCCGTGCGTATTTTCTCCAGAATCCCGAGAATCTCTGAATCGATTGCGTCGCGGAGGTAATCGTCCTCAAGGCTCTCGCACAGCTTCCGCAGCGTCTCCATCACGGAGGAAATCAGCGTTACGATGTACTCGTCGCTTGAAGCGTCCATATCTATCGGCGAGGTAATCTCCTCCGTCGGTGTCGGGCCGCTCATCACGCCGGATTTGAGCAGCGCGACGACCGTCGCGAAAAGCCCCGGGCGTCCGGACAGCTTCGCAATCACGTAGTCGAGCATTATGCGCGTCCTGCTCGTCATGAACTGCTTTTTCTTCGCAGGAGGAAGGAATTCGAGCATCTCGCGGAGCTTCTTGAACATCTCGAGCGACGACTTGAATTCCTCCATGACGGATTTGTCCTCGATGGCACGGACAATCGAAGGAAGAATCGCGACGGCTTTTTCGAGCATCTTCTCCGCCTCGTTTTTCTCCGGCTCCTCGTACAAATTCTGCGACACGATTTCGAGCGCGTTCTCGGGGACTTCGACATCGGGGACAGGAAGCTCGACATCGTCGCCGTCATCCTCACGCGCGCGCTCGAATTCATCCTCGTTCATCAGCTCGATTTCGCCCTCCGGCTCAGGCTCCGAATCAGGACCCACGATAAAGTTGTCGATTGTCTCGGAAATCTTGTTGTTGAGATCGTCCCCTATCCGCTCGCTTATTTTCTCGTCGATTCGGTTGTCCAAATCATCGCCGATTCGCTCGCGGATTTTATCCTCGACCATGCTTTCGATGGAATTCTCAAGGGAACGCTTTATGCGCCCTTCCGTGTCGCGGACGTTTTCCTCGGCAAACTGCGCGGCGCGGCGGGCCTGGTTCGCGGCGTACTGCGCGTCGTCGGCATTGCGCGCGACCTGCTGAATCTGCCGTTCGAGCGAAAGATAGTCGTCGTCGGAAACGGGGCGCGGCTGATGGCGCGAATCGGGGACGCTCTGGCGCTGAAAATTTTCCGCAGCGTCAGGCTTGTATGACGGAGGCTGCGGGGCATAATCGGATCCGTCGCCAACGACATACGGCTTTACGGGTGTCCTGTCATCAAAATCCTCGTCGCGGAAAAGGTTCGGCCTCTGCGCGTTGAATTCGCGAGGAAAATCGCGGACGACCTCCTCCTCGATGCCCTGCTCCGGATAATCGGCGGCGTGGCTGATGGCGTCGAGAACGCCGGAACCGTCGGGCATACGCTCGCGGCGGACATCGTCCTCCTCGTCGACAGGCGCGTCGAAATCGACCAAATCGTCAATGACGTCGCCGGAATCGCGCTCGCCGTCCCCCATCATCTCGTCAATCGAAACGATGTCGTCGGTGTCGCCGCTCAAATTCTCCGCCCCGAACTGGCTGAAATCGAACGCGTCGGAAGGCGCGGCTGAGCCGGAAGCCGATACAGGAGCCGCGGAAGCCGCATTTTCCTGAACAAGCCCTGCCTTGTCGGAGACGTCGCCGTCATCGGCCGCATCCACCGCGGAAACGATATCAGCCGGAGCTGAGCCGCCGCCAGACGCAGAAGGATTTCCGCCCCCGCTCTCGTCCTCCCAAGAATCGTCGCCGAAATCGGACATCTCGCTCCCGCCGTGCAGGACGGAATCGACGGAATCGTTCTCCGCGTCGATGAGATTCTCGAGCGACTTCGAGTCGTCGAATTCTCCGCCCTCGATATCGCTGTCATCCTTCGCGCTGTCATCGAAATCTATCGGGGATTCGAAATCGGCGTTCTCGTTCTCGACAAGCTCGCCGTCCCCCATCCCGAGGTCGAACGGCACATCGACGGAATTCAGCTCCGTCTTGAGGGAATCGAATTCCTTGCCCATCGAAACTTCCCCGACATTCTCGGGAACCCCGCCGGACATCTCGGCGGCACGGTCGAATATATCGAAGTCGTCGACCGGAAGCCCCTCTTCAGGGCGCGGCTGGACGGCCGGAGCCGGCGGCTCCTTGTGGAAAAGCTGCTTCTTGCGCTCGATTCTGTCGACGGCCCTCTTCGCGGACTCGTTGTTCGCGTCGGCTTTTCCCGCCTTGTAAAGCAAGTCGAGAGCCTCGTTCGTGCGCCCCTGCTTGTCGTACATCCTCGCGAGCGAAATCATCGCGTCTGCGTCGCCCGCATTCTCGTGGACCGCAACCTTGAGGTAATCCTCCGCATTCTTCTCGTCGCCAATCTGGAGGTAGCGCTCGCCCCAATCCTTGTAGACGTCCGTGCATCCCGGCTTAATCCGCTCAAGACGGTCGAAACACGCCTCAATCTTGTCCTCGTCGCCGTGGCAGATGTAGTACTGCCCGAGCAGGTTCACCGTATCGATGTCGTCCTGGTTTATCTTCCACAAATGGGAAATCTTCTCGTATGCCGCGGGAAGATAGTTCGCTGAAAGGAGGATGTGCGCCGTCTGCTTGAGAATCTCTATGTCGTCCGGGCTGAGTTTCTGCGCTTTCTGAATCGTCTCCGCAGCCTCGCGGCTCTTCCCCTGCTTTTCCTGCGACAGCGCAAGCCCCTTGAGAGCTGGCGCGTAGACGTCGTTCTTCGAAAGCGCCTTCTTGAATTCCTTCTCCGCGTCCTCGAAAACGCTTTTTCTGTTGAAGACTTTTCCCATCGCGGTGTGCATCTTCACGTCGTCAGGATTTATCTTGAGCGCGCGCGATACGACATCGTCGGCTTCCTTCACCTGGTTTTCCTTCAGGAGGAGGTCGGAATAGAGGTCGATTGCCTCAATCCACCCCGGCTTCGAGCGGAGCGCCCCCTCGTAGCAGGAAAGCGCCTTCCGCGTCTCGCCGATTGCCTCGTAGCTTTTTGCGATGTTCAGCTGGATGACGGGATGGTTCGGGTCGATTTTCAGCCCGTGCTGATATGCGACGATAGCCTTCTCGTGGTTTCCCTGAAGCGCGTGGATTGCGCCGAGATGGTTGAACGCGAGGACGTCGCGCGGATTTTTGTCGATTACGTTCTGGAAGCAGTCGATGGCCGATTCGTACTTTCCCATCTGCCGGTACGTGAAGCCGAGGCTGTATGAAACCTGAATTTCCTTCGCGCCCGTTTCCCCCGCCTTCCCGAGCGCGGCAAGGGACTCGTCGAAGCGGCCGAGCCGCCTGTATATTCCGCCGAGCGAGAGGTACACGTCAACGGCGAACGGAAACTCCTCGCCGGAAATCATCATGTACTGCTCGATTTCCTCGAAACACGAAAGAGCGAGCGAATCCTGACCGCTCTTGACGTAGAGGTTCCCGAGCTGGATTTTCAAATCCATGTTCTTCTTGTCGCTTTTTATCAGAGATTTGTAAATCCTTGCGGCAGTCTCGTAATCGCGAGAGATAAGCGCGGATTTTGCCCTTTTCAGCAGAAGTTCCTTATCCGACATAATCACATCCTGATGAGCAGCCCGCCCCCGAACGATGCGATGAGGCGGAACGGCATTTACCAAACGTTGCAGAGCCCCGGTTCCTGAAGAATCCGATGGTTCACCTTATCGAAAGCCTCGCCGACGGCCGGGCGAACACTTCCTTCGAGACCTCGCCGAAAATTCTCGGGTCGAGCTTTGAATAAGCGGACACGGCAAAATAGTATATTGTGCCGTTCCTCAACCCGCTGAGCGTCATCGAATTCCTGTTCCCCACTTTTATCGGCGACGCGCCTTCTGACGCCACGACACCAAGATACTCGCCCGGACGGTTCCCGTAATAGACGTAGTATCCGCCGGCGGTGTCGTCAACGGAATTACTCCATGACAGTGTAACACATCCATCGCCAGGAATCGCCTCCACGGAGAAAGGAGGAAGCGGATCGTCCTGTTCGGTATAGGCGAGCGTCATCTCGGAAATCGCCGGCGTATGCTCGCCGCCGCCGTCGGGAAGAAGCTCAGCCGCAATCTGGAAATAAAGCCCCGAAACATCGGAAATTTTTTCCCCGGGCACGACTTCCTTCCATGCGGGATATTTGTCGTTCCATTCGTAGCAGTTGTCGCCCGAGCGCACGTAGAATTTCACCTCAGTCTGCGGGGGAACGCTCATCTCCGCCGAAATTTCGTCCATCTCCGCCGAATGCGACACGAGAATCGGTTTTGTCATGAAGAATCCGCCGTCAGCCTTGAATTTCTCGTTGCCCGTCACGCCGATGGCGCACTCGGAGGAAGCTTTTCCCGCGCTCCTGTCAATCCTGAAGTTGTCGATTTTTCCCGCGTACTGCGGGCAGATGTCTATTTTTGCCACGACGCCGATGCTCGGCTCGCATACGGTACCGTTCTCGTGCTGCGTCTTCGTTATGAATTTTATCGCCTCCGTGCGCCCGTCAACGCAGTATTCGAGCGCGCCCGTCTCCTGGTCGAACGAAAGCGTATGGCGGCTCCATTTTTTCGGGACGACCGTCGAAAGCCCGTCGAGCACGACCTCGGAATCGTCGAATCCGAGAAAGATGTTGTTGAATTTCCACTGCAGGTGGTTCGCGAAGAACGATGCGGAAATCATCTGGTATTTCGAATATCCGGACGCGTTGAGCGACGACCGCCACGAGAAAACCGTCTCCCCGTTCTCCGCAAGGGAAGGAGCCAGCCAGAATTCAATCGTGAACGAGCCAGCCATTCCGCTCGTGCCGAAAAGGGAGCCTTTGTCGCCCTTGAGCGAGACGCCCTTGTCAATTCCGCGCGAAAGAGCCGCGCCTTTTCCCCTCGCCGCGCCGTCTGCGCGGAGGAGGTTGTTCGACACGACCTCGTAATGCCCCGTGGAATCGCGCACATCCTGCCCGTCGAACGTGAGGAGGAGGTCGGTCTCGTCATCGGTGCACTGCGTCGAGGTGACGAGCTGGAGCGACTCGTATCCGAACCGTCCGACTCCCGTGGTAAGCCCGGTCATCTTCTGGAAGTCGTTCCATCCGTTCTTCCCGCCGAAAACCATTTTCTTTGGCACAGCAAACGACGAAACTGTATCAAAAAACAGAATTGATGATAGAATCAGGGCGAATCTAGAAACTTTTTTCAACGAAACCATTATGAATCCAACAGATAACCCAGCTTATGAATTGCTTCACGAAACCGCGTTAAAAGCTCCTTGCTCCAGTGGCGTTTATTTATGGCGGAACGACGAGCAGACCGTCATATATGTCGGGAAGGCGAAGAACCTGCGGAACAGGCTCAGCTCCTACTTCTCCGGTGAAAGAACGATTAAAACCAAGCTCCTGATTTTAAACGCTGTTTCAATCGAATATATCACAACAGCGAACGAATACGAAGCGTTCATACTCGAAAACAACCTCATAAAGCGACATTCGCCGAGATACAACATACAGCTCAAGGACGGAAAATCGTATCCAGTCCTCAAAATCACGAACGAGGATTTCCCCCGCGTAATAAAGGCACGCTCCGCGCGCAAGGACGGCTCCATTCTGTACGGGCCGTACCCGGATGTGACCGCGCTCGACTCCTTCATCGAGGCGATACACAAAATTTACCCGCTGAGGCACTGCCGCACGCTCAAAAAGAGGAGCGCGCCCTGCATGTACTACCACATCGGCAGGTGCAAATCGCCGTGCACGGGAAAAATCGACAAAGACACCTATAGTGAATATATCGAAGAAATTAAAAACCTTCTTGAGGGAAAAGGCGACGAATCGATTTCATCGCTCACGGCAAAGATGAAGGAAGCCGCGGCGGAGATGAACTTCGAGAAGGCGGCGAGAATCCGCGACGGAATCAAGGCGCTTTCCGTCATGCAGAACCAGAATATCGTCGAGGGATTCACCGACGAGGACGCGGACTACATCGGCTTCTACAGGGACGGCGAGCTTGTCAGCTTCACCGTGCTCAAAATGCGCGGCGGGAAGATTATCGCGCGCGACAGCTACCCGCTGATTTCGCTGAGCGACGACCAGGAGCTTGCCGGGGAATTCGCGGCGGGCTACTACACGGACAAATCGGACATCCCGCCGCGAATCTTCGTCCCGAAAAAGGGAGGCGACGACGACACGCCGTCGCTCATCGCACGATACATCGAAAGCGCATTCGGGCAGGGAATTTCCGTGACGACGCCCGAAAACAGCGCGAACGGAGAAGGAAGGCGGCATTCCGCAATCCTCGACATGGCGGCGCACAACGCGCACGAGGACATCATCCGAAGGCTCCGCGAAAGGGGCGACGTTCCCGCGATGGAGGAGCTCATGACGCTTCTTTCGCTTCCAAACATGCCGCGGAGAATCGAGGGGTTCGACATCGCGCACATCGGCGGGAAATTTCCCGTCGCAAGCCTCATCTCGTTCCTCGACGGGAACCCGGACAAGAAGAACTACCGCACGTTCAGGCTCAAGACAACTGACGGGATAATCGACGATTTCGCGTCAATGAAGGAGGCGACGGCGAGAAGGTACACGCGCGTCGCGAACGGAGAAGCCGAAAAGCCCGACCTCATCGTCATCGACGGCGGCATCGGGCAGGTGAACGCCGTGGACGAGATAATCTCCTCGCTCGGCCTTTCGATTCCCATTGCGGGGCTCGCAAAGCGCGACGAGGAAATCTGGCTGCCGCACGCGAAGAAACCGATTTGCCTTCCGAGGAGGAGCGACGCGCTCAGGCTGATGCAGCGGGTCCGCGACGAGACGCACCGGTTCGCGACAAGCCGGAACCAGGAGCTTCGGACGAAGGAGAACACGGAATCGGCGTTCGCGCTGCTTCCGCACGTCGGCGTGAAACGCGAGAAAATCCTCCTGAAAAAATTCGTCACGATGGAGAAGCTTTCCGAATCGCCGGAATCGGAAATCGCCGAATCGCTGCACATTCGGGCGGGCGACGCCGCCGACATTCTCGTCGCCGCAAAGGAAATCAGCCGGAAACGGGAAGAATCGAGGAAGCAGCGCAAAGCGGAAATCGACGGCATAACGGAAGGCAAAACGGAATACGAGCCGATTCTCGAATCGTTCCTCGGCGGGGCGGAATCCCGCGTGGCGGACAGCGGGAACGGCGAAAGCAAATAACCTGCCCGAAAACGGCACGGCACGACAAAACGGAGGCACGGAATGGAAAAAGAAGAGAAGAAAGAATGGTTCGAATCCGAGGATTTCTGGAACAACTACGGCCCGATAATGTTCGACGAGCAGCGCTGGTCAGAGGCACCCGCGGTAGCGGAACGCGTCGTCTCCCTTTCGGGAGCTGGAAAAGGCGCGCGGATTCTGGACGCTGGATGCGGAATCGGACGGATTTCGGTGGAACTTGCCGCGCTCGGGCTGGACGTCACGGGCGTCGACTTGATTCAGAGCGAGCTTGACGCCGCGCGGGAAAGCGCCGACGACGAGGGCGTCCCCCTCACCCTTATCCGCGACGACCTCCGCACGTTCCGCACGGAAAAACACGGAATCGGAAAATTCGACGCGGCCGTCGATTTGTACACGTCGTTCGGCTACTGCGACACGGAGGAGGAGGACACGCAGATTCTCCGCTCGATTTTCGATTCCGTAAAAGAAGGCGGAACGTTCATCCTCGAAAATATCAGCCGCGAAGTCGCAATCCGCTATTTCACGAAGGGAGAGGAATTCGAGCGAGCCGGAAAAATCGTCCGCACGGAATTCAGCGTTGTCGGCGCGTGGGAAGGGCTCCGCTCGCGATGGATTCTCACGGACAAGGAGACCGGCAGCGTAATCGACCACGAATTCGTCCAGCGCCTCTACTCCGCCCCCGACCTGAAAAGGACGCTTCTCGGAATCGGCTGGAAAACCGTCGAAATATTCGGAGACTTCGAGCAGAACCCCTACGACGAAAACATGCAGACAATGGTCTTAGTCTGCCGAAAATAGCGGCGCCCCGTTTACCATTGCGCGGCCTAGTCTTTGCTCATCGGAACGGGCGTTCGCCGGCACGCGCGGGGGCGCGTACCTCCCCCACTTGGCGAAGCGGCGCCACGTAATTCATTGCGCGGCCTAGTCTTTGCTCATCGGAACGGGCGTTCGTCGGCACGCGCGGGGGCGCGTACCTCCCCCACTTGGCGAAGCGGCGCCACGTTTACCATTGCGCGTCCTAGTCTTTACGCATCGGAACGGGCGTTCGCCGGCACGCGCGGGGCGCGTACCTCCCAACTTGGCGAAGCGGCGCCACGTAATTCATTGCGCGGCCTAGTCTTTGCTCATCGGAACGGGCGTTCGTCGGCACGCGCGGGGGCGCGTACCTCCCCCACTTGGCGAAGCGGCGCCACGTTTACCATTGCGCGTCCTAGTCTTTACGCATCGGAACGGGCGTTCGCCGGCACGCGCGGGGCGCGTACCTCCCAACTTGGCGAATCGGCGCCCCGTAATTCATTGCGCGGCCTAGTCTTTGCTCATCGGAACGAGCGTTCGCCGGCACGCGCGGGGGCGCGTACCTCCCACACTTGGCGAAGCGGCGCCACGTTTACCATTGCGCGGCCTAGTCTTTGCTCATCGGAACGGGCGTTCGCCGGCACGCGCGGGGGCGCGTACCTCCCAACTTGGCGAAGCGGCGCCACGTTTACCATTGCGCGGCCTAGTCTTTACGCATCGGAACGGGCGTTCGCCGGCACGCCGAACTCAGAACGGAAAAATGCCCAAGCAAAACAGCGCGCCCCACTACCACGGAAGGTGCGCTTGCGCACCGGCGAACGCTTGCTACCGACCATGCCGAACTTAGAACGAAAAATGCCCAAGCAAAACAGCGCACCCCACCACGGGAAGGTGCGCTTGCGCACTGGCGAACGCTTGCTACCGACCATGCCGAACTTAGAACGAAAAAATGCCCGGCAAACCAGCGCACCCCACCACCACGGGAAGGTGCGCTTGCGCACCGGCGAACGCTTGCTACCGACCATGCCGAACTTAGAACGGAAAAATGCCCAAGCAAACCAGCGCACCCACCACCACGGGAAGGTGCGCAAGCGCACCGGCGAACGCTTGCTACCGACCATGCCGAACTTAGAACGAAAAAATGCCCGGCAAGCGCTTTTCCGTTGACTTTTTTCAACATAGTGGACTTTTATTTTCCTTACATTGCGGTTCGTTTTTCATAGTGATATTCTAAAACCAAATTTATTTTTCAGGAGTCATTTATGGATTTTGTAAAGGAACTCAGGGCAAAAGCAAAAGCGGCAGGAAAAACAATCGTTCTTTGCGAGGGCGAGGACAAGCGCGTTGTAGAGGCTGCTTCGGTCATCGTTAAGGAAGGAATCGCGAAAATAATCCTCCTCGGAAACAAGGCAGAGATAGAGAAATTCGGATTCGACATGAGCGGAGTGAACATCGTCGACCCGACGACGGATGCGAACGCGGACAAATACGCGGAGATTCTCTACAAGGCGCGCGAAGGAAAACTCAACAAGAAGACGGGTCTTCCCGAATACGCTGACGTCGCGGCAGCAAAAGCGGCGGCTCTCAAAGATTACACGATGTACGGCGCGCTCATCCTCAAGGCCGGAGACGCTGACGGATTCGTCTCAGGCGCCTGCCACTCAACGGCGAATACGCTCCGCCCGGGACTTCAGGTCATCAAGACTGCCCCCGGAATCAAGACCGTCTCTTCTTGCTTCATCATGGTCGCTCCCGAGGGCGGAAACAAATACCTCTCCGACGGAATCGCGGTTTTCGGCGACTGCGCAATCAACATCAACCCGACTGAAGAGCAGCTCGCGGACATCGCAATCGCGTCTGCCGGAACTGCAAAGGCTATCGCGGGAATCGAACCGCGCGTCGCGATGCTCTCATTCTCAACGAAAGGTTCGGGCGCAGACCCCAAAGACGGCGACACAGTCGGAAAAGTTTCACGCGCGACGATAATCGCACACGAAAAGGCTCCGGAACTCGCGCTTGACGGCGAATTCCAGTTCGACGCGGCAATCGCCCCCGAAGTCGGCGAGCTCAAAGCGCCGGGAAGCGCGGTCGCAGGACACGCGAACACGTTCATCTTCCCGAACATCAACGCAGGAAACATCGGCTACAAAATCGCGGCACGCATGGGCGGCTGGAAGGCAATCGGCCCCGTCTGCCAGGGATTCGCGAAGCCGCTCAACGACCTTTCGCGCGGCTGCAACGTCGAGGAAATCGTCGACACGGTCGCGGTAACGGCACTTCAGGCATAAAAAAATCGGCACCCATATAAGGTGCCGCGTCATATTGTCCGGCATTTTGCTGACGCGACATCTTGTCGCTGATGCGGAATGCCGATTTTTTTTTACAGACTCGCGATTTTCCCGACGGAAATTCCACGAGCTGCCGCATCGGGCAGGAGTTTTTGCGTTCGGATTGCTTTCGTCAGGAATCGGAGGTTGCAGACGTGTTCTGGGAAAATTCCTCGATGCCGTGCGCAATCTGCTGGAGCGTGTCGAAAATCTTGCCGCCGGAAGAGACGACCTGCCCCGCATATTTCTTGATTTCCTGAGCGTTCTCGGCGCCGCTTGCCCGGGACGTTGCCATAATGCTTCCGAACCCACGCTCAAGGGACCGCGCGTTCTCGCAGCTGGCGTCTATCTGGCGCGTTCCCTTCTCGCTGTCGAGGATGAGGCGGTCCGACGCGTTCTGAATCTCGTCGATGATGTTCTTGATTTCCTTGATGCTGTCGATGATTGTGTCGGACAATCGGCGGATTTCCGTCGCGACGATATGGAAATTCTTTCCCGCCTCGCCGGAGCTGGAAGCCTCAAGCTCTGCGTTGAACGCGATGATTTTCGTCTGGTCGGCGACGTTGCTTATGATGCCGACGATATCCCAGATGCCGTTCATCTTCGTGTTCAGCTTCTTGATTCCCTCCGTCGTGAGCATGTTCATGTTCCTGATTTCCTGCAAGTCGCGGACATTGCTCTGCAAAGCCTCGCTTCCGGAACGGACTGCCTCGGTGATGCTGTTCATCGCCTCGAGGATTTCCTTCTCGTGGTCTTGATTTGCGAGGTTCATGACGTAATGGTGGCAGTTCTCCTTTCTGTTCAGCCCGTTGAAAATGGCGACCGCCATCTGCTCGCAGCTGTTGTAACCGCACGCACCGCAGTTGTAGATGTCGGATTTGCTGTGCTTGCCCATGCTTTCATACACCTGCTGGAGCTCGGATTCGTTCGGCTCCTTTATGAATTTCTCCACGGCAACGCTGCGGTCTTGATACACGCGCTCGTAAATGGCCGGTTTCCAGTACGCGTTTACCGTCTTCTCAAGCTTCCTCAGCGCGAACTTGCTCGGCTTACCGCCAGTCCTCCACTTCTCCTGCCTGGCGCGAGCGCGGCTTTCCACCAAATCCTCAAGCTCGTCAAGCGGCATGTTGTTGTTTATGCTTCCGCCGCCCCTGTTGCATCCCTTCTCGCAGTTCAGGCAGTCGACGAGCTGGTAATACGGCTTGCACCCGGACGAAAGCGAGCGATCCAAACCGGCAAGATACTCGAACACCGCAGGCTGCCCCTCAATCTTCCTCGTTTTCGACGAAATTCCGGGAACGAAACGCTCTGCCGTGCGCATGAGGCCGCCCGGCGTCGAATACAGAACGGCGCGCTCGGCGAGCGGATTGTCGTAATCGACCTGCGGGTACGAGGTCAAATCTATATTGTGCTCCCTGAAATAGAGGTCGAGATTCTTCATGGTAACGTTGTAGTCGCCCCTTCCGTTCTCGTCGAACTCGCGCCGCTTCGCGAAGCACGGGGAGATGACCGCTATTCTGCAGTCGCGGTATTCGGGATAAAAATGGCGGATACATTCCACCGTGTGCGCCATCGGGCTGTCGGCTTTCGCCAGATACTGAATCAGCTGCGGGCGGTATATTTCTATGAAGCTGACGAGAGCAGGACACGGCTGGGAAATCATAATCATGGGATTCTCTTTCTTTATCTGCTCGACGTAGCTTTTTGTCGTCAGCTCCGCGCCGAACGCGACATCGAACACCGCCCTCACGCCGACGGATTTGAGCCATCCGTTAAGGTTCAGGTCCTTGCCCGAAAAGTTGACCGCAACCGCAGGCGCGACGATTGCGACGATGGAAATTCCGGACTTCAGGTCGCGGAAGAATTCCGGCATGTCGTCGATTCCCGTTCGCGCGCCGTGCACGCAGGCATCTATGCAGGTTCCGCAACCGATACACAGGTCGTGGTTGATGGACACATAGCTTCCGGAACCGTTGTTGCACATTTTCACAGGGCAGACGCTGATGCAACGGTGGCAGTTACAGCATTTTTCCGGATCGACATTGATTACGGGTCGGAGATGTTCCGCACTTGAATAGTCATTCATAGGCTAATCCAAACATAAAAAATAGAACGTACAACTAAAAACGCGCACGTTCCTGATTATACCACAGTTCAAGGGAGATACAAAAATAATTCAGATAATATATAGCTTTCGGCATCGGAACCGATGCCGAAAAAATGCTATTTTCTGCGCAGCTCCTGGGCGATCGATGACAATTTTTCGGAGGCGACGGAAATCTCGGCGGTTGCTTCCTTGAATTTGTCAACGCCGCCGGAAATCTGCTTGAGCGAAATCAGAATCTGCTCGCTCGCGACTGCCTGCTGGGAAATAATCGTCGTAATCTCGTCGGCGCTTCCCGCCGTAATTTCCGACGCGTTTTTTATGCTCGAAAACCGGTTCTCAAGGCTCTTCGCGTTATCGACTCCCTCTTTTATCCGTTCCGTTCCGCTCTCGCTCATCAAAATCAGGCTGTCCGAGCTTTTCTGAATTTCCGTGATGCTTTCCTTGATTTCCTTCGTCCCGTCGATGATTCCGTCCGCGAGGCGCCGGATTTCGGTGGCGACGATGTGGAAATTGTGCCCCGCCTCGCCCGCGCTCGACGCCTCAAGCTCGGCATTGAACGCGATGATTTTCGCCTGGTCCGCGACGGCATTGATAAGCGTCACGATATCCCAAATCTTCGCGATTTTGTCGCCCAAAGCCTTGATTCCCTCAATCGTCGTTTGGTTTGCCTCGGCGATTTTCCCGAGCTGCGTGACATTCTCCTCAAGGTACTGCACTCCGTCGGCAACATCCTCCGACGTCTTGTTCGCGAGGCTCGTAACGTCCTTTATTTTTTTCGAGATATTCTCGGACAGCGCGGTATTGTCCTCCATCGTCGCGACGATTTCCTTTACGGCAGCGCTCTGGTTCTGGGCTGTCTCGGCGTTTTCCTTCGATGACGAGGTAAGATCCTCCGTCTCGTCAATCAGGCGGTTGCTCGCAGAAGTCGCCTTCCTCATCATCGCCTGCAATTTCGATATGAAAAGAACGAAAACAGAAAACACAATCTCAAGCGCGATGCAGATAATCAAAAACACCATGTTTCCGCTCGATTTTCCGGCGCTTGTCGGGGCGGTCGCAATAAGGTACCAGCCGTAGCTCGACAAATAGCGCATGACACCGTATTCCTTCGCGTTGACCCTGAACGTGTGCTGCCCGTTCGAGTTGCTCGCCAAATCGCGCGCCTCCCGCATCAAGGCGTCAAAATCGTCGCTTCCGTTGTAGACGCGCTTTATCGATGCCTTCTCCAGAAGCAGCTTTTTGTCCTGCGCGCCCGTAATCTCCTTGTCGTCGTTGAAAAAATACAGGTGGATTCCGTTCCGCAGCGTCTCGTAGCATTTGTTTATGAAGTTGTCGAGTTCGATGCCCGTTCCCGCCATGCCGATTGCATTTCCTTTTTCGTCGCGCACGACCGCGTTGAGCCACAGGCACGTCATGTCCATATCGGCGTTGTAGTTTATGTTGAAATTGTAGACGTCTGTTTTGTGGAGCGTCATGTTGTACCAATAGTCGTCGGGATTGCTCGGGTCAACGACATAGGCAAGTTTCATGTCGTTCCAGAATTCCTTGTCCACGTCGTTCGCCCAAAAGACTATATGCGAGGAAAACGCCTCCTTATAGCTTCTGAGCTCGGCGAACGCCCGCTCGCGGTTTTCTGCGTCGTTGGGATTCTTGAAGAAGCGCACGATTGTCGGGGAGGACGCGAGTTTTTTCGTCAGGGCTATTTCCGGCTGGAGATAATCCTCCATCATGATTCCCTTCTGGTTCACTTCCTCGCGCAGCACCTGCGTCAGGTTGTTCTTCGCCATGTTCCTTGAAATCGCGTTGTAAGCGAAAAGCAGCAGCAAAGCCATTCCTGAGATAAGAATAATCGGGACAAATTTGTCCTTGTACAGCGTCCTTTTTCCTGCCATAGAACACCCCTTCAAAATCCTTAGGATGAATGCCGTTTTCAAATCGGCCTATGAGCAGAAATTCTATTCCGTACATCCGGATATTTTCAAGACAATTTTTTCTTTTTTTGCATGGCTTCGCCCTGAAAAACGGCTGATTCGGATTTTGCCATGATGAACGGAATTTCGCGGGATTGCGATTTCAAAGGTCCCCGTTCGGAATGGCACGGGAAATCCGGACAGCGCCTAAGGCAAACGGATTTGTTCGCGATTACCATCGCCCACTTTAAAAAAGTGAAGGCCGTTAGTCCTGAACGAATCCGTTTGTTTATGCAGGTCGCAAAAAACCGATATCTGAATCCGTCACGATTTTTTTGACGGCGGATACCGCGTGACGAGCTTGGGGTCGAGTTTGTCGCGCAAGTCGAATTTGTCGAGCGCCCATATAATGCACAACCGCGACACGGCAATCGCGCAGAGAAGCCCCGCGAGAAGCAAAAACGGCAGGATGACGCTGACGGGCGCGCTCTGCCTGATGCTTTCCGGCGCGCCTGCAAGGATGAACGCGCTCGCGAAAATGATGAACACCTCGATGACCGTCCCGATGAGTATGTTCAGGACGAGAACGCAGATGTTGAAAATGAAAGTCCTCTCGCCCCTCGTCATTTCTCAGCTCCTTCTCCGCCTTTCGAAATCATCACGGAGACGAACAGGAGGATTCCGCAGACGACGACGGCGGAATCGGCGATGTTGAACGTAGGCCACCGCTCGAAGCCGAAAAGCCCGTAGAATTTCACGTCGATGAAGTCGATGACGCCGTGCGGATTGAAAACGCGGTCGATTATGTTCCCGATTCCGCCGCCCACGACTCCGCAAATCGCCCATCGCTGGAGGCGGGTGATTTTGTCGCTCAGAAAATAGAACGCCATCACGAAGCCGAGCGCGACAATCGGGAGAATCTTGAACAGGATTAGCCGGACAATCTCGCCGCTCCCCTGCCCGATGGAGAACGCGACCCCCGTATTGTAGACGAGGACAATCCGCAGGAAATCGCCGAAGAACGACGCGCCCACCGAATGCACCGGAATGTTCGCCACGACGAGCTGCTTCGTAACCTGGTCGAACACGACGACGGCGACGAGAAGCGCCACCGGAAGAAGTTTTTCAATTTTGTTTTTCATTTTCTGACATGTATCTCCGTATGTTTCTTTTTTGATTTTCTACATTCCCGTCGGGATGTCGATGAACACCGTCTCAAGGGCAAGCTCCTTCGAGACGCGCTCCATCATGAGGCGGACGCCGACCGTTTCCGTCTGATAATGGCCGCCCGCGATGACGTTGATTCCGGACTCCTCGATTTCGTGGAACTGCTCGTGGCCGACCTCGCCCGTTATGAACGCGTCCGCACCGGCGCGCACCGCCTGGTCGAAGTCGTCGCCCGCACCGCCCGAGATTATCGCCACGCGCCTGATTTCCTTCTTTCCGAACGGAAGAATCCGCGACGGCTTCTCCCCGTCCGGGAACATCATCCGGGCAAGCGCGTCGACGGAGACGCTTTCAGAAAGCTCGCCGATTGCGCCGAGCGTCATCCCGCGCCATTTCCCGAACGGGCGCGGCTCCTGAATTCCGAGCCGAGCCGCCATCCCGAAATTGTTCCCGACCTCCGCGTTCGCGTCGAGCGGAATATGGTAGGCGCACAGCGCGATGTCGTTCTTGATGAACGGGGAAATCCGCTTGTAGAGCGTTCCCGTCACCGTCTGGCAATGTCCCCAAAAAAGCCCGTGATGGACAAAAAGGACGTCGGCGCCCGCATCCTTGGCGCGGAGCGCGGAAGCCTCGCACGCGTCGACGGCAAACGCCACTTTGCGTATTTCCTTTCCGCGCGGGTCGGAATTCTCAATCTGGATTCCGTTGAGCGAAATGTCCGACGAAAAATCCTCCTTGTGAAGGATTGAGTTGAAAAACCTGTTCAGCTCAATGAGATTCATTTTTTCCTCCAAATTATCAAACCCGTCCGGCGCAAAAACGCCCGAACAGGATAACGCGATTTCGAGCATCGCATTTCAATAAGCCAGCCCCGAAACGGAAATCTCCGGGCGGGCTTGTTCGACAAAGATATTCCGGGATTCGGAAAGGAACGCCGAAAAACAGCTCAATCCGAAACCTGCCGCCTGCTTTTTTTCTCCGCGACGAATCCGGCAAGCTGCTGCACCGTCTTGAACGACAAATACCGCGGGATGAAGAATTCCCCGTCCCGCGCGATTCCGAGCCGGTGCGCGAGAAGGATGTCCGTCTGCTCGATGAACCCCAGCCCCACGTTCTTGTATTCCGGGATGAATTCCAGCTGCAGCATACCCTCGACGCTCCCCGGGAATTTGTCGGAGAAAGCGAAAATCTGCTCCGACGAAAGCCCGTCCGTAATATAGAAGACCTTCCGCTCGTTCCCGTACTTTTCGAGCACGAGCGACGAAAGAGCCTCGTATCCCTTCTGCGTGAAGGCAGCCATCTCGCCCTTGATGCGCTCGAATTCCTCGCCGCCCTCAAGCATCGCGCGGACGACGGAAAAACGGCGGAACATCCGCGAATCGCGCCGATCGTTGAAGAGGCGCATGTCCGGTGCGAAGAAATCGGCCGTGATGACGGTGAATCCTTTCTGCGCGAGAAAAACGAAATACGGCTCGTAGCAGAACGTCTCGGCAAGCGCGCTTCCCACGAAAATGAGGAGCGGAGCCTCCGCCGCGCTGAGCGCCTCGACCGCAGGCTCGTCATCATTGCTCTCGAACGGCTCGACGACATCGTGCGGCCCGATAAAGAAATCGATTCCGTTGAGGAGGGAATCGTCGGACGAAATCCACTCGACTTTCTCCGTCGGCGAATAAATCGTGACGGTCCCCGAAACGGAATGCCCCAAGAAGAATTCCTTCACGCGGCTGAAATCGGAAAGCTCCGCGACTTTCGAGAAATCGGCGTCCTCAAGCGTCTCCGGCAGAATCCCCGAATCGACGCGGAACCCGGAAGCGGCGTTCCCGTTCACGCTGAGGACGGTCTTGTCGACGCCGAAATTCTTTGGAACGCAGCGCACCGGCCGGAAATACAGCACGGCAGCCGCCAGAACGAGAGTCAGGACAGTCTCGATTACGGACGCGACAATGAACACGGCAGAATAATGGTCAACGAAAAGCTCCGCGGAAAGCCTGAAAATAGCGCGGAGGTTCGTCACGAAAACGACGAACGAAAGGCAGCACAGCGCGAACGAAATATAGGAAAAGCCCCAGATGGCGATGACGAGCAGCGACACGATGAAAGAAAACGGGCTTACGACCGTCGCGGCATCGATTTTCGGGTTCTTGATGAAGAAAACGCGGACTCCCGATATAAAAAGCAGCAGCAGCACAAGGCACTGCCCCAAAAACAAATCGAACATGCGGACAATGATACAGGAATTCGCGCATCCACTCCACCATGCGAGAAACGGAGTCCTGCCCATTTTTTTGGGAAGGCTCTTCCGGCGGGAAGCGATGTTTGTTCAAAAAAAAATTGTGTGTTATAATCAGAGACGAATTTTCGTACCGGAGGGTTGGATGCAAGTTTCCGGAGAAAACAAAATCTAAAAAAGGTGAGAAAGAGGCATTCATGCCAAACCGCAACATTACTTTGGATGTTTCAAAAATCAAGATGGCCATAAGGGCCGGCATTCCTCTATCCATTACGACTTACACCCTTCCGAGGGACATGGTTGAATACATGGAGGCAGTTCTGTCGGCATTCCTCAAGGAACTCAACCAAAGCTCGATGAACGAATACCTCCGATACTGCCTGAACGAGCTTGTCACGAATTCGAAAAAGGCGAACACGAAGCGAATCTACTTCAAGGAAAAGGGGCTCGACATAACCGACGACGCCCAATACGAGAAGGGGATGAAAAACTTCAAGCAGGACACGCTCGGCGACATAAAAAGGTACATGAACATGCAGCGCGCCGCGGGGCTGTACGTCAAATTCATCCTCCAGACACGGAACAACAAGATAAAGCTCGAAGTCAGGAACAATTCCGAGATGACGTTCCGCGAATACAAGAGGATACACGACAAGCTTTCCCGCGCGCAGCAGTACACGTCCGTCGACCAGGCGATGAACCAGATTCTCGACGATTCGGAAGGCGCAGGGCTCGGAATCATAATCATGATACTGATGCTCGAGAAAGTCGGTCTTACCGAGGAGAACTATCAGGTTCTCTGCGAGAACGGCGAGACGATAACGCGGATAATCCTTCCGATAAACGAAAAATCGCAGAAGGAGCTTTCCGTCGTGTCGCATGAATTCGTGAAGCTCATCGACAATCTTCCGCAGTTTCCCGAGAACATAACGCGCATAAACAACATTCTTGACGACCCGAACGCAAAAATGAGCGAAATCGCGTCAATCATATCGAGCGACGTCTCGCTCGCGACGGATTTGCTGCGGCTCGTCAACTCAGCGGCGTTCGCGCTCGCATCTCCCTGCCGGAGCATCTCAGAAGCCGTGAAGCTCGTCGGAATACACGGCATAAAGAACATGCTCCTCTCGATCGCGTCTATAAACGAGCTGTCTCGGCTCGGCGACGGCGTCGACGAAAAGAAATCAATCAGGAAGGACATGTGGATTCATTCCTACCGCGTCGCTTTCTACGCGTACAACCTGGCAAAGAATTTCTACCCGACAAGCGCGACCATCGCGGAGGACTCGTACATCTGCGGGCTTCTCCACGACATGGGCAAGCTTATTTTCGAGGCGGTGCACCCGCTCATGAACGAAAGGATGAAATCGGTCTGCGTAAAAAAGGACATCTCGACGGACGTTTTCGAGAGGCTCGTCGCGGGCGTGAACCACGGCGAAATCGGCGCGCTCATCGCCGAAAAATGGAATTTCCCCGAAGTCATAACACACGTAATCCGCTTCCACCACGACCCGGAGCTTGCTGCCCCGGAACACAAGGCGACGGCGAACATCATATACCTTGCGGACATGCTCGCGCATTTCCAGAGAGAGGAAGTCGATTTCTACCAGTTCGACAAGGAAGTCCTCAATTCGTTCCACATAACGACGCAAAGCCAGCTCAAGATGATTTCCGAAAAGCTCGCAAGCGAATTCGCGAAGGAGCCGTTCTGATTTCAGGCGGGGGCTTGCCTCTATTTCCTTGACGCAAGGCTCTCCGCCCATTTCTGCATAAGGATTCCGAACGCGACGCCGACGTTAAGCGACGCCTTCAGCCCTTTCATGGGAATCGACACGCGCCCGTATGTCGCCGCGGAAAGCGCCTCGGGGCTGACGCCGAGCTCCTCGGAGCCGATGATGCAAATCCCGCGCTCCGGAAAATCGAACGTCCTGATGTCGTCCCCGCCCGTCTCAAGGACAAAGACTGGGAGATTTTCTTTTTCAGCGTAATCGGAAAGCTCTCCTACGGACATGCGCTCGAATCCCATCGTCTCGACGCATCCCATCCCGCTCCGCAGCGATTTCGAGTGCGACGGGTCAACGCATCTCGGCGATATTATGACTTTTTCGGCCCCCATCGCCTCCGCGCTCCGGAAAATCGAGCCGATGTTGAACGGAGAGCGGATATCCTCCGCATAGACGCAGACGCCCGGAAAAAAATCGCGCACGGCGACCGTTCCGGCGGCTGCCGTCTTGTGCGGCGCGATTATGAGATCCCATTCCGCGGGAAACGTTCCGATTATCGCAAGCAGATTGTTCCTCGCGACGTTGCAGGTGCGCCGCTCCGCATCGACGTCGAACGGCTCGCGTCCCACAAGCGCGGAAAGCTCCTCTCTCGCATCGGGCGGCAGCGACGGGTCATCGATGACGATTTGCGCGAGCCGCTTCGTGTATTCCGCGCGCGGCATATTTTTGAACGAATACTCGCTCCCCTTCTCCGGAATTCCGTCTATATCCCGCTCAAGCGCCCCGAACGTGAGCGCAAGCTTCCTGCGCTTCTGCCCGGGGGAAAGCGTGTTGAGTTTTCCTGGCTCAATCATGGCGGAAAATCAGAACGCTGCCTTCACGAGCTCGAACAAAAGGTCGCTGTTCATGCTGCGCGGAAGGAAATTGATGAATTCGAGTTTCGCGGCATTCTCCACGACAAGCGCGAGGTTCTCGATGGAGACGCCGAGGTCCTTGAGGCGCGCGGGAAGGTCGGCCTGGGCGATGCGCTGCCTCACTGACTCCGCGAGCGCATTCGCCGCCTGCTCGTCGTCATCGCCGTCGCCGGCAACGCCGAGCATCCTCGAAATGCGGCTCACGCGGTCGAGCTTGAACTTCGCGCAATCGGAAATCACATACGGAAGGAGGATTGACGAGGTGAGCGAGCGCGGAATCTTGTATATCGAATTTATGCAGAGCGAAAGAAGCGAAGCCGTCCCGACGGAACTGAGCCCCGCCGCAAGCGACGCAAGGCATCCCGCCTGGGAGAGGATTTCCTCCTGCGTCTCCGCCATGAACGAATTCTCGCTTCCGAACATCACCCCGCGCATCAGGCCGAGCGATTTTTCGACGAGCATGTCGCTGAAGAAATTCGCCTTCTGGGAAAGATACGCCTCGATTGCGAGGCAGAGAATCTCGATTGAAATCGAGTTCGTCTGGTTCTGCGAGAGCGTCACGTTCAGGTTCGGATCGAAGACGACGACGGAGCACAGACCGTCGCGCGCGGGCATCAGCTTCGTTTTTGACGAACGTGAATCGATTACGGGAATCCGGTCGGTAAAAATGTATGCGTCGCGAAGCGATGTCGGTACGCAGATAAGCGGAACGGGATTCTTCTCCGGAAGCGCGCCGTCAACAAGCGTGTAGAAATCCTTGCCCGCCATTATGTCGTTCAGGACGGACGCCACGGCGCGCCCGACGCACATCGTCTTCCCTCCGCCAACCGCAAGCACGGAATGGATGTGCGCCTCCTTCGCGAGGTTCAGGGCAGCCTCGATGCTCTTCGTCACGGCGCCCTCGGAAATTTCGTCGAATATGAAGAAATCGACCTGCCGCTCCGACAAAGCCTGCTTTATCTTGTCGGCAATACCGTTTTCCTTCAGAATCGGGTCGACGATGAACATGACCCGGTTCCCGCATTCGAGAATAAACTGCCCGATTCTGCTCGACATATAAGAGCCGAGCATGATATTTGATGACAACTTGAACGTAAAATCCGCCATAAAAAACACCTCTCAACAAAAAAAGACGGAAAATGGATTCCGTCTTAATGGGCGCGCCCGCCCCCTGATCAAGAAAATTTGAAAGAATGCACTCCCTTGCATTACAGGCAAAATCCGCAATCCATTACAGATTGCCCACCGAAGGACGATGGGCAGTCGCAATTATCCAGATCAAAGCCCCCAAGCCATCATAAGACCGTCTGCAGCAGATGCGATTCTCTCAGGATTGAGATAATTCGGATCCTTTATTTTTTCTTTGATCGATGCAATAAGGTCAGAACGAACATCCGGTGTCTCTTCAGCAACCTGATCCAAATAATACGCCTCAGCAGCACTCATCGCCTCAGCCGAAACGCTTATCGAGTCGTTGACGGCGATTCCCGCTGGCCTATTACTTGCGTGGTGTGTGTTCTGTACGGTATTGAGGGGATTTACTCCCCCAAAAGTATCAAGTTTGTTCAACATCATAAACGACCTGCCCTATTTGATGAATTAATTATCGGCAAATTCCCCAGAAAGTTGAGCCTTCTTCACACCGGATATGAACACGGCAAACTCCCCCAGAACCTTGTCCCGTCCCGCAAAATCATCGCGCACGTCAGCGGCAGTTCCCTCCACGATTTCCTCGTGGATTTTCGTAAGCTCGCGTCCGACGACGACCCTTCTCCCGCCATCAATATCGGCAATGTCCGTCAGCAACTTCACGACGCGGAACGGCGACTCGTAAAGGACGACAGCATCCCCCGTCGCGAGAAGCTCGCGGAGGCGGCTCCTTCTGCGTCCGGGCTTCGGCGAGAGAAAGCCCTCGAACACGAGCGTCTTTCCGCCGGCGCCGGCAACGCTCACGAGAGAGGCAAACGCGCTTGGACCGGGAATGGGGACGACCTTATGCCCGGCAGCGCGCGCCATTCCGGCAAGGACAGCGCCCGGATCGCTCACACCCGGCGTTCCGGCATCGCTCGCATATGCGACGTCCTGCCCCTCGTCGAGTATCTTTATTATCTTCTGCCCTGCCGTGCCCTCGTTCTGCGAGCGGCACGAGACGAGCGGCTTCTTTATCCCGAGATGGTTCAGAAGCTGAAGAGTATGCCTTGTGTCCTCCGCGGCAATCACATCGACGCTCTTGAACGTCTCGACCGCGCGGAACGTTATGTCACCGAGATTTCCTATCGGCGTTCCAACAATATATAAAGTAGCCATTCGCAAAAAATTATATCACCTTGAGAATCCGTTGATAAGGGCGCGGAGTTTCTCCTCGGAAACCTCAATTCCGCAGCCGCGGCGCGCCATCATCTTTCCTGCCGAGACGTAATCGTCCAGCATCAGGCAGAGCGCTCCGACAAATCCCTCCGCGCGGGCACCGAGCACGGGAAAAAGCGCGCCGACCATCCCGACCTTGAAGCGGCTCGACACGGAAAACGCAACGTCGTCGAAAAATTTCTCCGACTCGACGAGGGACACCGCCTCGACAAGCTGCCCCGAGCCGAAATCCGCGAACAACGCGCGCGCGAAGGCAAAAAGGAAATCGCCGGAATGCGCGCGAGCCTCTTCAAGCCAAAGCGGAATCCGCGCGCAAAGAAGGCCGCCGCAATACGAAAGCGCGTCGGAGACGATTGCCTCGCGGTTCGGATAATGGTTGTAGAGGGACGATTTCTTTATCCCGAGCGCGGCAGCAATGTCGGAAAGCGATGTCCCTTCCGCTCCCCTCGTGAATGATTCCGACACGAACGCTTCTATTATCCGCTGCTTTGAAATCCGCTCTCTTTTCATCCCCATTATATCGGCAGGAACGCTGTCCGCGCGAGCAGGCCGCACGCCCCAGGCACGAACGAGCTGGTTCCGAATGTGTTTGCTTAAAATTTACATAAAATTTACAGACATCGTAAAACAACATTTTCCAACCAGCAATGGATTATTCCGAACAAAAAACATGATTTTTTCTCAAATATCTCGCAAAAAATGAGGAGAATTTCAATCCATTTCAAAGATTTTCAAAACAACGGTAAACAAAAGAATCATTTGACAGCATTTTCTTATAATTGTACACTTGCTTATCATGAATTTATTCTTAGGAACATCGGCATCGTCTGGAGTTGGCATCGGGAAAGCGTTCGTCATCCCGGCATCGGAAAAGCGCGTGATTCCTCAGGTGGGAATTCTTCCCGGGGACAAGAAGAAAGAGCTTGAGCGATTCGATAATTCTGTCGCGACCGTCATCACGCAGATAGCCGCGCAGATGGACGCGGTTTCAGACACGTCCGTTCCGAGCAACAAAGTCCAGAAGGAAATCTTCGAGACATATTTCATGATGCTGAACGACCCGGAATTCATAAAGAGCGTCAAAAAATCGTTCGACGAGAACGACTACAACATAGAATTCATACTGAACCAAAAAGTCGAGGAATCGGCGCAGATGCTCCGCTCGAGCGGGAACGAATACCTTGCCGAGCGCGCGGAGGACGTCATCGACGTTTTCGGGCGCGTCCTCGACGACCTGCTCGACTTCCACCCGTTCAAAATAGACAGCGTTCCGGACGGAGCCGTCATCGTCGCGAAGACGATGAGCCCGAGCGACACAATCGTCCTCTCAAAACGGAAAATAGCGGGGCTTGCGCTCGTCGAATGCGGAGTCTCGTCGCACGTCGCAATTCTCGCGCGGAACTACGGGATTCCGGCAGTCTTCGCGCTCGACTACTCCACGCAGGAAATCAAGAACGGCGAGACGATAATCGTCGACGGAGATGCGGGCGAGGTCATAAACTCCCCCGACGCGGACTCGCTCAGGGAATACGAGAAGAAAATCGAGGCGGAGCGCGGACGGAAGGAATACCTCGAGCGGTTCAGGGACAAACCCGCGCAGACAAAGGACGGGACGAAATTCAACATACTGGCGAACATCGGGACCGTCGAGGAGGCGGAAATCGCCAAAAACGAAGGCGCGGACGGAATCGGGCTTTTCAGGACGGAATTCCTTTTCATGACGGAATCGAAATCGGAGATAAGCCAGGCGCACACGCGCACGACCGCGTTCAGCGAGGAAGGACAATATCAGGCGTACAAGAAAGTTCTCCAGACGATGAAGGGAAAGCCCGTCACGATAAGGACGCTCGATGCCGGCGGCGACAAGATAATCTCTCCGGCGGACGCGAGCAGCGAGTCGGAAAAAAACCCGCTTCTCGGGCTGCGCGCGATACGGCAGAGCCTTGCCAACCCGAACCAGCTCAAGACGCAGTTCCGCGCGCTTTTCAGGGCAGGAGTCCACGGCAACCTCAAAATCATGCTTCCCCTCATCACGAGCGTCGAGCAGGTGACCGCCGCGCTGAAGATTGCGGAAAAGGCGAAGGAGGAGCTCCGCGAGGAGAAAATTCCTTTTGCGGAGGACGTTCCCATCGGGATAATGGTCGAGACAGCCGCGGCCGCCATCATCGCCGACTGCCTCGCAAAGAAATCGGCGTTCTTCTCAATCGGAACGAACGACCTGACGCAGTACACGATTGGCGTCGACCGTGAAAATGCCGCCGTCGCCCCGCTCTACGACGAATTCCACCTCGCAGTGCTCCGCCTCATCCAGCGCACGGTCAGCGAGGCGAGCAGCGCGGGAATTCCGGTCTCCGTCTGCGGCGAGATGGCGAGCAAGAACGAGAGCGTGATGGTTCTCGCGGGAATGGGAATACGGAACCTGAGCATGAGCCCGACAAAAATCTCGAAGGTGAAGGAGCTTCTGTCGCGCTTCACCGTTCAGGAGCTCGAAGGGCTTTCGGAAAGCAAATTCAACAAATTCTAATCAGAACGCGGGCGCGGAAATCGGAAGCGGTTCATCAAGGCTGTTCGGAGACAACAGTTTCAGAACAGGTCTATTGATACACGCGCCCGCCTTTATCCCCCGCAGCCCGCAATCCGCACTTTGAAACAGTACGCCAATAGGATAGAATGGCGGACGGAAATACATTAAATCCAGAAACAAAAATCAGTTAAGGAAAAGACAATGGCAAAACAGAAGAAGAGGAAACCGGACTTCTCAAAGCCGAAACCAGAGAAAGCCGACATATCGCAGATGCCGCTCACGGAAGAGGAAATCAGGGAGATGAACGCGGCAGGCGAGAACGGGAAGAAAGCGGAAGCCCCGGAAGAGGAAAAAAGCGCGCCGGCATCGGACGAATTCGGGCAGATTGACGAGAACGCCACGGACGAGAGCGAGGACGGAATCACGTTCACGAGGGGGAAACTGTACACGAACCTTCCGCTCGTCGTCATCGCGGGAAGGCCGAACGTCGGAAAATCGACGCTGTTCAACAGGTTCATGCGAAGAAGGCTCGCGATTGTCGACCCGACACCGGGCGTCACGCGCGACCCGGTGGAGGCGACGGCGTTCATCGCGGGAAAGCCCGTCCATCTTGTGGACACCGGCGGATACAAAATCGACCGCGAAATCGGGACTAAGGAAGCGGAGATGGACGAGCTCGTCGTGGAAAAGACGCTCTCGATGATAAAAAAAGCCGACAGAATCGTACTTCTCCTCGAGGCGGGAAAAATCACCGGCGAGGACGAGGAATTCATCGACTTGCTCCGCCCGTATCAGGACAAAGTCGTCACCGCGGTGAACAAATGCGAGGGCGGGAACGGGAAGGACGTCTCATGGAACTACCTCAAGTACGGTTTCAGGGAGCTGATGTTCATCTCGGCGGACCACGGCGACCACATAAGCGATTTCGCGGAGAAAATAGTCGCGGGACTCGATTTCTCGAACGTGAAGGAAGGAAGCGAGGAGGACCGCCCGATACGGATTGCGATAATGGGAAAACCGAACGTCGGGAAATCCACACTGTCGAACAGGCTCACGCACAGCGAGAATTCAATCGTCAGCGACTACGCGGGAACGACGCGCGACGTCGTCGAGGGCGAATTCACGTACGCGGGGCACGCGTTCGAGGTGCTCGACACGGCGGGAATCAGGCGGCGCGCGAAAGTCCACGAGAACGTCGAGTATTATTCCGTCAACCGCGCAATCAAGACGCTCGACCAGTGCGACGTCGTGTTCCTTATGATTGACGCGCAGCAGGGACTTGCCGAGCAGGACAAGAAAATCTGCTCTCTCGCGTTCGAGCGCGGGCGCGCGATAATTTTCATCCTGAACAAATGGGACACGCAGGACCAGAGCCGCAAAACGCTCCGCGAAACGACCGAGTACATAAAAATCATGTTCGGGCAGATGAACTGGGCGCCGATTCTCCCGCTTTCCGCGCTGAACGGAGAGGGAATCAAGGATTTGATGAACAAGGCAATCGAGCTGTACGGGCAGCTCGTCCGAAAAGTGGAGACATCAGCGCTGAACAAGGCGCTTGCCGACTGGCTTTTCCATTATCCGCCGCCCGCGACAAAGGCGATACACTTCAAAGTCCGCTACATGACGCAGACAAGCGTGAACCCCGTCGCCTTCAGGATATTCTGCACCAGCCCCGACAACGTCCCCGAAAGCTACGTGACGTACCTGAAAAACCAGATTCGCAAAGATTTGGGCTTCGACCAAATTCCTGTGACGCTGGAACTGAAGGCAAGCCGCAAAAAATGGGAAAAACGCTTCGAAGAGTGACAAAGGCGCACGCTTTGATTGATGCGCGTTTGTCTTTATTTTTTGGAGCGTGCGCACGCAGCTCCCGCAAAGCGGGAGTGCGCCTTGGCGGGAGTGCGCGCGTTTTGAACACGCGTTTGTCTTTATTTTTTGGAGCGTGCGCACGCAGCTCCCGCGAAAGCGGGAGTGCGCCTTGGCGGGAGTGCGCGCGTTTTGGACACGCGTTTATCTTTATTTCTTGGAGCGTGCGCACGTAGCTCCCGCGAAAGCGGGAGTGCGCCTTGGCGGGAGTGCGCGCGTTTTGGACACGCGTTTGTCTTTATTTCTTGGAGCGAGCCTTGGCGGATTTTTTCGCGTTGTTTTCCTGTTTTGGGGGAAAGCAACGCGATTTTTTTTGAATCGGGGGGCGCTACTCGAGATTGTCTGCAAGAATCGAATAACACGGGGCGGAATGCGAGTACGCGAAGCCCGTGATTTTCTGCGACATCGTGTAGAGTGCGTTCTTGTGGAGGAGAGAATAGCCTCCGCACATCGTCGTGACGAATTTCGCCGCCGCAGTCGTGTCCGAAGAGGCAAGGCAAATCGACATGACAAGCGTGTTCAGGAAGAACTGCGGGCGGAACGTTGCGGAAAGCGTGTATTTTCCGTCATCGTCGGCAGGAACAGAATATGTGGTCGAGCCGTCGGCGTTTGTCGTAGCAGTCGCATTGAACAAGCTGTACGGATCGTATGAAGCGATTCCGAATCCGTAAGAGCGAAGATATTTGAACATTTCAATCGCCTCGGCCTCCGTGCCGAAGGTCAGGCTGAACGTGTTGTACTGGGCGGCGGAAGCGTCATCTAGTTTGTACAAGTCGGCGCGGTCGGACGCGACACCGTTCAAGTAGCTCGTGTCCTCGCCGTTCGCGCTCACATAGTCAGACGCGAGCGGGAGAATCTTTTTCCATTCGGAAAGGTAGGTGGAACTGATGCTCGCAGCCTTGTCGGTTCCGTAGCGGGTGAAGCCCCAGTTTTTGAGCGGAAGTTCCGTCACCAAATCGTCAGTGTTCACGATGTTGAAGATTGTCTTGTAGGACGACGCGTTTTCGTTCGTGGTCGTCCTCGGAGTTGCGAAGCCGTAAGCGAAAGAAGTCCAGCCGCTGTCGTTCTCGTACACTTTTCCGAGGATGTTCGCGATTGCCGCGCCGCGCGAGTGTCCTGTCAGGAGAACGATTTTCTCAGAACCTGAAACTTCATGTTCTGCGACATACGCTTCGAATTTTTCCTTCAAGCGGAGGGAAGCGAGTGCGAACCCTTTGTGTTCGGTCGCAAATGAAGTGGCGAGAGTCGTGTAGTTTGTAATCGATTCTGCCTGAACAGAAGCCTGGTCGGTGTTCCCAGCAGCAACCGCGGCAGCCACCGAGTGTGTCGCGGAGAGTGTGGCATACGCTTTTGTAGTCGCGGCATCGGAAAAGTCGCCCACGTCGAAGTTGCTGAACCACTGGTCCATGCCGGAAGAGCCTTGCACGGCGACAGTGAAAATCTGGTAATTTTTGCCGCCCGACTTCACTGTTTTGTGCGCGAAGACCGCGTTCGTGAGGTCGCGTGTGTCCGCCAGGTAATCGGAAGCGGAAAGCTCAACGTATTCAGCGTCCTCGAAGCCGAAGTTCGAGTAGAGAGCCGTGTTGTCGTAGGAGCTTGAAGGATTCTTCGCGCTTGTCTTGATGGAAACCTTCGCCGTGTCGTAGCAGTCGAACGCGAGGGCGAAGGCGAAACGGGCGAGAGCCGGAGAGTATGCGCTGTTGTCCGCGCCAACTAGCAGGGAGTTGTCGTAGGTGAACGAAGTGTCGAAGCTCAGGACGTTCGAGCCGAGCGTGAAATTGACGACCGCGTTGTTCGATTCGTAGTCGTAGTCCGCCCCATCGTCGTTGGAGCATGAGAAAAACGCGAAAGCGAAGGCGACCGCAATGGCGGGAAGAGCCGATTTTTTCATTTTGCCAGTCAATTTGAGAAACATACAGAAATTCTCCTTAAAAAGAATCAAAAGCTAGAGCGACGGAAAGTGGTAGGTGACACCGATGCTGAGGTTCGTCACGTCCTTGCTGAGTGTGGTCTTGTTTCCGCTCAGGTAGTAGTCCGTGTCGAAGTAGGTCGCGAAAAGCCCGGAAAGCGTGACAGTGAGGTTCTCGACCGGATAGAACTCGACGCCAGTTCCAACGCAGAAGCTGTCGAGGACCGGGTTGAACGAGCTGTTCGAGCTGTCGTTCGTTCCCTGGTTTCCGTACTGGAATCCAAGGCTCGCAGAAACCCACTTGCAGAATTTGTAGTCGGCACCGAGAGCGACTTCCCACGAGTTGTCGTAGTCCGTCTCGCCAAGAATCGAATTCTGGTCGGCGAAGTAGTTGAAGTAGTAGTTGAAGCTCGCGCTCAGATACAAAGGCTCCAAAACCTGCCAGCCCGCGCCCAAGTTCAACGCGGCGGGCAAATCCGTGTGGAACGTCTTTCCGTCGTAGATTCCGAAGTCGTCGGCAAGTTCCCCCTCCACATCCTTCACCTTGTATTTCACGGAGGACTTGGCCTGGTACTGCACCGCCAAATCGACAGTCTCAATCGGCCTGTAGTGCAGCCCGAAAACGCCGCTCACAGTCCAGCCGTTCGCCTTGTAGGAAATCTCGTCCCCGCCGTTTCCAAGCTCGTTGAAGTAGCCGCTGTAAATCGACATGACCTGTTTTCCGTGCACATAGCGGAGTCCCGCGGCGAAGGAAAGGTTTTCGAGGATTGAATAGGCGAGTCCGAGCTGGCCGCCGTAAGTAATAGAAGTCACGTCGAGAGAGTGTCCGCCTTCCCGCGCCGTCTTCATGAGATAAGAAGCGGCTGTGCTAGCAGTTTCCGCTGCGCTCTGGTAAGCGTTTCTTGTTTCATCGTCTGTCGCTTTAGATGCTGCCTCGTATGCTGCCGCCGATTTTTCCATGTAGTCGGAAGCCGCGCCAGCGAAAAGGAGCGAAGTCGCGCTCGTTCCCTCGGAGAAGCTCAGAGAGCCGCCGCCAGCGTACACTCCGAAATTCCCGAACACGGCGAACTTGTCGTGCTTGTAGACGAAATCTGCGTCCGGATAGAGCCAGACTGTCGTCTCGTCGTTCGAATAATAATCTGAAAGCCCGTTCGAAGCGTATTTGTCGCCCGTGTCCAGTTCGTTTCCGTATTCCTTGAAGACGAACTGGTTTCCGGCCTCCACAAAAAGCCCGTCTTCCATGAACGCGGTGCCGGCGATGTTGTAGTACGAAGCCTCCGGACGCTTCGCCTCCGAGTTCCGGCTTGGATTTCTCAGGTAGCCCGTGCTCATGTTAGTCTTGTTCTCGACTCCGCTCGCGAAAAGCGGGAACGCCGACAGGAACGACAGCGCCGCGCATGCAAGTCCTAACGATTTTTTCATTCTTCTTTCTCCAATCAAAAATTTTTGCATGACACTTTGACATCTTTTGTCATTTTGTCAAAGACGTTTTGAACGAATTCCGCGGAATTTTCCCGATTCTTCCCGTCGAGATTGCAAATCGGGTATCATAGGGAACCACTGCGGAACCCGAAAACGTTCACGCGGAAAAAACGCGCGGGAGGAATCAAATCATGGAAAAAAACAGCAGCAACAGGGAACAGAAATACGGCAGCGAAGGCGGAATGAAGGAATCGCGCGCACAGCGGTTCATGAAGAGGGAAAAGGGAGAGAAAGCGGAGAAAAAGGCGCCGCTCGGGAGGGGAACGCACCGGCACGCGGAAAGGCGGAAAAGCGTCTTCTCGCGCGCGGAGATTCTCGGCGACAAGAAAATCCCGGACGACGCGCGCGACATAATCGAAAACTTCGGCGACATAGCCGCGGACGTCATGGGGCTTTCGTCAAAGCAGCGCGTCTTCCTCGCCGCGGAAATACGGAAGCTCTCGCACAAGCTCACCGACGAGCGCACGACGCGCCGTGTCGGATACATGAACGACGCGCAGAGCGTCAGCGCGTATATTTCCTATTTCATGTGGTGGAACATCGTCCGCCTCACGAGGCTTTTCTCGTCCCTTCCCAAAAAAGCGCTCGGCATTCCCGACGGGGGAATCGCAATCGACATCGGAAGCGGCCCGCTCACGGCGGTGACGGCGCTCTACCTCGCCCGCCCGGAACTGAGGAGCAGGCGCATCACGTGGTACTGCATGGACATATCGCAGAACGCGCTCGCGCAGGGCGAGGAGATTTTTCTTTCCGTCGCGGCGAAGATTCTCTCGAAAGGCGGAAAAGCAGAGCCGTGGAGAATCATCCGCGTCAAGGGCGCAATCGGGACGGAGATAAAGGAGAAAGCGTCGCTCGTCACGTGCGCGAACGCGTTCAACGAGATGATTCAGAACGAGACGATGCCGACAGATTTCCTCGCCAAGAAATATTCCGGGACAATCGAGTCGTACCTTGAAGGCGACGGCTCGAAACCGGCGACGGCCATTCTGGTGGAGCCGGGCGACCCGCATTCCGCGCGGTTCGTCTCGCTCATGCGCGATGCCTTCATAAGGCGCGGATTTCTGCCGGTCTCCCCCTGCCCGCACGCCGGCGAATGCCCGATGGCGGGGCGCACGCAGGGAAAGCGCGACGGAAAATGGTGCAACTTCGCGTTCAGCACGGACGGCGCGCCCGACAAACTCCTGAAACTTTCCGAGAAGGCGGGGCTTCCGAAGGAGCGGGCGTCGCTGTCGTTCGTCGTATGCAGGAAGGATTCCGCGGAAGAGGCGGAAAAGAAGCGCGCGGCGGAGCTTGAGAAAATCGGCGAGGAGCGGAAGGACGCGCGGCTTCGCATCAGGATTGCGAGCGATTTCATAAAGCTTCCCGAACTCCACAAATCGGGCTACTACGCGTGCAGCGAGCTCGGGCTTCTCCTCGCGATTGACGAGTCCGGCGCAAGACCGAAAAACGGCGAGTCGCTCGAAATACCCTACCCGCAGGGAAAACTCGCGAAGGACAAGAAATCGGGCGCGAGAATCGTGTCAATCTGACGGAAAAAGGGAATCCGCTCCGTCTCGGAAAAAACAAAGGCTCTGTCCGGATTTTCGGTGGATACATGTTTCTGTCGACATTTTTAGAGATTGTCACACGGATTTGAGATTCCTAACGGAATCTCTTTTGAATGAAAACGCGGGATGATAAATCCGATTTTCATATGACAAAATTTAAATCAACCGTTTTTACGGACATAGCCAAAACAAAAAGGGCGGCCCGCAGAAATTCTCTTCGGGCTGCCCTTTTTTATTGCGGCGCTCTTCCATCAGCGGAAAAGCGCTTTTATTTCCTTCGCGTAGATTTCGTTTATGCGGTAGCGCATCATCTCCTGCTTCGCCGAAAGCTCCACGCCGACCTCGAATTCCTTGGGGAGAAGCGCGATTTTGTTTATGCGCTCGTAGCTCTTGAACCCGTTTTTCGCGTTGACGCGCGTCGCGACCTCGGTCTCGATGAGATGGAGAACTTCGGGGCTTTTCACCATGTCGGCGTATTTCTTGTAGGGAAGGTCGGACGACGTGCAGAACGCCTCGACCTCCGACTGCTCGGGAACGACGAGTGCGGCAAGATAGCGCTGGTCCTGCCCGAGGACGACGGCAGTCTTTATGAAACGCGATTCCTGCATCTTCATCTCAATCGGAAGCGGCTCGACGTTCTCCCCGCCGGTCTGGACAATCGTGTCCTTCACCCTTCCGCACAGGACGATTTCGTTGTTCGCGGTAAGGCGCGCAAGGTCGCCCGTGTCGAACCACCCGTTCTCGTCGATTGCCTTTGCGGTAAGCTCCGGCTGCTTGTAATATCCCTTCATCACCGTTCCGCCCTTCACTTCGAGCACGCCCTTCTTCCCGCGCTTGAGCGGTTTCCTCGTAAGCGGGTCTACGACGCGCGCGGAAATCCCGCGGACTGCCGAGCCGACGTTCCCCAAAACGGGGCGGTCAATCGGGCGGACGGAGATAATCGGCGCCGTTTCCGTGAGGCCGTATCCCTCGACGAGTTTGATTCCGATTGCCCAGAAGAATTTGTCCACGGCTGGAGGAAGCGCGCCGCCGCCTGCGACACCGGAGCGGAAATTCGTCCCGAGCATCTTGCGGATTTTCCTGAAAATCATCGCGCCGCCCAAAAGCTTTATCGGGTAGCAGACGAGCCACGGGATGACAAACGCCGGCCACTGCAGCCATCTTTTGTCCATTCCGTACCTCGTCGTGCGATCAAATAGGACGCGGTCGAGTTTCGAATGGAAAAGCGCGATTGCGACGAAGAAATTGAAAAGCCTGAGGACGATTCCGCCCGTTTTCCTCATATTGCGGTAGATTCCGTCGTAGACCGCCTCGAAGACGCGCGGAACAGCCGGAAGAACCTGCGGATTCAGCGCCTTCAAGTCGGCGAGGAGGACTGGGCCGACGGGCTTCGAGTAGCAGATTGTGGCGGACTGGTTCAGGACGACATATTCGACGGCGCGCTGGAACGCATGCCAGACGGGAAGGACCATCATCCCGCGGTCGCCGGGATACAGGTAGATTCTCTCGCACACCTCGTCGAGCTGCGTGATGAAATTCCCGTGGGAAAGCATTACGCCCTTCGGCTTTCCGGTCGTCCCCGAGGTGAATATTATCGTGGCGAGGTCGTCCCACTTTCCCTTGTCCATCTCATCCTCGACTTTTCCCGGATTCGCGGCGTTGAATTCGCGCCCCTCGGAAAGAATCTGCTCGAACGAGAAAAGCGAAAGCCCCGCATTCTTCGCGGACTCGATATCCTTGTCGCCCGGATTGTCGAACATGATGAGCTCCGTCACGAGCGGAAGCTTCTCCTTGAGCGCGATTATCTTCTCCACCTGCGCGGAATTCTCGACGATTACGCGGCGGCACTCGGAAAAAGAGAGGATGTATTCCAAATCGCCGGAAGTCGCGTCACACCCGCGCGGAACGTCAATCGCGCCGAGCATGAGAAGCCCCATGTCGGCCTGCTCCCATTCCTTCCTGTTGTCGGAAATAAGCCCGATATGCTCCTCGCGCGCGACCCCGTGGGCGAGAAGCCCGCCCGCAAACGCGACCGCATTTTCGTAAGCCTCCTTGTACGTTGTCGGCTCGAAATGCCCGTCCTTGCACCGTGACATCTGGAACGCAAGCTCGGGATGCTCCGAGGCGCGTTTTCTGAAAAGACGAGGAAGTGTAGTTTCCATATGTATGAACCCCTTGAAAAATTATTTGGAAAAGCCGCGCAAAAAAGAAAGGCGCGTTCATCCGTCGGAAATCCCGGCGTCGGCACGGGGATTCCATGACAAAAACATGATTTTTGTCAAAAAAAATGTCTGCTCATTATAGAGCGTATTCGGAAAAAGTTGAAACCGTTTTGCAGAATTTGATATAATTCGGGCAAATTCAATTTTACTTTATAAAGGACAACAAAATGGCTGACAAAGATTTGTGCCCGTGCGGCTCCGGAAAAACCTACGCGGAATGCTGCGAACCAATCATCAAGGGAACCGCAAAAGCACCGACGGCAGAGAGCCTCATGCGCGCGCGCTATTCCTCATACGAGAAAAAGGAAATCGACTTCATAATCAACTCTTGCGAGGAAGGCGAGAAAATCGCGGAAATCGACCGCAAGGCGACGGAAGACTGGGCGAAGAATTCGACATGGCACGGGCTCAAAATCCTCCGCACGGAGAAAGGAACCGAAAGCGATGACGAGGGAATCGTCGAGTTCGAGGCAACATACACGACGAAGCAGGGGCTCCGCGAAATCCACCACGAAATCGGCTACTTCAAGAAAATCGAGGGCAGCTGGATGTATTCGGTCGGCAGCGTAAAGCCGATGACCGTCGTCCGCGAAGGCGCGAAAATCGGGCGCAATGACCCGTGCCCGTGCGGAAGCGGAAAAAAATACAAGAAGTGCTGCGGAAGATAAGTTCGGATAACAGAAAACAAGGAATCGGTGGTAAAGCCACCGATTTTTTTTACTTATTTGGAGGTATATATGAGGCAGATTGTCACGGGGTTCCACGCGATAGAGGAGAGAGTCAGGCGCGCGGCGGACGAGCAGAATGAAAACGGGGGAAAAAAGGGCGCGGAAATCGTGCTTCATGTCGCGAAGACGGGGCCGCGCGTGAAGAAAATCCTTGAGGCGGCGCGGAATGCCGGAATAAAAATCGTGAACGAAGACGCGAAAGCGCTCGACTCGCTCGTAAGGAGTCTTCCGGAAGTCGCGCGAGACCACCGCGGAATCGTGATGGAGGCGGACGGGGAAGAATCGAAGGCGAACGTTGTCGATTTTGACCGGTGGATTCTTGAGGCGGGGCAGTCGCAAGAAAAAATGACTGTGCTTATCCTCGACTCGATAACGGACCCGCACAACGTCGGCGCGATAATCCGCTCGTGCGACCAGTTCGGCGCATCGCTTGTCGTCATGCCGAGCAGGCACGGAGCAAGCGACGTCTCCGAAAACGAGATTATCGCACGCTCAAGCGCGGGCGCCTCGGCATATGTTCCCGTCGCGGTCGTCACGAACCTCGTGCGCGCGGCGCAGATGCTCAAGGAGGCGGGATTCTGGCTTTACGGCGCGGACGCGGGCGGTGAGAACGTGCGCGAAGTCGAATTCGCGAACAAGACGGCAATCGTCATGGGAAGCGAGGGAAGCGGAATCGGAAAGCTCCTCGAATCGCAGTGCGACAAGATTGTTTCGATTCCGACATGCGGAAAAATCGACAGCCTCAACGTCTCCGTCGCGGCGGGCGTCCTCCTCTACGAGACAAGCGGAAGAAAATGATGGCCGAGAAAAAATCGACAAAAACGGGTGCCGCAAAAATCGCGGCGGCTCTTTTTCTCCTCGCAGTTTGCCAGATTGCGAATGCCCAGCCCTTCTCGCTCGGAAAGGGAACGGAAATCGGCATCGGGGCGTTCGAGATTGCGGGGGAAGTGTTCCACAACATATACGACTTCGCGTTCGTCGAAGACGACTGGGACGGAAAACCGTTCGACAAAAACGACGTGAACCCGTTCGACCGCGCGCTCATGCACAGCTACAGCAAAGCGTGGGACAGGACGGGCGACGCCATGATGTGCGTCCTTCCCGCAGGCTCGTTTCTCTTCGGCGCGTATTTCGTGCACCGCGACGGGGGAAACAGCGAGCTTCTGACGCATTCGGTGATGTTCGCGGAAACAGTCCTCGTGGCGCACACGCTCCCGCATCTCCTCAAAGGCCCCGTCAGCCGAGTCCGCCCGTACAACTATTACGGCGGAGACGAGGCGATTGAGGACAGCTGGAAACGCTCGTTCTTCAGCGGGCACACGACGATGGCGTTCGCGTCGGCGACGTTCGCGAGCTACACGTTCTGCAAATGGTTCCCCGAGTCGCGGATGAAGATTCCGTTCGCGATTACGGCGCACGCGCTCGCGGCATTCACCGGCGCGAGCCGCATCCTCGCGGGATGCCACTTCGCGACGGACGTTCTGGTCGGGGCGGCTGTCGGAAGCGCGGTCGGGTTCCTCGTCCCGTTCATGCACACGCTCAACGCGAAAAATGCGGCGACGACGATAACGGCAAGCCCGCTCGGCTTTTCGATACGGCACGAATTCTGATTTTTCCGAATCCGAAAAAAAATCCCCGCGTCTTCATCCGGACAATCCGGAACGGAGCGCGGGGATTTTTTGAAGCGATTTTCGGAACGTCAGCCGAGGATTTCGTTCACGAGGGCTTTCATCTCGTCGCATTTCGCGTCGCGGAAGAAATACTCGCGGAATTTCTCGCCGGAAAGGGCGCCCTTCACAAGCTCAGAATCGAGCGCGCGGAGGATTTCGGGAAGAGGCCTGAACGCGGCGGCGCGGACACCGTCGAGGATTTTCTTGTTCCGCTGCTCGGGAACGGCGCGCTCACGCGGATATCCCTGCCCGAACGGCTCGCTGAAAAGCTTCTCGAAAATATATTCGAGGTTGAGGTCGCCGCCCCACCCGAATCCGAGCGCGAACGGGATGGAAATCGCGTTCCCGTCGTTAATCTGCGCGAACGTGTACGCGTCGAGCGGCGTTGCGACGTGCCCGCAGATGACGCCCGGGAAGCTGTTGAGCGCGAGCATGGCGCCCTCGCCCGTTCCGCATCCCGTCACGACAAAATCAGCCGCCCCGGAATTGAGGAGCACCGCGGCGAGGATTCCGTTCTGAACGTATGTGAGCTGCGCCTTGTCCTCCGCCGAGTACATCCCGTAGTTCACCACCTCGAACCCGTGCGCGTCGGCAACCTTCTTGAGCGAATTGTAGATGACGGCATTCTTGGCCGCCTGCGAATTCTCGTTTATAAGAGCGATTCTCATGTTTGTCTCCTTAAAAAGCATTGATATTTTGAACATCCCCATTCTAGCAGAAACATCCCCTTCTGAAAGCGCACGAAAACGTCAAGAATTAGACGCGCCCCGTAAATCTTTGCGCGCGTTACTCTTTATGCGTTGTATCGGGCGTTCGCCGGCACGCGCGGGGCGCGTACCTCCCCGCGTGCCCCGTAAATCTTTGCGCGTCCTTATCTTTATGAGTTGCATCGGGCGTTCGCGCCCCGTAGACCTTTGCGCGTGTTACTCTTTATGCGTTGTATCGGGCGTTCGCGCCCCGTAGACCTTTGCGCGTCCTTATCTTTATGCGTTGTATCGGGCGTTCGTCGGCACGCGCGGGGCGCGTGCCTCCCCGCGTGCCTCCCCGTGCGCCTTCCCGAGTTATGGGTGCGCGTTTCTTCTTGGCGCGAATGCTTGCTAACTGATAATTCTCCCTTCCAGCCGGAAGCTGCGCGCGCATGCTACAAAAAGCAAGCAATAAACGCGCGGAAACCAATGCGTGAAAAAAAAAACATCGCCACATGCCCACCTTTCTCCTGACACAAAAAAATCCCAATCAACTCCCAGCCGTCCACCAAGACGCACTCCCGCTTTGCGGGAGCTGCGCGCGCACGCTACAAAAAGCAAACGATAAACGCGCGGAAACAAATGCGTGACAAAAAAACATCGCCACATGCCCACCTTTCTCCTGTCACAAAAAAATCCCAATCAACAATCCAACCGTCCACCAAGACGCACTCCCGCTTTGCGGGAGCTGCGCGCGCACGCTACAAAAAGCAAGCGATAAACGCGCGGAAACAAATGCGTGCGCAATGTACAATAAACGCGCCGGACGTTAGACTATCCGCCATGCCAAGTTTTTATTCATCTTACGACGTCGCCGTTGTCGGCGGCGGACACGCGGGAACGGAAGCCGCGCTCGCGGCGGCACGGATGGGACTCAAAACGGTTCTCATCACGCAGACAATCGATTCAATAGCACGAATGTCATGCAATCCCTCGATAGGCGGAATCGCGAAGGGAAACATCGTGCGCGAGATTGACGCGTTGGGCGGCGAGATGGCGAAGATAATCGACAAATCGATGATACAGTTCAGGATGCTGAACAAAAGCCGGGGGCCTGCCGTTCAGGCGCCGCGCTCGCAGGCTGACAAAATCATCTACTCGCAGATTGCGCGCCAGACAATCGAGACGACGGAAAACCTCCACACGCTGATGGACACCGTGACGGACATCATAACGGCGGCAACGGACGAAAAGCTCCCGCCGGACTCGGAAAGCGCGCAGAAGGGGCAGATTCCGGGCGAGTCGAGGGGCGAGAACCTTTCGGAGGCGGCACGGTCGGGGATGATGCAGAAAGTCACCGCCGTCGTCACGGAACGCGGAAGGATAATCCCCGTGCGCTCGGTCGTCCTCACGACGGGAACGTTTCTCGGCGGGCGGATTTTCATCGGGGAATACGACGCGCCGTGCGGAAGAATCGGCGAGACGGGCGCGTTCGGGCTTACCGAATCGCTCAGGCGGCTCGGGTTCACGACGGGACGGCTCAAGACAGGAACGCCGCCGCGCATTCTCAGGCGCACAATCGATTTCTCGTTTCTTGAGGAGAACGACGGCGACGACGAGGTAATCCCGTTCAGTTTCGAGACGGAGAAAGTCGAGCGGCCGATGGTTCCGTGCCACGTCGTCTACACGAACGAGGAGACGCACAAAATAATCCGCGAAAACATTTCGCGCTCTCCGCTCTACTCGGGAAAAATCAGCGGCGTCGGACCGCGGTACTGCCCGTCAATCGAGGACAAGGTGATGCGATTCGCCGAGCGCGAGCGACACCAGCTTTTCGTGGAGCCGGAAAGTCTTCTTACGGACGAGATTTACCTCAACGGGCTTTCGTCGTCGCTTCCCGAGGAAGTGCAGGACGCTTTCTTGCGGACGCTTCCCGGATTCGAGAAATGCCACGTCTCGCGCCCCGGATACGCGGTCGAATACGATTACGTCGAGCCGACGCAGCTGTTCCCCTCGCTTGAGACGAAGCGCGTCGCGGGTCTTTTCAACGCGGGTCAGATAAACGGGACGAGCGGATACGAGGAGGCGGCAGGCCAGGGACTTGTCGCCGGAATAAACGCATCGCTCTACGCGAAGGCGCACGAAGAATTGTGCGGAAAGCTTCCCGACGCGAAAAGCGGGCTTGGTCAGTCGCCGTCAAGCGCGGAGGAAGGCTCGTTCCAGCCCAAGCCCAAATTCAGCGCGGACGAGCTGGAGCGTTTCTCGCGCATCTCGGAGAACATCACGAACCTGACGAACGAATACATACGAAATTTCTCCGAATCGAACGGAAATTCGAATTTCCGCGCCGTGCCGAAATACGAGCCGCTCATTCTCGGGCGCGACGAGGCGTACATCGGCGTCCTCATCGACGACCTCGTGACGCTCGGCACGAAGGAGCCGTACCGGATGTTCACGGCGCGCGCAGAATACCGGCTCAAGCTCCGGCACGACACGGCGGACAGGCGTCTTTCCGAAAAGGCGTTCCGCGTCGGGCTCAAGACGAAGGCGCAGTTCGATTCCGTCTCCGCAAAATACGCGCTCATCGACGAGGCGAGCGCGCTCCTTCTCAAGAATCCGTCGGCGGAGAATCCCGGGCTTCCGCCGCTCTTCTGGGAAATCGCGCAGGAAGACGCGAAATACAAATACTACATCGAGAAGCAGGACGCGCGCGTCGAAAAAATGCACAAGATGGAAAAATACCGGATTCCCGCCGATTTCGATTACGGCGCGATTCCCGCCCTCTCGTCGGAAAGCCGCCAGAAGCTAGAGCAGGTGCGGCCGCTGACGCTCGGGCAGGCAAGCCGGATTTCCGGGATTCGGAATTCTGACATAATGCTGCTTATGGTCTATCTCGGCTGATTCCCCCGAAAAGCGGAACGCAAAATGCCCGGCAGGACGAGAATTTTTCCTGCCGGGCATTTTTTGCATAATCGCAGCGGGGAACGCCTTTCTCAGCGGCGGACTGCAGCCTCCTCGCAGAAAAGCCGCGCGGAAATTCCGTGGAAAAGGAACCGCCCCGAACCGAACGCGACATTGACGCCGCAGGAATGGAGATAGCGGATTCTGTTCAGCAGCTCGGAGCCGTAGCGCCGGAAAAGGTCGGGCGTGAAGACAGCGGCGACGTTGTTCTCTGAAAGAAAATCGATATTGGAAATCAGGAAATCGGCATCGGAAAGAGATGACGCGACAATCTCGCAGGGACGCACATCGCGAATGAGGCAGTTCGCGGCGCGGGAAAGGCGCGCATTATGCGTCATGTCGATTCCTGTCATCTGCCCGTGCCTGAACGCGGAGCGGATGAAGCGCGAGAAAACAGAGGGCTTCTCGATGAACGGCGAGCCGGAGAAAAAAACGCCGCGGAAAAGCCCGCTTCCCAACAGCGAGAACGCATCGGCGACAGAAGACTCGTTCATCACAGCGGACGAATCGGAATTTATGGAAAGGACGTATTCGATTTCGATTCCCGACGCGAATTTCAGCTCGCTCAGGACGGGAAGCAACTTTCTTACGGGAATTTCGGACGTCACGAAATCGAGACCGACGGAGCACACAGCGCGAGCCGTCCCGTCGCACGAAAGGCGCGCCAAAGACAACGCGAAAAGCGAGCGGATGTCGTCCGCGCAGACGCATCTCATCGCGGAGAACTGCCGCACCTCGTCGTCGCTCATTCCGTCCCGACTGAATCCCGCCCATCCCGCGAATTCCCCCTGCCCCATACCGGCGCAAAGGTCTACATAGGCATCACAAAACGAATCCATCTGAATTCATCCCCACGCCTCATCGACGGCAGCGCAGAAACGCGCCTTCCTGCCTTCGTCAAGGAACGAGGCGCGGAAACTGTTCTTGACAATTTCCTTCAGCTCGGCGGCGGAAAATCCCATCTGCGAATATGCGTTCCAGTACTCGTCGACAAGCTCGACGCCAAAAAAAAGAGGGTCGTCCGTGTTCAGCGTCACCATTATTCCCTCGTCGAAAAATTTCCTTAACGGATGCTCGGAAAGCGACTTCACGTACCGTTTCGTGAACACGTTGCTCATGGGGCAGGATTCAAGGGCGATGCCACGGCGGACAAGCTCCTTCATAAGGGCTTCGTCCTGGAACGCCGTGACGCCGTGGCCGACGCGCGACACTTTGAGGATGTCTATCGCGTCCCAAATCGAGAACGCATCGACGTCCTCACCCGCATGTGCGACGGTGAAAAGCCCGTTATCGCGCGCCTTCTCGAAAACGGCGCCGAAGTCGCGGCACGGGCCTTTAGATTCCGAGCCGCCGAGACCGATTCCGATTATCTCCGGAATCCTGTTCGCCAGAAGAAGCTGAAGGTTCTTTTCCGCGTTCTCCGCGCCGAACGTGCGGGAAACGTCGATGAGGATTCTGACGTCAACGCCGGTCTCTTCCTTTACTTTCCGGACGTTGCGACTGTAGCTTTCGACCATCGCAGAGAAATCGAATCCCTTCTTGACGAATGCGCTCGGCGCCGCAAAAACCTCGACATATGAGATGCCGTTCCTCACGATATAATCCTTGAGGTCGGAAAAAATAAGGTCGAAGTCGGCGACGGATTCGTACATCTCCTGAATCTGAAGGTACGCCTGAATAAAGCCGTCGAGATTGTCGTAGGTGAAAAGCTTTTTTATTTCGCGGGCGGCCTCGTCCTTGCCGATGCCCGGAAATTTCCGCATGTAGAATTTGTTGATGGAGTCAAAACTTATGACAGCCTCTATGTGAAGATGAAGCTCAGCTTTAGGAATCTTCCTGAAGAAATCGTAGAAATCAGCTTTTTCCATCATTGATCAACTCCATTTGACTCAGAATGACACCGAACCGCTACGAAAAATGAACGCCCCAAAACGGGAAAAACGGATTGGATTCGCCTGCCCCACCCACGAACGGCGACTCGATGTCATATCCGTGAATCAAACATGCTTCGGCGTAAGCCCCGAAAAAGCCCCGGAACCTCGCGTATTAATTATATCGGCAAAAAACCGATTTTCCCGTTCCGGGGCAAAACTATTTTTCAAATCGGGCAAAAAGAAGCGGCGACTTCTCTTTCAGCAGAGCGATTCCTCAAGCTGCCCGACGATTCCGGCAAAAACGTCGAGAGCGCTCTGCACGGGTTCCTGCGTGGACATATCAACGCCCGCAACCTTGAGGCTTTCGATGGGATAGCGCGAGCCGCCGGAGCGCAGGAACGCGAAGTAATCGTTCCGCTCGCGCTCGCCGCCTTCGACGACGCGTTTTGCGAGGGCAAGCGACGCGCTTATTCCCGTCGCGTATTTGTAGACGTAGAACGCCCCGTAGAAATGCGGGATGCGGAGCCCTTCCAAATCGCTCTCATCCTCAAAAACCATCTCCGGGCCGAAATACTGCTCAAGCAGCTCGCGGTATGTTTTCCGCAAAACGTCCGCGGAAAGCGGCGTCCCGCTTTCGACAAGCTCGTGCGCCTTCAGCTCGTATTCGGCAAACATCGTCTGCCGGTGGAGCGTCGCGAGGATGTCGTTCGCGCGCATGGAAAGGAGATAGTTTCTCATCTGGCTGTCCTTCGCGTTTTTCAGGAGATGCTCGAAGACAAGCTCCTCGTTGAACGTGGACGCGACTTCCGCCTCGAAAATCGTGTAATCGTACTGCATGAACGGATTGCTGCTCTTCGAATACCACGAATGCATCGAATGCCCGCCCTCGTGCGCCATGGTGAAGACGTCGCGGATATCGTCCTCCTTGTAGTTGAGGAGGATGTACGGATACCCCTTGTACGAGCCGGAACTGAACGCGCCGGAGCGCTTTCCCTTGTTCTCGTACCGGTCAACCCAGCCGCCGAGAAGCCCGCCGCAGAGAGTGTCCGTGTATTCCTTCCCGAGCGGCGAAAGCGCGCTGCGGCAAATCTCGACGGCCTCCTCGTAGCTCGTCTTCATCTTCACGTCCTTCACGAGCGGGACGTAGACGTCGTAATGGCGCAGCTCATCGACGCCGAGGACTTTTTTCCGGAGCGAATAGTAGCGGTGGAGGACGGGAAGGTTCTTGTGGACGGTCTCAATCAGATTCCTGTAGACGCTTTCCGGAACCTTGTCCCCGTAAAGCCGTGACGCGAGAGAGGACTCGTATCCGCGGGCGCGGGCGCTGAAGACGTCGTGGCTCACGCTTCCGGCATAGAGCGCGGCAATTGTGTTCTGATGGTCGGCGAACGCGCCGTAGAATTTCTTGTACGCTTCTTTCCTTATATTCCTGTCGGAATCGTGGATGAATATCGAATACGTCGACTGCGTGAGCGGTTTTTCCGCGCCGTTGCAGGAAATCGTCCCGAATTTCATGTCCACGTTCGTCAGCATTCCGAACGCGTTGTGCGCAGTCTGCGCGCTTTCCGCCTGAAGGGAGAGAATGCGCTCCTCCTTCTCGGAAAGCGTGTATTTCTTGAAATGGCGCGCCTTTTTGACGAACACGCGGTAATCGTCGAATTCAGGACGGGAAATCCATTCCTCGATGACATCGTCGTCAATCGCCATCATCTCCGGGTCGAAGAACGAAATCTCGGAAAGCGACTTCGAATACGCCATCGTCGCGCGCCCGTCCTTGTCGAGCGAGTCGGGGTCTCCTTCGTCGGCGGTCAGCTTTAGCCCGGCGTAATTCGAGACGGTCTCAAGCGTCATGTACAGCGACTCAAGCGCCTTGAGCGCGCCCAAAAACGACTCCGCGCCCTGCGAAAGCTTTCCTTTAAAAGAAACGACCTTCTCCGTCAGCCCAGAAACGGAGGAGAGCGCGCGCTCCCATTCTTCGTCGCTTCCGTACAGCGTAGTCAAATCCCATTTGTCGCTTTCTGGGACATCTTTCCTCAACGGAATCTCATCTGCCATAAAAAATCTCCTGAAAATGAATGTCGGCGTGCCGGAAATCGCCTTTCCGAGCACGGAATTTTTGTGAGGCGCCACATAAAAACGTAGGCTCTGCCTGTAAAATACGGTTGAGTTATTTTTTTGCCATATTGATGGATTCCGAAACAGGTTTTCAAAGAAAATCGATTTCACAGAAATCCGTCCGGAATGGCACCAGAAATTCAGACAAAGCCGAAACAAAAAACGCCGCTACTCGCGCCCGGATTCGGGACAGCGGACGCGCGAGTCAAACCACGCCTTAAAAAGCTCGGGCCAGACCGCGCATTCCTTCTGCTGGCAGCTTCCGTCAGGCTTCGCCGTTTCGGGCGTCGCGAGCGAAAGTCCGTGGCAGCCTTTCTGGAAAAGATGGTATTCGAAATCGATGCCCTCGCGGCGCAAAGCCATCGCAAGAAGAAGCGAATTTTCGGCAGGAACAGCCTCGTCCTCCAGCGTATGCCACATGAAAGTCGGCGGGAACGACGGCTCGACATGGTTCTCTATGCTGACGAAATCGCGCATGTCGAGGTTGTTCTTTCCGAGAGCGTTTCGGATTGAGCCTTCATGGCAATGCTTCACGTCCGCAGTTATGACCGGATAGCACAGGAGCATGTAGTTCGGGCGGATTTCATCCTTCGAATGGGGGACGAGGTCGTCGAGAAGCCCGAATCCCCAATAGCATCCGAGCGAGGCGGCAAGATGGCCGCCCGCGGAAAAGCCCGCGACGACGATTCCGTCTGGATTGACGTTCCATTCGGCAACCCTGCCCCGTATCGTCGCGACAGCCTCCGCAAGGTCGCACAGGGCGGCGGGAAATTCCATCGGCGCGAGCGAATAGCTCAGAACCGCGGCGTGAAAGCCTAGCGAATTCATCTTCCGCGCGACAGGGTCGCTTTCCCGCTCGGAAAGATGCTCGTATCCCCCGCCCGGGCAAATAAGAACGAGCGGAAGCGGGACAGATGTCTCCAATAGATATGTTTTCAAGACCGGCTTCTGATTTGAATTGAAAACCTTCCCGGAATAGTGGACAGGAAGGATGATTGTCTCACTCTCTTTTAACATGGCGACAATTTTACCACACCGAATCATTTTTAATGCTTAAAAATTCGCGGCAAAAACGGCGTTTTCGCAAAAAAATCCCAAAAACGGGCAAAATCACGCGGGAGGATTATAGTAGAGATGTTTGGAAACTGAAGTTTCCGACGGTGTTTATTCAGAAAAGGGAAAAAGGGCAAAAAAAACCCGCGCTTAAAGGAGGAGAAACTGCGCGGGTTTTTATAAGACGGGCTCGCCTGACAGACGAACCAATTTCTTGCTGCTGATGATGATAATAGACCTTCATCGATTTTAAATCAATACCTTTTCGTTGAAAATCGTTGAAAATCTTGCGTTTTTTTGCAAGACTTCGCAAAAATAACAGAATTTTAGCAAATGTTGACGGAATTGCGAAAATTAAGCAGAATAATCAAAAGGAGTGTCTGAATATGACAAAAATCGGAATCATCGGCGCGATGGCTGAGGAAGTCGAATACCTCAAGTCGATCGCAACGGAAAAGTCGGAGACGAAAAGCGGCGGGCTTTCGTTCGTAACGGGAAAAATCGGCGGGAAGGACGCCGTAATCGTCATGAGCGGAATCGGCAAGGTGAACGCGGCATTGTGCGCGCAGCGCCTCGCAATCGAATTCGGGGTCACGCACATAATCAACACGGGAATCGCGGGCGCAACGGCACACGGGCTCGGAATCCTCGACTTCGTTTCCTCGACCGACGCCGTCTACCACGACTTCGACGTGACAGGATTCGGCTACAAGCCGACGGTCATCCCGCGCATGGAGACGAGCGAATTCAAAGCCGACGAAGCGATGCGGAAAGCCGCCCTCGACGCGTTCGCCGAGCTTTCAGGAGTGGAACCGTTCGCGGGTCATAAAATAATCGAAGGCAGAATCGCATCCGGCGACCAGTTCATCTCAAGCCGCGACGTGAAATCGAAAATCGTCAGCACATGCTCCCCCGCCTGCGTGGAAATGGAAGGCGCCGCAATCGCCCACGCCTGCCACCTCTGCAAAATCCCGTTCCTCGTCCTCCGCTGCATGAGCGACATGGCCGACGACGGCGAGGAATCCAGCTACGAATTCAACGACAAAACCGCCGCCACGATGAGCGCGAAACTCGTCGAGCGCATCATCCAGAAAATCGCCTGACAGCAAACCGGGATGCAAAAAAACATTCCGAACTTGTTTCGCATCTACGCAATGCAATGCCAAGATTCCGAAACAAGTTCGGAATGACGCCATACCGCACACCGACAAAGCCAATCCAAGAACCCGCAAATCTCTCCGCAAGCAAAAACCAAGAACGAAAAATCCCCATTCCACGCGCGCAACCCCACAAAGGCGCACTCCCCGCTCCGCGGAGAGCTGCGTGCGCTTGTGCCGAAAAAGCCAATCTAAGAACCCGCAAATCTCCGCAAGCAACCCCTAGAACGAAAAATTCCCATTCCACGCGCGCAATCCCACAAAGGCGCACTCCCCGCTCCGCGGGGAGCTGCGTGCGCTTGCTCCGACAAAGCCAATCTAAGAACTCGCAAAAGGTTTGCAAGCGAAATCTCAGAACGAGCAAATTCCCTTCCACTCGCGTCCTCCCACCACGGCGCACTCCCTGCGCTCCGCGCGGGGAGCTGCGTGCGCTTGTGCCGAAATAGCCAATCTAAGAACTCGCAAAGGTTTGCAAGCGCCAATTGCCACAATTTCCTAAAAATGTTTCAATTCTCGAAAAATCACCGGCGCTCTTCCGCGAACCATTCCGGACGGCGCTGGCGGAAAATCTTTTTTAGGAGACGAAAATGGAACTCAAGAAATACAACGTAGACTCGTTCAACCTGGACCACACGAAGGTCGTCGCGCCATTTGTCCGCACCGCCGCAAAAAAAACGGGCGCGAAGGGCGACATCGTTTCTAAATTCGACATACGGATATGCCAGCCGAACAAGGAATTCATGCCGACCGGCGCAATCCACGCAATCGAGCACATCGTTGCGGAATTCATACGCGACGAAATCGACGGCGTAATCGACTTCTCGCCGATGGGATGCAGGACGGGATTCTACCTCACCGTCTGGGGAGACGTCACGGAGGAATTCATCGCGAAGCATCTCCTTCCCGTTTTCAGGAAAGTCGTAGAATGGACGGGCGACGTCCCCGCGGCAAACGAGATTCAGTGCGGGAACTGGCGCGACATGGACCTCGACGGCGCAAAGGAATTCGCGCGGAAATGGATTGAAGGAATCGAAACAAAAGGCTGGAATTGCTACAAGTAAAATAGGCAGGCCAGCAGATGAACTTGTATCAGAAACTGAGGGAAACGGTATCGTCGGTCGCGCCAATAATGGTTCTTGTCGCCGCGCTTTCACTCACCATAGCGCCGCTCGGCAGCGGGATGATTGCCCGATTCCTGACGGGCGGCGTTCTCGTCATAATCGGGCTGACGCTCTTCCTTTTGGGCGTCGACATCGGAATCCTTCCGATTGGCGAGCGGGCGGGAGCCGCGCTGACTTCGAAAAGGAACCTTGCCCTCCTTCTGGCATCGTCATTCTTCATCGGATTCATGATAACGATAGCCGAGCCGGACGTTCAGGTGCTTGCCGACCAGGTGAAGGCGATTGCGCCCGGCATCAGCAAATGGGGGCTGATTCTTTTCATAGCGGCGGGAATCGGATTGTTCGTGACGCTCGGAATTCTCCGCACGGTGCTTTCCATCCCGCTCAAGACGATTCTCATCATCGCATACGTCGCAGTGTTCATCCTTGCATTTTTATCGCCAAAAACATTCCAAGGCGTCGCGTTCGATTCGGGCGGGGCGACGACGGGACCGATGACCGTCCCGTTCATAATGGCGCTCGGCGTCGGCGTGGCGGCAGTCCGCTCAAAATCGGGAAGCGCAAGCGCCTCAACCTCCGACGACTCGTTCGGGCTTACGGGCATCGCGTCGGTCGGACCGATTGCGGCGGTCTGCCTGTACGGAATAATAAGCGCGAATGCCGGCGGAAACGCAGCAGTCGTCCCGGCGGAAACAACGCAGCAGACGGAAAGTCTTTCCGTCTTCATAACAATCATTCCGCACATCTTCCGCGAAGTCGTGAGCGCGTTGGCGCCGCTGGTCACATTGGCGGCAGTTTTCCAAATCTTCCTTATAAAAATGCCCCCGTTTCAGGTTATAAGGATGATTCGGGGGCTTCTGCTGAGTTTTCTGGGGCTTGTCCTGTTCCTCACCGGGGCGCAGGGCGGATTCATGCCGACGGGAACGAGGCTCGGCGAGATTCTGGGGGAATTTGCCGTCTCGGGAGACAAATTCGTCCGCGTCTTCAACGAGGCGGGGGAAATAACGAGCAGCCTCGACATTCCGGGCGGAGTCCAGATTGCGTTCCTCATCGCCGTCGGATGCGTGTTCGGGGCCGTCGTCGTGTCGGCGGAGCCTGCGGTGTGGGTTCTCACCGACCAGGTCGAAAACATTTCCGGCGGAACGATAAAGCGGAAGGTGATGCTCGCGGCGCTTTCGGCGGGCGTTGCCATTTCTATAGGGATTTCCATGGCGCGCGTGCTGTTCGGATTCTCGCTGTGGTACATTCTCGTTCCGGGATACGCGCTCGCGCTTGCGCTGACGTTCTTCTGCCCGAATCTTTTCACGGCAATCGCGTTCGATTCCGGCGGCGTCGCGTCAGGCCCGATGACAAGCACGTTCGTACTTTCGTTCACGCTCGGCTCAAGCGCGGCTTCCGGCGGAAATCCTGCTGTCGATGCGTTCGGCGTAATCGCGCTCGTCGCGATGACCCCGCTCATCGCAATCCAGGTTCTCGGAATTTTCTTCAGGATAAAATCGGGGACGTCCGCAAAAAAAAGCGGGGAGGAGCCAAAATGAAACTCATAACGAGCATAGTTCCGCACGACAAAGGCGAGAAGCTGACGCGCGCGGCGATGGAAAGCGGATGCCGGGGCGGAACAGTCCTCATGGGAAGGGGGCTTGCGCGCTCGAACTTGGCGGCAATCCTCGGGCTTGGGGAATCGACGAAGGACGTAATCCTGATGATTGTGGACGAGGGCGCAAAGGATGCTGTGTTCAGCTCGATACTGAAGGCGACACGCAAGGAGCGGCACCTGTTCGGCGAGATGTTCGTGACGGACGTGTGCTCGTTCATGCGCTCGGGCTCAGACATTCGCACCGAAAACGACGGAACAAAGGCGGAAAAGACAATGTACGAGATGATTTCTGTAATAGTGAACAAAGGATACGCCGACGATGTGATGGCGGCGGCACGGAGCGCGGGAGCAGGCGGCGGCACCGTATTAAGCGCACGCGGAACAGCCCGCGAAAACGACGAGCGATTTTTCGGGATGCACATCGTCCCCGAAAAGGAAATGCTCATAATGATTGTCCCCTCCGACAAAAAAGAAAGCGTCATGGCGGCAATCCAAAACCTGAAATGCCTGAAGGAACCCGGAATGGGAATCGCATACTCATCCGGCGTAGAGAACTTCAGCCCGCTAGGCCGGTAGGCACACGCGCACGCATTGCTTAACGCGCGTTTATCGTTATTTTTTGTAGCGCGCGCACGCAGTTTCTTGCTCATTTCGCGCAAGAAGTGCGCCTTGTCGGACGGATGAACGCCGCTTAACTCCCATCCGCGGAAAAAAACGCGCAAACCCACACCGGTAGGCACGCCCCCCGCGTGCCGGCGACCGCCCGTTCCGACAAATAAAAACTAGGACGCGAAAAAGGTCCACGGGGCGCGGAACGTCACCTAAGTCGCGGAAAAAAAACGCGCACATCAACCACGGTAGGCACGCCCCCCGCGTGCCGGCGAACGCCCGTTCCGACAAACAACAACTAGGACGCGCAAAGGTCCACGGGGCGCGGTTCACGGGCGCAGGTTCACGGGGCGCATGGTAGGCACGCGTTCCATCGCGTGCCGGCGAACGCCCGTTCCGACAAATAACGCCTAGGACGCGCAAAGGTTCACGGGGCGCAGGTCCACGGGGCGCGGAACGTCACCCAACTCCTATCCGCGGTAAAAAAACGCGCAATCCCACACCGGTAGGCACGCCATCGCGTGCCGGCGAACGCCCGTTCCGACAAATAATCCCTAGGACGCGCAAAGGTCCACGGGGCGCAGAACCTCGCCTAAGTCGCGGAAAAAAAACGCGCACATCAACCACGGTAGGCACGCCCCGCGTGCCGGCGAACGCCCGTTCCGACAAATAACGACTAGGACGCGAAAAAGGCCCACGGGGCGCGGAACCTCGCCTACTCCTATCTGCGGTAAAAAACGCGCACATCAACCACGGTAGGCACGCCTCCCCGCGTGCCGGCGAACGCCCGTTCCGACAAATAAAAACTAGGACGCGAAAAAGGTCCACGGGGCGCGGAACGTCACCTAAGTCGCGGAAAAAAAACGCGCACATCAACCACGGTAGGCACGCCCCCCGCGTGCCGGCGAACGCCCGTTCCGACAAACAACAACTAGGACGCGCAAAGGTCCACGGGGCGCGGTTCACGGGCGCAGGTTCACGGGGCGCATGGTAGGCACGCGTTCCATCGCGTGCCGGCGAACGCCCGTTCCGACAAATAACGCCTAGGACGCGCAAAGGTTCACGGGGCGCAGGTCCACGGGGCGCGGAACGTCACCCAACTCCCATCCGCGGTAAAAAAACGCGCAATCCCACACCGGTAGGCACGCCACCCGCGTGCCGGCGAACGCCCGTTCCGACCAATAACGCTTAGGACGCGCAAAGGTCCACGGGGCGCAGGTTCACGGGACACGGAATGAACGTTATAATCTTTTAGCAAAAAAAGCTGCGTCGCAGTTTTTCCGGGGGATTCCCGATTTTTTGCATCAAGGAGATGAAAATGAAGAAGATATTCAAAACCGCGATAAGCGCGGCGGCAGCGGCAATTGCGCTCGCGTTGGTTCCGGCGGTGGCGGATGAATTTCCGGAATTCAAGTCGAGCTCGTCGTTCGTGACGATTGACTCGAAGGAGCTTTCCGATTTCAAGAACGTGGAGGCGCTCAACAAAACGGCGGAGAAATACGAATTTTCCGTGTACGCATACGACGAGACGCCGTCAAAGAAGAACGAGTCCATTCCGAAAGGCTGGGTTCTCTTCAGCAAGATAAAGCTTTCCGACTACAACGAGCGGAAGGGAACGGGGGCGGCGAGCAACGTCATGAACTACAAGCTCACGTCGGCGACGAAATTCCGCTACTTCGCGGTGACATATCCCGAGACGAAGCTCAAGACGCGCGTCGAGCTCACGAAGGACGGGACGTCGTTCCTCCTCACGCTCTTCTACGACCAGCCGATAAAGCCGCTCGCTTCTCTTTCCGTCGAGCCGGCGCTTGAGAAGAATTCGAAAAAGGAAGTCGTCGGCGTCAACGCGGAAATATCGTTCAGGAACATCTCGATGAAGGACATAAGCGACCTCACGCTGACGATTTCCGCGCTCAAAAAAGGAACAATCGTGAAGACAAAGACGGGCGGGCTTGATGAGACGCGGATTGCAATCGGCGCGGTCATAAAGGACGGCGAGAGGTACGAGCTTTCGACCGCATCGATGTGGGACGACACCGCAATCGACACGATAAAGGTGCAGAAAGTCGAGATAAACTACATAGACGGAACGCATCAGGAATACTAGCCCGACCGAACGGGTTTTCCGAAAAGCATCGCTCAGGTCGACGAGTTCAAAATCGCGCAAATGGCACGTTTTGAGCATCGCATTTTAAGGCAACCTGTTCTGAAACTGAGGTTTCCGAACAGGTTTATTCAAAACAGAAAACAAACCGCCGGACTGAAGCCCCGCTTCCCGGCGGTTTTTCTTTTTACGGCGCACGGCAGATTACAAAAAAACTCATGCTGAACGGGATTTCCGCGAAAGAAAAGCACAGTTTTTACGAAAGTCGGAATCGGTTTCCGGAAAAAACGTGATATAATCAAAGTGTCCGCAACGAGCGATGCGACAATGGTGCGCAGTTCCGGACACGAACCTTAAAGCAGGAGCCTTCAAACATCGCCGTTTGGAGGCATTTTTGAAAATGCGCGCCCGAATTTCCATCAATTCGGAAGCAGAACGGGAATCAGGCAGAACCTGTTGCCCGAACAGCCATTTTGCAGGGCATCGCCCACGAAAACGGCGAAGAATGCCGGGAAAACGGGAATTCCCGGCGCGTTCAATTTTTCAGCGAGGTCGTTTTTATGGGCAGCACATCTCTTGAGCAGCAGTACAGAAGGGCAATAATTTCGGGCGCGATCGCGTCGTTCGACGTGAACGTCACGAAAGACGAAATAGAATCCGAGGTCATCCTCGATTTAGGCGGAAAGGAAATCGACATGCTCGCGCTCCTCGGGCTTGAGAAAAACTGCACGTTCACGGAATTCGTGAAGCGTTGGTGCGAGCGCATTTCCCTCGAGCAGCTCGAAAAGCCGCGGCCGCTCATCAACTACAAGAAATTCCGAGAGCGCCTGATTGCGCTGTTCGAGGCGGGGAAATACAACCGCGGCACGGAATACTGGACTACGAAGGAAATCGGCGAGGAACTCTACCTGCGGGAATCCATATTACTCACGAAAGACGACGAGAGCGGCGACATCAAGGCGCTCGTCCTCCTGCGCGACTTCACGACGAGCAGGATAAGGGAGGAGGAGGAAAAGAAGCGGGAGCTTGAGCGCAACGCATACATAGACCAGCTGACGGGCGGCGACAACTACATCAAATTCAAGGAGAACCTCCACGACCAGGGAACGCCGGGATACATCGTCTCGATGGATTTGCGGGCGTTCAGGATAATAAATTCCGTGTGCGGAATACAGAAATCGAACGGCATACTGCGGATAATCCACGAGACGCTGAAAGCGATGCTCGACAAGAACGATTTCATCGGACATATAAACGCCGACCATTTCGTGTTCTTCCTTTCCAATCTGAACGAAATTTCCGAGGAGAACGCGGACAAACTCCGGCGGACGATAGGGCGGATTACGGATTCGCTGAGCTTCATCTCCATCGACTTCGACATTCCGCAGCTTGTCCCGTATTTCGGGATTGCGTTCTGGACGCCGGACGAGAAAGTCGAATTCGCGTACAGCAAGACCGTGACGGCAAAGCACAAAGTCAAGGAGTCGCGGGACAAAAACTACGCGTTCTTCTCGCAGGACGACACGGAGCGGCTGAGCCACGAAAAATCGATAGAGGAAGCGTTCAAGGACGCGATTTCGAACAACCTTTTCGAAATCTGGTACCAGCCCAAATACAATCCGGAAACGACGACGCTTGTGGGCGCGGAAGCCCTCGTGCGGTGGAAGAAAAACGGAAGCGAATACACGATGCCGGGAGAATTCATCCCGCTTTTCGAAAGGAACGGAATGATAAAAATCCTCGACGAGTACGTTTTCCGCGCCGTCTGCGAGCAGCAGAAAAAATGGCTCGACGAGAAAATCGACATCGTCCCCGTTTCGATAAACCTCTCGCGCGGAAGCCTCTACTATCGGAACATCGCGTCCCAATACAAATACATCGCGGAGAAAATCGGCATCGACCCGAACTACGTCCCGCTTGAGATTACGGAATCGGCGACGGTCGACAACATCGACATAAAATCGATTGCGGAAAGTTTCCACAAGGAAGGATTCCCGCTGCAGATGGACGATTTCGGGACTGGATACTCGTCGCTCGCGTCGCTCAACACGATGCATTTCGACACGCTCAAGCTCGACAAAAGCCTCATCGACTACATCGGAAACTACAGCGGAGACCGCCTCCTCGAGCACACAATCGCGCTGGCGAAAGAGCTGGGGATGCACGTCACGGCGGAGGGCGTGGAGAACATGCAGCAGGTCGAGTTCCTCCAGAACCTGCGCTGCGACAGCATCCAGGGCTTCTACTACTCGAAGCCGCTTTCCGCCGAGAATTTCAAGAAAAGCCTCCTCGTCTCGTGCGTAATCGAAAGCTTCGAGAAAATAAAGTCAATCGAATATTACATAAAGCGGTTCAAGACGCCGGGAGAGTCGTCGTCGCTGTACGAGCTTATCGTGAACATAACGAAGAACAAGCTCATAAACGTGAAGGGAGCGCAGATGTGGCGGGAGGAAATCAAAAGCCCCGCGCTCGGAAAGGAGGACATCTCATACACCGAGGAATATGAATACGTCATGAAGAACGTCATCTCGCCCGAATACCGCGACGCGTACAGAGCATTCGTAGACAGGAATTCGCTCCTCAACAGCTCATTCGGAAAGAACGAGATACGCTCGTTCGAATACGAGCGTATGCGCAACGGAAAGAAGGCGAAAATGCGGATGACGATGCACCTTTTCAAGATGCACACGAGCGACGATTTGTGGTCGTACATCTGCGTCTCCGACAGGACAATCCAGAAGAAGAACATCCTCGTCCCGCTCAACTTCACGGACATGGACTCGCTTACGAAAATCTTCTCGCGGAGCTACGCCTTCGAGCTCATCAGCTACGAGGTCGAGGAAGCGCGCAAGGAAGGGAAGAAGCGAATCCTGATGCTCGCCGACATCGACGACTTCAAGAAATGCAATGCCTCGTTCGGATACAAATTCGGCGACGAGATACTTGAGGAAACGGCGCACAGGATAAAGGATTTCTTCAAAAAATCGATAACGGCGCGCGTCGGAAGCGACAAATTCATGGTTCTGCTCGACGAGGAGGAATCCGACTCGAAGCCTATAAAAATGCTCACGGAGGAATTCAAGAAAAGAATCGGGCGGACGTTCTACAAAAACGGCGAGACCGTCAAAATAACGGTAACGGTCGCCGCCCGGTACGTCCCCGACGAGAAAAAAAGCATCGAGGCGATTCTTTCAGACCTCAATCTCAGCACGTTCGCCCGCTGACCCGAAACCGATGGGGGTTTTGGATTTTTTTGCGTTTTATACTAAAATCATCCGAACTAAAAGCACCGCCCTACGACGAGGGGACGGTGGAAAATCATCAGGAGGAACCTTTGACAGTTCTACAGGGTTTTTTGCTCGGAATTCTGCAGGGAATAGCGGAATTTCTCCCCATCTCATCAAGCGGGCACCTAAAAGTCGCGCAGCACCTTCTCGGGCTTGAGGACGTGCCGCTGTTCTTCGACGTTCTGCTGCACATCGCGACGCTCGGAGCAGTCGTCATCTATTTCAGGAAGGTGATAGCGAAACTGTTCGCAATCCTGTTCAGGTGGATTTTCAGGAAATCGGAAAAGCAGGCCTACAACGTCTGCAACGTCGCCCCCGCGAAAGACACCGACGCGAGAATCGCCGCGCTCGCCCCCACGGAAGAAATCGGGCGCAACACCATAATCATGGTCATCATAACGACGCTCGTCACGGGCGTTCTCGGAATCGCAAGCAAGAAGCTGCTTCCGGAACTTCCGCTCAAAGCAGTTGCCGCGGGATTCGTCGTCACCGCGCTGCTCCTCATCGCCTCGAAGCTGTTCTCGCGCAAGCACGTCGCGCTTTTCGAGCCGGAAACGGAAATAAAGGACGATTTCTACGCCGTACAGGACACGGCGATGACGCCGATACAGGCAATCATCATCGGCGTCGCGCAGGGAATCGGAACGCTGCCGGGAATTTCGCGGAGCGGCTCGACGATTGCGGGCGCGCTTCTTTGCAAAGTCGACAGAAGGACGGCGGGCGACTACTCGTTCCTCGTGTCCATCCCGGCGATTTTGGGGGCGTTCGCGCTCACGCTCAAGGATGTCATGTCGGACGCGGCGGCGGCGGGGCTTTCCGCGATGCAGTATTTTTCGGAGACGGTCGGAATCGCGCCAGCGGCGGCAGGCTTTGTGACGGCGCTCGTTTTCGGGTACGCGGCGCTCGCAATCCTCATGAAGATTATACAGAAAGGAAAAATCGAATGGTTCGCCGCGTACCTTATCCCGCTCGGCATTCTCGGGCTGATTTTCTTCTGAGCAGAATCGGATGACAAGATTCTGACATTTTTACCGATAGGGCTAGGCACGGAACGTTTTTTACTGTATAGTTTAGCCCTCATTTACGGGGAGTTCGCATAGCGGCAATTGCGGCGGACTGTAAATCCGCTCCCTTTCGGGTTCGGGGGTCCGAGTCCCTCACTCCCCAAAAAACGGAAACTGAAAAGTTTCCGTTTTTTTTGCCCTGAACAGTTTGCCCTACGCCCTGAACTGGTCAACCTGCTCGCCGATTTTCGATATTGAGAATTTTATGTGCGCGGAGACGCTGCTCAGCGCGGAGCCCGTCTCGCGGATTTTCTGCGCGTTTGCCGACATTTCATCCATGCTGCTGCACATTTCGAGGGCAGCTTTCTGAAGAAGCCCCATCTCGCCGAAAATCGTCCTGTTTCCCTGCGCCATCTCCGACGAAGACGTCCTCACCTCCTCCGCGCTGTCGTTCATCGCGTGGAGCGCGCCCGTAATCTGCCGGGAACCTTCGTTCTGCTCCTCCATCGCCGACTGAATCTGCGTGACGAGGGCGTCCGTCTCCTCGAGTTTTTTCGACACGGACTCGAACGAGATGTTCGACTCGGAGGACGCGGCGACAGCATCGCTTATCGATTTCCTGATGTTCGCAAGCTGCATTCCTATCGTCTTCGACTGCGCCGACGACGTTTCCGAAAGTTTTCTGATTTCCTCCGCGACGACGGCAAAACCGCTGCCCGCCTTCCCCGCGTGCGCAGCCTCAATCGAGGCGTTCATCGCAAGGAGATTCGTCTGGCTCGCGAGAAGCGAAATCGTCTTGTTCGCCTCATGGAGCATCTTCGACTGGATTTCGATTTCCGTGATTTTGTCGTTCACCGCCTTCTGCTTCGATATTCCGACATGGGAATCGGCGCGGAGAGAGCTGAACGAGGCGGTCATCTTTTCCACCGACTCGTTCACGGACGAGATGCTTCCAATCATCTGCTCGACAGCCGCCGACGCCTGCGAGACGCTTGACGACTCGCTTTCGACGATGCCCTCGAACGAATCGAACGTCCGCGCAATCTGGTTCACCGCGGCGTATACCTGAAGGACGGATTCTTTCTGGTTGTCGATTTTCTCGTGCATTCCCTTTATGCTCTGCAGAATCGCGCCAATCGAATTCGCCGTGTCGCTCGTCGCGCTCGACAAATCCTCGCCCGCGCGCGCCAGCTCGTTCTTCGACGATTTCACGTCGCCGATTATTCCCTGCATTTTCTCCATGAACCTGTTGAAACCGTTTCCAAGATTCGAGATTTCGTCGTTTCCGGAAACGGTGAGCCGCTTCGTCAGGTCGGCGTTCCCGGCGGCGATTCTGTCCACGGCGCCCACGACGGATTTTATCGGGGTCACGATTTTCGAGGAAAGGAAAAATGCCACGAAAAGCGAGATGCCGAGGCTCGCCGCGCCCATCAGCACGACAAAAAGGATTTCCCGCTCGAAATGCAGGTATATCTCGCCCGAATTTCCGACGGTCGCCAGAATCCATCCCGATTTCTCGTCGATTACCTGCGCGGCGATGTATTTTCCCCCGACGCGCGGCTCAAAAAACACGTCGCTGCCGATTTTTCCCTTGAATTTCGCGAACGCCGGATACTCGTCGAAAAAATTCGCCGTCTGGATTTTTCCCATATAGTCGTTCGTCAGATACAGCCCGTTCCTGTCGAGGATGAACGATTTTCCGCTTTCAGAAAGCTTCAGGCTGCCGACCGCGTCGCTCAGCGTCTTGAGCGAGATGTCAAGCCCGCACACGCCAGTGAACGCCCCCGAATCGTCGTACGTCGCAAGAACGACAGACGCCACGAGCGATTTTGTCGGGACGTCCAGATACGGCTCCGTGACGACAATACCGCTGGCTTTCTGCGCGTCCGTGAACCAGGAACGCTGGTACTGGTCGTAGTCGCCTGAAGGAACCCACCCGCCGGAATAGTAAAAAAGCCCGCCCTCATTCACTTTCCGAGCCTCGCAGAAATAGGCGGCGGAAATCGTCGTGTCGTTCTTTATAAGCTCCGCAAAATCGTCCTGCGCGGTTTTCAGGTCGAGAACATCCTGCTTGCAATAAAGCGCGAGCGTCTTCACCACAGCCTGCGGCTTCTCGAAAAGGGCGGTCACGGAATCGTGCTCGATATTCATGTTCAGGGCGGCCTCTTTCCGTATGTTGCGCTCAAGCCCCCTTATCTCGTTGAAAAGAAACGGCGCGGAAACGATTGACACCGAAAAAAGAACAATCGCCGCATACCCGAACCACAGTTTCAGCTTAATGCTTTTCATAAAACTCCCCCGCTTTTGTTTTTTAAATGAAAACAAAAAAGGCGCAATTCCCTTTTCAGGAATTACGCCTTCGTATGCGCAGATTTATAGCACATCCGGCAGTTTTGTGAAATCACTTTTCGCGTATGAACGGCATTGTTTCCGAAAAAAAATCGCGGGTCTGCGTTTTTCCGCGTCAGGAACATCACTTTTTTGTCATTGAGGAAACGACGCGGGGCATGGCGCATCTTGCCGCGCCCCGAATCATCACCGCGCGAGTTTTTTCAGCTCGACGATTTCCTTGACGTACATGTCGATTCCGCTCCGCCAGAATTCCTTTGACTCGATGTCGAACCCCGCCTCGCGGCACAGTTCCTCGCAGCTCATGGAACCCGTGCGCGAAAGAAGCTCCGCGTACCGTCCTGCGAAGGATTTTCCCTCCTTCTTGTAGAGCGCGTACAGCCCCGCGCCAAAAAGCTGCCCGAACGCATACGGGAAGTTGTAGAAATCGAGCCCCGTCGAATAATAGTGCGACTTCACCGCCCACATGTATTCGTGGCGCTCGTCGCGGCACAGCCCGTCGCCGTACGATTTTTCCTGGGCGGCGCGCATAAGACGGCAGAAATCGGCTGAATTCAACTCGCTCTTCGACCTTTCCTCAAAAACGCTGCGCTCAAAATAGAAGCGGCTCAGGATGTCGACGAGAACCTGGCTCGCGTCCTGAAGGTCCAGGTCGAGAATCTGCATTCTGTCGGCGCCGGAGCAGCGGGCAATCATGTCCTGCTTTACGATTGTCTCCGCGAACGTCGAGGCAGTCTCCGCGAGCGTCATCGGATACGAGAAGAACGCGCACGGTTTTCCCTTCATGCAAGAAAAATGGTACGCGTGCCCCAATTCATGCGCGAGCGTTATCACGTCGGAGAACGCGCCCGTGAAGTTCGTCATGATGCGGCTCTCGTGGTTGACGGCGAAATCCTCGTCGTACGCGCCGCCGACCTTCCCTTCCCTGCACTCCGCGTCAATCCACCCGGAATCGAACGCCTTTTTCGCGAACGCCCCCATCTCCTCCGAGAACGAGCTGTAGCGCTCGATGATGTAGTCGCGCGCCTCGGCGAACGTCCATTTCCGCGAAAGCACTGAATCGTTTTTTTCCGACGCAGTCATCGGCGCGAACAAATCGTAGAACGCGATTCCGCCGTCGCTTTCCGTGCCGGCTTTCTCGCTTGCCGTCATCCCGTTCTTTCTGAGGAACGAAGCCTTAGCGCGGAAATAATCGCGCCACGACGGAAGGGAATCCTCTATCGCGCCGACAAGGGCTTCGAGCGTCTTCCTTCCCATGCGGCTCGAAAAAAGCGCGCGGTCGAGCGCGTCGCCCCACTTCCTGCGCTTGTTCAGCGCGACGGTCTCGCCCTTGAGGTTGTTCAGGCACGCGGCGAACGCAATCTCGTTGCGCTTGAGAAGGGAAATCTCCTTTTCGTATGAACTGCGGCGCACGTTCTTGTCGGCAGAATAGGCATCGTTTCGGATTTCGTTGAACGTCTTCCCGTTCCCGTCAGAAAGGTTCGAGATAATCTGCTCGTGCAGGCGGTCCCACGCATTACCGCCCGTCCGCTGCATGTCGGAGGCGAGGTTCTCCTCCGCCGCCGTCATTTTGTGCCTCGCCTCGGCAATTTCCTCGCCGAGGATGAATTCGTACTGGGCGAATTCGGGGAAGCGCTCGAAAAATTGCGGAAGGCGCGCTTCGTTCATGACGAGGATGCTCTGGAAATCGAGCCCGATTTTCTCAAGGCGCAGCCCCAATTCGTCAATGCGCGATATGTTGTTCAGGAAATCGGTGTTCGTCGTGTCCACCGAATACACAATGTACGCGAATGCGTTCAGCGACGAGGAAAGGCGCAGCGTCGCGTCCTCCGCCTCGAGGAATCCTTTCAGCCACATCGGAAAATCGAAGTTTGCGGGCGCATTCTTCATCAGCTTTTTCGCGGAAGTGACGAGGTTCTCCAGATTGTCCATTCCGGAGACGTATTCCGCGATGACTTTGTCGTATCCGGCAGATTGTACCGGCGGAAAGATGGAATCGAGCTTCCATCGGGGAATCATATTATTGCTCATGGCGCGAATTATACCACAACAGCCCGGCATCGTAACCGAATTCGCAGGGCGCCCTCTGGACAAACGAGGCGGCGCGGATTAATATATGAACAATTGAACATATGAACATTCATTCATATAAAAAACAGGAGGCGCACATGGCGGAAGAAGAAAAGAAAACGGCGGGAATCCCCGAGGAGAACACGGTTTTCGACCTTTCCGATTTGTTCAAAGTGTTCGGGGATTCGACCCGGCTGAAGATATTGTTCTCGCTGCAGGAGCGTCCGCTCTACGTCGGAGAGATGGCTTCCCTTCTGGGGATGTCGGCATCCGCTGTAAGCCACCAGCTTCAGGTTCTGCGGGTGAACAGGCTCGTCCGGACGCAGAAGGAAGGGAAATCTATACTCTACGCGCTCGACGACCACCACATCGCGGAAATCCTCAGGACGGGGCTTGAGCACGTCACGGAAATGCGCGAGCAGAAAGAGACGCGGGAATAAGAGGAGGCAGATTATGAAGGAAACCGAGAAAAAAGAAACGGAAGAAGGATGCTGCGCGTGCTGTCACGTTCATGATGAGCGACACCACGCCCATCACGAGCACCACCACGATTCGCTCAGCTGCGGATGCTGCCACGACGACGATGATGATGGCGAAGAGGAGGACAAAGGGAAAACAGTGCGGAAGATGGTCGTCTCCGCGCTCCTTCTCGTGGCGGGAATCGTAATCGCGCACGCGGACATTCCCGGCGCGGCAGGCGCGCAGCCGTTCGCCAGAACAATCCCGCTCGCGACGTTCCTCGTCTCGTATCTCATCATCGGAAAGGACATCATCCGCAGCGCAATCTCGAACATACGGCGCGGGAACATTTTCGGGGAGCATTTTCTCATGACAATCGCGTCTGTCGGCGCGGTGCTCATCGGGGAGCCTGCCGAGGGCGTCGCAATCCTGCTCCTCTACACGGTCGGGGAATTCTTCCAGGATTACGCCGTCGACAAATCGCGCGCGTCGATTTCGTCGCTGATGGACATCCGCCCGGAAACAGCGCGCGCAATCAGGAACGGGACGGAGCAAACCGTAAGCCCCGAGACAATCGCGGTCGGGGAGACAATCGAGGTGCGCCCCGGCGAGCGGATTGCCCTCGACGGCAGAATCATCTCCGGCGAGTCGTTCGCGGACACGTCCGCGCTGACAGGCGAGAGCGTCCCGCGGAGAATCGCGGCGGGGGACGAAGTTCTCGCGGGATTCATCAACACGGAGGGCGTCATCAGAATCGAGACGACGAAGGAATTTTCCGAAAGCGCCGTCTCAAGAATCCTCCATCTGACGAAGGAAGCGAGCGAGGTGAAGGCGAAATCGGAGAAATTCATCACGCGGTTCGCGAAAGTCTACACGCCGGCCGTCTGCATTGCCGCGCTCGCGGTCGCGCTGATTCCTCCGGCGCTTCTGAAACTCGCGGGCAATGACGTTTCCTTCCGGATTTGGTTCTACCGCGCGCTGATGTTCCTCGTCGTCTCCTGCCCGTGCGCGCTGGCAATTTCGATTCCGCTGTCGTTCTATTCTGGAATCGGCGCGGCGTCGAAGAACGGAATCCTCGTAAAAGGCTCGAATTTCATCGAATCGCTCGCAAAGGCGCGCACGTTCGTTTTCGACAAGACGGGAACTCTCACGAAAGGCGTCTTCAAAGTCTCAAAAGTCGTCTGCAGCGGCGGTTTTTCGCCCGAGGAACTGGTCGCGCTCGCGAACAGCGCGGAATCGAAGTCGAACCACCCGATAGCGCGCTCGATTGCTGAGCACACGGCGGAGAATCTTCCGGAAAAAGAAATCCCCGGGGCGGATGATATAACGGAAATCGCGGGGCTCGGCGTCGTCGCCCATATCGGCGGGCAAAAAGTCGCCGTCGGGAACGCACTCCTGATGGAAAAGGAATGCGCGCGCGGGTTCGAAAAAGAAAACGCGGACGATTCCTGCGGAACGGTCGTCCACGTGGCTGTCGGCGGAACATACGCGGGCGCGATTCACATTTCCGACGAGCTGAAGGAAAACGCGGCGCAGGCGATTTCGGGCATACGGAAAAGCGGCGCGCGGAAAATCGCGATGCTGACGGGCGACTCGGAAAACGCGGCACGTAAAATCGCAGGCGCGCTCGGGCTTGACGATTTCCACGCAGCCCTCCTTCCCGAGCAGAAGGTCGCGCACCTCGAGTCGTACATCGCGGAAAACGCGGGAGCCGTCGCGTTCGTCGGCGACGGGGTGAACGACTCGCCCGTACTCGCGCGCGCCGACATCGGAATCGCGATGGGCGCAATAGGAAGCGACGCATCAATCGAGGCGGCCGACATCGTCATCATGGACGACAACATTGCCCGCATCCCGACAGGAATCAGAATCGCGAAAAAAACGGTGTCGATTGTCTGGCAGAACATCGTTTTCTCGCTCGCCATAAAAACCGCCATCATGGTTTTGAGCGCGCTCGGCATCACGAACATGTGGTTCGCGGTTTTCGGCGACGTCGGCGTCTGCTTTCTCGCGGTCCTCAACGCCATGCGCGCCCTAAAGTAGAAAAAATCCGGCACGAAAATGCGCCCCAGCCCCGTCATTCCGAACAAAGCCGGAATGACGGTTTTCGCTGAAAAAAAACGGGACCGCGTTCATCAAGGATGGGCGGCATACAGAACGATTTTGCGGGCATAAAAAAATCCCGGAACTTTTGTTCCGGGATTTGTGGAGACGATCGGACTCGAACCGACCACCCTTTGATTGCGAACCAAATGCTCTACCAGATGAGCTACGCCCCCATAAGTGATTAAAGATATTATCGATATCGAAAAAAAATGTCAACTGCAAAAACGAAAAAAATCGTAAAAAAATCTTCATTCTTCATTTCATGGCGGACGAAAATGCCAGCCATGAAATGATTCCGTCAAATTTTCGTGCGTCCCCGGAAGCACCGCGCAAGCGTGAGCCTGTCCACGTACTCGAGGTTTCCCCCGACAGGAAGTCCGCTCGCAAGTCTCGTCACGCTCACCCCCATCGCGGAAACGACGCGCTGGATGTAGAGCGCCGTCGTGTCGCCTTCGACCGTCGGGTTTGTCGCGACGATGACCTCCTTTACGGTGCCGTCGCGGAGGCGCGAAATGAGCGAGGAAATCCGGAGGTTGTCGGGTCCGACTCCTTCAAGCGGGGCAATCACGCCGCCGAGAACGTGGAAAAGCCCCTTGTATTCCCCGGACGAATCGATGACGGCGACATCGTTCGGCTGCTCGACGACGCAAATGGTCGTTCTGTCGCGCATCATGTCCGAGCATATCGGGCAGGGGTCTTTTTCCGTCCACGAGCCGCAGACCGAGCACTCGCGGATTTTGTCCTGCAAACCGGAAATCTGCGACGCGAAACGCCTGTTCCAGTCGCGGTCGGCCTTGAGGATGTAGTTCACCAGCCTGACAGCCGATTTTTTTCCGATTCCGGGAAGACGCGAGAACGATTCGGCAAGTTCGTCTATTGCGTTCATCTCACAGCCCCGGAATGTTTAGCCCGTCGAGGTTCATTCCTCCAAGAAGCGGGCCTGCCTTTTCCTTTATCACTTCCTGAATTTTCTCCATCGCGTTGTGGTGCGCCGCGACAATCAAATCCTGAAGCATCGGAACGTCGCCCTGCGCAATCGGATCGATTTTTATCGAGACCATGGAAAACTGCCCGTTCAGCGTAACCTGGACTATGTTTCCCCCCGCCGAGCCTGTCGCCGTAACGCCCGCAAGCTCATCCTTGATTTTCTTCATGTTCTCCTCAACATTCTTGAGGTTCTTTACAAGTTCGAATGGATTGACCATTTTTTTCCTCCAAAACTGAAATCCGGAATACCGGCATCAAAAACAGGCATGACCGGAATCGCATTCCGAACAGGCCTGTTGTTCGCATACGTTTTCCGCCGCCGTCAGTCGTCATCAGGCATGATATCTTCGGGCGCGAATTCCTCCTCGAACCCGGAATCCGCCTCCTCGCCGCGCGCGCTTTCCGCATTCTGAGCAGGCTCGCTTGCTGCGGGAACCTGCTCGCCCGCGGAATCAGTAACGCCGACGACGCTGCCCCGGAACGTCTCGCAGAGAAGCTTCACGGCAGGCGGCGCGTTCTCGGAAAGGTCGACTACCTCCACTTTCCGGAGGACAGCCTCAAAATCAACGGGCGCGCTGAATATTTTCCCGAACGCATCGAGGATTTTGTTCCTCGACGAAGCGAAACTAACCCTGTCGAATTCCGAGCCGACCTCGAACGTCACTTTTCCCGGCGACTTCTTCCACGCGCGCGTGTTCATGAAAAGCGCGGCAAGAATCTCGTCGCGCACGGAAAGCGCATCGATGACGAATTTCTGAATTCTGTCCTCGGGAATCTTCTCAAAATCCTCCCCGCGCCCAATCTCGACCGCCGCCACCGCGCTCCCCCATTCTCCCTGAACCGGATTTTGCGGCTGCGCGAAATTCTGGTTCGCGGGCGGAACAGAATTCGTCGGCTGCGCGAAATTCTGGCTCGCGTTCGGAACCGGATTTGTCGGCTGCGCGAAATTCTGGCTCGCGGGCGGAACAGGATTCGTCGGCTGCGCGAAATTCTGGCTCGCGGGCGGAATCGGATTTGTCGGCTGCGCGAAATTCTGGCTCTCAGGCGGGAACTGATTCGTCTGCTGCGCGGAATTCTGGCTCACGGGCGAAATCGGATTTGTCGGCTGGGCAGAATTTTGGCTCGCAGGCGGAACCGGATTTGTCGGCTGCGCGAAATCCTGGCTCGCGGGCGAGAACTGATTCGTCGGCTGCGCGAAATTCTGGCTCGCGGGCGGAATCGGATTTGTCGGCTGCGCGAAATTCTGGCTCGCGGGCGGGAACTGATTTGTCTGTTGCGCGAAATTCTGGCTCGCGGGCGGAACAGGATTCGTCGGTTGCGCGAAATTCTGGCTCGCAGGCGGGAACTGATTCGTCGGCTGCGCGGAATTCTGGCTCGCGGGCGGAATTGGATTCGGCGCGGGCTGGTCGGGATTTTCGGGAGATGGATTCGGCGCGGAAGCGGCGTTTTCCGTGACGGAAGTCGCGTTCCGGTACTCGGGAAGGTTCTTCAGCGCGTCGAGGACGGGAAGCGGCTTCGACGGCTTGAGCGGCTGCGGCGGAACTGCCTGCGTGCGCGGGGTCGGATTCTGCTGCCACGCCGTCGGGTTCATCAAAAAAGCGAGGTTCGCGCCGTTCTGCGCGCCTTGTGCCGGGCGGGAAGACTGCTGCATGGCAGCCTGCGAGCCGAGAAGGATGTTCCTCGCCTGGTCGATGGCGACTTTCACCTCGACGGGCGAGACGTATTCGGAAAGCCACGACAGACGCGAAACGGCAAGCTCAAGTTCATAGCGAGGGCTGAGCGAGAAGCGGATGTCCTTGTACAGCTGGAGGAAAATCGATATGGCGCGCTCAATCTGTATCGGATTCCATGAATTTAGGACGGTCATCGAAAACCGCTCGTGCGACTGCCCCAAAAGGGATTCCTTCGTTATCCCGTTCTTTATGAGGAGAATCGAGCGCAGATAATCGGTCGAATTTGCGATGAACTGCTCGATTGAGATTCCGTTCTGCAGGAATTCGTCGAGCTTGAGGAGCGCCTCGCGTGAGCGTCCTGACGCGCAGTCCTCGAATATGACGTTAAGGGAATCGACTCCGACTAGCCCGAGCTTGTCGCGGATTTTCTCGAACGTGATGTGGTCGCCCGAAAAAGCCGCGACCTGGTCGAAAAGCGTGTACGCGTCGCGGACGGAGCCTGTCGATTCGCGCGCAACCCAATAAAGCGCCTCCTCGTCGGCCTTAATCCCGATTTCGGCGGCGGCATCGGCGAGGAGTTTTTCCACGGTGTCTATCGGCACGAGCCTGAAATTGAACTGCTGGCATCTCGATTTTATCGTCGCGGGAACTTTCTGAAGCTCCGTCGTCGCGAAAATGAAAACGGCGTATTCCGGCGGCTCCTCAATCGTCTTCAAAAGCGCGTTGAACGCCGACGTCGAAAGCATGTGCACTTCGTCGATGATGTATATTTTGTAGCGGGACGACTGCGGGGGAAAGAGAACTTCCTCCTTTATCTGGCGGACATCGTTGACGCTCGTGTTCGACGCGCCGTCTATCTCGATGACGTCCGGGGAAATGCCTTTCGAAATCTCGATGCAGTGCGAGCATTTCCCGCAGGGCGTCGCGGACGGTCCGTTTCCGCAGTTCAGCGCCTTTGCGAGGATGCGCGCAGTTGACGTTTTTCCGCACCCGCGCGGGCCGGAAAAAAGATACGCGTGCGCGATTTTCTTGGATTCAATCGTATTTTTCAGGGTTTCCGCAACGAATTCCTGCCCGGCAAGCGCGTCAAACGCCTGCGGACGGCGGCGGGTCGCTGTCACTTCGTAAGCCATGCGCCCATTCTAGCGGAAAACCCGATTCAATGAAATCGCCCGGCGGAAAGCGGGACGCAATCAGCCGAGCTCGGCAAGCTCCTCCCAGCGCGCGTAGGCTTCGTCAAGGCGGGCGGAGATTGCGGAATACTCGTCGCCGGCTTTTTTCGACACGGCGTAATCCGCGCTCGACATGAGCGGCTCAAGCTCCGCCTTTCGCGATTCGAGCGATTCGATTTCCGATTCGAGCGATTCGAATTCCTTCTGCTCCTTGAACGAGCGCTTTTTCTTCTGCTGAGGCGCGCTTGTGCCCGAAGAAACGGATTCGGAATTCTTCCGCTCCGCCTTTTTTTCTGCCGTCTCGGCGGATTTCCGCTCGTCGAGGTAATCAAGGTATTCCGAGCATTTTCCCACGAACCCCGAGACGCTTCCGTCGTCCTCCAGAATGAAAAGCGTGTCCGCGACTTTATCCATAAAATAGCGGTCGTGGCTGACGACGAGAAGGCATCCCTTGTAGCCGAGCAGGAATTCCTCGAGGATGTTCATCGTGAAAATGTCGAAGTCGTTCGTCGGCTCGTCGAGAATCAGGAAATTCGGGTTCGAAATCAGCAGGCGCACGAGAAAGACGCGTTTGCGCTCCCCGCCCGAAAGCGTCGAAAGCATCGAATGCTGGATTTTTCCCTCGAAGCCGAACCTGTTCAGAAAAAGGGACGCGCTCAGCGTCTTCCCGTCGTTCATCCGCACGATGTCGGCCGCCTCCTCGATGTACTCAAGGACGGTCAGCGACAAATCCTTGAAAACCGGATTCTGCTGGTAGTAGCCGAAAACAGTGTTCTCCCCGACGACGACGGTTCCCTCGTCCGCCTTGACCGCGCCCGTGATTATGTTGAGGAGCGTCGATTTTCCGCTTCCGTTGCCGCCGAAGATGCCGATTTTCTCGCCCTTGCTGAACGTGTACGAAAAATCGCGCAGGACGGGCGCACGATTTTCGCCGGAAGACGGCTCCGCGAACGATTTGGGGAAATTCTTCCCGATTCCGTGAAGCTCGAGGATTTTTCCGCCGAGCCTTCTTCCCGCGACCTCGAACTGGAAGCCCTTGTTCTTGGCGAATTTCTCGCGGTTTATGAGCTGCTCGTCGCGCTGGATTCTCGCCTTCGCCTTCGTTCCGCGCGCGCACGGACCACGCATGAGCCAGTCCCGCTCAAATCGGAGGACGCTCTCAATCCGGCGCTCGGTATTCTCCTCAATCTGCGCCTCGATTTCCTTTTTCTCAAGGTATTTCGAATAATTTCCCTCGTACAGCTTGAGCGACATCCTGGAAAGCTCGTAGATGCTCGAACAGACCGCGTCGAGGAAATAGCGGTCGTGCGTGACCATCAGGACGGTGCGCTTCGTCGAGGCGAGGTACTCCTGAAGCCAGCGGATTGTCGTTATGTCGAGATGGTTCGTCGGCTCGTCGAGGAGAAGCAGCTTCGTGTCCTCCACGAGAACCTGCGCGAGCGCGACTTTCTTTATCATCCCGCCGGAAAGCGCGCTCATTTTCCGCCCGAGGTCGTTCAGCCCGAGCGTGGAGAGAATCGAGCGGACGTGCGACTCGTAGTTCCACAAATCGCCCTCATCCATCTTCCTCGAAATTTCCTCGAACCGCGCCTGCTCCGCCGCCGAAAATCCTTCCGCCATTTTACCGCACAGCGACTCGTATTCCGTTATCGTGCGGAGTTTCGGGCTGTCGGATTTGAAAATGTGGTCGCGAATCGAATCGTTCCCGTCAAAAACGGGATTCTGCGGAAGGAAGCTCACCCCCGCGTCGCGGCTTACGACGACCTGACCGTCATCGGCAGGAAGGACGCCCGCGATTACCGAAAGCAGCGTCGATTTTCCCGAACCGTTCCGCCCGATTATCGCGGCTTTGTCGCCCTCGTCCATCCCGAACGTCACGCCGGAAAAAAGCGGAGCCTCGCGCCCCATGCGTGAGATTCCGTTTATCGAAAGGATGTTCATTTCTCCGCGCTCCCGTCAGCGCTTCCGCCGTTCTCTTCCATCCATTTCGAGATTCCCGCGACGATGTCCGGGTCGATGTCGTGCTCGACGCGGCATGCGTTCTCCTCCGCCTGGTCCTCGGGGACGCCTGTAATTTTCTGGAGGAACGCGGTCAGAAGCTTGTGCCTTCCGTAAATGTCCTCCGCGACTTTCTGCCCCTGCTCAGTCAGCTTTATCATATTTCCCATCGAAAATTCGATATAACCGTCCTTTTCAAGAAGCCCCATCGCGCGGCTGACGCTGGGGCGCGACACCGCAAGCTTGTGGGCAACATCAACGGAACGGACGAACCCGTTCTCCAGCTGAAGGCGCAAAATCGCCTCGAGATAATCCTCACCTGATTCGTACATTTTTGTTTCCTTTTTTTCCATTTCAGATTCAGACGCACCGCTCATACGAACGCCTTTTTTCGCTTCACGCAAACGCATTAACCAAACGACTGTTTTTCATTCGGTTTCAGCTCGGGTTATTTTACCATAAATCGAACCTCGGATTTTGCTGTTTTTGCCAAAAAATTTGTCTCTGTTCGGAAATTGTCTTAATAAGACAACTTGTACAAAACGACTTCTATTCCCCTTTTGTATATCTTCTTTGGTTGGGCCAAAAATCACACGAAACCTCTGTTTACTTTCAAAATGAAAATCGCATCTTTTAAATTTTGATAAATTCAGGCATATCCTATTTTTTATCAGGGGAATATTTCTCTTTTATGAAAGATTCGATTTCGAGTTCTTCTTCTTTTGAAGTGAAAAAATGGCGGGGAATTAAAATGGCTTTTCTATAAGATACGTAAATCGCAATTATTTTATTGTTGACAATGATTTTTCTAAAATCCTCCAACGTATACTTATACGAACCTCTGCATGATGCATACTGTATGCTATTTTCTGACAAAGTCAGCGTTATTTCATCGTGTAATGTCCTGTCGCTTTTATATAAAAAATTTCGATACAGTTTGTAAATAAAAAAGATAATCAGGAGAGGCGCACATTGAACAATTATATTTCCGGCACTCGGATTATTGATTATGCGTGGAATTGCACTTGAGAAAATTATGAAAAGACAGATTAGCGATACAAGAAAATAACTTTTTTTTATGGATAAGGGCGGCCCGATTGAAATCCGCATAATCTTCTAAAGTTATTTTCCCTTTTACGACATATTCCATTTTTCCCCCATGCACTTGAAGCCACGGACGACAAAAAATCATACGGACAAAGCGTCGTTTTTGCCATCAAAGAACCGGATTCCGGCAGGAATTCGGAATGGCGACGGAAGCCGTATTCCTGCCGAAAATCCAGGCCGGGCACATTATTTTCCCTTGCCGAGCTCGTCCGCCATGTCGAAGCAGCGGTCGCCGAGTTTCTCAATCTGGCGGACGATGTCGAGGTAGAGAAGCTCCGCCTTGACGTCGGCACCGCTTTCGAGGCGTTTGCGCGCGATTTTCTTGAGCGACTTCCGCTCGCCGTCGATTTCCTGCTCAAGCTCGGAGGCGAATTCGAACTGCTCGCGGGAAAGGCGCTGAATCTTCGAGACGTTCTTGTAGATGAACTGGAGGAACTGCCGTGAAAGCTCGAAATACGGAAGGAGCTTCTCCAAATCCTCGCTGCGGAACGGCATCTCCTTCTCCACGGCTTTCTTTATCTGACCGGCAATCGAAAGGCATCCGTCCGCCATGCTCTCGAATTCCTCGGAAATGAGGAGCATGTGCGAGACGTTCTGCTTCGACTCGTCGCTTATGTTCAGGCTTGAGCAGCGGATGAGGTAATGCGTCAGCTGCAGATGCATCTGGTCGGTGAAATCCTCGAGCCGCTCGATTTTCGCGTATCCGTTCTCCACGAACGCGGAATCCATCTTGCTGATTCCAATCTGGAGCTCGTCGAAAATCTCCACGACGACGTCGGCAAAATCGGCGATTTCCTTCTGCGCCTGGATTACGCACGTTTCCGGCATGTCCTGCGCCGTCTTCTCGTTGAACTCGAATTTGTAGACGCGCTCGCCGTCCTTCTCCTTGTCCTTGATAATTCTCCGCGTGATGGTCGCAATCTGGCGCGGGAACGGGATGAATATAATCGTCGCGATAACCTTGAACGCCGTGTTGAGGAGGGCGATGTGGTACGAGATGTTCTTCGCCGTTATGTCGCCGGGAATTATCGATTCGATGAGGAACAGGAACGGGCGGAAGAAAACGAGCGCGAGAATGCTCGCCGAGCAGTTGAACATCACGTGGATGAGCGCCGTCCGTCTCGCGTCGTCGGTGCCGCCGATTGACGCCATTATCGAATCGATTGTCGAGCCCATCGTCGAGCCGATGACGAGCGCCGCGCCGATATGCCAGAACGAAGGCTCTGCCGCGGCGATAGTGATTACGATTGCCGTCATCGCGGACGACGAATGGATAAGCGCGGTAAAAAGGACGCCGACGATTACGGCAAGCACGATACTGAACGTCCCGAACCCTTCAAGGTCGCGAACCGCGTCGATAAGTGCGGGAATCGTCTCGCCCGTTGACGGGTCTTTGAACGTTGACGAAAGCCAGCCCAAGCCGATAAAAAGCATCCCGAATCCCATGACCGCGATTCCGAGGCTTTCCTTCCGGAGCTTCTTCGCGAGCGTGAGGATGTATCCAAGCCCGAAAATCGGAATCGCGAACGTCTTGAGGTCGAAATCGAACCCGACGAGCGCGACAATCCACGCGGTAACGGTCGTTCCTATGTTCGCGCCAAAAATGACGCCGACAGTCTGCTCAAGCGTCACAAGCCCCGCGTTCACGAAGCCGACGAGCATGACGGTCGTCGCGCCCGACGACTGTATTATCATCGTAAGGATACAGCCCGTGAGAAGCCCCGTGAACCTGCTTCCCGTCATGAAGTTCAGCGCGCTTTTGAGTCTTTGGCCCGCGCTTTTCTGTATTCCGTCGCTCATGAGCTTCATTCCGTAAAGGAGGAAGCAAAGGCTTCCGGCGAAACTAACTATTTTCAGAACCATAATGCGACAGTATAGAGAAAATCGGGCGTTTGTTCGCCCCTTTGCGAAAAAAAAAACGCGCCGCAAAAACGGCGCGCATCCACCATCCGGCATCATGCCGGAAAACGGTTAAAAATGCTCGGAAAATTCAGATTCCGAACTGGTCTGCTATTTGACGAAAAATTTCTGGATATATCCGACAGCCCAGATGAACAGGACAACGGCCGGAAGGATGTAGCTTATGTAAACGCGAATTCCCGCGGGGAATTTCAGGCCGCTTCCCGTGTTCGCCTCCGCGATGAAATTCTTGAATCCCCAGCCGTAGCGCGACGTGCAGAAGACGAGGTAGACGAGAGAGCCGAGCGGAAGGAGGTTGTTCGACACGATGAAATCCTCGACATCCTGGATTCCTCCGATGCCGGGAATCTGGACGCCGCCCCACACATTGAACCCGAGCGCGCACGGAATCGAGAGCACCGTCACGAGCGCGAAATTCACGAGGACGGACTTCTTCCGGCTCCATCCGTGCATGTCGATTGCGAACGCGATTATGTTCTCGAAAACGGCGATGACCGTCGAAATCGCCGCGAACGACATGAAGACGAAGAACAGCGTTCCCCAAACGCGCCCGAACGGCATCGCGTTGAAGACGTTCGGGAGCGTCGCGAAGATAAGCCCCGGTCCCTGCCCCGGATTCACGTTGAACGCGAAGCACGACGGGAAGATGATGAAGCCCGCCATGAGCGCGACGAACGTATCAAGCCCGATGATGCTCGCCGCCTCGCCCGCCAGCGCCTTTTCCTTTCCGATGTAGCTTCCGAAAATCGCGAGCGCGCCGATTCCGAGAGAGAGCGTGAAGAACGACTGCCCCATCGCCGCGAAGACGACCTCGCCGATTCCGTTTTCCGCCATCTTCGAAAAATCAGGCTTGAGATAGAACGCGAGCCCATTCGCCGCACCGGGAAGCGTGACCGCGCGGACTGCGAGCACGACCATAAGGCAGAGCAGGCTCGTCATTATGACGGTCGAAACCTTCTCGACGCCGTTCTTGAGCCCGCGCATGCAGACCGCAAAACCGAGCGCAATCGCGACTAGCATCCAGACAACCTGCTCGCCCGGATTCGCCAGCGACGCCCCGAAAACAGCCGCGACTTCATCAGGAGAAAGCTCCGAAAAAATCCCGCGCGCGCTTTTCACCGTATACGAAAGCATCCATCCGGCAACCGTCGTGTAGAACATCATCAGAAGATAATTCCCCGCCGCGGCAAAATAACCGTACAGATGGAATTTCGAGCCGGGCTTCTCGAGCGCATGAAAGGAACGGACGGCGCTTTTCCCGCTCGCCCGCCCGACCGCAAATTCCGCGACCATTATCGGAAGCCCCAAAAGCACGAGGAACACGAGATAGAACAGCACGAACGCCGCCCCGCCGTATTTCCCCGTGATGAACGGAAACCGCCACACGTTCCCCAGCCCGATTGCGCATCCCGCGCTCGTCATGATGAACCCGATTCTTGATTTGAAATTTTCCCTGTTTTCCATAATGCGCAATTCTAACAAGAAAACCAATGCGCTTACCACCCTTTTTTCGTTCTGAAGGCGGATTGCGGGAAATCGGGGAAAACAAAAAACGCCCCCATTGGCGGGGACGTTTTTGACGATGCGGGAAGGTCAGTCGACGAATTCGCGGGCAACCTGCTTTTCGGCGACGTAAAGGGTAAGCTCGGTTTCGTGCTCGACGACATACGGAACGGTGACTTTTCCGCCGGTGTGCTCGAACGAAACGAGTGTCGTCCGTTTTCCGTCCTTGGCGGCGACGAGCGACATGGAAACGGCGTACGGATAGCGGGAAATGTTAGCGGTGAAAATTCCCTGCACGTCCTTGTCCTGCTCGGACGGGAGCGCGACCTCGACTTCCATATGCGTGTAGTTCTTTACGTACTGGGAATCGAACGACTGCTGCTTCGTGACGGTTCCCGCGCGCTCGCCTTCAAGCGCTATATGGGGAACGAAATCGAAGACGATTTTCGACGACGCCATCATCGTAAGCATTTTTCCGAGCGAAAGCCCGACAACATTCGGAACTTTCGTCGTCTCGAACTCGGAGCCGCGGCTGACAATCAGCTTCACTTTGACCGGAGATGTAATCGGCGTTCCTTCGGGCGGGTCCTGCGCGATAATAGTTCCTGCCGGCGATTTGTCGGACTTGTAGCTCGGCTCGGAAAGGACGATGAGCGGATGGACGGAGCCGGCGAACATCGTCTGCAGCGCGATTTTCACGTCGTCGAGCATCTCTCCGACGTAATTCCCGACGTGGTCGACGATGACGCCCTTGCTGACAGTCAGGTTTATCCTGCGCCCCGCCTTCACGATTGCGCCCGCGTCCGGATTCTGCGTGAGGATTTTTCCCGCATCGTCAGGGTCGTCCGTATAGCGGAACTGGACTTTCTGATACAGTTCCTTGTCCTGAAGCTCAAGAAGCGCCTGCCCCAGCTCCTTTCCGACGACATCGGGAACCATAACCTGCTCCTCGCCCTTCACCGTGGCGAAGAAAACGATGGCGCAGACGCCGCACATCAGCGCGATCGCGGCAACAACGGTCAGAAGAAGATTGAGGGCGCTCGCCTGAAGCTTTTCCAGATGCGTCTGCCAGAATCCCTTCCTGACCTCCTCTTTTTCCTTGGGCTGGATATTATTTATCTCATCCATAATTTCTTACCTTCCCCTACGATTTTTTGCCGCCGCCGGAAAAAGGGCGAAGGCAATCCCAAACGTATTCAGTGCTGCCCGAACGGACAGTCCGGGACAAAAGCGACATCTCAGCCGAGAACAGAGCCGACGAAATTCCGCGCGCCGTTCATGAACGACTTGTAATCCATCGCCTTTTTCTTTTCCCACTGAAGCTCCGACGCCACGAGAACGGAGCCGTCGCCGCACGCAATCTCGATTCCGACATTCTTCCTGTACGGCAGGACGGTTCCGGGAATGACGACATCGCGTATATCGGCCGTCGTCATCTCGGAAACGCGCGCGCGGAGGACGAGCAGCTTGACGCCGCCGCATTCCGTGAAGCACGACGGCCACGGCGTGAACGCGCGGATTCTGCGCTCGATTTCCTGCGCGGACATCTTCCAGTCGATAAGGCCGTCCTCCTTTTTGAGGAACGGCGTGTAGCTCGACTCGCCCGACTGCGCCTTCGCCTCCGGAAGGGAGAATTCATCCCCGGACGACGAGGCGCGGAGTATTCCGGAAAGAAGCGACGAGCCGGTATCGGTAACGCGGCTTTTCTTCCCGTGCTCCTCGCCCGAGCCGTCCATCAGGGAAAGCGTCGTCTCCGTCCCGTCGAGCGGAATCTCCGCGAACGAGAGAATGTCGCCCTCGTCGATTCCCTGCGCTATTTTCTGGACGCTCACGCCGAGGGAACTGTCCCCGCCGAGAATCGCGGCCGGAACGGGCGTGCACCCGCGGTATTTCGGAAGCGCGGACGGATGGAGATTGATGCCGCCAAGAGGAAACAGCGCGAGAAATTTCGGCCCGAAAATCCGCCCGTAATCGAAGGAGACGAGCACATCGGCTTTCAGCGCCGCAGCAGCCTCGCGCGCGTCTGCCATCAGATGGTCGAACGCGAGCACGGGAATGCCGAACCCTTCCGCCGCAAGGGCGACATCGGTCGGAACGAGCTCGCTTTTCCGCCCTTTCGCGCTCGGCGGATTCGTCAGCACGCCGACGATTTCCCAATTCGCGCCCGCCGATTCCCTCACGAGGTTCGACAGAACCATCGCAGAGGCAAGCGGGCTTCCAGCGTAAAGAACCCGGAGTTTTCTCATTTGCCCTTCTTCGCTTCCTTCGCGGCGATTTTTGCCGCAATCGAGGCGGCTTTCCGTTCCTTCGCGGCGGCTTTGGCGGCCGCCTTCTCCAGCCTTTTCTGCATTTTCGCCGTAACGTCCGACGCGAACGACGGGTCGCCGCGGTCGATGTACACGATTCCGTCGAGATGGTCGTTCTCGTGCTGGATTATCCGCGCGAGAAGCCCCTCCGCCTCAAGTGTGAACGGCTTTCCCTTCTCGTCCAGCGCCTGAACGGTGACCTTCGCGGGCCTTCTTATATTCTCGTTGAACCCCGGAAGAGAAAGGCATCCCTCCTCGTAATCGCACATCTCCGCGCTCGTCGAGACAATCTGAGGATTGATGAAAACGCGCTTCACGTCGTCGTCGGACATCACCACGAAAAACCGTTTCGATATTCCGACCTGCGGGGCAGCAAGCCCGACTCCGTTTGCCTCAATCATCGTCTCGAACATATCTTCAAAAAGCGCGCGCATCGTGTCGTCAATCTCGGACGGCTCGACAGCCGCGCACTTTTTCCTCAAAACTTCTTCACCCAACTTGTAAATTTTCATCGTCATGATTCGGAAAATGTAGCATAAATCGAAAAATGATTGAATGGCGCTTGCGCTTGCAGACCTGCGCGCGTTCTAAGTTCGGCTGTATCGGAGCAAGCGTGCGACGGTACCCGGCTGGGCGGTGGCATGAAACGAAAAGGGCTTTCCGGATTTGCGGAAAGCCCTGCATCAAGCGCGATTATGCTCGCGAAAATGTCTGGTTATTTTCTTTTCAAGGTCACTTCGAGATTCTCAACCTCATCGGACAAGTCCAGAGTGAATTCTCCGTTCGCTATTGTCACTTCGTCCGTCGTTTTTGTCGCGACGTCAACGAGTTTTTCCTGCTCGTCGTCGTATTCCTTCGTCGCGGTACATTTTACCGTGCCGTCTTTTGTGGCGTCTCCGGTATATGTTCCGATTTCGATGGTGCCGTCGATTGTTGCCGTTGCGGCTGACTCGCCGGTTGCCACGGCGGTTGCGTTCATGTCGATTTTATACTCTTTGTTGTTGTAGAAGCTTGCGCGGACGGTGCAGGTGCAGATAACGCCGTCAGAATCCTGCGCGGAACCTGTTCCGACGTACTCCGCGACGCATTTAAGCGACTCTTCCTCGTCATCGGCGCAGGAAGCGAGACCGAAAGACAATGCCGCGAACGCAAACGCACCAAAAAGAATTTTTTTAACTGATTTCATTCGAAATCCTCCTTGAAAGTAGGTTATGGGTGTTAATATATACTCTACAAAAAAAAAAGTAAACAAAATAATTCTGCTTTCACGATGAGGATGATGGTTCAGGGAAAAAAATGTGCACCTCCCAAAAATGCCTGCATCATTCGGGGGTGCACGCCATCAGACCTGTTCTGAAACTGAGTTTTCCGAACAGGTTCATTTTATGAAAAAGCGCTTTTATTTTCCGAGCCTGATTCTTGCGGCGCGGGCGTGTGCCGCCAAGCCCTCTGCGTCGCCGAGGATGCCGGAGAATTCCGCGCTCGCTCTTGCGCCGTCGCTTCCGGAAATCGCGCGGAGCGTCGTGACGGTTTTGAGGAACATCCGCACGGAAAGTCCGCCCGTAAAACGCGCGCTGCCGCTTGTGGGAAGCGTGTGGTTCAGTCCGGCAGCGTAATCGCCGAACACCTCCGCGCTTTCGTGACCGAGGAAAAGCGAGCCGTAGTTCCTGCAGAGGGACGCGATTCTGTCGCGCGCCTCGCCTTCGTCCATCGCAAGCTCAAGGTGCTCGGGCGCTTTTCTGTTCGCCGCCTCCACCGCCTGCTCAAGCGTCTCGCAGATTATAATCTTTCCGCAATTCGCGACGCTTTGTTCGGCGGTTCCGCGCGTCTCAAGCGTCGAAAGCTGTTTTTCGATTTCGCGGGCTGTTTTTTCGGCAATCTCGCGGCTCGTCGTCGCCATCACAGGCTGGGCCACGACGTCGTGCTCCGCCTGCGCAAGCAAATCGGCGGCAAGCCACTCGGGATTTGCGGAATCGTCCGCGATGATGAAAACTTCGGTAGGTCCGGCAACCATGTCGATGCCGACCGTCCCGTAGACGAGCTTCTTCGCCTCGGCAACGAATTTGTTTCCCGGCCCGACGATGACATCGACGCGCGGAACAGATTCCGTCCCGAACGCCATCGCGCCAACCGCCTGGCTTCCGCCGCACGCGAACGCCTTCGTCACCCCGCAAATGTACGCCGCCGCCATTATGTTCCCGTCGGCATACGGTTTTCCTCCGACAAACGGATTTCCCGGAACGCCCCTGCCCGTTTTCTCCGCCTCCGCCCTGTCATCGGGATGAACGCGCGGAGGCGTGCAGAGGATTATCTCGCCGACGCCGGCAGCTTCAGCGGGCGTCGCCGTCATCACGACCGTAGAGACGAGGGGAAAGCGGCCAGCGGGAACGTACAGTCCCGCACGGGAAACGGCAATCGTTTTCTGCCCGGTAAAAACGCCCGGCTCAAGCTCGACCTCGAAATCGTCGAAGCTCTCGCGCTGTCTTTTTGCGAACCTGAGCGCAAGGTCGTGGCTGTATGAAATCGCGTCGTAAAGCTTCGGGTTTTCCTTCCGGAGCCTGTCCGCCTCAAACGCGAGCTCCGAGCGCGGAATCTCGAACGAGCGGGGGCTCGACACGTCGAATTTCGCGCCGTACTCGCGCAGCGCCGCGTCCCCGCGCTTCTGAACGTCAACGAGCACGTCCTTGACGATATCTATCGAGCCGCCGAAATCCCTTCCCGAGAAAAACGAATCGGGCACGTCCTTGTAGTTCACAATTTCTATCATCTCTTCATCCTTTCGTTCCCGCGATGCGGGCGCGACAGACAAAAAGTACCACAAATCGGCACAACTTTCAGCGGAAATCGCCGCCCGAAAAAGGAATCTCGATGCGGATTCTCGCGCCGCGGGGGGCGACGTTCTCCGCGGATATGCTCCCGCCGAGCGCCCCGATTATGACGCGCGCGATGCTCAAGCCAAGCCCGCTTCCCCCGTCAGCCCTGTTGTGCGCCTTGTCGCCCCGGAAAAAACGCTCGAACACGTGCGGAAGGACATCGCCGGAAAATCCGGGGCCGTCATCGTCGGCAAAAACGACGACGGAAGAACAGCAGCGCTCGGCTTTCAGCGAAACGGCGCATTCTTCGCCGGCATAGCGGACTGAATTCGACACGACGACGGTAAGAACCTGATGGAGCAGCTCGAAGTCGCTTCTCACGGCGCACTCCTCCCCCGCGGAAATGTCGAACGACACGAGCGGCGCGATATGGGCAAATTCGTCGCGGATTCTCGAAAAAAGCGGGAGGAATTCGACGCGCTCCGATTTCGGCGTTATCCGTCCGTTCTCGATTCTCGAAATCTGCAGTAGGTTCGCTATTATCGATTCCATCGACTTCGCCTCCTTCCGTATGGAAAGAAGCGATTTCTCAAGCTGCCCCGCATCGTCCTTGCCCCACCGCAGAAGCAGGTTCGCCTGCCCGAGGACGACGGCGACGGGCGTCTTCAGCTCGTGGGAGACATCGCTCGTGAACTGCCGCTCGCGCTCGAAATCCGCGTTGAGCCGGGAAAAAAGGCTGTTGAACGCGGACGCAAGCTCGTCGATTTCGTCGCCCGTCCCGGAAAGGGAGAGCTGAGTGTCAAGGCTGGAGCTGGATATCTTCGATGCCGCGCGCGTAATCCGCACGACGGGCTTCATCGTGTTCTTCGTTATGAGAAGCGAAATCAGGAACGAGAAAATGAGGATGGGCGACGTCACAAGAAGCGCAGCGCGGAAAATCGCCGACGCGAACCGCTCCGCATCTTCTCGCTCTATGTCGCGGGACGTCTGGATGACAAGCGTTTTCCCGTCTATCTCGACCTTCTTCGAAAAATACCTGATGCTCAGATTCCCGTCGATAAAGAAATTGCGCTGAAAATGGTGCCGAATCTTCCCGTTCGTTTCCTCAAGGACGGGAAGGAGCGGGTCGTTCGTGCTCAAGACGAGCCCGTCCGCAGTGCTGACGACGAACGAAATGTAATAGGGAATAACATTCTTCGGCGGCGGCGGAAATTCCTCGCGCGGATTCGGGCTTTCCGTCCGGCGCCGAGCACGCGGCAAATCGATTTCGCCCATCGCCCGCCTGACAATCATCCGCTCAATAGTACCGGCAGCATCGACAAGCTCGGAATTCTGCCGCGCGATGCTGAACGACTGCACGACGCCGACAAACGCGACGGAAAGGACAAGGATTGCGACGGAAAGGACGAGGGAAAACCTGAACGCGAGCCGTACGGCGACAGTGCTGAAGAACCGCCCCATACGCGACTATTCCTCCTGGAATTTGTATCCAAGGCCGCGGACGGTGACGATGTAGCCGCTTCCGATTTTTGAGCGGAGGTAGCCGACATAAACGTCGACCGTGTTCATGTCGATGTAATGGTTCTTTCCCCAAATCGCGTCGATTATCTCGTCTCGGCTCATCACTTTGCCCGGGTTCTCCATAAAATTCTTGAGCATGAAGAATTCCGTCTTCGACAAGCTGAGCGACTCGCCGCCTACGGTCACGCCCATCGAATTCATGTTCATCTCGATGTCGCGTATCCGTATGACAGCCGGCTTCAGGGGCGCATCCATCCTGCGGAAAATCGCGTTCATCCTCGCCAGAAGCTCCTCAATCTCGAACGGCTTGGCGATGTAGTCGTCCGCCCCGGAATTCAGCCCGTTTATTTTGTCGATTGTCTCGCCGCGCGCCGTCTCAAGAATAATCGGAACGGAAGATTTCGCGCGGATTTTCCGGAGAACCTCAAGTCCGTTGATTTCCGGAAGCATGACGTCGAGCAGAATCATGTCGGGCGATTCCTTCTCGAACAGCTCGATTCCCTCGCGCCCCGTCCGCGCGACGACCGTCTCGAACCCGTCGTGCCGCAGCTCCGCCTCAACGAAATCGGAGATTCCTCCGTCATCCTCAACAATCAGTATTTTTCGCATAATTGCCTCCTGCAAGAAAATCGCCCAGATTCGGAACTGGTTACCTTAAAATGCGATGTTCAATTTTGAACTCGTCTACCCGAGCGACAACGAAATCATCGAACAGGTCCAGTCATTTTGCGCACGCCATGACGACAGGGAAAACAGGATTTCCGCCCCAGAACGGATATATTTCCCCGAGCTCCACCGTGCCGATGCCGCCGCAGGGAATAACGACGCGGACCGTCATTCCGTTCCTGCTGAACGATACGTCGGCATTCCGCGGAACGGACGCGCCGTCCATCCTCATCGACTCCACCGCGACGCTCGAAGGTTCCACGGGACGGCTGAACACGACGTGAACGACCGTCTCCCCGCCTTTTTCCTCGCATGACGAGCGCACCACGGAAAAACCGCCGCGGTCAGGAATCCGCCTTCCGCCGACTGCCCCGCACGAAAGCGGAGGACGAGCCTGAGCCTCCCCGCTGGAAGACAGCCCAAAAATGGAAACCGCAAAAAAAGCGGCAGCGACAAGAACAATCCGCCTCATGTACATCCCCCAGTTACGGAAAACCGGTTCCCGCGACTTTTTTATTCTAGCGGAAAAGAAACGTTTTATCCCCTGAATTCACGGGGCATTGAGAAAACGCTTATCGATGTCTCAATGCTCTTTTATAAAAGCGCACATCCCGCACGCTATTATGTAATCCGTCAGGAATCGGAATCCGGGAGTTCAGAACATATCCCGTTACCGATTTCCGGCACTGTCTGTTCTTAATCATATAAGCGGACGGGGTGATTCCCGTTCAAGGAGAAAAAATGACAAAGACGACAAAGACGGTCGCGGCCTTCACCATGGCAGCGCTTCTTTCCGGAGTGGCATTCGCGCAGGAAAAAAAATCCGACGACAAGGGAAAGGCTGATTTTCCCGCACCGGACTTCCGCGAAAGGAAAATGCCGCACATGATGAACGGAATGTGGGCAGCAAACACGGACAGCTCGCTCATCATCGGAAAAATCAAATCCATCGACAACGACAGCGGAAAGATAAAAGTGACGAACGCCGACGGAAAGGACATCGACATCCTCGCCACGCCGTTCACGCGGATAGTTCTTGAGCCGACGAAGGAAGAGCGCGACAAGATGCGAGAGGAGATGCGCGAGCTCCGCATGAACGCGAAATCCGACAAAACCGACTCCGAAGCAGAATTCGCGAAAGCCCGCAAAATGGAGCCGCCCGCGACGAAGACGGTCGCAGACCTCAAAAAGGGAACGTGGATTGTCGTTTCCTCGTTCAACACCGACACAAAAGCGCGCGTCGCGCAGATGATATTCGCAAAAACGGCTGAATAATCTCCCAAAAAAAAACGGAAACGCCCCGCCTGACAAAATCCGGCGGGGCGTTTCCGTTGAAGGCGCATCGGAATGCGCTGCTATTTTTCCTTGTGGCGGCGGTCAAGCTCGTCGTAAACGTCCTTCCAGCTGACGCCTTCCTTGTACATGAGAACGCTGACAAAATAAAGAAGGTCGGCAGCCTCCCAGACAACTTCCTCCTTCGATTCGGCGTCGTCGGTAAGCTCCTCCGCCTCCTCCATCACCTTCTCGCGGACTCGCTTGTCGTCGAGCGTGGCGGTGTAGCTGCCCGGGCGCGGGTTGGCGAACCGCTCGGATATGACGTCGTACAGGCGCTCCATCGACGATTTTGCATCGGGGGCGGCGGAGAAGCACGTCCAGCTTCCGGTGTGGCACGTCGGCCCGTTGGGAATGACGGTCGCAAGAACGGTATCGCGGTCGCAGTCTGCGCGAAGGCGGACGATTTCGAGGAAATTCCCGCTTGTCTCGCCCTTCGTCCAGAGTTTGTTCCTCGTGCGGCTGAAGAACGTGAGCTTTCCGGTGTCGAACGATTTCTCCATCGCCTCGCGGTTCGCGTATCCCATCATAAGAACCTCGCCGGCAGTCGACTGCGCTATCACGGGAACCATGCCGCCGACCTTCTCCCAGTCGAGGCAGCCGATGAACGAATCGCGGAGGGATACGGCGCCCGTATAAAGCGCCATCCCGAGCTGGACGTCGCAACCCATTTTCTCAAGCTCCACAATCTGCTCGAGCGAATTCACTCCGCCGGCAACAACGACGCGGCATTTTACGGCATCGCGGAGCGCGCGGCACGACTCCATGTCGGTTCCCTGCATGCAGCCTTCTTTCTCGACGCAGGTGAAAAGAAGCTCCGAGCAATATTTCTCGGCGGCCTTTGCGCCCTCGACGAGCGGAATGTCAACAGTCTCCGTCCATCCTTTGACAGCAATTTTTCCGTGAATCGCATCGACGCTTATGATGATGCGCTGCTTTCCGATTGCGGCGACAAGCTCGTCGAGGAACGCGGTGTTGAGCAGCCCGTTCTCGCCGGGATTCTCGTTCCACGCCGCGCTTCCGACAATCACTTTTTCCGCGCCGAGGGAAATGAGCTCGCGCGCCTTCTTCACGTCGCGGATTCCGCCGCCGACGCGGACGTTCCCCTTGCGGAGGAGGGATTTCAGAAGCGGCGTGTTCGCGGTGTTTCCCTTCGCGTCCGTGTTCCTGAGCGCCTGATCCAAGTCGATTGCGGCGACTTCCCCGTATTTATCGAATTCGGAAATGAGAGAATCAGCATCGTCGCGCTGAAGCACCAAATCCTTTCCGTTCTTGAGCTGGACAACGTGTCCGCCCTTCATGTCAATTGAAGCGATAACCATAATGAAGCGAATTATACAGAAAAACGAATCTTTTTGGGATTGGATTGCCCTTTTAGCCGAAAAATCCCGAACGCAAAAAAAAGCCCGCAGCACCGGGGTTACGGTAGTGCTGCGGGCACACGGCGCACGCGTTGTTTTTCGCGTGTTTACCATTTACTTATCGGAGCGTGCGCACGCAACTCCCGCTAAGCGGGAGTACGCCTTGATGGGTGGCACGGGGCAAAGCGGGGTTTTTCTCGCGTTTGCCGTTTAATTGGAGCGTGCGCACGCAACTCCCGCAAAGCGGGAGTGCGCCTTGATGAGCGCACGGGGCAAAGCGTTTTTTTCCTCGCGTTTGCCGTTTGATTGGAGCGTGCGCACGCAGCTACCGCTAAGCGGGAGTGCGCCTTGATGGGACGCACGGGGCAAAGCGGGGTTTTTCTCGCGTTTGCCGTTTGATTGGAGCGTGCGCACGCAGCTTCCGCAAAGCGGGAGTGCGCCTTGATGAGCGCACGGGGCAAAGCGGGGTTTTTCTCGCGTTTGCCGTTTGATTGGAGCGTGCGCACGCAGCTTCCGCAAAGCGGGAGTGCGCCTTGATGAGCGCACGGGGCAAAGCGGGTTTTCCTCGCGTTTGCCGTTTTCTTATTGGAGCGTGCGCACGCAGCTACCGCAAAGCGGGAGTGCGCCTTGATGAGCGCACGGGGCAAAGCGTTTTTTCCTCGCGTTTGCCGTTTGATTGGAGCGTGCGGGAACGAGATATGTCCCGCGCGTTTATCGGCTGCGGCTTTTTGCTTCGGGAACTTAGTCCTGGAGCGCATCGAAGCCGGACTCGCCTGTTCTGACTTTCACGACATTCTCTACACCGCTTACGAAAATCTTTCCGTCGCCGATGTGGCCTGTGCAGAGCGCGCTCCTTGCGGCCTCGACGACTTTCTCGACGGGAACAGCCGACACGACGACATCGACGCGGACTTTCGGGACAAGTGTGACGTCGACGGGAATTCCACGGTAGAATTCGCTCGCGCCTTTCTGGACGCCGCATCCCATGACCTCGCTGACTGTCATTCCCGTCACGCCGATGGAGTTGAGCGCCTTCTTGAGCGTGTCGAACTTGCTCCGCCGCGTGATTATGACAACCTTCCGCATCGGAACCGTCTCGCCGACGGTGCTTTCCTTCGCGACGGGCTGGACGATGTGGAGGTCGACGTGGTTCTCCCGCGCCTCCTCAATCTCGTCCTCGCTGTATGAAATCGCGAAGCCCGCATAGCTTGAGTCGAGGCCGTGCTCAAGCTTGTCGAGTCCGACAATCTCCTCCTCCGCGGAAACGCGAAGCCCCACGGTTTTCTTGAGGATGAGGAACACAATCGTAATCGTAACGACCGTCCAGATTGCCGTGATTCCCATTCCGCCGAGCTGCTTTCCGAGCTGGACAAGACCGCCGCCGTAGAAAAGCCCCTCGCTAATTCCGGCAACGGAGAATCCCGGGGCGCTTTTCGTCGCGAAAAGACCGACGGCGACTGTTCCCCAAATTCCGTTCATCATGTGGACGCCGACCGCGCCGACTGGGTCATCGATGTGGAGAACGTTGTCGAGAAGGCGGATGCCGAATATGACGAGGAATCCCGCCACAAGACCGATTATCGCGGCTCCCGCGCAATCAGTCACATCACACGGAGCGGTAATCGCGACGAGACCTGCAAGCGCCGCGTTCAGGCACATAGAAACATCGGGTTTTCCGTAGCGCACCCACGTGAAAATCATCGCGACGACAGTTGCGACAGCGGGAGCGACCGTCGTCGTGAGGAAGACCGAGCCGAGAGTCGCCAAATCGGTCGCCGCGGCACCGTTGAATCCGTACCAGCCGAACCAGAGGATGAAGCATCCGAGCGCGCCCATCGCGATGTTCGAGCCGGGGAACGCGCGCACGCTGACGACGCGCCCTTTTTCATCGCGGCTGAATTTTCCGAGGCGCGGGCCGAGCATCCACGCGCCGACGAGGGCGCAGATTCCGCCGACCATGTGGATGCAGTTCGAACCTGCGTAATCGTGGAATCCCCACTGCGCGAGGAATCCGCCTCCCCACACCCAGTGCGCCTCAATCGGGTAGATGATTCCCGAGATAATCGCCGAATAAAGGCAGTATGTCGAGAATTTCGTCCGTTCCGCCATCGCGCCCGAAACGATTGTCGCAGTCGTGGCGCAGAAAACGAGGTTGAAGACGAAGTTCGAGTAATCGAAGCTCGCGTATCCGGAGAAAACGCCGAATCCAGGCTTTCCTAAAAACGACCAGATTCCGCGGGAAACCTCTCCCGTCGCGGGGTCGGTATAGCTGAGCATGAAAGAAGAACCGATGAGGAACCACATCACCGTTCCGATGCAGAAGTCCATAAGGTTCTTCATTATGATGTTGCCGGTATTTTTCGCGCGGGTGAATCCAGCCTCCACCATCGCGAATCCCGCCTGCATCCAGAACACGAGCGCGGCGCCAATCAGGAACCACGCTCCCCAAATCTCCCCGTGAAGAGAAGAGACGATTTCCGAAACGTCCATAAAAACCTCCGCATCTATCGCCCGCAGCAAAAAACGCAAACGGACAAAAAAAAGCGCGCACCGACTTCCGCAACCAGGAAGACGATGCACGCCGTTGTGCAAAAAAAATATGCAATGGCAGCGACCGGAACACGATGTTTCCGAGCACGCCGTTTTTCGGATTTTCCGGAAAGCCGATTCCCAAAAAATCCTAAAGAAACAAATGCTCCGCCGCAAAAAAGCGAATGCCGGTCCAGCGGCGGAAGGTCAAAATCCGCGAGAAGAAACAGATTCCGCTCAGACGCGGAACACGAGGTCCTCGTAGCAGGGGAACGGCTTGAACTCATCCCCGAGCAGCGGCTCGATTTCGTCGGCAAGCGCGCGTGTCTCCGCCATGACCGGAATCACGCTGTCAACGTATGCGCGCGCGACTGCCATGACGTCGCCGCACGCCTTTGCGGCAAGATGCTTCGAGCAGAGTTCCTCGGCTTTTGCCGCGAGCGAATCGACAAGCCCGTCGAGCTTGGTGAGGAGCGCAATCTCCGCCTGAGCCTTCGCGCCGGGAACGACCGCCTTCAAGTCGGCGACCGTCTTGGAAACCGCGGAAATGTATTTGTAGCACGCTGGAAGAATGTCCTTCGACACCATTTCGAGCATGACCTGAACTTCGATGTTCAGAACCTGGGCGTATTTCTCGAGTTTCGTCTCGTAATGCGCTTCCATCTCCTCCTTCGTGTAGACGCCCATCTCCGTGTAGAGGCGGACGTTCTTCTCGTCGAGGTAATGGGCGACAGCATCGGGCGTCGTCTTCAGCTCAAGCAGCCCGCGACGGTGCGCCTCTGCCTTCCATGCGTCGTCGTATCCGTTTCCGTTGAAAACGATTCTCCAGTGAGCCTTGACCTCGCGCGAGATGAGCGCGTTGAGCGCGCTCTCAAAATCGGAAGCCTTCTCAAGCTCGTCAGCGAATTCCTTGAGGGAATATGCGACGATTGAGTTGAGCGCCGTGTTCGGGCCGGCAATCGAAAGCGCGGAGCCGCACGAGCGGAACTCGAATTTGTTTCCGGTGAACGCGAACGGGGACGTTCTGTTCCTGTCCGTCGAATCTTTCGGAATCGGCGGGAGTACGTCGACACCGATTGCCATCTTCTCAAGCTTGTTCGAATCGTAGGGCTTGTCGGCGTAAATCGCGTCGAGAACCTTGTAAAGCTCGTCGCCGAGGTAGACGCTGATTATCGCGGGCGGAGCCTCGTTCGCCCCGAGGCGGTGGTCGTTTCCTGCCGACGCGACGGAAATGCGGAGCAAATCCTGGTTCTCATCGACAGCCTTGAGTATCGCCGTGAGGAAAAGGAGGAACTGCGCGTTCGACTCGGGAGTCTTTCCAGGCTCAAGGAGGTTCTCGCCGTCGTTCGTCGAAATCGACCAGTTGTTGTGCTTTCCGGAACCGTTCATTCCCGCGAACGGCTTCTCATGAAGAAGGCATTCAAGACCGTGCCGTTTGGCGACTTTCTTCATGACTTCCATCGTAAGCTGGTTCTGGTCTACGGCGAGGTTCGTCGTGGAGAAAATAGGCGCCATCTCGTGCTGCGCGGGCGCGACCTCGTTGTGCTCGGTCTTGCTCGGAATGCCGTATTTCCAAAGCGTCTCGTTCAAATCTTCCATATACTTGACGATTCTCGGATTGAGAGCCGCAAAATACTGGTCGTCCATTTCCTGGCCCTTCGACGGTTTCGCGCCGAAAAGCGTGCGTCCCGTCATGCGCAAATCCTTGCGCTGCGCCCACAAATCGTGGTCGACGATGAAATATTCCTGCTCGGAACCGACCGTCGTGGAAACGTGCGTCACGTTAGTCTTTCCGAAAAGCCGGAGTACGCGCAGGGCCTGTTCGTTGATTGCCTCCATAGAGCGGAGAAGCGGCGTCTTCTTGTCGAGCGCCTCGCCCGTGTACGAGCAGAACGCCGTCGGAATGCAGAGCGTGTGTTCCTTGATGAACGGATATGAGGTCGGATCCCAGACAGTGTATCCGCGCGCCTCAAAAGTCGCACGGTGGCCGCCCGACGGGAAAGACGAAGCGTCCGGCTCGCCCTTGACGAGTTCCTTTCCGCTGAACGTCATTATCACAGTTCCGTCTTCCTGGGGATTTATGAACGAATCGTGCTTCTCAGCTGTTACGCCAGTGAGCGGCTGGAACCAGTGCGCAAAATGCGTCGCGCCATTCTCTATTGCCCATTCCTTCATCGCATGCGCCACGACGTTCGCGACATCGAGCTGCAACGGAGCGCCGTCGTCGAGCGTCTTCTTCAGAGCCTTGAAAGTCTCCTTCGGCAGCCGGTCTTTCATAGCCTTCTGGTTGAAGACTTTGCTTCCGAACAATTCAGGAACATTCGTCATGTTCAGTACCCCCAAAAAAATCTTTCTGAAACAAAAAAAGGCGATGTACGAACCCTTCTCTTTCTGAAAAGGATTTGTACATCGCCTTTGATGTATGCGGAGAATCTACCGCTTTTCAAAAAAACATTCAAGCGCTTTTTCCCCGGGATTTTTATCAGAGGATTTCATCGGAAAACATAACCCCGCACCTTCCCGCCGATTTCATCTTGTACAGCGCGATGTCCGCATTGCTGAACAGCCTTCCGCCCGCTCCGTTTTTGGAGAACGCGGCGCCGACGCTGACGGAAAACGGCACGGGGCAATCCGCGCTCGCGACGAGAAGCTCGGCGTTTATATCGTCGATTTTCTCGCGCACAGCCTTTATCGCGGAACCGATTCCGTCCGGCGAATCGGGAATTTCCGTCAGGAGAACGGCAAATTCGTCGCCGCCGTAGCGCACCGGATAATCGCCGTCCCTAAAATAGCGCGTCATCATATCGGCAAGCCGCTTAAGCGCGGCATCGCCCATCTCGTGCCCGTGCATGTCGTTTATCTTCTTGAACTTGTCCACATCGAGGAGAAGAAGCCCCACAATCTCGCCGGAACCGCAGTGCTCCTTCACGAGCGACTCGAACGCGCCCCTGTTCAGTATGCCAGTCAAAGAATCGTGCTCCGCCTCGAATTTCAGCTTTGCCTTCGCGGCGTTGTTCGAGAGGAACATCCTGTTGTAGACGGCGGCAAGATAGCGGAATTCGACGGCGCCCGCCAGCTCGATTTCCGTCTGCTCCCTGATGCATTTCATGAAGACCATTATCGGGCGGAGGATGAGCTTTTCGATAAGGATGAACGCAGACAGGACGAGCGCAAGCATTATCGCGACGAACACGCCCTGCTTCAGAAGCGAGTCGCGGAAATCGCGCCAGCTCGCATCGTGCAGGCGCTTGTACCTGTCCAAAATCCGCATCATCGCCATCTCGAGGCGGCTCATAATCCGTTCCTTCTCGTTCGCGTAATGCTCGTCAAAAACAAGCTTGTAGGCAAGGGCGAGCTTCTCTTTTTCAGGAAGGGAAACCTCCTCTGCGGGAATGACGAACGCCGCGACCTCGGCAGGATATTCCGACTCAGGGATTCCCGCGGAAATAGCCGCGAGCTTCATCGCGTGGACTTCGTATATTATCAGGTCGTTCGAATTCCCCAGCGCGGCGGCAAGCAGGGCGACGGAATCCTCAAGCTCGGAGCCGACGCATTCCATTATGTCGCCGAGGGAGTTCTCCCTGTTCTTCCGCTCATTCACCTCGTCGAAATACCCTTTCATGAACCGGATATTCTTCGTCACGACGAACTGCCGCGCGGAATCGGTCAGAAAATCGGACGCCTTCCCGATTCTGCGCACGTCATCCTGCAGCCGGACGTAATTCTCCACATCCTGGCTCATCTTGAGGAAGCTGCGCGCGACGAAAAACAGCCAGACAACCGTGCATGACGTCATGCACAGCGCACCGATGAGCAATCCTATGCTGAGCGAACGAATTTTTACCTTCATTCCGTATCCCCGCTGTTTCCCGCGCACAAAAAAATCAGCTTTGTCAGACAGATTTCTTCAGCCGCTCAATCTCCTCGTGCTGGACATCGAACCTGCGCATGACCTCGTCGATGACAGCCTGCTTCGGATCGGGATGGTCTGCCGGAAGCGTTTCGAGGAAATCCTTCCTGAACGATTTGCAGTCGAGGACGGGAGAAGCCGTTATTATCTGCACCGCGGGGTCAACGATATCGGCGAGCATGTCGTTCGGATGCTCCATGTCGATGGAAAGGCAGCTTCCGTTTATCGTCACGAGAATCATAACGTCGAACATTCTGAGATACGAGTCGATTTCCTTCAGGCCGCGCTTCGTCTCGGGATGGCCGGGCCGGTAGCGCGTTCCGCTCGGGAACACGAGGATAACCTCGCCCTTGCGCTTGCATTCGTCCATCGCCCGCATCGCCGCAAGGTTTATAGAGCGCGCCTTCTTTTCCTCGGCAATCCGCTCCTCCTCGCTCTGCGCGTTCTCCTCGTTCTTCGTAAGCGAGCGCGTCGGATAGATGACGACGCGCGTGAACCCTTCCGCGAACGCGCGCACCATGGGGTCGTCCTCGTTGAGCTTCATTCCCGCGATCGCGACGATTCTGTCCGCAAGGTCGCGCCCCTCTTCCCCGAGGTCGTGCTGAAGCAGATAGATGAGCGCGGGAAGGTCGGTGTTCGAGTAATGCTCCATCAAAATCAGCGCCTTTTTTCCCGCCTTCACCGCATCGAGAAACGCGCGGAAATTCTCCTTTCCCTCAAGGCGGCTTCCCTCCGCCATATTCTCCCCGACGAGCACGTCCATCAACGCCTTCGTCTTGGGGTTCGCCTTCTGGTAGACGTTCGTAGCGTCGATTTTTGCCGCAGCCACCGAAAATTCGCCGAGCTGCTTGAACCAGTCGCCGTATTTCTCCCGGATTGAAACGCCCATTTATCATCTCCTTCTCTGATTGTCCCCGCATCTTTGCGGAAAAAATATCCTCGTATTGTAATTTTCCCTCGTTGTTTTTTCAATGCGTTTGCTTTGGCTTTCAGCGTTCTAAGCATCACACACTTGCTCCGACGATGCCGATTTTGGAACGAAAGACGGGACTGCAAACACCCAAAAGGTTCGTGTTGCGAAAAATCCAATCAGCATGCCCCCGAACTCACCACGGAGGTACGCGCACCAGCGCGTGCCGGCGCACGCTTGCTCCGACGATGCCGATTTTGGAACGAAAGACGGGGCTGCAAACACCCAAAAACTTCGTGTTGCGAAAATCTAATCAGCACTCCACAGAACTCACCACGGAGGTACGCGCACCAGCGCGTGCCGGCGCACGCTTGCTCCGACGATGCCGATTTTGGAACGCAAGACGGGGCTGCAAACACCCAAAAACTTCGTGTTGCGAAAATCTAATCAGCACTCCACAGAACTCACCACGGAGGTACGCGCACCAGCGCGTGCCGGCGCACGCTTGCTCCGACGATGCCGATTTTGGAACGAAAGACGGGCTGCAAACACCCAAAAACTTCGTGTTGCGAAAATCTAATCAGCACTCCACAGAGCTCACCACGGAGGTACGCGCACCCGCGCGTGCCGGCGCACGCTTGCTCCGACGATGCCGATTTTGGAACGAAAGACAGGGTTGCAAACACCCAAAAGGTTCGTGTTGCGAAAATTTAATCAGCACTCCCCATAACTCACCACGGAGGTACGCGCCACCAGCGCGTGCCGGCGCACGCTTGCTCCGACGATGCCGATTTTGGAACGAAAGACGGGGCTGCAAACACCCAAAAGGTTCGTGTTGCGAAAAATCCAATCAGCGCTCCCCATAACTCACCACGGAGGTACGCGCCACCAGCGCGTGCCGGCGCACGCTTGCTCCGACGATGCCGATTTTGGAACGAGAGACGGCTTGCAAGCGCGCATTTTTTTCGCTTTATCAAAGATTCCGTTGTATAATAGGCGAGTTCGGTCACGGATGAAGTGATGGCGAACGCAACTGAAAGCAGACATCTTTATCAGGAGGAGTGCAAATGGTCATTTCAATCGGAACATACGTAACCTTGAGGACGGAAAAAATCGTCGCCCTCGTCGGATTCGGAAACGCGAGCGTGGAAATCGTCATGAATCCGGTATCAATCTGCTTTGATTTCGGGGACGAATCCGAACAGCAGAATTTCCTCGAGCTGCTCAAAGTCGCCATGACGGCGGAAGGCGAGCAGGCGAAAATCATCGCGGACGGACTGAAAAACATCCCGTACAAGAATTTCAGCAGCTACAGCAACAGAAGCTCCGACTCCCGCCTCAGGGACATCGCCACCGACATCGCCACATCGAAATAGCGTTCCGGAACGCCTTCTGTGACTTCAATCACAGAAAAAAATCCGCATACCGTTCATAATGCGCGGAAAACGGGGGTTCCGCACGGAATCCCGGAACATCAAGCGAAAAGGAGCAGCATATGGAAATCACAATCACAAACGACAACTTCGAGAACGAGGTTCTGAAATCTGACAAGCCCGTCCTCGTGGACTTTTGGGCTCCGTGGTGCGGCCCGTGCAAAATGATGGGTCCCGTCGTCGCGGCAATCGCGGAGGAGAACGAGGGAAAAATCAAGGTCGGAAAATGCGACGTCGACGAGAACGGCGAGCTTGCGCAGCAGTTCGGCATAATGAACATCCCGTGCTTCATCCTCTTCAAGAACGGAAAGGAAGCCGCGCGCGCAATCGGCGGAAAGGCGAAGGAAGACCTTGCGGCGTTCGCGCTCCAGTAATCAACGGTTTCTTCTATAGAAAAGCGATGTCCTTCAACGGACATCGCTTTTTTTGTCCGCCCAGAAAAAACGCATCAAGATGTTTTTCAGGGCGCGGGGAAAATTAAGCCTCATTACGGGAAAGCCTTATTTTTCGCATGGCGCGTGAACTGAATAATCAAAAATAAACAATGTTTTTTACTTTTCATATGTTGTATATTCTTCAAAAAGAAAAAGGAATCCGCATTTTTGACGCGGATTTTGGGAGGAATCATAATGAAAAGAATTATCGCGGCATTTTCGCTCGCAATTCTTTCTTTCGCAGCATTCGCAGGCGGAACGCTCAAGGCTGACGACTGCGCGGCGGGCGACATAGCGGCAGGAAAAAAAGTAGTCGTGAAAGGCTTCACGCTGACGGCACCTGACAAAGGTCTCAAAGTAGAAGATAAATCGGCGTCGCCGATAAAGAACGGAGACGTGTCTTACGCGAAAAGAATCAAGATGAACGGCGCTGACGGTTTCGTCGAATTCAGCGCAAAGGCCGGTGAGAAAATCTCCGTCGTGGCGACAAGCACTTCGAAGGACAAAGCCCGCGAAATCATCATAACGGACAACAAGAACAAGAAGCTTTCGCGCATGGAGGCGCCCGCATGGAACATGGAGACGCCGCTGTTCACGGAGGGAACGTTCGACGTTCCGGAAGACGGGATTTACCGCGTGAAGGGATTCGGCGGCGGCGTCTACATCTTCGAGATTTCCGTAAACTAATGCTGCCCGCGGATTTCGGATTCGGAGCAGTTTTTATGGGGAAAGCCTGAATGGCGCACCTGACCCGGGAATGGAGGGAACGCGGAGAACAAAGCGCCCCGCGTTTTCCCGGGTTTTCTTTTGTCCCTGTCCGTAAAAACGGTCGATTTATTTTTTGCCATGCCGAGCAGCTTTCGCAAAAAAATCAGGCATTCACCGGGAATCCGGACAGCGCGTTCTTTTTCCGGCGATTGCGGAACGTTTTCCGTTCCCGGCATGAAAAAAGCGCGGAATGACATAAAATGATAAATATTTTATATTGAGACGCCCTGAAACGGCTTTCCGCACGGAATATCCGCGCTTCAGGACGGAGATATCACAAAAACACATCAAAACAAGAGGTTTTCAGATGAAAAGAGTCACTCTTTCAATCGCGGCCGTTTCTTTGGCAGCTTTCACAATGACAGGCGTCCTTTCCTGCAACAAGAAGGACAACGCACCAGCGCAGGCAGCGTCACAGCCGGCCGCTGAGGCTCCGAAGCCCGCAGCGCAGGAGGCTCCCGCAGCAGAGGCCAGCAACAACGCCCTCATCGACAGGGTCATCGACGGAATCTTCCTCAACGCGAACGACCTTGAGCAGGGCGTAATCAGCACGACAGTCCTCGACGAGGCTTCCGGCTTCACGCTCAACGCGACGGAGGAGAAAGTCATGGAAGTGAAGAAGTGCGACGCGCGCACCGTCGGCTCGGACCTCTTCACGCAGGCGATTTCGACGAAAGGCTCCGGAAAAGTCGACTACAGGAACATCTCGTTCCCCGCGAAGGCAGGCGACTCCATCATCGTCTACGTGACAAGCTCGTCAAAGACCGACTCGCGCCCGCTCCACGTCGTCAACGTAGCGTCTGGCGAGGAAATCGGAACGGTGGACATGATGCCCGACAACGGAAAGGACGTCACCGTCGAGGAAGTCAAGGTCGCCGAGGACGGAACATACTGCGTTTACGCGACGAGCGGAACCGGCTACATCTACCAGATAAAAGTCGGAAAGTAAAATTCCCGCGGGCGGGGAACGACGCTAAATAACTGTATTTGCGCGTTATTTATCATTGTTCCCCCACCACAGTTCAACTAGAATCCGAAGACGTGGAGCTGGAACGGTTCCGCGTCTTTTTTTTAACGACACACGTTTAAAAACGAGGGAGCAGCAATGAGAAAATCATTCATTACGCTGGGAATGTCGGTCGCGATGGCGTTTTTTGCCGCGCACGGCATTTCAGCGCAGAACAGGAAATCATGGGCGGATGTCCCCGCTCCTGTCATCACCGGCGTCACGCAGACGGGGCCGAACGAGCTTACCGTCAATTTCAGCGCGGTAACGGGAAACGACGGAGCGGATTCAGGAAACGTATTGATGAAATCGGACACGGGCGCGTCGGGAAAAGTCGCGTTCGGAAGGACGAGAAAAGCCGAGAAGACGGCTCCGTTCGAGATGAAGAAATCGGGCAGATACACGTTCACGGTCAGCATGGAGCGCAAGGGCGAGCAGGCAAAAACAGGCGAGCCGTTCGCGTTCGACTACAAGCTGCCGCTCGGCACGCCGGTTGTCTCACTCCTCAACGTGGGAAATTCGACTGTCCGCGTCTCGTGGGATTCCGTTCCCGAGGCTGACGGCTACGTCGTCTCGTATTCGATAGGCGGAAAGAAGACGTCGCTCGAAAAGACAGAGAAGACGGAGGCGGACGTCCGGCTCAGCGCGGGAGACGTCGCGCACTTCACCGTCGCGGCGACGCGCGGAAGCGAATCGAGCGAGTCGAAGGCGCAGAAGAAGACGGTGCGCGCCGACGCCGAAAGAATCTGGACGTTCACGGAATTCGGGACATCGACGAAAAACACGCGCAACACGATGGAGATGCTCGATTCCGACGACCTTCGTTTCAGGCTGAATTCCTGCATCGTCGGAAAGGACGGCTCGATTGTCGAGAAGGGCGGAAAATTCGAGTCGTTCTTCGACGGGCTTTCGTTCTACTACACGGAAATCGACCCGTTCAAGGAGAACTGGGAGCTTACCGCGACAGTCACGGTCGATTACCAGAACCCGATGCCGGACGGACAGGAAGGATTCGGGCTTATCGCGATGGACAAGCTCGGAACCGACGGGGAGCCGATGGTCGTGGCGTACACGAATTCGGCGGGAATCATCTCAAAGAAATTCACGACGCACGTAAACGGCGCGAAAAAGGAAATAAAGAACGGTCTCGGCGCGCGCTTCGTCACGGGACTGACGGACGAGGTAATCCAGCTCGGCGACGCGGGAATCTCCAAGCTCGGCAAATCCGAGCAGATGGCGTTCAGCTACGACCAGGCGAGCGACGCAATCAAGACGGGCGACGTCTACCGCATCACGCTCAAGAAAGACAACACGGGCTACCACGCAATCTACAAGCGCGAGATTGCATCCGAGGACACGGTCGAGGAGTACATCATGTACGACCCCGACAACTCGAAGCTCACGCAGCTCGACAAGGAGAAAGTGTACGTCGGTTTTGCGGTGGCGCGCGGCGTCAACGCGACGTTCAGCGACATCTCGTTCAGCGTCACAGACCCCAAAAAGGACCCGCCCGCTGTCGAGGAGCCGCCGGTGCTCGTTCCGCTCAAGACGCTCATCGACTGCCCGACGGCGTGGTACGACGCGAACTATCCGTTCGTGTTCAACGCAAACGCGAAGGGAACGATAACGATAACGACGACGAAAGGCGCCGTCCTCGTGAAGGACGCTCCCGTCGAGGCGGAAAAAGACTACAAGACGACGCTCAAGCTTCCGAGCGCGAAGGGAATCAACGACCTTCTCGTCACGTTCGACCCGGAGGACGGATGGCAGCCCGAGCCGAAGCACGTCATCGCGCAGTACAACCGCGAGCTGAAAATCTACGAGAAGGACTACAAATCCGTAACGTACGGGCACTCGATAATCACGAACACATTCGCGGGCAAAACGCTCTTCGTCTCGGCTGAGGGAAGCGCGTTCGGCGACGGAAGCCGCGAAAAACCGCTCGACATCCGCTCGGCAATCAACTACTGCAAGCCGGGACAGGAAATCGTCCTCCTCGGCGACAGGATTTTCATGAGCGAGCCGATTCAGATTGAGCGCGGGAACGACGGAACGCAATCGAAAAGGAAAGTTCTCCGCGCCGACGACGGAAAGCGCACAATCCTCGACTTCCAGGGCGCGAAGATGACGGTCTCCGCGATAAACCTCTACGGAAGCTGGTGGGACATAAAGAACATCGACATCACGCACACGCCCGACGACGTGAAGGGTCTCCAGATTGCCGGCCACCACAACCGCATCCTCATGGTCGACGCATACGAGAACGGCGACACTGGAATCCAGATTTCCGGGCGCTCAAGCGAGAAATTCGACAAATGGCCGAGCTACAACCTCATCTACGGCTGCGAGTCGTTCGGAAACGCGGACCCGGCGCAGAACAACGCGGACGGATTCGCGGCGAAGCTAACCGTCGGCGAGGGCAACGTGTTCAGGAACTGCGTCTCGCACCACAACGTCGATGACGGCTGGGATTTGTACGCGAAAGTCGAGTCGGGACCAATCGGCGCGACGCTCCTCGACAACTGCATCACCTACGCGAACGGAACGAAGCTCGACGGAAGCGGACAGGGCGACGGAAACGGATTCAAGATGGGCGGCGACGGAATCAACGTCCCGCACGTCCTCCGGAACTCGATTTCGTGGGGCAACGGCGTGAACGGAATCACGTGCAACTCGAACCCGGGACTCCAGCTTGAGAACGTCACGTCATACGGAAACGGAAAGTACAACATCGCGCTTTACGGCAAGGGAAAGGCGCAGGCGTACCCGAGGACGTTCCGCACGAAGGGAATAATCTCGCTCGACGGAGGAGATTCCGACGACATCGCGGAAGTCAAGGAATTCAACCCCGAGCAGATTTCCGACAGCACCTACTTCAACGGGACGAACGCATCGAAATCGTCCATCACGTCGGCTGTCTTCGAAAGCGTGGACGTCGCGAAGTACAAGGCGGGATTCAACGCGGACAAGTCATTCAACAGGATTCCGAGAAGCGCCGACGGAGTGTTCGACCTCGGAAGCCTCTTCAGGAAGACCGCAAGCGCACCGAAAGACGCGGGTGCCGACTACAACTCGACGAAGTTCAGCACCAACAGCTACGAGGGCGTCTCGGGCAACGCGGGCGCATCGTCAGCAGGGCTTCCCGCGAAGCCGATGATTCTCGTCGCGCTCGTCATGCTCGTCTGCGTGGCGGCAATCGCAATCGCGAACAAGTGCAGGAGAAAGTAGAAAAAACGTCGTAAAACGGCAAATCGGCTGTCCGGAAAGGGCAGCCGATTTTTTTATGCGCGGACACGAATCGACGGGTGTGCTACAATCGGCGCATGAGAGAAATATGCTTCAAATGCCTGAGGCCGAAGGACACGTGCTTCTGCCGTTTTCTTGCTCCGTTCGACCCGGGCGTCAAATTCGTCTTCCTGATGCACCCGAAGGAAGCGAAGCGGCAGCGCACGGGAACGGGGCGAATCGCGCACGCGGGACTGATTGACTCGGAGATAATCGTCGGCATCGACTTCACGAAAAACGCGCGGCTCAACGAGCTGTTGGGCGACCCGCGCTATTACCCGGTGCTGCTCTACCCCGGCGACGACGCATGGACCGCAAAAACGGAAGGGTTCAAGGACGAAATCGGAAACAGGAAACTGCTCGCGATAATAATCGACTCGACGTGGTTCTGCTCGAAGAAGATGCTGCGGTTCAGCCCGAACATCACGTCGCTCCCGAAGCTTTCGTTTTCCGGCGGCTACGAATCGATTTTCACGTTCAAGCGGGAGCCGAAGCCGGAATACATCTCGACGATTGAGTCGTGCTACTACCTCATCAAGGAGCTCCAGTCCGCCGGCATCGTCCCGCAAACGGACTGCGAATGCCTGATGACGGCGTTCAAGGAAATGATAAAATTCCAGATTCAGAAGGAAAACGACAGAATCGAGGGCAAGATTCCGAACACGCACGCGACCGACTTCAAGTACACGCGCCTGAAGGAAATGCCGAAATTCTAGTCTTGTTTTACGGAGGAATATATGCAAAACGATTTTTCGTTCTGCCCGAACTGCGGCGGCAAAAAAATCGAGAACGTGAAGATGCGGAAATGGCGATGCCCCGACTGCGGGTTCACCCTGTACAACAACGTCGCGGCGGCTGTCGGGCTTATCATCAGGCTCCCCGACGGGCGCGTTCTTTTTGAGAAGCGGGCGAAGGAGCCGCGCAAAGGGTTCCTCGCGCTGCCCGGCGGATTCGTCGACCCAGACGAGAGCGCGGAGGAAGCGTGCGTGCGGGAATGCCGCGAGGAAATCGGCGTGGAGCCGGAAAAAATCCGCTACGTGGCAAGCTTCCCGAATTCATACGAGTACAAGGGAATCCTCTACAAAACATGCGATTTGTTTTTCGAGGCGGAAATCCCCGAAGGCGCGGAGCTGAAGGCGCAGGAGGGAGAGGTTCTCGCGTTCGAGCCGATGCGCGCTGGAAGCGAGGACGAGATTGAGCGGATTCCGCTCGCGTTCGAGTCGGCGAGGCTCGCGCTGATGGAAAACATCGGAAAAGGAAGGAAACAATAAATGATAGTAATCGAAAACGTTGTCACGGCGGCAATCGTCGCATCCGCACTGCTCGCGCTTGCAGCCATTATCGCGACCATCCCGCTCCGGACGAGGCGGATTCTCTCAAAAAGCGGGAAGATGATACTGCCGCTCGAGAACGGCGTTCCGGTGAAGGTCATCGGCATGTTCATCCTGAGCGCGCTCATTATCGCAATCATCCCGATGAGGAATTTCGCGCCGTACATACAGGTCGTCATCGCGCTCGCCGCGCTGCTGGCGGCGTGGATGGCGGCGAAGGAAGCCTCGGGGCTGGGAAAGGCGGGCATATACGAGGACGCGATAATCTGGGGGACGGAATTCATCCCGATGGACGACATCCTTTCGATTCCGACGCTCGCATACGAGAACGACCCCGAAACGGTCGGCGTGGACATGACGGCGATAGAGATAATCAGGAAAAGCTCCGCCGCGACCGTCACGCTCACGCTCGGCACGGAGGAGAAACGCGCGGAAACGCTCTCCGCTATCCTGCGCCGCCGCCCCGACCTCAAGACGGAATAGCGCGGTTCCGCCGCCCGCCGAAAAACGGCATCTTTCGCGAGGCACAGAACAACCCAATGTGTTTCACCTTTCGAAGCACCAACAATTTTTGAGTTCGACTTCGATAATCTTTCCACGGATTCCGTATTTGTTTTTCAAATGCCCTGTCTGAAAAACGGTTGATGCCGGGTTTTCAGGCATTTCGTGGTTCAGCATCGAAATATGGCAGCAGAGCGCAGCCGAATGCGCTCATAAAAAGCGAAAACGGTCATTTCGGCAAGCCCGATGACCGTTTTTTTTATTTCAGCACACCTATCGCTCCATCTTCATTCAGCGCATAGAGATTCCGAATCAAATCCGGAATGACAATCCCGATTTTTGCAAAAAGCAAAAAAAAGCGGGCGAATGGAACATTCGCTCGCTTTGCAGGCGTCTAGCAGAATCGAACTGCTGCATAATGGTTTTGCAGACCACTTCCTTACCACTTGGATAAGACGCCGTAGATGAGCGGAACTATATACGATTTCTGTTTTCTTGTCTAGTGATTTTCGATATACTTTCGAAAAAATTTCAAAGACACAATACCGGACAGAAAATCGTGAAAATTGCAAAGAAACTATGCTCCGCGCTCGCAGCGCTCGCACTCATGACGCCCCTTTTCCCCGAAATCCCGGACGACGCCGATTTCTGGAGCGATTACCCCAACGCGGAGCTTGCCGACTTCCTCGTATCGAAGATGGACGACGGGGAGCTTCTGTCGCAGATTCTGATGTTCGGCTGGGCGGGAGAAGAGCCGAGCGACCTCCTGAACAGATGGATTTCCGAGCGGGGACTTGGAAGCGTGAAGGTGTTCGGCTGGAACACGGACGACACGGACAAAGTCGCCGAATCGATATCGGAAGTCCAGGAACGCTCGCAGAAGCGGAAGCTCAAGATTCCGCTGTTCGTCGCGACCGACCAGGAAGGCGGCTGGATTCGGCACGTCAAGGGCGACACGACGGAGACGCCGGGAAACATGGCAATCGGGGCGTCGGCGCTTCCGATGGACTCGTATTATTCGGCGTACTACATATCGCGCGAGATAAACGCGCTCGGCATAAACATGAATTTCGCGCCCACCGTCGATTTGTACACGAACATAAATTCGTCGGTCATCGGCTCGCGCTCGTTCGGGGAGAACCCCGACTTCGTGGGAAAGCTCGGCTCGGAATTCGTGCGCGGCTCGCTCGATGCGGGCGTCATTCCGACGGCGAAGCATTTTCCCGGTCACGGCGACACGTCTCTCGACTCGCACGGCAAGCTTCCCGAGATAAGCGCGGACTACGAGACGCTCAAAAAACGCGAGCTGATTCCGTTCAAATACCTCATCGACAAGAAAATCCCCGCGATAATGAGCGGGCACCTGAGCTTCCCGAACATAATCGGAAACGGCGAGCCGGCATCGCTCTCGCACAAATTCCTCACGGAAATCCTTCGCGGCGACTTGAAGTACGACGGGCTGATAATCACTGACGACATGATGATGAACGGCGCGACGATGTACGCGGGAAGCGTCTCCGCGGCATTCACGGCGGCAATCCGCGCGGGAAACGACATCATCCTCTCTTCCACGACGGCGGAGCTGAACGAGAATCTTTGGACGCGGAACATCGCCCTGATGAAAAGCGACGGCGAATTCCGCGGGTCGGTCAAAGACGCGGCGCGGCGCGTGCTCCGCGCAAAGCTCGAATATTTCAAGTCGCCCAACGCCGCCCCGCTCCACCCCGACCTCAAGACAGTCCACGAGCGCGTCCCCGACAAGGACGGGCAGAAATTCTTCCTGTCGCAGGCGTGCCGCTCAATCACCGCATACAAAACGGGCGATTTTCCTTACAAGAGGAAGGAAGGAGAGCGCGTCCTGCTTGCGGGCCAGACGCAGTTCGACAGTTTTTTCACGGAGGCGCGCAAACGGTACGGGCAGGACTGCTCCCAGTTCAAATTCGACTACGAGCTCGGGCCGATTCAGACCGACTGGATGGGGAACCAAATCGAAAAGCTCGCGCTCGGCTACGACACGATAATATTCTGCGTCGCCAACGAGAGAAGCTCCGAAATCGCGATGAGGCTCAAGAAGCTGCACGGAAAGAAAGTGATAATACTCTCGATTCTCACGCCCGTCCCCGTCCTCGGCTTCGACTGGGCGGACACGATTCTCTGCGGGTACAGCTGGTCGAAATACTCGTTCAAGGCGCTGTTCGGCGCGCTCAACGGCGAATTCACCCCGAGCGGAATCCTCCCACTCCCGCAATAGCCTCGAAATGCCCAGAAACGGCTTTCCGCGCTGTCAAAAACTATAAAATAGTATTGACAGCGCATTAAAAAAAGCACAATTTTTATTATTTTGCAAAAAATAAAAAGTAAAAAAGAATCTTATTTATATAAAATCATACAAAAATATCTTTTTAGTCAAAAGATGCGCCGTCTTATCAATTTTAAGTACATGGTACAGTATCCTCGATTTTAGGAAAAACAAAATTTCACAAAAAACAGCTTTAGCACAATCAAAAAAAGTTCCTAAAAAATGGAGGAAAATCATGAAAAAAGAGAAGGTATCGCTTAAAAAACGGCTTCTCGCCGCTTTCTGCGCGTTCGCCATCTGCGGCGGCGGATTCCTTGCATCGTGCTCGGACAGCAGCGACGACAACGATAGCACCGACGACAATCAGGAAAACAATCAGCCGGAAAGTTCAGTTGTCACATTGAAGTCTGGTTCGACAACCGTTTACTCTGGAACAGACATAAACGCTGCATGGGCTGCAATCGGTTCAAGCGGCGACTATGTGCTTACGCTGGAAAAAGGCACCTACAGCGTAACTGAGGGAACTCAGCTTTCTTACAACGGAGCTGCAAACATCAAGATTTCCGGCAACACTACAACCGAGTATGGTGCCGATGTCATCATCAGCGGAAATCCGAAAACTGCTTCTCAAAAATCTCGCGAACTTGTTTATCTTCCTGCTGGAAGCACGGGCAATTTGACTCTTGAAAATGTCCGCATTGTGAACGAATACGGAACAACTACAGGAGACGCACAGGCAGAAGTTCTTGCAACAGACGGAAGCGGAAATCTTGCCGCTTATAACTGTTCATTCATTTCTGGACAGGACACGCTCCGCACCGTTGCAAAGGCCTGGTTCTACAAGTGCTACATCGAAGGCGATGTCGACTTCCTGTGGATGGAGACAACGGGAACAGTTGCCTTGTATGAGGAATGCGTACTTCATGCAATCAGCTCAAGAACAACAAAAGCATACTTTGCTGCACCTCGTGCTGCTCTTACTTCAAAAGTAGGAAAGGGTCTGGTAGTTTACAACTCAAAACTTGAGGCAGACTCTGGACTTGAAAAACTCTATCTTGCCCGCAATCCTTGGGCATCAAGTGCTCTTTCAAGCTATTACAACAATGTTGCCTTTGTTGGAACCACAGGCGATATTACGCTTACAGATTTGTGGGCAAGTGATTCTAACGGAACGACTGACAAACAGTACATCGGTTTCAAGGCTGATTCTAATTTCACCGCTTCTTCAACAACATACGGTGCTGTTCTTTCTGACAGCGTGAAAACTGCCGAGTACGCAGGCCGCCGCAACATCTTGAATCGTCTTTACAATGTAACTTCTGCGAAATATCAGGAGGATACCGAATCTGCATGGGATATTGATTCTGTGATTTCCGACAACGGCTGGACTGTAACAGCTGATACTTCAAAATCACTTCTCGATGGAGAGACTGCGGTTGAATCAAAGACATATGATTTCGTTAATACAATCTCAACATACACCGACCTTGTAACTAACGGAACTGTCAATGATAATGATGTAGACTCAACAACAAATGTCAGAAAATCGCATGTCGTCTTGAATGCAGATGCAACACTTTCATTCCCGGTTACTGGAAACTGCATTGTTACAGTAACTGGCTACTACAAAGGCTCAGGCACAATTCAGGCTGGAAGTCAGGGCAAGGCTCTCTTAGACTTCAACAACGGCTCAACAAGCAAAATGATTGAGAAATCATATGTTGTGTACTCTGGTGCCTGCGATGTAACTATCACTGCCAGCGCAACGACATACATCACTAAGATTTCCGTCGAGTATGATGCTTCACTTACATTCAATCCTGTAACGGAAATCACTTTGAGCACAGCCGATGATGCAACAGAAGTCGCTTCAAAGAAGACCTTGCAGTTCTCTGCAACACTCAGCCCTGATTCTCCGACAAACGATGACATCGTGTGGTCAATCACAAGCGGAAGCGAAGTTGCCACAATCGACCAGAACGGTCTTTTGACAGCCGGAAGCGCAGATGCTGACACAATCGTAACAGTCCGTGCGACAAGCTGCGATGCAAATGCTATATATGGCGAGAAGACGGTTACCGTGAAGAAACTTGTAGCAGGTTCATTTGACATTAGCTGGCTTGATAGTACTGAGCATAGTGCTGTGGACAATGTAGCTTGTACAAATAGCGATGAATCTGTTGCTACGGGAGCCGCTGGAACTCTTTCATCTGGTACTGTAGATGGAACATCGTATGGTTCATGGCAGTCAAATTCCAGCAAATGGGGAAGTGCTGCTGGCGGTCTCTCATTCGTAACTACGGCTGCTAGTGTTGCCGGATGGGATGCAATTTATATTGACTTCCCTGTAACAGCTGTAGCTGCACTTACAATCGAAAATGTAAAAGTTACTTACGGAGACCATGGAACAGGAAATCCACTCGGACAGGTTTCTTATTCAGCAGATGGAGGTAAAACATTCAATATTATGGGAACTGATACTACAGGAAACAAAAAAACAACAAATAGTTATGATACAAGTGTAACACTTTCTGCTGGTTCAACTGCAATAATCCGTGTTGCACTTGGACACAGTGCGGCAGGTAAGATTGCTGCTAATAAATCACCAACAATCTGTACTGTAGTTGTCAGTGGTACTGCTCAGTAACCTAGTCTAACCTCTCCCGCCGTGCGGAGTCAAAAACACGGCATTTTCCCCCGCGACGCGTTCTTGCGCTGCGGGGGATTTTTTTTTGTGGGTGCGGCAAATGAGCCTTGGGAACTCTGATAAAACTTTGACAAAAGGAAGATTTGTGGTAGATTAGAGAAAGAGGAAATCCACGGCACTGTGGCTTGCCTCAGTTGGTTATGAAAAGCCTATCCGAAGCTTGCTACACTTGACGGGTAGGCTTTATTTTTTCCAATTCAAATGATTATTTGAAGAGGTTCAGTGCGGTAACAATCAAAGTCAAAATAGCAACGATCAACATCGCTTTTTCATACTTGCTCATGCTACGCAGTCCTCCCATTTCATGAAAATGAGAGATAGGGAGCGACGGCGTAGCCGGCAAAACGCTTGAGAAGCGTTTTGAGCGAGTCTCGGTTGAATCTGTGATTCAACCGTCACCCTGTGCCGGGATTTCCCCCGATGAAGACAGTCTAGCGGAATTGCGGAGTGTTTTTCAATGCTGGGAGACGGCGGCGAGCGGTGCGGTGTTTCGGCTTCGCTCAACAACCGTCACTGTATTTTCCCCCGCGACGCGTTCCTGCGCTGCGGGGGATTTTTGTTTTGTGGGTGCGGCGAGCGGGCCTCTGGAACTCTGATAAAACTTTGACAAACGTAAAATTTGTGGTAGATTAGAGAAAGAGGAAATCCACGGCACTGTGGCTCGCCTCTTTTAGAACGAAAAGCCTATCCGAAGCTTGCTACACTGGGGGTAGGCTTTATTTTTGCCCTACAAGAAAAACTTGAAGAGATTGAGCGCATCTATAATCAAGCCAATAATCGCAATGACTAGCATCGCTTTTTCGTACTTTGTCATATCAGCGCGTCCTCCCATTTCATGAAAATGAGAGGCAAGCCACCCTGTGCCGGGAATTTCCCCGATGAAGATAGTCTAGCGGAATTGCGGAGTGTTTTTCAATGCTGGGAGACGGCGGTGCGCGGTGCGGTGTTTCGACTTCGCTCAACAACCGTCACGACATTTCCTCCGCGACGCGTTCTTGCGCTGCGGGGGATTTTTTTTGCCACGCAGCCGCCATCGCTTCAATAATACGAAATCTTGAACGTGCCGAAATCGGAAAAGCCGCAGCGCTTGTAGAGGGTGCGGGCGGCGATGTTCTTTGGCTTGACGAAAAGGACGACGCGTTTTCCGGCGGCGCGCTTCTCGGCGACGATGCGTTTTATGAGGAATTCGGCGAAACCGTTTTTGCGGAACGACGGGACGGTGAAGACGCCGCCGAGCTGGACGCAGTTCAAACCGGTCGCATTTATCGCGCCTTTCGCGACAATTCTGTTGTCGAAAAAAGCCGCGTAGACGTTGTTCTCCGAAATCGCCTTCTTCATGATGAATTTGCTCGCCAGCGGGTTGAACCGCTGGTTGTCGAGGAGGACTTCCTCGCGCTCGTACGATTCCTGAAGGACCATCAGCGGGTCAAGGAGGTTAATCGAGCACGTCCCGGCGCACACGGAGCGCATTCTCCCGTCGCGGATTTTCAGGCCGGAACCGGCGGACTCCGTTCCGGGAATATGCTCCATCAAAAGGAACGACTGGCTGCTCGAAGGAAGCTTGCGCGTCGCTAGGTATATCGCCGAAAGGATGAGGTTCGTTCCGGACTCGTCGCCGATTACGCTGAAAAGCCCCGAAAGGTCGAACGTCGAGAAATAAATCCGCAAAAGCGCAAGGTATTCGTCATAGCGGCGGACGGAATCGGGAATGCAGTGCAGAATCTGCCCGCCCGACGAGTACGAAAACACGCCGAGAATTTCGCGGGAAGAGCCGAGGATACAGAAAATTCCCACCTCGCGGCGGCCAATCCTGTCGACAAGTGAGACGCAGTTCTTTTCATACGGCAAAAGGAATTTTACGACGGCATCGATGACGGCCGCTTTCGGATTCTTTCCCAATGACAGCACAAGCATTTCCTCTGATTATCGGCACGTCGCGCCGATTTCCCGTTGCACGCGCGCGCATAAAAAAATCCCCCGCCAGACGCACCGTCGGCGGGGGAAATTCAGCATGAAGCGAAATCAGTTCCTGAACGAATGGATTGGCGCGGGAATGCGACCGCCGCGGTTGATGAAGTCGGCGCACCCGAAGCGGCTGACAGGAAGGACGGGGCAGCCGCCGAGAAGCCCGCCGAATTCGACCCAGTCGCCGGCTTTCTTTCCGGGCGCGGGGATGAGGCGGACGGCCGTCGTCTTGTTGTTGACCATGCCGATGGCGAATTCATCCGCCATGATTCCTGAAATCGTCGTCGCGGGAGTGTCGCCCGGAATCGCAATCATATCGAGACCGACAGAGCAGACGGTCGTCATCGCCTCAAGCTTCTCAAGGCAAATCGAGCCCTGCTTGACGGCGTTTATCATTCCCTCGTCCTCGCTCACGGGGATGAACGCGCCGGAAAGCCCGCCGACGTTCGTGCTCGCCATGACGCCGCCCTTCTTCACCATGTCGGTGAGCATTGCGAGCGCCGCCGTCGTTCCCGGAGCCCCTGCCCCGTCGAGACCGATTTCCTCAAGGATGCGCGCGACGCTGTCGCCGACTGCCGGAGTCGGCGCGAGGGAAAGGTCGAGGATTCCGAAATCGACGCCGAGACGTTTCGCCGCCTCCGTGCCGACAAGCTGACCGAGGCGCGTGATTTTGAACGCCATTTTCTTGATTCCCTCGGCGAGCTCGTTTATCGGCCTTCCTTTGTACTCGCGCGCGGCGGCAAGGATGACGCCCGGCCCAGAAACGCCAACGTTTATGACGGAATCAGCCTCTCCCGGCCCGTGGAACGCGCCCGCCATGAACGGGTTGTCCTCGGGCGCGTTGCAGAAGACGACGAGTTTCGCGCAGCCGTTCACCGGAAGGTTCTTGGAAACTTCGGCAGTGCGGGAAATCGTCTCGCCCATGAGCTTTACCGCGTCCATGTTGATTCCCGATTTCGTCGAGCCGACGTTCACGCTCGAGCAGACGAATTCAGTCGAAGCGAGCGCCTCCGGAATCGAGTCGATGAGGATGCGGTCGGCGGGCGTGATTCCCTTCTGCACGAGGGCAGAAAATCCGCCGATGAAGTTGACGCCAAGCTCCTTCGCGCATTTGTCCAGCGTCTTGCAATACGGAACGTAGGATTTTTCCCCGCTCGCCCCGGCGACAAGCGCAATCGGCGTCACGGAAATGCGCTTGTTGATAATCGGAACCCCCAGCTCCTTCTCGATTTCCTGCCCGACGCGGACGAGATTCCCTGCCTTGCGCATTATCTTGTCGTAGATTTTCCTGTTCGCGCTTTTGTAATCGGAATCGGCGCAGTCGAGGAGGGAAATTCCCATAGTCACGCACCTGACGTCAAGATTGTGGCGAAGGAACATGTTCACTGTTTCTTCTATTTCGTTCGGTGAAAAAAGCATACTCAGCCTCGGTGAATTGATTTTTGACGATTCTAGCAGAAATCGCAATCCAATTCATCCGCCCCGCCGCCCGCCACGACGCAACCGCGCACACGGACGTACGCACAACCCGACATCCAGACGACACGGATGTCGTCTGGATGTCGGAATGTTACATTTTTCTTGCTGTTTACTCGCCTTGACTGTCGGAATCTGTCAGTTTATTATTTTCAAAATCGCATCAAGGAGCTGTTTTTATGGCAAATGCAGTGGCAAATAACGGATTCAACCTGGACAAACTTCCTGTTTTCGTCCAGCTTTTGATAGGAATAATCGCGCTTCTTATAATCGCGGTAGTCGGATTCTCGCTTTTCTTCGCGGTGGACATTCTCCTGCTCGACTTCGACCCGATCGGAAAGGTCATCTCCGCAATCGCAAGCGCGGCACGGGGCTGATTCACGCGAACAAAAAAAACTGCGGCTGACCGCAGTTTTTTTTTGCCCGGGCGGGCTTTTCAGAATCGCCGCGTCCAACAGACAGAACGCGACGAATGTGGCGGCGACGAAGTTATCGGGCCGGGCTGATGATTTCGTACATCGGCTCGGAATCAGGCTTCAGCTCAAGGATGTGCTTCTCGCACGGGAGGACTTCCGACGCGTCGTGCGTCACATGGAGCAGCGTCGTCGTCCCAGTCTCCGCGACGGTCTCAAGCAGGTCGAGGATTTTCCGCCTGTTGTCTTCGTCAAGACCGTGGCACGGCTCGTCGAGAATCAGTATCTTGGGGGATTTCACCGCGGCGCGGACAATAAGGATTGCGCGCTGCTCCCCGTAGCTCAAGTTCCCGAAGCTTTCCGAACCGCGCCCCTCGAACCCCGCAAGCTTGAGCCATCTGCGCGCCGCTTGAACCTCGACGTCGGTGCGCTGCTCGTACAGCCCGATTGAATCGCGGAAACCGGAAATGATGACGCCCTCCAGGTCTGTTCCCGCGACCATGCGGTATTCGACGTGGAGACGGTAGCTCACAATCCCAAGATTCTTCTTTATGTCCCAAATCGACTCCCCGCTTCCCCGTTTGTTCCCGAAAAGCCAGACGTCGTTGCAGAAAACCTGCTTGTTGTCGCCGGTGATAAGCTCAAGGAGCGTCGTCTTTCCGCTTCCGTTCGGCCCGCGGATAAGCCAGTGCTCGCCGGGAAGAACCGTCCACGAAAAATCGCGGAGAACGCGCTTTCCGTCCCAGCCGACATTGACGCCGCTCATCTTCACGAGCGTGGCGCGCCCGTCGATGACGGAATCGCCGGTGCGCTCGTTCTGGAGGCATTCAGTATCGGCGGAAATCGAATGCAGCTCGTCGAGGAATTCCTTCTTCTCCTTCTCGCGCTCCGCCGCCTTGCCCGACTCCCGCGCGCGCAGAAGCTCCTCGTAGTCCGATTTCGTTCCGCAGAAACTCACCTCGCCGCGGGAAAATTCGATTACGTTCGTTATCGTCTCGGGAATTTCGGAATAGCGCTCCATCGAAAGGATAATTCTTGTCTCCCCGCCTCGTTTTCCGGCGACGCTCTGGAAGAACCCGAGCAGAATCGAGCGGCTCTGCACGTCGAGACCCGCAAACGGGTCGCTCAGGATAAGAAGCTGTTTTTTCGAAAGAAGCGCGCGGCACAGAAGCGTCCGCCTGATTTCCCCCGTGGACATGAGGCGGAGCCCCCGGTCGAGGATTTTCTCGATTCCGCAAAGCCTGATTTCGGGAAGCGCCTCGAGTTTTTCGGCAATCGGAGGAAGCGGCAGGTGGCGGTGCTTCGCATCCGGGCCGCCCATCACCTCCGCGATGAACCGCCGTCCCGTCCGTCCCTCGTCGATTTTGTCCATGTATTCAGTCTCGTCGAGCTCGCGCTCCTGCTCGATAAGGCGGGCGGCAACCTCAAGCGAGACCGTCTCGACGGAATGCTCGAATTTGTTCTCGAAGACGGAATCGGGCCCGTTCGGAACAATTCTCCGCAAGCCGGAAAGCGCCTCGACAAAAGCCGCCTTTCCGCCGCCGTTCGGCCCGATGACGAGCCACGACTCGCCTTCCTTCATTTCCCACGAAAGATTCTGTATAAGCACGCGCCTCGAATCCTCGACGCGGCAATCCTTTATTTTTATGTATTGCTCAAGCATGGGCACAATTATATTGAATAGTCCCGCGCTCGTTAATAAACCCCGCTCGCGAACAGCCCGAATCTTTGCCGCGAATGATTCCCATCATGGCATTTTTTGTGCGCATTCGTGATAAAATAAAGGGGCGGAAGGTCTGCAAAATCCATTTCCACGATTTTTCCGCACGATATTCAAAACAGAAAAATAAAAAAGCAAGGAGCAGCAGGTGAAAAAAATAGTTTCGATTGCGGCGGCGGGGATTCTCGCACTGGCGGTTGGCGCGGAGCAGTCAAAGGATTACGTAAAGACGGAAATCACGTCGAAGGACAGGGCGATGCCGACGTTCTACGAGTCGCTCAGGGAACGGATGCCGTTCTCCCTCGGCTGGAAGGACGGCGCGAACCCGAAAAAGTGGCGGAAGGCGGGACTTGCGAAGGCGCGCGAGATTATCATCCAGGAAAACGACACGACGCCGTTCGAAATGGCGGAGCTTGACGAGGAGCGGCGAGACGGGTACACGGCGAAGCGGATTGTCTTCAACATTTCACGGGACAGCCGCGTTCTCGCGTACCTTCTCGTTCCGGACGGGGCAAAGAACGCGCCGGCAGCGCTGATGCTCCACGCGCACGGCTCCGAATTCAGGATAGGAAAGGAGCAGATGGTCCGCCCGATAAACGCGACCGACATGGAGGAGCTTCCGGACGACGCGGACGAGGAGCAGAAAGCCGCCGCGAAGAAGCTCAACGTGGCGCTGAGCTGGGCGAGCAAATACTACGACGACGAGGACAACGAAGGATGTTTCCCCGGCGATGAGCTTGCAAAGCGCGGGTACGTCGTCCTTGCGATTGACGCGCTCGGATGGGGAGACCGCGGCGTCGACGGGTTCAAGACGGACAGCCAGCAGGCATTGGCGAGCAACCTGTTCAACCTCGGGACAAGCTTTGCTGGAATCATCGCGCAGGAGGATTGCCGCGCCGCGAAATTTCTCGCGTCGCTCCCGATGGTCGACAAGAAGCGAGTGGCGGCAGTCGGTTTCAGCATGGGCGCGTTCAGGGCGTGGCAGGTTGCCGCGATTTCCGACGACATAACGGCCGGAATCGCAAACTGCTGGATGGCGACGATGAAAGGGCTTATGGTAATCGGGAACAACCAGCTCAAAGGACAGAGCGCGTTCTCCATGCTCCATCCGTTCATAGCGCGCTACCTCGACTACCCCGACGTGGCGGGACTCGCCGCCCCAAAGCCGATGCTTTTCTTCAACGGGACGGAAGACCCGCTTTTCCCGGTCGAATCGGTGAAGGAATCGTACGCGAAAATGCACAAAATCTGGACGGCGAACAAGGCGGACGAAAAGCTCCACACGGAAATCATCGAGGGCGTCGGGCACGAATTCCGACCCGCACAGAGAAAATCGGCGTTCGATTGGCTTGACAAGCAGTTCGGAAACAACTGATTCTTGCCGATAAATAAGAGAAACATGTTCCGGAACGCTCGCTTCCGGGCGTGTTTTTCCAGCAGCAGCATGCCCAATCAGGACCACTTATTGAATTTTGCCTAAAAAGCAAGCCCGCTCGGAAACTTCAGTTTCGGAACAGGCTGCCTTGAAATGCGACGTTCAAAACCGTGCTGTCCGTACATTTTTGAACTCGTCAACCTGAACGGTAACGAAGTTATCGGACAGGTCTAGTTACAAGGTCCGGAAGGTGACGCAATGTTCCTGAAGGCCTATTTTGGAGGATTTTATGAAAAAAACGGCAATCGCGCTCTCCTTCGCATTGGTCGCGGTGAACGCTTACGCTTTCGACCCGGACGCAACGCTCAAGACAGTCGGGTCAATCGCGGAATACACGAAGACGGAATATTCGATTACGCAGAAATTCGGAGATTACTACCGCTCCCCAAAAGCGAAATTCGTCCATTCATACGCTTCAAACGGAAAGGAAGCAGAAACGTCCGAGCTTACCACGCGCGATTCGCTCGTCGACAAAATCGTCTACGGCTATGACGCGCAGGGGCACGTCGTCTCAAAAGTGTGCACGGACGCCGACGGAAAAGTGAGCTGGAAAGTCGTCTCCGCATATGACAAATCGGGGAACAAAATCGACGAGTCGGAATACAACGCCGGCGACATCCTCGTGAACCGCTCGATATGGAAGTTTGCGGGCAAGCAGTCGGAGGAAGCGCTCTACAACACGGACGGGGCGCTGCTCGGAAAGACGATAACGAAATTCGACGAAATGGGACGCAAGCTCGAGGTCTCAATCTACAACGCGGACGGATTCCTCGACGAGAAGCAGAACTACACGTACAACGACGCGGGAAAACTTTCCGAAGTCGTGCATTCGGCTCCGGACGGAAAACAGATTAAGAGAATCGTATACCGCTTCGACTCATCGTATTCGGTCACGGAGAAGCAGACGTACAACGCGGACAACAAGCTTTCAGTGCGCGAGATATTCAAGTACGACTCGACGGGCAACGTCTCAAAAGCGACGACGTATTCAGTCGCGGAGAAATTCGGCGGAACGGTGAACGAACTTACGGGAATCTGCGAGTATTCGTACAAATACGGCGCAGGCTCGGCTTCCCTGACGACCGTTTCCGACACATCTTCCGCCGCGGACGCTGCTGTCGGGACGGATTCCGCAAGCGACGCAAAATAACGTGATGATGCGGGCTGCGACAGGAAGTCGTTCCCCGCATCAATCGACGAGGAAAGGATAATCGAATGAAACATATCGGAATTAAACTTGCAGACGGCTCTTTCTACCCGATTCTTGAGGAAGGCGAAAAGGCTAAGCGTATTCTCGATTTGACGACGGCGCAGGACAATCAGGATGAAGTCCACGTCGATTTGTACAGTTTCGAAATGAACGACGACGGAACGACGTCAGACGAAGAATACATGGACACGATAACCGTCCCGAACCTGAAACCGCACACGAAAGGCGAGCCGAACCTCCAGCTTTCAATCGGAATCGACGAGAACAACGAGCTTTCCGCGGAGATTCTCGACAGCGAGACAGGCTCCAAAAGCGAGAAGCAGGTCAACCTTGCGCAGCGGAAACCGGCGGAAAAATCGGAAATCGACGCCGCCGAGCTGACCGACCAGCTTACGAATTCCGAGATGACAATCAACAACCTCGGCATAGAGGAGCCGAAAATCGACGATTCCATAATCGAGGACCCGAGTTTCGAGGAAGTGAGCCTCGACGACATCGGAGAATCAAACGGCATTGTCGCGGACAACGAAGCGGGCGATGACCTCACTCTTCCCGAAAACGACGACTCGCTTTCGGACGACGACTTCAACCTTCCCGATGTCGACGACAACACCGCGGGCAACGAAGCTGGCGATGACCTCACCATCCCCGAGAACGACGACTCGCTTTCGGACGACGATTTCAGCCTTCCCGATATGGACGACAACGAAGCGGGCAACGAAGCGGGCGATGACCTCACCATCCCCGAAAACGACGATTCACTTTCGGACGACGATTTCAGCCTCCCCGATGTCGACGACAACACCGCGGGCAACGAAGCGGGCGATGACCTCACCATCCCCGAAAACGACGACTTGCTTTCAAACGACGACTTCAACCTTCCCGATGTCGACGACAACACCGCGGGCGATGCGACTAGCGAAGACCTTAATCTTCCCGAGACGGATGATTCGCTTTCAAACGACGATTTCAACCTTCCCGATATGGACGAAGGAAGTGGCATTGTCGCGGACAACGAAGCGGGCGATGACCTCACTCTTCCCGAAAACGACGATTCGCTTTCAGACGACGATTTCAACCTTCCCGAGATGGACGACAACACCGCGAACAATGAAGCGGGCAAAGACCTCACTCTTCCCGAGACGGATGATTCGCTTTCAAACGACGACTTCAATCTTCCCGATATGGATGAAGGAAGCGGCATTATCGCGGGCAACGAAGCGGGCGATGACCTCACTCTTCCCGAGAACGACGACTCACTTTCAGATGACGATTTCAGCCTTCCCGATATGGATGAAGGAAGCGGCATTGTCGCGGACAACGAAGCGGGCGATGACCTCACTCTTCCCGAGAACGACGACTCGCTTTCAAACGACGATTTCAACCTTCCCGATGTCGACGACAACACCGCTGGCGATGCGACTAGCGAAGACCTTAATCTTCCCGAGAACGACGACTCACTTTCAAACGACGAATTCAACCTTCCCGAGATGGACGACAACACCGCGGACAACGAAGCGGGCGATGACCTCACCATCCCCGAGAGCGACGATTCACTTTCAAACGACGATTTCAGCCTCCCCGATGTCGACGACAACACCGCGAACAATGAAGCGGGCAAAGACCTCACTCTTCCCGAGACGGATGATTCGCTTTCAAACGACGAATTCAACCTTCCCGATATGGACGAAGGAAGCGGCATTGTCGCGGGCAACGAAGCGGGCAAAGACCTCACTCTTCCCGAGACGGATGATTCGCTTTCAAACGACGACTTCAACCTTCCCGATATGGACGAAGGAAACGGCATAACGGCGGACAGCGGGGCGGGCAACGATTTTGACGTTCCGGATTTTGACGGGAACGGAAAGACGGACGAGCCGGAGTCGCAGGACTTCTCTATGCCGGACTTTGACGACGCGAAGGAGAATTCAGGAAGCGGGCTGTTCGACTTCCCCGATTTCGACAACATGGACGGAAACGGAAAATCGGATGAGGAGACGACGTTCAGCCAGAGCGGGAGCAGCTCTTCGGAGGCGACGATGGACGACCCGTTCAGCGACATCGGCTTCTCCGACTTGTACGACAAGAACGGGCAGGATTCCGCGCAGGGAGAGAGCGACGACGATTTTGACGACGACGAAGGGCACTCGAAGGCGCCCCTTATCATCTGCATAATCATTTTCATAATCTGCCTTCTTCTGACGCTGTTCCTTCTTTTCATATTCCCGTCGAAGTACAACATACTCGGGCGGCAGAGCGAAAAGAACGAGACGAACACGACGAACACGACGAACATCACGAACATCAGCGGCGAGAACGGCTCCAAAAATGCGGAGAGCGAGGCGGCAAAACAGGAAGCTGCGGAGCCGGCGCAAAAGTACGTTCAGGCAGCCGAGAAAAATGTTCCGGAGCCGAAAACCGATTTCGACGAACCTTCCGACAAAAAGCAGGACGACGGAGCAATCGGCGCCGAGGACGAGGACAAAATAATAATCGAATCGGACGCGTCGAAAGTTGTTCCGAGCGAGAAAACGGCACCGCAGGCGCAGGAGGACAAAATTGTAATCGCCCCAGACGCGTCGAAGGTCGTCCCCGTTTCGAAACCCGAGCTGACGATAAAGAAAGAGGACATAAAACATCATGTGAAATGGGGCGACACTCTGTGGGATATTTCGGAAACGTACTACAAAAATCCGTGGAGATACCCGAGAATCGCGAGCCACAACAACATAAGGAACCCCGACCTTATCTATTCAGGCTCGAATATCATGATTCCCTACGAATGATGAATCCATCCGGGATTCCGGCAGACGGAATCCCGGCCATCAGACCTGTTCGACAACTTCGTTACCGGGCAGGTTTATTTTTTTTCAGCACATGGCAAAAATCTTATTACGAAAACAAAAGAAAAACGCACTGCTCGCGCTCGCCGCGCTGTTCATGATGCACGCCGCATTATCGTTCGCGTCATGCGGGAGCGGAAAGGCAGATGCGAGGAACAAATCGGACGAGGCTTTCTTTGCGGGGCTTCAGGCGGCGGACGAGGACGAAATCACGAAGGCGATAACGCTGCTCGTACAGGCGCGCGACAGCAAGGACACGACGCCGATAATCGCGAAGCGGAGCGCGGAGACGCTCGTCCTTTTGGGGAACATCACGCAGAAAAACCAGGCGGCGCAGATTCTGGCGGAACGTTTCGGCGACGAGCAAAAACTCATCGCGGCAAGGGAGCTGTTCAGGCAGGAGGAATTCGCGACGATACTTCTCCTCACCGACAGCATCAGCATAAAAGACGCGCCGAACGAGCTTGTGAAAATCCGCCTCGACTCGATGCTCGAAAAGAACGACAGCCGCTTCGACAAGGAATATTTCGACTGGATTGTCTCGCGCCCGATGACGGCGGAACACATGCAGTTCTATTCGAAATACATCGCGCGGAAAATGGACGAATTCAAGGAGAAGCAGCAGGAAGCGCTCGAAAAATTCGTCGTAGAATTCAAGCAGAAGATTGCGGAGCAGAACGACGGGAGCGAAATGGACAAGTCGACGATTCCCGAGACAGTCGGCGGGCTTGAAATCGGAAAAATCGACTTTTCCGTGACGGACGAGCAGATGCTGATTGACTTGCGCGCGAACGTCTTCCGGAAGAAATACAAGGAGGCGTACGCCTCCGCGCACGGAATCATCGAAATGTACGAGCGCAGGCGAATCGACGAGCACGGGCTGGACGCGGACTTCACGAAATTCCATCTCGAAATCGAGGAGCAGGTTCTTTCCGACATCGGAAAAGCCGCGCTTTACGGGGCGGACAACTTCGGGGAGGCGGCGACGATACTGGACTCGCTCGCGCTGAACCTTTCCGAGGAAAAATCGTTCTACGCGCACTTCTATGCGGCGCGGATTTACGAGAAGACGAAAAAATGGAAGAAAGCCGAGGACAGGTACCTTGCCGCAATGGAATCGGCAGCCGACGAGCAGAAATTCGACAACGCGCTCTGGTACATGCTTTCGTCGAAGATGAAGAATTCGAAGGGCGAATTCATGAAATCGCTCGGAAAATTCGGAAAACACATAAAAAACCCGGAATATTTCGACGATATTTTCGAGTCGCTCGCGCTCACGCTCCTCAGCGACGGCGATTACCAGGATTTTTACGACGTCTGGAAGAATTCCGGCGCGCATTTCTCCGACGGGGAGGCGGCGCGGTTCGCATACATTTCGGGAAGGCTGCTCGAAGAAAAGCTCGCGCACGACGATTCGGCGACGGCAGACGACGCGTACCGTGCCGTGCTCGAAAAGAACGGCGACATGTATTACAAAGTCTGCGCAATCGAGCGGCTGAACATAACGGACGAGGAGGAACTGTCGCGGATTCTGCTGCGCCCCTCCCCCGCCGGAACGGAAAGCGAACCGGCAGGAAAAGCGGACGCGCTTCTTGACGGATACGCGGAATTCGGATTCCCGCAGCGCGTCTACGCGGAATGGCTTTTGAACAGGGATTCGCTTTCGGTGAAATCGTCGATGAACGCGAGCCGATTCCTCTTCAACTGCGGGCTTCACGCACCGGAATACGACACGCAGAGCCTCAGAATCGCGAGCAGGACAGTCGCGGCGCTGGACGGCGGATTCACGAAGGAGATGATGGAGCTTGTCTACCCGAGATTCTTTTCCGGGGAGATTGCCGAAGCGTGCGCAGAAAACAAAATCGAGCAGCGGCTGCTGTTCGCGCTCGTGAGGACGGAAAGCTTCTTCGATTCATCGATTACGAGCGTCGCTGGCGCAACGGGGCTCACGCAGCTCATGGAATCGACGGCGGGCGACGAGGCGAGAAAGCTGAAGCTCGGGGACGACTACGACATACTCGACCCCAAGACGAATTTGCGCATGGGCGCGCATTACCTCGCGTCGCTCATCTCGCGCGTCGACGGGAACATCCCGGTCCTCGCGCTTTTCGCGTACAACGGCGGGCTTACGAACGTCCGCAAATGGATAAAATCGTCCAAGAAATCGTGGGCAAAACTCAAAAAGCTGAGCCACGAGCCGGCGGGAATCAGCATGGACCTTTTCCTCGAGACGGTTCCGTTTTCCGAGACGCGCGGATACGGACGGAAGCTTGTCGCGGCGGCGGCAATGTACGGCTGGATTTACGAAGGGCGGAATCCCGGCGATACCGTCAGAGAGATTCTATACGCTCAATAATCCGCGCCATGTTCTCCATCTTCGAGAGGGGGAGCATCTTTACCGTAACGTCGCAGATGGAGGAATAAATCGCCCGCCGCTCCTCGTAGAACGAATGGAACGACCGCCGCACTTCGTCTATGGTGGAAGGATTCTCCCGTGCGATGTACGCGGGCATTCCCTCCATCTTTCCGTCAGGAAGGATTTTTATCTCCTTGATGATTCTGTCGCAGGCAACGGTCTCGTCGGAATCGAGGAACACGAACGTCCCAACTCCGCGAAGATAGCCCACCGCCTTGTCGTTCATGCAGATTCCGCCGCCCGTCGAGACGACGAAAAACCCCTGCCGTCCCGCGATTACGTTGCACGCGTCGCTTTCCGCCTTGAGGAACGCTTCCTTCCCGAAATCGGAATAAATCTCGCGCGGAGTCATCCCTGTCATCTCGACGACAAGGTCGTCCGTATCAAAAAAATCGCATCCGTAATGAGCGGAAAGCAGCCTTCCCTGCGTTGTCTTCCCGCAATGCTTTATTCCCATCAATATGACGTTTTTCATAGCACCGATTATAAATTTTTTATATGATTTTTCCATGAACATTTACATCCTGTTTGCGCTGTGCTTCCTGCCAGTCATCGCGCTTTTCGCAATTTTCTCGATTGTCACGAAAGACCATCCCGTGTTCCGGTACGCGATATCATGTGCGTTCGGAATCGCGACAGTCGCGCCTGCTTCGTTCATCCAATTCCTGACGCTCAAGATTCCGACGTTCAGCTCGCCGTCGTTCTTCTCGATACTTATCACCGCGATACTGTTCAACGGCTTCATCGAGGAATCGTTCAAGCTGGCGTTCATACTGCTGATTCCGAAAAAGCGGATGACGCTGCAATCGTTTCTCTGCGCGTCGATTCTGCTCGGCTGCGCGTCCGGAAGCCTTGAGACTGCGATATACCTGATGAACAGCCTGCAGAAAATCGCCCTCATTCCAGGAACAGAACACGCGCTCAGGATGATTTTCACGAGGATGTTCTCCGCACAGGCGATACACGCGTTCTGCGCGGGGCTTTCCGGCATTTTCGTCTGGAGCTGCCAGAAGGAAATTCACCACCTGATAATCGTCATAATCGCGATTACGATGCACGGGCTTTACAATTTCTTCATCGCGTTCTCGCAGGAATTCAGATGGTTCGCGATGATTGCGATTCTGCTCGCCGCGATAGAATGCAGGATTTGGTACAAAACGGTAAAAAATGAAGAAATTTCGCAAAATTCTCAAAAACTGCTTGACATAACAAATTGAAAACTGTATTCTATTCAAACAATACGACGCTGGGTAGAGCAGTTGGCAGCTCGTCGGGCTCATAACCCGGAGGCCGGAGGTTCGAGTCCTTCCCCAGCTATACGGGCTGATTGAATCAGCCCACTTTTTCTTTTTGGAGCGATGGCAGAGAGGTCGATTGCACCGGTCTTGAAAACCGGCATACCGCAAGGTATCGTGGGTTCAAATCCTACTCGCTCCGCCTTCATTTTGTTTGAGATTGTAGCTCAGCTGGATTAGAGCGCCACCCTGCGGAGGTGGAGGTCGCACGTTCGAATCGTGTCAGTCTCACTTGAGTCGGGAACTTCACAAAACATCCTTCAAAACCCTGCGAGAGCCGGAAGGCAGCAACAGTATGAAGACCTTGTTTGTGCTGGAGTATTCCCGGCTCTTTTTTTGCACAGTGGATTCAGCATGACATTTTCTGACAGCACCCGGCATTCAGCCAAGAAAAACTGCTAGACAGGAAGACCGGCGCAAGGACTGCGGAGATTCTGTACTAGCGCGGGGATAAGTTCAGAATGGGAAAAAACTCTCCGCGCGGTTCTCGCTTCTTTTATACAGGGAAAAGTAAGAGTGCCACTTGCATGACAACTTCTGCCTCTTTGCCCGCACCTACAGAATGTATGTCATTCTTCAAATTCCAGAATACTGCCGGACACTTTCCATTTTCTGTAGGTTGCAGAATCAGAGCTGTTCAAAGAGTTCATATCATTTAAAATACTGCTGACACTTGTGTATTTTGAACTGCCGGAAGACGGACTTCCATCCTGACAAGCCTGGCCAGGATTATAGTAGTAGCATTTTGAAAGAGTACATCTATTTTTTAGATATCCAAAAATACCTCCCGCTTTGTTGTTTTTGGCTGTGATTGTGCCTGATGAATAACAGTTGTTTATTTTTGGAGCCCAAGTCTCATTGTCAGCAGTTGGACCACCTGCAATTCCACCGACGCTACCTTCAAAATTAAAGTAGTCTCTAGTAGCCGTAATATTACCATTGTTACCGCAGTTTTCTATAAGACTGCCAGAATTATCCGGTCCATACATTGTAGTTACGCCAACAATACCTCCACAGGCTTTTACTCCACTTATATTTCCCTTATTTATGCAGTTTCGTATAACACAGACTCTGGCACTTCCTGCAATGCCGCCAATATAGCTTCCGTTATCAGCAATAATTGAACTTGTATTCACACAGTCAAGAATATAGCAGTTTCTTTCACATTTCTGTCCAGAAATACAAGACCCCTCTGCATCTCCAATAATTCCACCAATACCGTATTGCGAAGAGCTTCCGAGTGTTACAGACACACTGCTGGAACAGTTTTTTATAATGCAGGCTTCTGCATGACCTATAACACCGCCAGCATAATTAGCATTTACATTAAGCGTACCCTCAAGGTTTAAATTCTGAATGGTTGCGTTTTTAGCGCCGCTGAATATGCCGGAATACTTCTGCGTGAAAGAAACATTGTCGTAAGTAATGGTTTTGTTATTTCCTTCAAAAATACCACCAGTAAATAGTTTATTAGTATTGTATTCACCAACAGGCGTAAATGACGAGTCAAGCGTTACATCATTTAAAAGGATTAAAGTAACTCCAGTAAGCTCATTGCCATCGTCCACCCATTCTGCAACCTTCTCAAAGTCATCCATTGTTGCCAGACCTGCAGTGTCACCGACAGCAGGAACAGTCGTGAATTGAGTCGCAGGTTTATATTTATACATTTTTCCGTCGAAAGCAATATAGTATTTGGTACTTCCATTCGGTACTACTTCAAATTTTCCCACCTCATCCGCAAGAGTAACGCCGCTTTCAGCTTCCAGCACCGTAGTTCCGTCAGTGTATTTTTCCGGAGTGATTATTATGACATAAGATTCGTAAGTGAGTTCATCCGTAGTGAGTTCATCCGTAATCTTTATCGTTTTCCCGCTTTCAAGATAAACATCGTTCTTTCCAGTGCCGGAAGCATTTGTCACACCGTACGGAATATATGCGCTTCCGCCCATGTTGAATGAGCCGGCATTGTAGACGGCTCCTCCCGAAGCCGCACTGTTTCCGCTTATTGTTGCGCTTCCCTCCATGACAAGTTTTGCCGAAGGACTCAAGTAGACTCCGCCTCCTTTCTCTGTCGCCGTGTTCTCCGTGATTTTTGCGCCGTCCAAAAGCTTTACCGTTCCGTTGTCTACTGCAAGACCACCGCCATAGGAAAAATTTCCGCCCGTAATCGTCAGGCCTTCAACCGTAACCTCAAGACCCGACTTGTTCACGGTCAGAACCGTCCCGGAGCCGTTTCCGTTGAGTTTCGCGCTGCTTGATGCCGCGCCGCTTTCCTTGTAGCCCGCAAGCGTAAATGCAGTTACCGATGAAGGAACTTTTGAGGAAAGTATCTGCTGGTTTCCGACGACGTTTCCGTCGATTGTAATCACGTTGCTCTCCGCATTCAATACGGAAAGGGCGTCCTCAATCGTGGCGAAAGGTTTTGACTTTGAGCCTGTCGCGGTTCCCGTAAAGCTGTCGGCGGCCGCGCAGACTTTCCGGCTGGAATCAGTTCCCTTGCTTGCCACATAAACCGGAGCGTCGAGCAGCAGGAATTTTTTGTCACCGCTGACCTTCCATTCCCAGCCGTCCTCGGAGAATGCGAAGAAATTCTTATAGCCGCTGATGTCGCCGACGTTCGTTCCGTCGGCCTTCACCGCTGCCGTTCCGCGCTTCCACTCAGGCGGCGTGATTGTGGCGACAACGCCATTGGCGGCTTCAGGAGGATTAAGGATGCCGTCCACGATAATTTCCCCTGCTGAATTGACATCGGCCTTTGCAAAATAGACGTCGTTCTTGCCACTGCCTTTTTCCGTGCCGCTTCCGCTGGCGACTCCATAGGGAATGTACGCCGCGCCGCTCAGACAGAGCCTGCCGTCGTTCTTCACGCTGACGGCTCCGCCATAGGAGGCCGCATTGTTCTTTATGACTCCGCCGCTGATGCCCGCCGTGGAATTCCACACACGTATTCCGGCTCCGTCGGAGGTTGCGGAATTTCCGCTTATCTCTACGTCGTCTTTAAGTTCTAGGTCAGCAAAATCAATCATACCGATTCCGCCGCCTTCCTTTGCAGAGCACCCCTTGATTGACGCGCTTTCCGAAAGCTCGATGCGGCAGCGCTTGCTTTCCTTGCCGTTCGCCAGGATGCCGCCGCCCCACCATCCGCCGCTACGAGTCGTTTTGCAGTTTTCTATTGACGAAGTTCCACTCATCTCAAGCGTTGCCGCATAAGAGTCGGTTGAATAAACAGCGATTCCACCGCCTTCACTGTAGGCTTCATTCTTGCTTACTTTTGCGTCGTCCTTCAGCGCAAGGCGGCCGCCTTTTATATAAACCCCGCCCCCGTTTTTTGACGGCGCCTTGTTTTCCGTGACAAGACAGCCCTGGGCGAGGGTCAGGCTTGCGTTCTCGACGGCGACATAGATTCCGCCGCCGTCGTTTGAGGATGCTTTTCCGCCGGTAATCGTGAGGTTCTCTATGGTGACGGGGACAGCCGTCCTTATCGTGAGCGCCGTCCCCTCATTGTTCCCGTTGATTTTGTCCGTGCTGCTCCCCGTCCTTCCCTGAATCGTAATCGAGCTCGCGTTTGCCGTGGTCACGGACGCGGGGATTTCCTGCGCGCCCGTAAGCTCCCCGTCGACGAGTATCGTGTAGTCGGTATCTTTATCAAGGAGCGCATTCATCGCACGGGCAACCGATTTGTACGGCTCCGCGCGCGACCCCGTCTCCTTGCTGTCCGATTTTTTCGACGACACGTAAATCCTCGAAAGCGCGAACTTATCGACGAGCGTTTTTGTTATCACGCATTCCCCGTCCGTGGTGATGTACGCCGACGAGCCGAACCACGAATCCGTCACGAGAGCGCCGAAAAACAGAACGGACTCGCGGAATTCGTAGAGGAGGACATCATTCGCGTCGTAGAAGCTGAACGTATACGTTCCGGCAGGAACATCTTCGGACTCGGACTTCCATGTTATCGTTCCGCCGGAAACGGCAACATTCTTGGAATACCCTTCCCCGCTTATTTCGCACGATTTTATGCTTTCAGAAACGCCGCTATCAATCCCAATTGTAAGATTCACTTTCCCGCTTTCCGAAACGGCGCATGGCTTTACGGTTATGTCCTCAACGAGCGCGTCGCCCGGACGAAGCGTTACGGTACAGTTCCCGGAAACGACCTCGATTCCGGACACCGTCCCCGTCGCCGTAATCGTGTACTCAGTCCCGCCCTCAACAACCGCAAGGTCCTCGAACGAGAACGAGAGATTTTCCGCATCGACTTCCGCCTCGTACGGACTCCCCCCGTCCGAGGCCTCCACGGAATACGAGACGCCGTTCAGAGATGGAAGCGCAGTCCGCGCGGCACTGCTCCGGAGAGCGCCCGGCGCCGCCCCCGAAATCTCCACGCTCCCGCTCACGGAAGCCGTCAGCGCCGGCTCGACGAAGTTTCTCTCCGCAGAAGGTTCCTCATCCCCAAAAAGCGAGCACGACACCGCAACTAATGAAATGACGGCAGCCGCAAACATGCTGAACAATTTCCGGAACGCTCTCATAATCGATTTTCCCCTTTTTTTAATGGAAGCCAACACAACCCCCGCCACATTCTAACACACCGCACCAAAAACGGCTCCCCGCCACGAAATTATTCGCCGCATTGTATGGAAGTGCGATTCGAGTTTCGCAACAAAAGAACCGGGCGGAAAAAACATTTCTGAACATCCACAATAAGGCGGAGCAAAAACGCAGGAACATCGTTCCCATTAGAACAGGAACGACGTTCCCATTAGAACAGGAACGACGTTCCCATTAGAGCAGGAACGACATTCCCATTAGAACAGGAACGACGTTCCCATTAGAACAGGAACGACGTTCCCATTAGAGCAGGAACGACATTCCCATTAGAACAGGAACGACGTTCCCATTAGAGCAGGAATGCCGTTCCCATTAGAGCAGGAACATCGTTCCCATTAGAACGGGAATGCCACTTCCATTAGAGCAGGGCCGAATTACAAAAATAGCAAAACTCGACATTCGGCCCAGAAATTGTTCTGCAAGCGACGACGATTTTTACAGACAGAAACGGAAAAGAAGAGTATCCTTTTTGTGTTACGGTTATTAGAAATAATTACAGGAAAATGGAATCGGGGAAAAACTGTTCCGCCGATTATAATAAAACCAACAAGGAGTTTACCATGAAAAAAATCGCTTCATTGCTTTTGATTGCGGTCTTGGGCGCGGGACTTTTTGCCGCCTCGTTCAAGAAGGGGCAGACCGTTTACGTCTCAAAGGACGGAAAACTGACGGAGACGGAGAAATCGTCAAAATCGATTGGGGAAGTCGAGAAAGGAGATGTCGCCGTAGTCATCGAGTCGAAAAAGAAAAAGACAAACATAAAAATCGAGAGCCTCGGGATTTCCGGATGGTACGACACGAAAAGCCTGACGAAGAAGAAAATCGCGAAGAACACGTCCGTAGACATCAACGCCGACAACATCGCGCTTGCGGGAAAAGGCTCGGTTTCCGCGAAGGCAACGAAGAAAATCGAGCTTGATGCCGTCGCAGAGAATCCTCAGGAAGAAAAGAAAGACGAGGCGGCTGTTACGGCAGCGGAAAACGCGGCGGCAGAAAGCGCAAAGACTGAGTGACAATCTGATTCGCGAGAATCGAAAACGGTGGTTTTTTGCCACCGTTTTTTAGTTCAAAAAGGGAGAGGATATGAAAAACAAAAAAAGCATCGCACTATCCGCGGCAATCGGCGTCGCGGTGCTGGGAATCGTTGCGGGGCTGCGGTACGGCGGCGCGCTGACGTGGATGGAAAACAAATCCTACGACAGCCGCATGAAGCAGACGGCAGACAAATTCGAGGCGGACGACAACATCGCCGTAATCGTCCTCGACCAGGAAAGCATCGATTGGGCAAAAACGGAGCTTGGATGGAGCTACCCGTGGCCGCGCGAAAGCTACGCCAAGATGATTCGGTTCGTGAACAGGGGAAAAGCCGCGTCGATGGCGTTCGATATGATATATTCCGAGCCGTCCGTCTACGGGACAAAGGACGACGAGGAAATGGCCGACGCGAGCCGCGAATTCGGGAAAGTCGTGCAGACGGTTTTCTACCAGTCGAACGACACGCACGTCCCCGTTCTTCCGATTCCCGCGATAAGGGATTCCGCCGCAAAAATCGCGACGGTCGAAAGCCTCCTCGACGACGACGGCGTCGCGCGACGCTCCCGATTCCGCTCGTCATCGGACCTCAATGAGCCGTCGCTCACCGTCGCGGGGCTTGAGCTTTCCGACGAGATGCCGGAGCTTTCGTCGATTCCAAAAGCGCGCCACTCGAAAAAAGGCGAGAGCGAGGAAGGAATGTACGTCCGGTACGTCGGCGGGCTTGAGCGGTTCCACCCGTACAGCGCGAAGCAGATACTGATGAGCGAGATGGCGGCAGAGGAAGCGGAACGAAAGGGCATCCCATATGCGCCGGACGCGGAAAGCGACCTCGTGACGACGGAATCGTTTGAAGGCTCGCACGTCTTCTTCGGGCTGTACGCGCCGGGGCTTTTCGATATCTGCGCTACGCCGATGGGAACGAACTACCCTGGAATGGGCGTCCACATCTCGATGACAAACACGATTCTCACGGAAAGCTATCTTTCCGACACGGCGGAAGCTGTCTCATTCGCGATAATCGCGCTGATGGTCGCGGCGGGAATCCTCATCGCATCGGTCAACTCGCAGAAATCGAAATCGTTCGCGATAAAAATCGCCGTTTTCATCATTCTCGCGGCAGCATATTTCTGCGCGTCATACGCCGTTTTCATCGCGGGAACGATACTTCCCGTCGCCGCCCCGCTCCTCGCGTTCGGCCTTTCGTTCGCATCTGTCGTGACGAAGAACTATCTTACGGAAGGAAAGCAGAAGCGGTATCTCAAGACGGCGTTCAAGCAATATCTTTCGGCGGAAGTCATCGACAACCTCATCGACAATCCGGACGCGCTCAAGCTCGGCGGGGAGGAGCGCGAGATTACGGCGTTCTTCTCCGACGTTCAGGGATTCACCACGATTTCCGAGAGCCTGAACCCGACCGATTTGACGAACCTCCTCAACAAGTACCTCAACGCGATGACGGAAATCATCTTCAAGCACGGCGGGACAATCGACAAATACGAGGGCGACGCGATAATCGCATTCTGGAACGCGCCGACGACGCAGGCCGACCACGCGCGGCGCGCCGTCGAGGCCGCCCTCGAATGCCAGGAGAAGCTCGCGGAGATGCAGGAGGAGCTTTCCGCGGTCGCGGGAAAACCGTTCAAGCAGAGAATCGGGCTGAATTCGGGAAGAGCCGTCGTCGGAAACATGGGAAGCGATTACCGGTTCAACTACACGATGCTCGGCGACAGCGTGAACCTTGCCGCGCGCCTTGAGGGAATCAACAAGCAGTTCGGGACGTACACGATGTGCTCGAAGGCGACGATGGAAAGCGCGGTCGAGCACGGATGCACGCTCAGCTTCAGAAAGCTGTCGAACATCGCTGTTGTCGGAAAGAAGGAGGGCGTCGTCGTTTTCGAGCCGATGCAGAACGCGGAATTCGACAGGCGCAAGGACGATTTCGTGAATTTCGGGGTCGGGTACGACCTGTTCGTGAAGGGAGATTTTGCCGGAGCAATCGAAGTATTTGAGAAGACGAGGGACAAGGACCCCGCGGCGGACAAATATATCGAAAAATGCCGCGCCCTTATAAAAAATCCGCCCGAAAAATGGGACGGAATTCTCCGCGCGACAGAAAAATAACGCGCGAAAAAAAATCGGCACCAAAAGGCGAAACGCCCGACGATGCCGATTTTTTTTGCCCGCGGAACAGGTCTTGTTTACTCGCCGCAGCCGCCGCAGCCGCCGTCACAGCCGCATCCTTCCTCGCCGCCGCAACCGCCGCCGCACGAGCCGCAGCCGCCTCCACAGCCGCCGCCGATAAGCGGCTCAAGCTCCTGCTCGGTCGGGTCGCGCACGTCGACAACCTCGATGTCGAAATGGAGCTGCTTTCCGGCAAGCTCGTGGTTTCCGTCAACCGTTATGCCGTCATCGGAAATCTTCGTGACGCGGACCATAAACGCGCCCGTTCCTTCCGGCGTCTGCGCCTGGAACTGCTGACCCACCTCAATCGGGAAATCGGCATCGAACCTGTCACGGGAAATCGTCTGCACGAGGCTTTCGTCGTATTCACCGTATCCTTCGGCAGGCTCGACGACGACGTGCTTCTTCTCGCCGGCCTGCATTCCCGCCATCTGCTTCTCAAGCCCCGGAATGAGCGAGCCGACACCGTGCATGTATTCGAGCGGCTCTCCGTCCGGAGATGCGTCAATGAGAACGCCGTCCTTGTCCTTGAGCGTGTAGTTGATTTTTACCATTTTCGTTGCCGCAACCTGCATACTGATTCTCCTGTTCTTGATTAAACCTGTTCGGAAACCTCAATTCCAGAACAGGTCTATTTTCCAAAATGTGAGACACACTCTACATGATTGCGCGAGATTGCATAAGTCCCCGCGCGTTTTTTTCCGGCGTTTTCCCGCTTATTTCCCGAGAAGAACCTTGATGAGGTCGCGCCTGCCTGCCGCAATCAGCGCCTCCTTCACGAGCGGCGCGTTCTCCCGCCTGTTGAACTGGAGGAGAGCGCGCTGAAGCCTACGCTCGTGCCCGCCGCGCGGAACGTACACCTTCTCGAACGAGCCGTCGGCGTTCCGCTTCCGCGGGTTCAGCCCCGTCCAGTACATGCACGTCGAAAGGCTTCCTGGCGTCGGATAGAAATCCTGCACCTGGTCAGGAACGAATCCCGTCTTCTTCAGGTAGAGCGCGACCTCGATCGCGTCGTTCAAATCAGCGCCGGGATGGGAGCAGATGTAATACGGGACAAGATACTGCTTCTTCCCCTCCTCCTTGTTTATCCGCGCGTATTCAGCGGAAAAGCGCTCGTACACCTCGTGCGTCGATTTCCTCATCAGGCGAAGAACATTGTTCGACACGTGCTCCGGCGCGACTTTCAGCTGCCCGGAAATGTGGTGGCGCACAAGCTCGCGGAAGAACGTCCGGTCCTCGTCCATCATCAGATAGTCGAATCGGATACCCGAGCGGACAAAAACCTTCTTCACGCCGGGAAGCGCGCGCAGCTTCCGCAGAAGCTCGACGTATTCGGAGTGGTCGACGCGGACGTTGGCGCACGGGTTCGTCCCCATGCAGTCCTTGTTCTGGCAGGCGCCGCGCTCCTTCTGGTACGCGCACGCGTCCTTCCTGAAATTCGCGGACGGCCCGCCGACATCGTGGATATATCCCTTGAATTCGGGGTCCTTCGTCATCTGCACAGCCTCGCGCACGAGGCTTTCGTGGCTCCGCGACTGGATGCGCCGCCCCTGATGGAACGTTATCGCGCAGAACGAGCACGCCCCGAAACAGCCGCGGCAGCTTGTGAGGGAGAACTGAACCTCGCTGAGCGCGGGGACGCCCGTCTTTCCGTTCTCGGCGGGGGAATCATACATCGGATGCCATCGGCGCTGGAACGGAAGCTCGTACACCGCGTCGAATTCCTCCGTCGTAAGCGGAAGCGACGCCCGTTCCTGAACGACGAAGCGGGAATCGACCGGCTCGACGAGGACGTTTCCGTTCATCGCGTCCGTGTTCTGCTCCTGAATCAGGTACGACTCGGCGAATTTCCGCTTGCTCTCGTCGTCCTTCCCCGAAATCTCCGCGAACGAGGGAAGAATGATTGCCCCCTCGGGGATTTCCTCAGCCTTGCTCGTGTACCAGACCGTCCCGCGCACGCCCCGAATCTGCCTCACGGGAACGCCCGCGCGGAGCTTCTCCGCGATTTCGATTATCGAATGCTCGCCCATCCCGTACATCAGAAGGTCAGCCTTCGAGTCGAGGAGAATCGAGCGGCGGATTGTGTTCGACCAATAGTCGTAGTGGCTCGTGCGCCTCAGGCTCGCCTCTATTCCGCCAATCATGACGGCGACGCCCTTGTACGCCTGCCTGATTGCCGCGCAATACGCCATGACGGCACGGTCGGGACGGTGGCCGGCGACACCTCCGTGCGCGTAGACGTCCTCCGAGCGAGGCTTGTTGTTCGCCGTGTAGTTCGAGACCATCGAATCCATCGCCCCGCCCGAAACGAAGAAACCGAGCTTCGGGCGGCCGAATTCGCGGAACGATTCGACATTTTTCCAATCGGGCTGGGCGAGAAGCCCCACCGTAAAGCCGTGCGACTCAAGGAGCCTGCACAAAAGCGCGGCGGCAAAAGACGCATGGTCAACGTATGCGTCGCCCGATACAAACACGAAATCGACCTCGCCGATTCCCCTTTCTGCCAAATCCTGCCTGCAAACAGGAACGAAACTGCTAGACATACGATGATTCTATCGTTAAACGGGGCGAATGTGTCCCCTATTTGCGGACGAAGCCGATTTTTTTTATTACATTAAGTGCATGGACAGTTTAGATTTTGTTGAATTCAATGACGTGACGTTCACCTATCCCGCAGTCGAGGGGGACGTGGACGAGAACGGAGAGCAGATTGTACCCAAACCGATTTTCGAGCATTTCTCGGCATCGCTTCCAAAAGGGTTCGTGAGCCTTGTCGGACAGAACGGCTGCGGAAAATCGACGCTGATGCTCCTAGCATCAGGACGGCTCAAGCCGGATTCCGGGAACGTCTCGCTGCTCGGGAAGGACGTGTTTTCTTTGGGCGAGGAGGAAAAGAACCTTCTCGCGACGGTAATCTACCAGAACATGGAGTTCGAGACGGAGGATTCCGTGGAATCGCTCCTGTCGCAGGTGTACGCGGGAGGAAAATTCGCCGGAAAAGCCGTGGCGATTGGCGGCACAGGTGATTTGAAGGACGAGGCGATACGGGTGTTCGAGCTTGAAGGCGTCCTGAACCACGCGCTCACCCACCTCAGCAAGGGCGAAATCCAGCGCGTCCTGCTCGCGTTCTCCGTCCTCTACGGAAGCGAGTCGATTTTTATGGACGAGCCGATGTTCGCGATGGAGGAAGCGCAGAAGGAAAAATCGCTCGCGTACCTCAAGGAATTCGCGCGCAAGACGAACCGCACGATTTACATCGCGATGCACGAGCTTGATTTGACGAAGAAATTCGCCGAAAAAGTGCTCCTGTTCTACCCGAACCGCGACATGTCGCTCGGAACGCCGGACGAGGTTCTCACGGACGAGGAGCTTGAGAAAGCGTACGAGATTCCCGCCGCGCTCCTCAAGAAAAAGGAGGACATGACGCGGGAGCAGCTCGCCGCCGAATCAGCGATGATGCGATAAAAAAAATCGCCATGCCGAACGCGATGCAAAACCGCGCAGCATGGCGAAACAAATTCAGCCGTTTTTCGGGCGGAACCAAAAATTACCTGCGTTCCACCGACCCGTCGGAATGGGCTATGAAAACCGTCGGGCGGAGCTTCGTGAAGAAGCCGTTTTCGACGACGCCGGCGATTCTGCAAATCTCTTCCTCCATTTTGCGCGGGTCGACGGGAGAATCCCAGAGGCAGTCGAGAATCCAGTTCCCGTTGTCGGTGATGACGGGACCGCATTTTCTGACGCCCTCGCGGAGAACGCACCGCGCGCCGAGACGTACAAGCGCTTTCTCGACGGGAACGCGCGCCGCGCCGATTATCTCGACGGGAAGCGGAAATTTCGTGCCGAGCGTCGCGACAGATTTCGACTCGTCGGCGACGATTGCGTATGACGCGGAATTGTACGCGACGATTTTCTCAAGGAGCAGCGCGGCGCCGCCTCCCTTGATGAGGTTGTTCTCCCCGTCAATCTCGTCCGCGCCGTCGATTGAAAGGTCGAGCGAGCCGCCGATTGCGCTGTCGTTGAGCGTGAAGACCGGAATTCCCAGCTCGCGGCAGCAGTTGTCCGTCTGGAAGCTCGTAACGACCGCCTTTATGTCCGAAAGCGTCCCGTCGGCTATTCTTTCCGCAAGCCGCTTTACGGCGGGCAATGCGGTGCTTCCCGTCCCAAGACCGATTTTCATCCCGGAAAAAATCTTTCCGTCACAAATCAACGCGTCGATTGCGCTCCGCGCCGCCAAGATTTTCTGCTCATCCTTTGAAATTGCCATTCTCGTCTCCTAAAAAACTGTCCGGAATCCTCCGCGAAAAAGCGAATTCCCGGACGTGAAAGCGATTATACCCGCCCGCAAATTGTGTTTTCTTAAAAATGCGCGGGCACATCCCGAACTGATTTAATCGTCAAAGCTTTTCTCGTATGCCTTCCGGAAAATTCTCGCCTGCTCCTCGCCCTGGTAGCGCAGCATCGAAAGCCCGTTCGCGACACGGCACCCGGCGGCGGCGGCCCGCTTCATCACGGGCGTGACGTTCGGCTCGTAAACGATGTCGTAGAGAAGCTCGTTCCCCGTAAAATCGTAGAACCAAATCGGGTCGTTCGTCTCGTTCGGCTCGTCGGTCGAATTCATTCCCTTCGAGGTCGTCTGCACAATCAGGTCGGAATAGCTCTGAAGCTTCATGATGCAGTCCGAGCCGAGCCCGGAATAATTGAAGCCGACTTTTTCCGCAAGCTTCCGCGCCTTCACGCTCGTCCTGTTGAAAATGCACGCGTCGGCGCCCAGATTCTTGAGCGCGTAGACGATTGCCTTTGCCGCGCCGCCCGCGCCGATGACGGAAACCTTCATTCCGGAAAGGGAATCGCGCCCCGTGAATTCCTTTATCGCAAGCTCGAATCCGATGCAGTCGGTGTTGAACCCGAGCCATTTTCCGTCCTCGCGCACGACGGTGTTGCACGCGCCCATCTCTTGGACGCCCTTGTCCACGGAATCGAGAAGCGGGATTATCGTCTCCTTGTGCGGAACCGTCACGCTGAACCCGCAGACACCCATCGTGTTCGCGAATTCGAACGCCTCCTCGGCTTTCTCCGCCTTGAACGGAACGTAGACGGCGTTCATCTCGTTCTCCCCGAATATCGTGTTGTGGATTTTTGGCGACGACGTCGCGACAAGCGGGAATCCCGTTATCCCGAACAGGCGCGTCTCGCTGTCAATCGAGCGGAACCGGTAGAGAGACGAAAGCGATACGGGATCGACGTGCCCAAGCCCCTTCACGTTCTCCATAAGCTCGGCGGGAGAAGTGAACGAAAGATATGAATTGAACCGCTGCGCCAGAACCCGCGTCGGAAGCCCGAACGCGCTCATCGCGCAGATTATCTGCTCCGTCCCGGACAGCGCCGACGCCTCCTTGAACAAATCGGTGATGTCGGAAAGGCTTTTCGGCATGAACGCGATTTTCGGAATCTCGAACCCCGTCATGCGCATTTTCGAAAGCCGCTGGGCGATGTTCTTCACGGGGTTGTTCATGTCGTGGAACGAGCGGATTATCCTCGTCCCGAACGCGAGCGCGGCATCCTGAAGGCCGGGAACGATAAAATCGTCCTCGAAATCGACGTACGCGAAATTCTTCCGCTTGTCCTCGTCCGCGAACGCAAGCGCGCGGGCAAAAAGCATCGACCGGGACGCCTCGCCCTCCTCGTATTTTCCGCCGTCCGCCACGCGCCGGATTGTCAGAAGGCACGGAACCTTCACCAATGACGGAAAGTCGCGGATGTTCAGCCGCTCGTCCTCCTCAAGGCAGTCGGCCCGCAGCTCCACCATGTCGATGTAGCGTATGTACTCCTCCGCGATGCGGACGTCCTCGTCAATCGTCTTTCCTGTAAGGCAAAGGCACACCAACGGTTTTCTCATATTTTCCTCCATACAAATATGGCTTTTTGCAAAATCAGCGCTTTCCCTGCGGCGGGACGAGCAGTTTTATGCGGACGCTTTTTATGCGGCGCATCTCCATCTCCTCCACAGTGTACGTTATCCCGTCGCGCACGATTGACTGCTTGACTTCCGGAAGCGCGTCCACGTTCTCAAGAACCCAGCCGGCAACCGTGTCATAGTTCTCGGACTCCATGTCGAGGTCGAGGATTTCGTTCACGTCGTCCATCTTCACGTCCCCGGGAACTATGTACTCGACGGGAGATACGGGGCGGATTCTGAATTCGGCGGCGGTTTCCGGAGAATCCTCGTGGACGCTCCTGCCGAACACGGCGCGCATGATGTCGTCCATCGTCACGATTCCGATGTTCGAGCCGTTCTCGTCGATTGCCACGGCGAAATTCGTCTGCTCCTTCTTGAATTTTGCCAGAAGCTCCGTCGCCATAAGCGTCTCGGGGACGTAAATCACGGGGCGGATGACCTTCGTCATGAAATTCGGCGAATCCTTGTAGCGCGACTTTATCAGAAGATGCTTGTAGTAGACCATTCCCTTCACGTTGTCGAATTCCCCGTCGCAAACGGGAATTCTCGAATAGCCCGTCTCCGCGAAAATCTTGACGACCTCATCGAACGTCGCGTCGCTCGGGATAAATTTGACGAGCGAGCGGTGGCGCATTATGTCGTGGATGTGCAGGTCGGTGAAATCGAAAATGTTGTAGAGCATCTTCTTCTCGTTGTGTTCGAGCGTTCCCTCCGTCTCGCCGACCTCGAAAAGCGATTTCAGCTCCTCCTCCGTGATGAGGTTCTTGTCGTCCTTCCACAGCGCGTTCAGGACGAACGTGAGCGAGTCCGTTATCTTCGCGAAAATCCACACGAGCGGAAAAAGAATTTTCTCAAGGAGAATGAGCGGGCCGGCAAAAATCGAGGCGGCTTTTATGGGATAGACGGCGGCGAACGTCTTCGGCGTTATCTCCCCGAAAATGATGAGGATGAACACCATCACGAACGTCGCGACGGCGCTTCCCGCCTCGCCCGCTATTTTTATCGCGACAGTCGCGGCAAGCCCCGACGCGAGCGACGTTATGAAATTTATTCCTATGAGGATGAGCGAAAGGAGCTTGTTCATGTCCTTTTTGAGGAACGAAATTTTCTTTGCCGGCGTCGATTTTTTCGCGGGGTCGTCGCTTTTGAGCATCTGCCGAAGCGTCATCCGCGTAATCGAAAGGAATGCCGTCTCGCTCGAAGCGAAAAACGCCACGATTGCGACGAGGATGAGAACGGCAACGGAAGGAAGAATCACGTCAGTCAGCAACGTCAGCATTCTCGTCCTCCTGCTCGTCGTTGAAATTCTTCACGCAGCGCACCTTCGAAATGCGGAGCCCCTCGATTTTCTCGACCTCAAAAACGTATCCCGAAACTTCCACTGAATCGCCGACAATCGCCATGCGGTCGAGCTTCTCCAGGATGAATCCGGCTATCGTCTCGTTCATATTCGAATCGAGCTTTATGCGCAGCCGCTCCTCAAGGTCGATAAGCCGCGTCGAACCGTCGAGCACGGTGTCGTCGAAGTTCTCGATATTCTCGGACTGAACGGAAGTCGCCCAGCCTTTTTTCTCGAAATCGTCGGAAATGCCGCCGAAAATCTCGCGCGCGATGTCCTCGCTCGTGAGGATTCCGTCCGTTCCGGAATATTCGTCGATGACAATGGCGAAATTCTGCTTCTGCTCGTGGAGGAGCTTCTGGATTTGGCTCATCTTTATCGTGCCGGGAATGAAAATCGGCGGGCGCATCACCGACTCCACGCGGAAATCCTCGCGCTGCCCGGAATAGAAAAGCAAGTCCTTCACGTACAGGACGCCGACGATATTGTCCAAATCGCCGCGATAGACGGGAAAGCGCGAAAGGCGGCGCCTCTCCGACAGCATGATGATGTCGCGGAACGAAATGTCCTCCGTTATCCCGATTATGTTCCTGCGAGGAATCATTATGTCGACGGCAGCGAGATCGGAAAACCGGAAAACGCGGCTCATCATCTTCTTTTCGTCCGTCTCAAGCACGCCTTCCTCGCCGCCGACATCGATGAACGTCTTGATTTCGTCCTCGGTGAACGAGACGTTCGTGCGGCGCGTGTCGATTCCGAAAAGCCGGAGAATTTTCCTCGATATGAAAGTGAAGAAGATGACGAGCGGCCGCAAAAGCCAGAAGAAAAATGTCACGAAGCCGGAAAGCCCGAACGCGACGCCCTCGGGATGGCGCGTCGAGACGCTTTTCGGGGTTATCTCGCCGAATATGAGGAGAAGAACCGTCGAGATTGCGGTGGCGATTCCGAGTCCCTTCGCACCGAACAATTCGATAAAAACGGATGTGAGAACGACGGAAAGAGCGACATTCACGATTTCGTTCCCGACGAGGAGCATGTTCAGAAGCTCCTCCTTCTTGTCGAGCAGTTTTCCTGCGCGAATCGCTTTTTTGTCGCCCTTCTGCCTCAGAAAGTGGACGCGCAGCTTGTTCAGCGCGAGGAACGCGCTTTCGCTGGCGGAAAAAAGCAGCGAGAAAACGACGAATGTCGTCGCCGCAACAACAAGTATCGCAAGAGAAAGAATACTATTACCCGAAGGGTCGTCCATAAGTCTAAAAAAAATCCCCCAGATTTTTCTTCAATAAACCTGTTCGGAAAACTCAGTTCCAAAACAGGTTACCTTAAAATCCAATGTTCAAAAACATGCTATCTGCACGTTTTTGAGCTCGTCGACATGAGCGATAACGAAGCTATCGAACAGGTCTAATCAAACGAGAGGAATGCGCGGACGAATCCGCGAACCATCCAATCGCACCCCGGAACGGAGGATTTTACTCCGCCCCAAAGCAGTTTTCTATTGGTCGCTGTCGAGCTCGGCAGCAAGCGCGGAGTCGAGATGCTCGATTACGCTTGAGATAAGGGACGCGGATTCGCTTTGCGGAGCCGCGTCGAGGCTTTTCTTCAAAAGCTCCTTCGTACGGCCGCTGTCGCCGCCCAACGACATCAGCGACATTGCCGCCTGATAATACATCAGCTGCCTGTCGTTTATGTCGAGGACGGGATTCTCCGCGGCTGCCACGAACACGGCGCACACTTTTTCCGAATCCTGCCCCGCGGCAATTGCGTCGGCGTTCGCAATCGACATGACGTGCTTGGGAACGGCGCCCGACTTGTTTTTTGGGTCAAGCGCGACGACACGCTCGCTGAGCGGTTTCAGAAGCGCGCGGTACGGAAAATCCGTGTTGTCGAAGATTTCGTTTATCGCGTCGATTTTTGCATCGTCGCTTCCCTTCTCCGCGATTTTCAGAAGCGCGTCGAATTCATCGCTTTTCGCCACGGCTTCGTCCATCGTCTTGTTTATCTGCTCCTCGTCGTATATATCGACGACATCCTCGATTCTCGTGGATTCCGGATTCATGTTCGGGTCGAAATCCTCGCGTATGTCGAAGAAATTGAGCGCCGTTATGACGTATCCCTCGCCGGAAAGGACGAGCGTCGTCGGAAGGCTCCGGACGGCATACCGCTCGGCAACGTCCATCGCAGCGCCCGTCTCCTCGATTACCTTGTCGGCAGCCACCTTCTGCTCCGCGCTCGCGTCCGCCGCAAGATTCTCCGCGTCGAGGCGTTTCGAGAAATCGAGGTTCACGAAAACGAATTTCTTGGAGTATTTTCCGAGGAATTTCTCGCTTCTGAACGCGTTCTCGTCGAGTTTCGACGAAATCTCGTCGCTTTCCGACGTGAACGTGACGAAAACGTTCCGCCTGGACTTCGCGGCGATTTCCATCGCGTCGTCAAAATCGGAAAGCCACGAAGGCTTGTTCCCGCAGGAAAAAAGGAAGAGCGAGGAAGAGGCAAGAATCACTGTGAAAAGTTTCTTCATTATCATTCACCAAAAGCGCGGGCGGGAAAACAGCACGTTCCGCTGATTTTCCGCATACCCGCAAAAACAAAGAGAGGACGGAACGCCCGCAAAAACGGGCATCCCGTCCAGTCAGTTGTCAGCCGAAATAACGCACGCCGGCGCTGAACAAGTTCTGGCAAGAGTTTCCGCTCGGTTCTGAAAGCGGATTTCCTGCGATGTTCTTTATCAGCTCGGCGCTTGAGCCGCCCTCGCCGTTTCCGACGGTGCGCTCAGAGTGCCCCATCTTGCCGAGCACGCGCCCGTCGGGGCTTGTCAGACCCTCAATCGCGAACATCGAGCCGTTCGGGTTGTCCGGCTCGCAAAGAGTCGGATTTCCGTTCTCGTCGCAATACTGGCTGTACACCTGCCCGTTCTCGAAAAGCTTCTTCGCAAGAACGTCGTCGATTATGATGCGGCCCTCGCCGTGGCTTACGGGAACGTAATGCGGGCGCGGGTCAAGCACGGTCGAATCAAGCGCCCACGGAGACGACGCGCTCACCATCCTCGTGCGGACGACGCGCGAAATGTGGCGGTGAATCGTATTGTACGTGAGCGTCGGCATGTCGGCGGACGGCTCCATAATCTTTCCGAACGGAACAAGCCCCGTCTTGATGAGCGCCTGGAAGCCGTTGCAGATGCCGAGGATAAGTCCCTTCCGAGAATCGAGCAGCGCCGTAACGCCGTCGGCGATTCTCTTCTCGCGGATTACGTTCGCGATGAATTTTCCGGAACCGTCGGGTTCGTCACCCGCGCTGAATCCGCCCGCAAACGCGAGAATCTGCGCCTCATCGATTTCCTTTCGCAGGCCGACGAGGGAATTCTCCAAATCCTCCGCAGTCCTGTTCCTGAAAACGAAAATGCGCGAATCGGCTCCCGCGAGGTTGAACGCGCGTGCCATGTCGAATTCGCAGTTCGTGCCCGGGAAAACGGGAATTATCACGCGCGGCTTCGACTTCGCCTTGTCGAGCACGGTGAACGATTTTCTCGCCTCGGAAAGCGATTTGTGCTCCACCTTCGCGAACTCGGGAAGGTCGGCCGCATTCTCTTTTCCGGAAACGGGCGGATACACTTTCGCGAGCGTCGATTCCCACGCCTTCTCAAGGTCGCTGAGCGGGATGTCGACGAACGGGAGCGGGTTGAGCCCCGTCATCGCGAACGAGATTATCGGGTCCTTCTGCGTGTTTCCGATTTTCACGACCGTCGTGTTGACGAATTTGTCGTTCATGTCGAACTTCTCGTCATCGGTCTCGACGATTATCGCGCCGTAAAGCGGGGTGAACAAATCCGCGATGCAGTTCACGACGTTCTGATGGACGCCAGCCGCGGTGCAGCTCGACGGGATTGCGGTGAGCTGGCAGCCGACGCGGTTTCCGAACGCCATCTTGACGACAGCCTCCGCGATTCCGCCCGCCCCGACAGGATACATCGCCTTTATCTTTCCGGCTTTGTTCAGCTCGTAAAGCTCGTCCGTATTTTTCTTGAACGTATCCCAATCAGGCGCAAGCTCCTCGGAATACGGAACCTTGATGAGGAAAAGATGGTCGCCGCCCTTCTGGAACGCGCCCGAGCGGACGTTCTCCGCCTCGTCGTGCGCGACGGCAAAAGAAACGAGCGTATGCGGGACGTTGATATGCTCGAACGTTCCCGACATAGAATCCTTTCCGCCGATTGACGCGCATCCCATCTCGCGCTGCGCATCGACCGAGCCGAGGAGAGCCGCAGTCGGGTATCCCCATGTTTTCTCGTCAACGGCGCGCCCGAAGAATTCCTGATAGCTCATGCGCGCCGTCGTCGCCTTTCCGCCGATACAAGCGATTTTCGCGAGCGAGGAAAGGACGGCAGTCTGAGCGCCGTGCCACGGAGACCAGTTCGCCACGCGCGGGTCGAAGCCGTACGACATGAGGCTGACGGTAGAAGTCTCGCGCGGGGAGAGAACGGGAATCTTCGCGGCCATTCCGGCTTCGGGCGTTCCCTGATATTTTCCGCCGAACGGGAAAAGGACAGTCGACGCGCCGATAGAACCGTCAAAACGCTCGCACAGACCACGCTGAGAGCAGCACGCGAGGTCGGATATGTTGGCGACAAACGCGTCCCTAATCTGCTCGGCAGTCGGACGCTCGGAAGCGGAATCTCCCATCGCCGACGCGCACGGCCCGAGCACCTTCTCGACGGATTCGAGCGGACGGACGAGCGGGGACTCGCGCTGGGGTGCGGGGCTTTCGATTTCAGCCTTGGCGACATGCTCCGCGCCGGCAGAATCGAGGAACGTCCTGTCGAGGTCGACAATCGTCTTTCCGCGCCATTTCATTACGAGCCTGTTCGTGTCGGTGACAGTCGCGACGACAACCGCGTTGAGGTTCTCGTCGTTCGCGGCTTTTATAAACGAATCGACATCGCCCTTCCTGACGACGACCGCCATTCGTTCCTGCGACTCGGAAATCGCAAGCTCCGTTCCGTTGAGACCGTCGTATTTTTTGGGAACGGCATCGAGATTGATGTCGAGTCCCGGAGCAAGCTCGCCGACCGCGACTGAGACACCGCCCGCGCCGAAATCGTTGCAGCGGCGGATTATCTTTGACACCGCCGGATTCCTGAACAGCCGCTGGATTTTCCGTTCCTCGACCGCGTTTCCTTTCTGAACTTCGGCAGCCGCAGTCGTGACGGATTTCTCCGTGTGGACTTTTGAAGAGCCGGTCGCGCCGCCGATTCCGTCGCGTCCCGTTCCGCCGCCGACGAGGACGATTATGTCTCCCGCCTCAGGCTCCTCGCGCATAACCGTATCGACAGGAGCCGCCGCGATGACAGCGCCGAGCTCCATGCGTTTCGCGACGTATCCCGGATGGTAGATTTCCGCGACCTGCCCTGTCGTCAGGCCGATTTGGTTTCCGTATGAAGAGAATCCCTGCGCAGCCTCGCGGACAATCTTCATCTGCGGAAGTTTTCCGTGCATCGTCTCGGAAAGAGGAACGGTCGGGTCGCCCGCGCCCGTTATGCGCATCGACTGGTAAACCCATGAGCGGCCTGAAAGCGGGTCACGGATTGCGCCGCCGATACAAGTCGCCGCGCCGCCGAACGGCTCGATTTCGGTCGGATGGTTGTGCGTCTCGTTCTTGAACATCAAAAGCCACCGCTCCGTCGGCTCTCCCGTCGTGTAATGGACGTCGATGTAAATCGAGCACGCGTTGTTTTCCGCGGAAACTTCCATATCCTCGAGCATCCCGTGCTTTTTGAGATATTTTCCGCCGATTGTCGCCATATCCATGAGGGTGAGCGGCTTGTCCTTGCGCTTCTGGTATACGTCGGCGTGCATTTCCTCGTAATTTTTGAGGGACTGCTTGAGCAACTTCTGGTACGGTCCCTTCTCAATCTTTATGTCCTTGAGGATTGTGTTGAACGTAGTATGACGGCAATGGTCGGACCAATACGTGTCGAGGACGCGGACTTCCGTCTCGGTCGGATCGCGGCGCTCGCCCTTGAAATACTTCTGGAGGAATTCGATGTCCGCGAAATCCATCGCAAGCCCCATCCTCGTCCTGTATTCCTCAAGCTCCTTCTTGCCGAAGCTGATGAACCCGTCGACGGAAGGAATGTCGGCAGGAACATCCGCCTTCATTTCAAGCGTCTCGGGAATGCTCTCGTCCGTCAGGCGGGAGTCGACCGGATTTATCAGGTATTTCTGGATTTTCTCGACATCGCTCGCAGCGATTTCCCCGGAAAGGATGACGAGCTTGGCACAACGCACCCTCGGAGGTTTCGTTCCGACCGTCACGGAATTCTTGAGTGCCTCGCGCAGAAGCGAAAGACACTGCTCCGCGGAATCGGAACGCTGGTCGTACTGCCCGGGAAGGTATTCCCAGACAATCGCCGAATCTCCCGCCGGGATTTCGACTGTCTCGGAGACGACATCGCTCTGCGGCTCGGAAAAAATCCTCTTCGCGGCGACACGCGAAACATCGTCCGACGTGTTCTCAATATCGTAGCGGTTCAGGTAGCGGACCTTCGTTACGCCTGTGATTCCAAGAAATCCGGTGATTTCTGAGTAAATGCGGGCAGCCTCGGCATCAAAACCGGGCTTCCGTTCAACATAAATACGGTACATTCTCCCATTTTAATGAAACAATACGGATTTGTCAGTGCGCTTGCGCTTGCGGGTCTTTCTCTCGTTCCCAGTTCGGCTCGGTCGGAGCAAGCGTTCGCCGGCACGCGCGGGGGCGCGTACCTACCGGGGCGGGATTGGCGCGGGGATACGAAGATTTTCCTCGTTCTTAGTTCGCGCTTGCAATCGCTCTCTCGTTCTTAGTTCGCGCTTGCGGGTCTTTCTCTCGTTCTTGGTTCGGCTTGGTCGGAGCAAGCGTTCGCCGGCACGCGCGGGGGCGCGTACCTACCGGGGAGGGATTGGCGCGGGGGTGCGAAGATTTTCCTCGTTCTTGGTTCGCGCTTGCAATCGCTCTCTCGTTCTTGGTTCGGCTTGGCGGGAGCAAGCGTTCGCCGGCACGCGCGGGAGCGCGTACCTACCAGGGAGGGATTGGCGCGGGGGTGCGAAGATTTTCCTCGTTCTTAGTTCGGCTTGGCGGGAGCAAGCGTTCGCCGGCACGCGCGGGGCGCGTACCTACCGGGGCGGGATTGGCGGGGGTGCGAAGATTTTCCTCGTTCTGGGGTCGCGCTTGCGGGTCTTTCTCTCGTTCTTAGTTCGGCTTGGCGGGAGCAAGCGTTCGCCGGCACGCGCGGGGCGCGTACCTACCGGGGCGGGATTGGCGCGGGGGTTATTCGGTGAGGAGGGTTTCGCGGAAGTTTTTTGGGGGGCCTTGCCAGATGATGGTGCCGTTTCGGATGCAGATAATCGAATCGGCGAGGGTTCGGGCTTCGGATATGTCGTGGGTGACCATGATTCCGGTAAAGCCGAGCGATTTCTGGAGGGCGCGGATTTCGGCGGCGAGTTTTTTCCGCAGGGGGGCGTCGAGGGCGGAAAGCGGCTCGTCGAAGAGAATCAGCTCGGGATGGACGATAAGGGTGCGGGCAAGGGCAACGCGCTGCGCTTCCCCGCCGGAAAGCGTTTCTGGCATACGTTTTCCGAAGCCGGAAAGGTTGAACGACTCGAGGAATTCCTCGGCGCGGCGCCTTCCTTCCTTCCGCCCGATTCCCATGCAGCGGAGCCCGTATGAAACGTTGTCGGCGACGTCCATGTGCGGGAAAAGGTTCGATTTCTGGAACACCATACCGACGCCCCGTTTTGCGGGCGGAAGATTCGTCACGTCTTTTCCGCCGATTGCTATTCTCGTCTTTTTTCCGTCTCCGGCGCCTTTCGCGGAATTCCGCTCAAGCCCGGCGATAAGGCGCAGCAAAGTCGATTTTCCGCTTCCGCTCGGGCCGACGATGCACGTCATCGTCCCGCGCGCGCACGAGAACGAGGATTCGAGCCTGAAATTTCCGCAATCAAACGAGAGATTTTCCGCGACGAGGAACATTCCGCCGCCATTTCCGCCTGTCCGCATTTCTTCCATCAAATTATTCCTCCGCTCCGCTTCTTCGGATTGTTCCGCCGCGCGCCTTCAGCCAATTCGAAAGCGCAAACACGGCCATGCACATTCCGCCGAGCACGATTCCGCACGCGCACGACTCGTGATACCGGTACGAGCCCGCAAGCCGGTACGTGAAAAGCGAAAGCGTGTCGAAGTGCGGAACTGCCATGACGAGCGGAAGAGTCGCGTCTCCCGCGCTTATCGCAAAGCAAAAGCCTGCCGCGCTCATTATCCCGCGCCACGACGACGGAATGTAGATTTTCCGGACGAGGACGAACGGCGACGAGCTGAACACAAGCGCGGATTCGACAGTCTCCTGAGGAAGCCGCGAAAGCTCCGCGTAAATGCACCGGAAGGCGACGGGCCATCCCAGAAAAACCTGCGCGACGACAAGAAGCGCGGGATTTCCCCTGCGGACGGCGAGCGTGAGGAAAAAGCCGACGACGACGGACGAAAGCGCCATCGGAACCATCGGAAGGACGGACAAGACGGCGCTCTTTCCGCGGGAATCGACCGTCCTGACGAGGCTCGCGTACAAAAACGCGACAAGCGTCGAGCATATTCCCGTGAAGAGCGCGGCAAAAACCGTGTTCACGAGCGACGGGAAAAATCCTTTCATCGAAAAGACCCGCGCGAAAACGGAAAGCGTGAATTCTCCGCGCGACGAGGTGAGCGCGCTTACGGCAATCGAAAAAAGCGGCGCGAAAAAGAAGAGCGCGACGAGCAGAAAAAACGCGACTGCCAGCGGAAATTCCTGCGCGCGGATTTTTCCGCGACGGAACGTGCCGGAGACGAATGAGATTCCGCGGGAATTCGACTTTCTCGCCAGAAAAGCGTACGAGAAGACGACAAAAAGCGCGACGGACGTCTCGATTGCGGCGATTTTGTACGCGCGGGAAAAATCGAGCGACGCGCGCGCCGCCTTGAAAAGCTCGACTTCAAGCGTGGAGCTTCCGACGCGCCCGAAAAGAAGCACGATAAGGAAGCTGAAAAACGAATACAGGAAGACGAGCATCGACGACGAGACGACGGACGGAAGAAGCTGCCAGAAAGTCACCGTCCTGAAAACGCGGAATTCTCCCGCCCCGAGAAGTCGCGCTGCATCTGCCTGCGGGCGGGGAAGCGCCGACCACGAGTCGTGAACGCCCGACATCACAATCGGGAAGTTGTAGAATCCCTGCGCGACCACGATTCCCGCGAACGAATAAAGGAACGAGACAGGCGGGCGTTCAAGGGAGAATGCGGACATCAGGACCGTGTTCAGCGTTCCGGACATCCCGAAAAACGAAACGTAGCCGAGCGCAATCAAAAGCGGCGGGACGCAAAGCGGGACAGACGAAAGGGAAAGCAGGAACCGCCGCCCCCAAAAACGCCTGTTCGCAGTGAAAAAAGCGGCGGGAATTCCAACAGCAAGGGCAACAAGCGTCGAGCAGAATGCTTCGGCGACCGTAAAAGCGCCCGCCGACAGAAGCTGCTGGAAATCAGAAGAAAAAGTCACTTCCGTATGGCGGCGAACATATCGCTGACCGCATCTTTTACGGAAGCAGAATCGACGGAAAGCGTTTTGCCCGGAACGGCCGCCGCTTTTTTGTAGCAGTCGGGAAGGACGACGTTTCCGTTGACGGGATACATCCACTGCGTCAGCGGAAGAACAGCCTGCGCCTCCTCCGAAATGAGGAAATCCATGAACAGTTCCGCGCCCTTCCTGTTCTGCGCGCCGTTGAGGATTCCGGCCCCCTCGACCTGCATGTAATGCCCTTCATCGAAAACGAGCGCCTTGTAGTAATCGATTCCGTCGTACTCGAGGTTTGCGGCGGGGCTTGTCGTGTAGCTTATGACGAGCGGTGCTTCCCCGCTGGTGAAAAGGCCGTATCCGGCGCTCCATCCCGACGCCATGGTGAGGATGTTCGGCTTGAGCTTCGTCCAAAAATCGGTGAATGCATCGCCGTCACCAAAAACAGCGCGCGTCCACGCGACAAAGCCGAGCCCCGGCGTGCTCGTTTCCGGATCCATGAGGATGATTTTTCCTTTGTACGCCTCATCCGTCAAATCGCGGAGGGACTTCGGCTCCGGAACAGACGAGCGCGTGTCGAAAATCAGCGCAAAATGGCTCCAGTCATAGGGAACGAGTTTTTTTTCCGCGCCGAGAAGCGAGCGGAGCGCGATGTCGATTGAATCGATTCCCTTCGGCGAATATTCGGAAAGAATTCCGGCATCGGCAGCCTGCGACGACGTATTGTTGTCGATTCCGATTATCACATCCGCGTTCGGATTGTCCTTTTCGATTATCGCGCGGCTCATCGCCTGGACGGCATCCCCGCAATCGACGAAAGTGACCGTAAGCCCGGTCTTTTTCTTGAAAAGCTCGGCGAGCTTGGACGCAGGCCCCCATTCGCCGGCAAAACTGTCATACGTGTAGACGACAACCTCGCCTGAACGGGCAGATTCGGCTTTCCGCGTGCAGCCGAAAAACAACAACGATGATGAAACGATTGAAAAAAAAGCGACAAGAATTCTGTTCATGTCTTCCTCCGCCGGTATTATCCGGATCAGGTTGGAGCCTCAACTGAGGCTCTGCGGGTATAATCTCAGCCGACGGGAAGGAAAAGCTCCAACCGCGCCAAGCACCCCGGAATGACAGGAAGTATACCGAATTCGCGATTGCCAGCGCAATCAGAAAAAAAACATCCCGCGCACGAAGCTGCGGGATGCCTATACATCACACCTTGAACTGGTCAACCTGCTCGCCGATTTTCTGGATTGACGAATCCATCTGGCTCGCAATTGCGGAAAGAGCCGCGCCAGTCTCGTTTATCTTGCGCGCGCCCGCCGACATTTCCTCCATGCCGTCTTTTATGGAGAACGTCGCGTCCTGAAGCGTCTTGACTTCCATCAGAATCGCCTTGTTTCCCTCGGACATCTCGAACGAAGCCGTCTTAACCTCGTTCGACGTGTCGTTGACGGTTTGCAGCGCCACGGAAATCTGATGGGAACCGGCGTTCTGCTCCTCCATCGCGTTCGTGATTTCGCTGACGAGGTTGTTCGTCATGTTTATTCCGTTGCAAACCTCGCTGAACGCCTCGCCCGCAAGCTGCGACGCAAAGACGATTTCCTCGATTGTCGCCGTTATTCTCGAAAGCTGCGTTCCGATTGTCTGCGACTGGGAGCCGGAATCCTCGCTCAGCTTCCTGATTTCGTCCGCGACGACGGAGAATCCCTTTCCTGCCTCGCCCGCGTGCGCCGCCTCGATAGCAGCGTTCATCGCGAGCAGGTTCGTCTGTTCCGCGATTCCCGAAATGACGGCGTTCGCTTCCTGCAGCGCCTGGCTTTCCGTCTCGATTTCGGAAATCTTCGCGTTGACGTCGTTCTGCTTCTGAACGCCCGTCTGCGCCTTCTCCTCAAGCTCCTCAAAAGCCGCCGCCATTTTCTTGACGGAACCGTTCACCGAATTGATGTTCCCAATCATCTCCTCGACAGCCGCGCTCGCCTGCGACACGGAATACGCCTGCGACTCAATCATCTTGTTGAGCGACTCGATGTTCGACGCAATCTCGTTCACCGCGCCCGCCGTCTGATGGACGGAATCCGTCTGCCGAGTGACGTTCGAATTCATCGCGTCGATGTTCGCGATTATCTGCGTTATGGCAGCAGACGTGTCCGCCGTGCTGTCCGCGAGGAGCCTTCCCGCATCGACAAGGGAATCCTTAGACGACTTCATCGTAGAGACGATTGTATGGAGTTTTCCCGCGAACTGGTTGAATCCCTCGACGACACCGCCGATTTCGTTGTTCGTGTCGATTTCGATTCTCTTCGTGAGGTCGGCGTCGCCGGATGCGATTCCGCGAATTGTGTTCTCGACGACGGTAAGCGGCCTGAGCGAGAAGAAAAGAATCGAGGCGACAATCGAAATGATGAAGACGATTATGATGATTCCGCTCACGCCGAGAATTTTCGCGACGAGATTTGATGCGTGGTAGATTTTCGAGTCGTTGAGGAAGACGCCTACTTTCCACGGAGTGTACTGAATCGGGTCGAGGATGACGTACTGCCCTTTTCCAGCCCCGTTCTTTATCGAAATAGCCGAACGCTCCTTCTTCGTAAGCGCATCCGCAAATTTCTTCAAGTCGATTCCGTTCCTCTCCTTGATTTTCTCGAAATCGGCGATAAAAGCGGCTTTATTCGACGACGTTGCCAGAACACGCCCCGTAGAGTCGAACAGAACAGCGACGCCGATATCCTTGAGGTCTATTCCGTCGATGATGCGCTCGATATGCTCAACCGTGACGACGCCGCACGCAAAACCGACTGTCTGCCCGTTCACTTTTGCCGCCTTGCATATATGCGTGACGGTTTTTCCCGTGCTTCGCGCCGTAACGGGGTCATCAACAGCGTAATCGGAGCCGCGAATCATTATCTGCTGCCAATAATCGCGGTCGGAAACAGTGGACGAGGAATTTATGTCGGCAAGGAACCGCCCGTCCCTGTCCGCCCATGCGACATAATCGAAAACATCCGGGCGGACGGACGCGTGCGCCTTGTACCAGTCCCATATCTGCTCGGAATCGCCAGACTTCACGACGTCGGCGTTCGTATAAAAATCAAGGTGGGCAAAATACGTTTCGAGACGGTTCTCAATCATAGCCTTGCTCTGCTTTGCGAACGCGTCGTAAGAGAAGCGCAGGTCAGACTCAATCGCGGAGCGCGACATTTTCGTCACCGTCACGTTCTGGATTACGTTCAGACAAACGACAATGACCGCTACGATTATTCCTATAAAGAAAAACAACTTTCCTTTTTTCTTCTGACCTAAAACCGCACTGGCCTCATCTTTTTTTTTCCGTCCTATTTTTAAAATCATTTTTTCCTCCATGCCGGCAAAAACCATGAATGCGCCCCCCTCACTGTATCTACAAAGAAGAACGCATTTTTAGATTATATTGCTCAAAATTAAAGAAAACAATTTTAATTTTCAGAAACAAATGGAGTTTTACAAACGCCACCGCGCAGAAAAGCGCGTCATTCGGTGCGGATTCCCTTCTGGATGTCCTCAAGGCGGCGGAGCTTCTCCTCGTCGAGCTTGATGAAAAGGTTCTTCTCGTTCGTGGGGAGAACAAGTCCTTTCGGGCCGTCCTTTGCGCGCCGGAGATGCTTCACCTGCGTGTAATACAAATCCGCGCTGCCGTTCTTCCTCGCCTTGGAATAGAAAACGGCAAGGTTTCCCGCGTAAAGAAGGATTTCGAGCGGGACGGTCTTCCCCGGCCTGTTCTTTATGAAAACGTACCCGCCCGAATAATCGCGGACGTGAAGCCACATGTCCTGCCCCTTCACGTTGTGGCGCAGGAGCTCGTCGTTCTCGTCGGCATCGCGTCCAACGATTATCGTCCAGCCGTCGACGCTGAATTCAAGTCCGGGATGCGTTTTCTTTTCGAGCTGCTTCGGGCGCTGCGTCTTCCTCAAAACCTGCTCAAGCTTTATCGGGTTTTTCTCCGCGACCATCTCCGCGTACTGCGCGTCGAGCTTCTCAAGCTCGCCCTCCGCAATCGAGATGTCGCGCTCAAGCTCGGCGATTCCGCTCTCCGATTTCCGGTATTTCTCGTAATAGGACTGGGCGTTCTCGTGCGCGGAAAGCGACGGGTCGATTCTGATTCTCACTTTCTCGCCGCTCTCCCAGTCGTCCGCCTCGATGAAATTCGATTTTCCGTCGATGAGATGCCCGAACGAGAGAATCAAATCGCCCATGTGCTTGATTTTTCCCGCGTCGAGGAACGAAGCCCGCTTCTCGCGGAGCATTTCGAGCGAGGAGGAAATCCTGCTTCGGTGCGACTCGTACCATTTTTCCGCCTGCTCAAGAAGGGATGCAAGGGAAGCCTGCGCGGCGCCTTCGGAATAGAACGAATCGACAAGCTCGTTGTAGGAAATGTCCCGCGAGTATCCCTTCTCCTCCATCCGCGCGCGGAGCTTTTCCGCCGTGTCGGAAAAATCCCTCGCCTCGAATTCCTTTCCGTTCCCGCGCGGCTCGGGCACGACGAACGTCCCCCCGGCAACCTCGCCTTTCGCGGGACGCCTGAAAAAGCAGTCGATTATCGTGCCGTCCTCCGTGCAGAGGAATATGTTCGCGGCGTTCGACCAGAGGCGGATGTACATGACGAACACTTCGTCGCCGGAATCCTCCTCCGCGCGGTTCTTCGATTTATGCGCGATTTTCTCCTGCGCCTTGGGCATGACGAAAACAGCCCCCGCCTTTTCGAGGACGATTTTTATGATTCGCTCCTTCCCGATTTGCTCCGCCGAGATTATGCGCGCGCCCTTGATTTTCGCTTTCAGAAGCTCGTTGAAACGCAACGGCTTTTCGTTCTTTGTTATTTTCCGCCTCGTCTCGCATATCCGGCACGCGAGCGCGGCAAGCGACACGAAAACGGTTTTCGCCCTCCCCGGCTTGAACGTATAAAGCGCGAGCGAGTCGAAATTCGGCTGAACGACATCCTGCACGAAGGAGCCGCCGAGCTCCAACTCCGAAAGAACGAGGTCTATTTCCTTGTAATTGAGTGACATTGCGATTTCCTTGCCGTTTCAAAAAGTGCGGGCGCGATATCTTAATATGGAAGAGATGAAAAATAAACCGGGCACAAAAAATCCCGCCAGGCTTCGGGAGCGGGGCGGGACTCTGCAGCGCGAAAATCAGTTGGGGAATTTCTTCTTGAATTCCGCGAGGACTGTTTCCGGCGCGGGCTTCGCGTCGACATCGACGAGGTTTCCCTTCGCCTTGTAGAAGTCGATGAGAGGCGCGGTTGACTGGCGGTATACCTCAAGGCGGTGCTTTATCGACTCAGCCTTGTCGTCGTCGCGCGTGTAAAGTTCTCCGCCGCATTTGTCGCATTTTCCCGGCTCTTTCGGCGGGTTGAATTTTACGTGGAACATCTGCCCGCATTCCTTGCAGCAGACGCGACCGCCGAGACGCTCGACGACAGCCTCGTCCTCGATGTCGAAATTCACGGCGGCGTCGATTGTCGCGAACGTGGCAAGCGCCTCAGCCTGGGGAATCGTGCGCGGGAATCCGTCGAGGATGTAGCCCGATTTCACGTCGTCCTTCGAAAGCCTGTCCTTCACGAGCCCAATCGTTATCTCGTCGCTGACAAGTCCGCCGGCGTCGATAATCGCCTTCGCCTTCTTGCCGAGCTCCGTCCCGTTCTTGATGTTCTCGCGGAAAATGTCGCCCGTAGAAATGTGCGGAATCGAATACGCCTTGGCAACTTCCTTGGCAAGCGTTCCTTTTCCTGCTCCCGGTGGTCCTAAGAAAATAAAATTCATATGGATTCTCCTGAAAAAATAGTTGCGTGTGATGCACGAACGGGTTCGATTGTATCACGATTGCCCCATCGTTTCGACATCGAAAAAAGCGCCCCGAATCGAGTTTGCCGCAAAAATGAAGATAAATCGTTTTTTCAATAAAACTCCCCGTTTTTTTCCCGTCCGGCGCGCGCATCAATATGGAAATGATTCTCATTTTCGGCAAAAAACGGTAGAATCACCGCCATTCACAAACAGTCCGCAAAGCCGTTCCGCACAAAAAAAAACGATGCGTCCCGCATTCTCCCCGAACGGCGATGCAATAACAAAACGCGATTTTTAAGGAAGGAAAATGATTTTAACGTGCAAAAACCTTTCCGTCGGGTACGGAGGGAAAAGCGTCGCGGATGGAATAAACATATCCGTCGACAAGGGCGACTACGTTTGCATAGTCGGCGAGAACGGAAGCGGAAAGACGACGTTCATGAAGACAGTCCTGTCGCTCATTCCGGCAATCTCGGGCGAGATTGAATTCGACGAATCGGTGAAGGGAAAAATCGGCTATCTTCCGCAGCGCACCGACGTGCAGAAGGATTTTCCCGCGAGCGTCACGGAAATAGTGCTGACGGGATTTCAGGGAAAGATGGGACTCCGTCCGTTCTACACAAGGGCGGAGAAGAATGAGGCGCAGGAGCAGCTTGAGCGGCTCGGAATCGGGCACCTCGCGAAGAGATGCTTCCGCGAGCTTTCGGGCGGACAGCAGCAGCGAGTCCTCATCGCGCGGGCGTTGTGCGCCGCCGAGGGAATTCTGCTTCTCGACGAGCCGGTTTCCGCGCTCGACCCAAAGGCATCGGAGGAGCTTTACGGCTGCATTTCAGCGCTCAACATAAGCGGCGTCGCGATAATGATGATTACGCACGACATAGACGCGGCAAAAAAATACGCCGGAAAAATCCTCAAAATAGGAAAAACGGCGGAAACGGAGGTTATGGAACGATGACGGAAGTGTGGGAGCAGCTTGTTTTCTATTTGAATTTCGATGTCACCCAGCGCGCGCTCATCGCAGGCGTCCTCATCACGCTCTGCTCGTCGCTGCTCGGGGTCACGCTCGTGCTGAAGCGGTTCTCGCTTATCGGTGACGGGCTGTCGCACGTCGCGTTCGGCGCGATGTCGGTGGCAACGGCGATGGATTTGGCGGACAAGTCGATTCTGACACTTCCCGTGACGATTCTCTGCGCAATCGCGCTTCTGTGCATGGGAAGGAACAGACGCATAAAAGGAGACGCCGCGATCGCGATGATTTCGGTCGGCGCGCTGTCGCTCGGCTATCTGGTGCTGAACGTCTTCCCGTCTTCGTCGAACGTTGCGGGGGACGCGTGCGGGACGCTGTTCGGCTCGGCGGCGATACTCACGCTGACGAACGAGGAGGTCATCTTCTCGGCTATCATCTCGGTAATCGTCGTCGCGCTGTTCATACTCTTCTACAACAAGATTTTCGCGATTACGTTCGACGAGGATTTCTCCAAATCGTGCGGGACGAAAGTCGGCATGATGAACCTCATCGTGGCGGTGCTTATCGCGACGGTAATCGTCCTTGCGATGAAGCTCGTCGGCTCGCTGCTCATCTCCGCGCTCGTGATTTTCCCGTCGATTTCCGCGATGAGGCTCGCATCAAGCTTCAAAAAAGTCACGGTGCTTTCGTGCGCGATTTCCGTTTTCTGCACGCTCGCGGGAATTCTCATCTCGATTCTCGCCTCGACGCCGGTCGGCTCGACAATCGTCGCCGTCGACATCGCATCCTTCGCAATCTGCTTCGCAATCGGTAAGATTCTGGGAAAGTAGGAAACGATTTTTCAGGAGGCACAATTTGAGGAAATGTATCGTTGCGGGAATCTTTTTCCTGTCCGTTTTCAGCTCCGCATTCCCCGCGGCAAAGAAAATCGACATCGATTTCACGAAAATGGGAAAAACGATGGCATACGCGATGCTCTACAACATCTGCTTTGACCAGGAAAAGTACATCGGGAAGACGATGCGCATAAAAGGCTCGTTCTTCATGACGGAAGGCGAGCGCGACGGCGCGAAATTCTACTCGGTGATGATTTACGACGCCACGGCGTGCTGCCAAATCGGTCTTGACTTCATCCCGCGCGGGAACAAGAAATACCCGATAGACTTCCCCAAGGACATGGAGGAAATCGAGATAACGGGAACGTATTCCGTGACGAACAAATACGGATTCGAATATTTCTACCTCGACGTCGAGGAAATGCCGTAAAAAAAATGCGCCCCAAAAGCGGCTTCACCGTTTGGGGCGCACTGCAAAAAAGGACGGCCTCATTTTATTGTGGCATTCCCGCTACATCTCCTGGATGACCTCGCGCACGTCGGGGCACGCGTCCTTCAGATAGCGCTCGACGCCCATCTTGAGCGTCATCGTCGCCATCGGACAGCTTCCGCACGCACCGGTGAGGCGTAGATGGACGTTCAAATCCTCGTCGATGGAAATGTATTCCATATCGCCGCCGTCCGCCTGAAGCTGGGGGCGGAACATCTCAAGGGCTTCCTTCACGAGCGGCTCTATTTCAGCCGGCGTCTTCTTCTGAACTTTCTCTTCAGCCATTGCAATTCTCCTGTTGTGTTGGATTTCCACAAGCATATCATATTTTTCTTGTAAAAAGCCTTAATAAAACGGCAAACGGAAAATCCGCCGTCATTTTTTGAGCGTAATCCCGTCCACGGCAACGGAAACCATGTCGCAGATTTCCTTCGCGTCGAATTCGCCCATTATCGCGATGCGGAACATCGTCATCTCGATGAAACCGTAGAACATCCCGTTCATCACCTTGATGGGAATCGGCTTGAACACGCCCTCCTTCGTTCCGCGGATGAGAATCGAATTGAGGATGTGCTTTATCCTGATGACGCGCCGGCGCACGCGGGAGCCGGAATCGATTCCCTCCTTCTCAATTGAAATCAGGTACGGAAGAAGGACCTTGAAAAGCCGGTGGTAGTTCCCGCATTCGGTGACAATCCAGCAGACGACCTGCCTGAGGCATTCGTCCGCGGAAATCGTCTTGTCATCGATTATCTCTACGAGCCTGCGCTCAATCTGCTCCGTCAGGTGGCGGATGCTCCAGACGAAAATTTCCTGCTTGTTCCGGAAATAAATGTAGAGCGTCGTCCTGGTGACGCCGCACGCGTCGGCGATTTTCTGGAACGTCACGTCGTCGAATCCTTCCCTGCAGAAAAGCTCAAGCGATTTTTCCAATATGTCGCGCTTACGCTTGTCGTGCTCAACGATTATCGCCATTTAGAATTCATCCTTGCGGAATTTTCCGCCCCTCGTTCCGGAAGACGAAGCGCGCGCGCGGGGACGCCTGTTTCCGTCGGTAGGACGCGGCTTTTCCGTCCCGTCGTAGATGTAGAACGTCGTGTCGAGGTTTCCTGATTTTATTGATTTGAGCGCGGACGCATACCGCCCGATGCATTCCTGAAACCGAGAGTGCGCCGTTATGACGCCGACCTTCCAGCCCGGGAAATCGTCGAATATCGACGACATCGAGCGATAAAGCTCGGCAGCCTGCGCCTCGTCGCCGAGACGCTCGCCGTACGGAGGATTGCAGATGATGATTCCGTCATCGTAGGGCGCGCGGATATCGCTGAATGACGAAACCGCAAAATCGGGGCGCGGAAGATGAGCGTCGCTCCCGACCATCTGAAGCGCGCGTCCCGCCATGACGAGGGCGTGCTCCGCGTTCGACGTTGCGCGCTGGACGGCACCCGGGTCGACGTCCGTTCCCGTGATGCGCACCTCGACGTCCGTGCGGATTTTCGACGCCTCCTCAATCCGAATCTCTCGCGCGCGCGACGGATTGAAAATCGGCAGGTTCTCAAGCGCGAACCGCCTTCCAAATCCGGGCGCGACATTGAAAGCGTACAGCGCCGCCTCAATCGCAATCGTCCCCGAGCCGGAAAACGGGTCATGAAGCGGCGTGCGCCTCCGCCACATCATCATCTGGAGCAGGGCGGCGGCAGTCGTCTCGCGCAGCGGCGCCATTCCCCCGTCAGTCCTGTACCCGCGCTTGTGAAGCGGAAGCCCGCTCAAGTCGAGGAGGACGGAAACATCGTTCTCGTCGATGTACACCCTGACATCGCACCGCTCGCCGCTTTCCGGAAGCGTCGACATCCGCCAAACGTCACCGAGCTTCTTGTAAATCGCCTTGAGGCAGATTCCCTGAACGGCGTGTTCCGAATTCAGCTTCGACTTGAACGTGCGCACCTTGTCCACGACGACGCGCGTGTCCTTCCTGAAAAAATCCTGCCACGGAACGGAATACACCCCGTCAAAAAGCTGGTCGAAATCCTCCGCGCGGAAAAACGCCATCCGAAGGTAAACGCGGTCGGCCGTCCTGAGGCACAGATTCGCCCTGAAAAGCGCGTCGTCGTCGCCCGTAAAAAAAACGCGCCCCGGAAGATTCGGCCGCGACTGGTCGAGCCTGCACCCGAGCGTCTTTATCTCGTTCCCCAAAATCTTTTCCGCCCCAACAGCACACAACGCCACAAGATTGTTCATAAACTCCCCCGAAAATACGCCGCCCGAAAAAACGGGCAGCCACATGAAAAAGAAGAATCCGCTCGGAATCGCATTTCCGAAACGGAACAGCACAAACGGAGCTGCCCGAAACATGTTTTCCGAACAGCGCTCTCTGTTTTGCCCTGCCCACCGGCGAAGCGGATTTCCCCGAATGTCCAACCGATTTCTTTCGCGCATCGCCCCGCATAACCGGACACGGCATTTTATTTTGACATTTTATTGAATTTTGTCATATTTAGGAACTGGCGCACGCGACATTACGGAGCGTTTTCCCTTACTAAATGGAGCGTGCGCACGCAGCACCCGCAAAAGCGGGTGTGCGCCTTGGTGGAATTGCGCGGGATGACTGGAAATCGTCGTGATAAAAAGGCGCGCGGCGTTGCGGGGCGTTTTCCCTTACTAAATGGAGCGTGCGCTCGCAGCACCCGCAAAAGCTGGTGTGCGCCTTGGTAGAATTGCGCGGTTAAGCCGGGAAATCGTCGGGGTAAAAAAGGCGCGCGCGGCGTTCTGGGGCGTTTTCCTTTACTAAATGGAGCGTGCGCTCGCAGCACCCGCTTCACGGGTGTGCGCCTTGATGGAATTGCGCGGGATGACTGGAAATCGTCGGGGTAAAAAGGCGCGCGCGGCGTTGCGGAGCGTTTTCCCTTACTAAATGGAGCGTGCGCTCGCAGCACATGCTTCGCGGGTGTGCGCCTTGGCGGAATTGCGCGGGATGACTGAAAATCGTCGTAATAAAAAGGCGCGCGCGGCGTTGCGGAGCGTTTTCCCTTACTAAATGGAGCGTGCACACGCAGCACCCGCTTCACGGGTGTGCGCCTTGGTGGAATTGCGCGGTTAAGCCGAGAAATCGTCGTGATAAAAAGGCGCGCGCGAAGTTGCGGGGCGTTTTCCCTTACTAAATGGAGCGTGCGCTCGCAGCACATGCTTCGCGGGGGTGCGCCTTGGTGGAATTGCGCGGTTAGCCGAGAAATCGTCGTGATAAAAAGGCGCGCGGCGTTCTGGGGCGTTTTCCCTTACTAAATGGAGCGTGCGCTCGCAACACATGCAAAAGCGGGTGTGCGCCTTGGTGGAATTGCGCGGGATGCCTGGAAATCGTCGGGGTAAAAAAGGCGCGCGGCGTTCTGGGGCGTTTCCTTACTAAATGGGAGCGTGCGCTCGCAGCACATGCTTCGCGGGTGTGCGCCTTGGTGGAATTGCGCGTAAAATGGAACGTCGGGCTTGTGTTGTTTTTCTGCGCGGGTTTTCGGTAGAATCGAAAATCATGAATCATGGATTGTATGTCTTCGCGTTTATTATTTTCTCGGTTTATCTTTTCTGCTCGCTCGTCATCCATACCGACTTCAAATTCATCATGCTCGATTTTCTTGCGCGGCTTTTCGACAAAATCGAGGAGGATGAGGACGACGACGCGGACGAATAAGGCTCAGCGAAGCCCGAGGAATTTCAGGGCGCCATAAATTATCAGGACGGCGGCGACGATTATTTTCAGCGCGAGCGTTCTTTTGAGCGTGACCGCGGCTTTCGAGGCAAGCTCGGACTCGGCGGGCGACGATGCGGACAGCTCCTCCGCCTCGCTTCTCTTCTGGAAGAACCTGACGAATCCCTGCGGGACGTAGCACAGAAGCCCGAACCCCAAAATCCACAGCAGCGCGGAATAATGCGCGACGGAAACGCGAATTTTCCTCACGTAAATGACGGAAAACAGCGCCACACCAAAAAGGATTATCCCTACCCCGACCCATTCCGCGATTTTCGCGATTTTCACGACATTCCTGCTCATAGCCATATGGTTCCGACGATAGCAAAACAGCGCGAAAAAGACAACACGCCCGCGGCGAGTGTTGTCCGAACGCCGTTTATTTTTTATCATTGCCGAAAGTCCCGCAAAACATCGAACATCGATTTTGGGAAAACGAATCCGGGGCTTCATGAAATCACAGGAAAATCAATTGAGAAGGAAAATTCAATCCATCCGCGGCGCGCTCGCATTCGCCGCAATCGCGCTCCTTGCGCCGGCACGCATTTCTCCGGAAGAAAACGGGACGGAAAGCGCGCGGGATTCCATAGACGGAAACCTCGTCGTCACGGAGATTTCGTTCACGGGGCTTACGCGGACGAGGGAATCTTTTTTAAAGAAAGAATACGAAAAGCACCTCGGGAAAACCGTTTCGGAGACGAACCTGCACGACATCGAGAACGATTTGCAGTCCGAGGGGCTGTTCGAGACGTTTTCCGTATCGTTCAGGGACATTGACGGGCAGAGCGCCGGAATCGTCGTCGAGGTGACGGAGAAGATGACGTTCATCCCCCTTCCGTTCGCGATGGTCTCGTCGGGCGGGTTCAGCGCGGGCGCAATCGTCATGGACACGAACGCGTTCGGCGTGAAGGACATGTTCATGGTCGGCGGATTCTATTCGTCATCGTCAATCGCGGGAATCGCGTCGGTTGCCCGCCCTCCGCGGAACGACGGGACGCCGGGGCTGAGCGCCTTCGCATCGGTGTCGAAGAACGAGCCGAAAGTCGTGGGGCTCGACAACAAAAACGCGCTCGAATACAGGAACCTTTCCGGCAGCGCGAAATTATCTGTCGCGGAAAAGATTACGGAGAAAAATATGCTCTCGGTTTCGGCGGGATTCAGCACGATAAGCGCGGACGAGCGCGACGGAAAACCAGCGGCGTCGGTCGATTCCGCGAAAATCGGCTCGCTTTCCGCGTCGTGGAATTTCCTGATGTCGGACTGGAACGGCTGGTTCAGCTCGGCGACGAAAATCTCGGCGGAATTTTCCGCATCGAAATATTTCGGATTGGACGACGAATCGGAACTTTCAGGAATCGTCGCGGACGCGAACATGCAGCTCGGATTCCAGAAGCCGTTCATCTCGGAACGATTGCGCGCCGTCGGGAAAATCGCGGGCGATTTCGTGCTTCCGCAGCGGCACAAATCGGCGCACATCTCGGAATACAAAGGCGGAAGCGCTGTCGGCTGCACGATTCTTCCCGACAAATTCCTGACCGACAAGATTATAGGAGCGAGCATCGGAATCGAATTCGCGCTGAAAAAGTATTCGTTCGGGCTTTCGTCGCTCTACGCGAATTACGAGGCAGTCCTCACGAAGGATTTCTCGCTCGGCACGGACACGGATTTTTCCATGGACGAATTCTGCCACGGGCCGAACGCCGGAATACGGCTGTACCTGTCAAAAATCGCGTTTCCCGCGGTCGCGCTCGGCATGTCGTACAACGTGACGAAAAAATACGGGCAGTTCACCGCGGCGCTCGGAATAAGCATGTAGGAGGAAAAAATGAATCTCGTCGAACTGAAAGGAATAAGCAAGACGTACACGATGGACAAAGTTCAGGTGCGGGCAGTTGACGACGCGAGCATATCCATAGAAAAAGGCGAATTCGCCGCGATATCAGGTCCGTCCGGCTCCGGAAAATCGACACTGCTGAACATAATCGGGCTGACCGACCTTCCGTGCGCGGGAAGCCTAATCCTGAACGGAATCGACGTCTACAGCGGCACCGACCTCACGGCAGGAAAAGTCCCGCTCGCGCTCGACAGGAAGCTCACGGAGCTCAGGCGCACGCAGCTCGCGTTCATTTTCCAGTCGTTCAACCTGATTCCCGTTCTGAACGTCCGCGAGAACGTCGAATTCCCGCTCACGCTCGGAAAGAATTCGTTCCCGAAAAGCGAGGAGAAGGACTGGATTGATTTCCTGCTCGAAAAAGTCGGGCTTTCCGACCGCGCGAAGCACAAGCCGAGCGAACTTTCCGGCGGACAGCGGCAACGAGTCGCAATCGCGCGCGCGCTCGTCACGAAAGCCCCCCTCATTCTCGCGGACGAGCCGACGGCAAACCTCGACAGCAAGAACGGCGAGCAGATTCTCGCGCTCATGAAAAAGCTGAACGAGGAACTCGGGACGACGTTCGTTTTCTCCACGCACGACAAGAAAATCGTCGAGATGGCAAACCACGTCATAAAAATAGCCGACGGAAAAATAATCGAAGACTAGCGCGCTTGCAAACCTTTTTTGCGATCCAAGTTCGGCTTGGTTGTAGCAAGCGCGCGCGGCACGCGGGGCGGGCCTTCCAAGGGGGGGTGACGGATACAAAAAAAACTGCCCGGGGTAATCCGGGCAGCCTTTTTTTACATTTTCTCCGCTTTTTTAAATCGGGGAATCCGCAAAACGACGTTCCGGCGGATTCCGACCACCAAAGGAGTATAAAAAAGGACGGCGCACAAGGCTTATAAGGAGGAGCTTCAACCATCCACGCGCCGAACAACAACAATAGAACAGCGGCGGCCCGAAAACGTTACCGCGCACGCGCATTTTATTTCACGAAAACGAACACTTCCTGCGCCGAGGAACCTTCGCTGTTGAGCGACAGGAGGACGGAACCGCCTTCCGCGACGCCGACTTCGGAAATCGTCATTCCGAACGGGCGGATTTCGTGGCGATCGGACGCGCCGAGGAACAGCGGGCCGGTGGGGCGGCTTCCGACTTTCCACAAATCGATTGCGGAAAGAGCGCCCTCGTGCTGGTTGAACGTCGGATAATCGTACTCCATCTCGCCGTTGAAGACGCACGCCTGCGCATACTGGCAGAGAATCCATTCCGCGCTCACGTCCCGCCCGAGAACAGTGCCCACTGCCGCCGTAACGGATTTCATTCCCGTCAGGGCGTTTTTTGCCATCTCGCCGATAACCGCGATGCCGCCGAATTCGCGGGCAAGCCACGCGCCGAACGCATACGAGGCGGAATAGGAAAGGAGCGTCAATTCGGAGCGGAATTCGAGCCCGCAGTCGGAATAATCGCGGATGAAGCGCGGCAGCCTGTTTTTCGGGCTGTTCGAATCGGAAATTCCCATCTTGTCCTGTATGAGGTCCTCGCAGAGCATCGAAAGCATCTCGTTGAACCACAACTCGCTTTTCACGCCGCGCAAAACCGTTTTCTGGTAAAAGTGAATCATGTGCTGGAATTCGTGCGCGAGCGTCGAGACGGCAAGCTCGAACCGACTCATCACGAAATACTCGTCGATGTAGATGTATTTTCCCGCGTTCGTGTTTTTCGCGATGCCCTCGGCATAAAAATCCTTCGAGCTGAAATACCCCGCAATCGAGCCGGAGCCGGTGGAGACGTAATCTCCGCCGATATCGTATACGACGATGTTGACGAACGTTCCCGTCGCGCTTATCCCACCGGCAGGAACGCAGCTGCCCGCGCTCGTGAAGATTCCATCGCATTCATCGCCGAACGATTCCCGTATGAAACCGCACATCGCATCGAATTTCTCCGCGATTGCGCGCGCGCGGTAAACTGCCCCGCTTGTGCTTTTCATCCAGACGATGCAGTTTTCCCCGACCGCGGAGATGACGAAATTCTCGGCGTAGAAATCGGAGACGGAGCCGTTCGAAATCGCGTGGTCGACGACGATTCCGCGCGAGACGCCTTCCGAAACGGAAATCTTCCCGGAAACAGACGCGGCGGCGCGCGACGGCTCGAATTCCGCGTCCACGGTGACGCTGTATATTCCGTCGTCGAAAATCTCCTCGCCGAAAGAAACGCCGGAAACGGAGCGCGCAGATTCACGCGCGATTCCGGAAGACGACTCGACGAAGCGGGCGGTGTCGGCGGAGACGGCATACGACGTCGGGTTCACGCGCGCGACAAAGACGCGGGCGCCCTGCCCGACACCGTCGATGACGACTGTGCGCGTCGTCGGAGAAACCTGAAAAACAGGATGCGCCGAATTGAACGAAACAGACGAGGTTTCCGTCGCGGAAACAACCGAAAATCCGGCGTCCTGCCCGTCGATTTCGGAGCAGGACGCGAGCAGAAGCGATGATGACGCGAGAAGCGCGAACGCGCGTGCAAAGTTCCTCATAAGGATTCCTTCCTGTGAAAAAAATGAGGACTTTTTATTTTTCTGATTCGATTTTTAAGAAAACTTAGTAATGATTAGTACTTGATGTATTTTTTGAGGACTTTTTTCGTCTTTTGTTTAGATTATGTTGAAAGTATACGGTTTTGCGAAAACAAAATCAAGCCGTTTCATCGGAAGATTTCAAAAATGTATCGTTATTTTTCAATAAAATCCAAAAATAACGATACTTTTCACAAAAACGATAAAAAACGGAAATCACACCGTCTTCCAGTCGGCGCCGTTCTGGGAGGAAAACACGCGCACGCGGCAGCGCTGCCTTCCCGCGTTCTTCGCAAAAAAAGCAAGGTCGGTTCCGTATTCGCTCATCACGTCGTCGGGATGGTAATTCGTCGCGAACGTCGATTCCGTTCCGTCGGCAGTGCAGCGCCCGAGCGCGCCGTGCATCGAGATGAGGTCGGAGGCGACGGGGCACAGCCGTTCAAGACGAGAGGAGCGGAGACGCGCGAGGACGAATTCCTTCTGCATCGATTCGATTTCTTCGGACGAATACTGCACATCGCCGCCATTTCCGGACTCGCGCGCGTCGAGAAAATCGGCGAAGGCGGAAAGGAAAGCGCTAGGCTTTTCGCGGAGCGCGCGGAGGACGGAATTGAACCACGGAACGGCGCGCCCCTGCGTGTAGAAAATATTCGTCGCGCGAGAAATCCTCGAAGCTGCCGCGATGTCGGATTCGGAAAACGTCGGCGTCCGCGTCACGTGGTAAGGCGGATTTTTGTCCCATTCCATCCCGAATCCGGGCGCGTCGTCGAACAGGTTCGTCCCGGGAAGGACGGAAAGGCAGAACAGCTCGAGGTTGTTCGGGTAAAGCGACAGCGCGAAATCAATCGAATTGAGGAACCCGCCGATTGTGTCGCCCGGAAGCCCGTAAATCAGGTCGAACCCGAACGTCACGCCCTCGTCGTTCAAAAACGAAATGTTTCGCGCGAAGAGCTTTTTGTCGAGCGTCCGATGCACGTTTTTGAGGACGGCAGGATTCGCGCTCTGAAGCCCGAACTGGATGCAGCACGGAATGCGCGCGAACGCCCTTGCAAGCTCACGGTCGATGAATTCGGCGCGCGCCTCGAAATAGAAGAACATTCCCGGCGCCTTCTTCTCTATTATGCGGAGCATACGCAGGGCGCGCTCCTTGCTCGCGTTGTAAGTCGGGTCAAGGACAAAAACCTGCGCGATTTTCTTTCTCGCGAAAAGCTCGATTTCCTTCTCAAGGCGCTCCATCGGGAAGTACGATATTTTCTTCTCGCCCTTGCTCTCATAACAGTACGAGCATTTGAACGGGCACCCGCGTGCAAGCTCCCACAACGCGCCCCCGTACCGGGCAGGATCGAGCGTTCCGTCGAGATACGGCGACGGTGTCGCTTCAGGACGGCACGGAGTCGCACGGACGACGGGCACATCGGAGGAAGGATTCTCCCCGCCCCGGAACAGGACGCCGGGAATCGCGACGTCGCACGGGAGCGGGACGGAAGACGCCCCGGAAAAAAGCGCCGCGCACAGTTCGGGGACGGCAACCTCGCCGGGCCCCGCGACAGTAAAATCGAACGAGCGGAAAGCGCGCGGGGAAGCGGTAACCTCGGGGCCGCCCGCGATGCAGAAGACGGACGGGACGAGGCGCTTGAGCTCGGACGCGACGCAATCGAGAATCGAATGGTTCCAGACGTAGACAGAAAAGCAGACGGCAGAAGGAGCGCGCGCGGCAAGCTTTTCAGCAATCATCGCCGCCGCACCCTTTTCCCCGCCGGAATCGAGCGCGGAGACGAATTCGCCATCCTCGCGCGAAAAATCGATAAGCTCGACGGAAAAATCCGCAAGGGACGGCTCTGCCTTGAGCGCGGACGCTATGCACGCAGCCCCGAGCGGCATTGCCTGCGGGGACGTTTCGACAAGGACCGTCGTGCAGACGATTCTTTTCTTTTCTTGTTTTGATTCGTTCATTTTTGAGAGCGTACCTTTTTTGCGGAATCGGGACAACGTGCCGACTCGAAAATAACGTTGTCCGGAAAAACGGAATTCTCCGCCGTTATGCGGAGCGCCGTTCCGTCCCAGACAAATTTCCCCTTTTTCTGCTGGAGCGACTTTACGCCGAACGTTCTCCGAAGGAATCCGCCGCCCTCCACGGCAAGGAAATGCGCGTCGAGCTCAATCGGATGCTCCGAAAGATAGTCCGAAAGAGGAACGCCGAGCGAAGTCGATGCGGAAAGCGCGCTCCTGATTGCGTATGAGGAGCCTGACACGGAAACGACGGCGCGCTCATTCCCGCCCGAACATGATTCCAGCATGAACGCCGAAAGGAACGGCTCGTCCCCGAGTATTTTCAGCACGGCGGTCTGGGAAACGGAAGGCGAAATTCCGTCCAGGAACGACGGGATTCCCGCGGCGGAAAAATACTGCGGGAACGAGTCCATCAGGAACGCGCCGCATTTTGCCGATTTCGCACCGCCACGCAGGGCATTCAGAACAGCCTCGTAGTTTTCAACCCTGCGCTCGGTCAGCTCTATGAGGCTCGGGTAGTTCGCCGAGCGGTATTCGTACATGTTCCGGAAATTCTCCGCGTTCGTCCCCACGAGCCTGTCGCCGAAGCTCGTCATCGTCTTGATTTTCGGGAAGTCGATTTTGTTCAGAAGCGTTATCGTCGTGATGAAATCGACGACGCTGTACGTCCGGTAGAACCGGTTCGTGCTTTCCTTGCGGATTTCGTATGACTCAAGCTCGCCCTTCATGTACGAGATGAATTTTTTGTTCGCGTCGATTTTCCGCTCGATTTCAGGGATGTCTGCCGCGGAGAATTCCTTCGCGGGGTCGAGGAGGATTCCTTCGTCACGGTAGAATCCCGCGATGGACTGCACGGCGAATTCGCTCGGATGGATTACGTTCCCGCCCGCGCCCATGACGGCGTACCATTCGCTGCCGTCGGCTCTTTTTCCCGCGATGTAGGCGTATTCCGACGAAGCCTCGCACGACAGCGCGAACACTTTTCTGTCTATCGAGCCGAAAAGCCCCTTGAGGAAATTCCCGAATTCCTCGTGCTCCGTTTCGAGCGTCTCGGGCGGCGAGACGACGGTGCAGAAAAACTGCTTGGGCGTTCCGTCAAAACCGGGGTTGTAGCGCACCATGTACGTCCACATCTCGACCGTGTAAACCGTGAACGATGCCGTTTCCTTCCATCCGTCGCGCTCCATCGTGAACGTGAGAGTGCTCTCTCCTTCCGAGGCGATGTCGAACCCGCTTACCGAGCAGGAGACGGTCTCGTCCGTTTTTCCGCCGTCGAAGAAAATACCGGAAAAATCGAATTCCGTCGGCATTCCGCGCTCCGTTTTCCCGGAAAGGAAATCGCCCTCGCGAATCGAAAGAGGCGCGCGGCGGAACTGCCACTCGTCGGAGGAAATCTGCTTGAAGTAGTATCCTTCGTTTCCGTACGGGTCGATTCCCGCGACACGGAGCTCACGCGCGAAATTCCCCTGCCCGTTCTGGTGTATCGAGATGAAGCGGGAGAGGCGCGCCTTGCCGAACAGCGGGATTGCAGGCTCCCTCTTCCAGTCCTCGGCGGGAAGAGCCCACGGGGAATAGTTCGAAAGATAGTCCTTTCCCGTCCATTTTTGGGGAAGCTTCCGGTACGTGTACTTGAAGAACATCGGGTCGCATCCCATCGTGTCGAAATCGATGAGGCGCGTGTACATCGTCCCGTCGTCGGCAATCAGAAAAATCGTTGAGCCGGAGCAGCCGATGCTGCGAGCCACGAACGAGCCGTGCTCCGGCCCCTGAATCCTGTTGCTGAAATCTACGGGCATCCCCGAATCGGTGAAGAAAATCGTCTGCCCGTCCTCGGAAAGAAAATAGAGCGTCGCCAGCCCCATCGTCCCGTAATGGTGCTGGTTGGCGAACCTGTCCTCGTACCAGAGGATGTCCTTGCGGCGGACGCCCATCGCCCAGCCGCGCTTTTTCCTGACGAGCCCGTTCTGACGGAGGACGCGCTTGTCGGGCCAGCCGAAAACATTCCGCCAGTCCCATATTTTCTCGTCGGGAAGCTTCTGCGTGTAGACGTAATACATGCGCCCGCGGTCGTCGAACGCGAAAAGGCAGTCTCCGTCCGCGAAAATCTCGCTTATCGAAGACGGGGAATCGAACGCGCCCTTCTTTCTCGCAAACGGAAGCCCTGTCCCCAAGAAAAGCTCCCATCCGTCCTTTCCTTCCTTCGCGCACCATATTTTTCCGTTCTTGAGGACGAAACGGTATCCTTTGAGGAACGTCTGCGAAAGGGATTTGACGTATACGTCGTCAGGGTCGTCGCCGTTCACGTTGTCGCGCGGCTCCGATGAAGGAAGCTCCCTATCCGGCGCGTACCATTCCGCGGAAACAGATTTGTAATAAAGAAGGTCATCCGACGGAGCCGAAGCGCATCCGCAAAGGAGCGCCAAAAACAAGAACAGGGCGGAAAAACGCCCGCAACCGCATTTTCTCATCCCGCCATGATACAAAAATTTCCCGCGCAGGCAAATCCGCAAAAAAAAATCCGGCGCGCGACCGCATTTCACGAGCCGCGCGCCGGAATGATGTTCCTCGGGATTACCTGTTCTTGTTGAAGATGATTTCCTTGTACTCGCCGCTCTTTATGTCGATGAAGCGGACGAAAAGCGAGACCTTGTTGTCGCCGTTGAGCGAATTCCAGATGTTCCCGGCGAATTCGTCAATCGTACCCTTTATTTCGACAGGCTCAGGCTCGCCCTCGAACGACGGAAGCGGGTTTCCGTCACCCTGATACGTGTGGATGAAATGGCCTTTCCCGTTCTGCGGGTTGTCGTACGAGAACGTGATGCGGATTGTGTTGTCCGGGTTTCCGCCGTCGCTTTTGAGGATGGAGAGCGCGTAGTCGAACTTCCCGCCGTCAACAGTGAGGAGGGAGGAGATTCTCGGCGTGTAGTTCGGGGCGTCGTGCTCGTATTTGCGGCTTCTGAGGCTCTGCTCGAACGTCATTCCGTTGCGGAGGCCGTCGAAAATCGTGTCCGTCTGGTCGCCGTTCGTGACGATTGTCCTGTTCCCGAACTGGCGGACTGCCGCGTAGATAATCAGCGAGGGATCGCCGGCGACGAGCTTCTCGTCGAACGCTTTTGTCCGGACGACCTCGGAACCGTTCTCCGTTTCCGTGACGAAAACGCGGTTCCGGCTTCCTGCACTGCGCCCCATCGTCCAGTAGGCGACGACGGCGTTCTTTCCGTCCTCAGTCTTCCCAACGACAATCCCGCGACCGGGATACTCGTTCTCCGTCAAAAGTTTCGTAAGCGATTTCATTTCCATAACATGAATCTCCACTGTAGTTTTCTGCGCGGCCCGAAAAGAGCGGCACGCGACGCCGATTATAACAATTCCGCGTTTTTTTCTCGACAACACGACGCAGGCAAGACTGTTTTATAGCAATATTTTGCTAAAATCAGCATTTTCATACATAATATTTTTTGTACGGCAAAATCCAAAGCTGCGATTCGTGGAGATGCCAGGACAACAAGGAGAGAATACAGCATGACGAAGGAGGTCATTTATGGCATTGCGCTTGAAAAAAATCGGGGCGCCGGAAAAATCGCTCAAAAAAGAAAATGGAAAGACGGGGCAGCGGAAAAAGCGCGAGAGCCTAACGAACAGGATGTCGTTCAAGCTTCTGTGCGCCGTGTTCGGGCTGCTCGTGATATTCTTCACTGCGCTCGTGCTGATTCTCTCCAAATCGATAAAACGCGACAGCATCAAATCATACACAGAGCTTACGATTGCGACCGCGGAGGGAAATTCGTCGTCGATGACGTACTGGCTGTCGAGCTACTTCAAGGATTTGCGTGTCTTCACGAAAAATTCCGTCTTTCTTGAGGGAAATATCGACGACACGCGGGAATTCATGGAGGACAACCACCGGCTTATCGGCGAGGATTTCGATTTTGTTGGAATCGCGGACATGGGCGGGAATTTCGTCACGACGAACGGGCAGGAATTCAACGTCATGGGAATGGAATTCTTCTCGGCGATAAGCAACAAGGGTCTCGGCGAATTTCTTTCAAGCCCCGTCCAGGCGGCGACGGGCGACTGGTTCTTCTACACAGCGGTTCCCGCGGTCGACAAGAACGGCACGATGTTCGGCGTGTTCGCGGGCGCGATTCCGCTCAAGATAATCCAGAAGGAAATCCAGAAGATAAAGCTCGGCGACAACGGGTTCCCGTTCATAATCGGCGCGAACGGAGAGATTATCGCGCACCCCGACCCGTCAAAAATCATGGCGAACCCGATGACGACAGACGAAAAATCGCTCGGGATGTCCGGGATAAAGCAGCACATTTCCCAGATGGTGCAGGGAAAAAGCGGCACGGGGCTGATAACGAGCGGAGGAACGACGAGCTATATTTTCTACTGCCCGATTGATGGGACGAAATGGTCGCTCGTACTCGCGATTCCTGAAGACGAGGTGCTCGAATCGGCGCGGAAGAACGGTTTAAACATCGCCGGATGCAGCGCCGTCATCGCGCTTCTCCTCATCATCCTCATCAACATCGACCTGAACATTCTCCTCAAGCCGCTCACGGTACTCAAGGACTCGATTTCCGAAATCGCGACTGGGGACGCCGATTTGACGAAGAAGCTCAAGATAAAATCGAAGGACGAGGTCGGCGCCGTCGTCGAGGGATTCAACCTTTTCGTGGAGAACCTCCGCACGATAATCAGCGAAATCAAGGAATCGAAGGATATCCTGCGCACGATTGACAAAAGCCTCCAGCAGACGACGGACGAGACGTCCGGCTCAATCTCGGAAATTTCGCAGAACATCGACACCGTCGTGACGCAAATCGAGTCGCAGGGCGAAAGCGTTGACGGAACGGCGAGCGCGGTCACGCAGATTGCGAAGAACATCGAGAACCTGAACAGGCTCATCGAGTCGCAGGTCGGCGCCGTCGGGGAAGCGAGCAGCGCAATCGGGCAAATGCTCCAGAACATCGACACCGTCTCAAGCAGCATGGAAAAAATGGCGGAGGCGTTCGGAAACCTCGAGCGGTTCACCAAAAGCGGAATCGAAAAACAGAACGCGGTGAACGAGCAGATTGCGAAAATCGACGAGCAGAGCCAGATGCTTTTCACCGCGAACAAGACAATCTCGAAAATCGCATCGGAGACGAACCTTCTCGCGATGAACGCGGCAATCGAAGCGGCACACGCGGGATTCGCGGGCGCGGGTTTCTCGGTTGTCGCCGACGAAATCAGGACGCTTTCGGAAACATCGGCGCAGCAGTCGAAATCAATCGGCGCGGAGCTGAAAAAAATCCAGCAGTCGATAGAGCGCGTCGTCCAGTCGAGCGGCGAGGCAAAGGAGGCGTTCAGCTCGGTAAGCGAGAACATCCAGAAAACAGACGAGCTGGTGCGGCACATCAAGGCCGCGATGGAGGAAAGCGCGCGCGGAAGCAAGCTCGTGACGAACGCCCTCCTCGTCGTGAACGAAAGCTCGCGCGATGTAAAAACGTCGTCGAAGGAGATGTCGGAGGGAAACCAGTCGATTCTCGCGGAAATCCACCGGCTGCAGGACGCGACGACGCTCATCCGCCGGAGCATGGAGACGATGGGCGGAAGCGTCAGGCAAATCGACAAAAACGGCTCCACACTGACCGAAATTTCCGGCACGATGCAAAACTCGATAAGCCAAATCGGAAAGCAGATAGACATGTTCAAGGTATAGGGCGCACGCATTGTTTTACGCGCGTTTATCTTTATTGCATGGAGCGTGCGCACGCAGCTCCCTGCGAATGCAGGGAGTGCGCCTTGGTGGGATTACGCGTGAGGTTTTTCAATCCGCGGGTTTGGATATATTCACGGTGAAGTTCTATTTTTTTGGGCACGCATTGTTTGACGCGCGTTTGTCTTTATTGCATGGAGCGTGCGCACGCAGCTCCCGCTAAGCGGGAGTGCGCCTTGGCGGAATATGGCGCGTGGTTTGTTCTGTCCGCGGCTTTTGATTCCGTTACGGGAAATTCGACTTTTTTGGGGAACGCATTGTTTTACGCGCGTTTGTCTTTATTGCTCGGAGCGTGCGCACGCAGCTCCCTGCGAATGCAGGGAGTGCGCCTTGGTGGGATTACGCGTGAGGTTTTTCAATCCGCGGGTTTGGATATATTCACGGTGAAGTTCTATTTTTTTGGGCACGCATTGCTTGACGCGCGTTTGTCTTTATTGCTCGGAGCGTGCGCACGCAGCTCCCTGCGAATGCAGGGAGTGCGCCTTGGTGGGATTACGCGTGAGGTTTTTCAATCCGCGGGTTTGGATATATTCACAGTGAAGTTCTATTTTTTTGGGCACGCATTGTTTAACCCGCGTTTATCTTTATTTTTCGGAGCGTGCGCAGGCAGCTCCCGCTAAGCGGGAGTGCGCCTTGGTGGGATTACGCGTGAGGTTTTTCAATCCGCGGGTTTGGATATATTCACGGTGAAGTTCTATTTTTTTTGGGAACGCATTGTTTAACCCGCGTTTATCTTTACGGTTTTGAGCGTGCGCACGCAGCTCCCGCGAAGCGGGAGTGCGCCTTGGCGGAATATGGCTCGTGTTTTGTTCCGTCCGCGGGTTTTGATTCCGTTACGGGAAATTCGACTTTTTGGGGAACGCATTGTTTTACGCGCGTTTATCTTTATTATCCGGAGCGTGCGCGTGCTGGTTCGGGCGGGAATTTTTCAAGGAGCGGGCGGTGGGGGAACTGTTTTTTTTGGCGCGGAAAATTTATACTCTCACACATGACAACGGAACTTTCCATCACTGTTAATCCGGACGACGAGAGGAATTTCGGCGTTCTGAAAGAGAAAATACTCCGGATGCTGCGCGACAAGGGTTTGACGAAACGCGGCGTACGGGAAATGTACTTCGAAAATCATTCGGGGAATATCGGCGCGGACGACGCAATTGCCGTGTTCATAAAAAAATCGATAGACGCAAGGCACGGAACCGTACGGCTCATCCTGCGCTACAAAATCTACATCGGCGAAAAACCGAATGGAGACGGCGAGAACGTTCCGGAATGGCGCGCTGCCGACGGGAAGAACCAGGTCGTCATCGTCGGCTCGGGGCCGGCGGGTCTGTATGCGGCGTTCAGGCTTCTTGAGGAAGGGATAAAACCCGTGATAATCGAGCGCGGCGCCGACACAGAGGAGCGCACACGCCACATCGAGGAGCTGCGCGCGGACGGAAAGCTCAACGCGGAGTCGAATTACTGCTTCGGCGAGGGCGGTGCCGGAACATTCTCCGACGGAAAACTCTACACGCGGTCGAACAAACGCGGCGACATCGGAAAAATCTACCGGATTTTCGTCGAATTCGGCGCGGACGAGAAAATCTTGACGGACGCGCACCCGCATATCGGGACGGACAAGCTTCCGGGAATCATCAGCGCGATGCGGAAAAAAATCATCTCCCTCGGCGGAGAATTCCATTTCGACACGCTCTGCACGTCGATAACGGTGGAGAACGGCGCGGCGACGGGAATCAGGACGAAAAACCTAAAAACGGGCGCGGAGGCGGAAATCCCTGGATGCGCGGTGATTCTCGCGACGGGGCATTCGGCGACGGACGTCTACAAGATGATGGCGAAAGTCTCGCCGCAGTCGCTCGAGCAGAAAACGTTCGCGGTCGGCGTCCGCGTCGAGCACCCCCGCTCGCTCATCGACTCGATTCAGTTCCACGGGAAGGCGATGCCGAGCGCGGCCGAATACCGGCTGACGTCGCAGATTGACGGGCGCGGCGTGTACAGCTTCTGCATGTGCCCGGGCGGATACGTCGTTCCGTGCGCGACGACGGAGAACCAAATCGTCATAAACGGAATGTCGTCGTCGGGAAGAAACAGCGAATGGAGCAACGCCGCGATTGTCGTGGAGCGCAGGCCGGAGGACATTCCCGAGGAGTTCGCGAAGATGGCGGAAAAAGACGGATGCCGCGCGCTTGCGGGGCTTTACTGGCGGACATGGCTTGAGGAAGAGACGTTCAGGCACGCGGACGGGCAAAAGGCTCCGGCGCAGCGCCTCACCGATTTTCTTTCGGGGCGGGAATCCGATTCGCTTCCGGAGACGAGCTACAAGCCTGGCGTCGTGACGAGCCGCCTTGACGAATGGCTTCCCGAGGAAATAGGCGGCCGGCTCAAAAAGGCGTTCCGTGAATTCGACAAATCGATGCGCGGGTTCGTGACGGACAACGCCATCATCATCGCTTCGGAGACGAGGACGAGCACGCCCGTGCGGATTCTCCGCGACAAGGAATCGCTCGAATGCGTCGGAATCAGGAACCTCTACCCTGCCGGGGAAGGCTCGGGATATTCAGGCGGAATCGGCTCGTCGGCGATGGACGGCGAGAAAGTCGCGGACAAAATCTGCGCAAAAATACGCGGCGGAAATTTCCGCTAGAAAAATTCTTCAAGAATCGCGTTCTCGGAGCGCACTCTCATATAGCCAACAAAACCAAAGGAGAAAAAAATGAAACATTCGATGGAAATTCTTCAGGAACTCGCGGCGGCGAACGGACCGCTTTGCGTGGGACTCGACACCGACCCGTCATACATTCCGGCTCCGCTTCTCAAAGTGCTTGGCGGAAATCCCGCGGAGGCAGTTCTCGACTACAACAAGGAAATCATCAGGCGGGTCGCGGCGGACAAATCGGCGTGCTGCTTCAAGATTCAGATTGCGTACTACGAGGCGATGGGAATCGAGGGGCTCAAGGCGTACATCGAGACGATTAAGGCCGTGAAGCAGGCTGGGATTATCGCGATTTCCGACATAAAGCGCGGCGACATCGCCGATACCGCAAAAGCATACGCGCGGGCGCATTTCGCCGGCGAATTCGAGACGGACATCATCACGATAAACCCGTACATGGGATTCGACACGCTCAAGCCGTTCACCGAATACTGCAAGCCGACGGACGGAAGCAAAGCCGGAAAGGGAATTTTCGTCCTTCTGAGAACGTCAAACCCCGGAATGGTGGACATCGAGCAGCAGGAACTCAAGGAAGGCGGGCGCGTTTTGGACAAGACGGGCGCGGAACTTTCGAGAATCGCGAAGGAATTTGCGGAATTCTACCCGAATCAGGGATGCTCGCCGGTCGGCGCCGTCGTCGGATGCACGGAAGAAAGCGACGCGAAGCTTCTGCGCGAGGCGTACCCGGAGCAGTTCTTCCTCATTCCGGGGTACGGCGCGCAAGGAGGAGCGGCTCGGATTGCGGCGACGCTTCTCGGAAAGGCGGGCGGAACAGTGAATTCAAGCCGCGGAATTCTCTGCGCGTGGAAAAAAGACCCCGACCTTGCCGACAAAGTGGAAAGCGGAAACCTCTGCCTGAAGGAAATCGCCGACTCTGCGGCAAAAGCCGCGCTCGCATCGAAGGCTGACCTCCTCAACGCGAAAAAAGAGCTGGGGCTGTAAGGAGAATGGCGATGTCAGAAACAGTCAGCTGCGAAGGAATCCCGTTCCCGTCATTCGCGACGGGAAGCGTCTCGCTCATCAAATACGTCGAGGGCGCGTTCCCGGAAAAAAGCGTCGTGCATCTTGCCGTGACGGCGGAAGGAAAAGCGCCGAAAGCCGGGCAGTTCTACCTTATCAAGGCGAAGAAATCCGGCGTGCTGCTCGCGCGTCCGATTTCGGTCTACTCGTCAGCAGAAAACACCGACGGAACCGTGCGGGTCGAATTCCTGATTCTCGTGAAGGGACAGGGAACGGCGGAACTTTCTGACGTTTCCTGCGGGGACGAAATCGAAATCCTCGGTCCGCTCGGAAACACGTTCCCGAATCCGGACGGAAAAAAGAAAATCGCGATTGTCGGAGGCGGAATCGGAGTCGCGCCGGTCGCGGGATTCGCGCAGAACCTTCCGGAAAAATCATACGATTTCTTCGCGGCGTTCAAATCAGGCTCATACGGGCTTGAAAACGTGAAGGCGGACAAGCTCGTCATAACGACGGACGACGGCTCGGTCGGAATCCGCGGAATGATTACGGAAGCGCTCGACTCGCAGAAAATCAGCGCGTATTCGGAAGTCTACGCGTGCGGCCCGATGCCGATGCTCGCCTACATCCAGAAAATATGCGCAGAGGCGGGCGTGAAGTCGTGGCTTTCGATGGAGAACAGGATGGCGTGCGGCGTCGGGGCGTGCCTCGGCTGCACAATCAGGACGACGGAAGGGAACAAGCGGTGCTGCAAGGACGGTCCGGTATTCGACGGGGCAATTCTCGATTTTACTCCGCCCAAAATAAAGCCGATACGCGACTACCGGCTTCCCGAATCGGAAAAGCCCGACCTTTCCGTTGAGATAAAGGGCGTCCGCTTCAAGAATCCCGTCATCGCGGCGAGCGGAACGTTCGGCTACGGCTCGGAATATTCGTCCGTTTTCGACGTAAATCTTCTCGGCGGCATCTGCTCAAAAGGACTGACGCTCGAGCCGAAAGCCGGAAACACCGGCGTCCGCCTCGTCGAAACACCGTCCGGGCTCATCAATTCAATCGGGCTTGAGAACCCGGGAATCGCGCATTTCATCGAGCATGAGCTTCCCGTGATGAAAAAATTCAAGACGACGCCGATAGCGAACCTGTCCGGCTCGTCAATCGACGGATACGTCGAGGGCGCGCGCCTTCTCGACAAGACGGACATCCCGATGATTGAGCTGAACATTTCCTGCCCGAACGTAAAGGCAGGCGGAATGGCGTTCGGAATGGACTGCGTTGCGGCGTCGACGGTGACGAAAGCGGTGCGCGAGGCGACAAAAAAGCCTCTTATGGTGAAGCTTTCGCCGAACGCGCCCGATTTGGTCGGAATCGCGCTGGCGGTGCGCGAGGCGGGCGCCGATGCGATAAGCCTCGTCAACACGTTCCAGGCGATGTCGATTGACGTTGAGACGGGAAGACCAGTTTTCGACAACGTGAAAGCCGGACTCTGCGGACCGGCAATCCGCCCGCTTGCGCTCAGGATGGTTTTCGATGTCGTCGCCGCGATGAACAAACTCCCCGAAGCGGAGCGCATTCCCGTCGTAGGAATCGGCGGAATCGCGACGTGGCGCGATGCGGTCGAATTCATCATGGCGGGTGCGAGCGCCGTCCAGGTCGGAACGGCAACGTTCGCGAACCCGCGCGCCATGATTGAAATCATCTCCGGAATCGAATCATACATGAAGCGGAAGGGATTCCGCAAACTCGACGATTTCCGCGGAATCGCGCAATAGCTCGGAAACGAAAAAAATGCCCCGCACGCAGGACGGAAAACCGCTCGGCGTGCGGGGCGTTTTTATCGGCAAAACCGGGAATTATCAGAACTCGATCGACGACATGTCGGCGACATCCTTCTCGTAATCGACGCCATCGACGTCGAATCCGTTTATGTTCAGGAAGTCGTGGCGGACGCCCTCAAAATCGATGAGCGTCTTCACGTTGTCGGCGGTGATTTTCGGCATAATCTCGTCGATTTTCGCCTGCGTTTCGGGAAGGAGCTCCCAGTCGTCGATGCGGATTCTTCCCTCGTCGTCAGTCGGGACAACTCCGTCGGCGGTGTAAAGGCGCTCGGCAAAAAGGCGCTCCATCTGCTCGATGCAGCCCTCGTGCCTGCCCTCCGCCTTCTGAACCTTGAAAAGGCAGCCGAGGTAGAGCGCGATAATCGGGATGACCGAAGAAGAGCGCGTGATAAGACCTTTGTTCTCGGAAACATATCCTGCGCCTTTGTATTTTTCCGCAAGCTTCCTGCTGATTGTGCGCGCGTGAGCCTCCAAATCCTTCTTTGCCGTTCCGATTGTTCCGTCGCGGTAAATCGCGTGGCTGAGCGCCGGCCCGATGTAGGAATAGGCGACGGTCATGCATCCATCCGCAAGAACGTCAGCCTCGGAAAGCTGGTCAATCCAGCGCTCCCAATCCTCGCCGCCCATGACCTTTATCGTGTTGAGAATATCGCTTCCCTCCGCAATCGGGGCGACCATCTCGCTGAGCGCGCCAGTCATCATGTCGAGCGCGGCTCCCTTGTATTCCTTGCCGATTGCCTTTATGACCGAACGGTAGGTGACTTTCGTGTCGGGGTCGGTGCGGACGGGTGAGGCAAGAGAATAGACGACGAGGTCGAATTTCATCCCGTTTTCCTTGGCGATTTTCACGACCTCAGCGCGGCATTCGTCGCTGAACGCATCCATGTTGAGCGTAACGGACTTGAGACCCGCAGCGGCGGCGGATTTGTCGAACTGCTTGTTGTTGTACCATCCGGGCGTTCCGCCCTTCTTCTCCGTAGCCTCTTTCTCGAAAGAAACGCCGACAGTGTCCGCGCCGTACTCAAACGCAGCCGCAATCCTGGACGCAAGCCCGTATCCGGTCGAGCATCCGAGCACGAGGACGTTCTTCGGCGCGCGGGTAATGTTCCTTCCGCCTTTCTTCGATTTCACATACTCAATCTGCCTGAGTGTTTCCTTTGCGCAGCCAATAGGATGCGAGTTGATGCAGATGTTCGCGCGAACCATCGGTTTGATTGTAGCCATATATTTCTCCTAAAAAAGCATTCTGTTTGTTCTTGAATAGTAATTCATTATGACATTTTTTTCAATTTTGTCATAAAGCCGCTCGCATTGTTAACGCGCGTTTATTGTTGTCTTCTGGAGCGAGCGGGTGCGCAACAGCGTTGCGCCCTTTTTGGAACGGGGCGCGTTGTTTTTCTGCTTTCGTTTTTTTTGCCGCTCGCATTGGTTAAACGCGCGTTTGTCGTTGTCTTTTCGTAGCGAGCGGATGCGCAGCGGGGGTGCGTCCTTTTTGGAATGGGGGCGCGTTGTTTTTCTACATTCGCTTTTTTGCCGCTCGCATTGTTAACGCGCGTTTGTCGTTGTCTTTCGGAGCGAGCGGATGCGCAACAGCGTTGCGCCCTTTTGGGAATGGGGCGCGTTGTTTTTCTGCTTTCGCTTTTTTTGCCGCTCGCATTGGTAAACGCGCGTTTGTCGTTGTCTTTTCGTAGCGAGCGGGTGCGCAGCAGGGGTGCGTCCTTTTTGGAATGGGGGCGCGTTGTTTTTCTGCTTTCGTTTTTTGGACGCTCGCATTGTTAACGCGCGTTTGTCGTTGTCTTTTCGTAGCGAGCGGATGTGCAACAGCGTTGCGCCCTTTTGGGAATGGGGGCGCGTTGTTTTTCTGCTTTCGCTTTTTTGCCGCTCGCATTGGTAAACGCGCGTTTATTGTTGTCTTTTCGGAGCGAGCGGATGCGCAACAGCGTTGCGCCCTTTTGGGAATGGGGCGCGTTGTTTTTCTGCTTTCGTTTTTTTTTGCCGCTCGCATTGGTAAACGCGCGTTTGTCGTTGCCTTTTCGTAGCGAGCGGATGCGCAGCGGGGACTTTGGGTGTACTTTTTGAAGTGGGGTTTTCTTTGTATACTTTGCGTATGAAGATTAATCCAGACTATACGGTCATTTACAGCGACGAGAATATTGTCGTGCTCAACAAACGCTCGGGGCTGCTTATTGCGGCGGACAGGTACGATGTGGATGCGCCCCGGTTGGACAGCGAGGCGGAAAAGGAATTCGGAAAGCTTTTCGCGGTTCACAGAATCGACAAGGACACTTCAGGATGCGTGATTTATGCGCGTGACGCGGAAAGCCATCGCGCGCTTTCGATGCAGTTCGAGAACAGGGAAGTCGAGAAGACGTACCACTGTCTCGTCCACGGGTATCCGACATGGCAGACGCAGACGGTTGAGGCCCGCCTTCTTGCCGACGGCGACGCAAAGCACAGAACCGTCCTGTCAAAGCAGGGAAAAAGCGCGGTCACGTTCTTCAGGAACCTCGGGAAAGCAGGTCCGTACACGTGGATTGAGGCGAAACCGAAAACAGGACGGACGCACCAGATTCGCGTCCATCTCAACTCGCTCGGCTTCGCGATTGTCTGCGATCCGCTCTATTCCGGAAACCAGCATCCCGTCATCCTCAGCGAAATCAAAAAGCGATGGAACGGCGACGAGACGAAGGAGCGCCCGCTTCTTTCACGACTCGCGCTGCACGCCTACAAGCTTTCGATAACGCATCCGATAACGGGAAAACGGATGGAATTCACGGCGCCCTACCCAAAGGACATGGAAGCGACGAGAAAGCAGCTTTTGAACGTGTTCGGCGTCGACCCGCTTTCCGAGGACGAACAAGAAAGCGAAAAATAAGACTTTCCTTGTTTTTTTGCGGATTTTGCGTGCTAGAATCTATGGAAAATGAACCAGGCACGCAGTTTTTTCCGTTTTTTTATTCCGCTTTTGCTTTTCATTCTCCCCGCTTTTCCGGCAAAAAGCGGGGATTTCGTTTTTTTTGCGGAACCGATTCTCGGAATCAGGAACGGGCAGGTCGACGAGTACGTGTTCCTCAAAAAATGCGCTTACGACAGCGACAAGTTCAGCGAGCTGAACTGGAAAATCAATAACGAATTCTACGGCGGAATAAGGACCGGCTTCGAATGGGGAAATTTCTTCTCGGAGTTTTCGGTCTCGGGAATGCTTTTTTCGAAAAAAGGGCTGATGGCGGACTCCGACTGGATGAACGCAGCGCTAGCCAACGCGGAGGACTACCAGTACAAGACGAATTATTCTGAAAGCGACAATTTTCTTTCCAGCGACTATTCCGCCGGCGCGAAAATCGGCTGCACTTTTTGGCTTTTCGAAAACGATTTCGCCTCGCTTTCGATAAAACCGTTCGCGGGATTCACGTTCAGCGCGATTGCGTTCGACGCGAAAAACGGGACGGCATGGTACGGAAATTACATCGGCACATACCAGGCCCCGTACAACGACAGCGAGAACAGTACTACAATCGATTTTTCCGGCATGAGCGTGATTTCCTACAAGCGGAAAAGCTACATCGCGTGGCTCGGCTTCGATTTTGCCGCGGAACTGTCGAAAAAATTCATCGCGCGCGCGGGATTCAGCTTCTCGCCGTACCTTTACGCGGAATCAATCGACACGCACCACCAAAGAAGCTTGATGTTCGGGGACAAAACACCGGGATGCTTCGGCGCGTTCGACTGGAGGCTTTCCGCAGAATACATACTATCCGGCAGGTTCTCAGTCCTGCTCGGCGCGGAATTCTTCTTCATGCGCGTTCTTCGCGGAGACTCTTACAACAAAAGCGTTTCTTCGTCAGAATACAAACTCGATTCGACCTCTGAAGGGGGAGCCTCATCGCATTTTCTGGACATCGCCCTCTCGTGCAAAATCAAGCTGTCCCACAATCATGCTGTTTCATCTAAAACAGTGTTCAGATAGAATCCACAAGAAAAATGCAGACGAAAAAAGCAGCACTTTTTGCAATCCTTGCAGCATTCTCGATTGTTCCGGCGGAGGCGCAGTTTTTTCTTGGCGGAAAAGGGCTCGGCGGCTTCCATCTTTCCGTCACGCCGACCGCGGAATTGTCGTCGGGCGTGCTCGGGGAATACCTGTACGAATCGAACAAAAGCGAGACGCTCAACAGCCTGCTCGAATGGGACAGGAACGTCTCGATGTTCGGCGCGGAAATCGGGCTTTCGTACGGGATGATTTCGCTCAAGACGTCGTTCGCGCTGTCGGCCGGAATGGACGGGCGCGGGGTCATGCAGGATTCCGACTGGATGAACGACAGCGACAAATCGATAAAGACGCGCTATTCCGTCGGAAAAACCGCGAACGAGACGAACATCGACGCGCGCGCGGAACTTTCGCTCGCTTTTGAGCTTTCCCCTTCCGTGCGGATTATTCCGAAAGCGTCGTTCATCTTCATGCGCGACGAATTTTCCCGCGACGGCAAGACGACGGAAGGCTGGTACAACATGAGCGGCGGCTGGTGGTACGACGCCGACGAGGAGAACCACTACCCCAACACATATTGGAACGACGAAAAAGGACGGTACGTCACGAGGCGGCTCGCGGGAATCGATTTTCGGCGGGACGCGGAGATTTTTTTTGCGGGAATCGCGTTTTCGGCGGACATTTCGGAACGGATATCTCTTCGGTATTCGGCATCGCTCTCGCCGCTCGCCTTTTTCAGCACGCTCGACACGCACTACGCCAAGGATTCCTCCACGGGAACGATGTACGGAAAACACTACCGGCAGAAGCAGACGTCGTATTTCTCGCACGCGCTTTTCTCGCTCGGGGCGGATTTCCGCGCGACACAGTCGTTTTCCGTTTCGTTCGACGCGTCGCTGCTGTCGAGCTTGTGGATTTCGCACGGGCGGACGGAAGCCGATTACGCATACGGGTGCCGGCAGGACGGCTACATCGATTTGTGGCAGGACTCAGGGGAATCGATGCGCGTTTTTTCCGCAAAACTCGGCGTAAATTTCCTTTTATTCTAAAAATTCCGCGCCAAATTTCTATGGTATAATGGACTTGTTCTGAAAGTGAAGTTTCCGAACAGGTTTGATAAATCGATTTTAAAATCTTCGGCAAAACGGCGGAACCGCCTCTGCCGGAAAACAAAAAGCCAGCTGCAAGCAGCGAATGGAAAAAAGCGGAGGAAAAAAAATGAAAAAGATAATAACGATAAGCCGGGAATACGGTTCAGGCGGAAGGATAATCGGAAAAAAGATTGCGGAAAACCTCGGATACAATTTCTACGACAGGGAAATAATCGACATGGCGGCGGAGGACAGCGGGCTTTCCCCCGAATTCATCGAAAAAACGGAACAGAACATCTCGTCGGGGTGGCTCTACAACCTTCTTCTCGGGACGAGCTACGCCGGAACGACGGCGGGCGCGACGACGCAGCAAATCGGGACGCAGTCGCTTCCCCTCGCAGACCAGGTTTTCAACGCGGAACGGAAAACGATTCTCTCGCTCACGGACAAGCCGAGCGTAATCGTCGGGCGGTGCGCGGACTACATTCTCAGGACGAGCGACACCGTGGACTCGAAGGACTTGCTGAACATTTTCATTTACGCCGATTTTGACGACAAAGTGAAGCGGATAATGGAACGCCAGAGCATGGACGAGAAAGCCGCGCGGAAGGCTGTGCAGCAGGTGGACAAATGCCGCGCGAACCATTACAACACGTTTACCGAGGACACCTGGGGCGACAGGAAAATCTACGACCTGCTCGTGAATTCAAGCACGCTCGGAATCGACCAGACAATCGAAATGCTGACGGCTTTCATCCAGAAAACGTGACCTGAAAATCTTCGGTTCCAAAAAAGCAAAACGGTCATCAAGATTTCCCTGATGACCGTTTTTTCGTCACGAAAAACGCGAACACGTTTGCGCCAAGCTCTGTCTGACTTTCCGGCGGCTGCATGACAAAAAAAAAACAAACCAACCGATTTTACAGAAAAAGCGCTTCTTTATTTCATTATGTCCTTGATTATCGCCATGAGCCGTCCCGGTTCACGCGGGTTGTTCGCGACATCATAGGAAATCTCGTCGCCCGCCGAGCATTTCGAGAACAGGAACGGGTTGTCGCTCCTGAACACGGGAAGGAATTTCAGTCCCGGGTGCTGCGGATCGGCAAAACTCACCGTCATCTCGTTAACCGGATCCTTGAGCGAAAGGCGGAGCCTTCCCTTGAGAATCCGGCGCTGCGTGAACGGCCTGCGCTCCTGATAATGCGGCGGCATGTCGAACTGCGGAATGTCGAACGGAGGCATGTCGGTAAAGCGAGGGATTCCCTCGAAACGCATTCCGCCGTACAAATCCGGAATCTTCCCCGGCTCAACATCCTCAAAAATGCTTTCTATATCAGGCTCCGCGCGCGCCTCAAGAAGGGAGCGGAAATTCACTTTGTATTTTACCGATTCCAAAAGGGCATGGCTCGTGCGGGTTTTTTCCTCGGGAATGTCCATATAAAAAAGGAGCGTCTTGACGTTCTTCGAATTCATCTTGTCGACAAGAGGAACATAATCCCCGTCGCCCGCAAAAATCACGAAATAATCGTATTCCTTCTCGAAATAATCGGTGACGGCCTCGACAGCAAGGCGGACGTCAACGCCGTCCTCCTTCATCCCGACAAGGGCGTTCTCCATCTTCATTATGCCCGCCTGCCCTATGTCCGTATAAAAATCGTGCCTGTTCTTGTCGATATAATGCGTCGTTCCGAAGCAGCATTTGGAATCAACAAGAACTTCAGTGCCGTTCTCCTTATCGCTTATATATATTTTTATATAATCAATAAATTTCTTCCAGTTGATATGCTTTCGGCATCCAAACATCACGTATTTGTAAACGTGAAAAACAAAATTACCATCAATGTACAAATTTGCTTTCATACCTAAACTCATCTTAATTGTTTATTGAAAAATGATTCATCCCGCGCCCACAAAGGAACAATGGGAAAAACTCCATCCGAACGTATTGTCAAATAACTTCATGACTTCAAGGAACGCGAACCGAACGGAAAACGCTCCAGGGGAAAAAACACGACGGGAACCCCCGCTTCTGCAAGGCAATGATGCGCTTGACCCGGAAAATTATTTCCGAGCCGAAAAGGATAATAACATGTTTGCCACATCAATGCTATTTCCGCACATAAAATTTACAAAAAAAGGCATCGAACAGAAAAACCGAACGATGCCTTTTATCAAAAATGAAAACTATCTCTGGATGCGTCCTGAACCGTCGCCGCCGGCGAGCTTGTTGACCTCATCCTCGGAAACCATGTTGTAGTCGCCGATGATTGAGTGCTTCAAGCAAGAAGCCGCAACTGCCCAGTTGATTGAATCCTGAGTGTTCATTCCCTTGAGCTGCGAGTGGATAAGTCCGCCGCCGAATGAATCGCCGCCGCCGACGCGGTCAACAATCCACATCTCGTATTTCTTCGAGAACGCGTAATCGTTGTCATCGACGTAGAGGAGCGCCTGCCAGTCGTTGCGGTTCGCGTTGATTGAAGAGCGGAGCGTGATTGCGACTTTCTTGAAGCCGAATTTCTGCTTGAGCTGGCGAGCGACAGAAACGTAACCGTCGTTGTTGAGCTCACCCTTCGTCGTATCGGTTCCCTCTGACTTGATTCCGAAAACGTCGTTCGCGTCATCCTCGTTGGAGATGCAGACATCGACGTATTTGCAGATTTCGGTCATAGCGGCGCGAGCCTCGTCCTTTGTCCAGAGTTTTCCGCGGTAGTTGAGGTCGCATGAAGTCGTGATTCCCATCTCGCGGGCAGTTTTGCACGCCTCGATACAAGCCGTCACCATGTTCGGGCCGAGAGCCGGAGTGATTCCCGTGATGTGGAACCATTTCGCGTCCTTGAGGATTTCCTTCCAGTTGAATTCCTCAGGCTTCGCGAGCTGGATTGAGGAACCTGCGCGGTCGTAAATGCACTTTGAGCCGCGCTGAGAAGCACCCTTCTCGTTGTAGTAGATACCGACGCGGGGACCGCCGCGGACAATGTACTCGGTATGGACGCCGTACTTGCGGAGCGAGTTGACAGCCGCCTGGCCGATTTCATGTGTCGGGAGCTTTGTGACGAAGTAAGATTCGTTGCCGTAGTTTGCAAGAGAAACCGAAACGTTAGCCTCGCCGCCGCCGAATGTAGTGGTCATGGAATCGACCTGAACAAAGCGGTAGTAGTCGGCCGGCTGGATGCGGAGCATCAATTCACCAAAAGTAACAACTTTTGCCATTTTTTTCTCCTAAAAAAAGATTGTTTTCGGCACAGTGCCGTTGATTCATACTAAAAATGGTAACAAAAAGAACGCCTGCTGGCAATCTGAAAATCCGAGCGGATTTTTCACAAAAACGTTAAATCCGCCCGGAAACCGCTGGCAAAAAGAAGCTTCAGTCAATCGCCCCGGCATTGTAGAGGGCGTCGCAATACTCGCACTTGTACTGCCCCTTATCCCTGTTCGACAGCTTGAAAACGGGCGTGACGTACCGCTCCGTAATCGTGATGCAGCGCGGGTTCTTGCAATGGATGACGTTCTCGATTTTCTCGGGAAGCTCCATCTTTATTTTCCGCACGATTTTCTCGTCCTGAATCACGTTTATGGAGATGTTCGGGTCGATAAAACCGAGAATCGAATAATCGATGCTGATTATGTTGTCGATTTTTATCATGTCCTTCTTCCCCGATTTTTTGGAAGGGACATTCTTTATGAGCGCGCAGCTGAAATTCGCCCGGTCAAGCCCAAGCTGCTGGAAAATGCGGAACCCGAGCCCCGCCCTTATGTGGTCGATTACAAGACCGTTCTTTATCGTGTCGATATTCAGCATCACAGAACCCCCGTCAGTTTCGCAATCAAAGCCATGCGCACGTACATTCCGTATTTCACCTGCTTGAAGTAGGCGGCGCGCGGGTCGTCGTCGACTTCCGGAGCGATTTCGTTCACGCGCGGAAGCGGATGCAGGACAATCATGTTCTGGCGCGCGAGCGACATCTTGGCTTTGTCGAGGATGTAGCTGTCCTTGAGCCTGATGTAGTCCTGCTCGTTGAAGAACCGCTCCTTCTGCACGCGCGTCATGTAGAGGATGTCGAGGTCGCCGATGACGCTCTCAAGCCGTTCCGCCGTCGTGTACTCGATTCCTGACTCGTCGAGATACTGCGTTATGTATTCGGGAACGGCAAGCTCGTTCGGCGAGATGAAGACGAATTTGTTGTTCTTGTAGCGGCTCATCGCCTCCGCAAGCGAATGCACCGTGCGCCCGAACTTGAGGTCGCCGCAGAAGCCGATTGTGTGCCCCTCGAACCCGCCCTGAAGCGCGCGTATCGTGAGCATGTCGGTGAGCGTCTGCGTGGGGTGGAAATGACCGCCGTCCCCCGCGTTGATTATAGGGCACGAAGAATAGCGGGAAGCTAGAAGAGCCGCGCCCTCCTTCGGGTTCCTCATGGCGATTACATCCACATAGCTTGAGACCGTGCGAATCGTGTCGGCAAGGCTCTCGCCCTTCGAGGTCGAAGAATTGGCCGCGTCGGAAAATCCCTCCACGCTGCCACCGAGATGGAGCATAGCCGCCTCAAAAGAAAGCCTCGTTCTTGTGCTCGGCTCAAAAAAAAGTGTCGCAAGAATTTTCCCGCGACACACTTCATTGAAAGAATTCGGATCAACAATGATTTGCTCCGCCAGCGCGCAAATCTCGTCGATTTCTGAGACCGTCAAATCATTCGGTTTAATAAGATTTCTACCTTTCAGCATGGCTCGATTCTACCACGAATCGGGGGAATTGTACGAGAAGGAAATTTCTAGAAGCAAAAAACATTCAAGACACGCGACAAATCTAAATGTAGAATACAAAAACTCATTAGTCTCTTTGCGGCTGATTTGTTCGCAAAAAGGATTTTGAAAAACCCGGGAAACTTTGAAGACACAAACAAAATTTTGCTTATTGATGCAATTCAGAAAATCAGAGAATTGTATTTGCCGGAGTTCAAGGATTATTTTGAAGACGAACAAACGTTTTTTATTGCATTTATTGTTTTTGTCAAGAAAAAGGGACTGGAATTCTTGAAATAAATCCTTTTCGATTGCGTAAAATGCACGATTCCAAGAAACACAACCGCCGACAAAATCCTGAAGACGCTGGATGAGTTTGGCCTAACCGATTTCGTAATCGGAATGTACGAAAAGTACCACTCCGAGGCAATAGAAAACGCATTCACCGACATTGACCGGCTGATTTCGCAAAAAATATCGTCTCCGCTATGACAGCGCCCCATGCACGAAAAAAACAGCCGCCCAAGGCTACATCCCCAGGCGGCCCAGAAAATCAGTAGTCATTCACGCCCAAATCGGTTAGGAAGCTGGTGTAGCTTTCGATGCCGGTGAAAGCGGCGAGTTTTTGCGCGAGAATGCGGGGGTTGTCGCCGACCTGGATGCTTTCGACACCGCAGATTATCATCTCGAAAAGCGCGTTGTCGCCATCGGAAAGTTCCGAAGAAGCGGCGAGAGTTTTTCCAATCTGCTGAACAGCGCTCAAATCAATGCCGTCGACGACATTCTTCAGAAGGATTTGCGCGAACTCTCCGTATTTTCCGCCGATGCTAGACGAAACAATGCCTTCACCCAAAACCCAATCAAGGGCGAGAAGCCCTTCGCGGCGGGCTGTTTCGCTCAACGAGAAAAACTCCTTGACTATCGCACGCGCGATTTCCATTTCTTCTTCTGTGAATTTCATTTTTTCCTCCATAAAAAATCATTTTTGAAAAGCAGAGTGGTGACTTTTAGATAAAATCTTCGTACTCGCCAGGACGGACTATGACAACCTCTCCGGACTCTTCAAGCCGGCGTATCACGGAGACTATTTTCTGCTTCGCCTCGTTGATTTTTCCTATGCCGATGTGCCCCAGGTACTCGATTTCCTCTTCGAGCATGGTGGCGGAGCGCTTCGACATGTTCCTGTAGATTTTGTCGCACACCTCGCTGTCGGCACCTTTCAACGCTTTTGCAAGCTCAACCGAATCCAACTCGCGGAGCATTTTCTGAATAGAGCGGTCGTCGAGCAGCACGATATCCTCGAATCTGAAAATGCGCTTGTCCAGTTCGCTGAATGTTTCGGGCGACAATTTTTGAATAAGCGGAAGGACTTTTTCGCACGAGTTATAGTTCATCGCCGAAAAAATACGCGCGGAAGATTCAATGTCGAACGAGGACGCGCTTTCCTTGTTCTGCTCGTCAACGACTTCGCTCAGGACGCTCTTCTCAATCGCTTCCATGACGCTTTTTGAAAAACCGCCGCCCATCGACATAATCGAAAAGATGTTCGCCTGCCGCTCCACGGGGAACGATTCCATGAGTATCGCGGCCTTCCCGGAATCAAGCGAAGAAAGGACGGACGCGCAAACGCTGTCGCCCGACGACTGTAGGACGCGGGAAAGAACCGCGGGGTCGGTATTCCGGAAACTTTCTCCCAAAAACGACTTTCTTTTTACGGAAACCTCGAACGGAATGCGCTGCTCGGAAGCGACCTTCCTGACGAACAGCGAGCAAAGCGTCTCCACAGGAATCCCCGTGGAAGAAGTGAATTCGCCGAGTTTTCCGGCAATCTCATCGTCGATTTCAAATTCGATTTTAGCCATACAGCCTCCTTGTCGATTCAAGAGCACCTCGAAAAAGTGAAGTTGTTCGAAATTCCCTCAACAAAACGTCCGTAACCGGCAGATTCGGATTTTCGGGCACACCAAAAACAGCGGAACAGGACATTCATCAAGATGATTATAGGGCAAAAAACGGACGCGTCAAAAATTAACCGACAAAAGAAATGCGCCTTGACGATTTGTTGGTTTTTGGAATCGGCCATACTATAATAGGACAGTGCGGAAGAGGATAAATCTGTCCGAAAAAGGAGCTTCCGGGCAAGTCTAATCGAAAAGGGGGCAAAAATGGGAACACTTTATTTCACGCGCCACGGGGAGACGTTCTGGAACGTCGAGCACAAAATATGCGGGCTGACGGACATATCGCTTTCGGAACAGGGAAGGCGGGACGCTGAAAACCTCGGGCGGAAACTTCTTGAGGACAGGACGAAAATCGACGAGATTCTCTTTTCGCCGCTCAGCCGCGCAAAGGAGACGGCGTTCATCGTCTCGAAAATGCTTCAGATTCCCGCAATCGAGGAAAAGTCGCTTGTCGAGCGCAACTGCGGAAAATACGAGGGAACGCTCAACACGGCGGAGGAATTCCGCGCGGCGCAGAAGCAAATCTGCAACAGCTACGGGAACGGAGAGTCGATGCTGCGCGTGACGCAGAGAATCTACAACTTCCTCGACAAAATCACGCGCGACGGTTCGGGAAAAACGCGGCTTCTCGTTGGGCACAACGGCATCGCGCGCAGCGTGGAATCGTACTTCAACGCGGATTTGACGACGGAGGAATTCATCTCGTTCCGCATGGAAAACTGCGCGCTCCGAAGATACGATTTCTGATTTTTTGCTGTCAGTGCGCCACTGACGGACAGGCGAAAAACATATATCATTATCAGAAACGAAATCGCAATGCGATTTTTCAGATAAGGAGAACAAAATGGCAAAAAAGGGATTCGACGTGAAGGGCTGCCTTTACGCGGTCGGCATGGCGCTCGTTGTCGTCGGGTGTTTTCTTCCGCTCGTCTCGACAAAAATCGGCAACGGCCCCACGGCATTCGGCATGATAACGGACGGAAGCGGCGTGACACGGATAAGCGCGCTGCTCGCGTTCATCGGGGCGGCGGCGGGAATCGCATTGGCGTTCATAAAAATCAGGAACGGGAAAATGCTCAAGCTTGTCGCGCTCGTCGTTTCTGTTTTGGGCGGGCTTTATATGGCGTTCAGCTTCCTGAACCAGAGCCAGGCGGTAAAGGGAATCGCAAAATTTGCGGCAAAAGCGACTGGTGCAACTCCGGGATTCGGGCTCATCCTGATTTTCGTCGGATGGATTCTCGCACTTCTGGGATTTTTCTTCTCGAAAGAGAGATAGCCCGCACGGAAAAGTGTTTTTCCGCTTTTCATCCCGGACATAAGATGGGGAGGCGTGTTTTTTCACGGCTCCTCTTTTTCTTTCCTCGAATTTGTGAAAAATCGAAATCGTCAATTGAAACAACATATTCCGGATAATTGCATTTATAGTCACTGAAATCGGAAAAGCTCACATAAAACCGGACCGTCAGACAGACAATCTGAAAGACTTTTATACTTTGGTGTTGTTTATTCTGTAGTTATGGAATGGGAAAGAGCAAAGGAGCGATTTTTTTATACTGGTAGGGAACACTTTTCTATTTCCAGTTTAAATAGCCCGAATGTCGAGTTTCAGGCATTTTGCGGTTCAGCATCGAAATACGGTAGTTGAGCGCAGTCGAAAGCACTCATAAAAAAGGACTTGCCCGAGTGAACAAGTCCTTTTTTTCTCAGCAGTCAGCCGTTATAAGCATCCGCTGCGATTTTTCATCAGCTCTGGAGCGAGGTGTTCTTTACGATTACGTCGTGCGCGCCGCCTTCGGTGATGGAGACGCTTGAGACGAGCGTAAGCTTTGCTTTTTCCTGAAGTTCGGGAATCGTGAGGGCGCCGCAGTTGCACATCGTGTGCGCGACCTTTTTGAGCGTCATCCCAACGCCGTCATGCAAATGTCCCGCATACGGAACGTAGGAATCGACGCCTTCCTCGAATGCCATTCCCTTCTTTCCGCCGAGGTCGTATCTCTGCCAGTTGCGCGCGCGGTTCGAGCCTTCTCCCCAGTATTCCTTGACGTACTGACCGTTGACGACGAGCTTGTTCGATGGAGATTCCTCAAAGCGCGCAAAATAGCGGCCGAGCATCACGAAATCAGCGCCCATGGCGAGCGCAAGCGTCACGTGATAGTCGTGGACGATGCCGCCGTCGGAGCAGACAGGAACGTAGATTCCCGTCTCCTTGAAATATTCGTCGCGGGCTTTTGCAACTTCGATTGTCGCCGTCGCCTGTCCGCGCCCGATTCCCTTCTGCTCGCGAGTGATGCAGATTGAGCCGCCACCGATTCCGATTTTGACGAAATCAGCCCCAGCCTCGGCGAGGAAGCGGAATCCCTCGGCATCGACAACGTTTCCAGCACCGACTTTCACATCCTTTCCGAATTTCTCGTGGATATCCTTGAGCGCCTTCGCCTGCCAGTACGAATATCCTTCGCTCGAGTCGAGGACGAAGACATCCGCGCCAGCCTCGATAAGGGCAGGAACGCGCTCCATGTAGTCGCGGGTGTTGATTCCGGCACCGACGATATAGCGGTGGTTCGAGTCGAGAAGCTCGTTGGGATACGTCTCGTGCGTCGAATAATCCTTTCTGAAAATAAGGGAGACGAGTTTTCCGTCCTTGTCTATTACGGGAAGCTGGTTGACCTTTTTGTCCCAGATGATTTCGTTCGCCTCGCTGAGCGTTATTCCCTCATGCCCGACAGCCATGTCGGAAAGCGGCGTCATGTACTCGCTGACTTTCGCGCCCGATTTGCAGTGCGAAATCCGGAAATCTTTCGATGTTATGATTCCGACGAGTTTTCCGTGCGCGCTTCCGTCCTCGGTGACTGCACATGTCGAGTGGCCGGTCTTCTCAGAAAGCGCGATGACTTCCTCAAGCGTCTGGTCGGGGCGGACGTTGGAATCGGAGGTAACGTAGCCGGCCTTGTAGCTTTTCACGCGGGCGACCATGGCCGCCTGGTCCTCAATCGACTGGCTTCCGTAAATGAATGAGATTCCGCCTTCCTTTGCGAGGGCGATGGCGAGCTTGTCATCAGAAACCGCCTGCATGACCGCCGAAACCATCGGGATGTTCATCGAAATCGCAGGTTCCTCGCCTCCCTTCTTGTTGAAGCGCACGAGCGGCGTCCTGAGCGAAACGTTGCTGGGGATGCAGTTCTCGCTCGAATAACCGGGAACCAAAAGATACTCACCGAAAGTGTGTGACGGTTCTGAAAAATAAAACGCCATGTTTCTCTCCATTTTGTAGAAATTGTGTCTGGTCAAAGACCGTTTTGATTTGGATAAAATTGAATGATTATAGCAAAAGGCGTTCCCGCTTTCAACGAACGACATCGATTGAAAGGAAAAGAATCTCGCTCTGCCACGAGACAAGGGACGAGCGGCAGAACGATTTGAGATGGTTCCGCACCATTTCCGCGCCGCCGCCGAGAGCCGGGACGACCGCCTTTCCGTATTGCGAGCGCGCGGAATCGAACCACGCATCGATTTCGCCGTCGCTCACGCGCCGCTTCTCCTCAATCCACTTCGACGCGAGGACGACGGAAAATCCGCGCTCCTTCAAAACGCGCGACACGTCGCTTCCGTCCCACGAGAACATCCCGCCGAGCGCGAAATCCGCGAACAATTCGTCCTCGGCTTTCCGCATCGACTCGGAAAGGGAAAGGATGTCGGAGGACGGCGGGGCGATTTTTGAGACGAGGGCGGAAAGCCGCTGCCCGTTTTTCGGCACGCGCTGTGAGACGACAATCCGCCCCTGAAATCCGTAACCGTCGGAGGCGGCTCGGAGCGAATCGGCGAAATCGGAAATAGAATCGGCCGTACGGAACGGCTCTCTGACGAAAATCCGGTCGAATTCGATTTCTTTGCCGCGGAAATGGAGAAGCGCGGACGGCAAATCGGTTCCCAGAACGAGGACTGGTCTGTCCAAATCGTCGAGCGTGCGGGAATACTGCTCGAGGATTTTCATTCCGTCATCGCTGCGGCACGTTCCGCACGTGATTCCTTCCGGCGTTTTCCGCGCCACTTCCCAAATGAGAAGGCCGTCGTCCGCCCCCATGACGAGCGAGCGCGAATGGCGTTTCAGCTCGGCAATCGAAATCATCGCGTCGCGGAGCTGCGAGAGAACTTCCGCGCGGTTCGATTCGATACGGCTTCTCCACGATTTGTCGGCGCGGGAAAGCGCGTCCTCTTTTTTTTCGTCCTCGGGCGAATAGGTCAGGTTCTCCTCTTTCTGAACGGAATTTATCCCGAACACGCTTCCAGTCCACCATTCCCCGAACGGATTTGCGAAGTCGGCGGCGAATTTCGGAAGCGGGTGCATTCCGCAAGAAGCGCCGGAATCCGGTTTCCGCACCGTCTTCTCTAGAATCGCGGAAATCTGAATCTCGCGGCGGCGGAGCACATCTTCCCGGATTTTTGCCTCGTATCCCTGTTCCGTCGGCGTGTAGAACACGCGGCCGACAAGCGCGGACGGAAGATACTGCTGGGCAACCCAATGGTCGCGGTAGGCATGCGGATAAAGGTACCCGTCGCCGTGCCCGAACTGCTCCGCATCCCGGCTTGAGTCGCGGAGATGGTTCGGAACGTCCGCGTCCTCCTTCTCGACCGACGAAAGCGCATCAAAAAACGCCATGCTCGAATTCGATTTCGGCGCGGTGGCAAGATACAGCGCGGCATGGGCGAGGAAATACCGACCTTCCGGCATCCCCACGCGGTCGAACGCCGAGGCGCAGCTCTGCACGACCGTTATCGCGTTCGGGTCGGCAAGCCCCGTGTCCTCGCACGCGCTGATGAGCATTCTCCTGAAAATGAACGACGCGTCCTCCCCCGCCCGAACCATCCGCGCAAGCCAATACATCGCGGCGTCGGGATCCCGCCCGCGGAGCGACTTTATGAACGCGCTTATTATGTCGTAATGGTAGTCGCCGTCCTTGTCGTAGAGGACGACTTTTTTCTGAATCGATTCCTCGGCCGTTTCCTTCGATATGTAAATCATCGAGCCGTCGGCGGGCGGCCATTTTTCCGGGGTCGTCTCAACCGCAAGCTCAAGCGCATTCAGGAGCGAGCGCGCATCCCCGTTTGCAGTCCGCACCAAATGCTCGAGCGCGCCGTCCTCGAATTCGACGCGCCATCTTCCGTATCCGCGAGCCGAATCGCTTATCGCCTGCCGGGCTGCTTTCATCAAATCGTCGTCGGAAAGCGGCTTGAGCTGGAAGACGCGGGAACGGCTCACAAGCGCGCGGTTCACCTCGAAAAAGGGATTTTCCGTCGTGGCCCCGATAAGGATGAACGTCCCGTTCTCGACCCAGGGAAGAAGCGCGTCCTGCTGGCTTTTGTTCCACCGGTGGACCTCGTCGACGAAAAGGATTGTCCGCTTGTCGTAATGCTTTTTCCAGTCGTCGGCATTCTTTATCGCCTCGCGGATATCTGCAACTCCGGTGAGGACGGCGTTCAGCGTCACAAAATTCGATTTCGTGTGGTTCGCAATCACGCGCGCGAGCGTCGTCTTTCCTGTTCCGGGCGGCCCGTAGAAAATCACGCTCGTAAGCTGGTCCGCCTGAATCGCGCGCCGGAGCAGCCTGCCCTTCCCGATTATGTGCGCCTGCCCGACGTATTCGTCGAGGTTGCGCGGCCTCATTCTCGATGCGAGCGGCTCGCGCAGCGGTTTAGTGTCGAACAAATCCATAGTTTCCTCCGAAATCATGTTCCTGAAACTGAAAACTGAAATAAGAGCGATGCTGAAACGAATTTTCGTGCGAAAACCGTTCGGCATGATGATTTTTTTCGGCTCTATCCGGAAAAACCGTTTATTTTGTTTTGTCATGCCGAATGCGATTCGGCATCCGTTCAGAATGGCACTTTTCGCGTCAATCGACTATATCAACGGGAATCGCGGACAGCGCAAAACAAAAAAAACGCCGACAAAATGCCGGCGTTCGTTCCCTCAAAAAATGATGCTATTCCAGATTCCAGCTTCCGCGTGACGAGAAATACGCCCACAAGCCGACATTGCTCTGCGACGCGCCCGTGCTGCTCGGCGAGCCGGAGAAAACGGACGTTCCGTATATCGCGTTCGCGCTCTCGCTTCTTGTCGGGTCAATCGCGAGGACGCAGTTAACCTCGTAATAAGACGACAGCGCCGAAGCCGCGTTCGTGCTGAAGTCGGACGTCGACGATGTCGGAACGCGCGTCGGCTCATCGTTTTCGTCTTTCTCGAATGCGACGTGCTCGATTCCGTCGGCTGTTCCGAGATACAGGTAATCTTTCGTAAGCGACATCGAATAAATCGTGCTGCATCCGACATCGACATAGTCCGCGAATTTCCCGTCGGAAATCGTTCCGTCGGCGGAATAATAGATTATGTCGCCGGAAGAATAGTAGATGTACGTCGCATCAGCATCGGCGCTCTCGTCGGTCACCATCGCCAGGCTCGAAGAGAAATAATAGTTCCCGTTGAAATACGCGCACGACTTTGCGCCGGTCGATTTTTCGTCGTCGTCATCCGTTCCCGAGGAAAGGTCAGTCGACGCATACGTTTCGGTCACGTCAGAGGCAGTTCCGCCGTTCAGCTCGAAAAGGCGCGTCTTTGTGTTCGAAGTCGAGGACGACGTGTACGAGATTTTGACGAACGCTTTCCGGTGCTCGTTCTTAATGGCGTTCGTGCAGAAAAGGACGGCGCTTCCGCTCGCGAACGTGTCAGTGTCGGTACCGTCGAGCGAAACCGACACGGGATTCCACGACTCGCCGCCATCGGCAGAATAGAAAAGCTGGCATCCGGAAGACTCAAGCTCCTCGTCGTCGGTATCCTCGTTTATGAGAGTCAGCTGCGCGTAAAGGTAATCGGAATCGGCGGCGAGCTTGTTCACATATTTGTAATCGGCGTCGGACTCAGGCTTTTTGACCTCGCTCCATCCGTGCGGCTTTTCATATGACGCGTCTTTCTTCCATATTCTTCCGGTCTGCGTGAAAAGATAGTCGATATTCTCGAAAGACTCGGTAACGGTACCGTCGTCATTTGTCGTCTCGACGGGAACGTTTTTCACGAGGTAGCGGACAATCGAATTTATGGAACCGGAAACCTGCGCGTCCTCAAGCTTCACTTCCTTTCTTATGTCGTCGAATATGACGTCATGGCATGAAGAAGCAAGAAGGGAGACAAGCGCACCGGCGGCAACTGCGGCGATGCGGAAAGCTGTGCGATTTTTTTTCATCAGAAACACCTCAACAAAACAGGACACGACTTTTTAGAAATGATAGCGCGCGACGATTTCGAAAGACGCGAAAATGCCGTAATCGTTGTACTTTGAATCGCTGTACCACTGCGGCATGTACATGCACTGACCGTTCAGACCGAACGACCACTGCGGGGCAACACGATAGAACACGCCCGCCTCGCCTTTTGCGACGAATGCCGGGAAATATGTTTTGCTCAGGTATGATTCCATCGCGCCGCCGACCCCAAGCGCAATCGGGAATTCGAATTTCTTGAACGTCGGCTGGAACATCACGTCGAACAGAACGGGAACATACGTGTACATATTCTCGCCGATTGTCGGGTTGTACCCGAACGAAATGTCGATTCCCCACGCGATGTTGTTCGTCACGAACCTGTGGTAGCCGATTTCACCCGCGCCGCCAAGCGAAAGCTGCCCCGTGCGGAACGTCGGGAACGTACCTCCGAAATTGCAGGGAAAAGTCGCCATGAGACCGAATTTTATGAACTGGTCTCCGGGAACGTTCATTTCAGAGAACTGCTCCTCAAAATACTCGTCGCCCTGCGGCTCGCTTTCGTCATCGGACTGCGCGAACAAAGATGCGCACGACACGGCAAAAGCACAGAACAGCGCGATGATTTTCCTCATTTTTTTTCCGTCAACCATTTTGGGAATTCCTCGTTTGATTGGATTATTGAATAGTATTTTTGTAAAAAATCAGCTAGTCTTGATTACAGGAAATCAAAATATAACTTTTTATAGTGAAAAATACAATTAAAACAGAGGTTACAGAATGAGCGCAACAATTATCGACGGAAAGGCAATCGCGCAGGAAGTGCGGTCCGGCGTGGCAGAGAAAGTGAGGGCGTTGAAGGAGAGGGGAATCAACCCGTGTCTCGCAGTCATCCTCGTAGGCGCGAATCCCGCGTCGGTTTCCTATGTCACCGGAAAACGGAAGGCGTTGGCAGAAGCGGGAATGCTCGACAAAAGCGTCGACCTTCCCGAGTCGACAAGCGAGGAGGAGCTTCTTTCGGTAATCGACTCGCTCAACAAAGACCCGGCTGTCCACGGAATCCTCGTGCAGCTTCCGCTTCCGAAGCACATAGACGAGGACAAAGTGATTATGAGAATCGCGCCCGAAAAAGACGTTGACGGCTTCCATCCCGTAAATGTCGGGAATATGGTCATCGGGCGCGACGGATTCCTCCCCTGCACGCCGCACGGAATAATAGTCCTGCTCAAGCACATGGGAATCGAAACGTCAGGAAAGCACGCTGTCGTCATCGGAAGGAGCAACATCGTCGGAAAGCCCGTCGCGCTTCTCCTCGCGCGAAAAGACGTGAACTGCACCGTGACGATTTGCCACACGGGAACGCCGGATATCGGCTCGTTCACGCGCAACGCCGACATCGTAATCGTAGCGTCCGGGCATCCGCACACGCTGACGAAAGATATGGTGAAGCCGGGCGCGGTCGTCATCGATGTCGGAGTGAACAGGATTCCGGACGCGACAAAGAAAAGCGGGTTCCGCCTCGTAGGCGACGCCGATTTTGACGACATAAAGGAGACAGCAAGCTACATAACTCCGGTTCCCGGCGGAGTCGGCCCGATGACAATCGCAATGCTGATGTACAATACGTTGGAATCTGCCGCCCGCATTGTTTAACGCGCGTTTATCGTTGTTTCTTGGAGCGGGCGGACGCAGCACCCTGCACGTCAGGGTGCGCGCCTTGGCGGATTTCGGATTGTTGTTTTTCGACTCGCGGTTTTTCCGTTGCTTTTATGTACGCGCCGCACGCATTGACGACGCGCGTTTATCGTTGTTTCTTGGAGCGGGCGGACGCAGCACCCTGCACGTCAGGGTGCGCGCCTTGGCGGATTTCGGATTGTTGTTTTTCGACTCGCGGTTTTTCCGTTGCTTTTATGTACGCGCCGCACGCATTGACGACGCGCGTTTATCGTTGCGTTTTGGAGCGGGCGGGCGCAGCGCCCAAACTATACTGGGGGGCGCCTTGGTGGATTCTTGAATTACCTGTTTCCAGTTCGAAAGTTTTTCTTGGTTTTTGCTCCGTTGAGAATTGGCGGGATTTGATATAGAATCGGCGGGATTTTTAGGGGAATCTCCAAAAACTCAATTTACAAGGCACGCTCGAAACGATTTTTTTTGAAACTGCTCGGAATGAGTTCCGGGCGGGGCTATTCAGCGGGGATTGTGTTTTTGGGGATTGCCGGCAAAACCCGGAAAAGAGAATGATAGACATACAGAACACACCAGACACGCGCGAAGTCCCGCTTCAGAAAGTCGGAATCAAGGATCTCGAATATCCTGTGACGGTTCTCGACAAGAAAAACGGAACGCAATCGACGACGGCAAAAATCGACCTCTTCGTGAACCTTCCGCACAATTATAAAGGGACGCACATGAGCCGCTTTATCGAGATTTTCCACAAGCACCACGAAAATCTCGGGATGAGCAAATTTCTTGAAATGCTCGGGGAAATTCGGAAAACGCTCGACGCGGAAAAATCGTTCGGCACGATGACGTTCCCGTTCTTCGTGGAGAAAAACGCGCCGGTGACAGGAGCGCCAGGAATAATGCGCTACGAATGCAAGTACGAGGGCGTCGTCTCCGAAAACGCGTCGGATTTTTTCGTCTCGATATCGATTCCCGTCACGACTGTCTGCCCGTGCTCGAAGGCGATTTCGGAATACGGTGCGCACAACCAGCGCGGAATCGTCAACGTGCGGCTCAAGAATTCCGGGATGTTCTGGATTGAGGACGTAATAAAGGCCGTCGAGGATTCGGCTTCGTGCGGGCTTTTCAGCGCGCTCAAACGCCCCGACGAGAAATGGGTCACGGAACACGCCTACGACAACCCGCGTTTTGTCGAGGATGTCGTCCGCGAAGTGTATCTTTCGCTCAAAAATTTCAAAAGCGGAAAGCCGTTCTCGTATTTTTCCGTCGAATGCACGAATTTCGAGAGCATACACAACCACAACGCCTACGCATTCACGGAATACGACGGAAGCGGGGTCTGAAATTTGAGACTTTCGCTTTTCAGTAAAAAAACGGTTCTCGTCGTTGTCTCCGCGTTTCTTCTCATAACGGGCGCGGAGGCGGCAGTTTCTTTCCAGACCATCCGCACGCATTATTTTCCGCCGGCAGACCTCAAGCTTTTCGAAAGCTGCTATCCCGACGTCATTTTCGACAAATCGTACGACACGGAGATGCACGACTGGAAGCTTGTCGTGACGGCGCGTGAATCGGAAAAAAGCAACAAATCGAAATCGGCGGTCTTCTATTGGGCAGACGGGCGGATGCTCCCCAAGGAGGAAATGAAGGAAAAGCAAATCTGGTGGTCGCTCCTCTACAATTACGACAAGGAGCTCCGCGACCCGGAGACGTACACGGAAGAGGAAGTCGCCGAACTCCGCGTGTACGGGACGAAGGAAAGCCAAATGAACACGGCGGGAAGCCCGATGTTTTTCTTCGATTTCCTTTACGATGCGTATTCGCAGAAGACAATCGAGCGCCATATCATAAAAACGACGTTCCTCGGAAAAAAAACGAAAATCCACGAACGGATTGCCCCCCACCTGAAGCGCGTCGAGGAGCGCATCCTCGCGAAAAAAGGAGACGCAGACGTAAAATCGTTCATCGACACGCTGACGTCTGCGGACGCGTATTTTTGGCGGCAGATTGCGAACACGACGCGGAAATCGTTCCACAGCTACGGAATCGCAATCGACATTCTTCCCAAGCGGCTGTACGGAAAGCAGACGTACTGGCAATGGGCAAAAGCGTGGTACGGGGACAACTGGATGAAAACGCCCCTTTCGGAACGGTGGATGCCCCCCAAAATAGTCCGCGACATATTCGAAAGCGAAGGCTTCATTTGGGGCGGAAAATGGACAGTCTGGGACACCATGCATTTCGAATACCACCCCGAACTCATAAAGTGGAACGGAATCACCCACTAACCCCATCACGGTAGGTACGCGCACCATGCGCGTGCCGGTGAACGCTTGCTACAACAAATCCAATCTGAGAACGTAAAAATCCCCGCAGGCGCCCCTCGGGCACGGTAGGCACGCGCACCATGCGCGTGCCGGTGAACGCCTGCTCCGACAAATCCAATCTAAGAACGGAAAAATCCCCGCAGGCGCGCGTGCCGGCGAACGCCTGCTACAACCAAGCTAATCTTAGAACGACAAAATCCACGCAAGCGCCCCTCGGGCACGGTAGGTACGCGCACCATGCGCGTGCCGGCGAACGCCTGCTCCGACAAATCCAATCTGAGAACGGAAAAATCCCCGCAGGCGCGCGTGCCGGTGAACGCCTGCTACAACCAAGCCAATCTAAGAACGGAAAAATCCCCGCAGGCGCGCGTGCCGGCGAACGCCTGCTACAACCAAGCCAATCTGAGAACGGAAAAATCCCCGCAGGCGCAGGCGCTAGACCCGGAATTTATCTACTTGCGCTCCGATTCCCGATATAGAGTCGTCCATGAGGGCGGATATTTCGGAAAGGGCTTTTCCCGTCTCGCTGATTTTCCGCGCGCTCTGCGACATTTCCTCCATTCCCTGCATCATGCTCGAAGTCTCGTCCTGAAGCGCCTTCATCTCGCCGATAATGGCGCGGCCGCCCTCAGCCATCTCGCGGGACGCAATCTGGACGCGCGCGGTGCTGTCGTTCATGTTATGGAGCGCGCCCGTAATCTGCGTCGAGCCGGAATGCTGCTCGTCCATCGCCGCGCGAATCTGCTGGACGACGGAATCGGTCTCGCGGATTTCAGATGCGAGCATCGCGTAATCGTCGACACCGCGTTTTGTCGCATCGACGACGATTTCTATCGTCTTCTGGATTCTCTTGAGCTGGTCGCCGATGGTGCGCGACTGCATTGATGACGTCTCGGAAAGCTTCCTGATTTCATCCGCGACGACGGCGAATCCTTTTCCCGCATCGCCCGCGTGAGCCGCCTCGATTGCCGCATTCATCGCGAGCATGTTCGTCTGGGACGCGATTGACGCGATGACAGTATTCGCGTCGGAAAGAAGCTTCGACTGCGCGTCAATTTCGCCGATTTGCTGCTGCAGCTCGCCCTGCGTCCGCGCGCCGTTCTCCGCATTGCGCGCAAGAACCTCGAACGATGACGCCATCTTGTCCACGGAGCGGTTGACCTCGCTTATGTTGCCAATCATCTCCTCAACAGCGCCCGACGCCTCCTGCACGAATTTTCCCTGCGTGCCGACGAGAGACTCAAGCGAGCCGATATTCCCCATTATCTGGTTGACGGCGCCCGCCGTTTCCTCAACGCAGTTGCTCTGCCTGCCGAGTTTCCCGCCGAACGATTCGATGCTGCCGAGAATCTGCGTTATCGCGGCGGACGTTTCCTGCGTTCCTTCTCCCAGATTCAGCCCCGCGCGCGCGAGGGATTCCTTCGAATCCTTCATCACGGAGATGATGCCGTGAAGCTTCTCGACGAATTCGTTGAAGCCGCGCACAATCTGCTTGACCTCGTTTGAAATCGGCGTGAGTTTTATGCGCTGCCTCAGGTCGGCATCCCCGCTCGCGATTTTCGTAAGGGACGCAGCCGTCTGGGAAAGCGGACGCGTCACCTGCTTCATCATGACGAACGTGATGAGCATGATAATCACGAACATGATGAACAGCGACAGCGCGAGGACGTTCCTCGCAAAACGCGGGTCATGGTACAAAATGTCGTCGGAAATCCCGAAAACGTACACCCATCCCGTCATCGGGATTTTCATGACCTGGAAAACGTATTTTGTCCCGTCAATCGAACCGCGGACGACGCCCTCTCCGGCAAGTATTTTGTCGCCGATATCGCGGTACAATCCGTCCTTCACGCTTCTGATGTTCTCCGTCGGCTTGTATGTATCGTGAACGAAGAAATTTCCCTTCGACGAAAGTATGAACGACATCGTGCCGCTTCCGTTGTTCTGGTTCCCGAGGATTTTCTTTATCCCGTCGAGCGGATAATCGAACGAGATTACGCCGTCGAGCGCGCCGTTTTTGTATACCGCCTGAGAGAACGTCAGCACAAGCTCGTCCGTGAACGCGTCGATGTACACGTCGGAATACGCGATGCGGCCGTTATGTTCCACCGCAGACGAATACCAGCCGCGGCTCGTCGGGTCATAATTATCGGGAAGGGTCAGACGCGAGCTCTTGAACATCGTCTTGTCTGCACGGCATCCGTAAAATCCGGAGAAATCAGGATACGCGCAGGAAAGATTCTCAAAAGCGTCGTTCGTCATCACGTCGTCATCGTAAAAACCATTCCTGAACATGAACCCCAAGGCTTCCGTCATTTTCAGCGGAGCAGTGAGCGCATTCTCAATGTCGAGGACGCAATTCTTTGTCTGCGCGTGCATCATCTCCCGCATCTGCCTCTCATAATTTATCCGCGTGTTTCTCGCGATAAAAATCGTCGTCAGAAGAAAAATAATCGCGGTAGGAATTCCCAGCAGCGTCACGGAACGTCTTGCGAGTGTCATAATTCAACTCCTAAACATAAGTTTTTACGGTTCTGTCCGGCTTTCCGGCTTCAGCATCATTCCGAACGGATTTCACAGAAGTTCATTATTCAGAATCCACATACGCCAATACGTGAAATCTTGGTTCATCATGACAAAATCTAAATCAACCGTTTTTTCAGACAGAGCGTTTTTTTTATATGTTAATGAACATCCTTACAAAAAAATGACAGATAATGACCAAATATCGAACAATACCGAAAAAAAGTGGCATACACGCTTATTTCAGCTGCTCCTTGATTTCCTCAAGAACGCGCAGGTCGGCAATCGCCTCGTCGAGCGGGGAAACGAGAGGCGCACGGGCAGAAAGAAAATCGACGGCGTTCTGCACCATATTGGAAAAATATCCCGTCTTTTTCGGGACGCGGATTTTTGCGTTCGAAAGCGAGTAGAAACCCGTGTACAGCTTGGACTCACGCCGCTCGTAGAATTTCGCGTATCCGTTTCCGATGCAGATGCGCCCGAGCGTCCCGAGAATGTCGATTCCGAACGAGAAGAATTTGCTTCTCCCGCTCATCGAAATCTCGATATCGGGAATTCGGGAAGTCGCATAGTGCGCGGTGAAATTGCGGACGATTCCGTCTTTGTCGCGGAAAATTCCCGTGACGCGCGGAGACGAAAGCTCGACGCCCAAAAGGAAGCGCACGATATCGACAAGATGCGTCCCGTCGTGGATGAGCGAGTACGAGCCGTCCTTCTCGAACTGCGGCGCATAAACGCGGAGCCCCGAATCAAGCTCGGCACGGACGCGCTGGATTTCGCCGATGCGCGGAAGGAAATCGCGGGCGGCGATATAATCGGCGGAGAATCGACGCTCGTGGTTCACCATCACGGGAACGGAGAATTCCGACGTGGCAGCACGGATTTTCATCGCCTCGGCAGTGTCGAGCGCGACGGGTTTTTCGAGGATGACGAGCGACGGCCGGGACTGAATCGCATCAAGGCACTCGCCGAGGTGGGAAGCCTCGTTCACGGCGACGACGACGATGTCGGGATGCACGGAACCGTACAGCTCCTTCGTAGAATAGAAAACTGCCGGCGCGCGACGCTTCGACTCCATAAACGATTTCCATTCGTCGGCGCGGTGGACATCGCAATCAGCGCCGGCAATTATCTCGATGCTCCTGTTCGCCATAAGCGCCATCGTATGGCTTGCGGGCTGCTCCCTTTTTGCGTCCATTCCGAGCGAAAAACCAATCCGTCCAAGACCGACAACAGCGGCGGTATATTTTTTCCTTGCAAAAATTCCCATGAAATCATTATCGGCACCAGGGCAGGCAGGAACGCCCTGCGCGCGCACAAGAAAAGGCATTCGTGATATTATGGCGGCGAGGTGCAACAATGGCAGAAAATGAAAACAGCGGATGCACGCACAACTGCTCGACATGCGGTTCGTCGTGCGCAAAAAAAGATTTGCGGGAATCGCTTCACGAAGGAAGCTGCGTCAGGAAAGTCATCGCGGTCGTCAGCGGAAAAGGCGGCGTCGGAAAATCGCTCGTAACGTCGCTTCTTGCCGCGCGGATGAACAAGGAAGGAAAGCGCACCGCAATTCTCGACGCGGACATCACGGGCCCGAGCATCCCGACGAGCTTCGGCATTTCCGGAGAGCGCGTTATGGGGGACGAAACCGGGCTTATGCTTCCCGTCGAGACGAAATCGGGAATACAGATAATGAGCATGAACCTGCTGCTGAAGGACGGAAGCGATCCCGTTTTGTGGAGAGGCCCTGTCATCGCGGGAACGGTGAAGCAGTTCTGGTCGAACGTCGCGTGGAAGGACGTCGATTTCATGTTCGTCGACATGCCGCCGGGAACGGGCGATGTCCCGCTTACTGTTTTCCAGTCGCTTCCAATCGACGGAATCGTAATCGTCTCAAGCCCGCAGCAGCTCGTCAGCGTAATCGTGGAGAAAGCGGTGAAGATGGCAGAACTGATGAAGATTCCGATTCTCGGACTCGTCGAGAACATGAGCTTTGTCCGTTGCCCCGACTGCGGAAAGGAAATCCACCTTTACGGAAAAAGCACAATCGAAAAAATCGCCCTCGACTACGGAATTCCGCTTCTCGCACGAATTCCCATCGACCCGGACATTTCCCGCGCCGTCGATGAGGGAAAAGTCGAGGAAGTCGATTCGGAATTCCTCGAAGGAGTATTTGACACAATTGCCGCACGCATTAGCCGCACGCATTAGCCGCACGCATTAATTTACCCGCGTTTATCATTATTTTTCGGAGCGTGCGGACGCAGCTCCCCGATGTGCGGGGAGTGCGCCTTGGTGGGAAAAATCGGAACGCATTAAATAACTCGCGTCTATCGTTATTTTTCGGAGCGTGCGGACGCAGCTCCCCGATGTGCGGGATGTGCGCCTTGGCGGACATATTCGGCACGCATTAGCCGCACGCATTAATTTACCCGCGTTTATCATTATTTTTCGGAGCGTGCGGACGCAGCTCCCCGATGTGCGGGGAGTGCGCCTTGTGGGGAAAAATCGGCACGCATTAAATAACTCGCGTCTATCGTTATTTTTCGGAGCGTGCGGACGCAGCTCCCCGATGTGCGGGGAGTGCGCCTTGTGGGGAAAAATCGGAACGCATTGATTAGCTGGCGTTTATCGTTGTTTTTTGGAGCGGGCGGTCGCAGCTCCACGATGTGGCGGGGAGTGCGCCTTGTGGGGAAAAATCGGAACGCATTGATTAGCTGGCGTTTATCGTTGCGGGGGCGGGGGGCGTTTGCTCAATGCATTCGGAATCCCGCGTTTTCATTCAAAAGAGATTCCGTTAGGAATCTCAAATCCGTGTGACAATCTCTAAAAATGTCGACAGAAACATGTATCCACCGAAAATCCGTACAGAGCCAATAAAAAAAGGCTATGTCCGTAAAAACGGTTGATTTAAATTTTGTCATATGAAAATCGGATTTATCATCCCGCGTTTTCATTCAAAAGAGATTCCGTTAGGAATCTCAAATCCGTGTGACAATCTCTAAAAATGTCGACAGAAACATGTATCCACCGAAAATCCGGACAGAGCCTAAAAAAAATACATTCAACTTTCTTTCAGGAAATTCTGCGCGGAAAACAAACACAAGATTGTCGGTTTTGTCAAAGATTAGCTTTTTTATTTTATTTGCCAAAGTTCTATACTTCCACAATCGAGATTTAAAAATCCGTATATATGGAGGAACAGATGAAAAAAATCAACAGGGCGGCTGTTGCCTCGCTGATTGCGGCGGGCGCGATGCTCGCGCTTTCATGCGGGCAGAAAAAAGTCGCCAACACGCGGGAATCGTTCACGCCGACGCAGGGATGGAATCTCTACATGCCGGGAACGAACAATAAGGACGACGTTCGCGACGACCTCGCGAAATCAGGCTGGCTGACGGGCGACAAATACGCGCCGCACTTCTCTCTTGTCGACGCGGACGAAGGCGGGCGCAAAGTCCTCAAGCTCAACACGCTCGACGGGGTGAACGACGCGATTGTCCTTCCGCTTTCGGGAAACGAGAAGAAGGTCTCGCTGATGTTCAAGGCGCAGGGAGCCGTTGACCCCGACAAGACGACGACGCCGTTCGGAATTCTCTACGCGTTCGTGCAGAAAGGCGGATACCAGACGCTTCTGAGGCACAATTCGTCGAACCAGATAAAAGGTTCCAAAAACCAGAGCCGCCTGACGGAAGACGGAAAATCATCGGGCAAAAAAATCGACATCGTAAGCGACTGGCACGACTACATTATGGTTTTCGACGTCGCGAATCCCGAGGCGATGACGGCGAAGCTCATAATCGACGGCGTTGTGCGCCATGAGGACATCTGCAAGAAGACGAACAACGACGGCGCGCTCGACTTTGCCGACGGCTCAAGCTATCTCATCGGCGACGGAAACTACCTCGAATTCGGCGAGAACGACGGCTCGACGAACGGATTCGGGCGGTACGCGTACCTTCTCGTCGTTGTCGATGACGACATCGAGAACATGTCTGTCGAGGAAATCGGAAAGAAAGTCAACGCCGACCTCGCGAAAGCTCCGTCATGCACGAAAGACCCGGGCCCGCAGAGCAAGCGCCCCGCCAAAAAGCCCGCAGGAATCAACATGCAGGCTGCTGAAATCGGAAAGCCCGACTCATACGTCGACAGGAGCGCAATCGAGAACGGGACAATCGACCTTTCATGCCTCCCCTACAGCCAGAACGAGACGAAAATCATAAGCACGGCACCCGCACTCCCGAAAATCGAGTTTGCGGCAAAAGTCGGCGAGAACGAGCAGTACAAGACGATAGCGTCGGCAATCGAGGCGGTTCCGGAAGGCTCCGCAATCCTCATCCAGCCCGGACTCTACTACGAGAAGCTCGTCATCACGAAACCGGGAATCACGCTTGTCGGAACGAACCCCGCCAACACAATCATCTACGGATACGAGGCCGACACTGGCGGAATCGACGGGAACATCCTCGTCGAGGTCAACTACCTTCCGAAAGGAACGAAGACCGAGCCGGGCGCGAGCGCGTCCATTCCCGAAAAACCCGCGGAGAACGCATACTTCAACGCGGCGAACATCACGTTCTACAACAAGGGCGCGGAATGGAACAAGCAGTGGGGCGGAGCCGAACGGAGAAGCGAGACGCTCGGACTTAAGGGCGTGGACAAATCATACATCGAGAACTGCGTTTTCCTCGGTCAGCAGGACACGATTTATTTCCGCTCGGGAAGAATCTACATGAAGAACTGCTACATCGAAGGCGACGTCGACTACATCTGCGGCGGAGCGACGACGGTTTTCGACAACTGCCACATCCACACGCTCCCCTACGCCAACGGCGGAATCATCGTCGCGGCGGCTTCCGCGGACACGGGATATTCCTCAACGGCGCAGTTCGCGAACGGGTACGTTTTCAAAAACTGCCTCATAACGGCGGACGACCAGCAGCTTGAGCAGAAAGACGGAAAGCGCGTGACGCTCGGCCGCGGAACATGGGTCGGCGGAAGCGCGACGAAGGACTCGTCGACGGGAAAAATCGTCTACATCGGCTGCGATTTCGGCCAGGCGCTCAACACGAAGCTTTGGAACGACTGGGACTCAACGAACACGGTCGAAAAGGCGTTCTTCCGCGTCCACGGGGCGAAGGGCGAAGGCGCGTCGGTAACATCATCGGCGGCAGACCTTACGGCGGAGGAGCTTGCGCTCTACTCGGACAACGAGAAAATCCTCGGATTCGTCCCGTCTCTCGTAATGTCAAAATAAAAACATTCGCACCGTAAAAGCGAACACAAAACGATGCCGCGCCAGCGCGGCATCGTTTTTTTTAACTGACGCGGAAAACGCTGTTCGGTATAATCGACGCATGAACGAGAACGAAATCGACGGGCGTTTTGTCGCGCTCGAAATGAAAATCGCGTACATGGAGGATTTCATCGCGAAACTTCAGGAAGTCGCGGTCGAAAACCAGCGGACCATCGAAATCCTGCGGCAGGAAAACACCATTCTCTCCGGGCGGATTCAAGATTTGTCGGAGAACATCGAAATTCCGAACAGGAAACCGCCGCATTATTGATTGCGCCATGAAAAAACGGCGCCGGAACTGGCCGTCATCGAAAAAAAACGAAAACCAGTTCTGAAAATCCACGTCTCATATCGAAAGAGGTACTTAATGAACGTAAAATCATCAACGCAGTACAAACGCGAGCACAAAGCCGATTACGGAAAGGAAAGAATCGAGATTCTTTACGAGGACGACTATCTGTGCGTGATAAACAAACCGACAGGAATGCTCAGCTGCCCGTATCCCGGAAGCCGCGCACGGACGGCTCAGGACGCGCTTGAGCAGATTATGCGGAAGAAGGGAACGCTGAACGCGAACCACAAGCCGCTTGTCGTCCACCGGCTCGACAGGGACACGAGCGGCGTCATGATGTTCGCGTTCACGGAAAGCGCGCAGAAAATCATAATGGACACATGGCACGAAATGGTGACGGAGCGGCTTTACCACGCCGTCGCAGAGAACCCTAAGGACGCGCGCGATGCGCTCCCCGACTCCGGGCTTATCGACGAGCCGCTCGCGTTCAACGCGCACAACGTCGGCTACGTCCCGAAAAACGGCGGCAAAGATTTCGACAGCACGAAAATGAGCAGAAGCTCCGCAATCGAGCAGGGACTTTTGAAGGCTGACAAAATCAAGACCGTTCCCGCACGGACGAATTTCCGCGTCGTCGCAAGAGGAAAAACGCACACGCTTTTCGAGCTTTCGCTCGACACGGGAAAGAAAAACCAGATACGCGCGCACCTTTCGAGCAAAGGCTACCCGCTTGCCGGCGACGAAAACTACCGCGCGCGCACCGACCCGTTCCACCGGCTCGCGCTCCACGCGCGCACGCTCGAATTCATCCATCCGTTCACGGAAAAAAAGATGATGTTCCAGGTTCCCGAGCCGGAAGAATGGCTCGAATACGTGAAAAAAGGCGACGAGAAGCCTGAGACTCCCGTCTGGATGAAGGATTTTGCCGACGCGAAGCGGAACAAGCGCCGCGAGTCTAAATCGGAATCAGCCCGCGTCGTCCTCGGCGAAAAACGGGTTTCCGCAAAGGAACGCGCGCACAGCGACTTCATATCGCTCGGAAAGAAGCGCCGGTAAAAGAAAAGCCATGCCCGGAAATGCGGACATGGCAAAATCAGAAAGAAAATCTTTTTTGACGAACCGTCCATTACGGCAGATTCCGCGAAACCATGCCGAATGGACGTTTTTTTGGCAGACAACCAGAAAAAATGCTGATGGTGTACAAAAAGTATGCCGGAAAAACGGCCGTCATTCCGAACGGATTTCGAAGAAATCCTGTTTCCGAATCTGCTGCAGCTTAGTGATGCTGAAAACGTGTTCAGCATTACAGATTTGATGCAACATGCTTTTCGTACCCCAAAATGCCATGCCGAACGGCTTTCCAAAAGAAAAATTAGACCTGAGCGACAACCTGTTCTGAAACTGCTGTTTCCAAACAGGTTTATTGCTCCAGCCTCTTTGCTTCCGAGCGAGGTCGGACACGGTTCCTTTTGAATCCGTCAGGAATGACAAAATAATTCCCGCGTTTTCAGTAGTCGATGAACGGCTTTTCAGGGCCTGAAATCACGACGTTCTCGAATTTCGCCCCAGGCGCGTTGAGGACGCGGAACGATTTTTCGGTGATTTCGGGAAGCCCGTAGAACATGTCGCTGTCCATCGGCGAGCATCCGGAAGTTTCGTCAGTCGAAAAATCGCAGTCCTGTATAATGAGATTGTCAATCGGCATTTCGGGAAGACCGGCGATAAACCCGGCGGAAGCCTTGCAGCCCTTCGCCGTGCATCCGATGATTTTTACGTCGTGGATGCGCGGAGTTTCGGGGACAATCGGCTGCTTCTCAAGGCTGAACAAAGCGCAATTCTTTTCCGATTCGGGGATTCCGCATTTGTAGTACATGTTCATCGCAATCGGGCAAAGCGTGTTGTTCATGACCATGTCGCGCAGCTCAATGTCGAAAATATCGCCGCCGCGTCCCCTTCTCGACTTAATCCTGATTCCGCGGTCGGTTCCGGAAAGGTCGCACCCGACGGCGTGAATGTGGCTCATTCCCGCGGCAGTCTCCGAGCCGATGACGATTCCGCCGTGCGCGTTCCTCACGGTGCAGTTGCGGATTTCCACGTTCACGGTCGGTTTAGCGCAGCGGATTCCGTCCGGGCCGGACCCCGACTTGATGCAGATTCCGTCATCGCCGACGGAAACGAAGCAGTCCTCGATGACGACGTTCTCGCACGAATCGACATCGATTCCGTCCGTATTCGGAGCCGTGTACGGATTGTCGATTTTTATTCCGCGCAGGGTGAGATTCTTGACGTAAAGCGGATGAACCGTCCAGAACGGCGAATCCTTTATCTCAATTCCCTCGACGGAAACGTTTTCAGCGAACGAAATCTCAAGGAGGCTCGGGCGGAGGAACTGAATCTCGCGTCCGCCGCCGCCGCCGGGCTGGTTCTCGTATCCGGGATTCAGCTCCGCAAGTATTTTCTCGTACATATCCTCGGGAGCGGACTGACCGCGCTCCTTCTTCGCTTTTTTCAGATTCCACCAGGTTTCGCCGTTTCCGTTCAGCGTTCCCTTTCCGGTTATCCTGACGTTTTTTGTATGAGAGGACAAAACGAGCGGGTGCATCGCAAAGCACTCGACGCCTTCCCATCGCGTAAAGACCGGCGTATAAAGGTTCGGGTCGGGAATGAACGAAATTTCCGAGCCTTCCTCAAGCTCAAGCGTCGTGTCGCTGGGGATTTCTATCGGTCCGGAAGCCCAGACTCCTTTGGGAACGGTGAGTTTTCCTCCGCCGTTCCTCGATATTTCGGCGAACGCAAGGGCGAACGCATTCGAATTGTTGAATTTTCCGTCACCTTTCCCACCGAAATCATCGATTTTCACTTCTTTCATATTTTCCTCTCTTCAGTTTTCTGCAATTGCGTAAAGAATGATTCATAAAGCGTGGCAAAGCAATTAAGTTTAACGCGAAGTAATTGCATTTTTGCGGAATATTCGCATGTTCAGACAACTTTCACATTGCGGCGAATCCCCGACTTTTCTGCAGGCAAGCGTTTTTATGCGCCCACCTGCAGAAAAAAAAGGATTTCTCGAACAAAGATATTCTTTTTTTCAAAATCTATTGACAATATTTTCGCATTTCTATACTATCTAATCATTCCTAACGGGGAATTAGCTCAGCTGGCTAGAGCATCGGCTTTGCAAGCCGAGGGTCAGGGGTTCGAACCCCCTATTCTCCATAAAAAGCCTTCCATTTTGGAAGGCTTTTTGTTTTCCCTTCATATTGCGCGCCCGTAGATTCCGAAGCAAGTTCGGAATGACACAGACAAAAACCGCAGCGCTCTCCGCAATCCGAGAATACCCCAGCACGCAAAAGCAAGCGCCGCTTACAGGACAATCCCTGCGAGTTCGTTTTCCTTTTCGTTCGGGAATTCAATCGAGCGGAAATTGCCGGCGGGACATTTCATGACGATTCCGTCGGCGAATACTTTTTTTGTGAGAGTCGGGAAGAAGCCGGGAAGAACGCGGGCAACGGAAAAGCCGAGCGAATCGTAAATCCTCCGCGCGCCAGTCCATTCGGAATCGACGAGCAGGACAACCTCGTCGACGAGCGGGAACGCGCCGCACAGGGATGCGACGGCACTTTCAAAAAACTTTTTCCCCAGCCCTTTTCCCTGATATTCCCTCAGAAGCGCGAACGATGAGACATAAAGATATTTTCCGGAAGGAGAATGCGTGTCCTTTATGTTGTGCCCGAGCGCGAACCTGCGCGAGAACACTTTGTCGCTGTCGGAAGGCTGCGGCATCGAATCCCAAATCTCGGAGCAGAAGTAGCCGCACACGAGCGCGCCGCCGTTCTCTTTTACGGTTTTCTCGCCGCAGTCGCATAGAATCGGGAAGCCCTGCTGAAAAACCTTTATCCTTTTCTCGAACGCGCTTTTCTTTTCCTGAATAGACGGAATGAACGCCTGCCGCTCGATTTTCATAATCGCGTCGATGTCGAAACTTTGTGCCGGAAACAAATTCATGCAAAGATTCTAGCACAAAAAACCCGCGCGATGTGCGCGGGCGAATGGATTACATCGAAAGGAGCGAGATAAGGACGCTCTTCCATGAAAGATTATGGAAATCAAATCCATCAGAAATATTCGTGAATGTATTTTTGAAATCCTGCTGAAGAACAGGCGGCAACGTTGTCGTCTGCGTCGCGAGCACGGTCGGCTTTTTTGCAGCCATCGCGAGATAGAACGCATCCCACTTTGACGCCGACATCGTGAAACCATCGGACGATTCTTCTCCGTCATCGCCGACAGTCGTTCCGTTCGCGAACGTCTTCATTATGAACGAATTGTTCGCGATTCCCATAACGGTGCTTGATGAATCATTGCGGAGAATGACCGTAAGACCAGCCGGAATCGACGACACGTCGGAACGAAGTCCAGACGGCTTCTGTTCCGTTTCGGTGTAATAATAGTACATGACGAGCGTATTGTTTTCTTTTTCGTACGTATCCTTGTACCAGTAATTCGCGCCGAGCGCGACTTCATCGGTACAGCCGGAAAACAAAAGCCCTGCGGCAACAAGCGCAAGCGAAGAAAAAAGAGCGAACAGTTTTTTCATTGGAATCTCCTGATTTTTGTAAAAGATAAAAGATTGTTTAATTCTAACTTTAACAAGTAGCTATTTCAATAAAAAGAGCCGCCCCAAACGGAACGGCTCTTTGTTCGGAACACGTCAGAAACCGATTTTCACGCCGAGGAACGCGGACATTCCGGCGCCCATAAAGCTGCGCGTGAACGTCCCGCTCCTGAGCGAGACGCCCGCGTCAAGCTCAAGCACGCGCGCGTTTATGAAGAACCCGAACCGCTGCGCAAAAACCTGGTCGAGGTACGCGGTTCCGAAACTCGCGCCGACGACGTTGAAAAGGTTCAGCTTCAAGTCGAGAGAATATTCGGGATAGAAAATCGCGTCATCCGAATACGGAGAGCGGACGACGAGACCTACCATCGGATAAAGCTCGAACCACTTTCCGAACGGGCGGAAAACCGCCTCCGCGCCGAGCCTGATTGGGCGGTACACGCGCACGGATTCCTTGCTGTACGAAAATTCTCCCATATCCTTGCTCACATTGTTCTCGCTTTCGTCGTTGAGCTTGCCGAGGAAATTCGACTGGTAGAAATCGACGGAAACAGTTCTCATCGCCTTGTACTCCAGTTTTCCGGCGACAATCGGAACGCGGAGGAACCCGCCGACTTCAAACATCGAACCAAATATCGGTCGCTCGACGTTTATCGAAAGGTCGACGCCTCCGTTGCCCAGCGCTTTCTGAAACTGCTCAGCCATCTCAAGGTCGTCGACGAAATCCTCGTCCGTGCCGACAACGCGCGCAAGGTCGAACGCGGAGAAAACCTCCAAATCGGCAGTCGCCCGCGCGCGAATCTCGCCTTCCCGCGTCGTGCTGCAGCTCAGCTTCGCCTTCGTTTTGGGAATGTAGACGAGCGGAATGTAGTACGACGGCGAAACCGTAATCCCGAAACCGGCGATTTTCATCATGAGCGAGACGCCCGCATCGAGGTACGCGTCGCCGTACAAATCGATGTCCATCGACTTCGACTCGCCGACGGAAAAGCCGCTTCCGAGAACCTCGAAAAGCTCGTGCCCGATGTTCATGTTCCCGGTCGACTCGATGCCCGCAAAGAAGCCGAGCCTGAACGATGACGTCGGATTCACGTTAAGGAACGTTTTGTCGCGCGCGAACATCTCGATGTTCCATCCTGAATCGGGAACGTCTTTTTCCATTGCCTGCAAATCGAGGACGAGATTTTTTACGAGAAGCTCGCTCGCCGCAAGATAGTTGTTTGAAAAGCCGCCCTCAGCCTCCGTGCCGATTTCCACGATGCGGTTGGGCTTGTGGAGCTCAGCAGTCGCAACCGAGGAAACGAGGGCGGACGCAGCGATGAAAGAAATCAGTTTTTTCATTTTCGTGCCTCCTTATTCGCCGCTATCTTCAGAATTCCAGACTTCCGCGCTTCCGCCAGTCGTCAGATTGAACACCGCCCACGCCCCGAACGAGGCGTCGCGCGTTATCCGAATGAAATCGTCCTCGTCGCTCGTCGTCTTGCTTATGGTCGCGGAGATTGCGGGCGTGAACGGGCTTTTCGACATGATTTTCGAAATTTCGGATTTGTCCATCGAGAAGGAATGCTCCTCCCCGTCGAATTCGATGCTCTTGTCCTCGAAAAATTTCTCGCCGTCAACCGTGTTCGACGATATTTTAGCGCTGAAATCGAGGTTCATCCCGTTCGTGAATTTGTATTCGCAATTGATGTTCTCGATGAAGTCCGAATATTCGTCGAAATCGCTGCCGTCTTCCCCGTCGTCGCGGTTGAGGAGGTCGCCCTCCTGCGCGGAGCCGGCAAAATCGAGCAGGTCGTCGATGACGATATCCTCGATGATTTTGAGCTTGAGCGGGAAGCGGAGGATGATGCTCACCGTCGCCGTCGCGCTTTCGGCATTCTCGTCCAGCATCGCCTCCAGGAACGCCCTCACCTCGTCCTCATCGTCGAATTCAATTGAGGGAGTCAGCTCGTAGTCGATTATGACTTTCTCGTGCTTGACGTAAAGCCCGCCAACTTCCTCGCCATTTATGAACGCCGTCATGTTATCGCCGTTGAGCTCAGCAGACATCGGATACTGCTCCGTATCCGAAACGAAATCGGTCGAAATCACGCCGTTATCGTCGGCAAGAGAGGCAAGGTCGGGTGTCTCATCGACGGCGGAAACAGGGTTCGCGGTCGCGTTGACGAGATTGTAGGGCGTTGCGGATTCGGTGTCGCTTCCCTTGACGTCAATTTTTCCGATGAATTTTATATCAGAATCGATTCCGTCCTTGTCGATGTACGCGTACGCCTTCACGCCGGTGAACCCGATTTTGTTGAAGATGTCGCTGTAATCGGTCCTTTCAGAACTGTCAGAACCGCCATCCTCGTCGTCGGACGACGCGAACGAATCGAAAATCGACTTGAAATTCAGCCCCGTGTCGATTGTCGCGCTGAGCCTGTCCGCGGTGTAGACGTATTTTCCGTTCGTTTGCGGCACTGCCGCGATGACATCATTTATCGCCGCATTTTTCGCTGCCTCGACAGCAGCTTCCGACGCTCCGTCAGGAAGCGCGCTCTGAATCGCCGTTTTTAGCGAAGCCGTCGCGATTTCCTTCCGCTCGACCTGATATTCCATTATGTACTCGATTATGGAATCGCCTGAATTTTCCGGGTTGAATTCATAGACGGTGAGATTCGCGCTCGACGAATTGATGGCGTCCTGCACTTTCTGCGCGCTGAATTTCTCCGAAATCTTGAATTCGGTGCTGCCGAGAGGAAAACCGTACTTCGCGCCCTCGGATTTTACGGTAACCGATTCGGGAACCGTAAGGTCGGAGCATGAGAAGAGGGGAACCGACGCCGCAATGACGGCGATTCCTATTTTTTTGTGGAGTTTCATAAAAACCTCCTTTTTCTGACCATGATTTTTATGCGAGAAGATACATAGATAAGTAGAATTCGATAATCGTAAGATTATCTTAACACGCCGCTATTTTCCGTTCAATCGGAAAGCAAAAATAAAGAACAAATTTATGTTTTTCCCGACAAAAAACACCCGGACGAAAACTCATCCGGGCTGATTGCCTATGCGCGTTCAGAAACGTCCCGCATCATTTTTTTCCGGCAAGAAGCGCCGCAAACGGATTGTAGCTCATTCCGTCGTCGTCGCGCGCACTTTTCCGCGGGCGCTCGCCGCGCTCGCTTTTTGCGGAAGGAGCCTTCGCGCCGCCCTTCTTCACGACGACGACGCGCTTTTTCCCGTCGGCGTCGTTCCTCTGCGATGCGGAGTCGCCCTTCGGCTGCGCGTTCGTCTTGAGGGAAAGAGAAATGCGCTCACGGTCTTTGTCGAGCGCGATAATCGTGAATTCCTTCACGTCGCCGACTTTTATGACGTCCATCGGATTCGAGACGAACGAATCGGAAAGCTCGGAAACGTGGATGAGCGCCGTCTCGTGAAGACCGATATCGACGAACGCGCCGAAATCGACGACGTTCTTGATTTTTCCCGTCACCTTCATCCCGACTTTGAGGTCGCCGAACGACAAGACGCCCTTCTGCATTATCGGAGCCGGATAGCCGTCGCGCGGGTCGCGGTTGGGCTTTCCAAGCTCGTCGATTATATCGTCAAGAGTCGTCTCCCCGACGTTGTACCGCTCCATCAGCGATTTCTTCACGTCGGCGGGAACGCTCTTCTTCGACTGGACGAACGAAAGAAGCTCGCGGGCGACGTCGTAATTTTCCGGATGAACCCACGTGTTGTCGAGCGGGTCGGCGGATTCGGCAATCTTGAGGAATCCCGCGCACTGCTCGAACGCTTTCGGACCGAGCCCCGGAACCTTCTTCAAATCCTCGCGGCTCATGATTTTTCCGTTCTCGTCGCGGTACTTCACGATTTTCTTCGCGAGGCTCGCGTTGATTCCGGAAACGTATTTGAGGAGCATGTAGCTCGCCGTATTGAGGTTCACGCCGACCTGGTTCACGACGCTTCCGACAACCTCGTCGAGCTGCTCGGCCAGCTTCTTCTGGTTCACGTCATGCTGGTAAAGACCGACGCCAATCGATTTCGGGTCGATTTTGACAAGCTCGGCAAGCGGATCCTGAAGGCGCCGCCCCATCGAAATCGCGCCGCGAATCGTAAGGTCGAGGTCGGGGAATTCCTCCGTGGCGACGGGGCTTGCGGAATAGACGGACGCGCCGCTTTCATCGACGACGGTGTACTTCACGTCCGCGTCGGCGTAATTCTCGCTGATGACTTTGCTGACGACCGCCTGGACTTCCTGCGAGCCGGTTCCGTTACCGACGGCGACGACCTGAATGTCGTACTTGTCGATTGCGTCGTTCAGAAGCCGGTACGCCTCGTCGGGATTCTGAACCTGGAAAATCTTGAAATAGCCGAGGAATTTTCCTGTCTCGTCGAGCGCGGCGCATTTCGTTCCCGTCCTGATTCCCGGGTCGATTCCCAAAACGCGGCTTCCTTTTATTGGCTGCGTCATCAGAAGGTTCTTGAGGTTCTCGCTGAAAATCCCGATTCCGTGCGAGTCAGCCTCGTCCTCCTCGTCGCTCCTGATTTCGCGGACAACGGCGGGTGACAGAAGGCGGACGAGCCCGTCCTCGACGGCTTCCGCGTGGTATTTGTTCCGTATGTCAGCCCTTTTTTTGAGAAGCTCCACGGCATCGTCGACGGGAACGTCAATGCTCACGGAAAGCGCGCCCTCACGCTCGGCACGGTTTATGGCGAGAATGCGGTGCGGCTTCACCTGCGAAAGCGGCTCCGAATAATCCCAGTACATCTGGTATTTGCTCGTCTTCTGCGCCTGCTCCTCCGTCATTCCCTCGGGGACGATTCCCTTCGTGTTGATTGTCCCGTCGGCAATGTAAAGCTCGTGCACCTTCGCGCGGTTGTCCGTGTTCTGCGCGGTACGCTCCGCGATGATGTCCATCGCGCCGGCAATCGCGTCCTTCGCAGACGCAACGGAAAGCTCGGGATTCTCGGCATCCTCGCGCACGAACTCACCCGCGCGCTTCTCGATTTCCGCGTCGGAAAGGCTGAGCATGTCGTCGGCAAGCGGCTCAAGCCCCTTCTCCGCCGCGACCATTCCGCGCGTCTTCTTCTTTTTCTTGAACGGCGCCCACAAATCCTCAAGCTCCGTGAGCGTCTTCGCGTTCATGACGGCGCCGTAGAGCGATTCTGTCAGTTTTCCCTGCGAGAACACGCCGCGCACAATCTCAAGACGGCGCTCCTCTATGTTCCTGTACGATTTGAACAGATGGTCGCAGTCGGTGACCTGCACCTCGTTGAGGTTTCCGTGTTTTTCCTTCCGGTAGCGCGAGATAAACGGAATCGTGCATCCTTCGTTCACCAAACCGATGACAGCCGAAACCTGCGTCGTCCGTATTCCCAGCTCGTCGGCGATTCTTCTCATAATGTCGACTTCGTTCACCGTGAGCGAGTCGATTTTTTCCTGTGTGAATTCCATAGTAATTCGATTCTAGCGAAAAACCGTCGCGGGGCAAACACATCGAAAAAAACTCTTTGAGGAAGCATCATCCGCCACCGCGCAATGCTTTACCGAATACTTTTTTTTTGTAGAGTGATTTAACTTTCCGTATAGGAAAGAAAACTTTCACTTAGGAGGTTTCTTTATGAAATCATTCAAAAAAATTGCCGCGGCTGCGATTGCCGCACTTGCGCTCGGACTCGGTTTCGTCTCATGCGCGACCGACAGCGACGACGAACTCAAACTCGTCGCAACTTTTTACGGAACGACGAACATGAACATTCCCGATGACGACGGAAGTTCGATTCCGTGCATTGCCCAAATTACGACGAAATTCTTCAACAACAAAGAGTACCTGATTCACATGAACGTCGCGGCGATTGGAACTGCGGCAACTGCAACGATGGACTGGGACGACGAAATCGGAACATATTCCGGAGACCCGACAAAAAACGGCGAGACAATCAAGATGACCGCGAAAAAATCATACGACACGGAAAACAAAAAATGGGTTACCGTCGAAAACCCGTCAACGGATTCTTATGTAATCAGCAGCACGGGCACAATCACAATCAACGAGACGGAAGACGGAGAGACCGTATCGTTCACGCTCACGAGGCAGTAATCGGCGCAAAAAAATGTGCCCGGTTTTTCGGGCACAGGAAAAACGCCCGCAGGGAATTTTCTTTGCGGGCGTTCGTTTTATAAATCAGCCGGCGATGGTGTTCTGTTCTTCCTTCGTGCGCTTTATCGTTCCCGCAAAGTAGGAAATCGCGTCGATTCTTTCCGTCGCTGCGGTGAACGACGCGAAATGAGAGCGGTCGTTTATGAGGCGGACGAATTCGTCGAAGAGGAATCCCGTGTCGAGCGGGCCGCTCGATGCTTCGGGATGGAACTGAACGCTGAACGCGGGCGTGTCCGTGTAGACGATTCCCTCGCACGTTCCGTCGTTCGTGTTGACGAAGCTCATCACGGCGCCGGAGGGAAGGGAGTCGTTCTCCACGGCATATCCGTGGTTTTGGCTTGAGATGTAGACGCGCCCAGTCGCAAGATATTTCACGGGCTGGTTCGCGCCGCGGTGACCGTACTTGAGCTTGCTCGTTTTTGCGCCTTTCGCGAGCGCGAGAAGCTGGTGGCCGAGGCAGATTCCGAAAATCGGCACGCCCGAACCGAGAAGCTTCCTGATTTCCTCGATTATTCCGACGTTCTCGCTCGGGTCGCCGGGACCGTTGGAGAGCATGACCCCGTCGGGGTTTTCCGCGAGAATCTGCGCGGCTGTGGAAGAGCACGGCATCGTGACGACAGAAAGCCCGCGCTTGAGAAGCTCGCGCCGGATGTTCGCCTTCGCGCCGAAATCCCAGAGGACGACTTTCTTTCCGCGGCCGTCCCTCATCGCGTCCTCGGCATCGTTGACTTTCGTTCCGTCAGCGCGGACGGGAACAGCCCGGTATTTCGCGCTTTCCTCGAATACCGTCGCCGAATCCTTCTCGATTCCGACCGCATCGCAGGAGACGGATTCAACAGCGTGCTCAATCCTGTACGATTTTATGGTTTCCAGAAGCTTAGCCTTTCCGTCAGCGTCGTCAAGAGCCGCAAAATTCCGCTTTGCCTCATCGCTGTCGCCGGAAATTATCATTCCGTTCATGACGCCTGCCTCGCGGAGAACTTTCGTAAGCGCGCGCGTGTCGATTCCGCACAGCCCGATGACGTTCTGCGATTTCAGCCATTCGTCAATCTGTCCCTCGCACCTGAAGTTCGAAGGCTCGTCGCACCATGAGCGGACGATGTACCCCCGGACGTGAATCCTCGCGCTCTCGAAATCGGGAGAAATTTTTCCATAATTTCCTACGAGCGGAAACGTCTGCGTAACAATCTGCCCGAAGTAGCTCGGGTCGGTGAGCGTCTCGATGTAGCCGTTCATTCCCGTCGTGAAGACAGCTTCCCCAACGATGCACCCTGAAGCGCCGAACCCTTTTCCTTCAAAGACTTGTCCATTAGCCAGGACGAGGCATGCTCTGTTTTCCATAGTAAAACACAATTTTACTGAATTGGCGCTTGCGGGGCTACACGCGTTCTTAGCTCGGTTTCATTGGAGCAAGCGTGCGCCGATGCGCGGGGGCGCATCTTCCGTGCCCGGGAGGGCAGTTTGCGCGGGGCTACACGCGTTCTTAGTTCGGCTTCATCTGAGCAAGCGTGCGCCGATGCGCGGGGGCGCATCTTCCGTGCCTAGAAAGGGCAGTCGCGGGGCTACACGAGTTCTTAGCTCGGCTTCATCTGAGCAAGCGTGCGCCGATGCGCGAAAGCGCATCTTCCTTGCCCGGGAGGGCAGTTTGCGCGGGGCTACACGAGTTCTAAGTTCGGCTTCAATGGCAATTAGGACGCGCAACGGTTAAGCATCCCGCGTTCCTCTCACCACGGAAGGTCGCGCACGCGACCGGCGCACGCTTGCTACAACAAAGCCAATCTTAGAACGAGAAAAAAGGACTAAGCAGCCCCATCCCCCCGCACGGGAAGGTCGCGCACGCGACCGGCGCACGCTTGCTACAACAAGGCCAATCTTAGAACACGAAAAAAGGACTAAGCAGCCCCATCCCCCCCGCACGGGAAGGTCGCATGCGACCGGCGCACGCTTGCTACGACGAACAGTAATTAGAACGCGCAACGGTATGCAAGCGCGTTGTTTGATTCATTCTGTTTCGGTAAAATGGAGCTGTATTTCACTTTATCGAGGACAAAAATGCCAAAAATCGAAGTCAACGAAAAACTTTTTTTCAACCTTCTTGGGACAAAATACGATTACGATACGCTTGAGAAAAAACTCACTTGCGGAAAAGCGGAGCTTGACGAGAAGCCCGACATGTCGCAGGGCGAGGACGAGCGCGTCATCAAAATCGAGTTGAACGACACGAACAGACCGGATCTTTGGTCGACGGGCGGTGTCGCACGCTGCCTCCGCCTTCACGGGGGAGCGAAAAGGAGCGACTACTCGTCGTTCATGTCAAAGGAAGGCGCTATAAAGGACTGCGGGGACAGAATCGCATACGTCGACGAATCCATCAAAGAAGTCCGCCCGTTCATGGTCAGCTTCGTCATTTCCGGAAAGCCGATTGACGACCCGATGCTCAAAGACATAATCCAGACGCAGGAAAAACTCTGCTGGAACTTCGGGCGCAAGAGAAAGACGATTTCGATGGGAGTTTACAGAAGCGCGCAGATAAAGTGGCCGGTGCATTACAAAGGCGTCAATCCCGACGAGACGAGCTTCGTCCCGCTCGGATGCGACGCGCCGATGACGTGCCGCCAGATTCTGAGCGACCACCCGAAAGGAAAAGATTTCGGATGGATTCTCAAGGACGCGAAAAAATTCCCGCTCCTCACCGACGACAACGGCGAAGTCATGTCGATGGCGCCGATTATCAACTCGGCGACGCTCGGTGCCGTCCAGGTGGGCGACAAAGATTTGATGGTCGAGCTTACGGGCGATAACATGGAGAACCTCATCCTCTCGGCGAACATCGTCGCGTGCGATTTCCATGACGCGGGATACGAGATTCTGCCCGTCAAGGTCGTCCATCCGTACGAGACGGGATTCGGAAAGGAAATCACCGTCCCGTTCTATTTCCAGAAGACAACGAAGGCGACGCTCTCCGCGATAAACAAAAAGCTCGGAAGCAAGCTCACGAAGGCGGAGGTTCTCGACGCGCTCGCCCGCCTGGACAACGACGTCGAATCGAACGACATTCCGTGCACGGAGAAAACGGCAAAATACTGCCCTGCAGGAACGGACACAGAATTCACACTCTCTCCCGCGCCGTACAGGAACGACTTCCTCCACGAGGTTGACGTCATCGAGGACGTGATGATTGGAATGGGCCTCGACTTCTTCAAGCCGGAGCGCCCGAGCGAATTCACCGTCGGCCACCTTTCGCCCGTGACGCTCTTCAGCAGGAAGGCGAAGGAAATAATGGTCGGTTTGGGATATCAGGAGATGATTTTCAACTATCTCGGCTCAAAGCGCGACTACATCGACCGCATGAACATCAGCGCCGACAACGTAATCGAAATCCTCAACCCGATGAGCGAGAACTACCAGTTCGTGCGCCCGTCAATCATCGCTTCCCTCCTCAGGGCGGAAAGCGCCGCGGCGAACGCAATCTTCCCGCACAAGATTTTCGAAATCGGAAAAGTCGCGTTCCTCGACAGCGCGGAGAACACCGGAACGAAGACAATCCAGTCGCTCGGATTCCTCACGGCGGCGAACGACGCGAATTTCAACGCGCTTGCGAGCGAGGTTTCGACAATCCTCTATTATCTCGACCACAAATACGAGGTGAAGGAAACTTCCGACCCGCGCTTCATCCCCGGACGTCAGGCGGGAATCATCGTGAACGGCGTTCAGGTCGGCGTTTTCGGCGAAGTCCATCCGCAGGTTCTTGAGAACTGGCAGATTTCCGTTCCGTGCGTGGCGGGAGAAATCAACGTCGAGTCGCTCATGCCGAACAGCACAAGCGCGAACGAATCGAAGAAAGACGAAAAGAAATGCGATGCCGCTGAATTCGACCAGGCGGAATACTTCAACAGCCACATCCAGCTCCTCGTCGCGAAAATCGAGAAAGTCGAATGCAACCCGAAGGGCGACAAACTCTACATCGAGACGATGGACGACGGTTCCGGAACGCCGAGAATCATCCAGTCGGGTCTGCGCCCGTATCTTTCGGAATCGGACCTTCTCGGAAAGCACGTCATCATCGCGGCGAACCTCGCCCCCAGAAAGATGAAGGGCGTCGAGAGTTTCGGAATGCTCCTCGCATGCGACTACACCGAGAACGGCGAGGAAAAAGTCGAGCTTCTGACGGCTCCGTGGGCAAAACCCGGAACGCAGATTGTCCTTGAAGGCTGCGGCGAATTCGAAAAGCCGGCAAAAATCGACATCGACAAATTCTGCAAAGTCGAATACAACATCAGGAACAACACGATGATGATTGCCGGAAAGAAGGCGCTTGCCGACGGAAAGGAAATCAAAACGGAAAAAGCGAACGACTGCGATGTGTGCTAGGCGCGCACGTTGTTTCACGAGGGTTATTCGTTGAATGGAGTGCGCGCGGGCGGCAAAACGCACGGCGGTTTCCGCCCCTTGGAACGCGTTTCGGGATAACTAGGCGCGCATTCTGTTTTATGAGTGCCATTCGCTGGCGGAGTGCGCGCGGGCGGCAAAACGCACGGCGGTTTCCGCCCCTTGGAACGCGTTTCTGAGTAACTAGGCGCGCATTCTGTTTTATGCGTGCCATTCGCTGGCGGAGTGCGCGCGGGCGGCAAAACGCACGGCGGTTTCCGCCCCTTGGAACGCGTTTCTGAGTAACTAGGCGCGCATTCTGTTTTATGAGTGCCATTCGATGGCGGAGTGCGCGCGGGCGGCAAACCGCACGGCGGTTTCCGCCCCTTGGAACGCGTTTCGGGATAACTAGGCGCGCATTCTGTTTTATGAGTGCCATTCGCTGGCGGAGTGCGCGCGGGCGTGAAATCGCGCAGCGATTTCCGCCCATTGGAACGCTCTTTTTGAGGATTACGGGTGCGCATTCTGTTTTTCGCGTGTCATTCACTGATGGAGTGCGCGCGGGCGGCAAAACGCACGGCGGTTTCCGCCCCTTGGAACGCGTTTCTGAGTAACTAGGCGCGCATTCTGTTTTATGAGTGCCATTCGATGGGGAACGGGACAGGCAAATCTGTCCCGTTTTTTTGTATTTGCGCGGAAAAATCGGGAAAAAATCGACGCGATTCGGTATGATTTTTCCCATGAAAATAATAGACAAAATCAATGAGAAAAAAGTCACGGTCTCGTTCGAGATTTTCCCGCCGAAGAAGCAGGACGCGTTCGATTCCGTAAAAAACACCGCGATAGAGCTGACATCGCTCAGCCCGGATTTCATATCGATAACATACGGGGCGGGCGGCTCCACGCAATCGAACACGGCGGAACTTGCGGCGGCCGTGGAGAACGCGGGGACTGCCGCGCTGGCGCACCTCACCTGCGTGCGCTCGACACGGGAACAGCTGACGGAATCAATCGGAACATTCAAATCGAAGGGAATTCAGAACATACTCGCGCTTAGGGGCGATTTTCCGAGGGACGCATCTGAAGACGAGAACGTCTTTCCGTCGGGGCTTGTCCACGCGAGCGACCTCGTTCCCGTGCTGAAGGACGCTGGTTTCTGCGTCGGCGGCGCGTGCTACCCCGAAAGCCATCCCGAAAGCGCGAACAGGGACGACGACATCGAGCTTCTGAAGAAAAAAGTTGACGCAGGTGTCGATTTCCTGACGACGCAGATGTTCTTCGACAACGACATGCTGTATTCGTTCCTCTACAGATTGCAGTCGGCGGGAATCCGTGTTCCTGTCATCGCAGGAATCATGCCGATAACGAACGCGAACCAGGTTTCGAGGATGATTGACTTGTCGAACGCGTACATTCCCAGAAAACTCCTTTCGATTTGCGACCGGTTCAGGAACAGCCCCAACGCGATGAGGCAGGCGGGAATCGCATATGCGACAGACCAGATAATCGACTTGATTTCGAACGGCGTCCGCGGAATCCACATCTACACGATGAACAAACCCGACATCGCGCGCGAAATCGTCAGGAACGTCGATTCGATTGTCGCTGCCGTGAACGGCGAGAGCGCGGCAAAGTAGGAGCGCGCGGAAACAGCTTCGATTAAGGGACTGTTCTGAACAGCAGCTGGCCCCTGCCATGCCGAACGACTTTCGCAAAAAAGTTTGTTTCGGCATCGCTTGTACAGATTCAGAAGCACGGTTTCTTGCGAACGCCCGTTTCCGCATGGCAAAAGAAAATCAACCGTTTTTCAGACAAGCGTTTCCAAAAAAACGCCTATTTGACGTCCGAAACGGATTGTATGAGCGCGCCCGTCTTTTCGGAAGGCTTCACGGCGCGCATCTCCTTCTCGCGCGATTCCCGCTCGAAAACCTTTTTGTACGATTCGTCCATTATGATTATGCAGTCGAGGGCGATTCCCTGCTCCGCGGCGAGAGACGTCACGAGATTTCTGTCCACGGGAAACGGCCCGCGCGGATGGGGATGCGGCTCGGCATCGCCAATCAAAACGATTTTCTTTTTTGCGTCGCGGTTCCAGTCGTAATAGCGGACGCTCGCGTACAACGCCTCGAACACAGCCTCGGGACGATCGTCCCCGCCGTGAATGTACGCGCTTTTTATCCATTTCGCGAATTCATCGACCGATTCCGTGAACGCGAAATATTTTACCGGAAGCCCGTCAAAGTCGTATTCCTCGCCGTAATCCTTGTAGAGGACAAGCCCGAGCCTGACGTGGCTGAATTTTCTGAGCTGCACTTTCAGTTCGGGAATCCAGACGTGGTACAGCTCCCAAAAATCGTCCTTCATGCTTCCGGTGGCGTCAATCGCGAAGACAAGCTCGGCTTTGTCCGCGCCCTCCATCTCCGAAAGCGATTTCTTCAGCTGCGGCGGAAGCTGCCGCGCCCCGAACGAATAGAAGATGTTGCCCTTCCCGCCCTTCGCAATCTTGTTGAATTCCTCCTCCGCCTTCGTCTTGAATTCCTCGCTTTCCTTCTCGTCGATTACTTTCACGCGGAACGGATTGTCGTCATACGCTCCGGAATAGTCGCAGAAATAGGTCTCGAACGTGCGGATATTGAGGAACGTCCCGTCGCGAACCTCGATTTCCCCGTGGCGCGTCCACGAATAGCCGAACACGAGCTTTTTCGGGACGTATATATGGAAACATTCGCCGAGAACAGGATGAACCTCCACCGTCGTCGCAACGAGCGAATACCGCGCGGACGGAGAATCCAGCTTCTTCCCCTTGAGCATCCGTATCTCGTCACCGTTTATGCGGTTGTATTTCTCCGCGCGATACGCGAAATTGTCGAGCTTCCCGCGCGGGTCTTTCGTCGATTCGGCAATCAGCACGCTGTTTATACTGCCCTTTTTCCTTATGAACAGATGGAATCCGTTCCCGTCATTCACGATATCGTTCTGGCTTTCGGGCACGACGAGCAAATCTTCAGGCGAAAGCTTGAGGTCTCCTTTTGACGCGAAAACGGGAACTGCTGCAAACAACGCGAGCAAAACAAATATCCTTTTCATACGATTCCTCCAAAAGCCACTCCCATTCTATCGGCATTTTACATCGGAAAGCAGAAAGCAAAAAGCGGAGAACCGCATTTCTGCGGACGCACGCTCCAACTGGCGGGAAATACACTAGATTTTCAATGCGTGCCTCTGCCGCAGAACCGCCCTTGCATTTCTGCGGGCGCACGCTCCAACTAACTGGAAATACACTAGATTTTCAATGCGTACCTCTGCCGCAGAACCGCCCTTGCATTTCTGCGGGCGCACGCTCCAACCAACGGGAAATACACTAGATTTTCAATGCGTGCCTCTGGCGCAGAACCGCCCTTGCATTTCTGCAGGCGCACGCTCCAACTAACTGGAAATACCCTAGATTTTCAATGCGTGCCTCTGCCGCAGAACCACCATTGCATTTCTGCGGGCGCACGCTCCACCTGACGGGAAATACACTAGATTTTCAATGCGTGCCTCTGGCGCAGAACCGCCCTTGCATTTCTGCGGGCGCACGCTCCAACCAACGGGAAATACCCTAGATTTTCAATGCGTGCCTTTGGCGCAGAACCGCCCTTGCATTTCTGCGGGCGCACGCTCCAACCAACGGGAAATACACTAGATTTTCAATGCGTGCCTTTGGCGCAGAACCGCCCTTGCGGTTCTGCGGGCGCACGCTCCAACCAACGGGAAATACACTAGATTTTCAATGCGTGCGCATTCTGCTACATTTTCACAGGCGGGCGTTCTTCCGAATGGTGCGGAAGGCGAACGGCGGCAAGGAGTGTTCAGAATGGAAAAGCGCAAACCTGCGTTCAGGGAGTTTTTGAAGGAACGGATTCAGGCGGGGAAGCCTGTCTACTTTGACGGCGGAATGGGAACGATGATTCAGGCTTCGGGCGTGACGGATTACGCGATTCCGGAGGATTTGTCGGTGACGAATCCGGACGTCATAAAGGAAATCCATAAAAAATACATCCGCGCGGGCGCGCACGTTCTTACGGGAAACACGTTCGGAATCAATCCGCTCAAAATCGGCGACGCGAGATTCTCGCTTGAAGAATACCTCAAGGCGGAATTCGACGTGATGAAGGCGGCAATTTCCGAGGAAAAGGCGGACGGAGAGCCGAGATACGCGGCGTGGGACTCGGGGCAGATAGGGCGGCTTCTTGAGCCGATGGGCGACATGACGTTCGACGAGGCGTACGAGGCGTACAAAATCGCGGCGACGACGGCGGAAAAATACGGCGCGGAGCTTGCGATTCTCGAGACGATGAGCGACCTCCACGAGCTGAAGGCGGCGATTCTCGCGGTGAAAGAGAACACGAAATTGCCGATTGTCGCGACGACGACATTCCAGGACAATTTGCGCACGCTGACGGGCGCGGACGTCCTGACATGCGTCACGTATCTCGAGGCGCTGCGGGTCGATGTACTCGGGTTCAACTGCGGCGGCTCGCTCCCCGACGGCGAGGAGCTTACTAGACAGTTCTGCCGCTACAGCCACACGCCCGTCCTCGTCCAGCCGAACGCGGGAATCCCGACCGTCGTGAACGGGAAAGCTGTATTCCCGGCGCGCGCGGGCGAATTCGCACAAAGCCAGCTGAGGAACAGGTTCTCTGGCGCGCTTCTTCTCGGAGGCTGCTGCGGAACGACACCCGACCACATTTCCGCGATGATTGGCGCAGTGGAAAGCGGAAAAGCCGCGGAAGATTCGGGAAAGCGCGCTGAATTCAAGAACATAGCGGAAATCGGCGCAAAAAAAACGGCGGAACCGCGGAATTCGACAGACTCAACCAGCGCGCCACAAGAAAGCGGCGACAACTCTGCAAGTTGTCGTTCCGTCGACACGTTCATCTGCTCGTACAATTCGACGGTGCAAATCGGCGGGAAGGCGGGGCCGCAGATTGTGGGAGAGCGCATAAACCCGACGGGAAAGAAGAAGGTCAAGGCGGCTCTGCAGGCGCACGACATGAATTTCGTCCTCGACGAGGCGGAATCGCAGATAAACGCGGGCGCGCAGATTCTGGACGTGAACGTGGGGCTGCCCGGAATAGACGAGGCGCAGACGATGGTTGACGCGGTGAAGACGATTCAGGCGGCGTTCAACGTCCCGCTCCAGCTCGACTCAAGCGAGGCTCCCGTTCTGGAGAAGGGGCTGCGCTACTACAACGGAAAGCCGCTCGTCAACAGCGTGAACGGAAAGCGCGAGGTAATGGACAAAGTGTTCCCGCTCGTAGCGCATTACGGCGGGGCGGTCGTGGCGCTCTGCATCGACGAGGACGGAATCGCGCCGACAGCAGAGGGACGGTGCGCCGTCGCGCGGAAAATCATCGCCGAGGCGGCGAAATACGGGATTCCGGTGCGCGACATCGTAATAGACACGCTCACTCTGACGGTTTCGAGCCAGCAGAAAGAGGCGCTCGAGACGTGCCGCGCAATCGAAATCCTCAAAAAAGAATTCGGCGCGCAAGGTTTGCAGTTCATTTTGGGCGTGTCGAACATCTCGTTCGGGCTTCCGAGGCGCGACATCGTGAATTCGCGATTTTTCATGGCGGCGCTCTACTCGGGGCTGACGGCGTGCATCATAAACCCGCTTTCCGAGCCGATGATGGAGACGTACCACGGCTACCGCGCGCTCGCGGGATTCGACGAGAACTGCCTCGGCTACATCGAAAAGTACACGGGAACGACGGCGCCCGTATACGGAATCAGCGCCGAGCAGGCTCGTTCCTTGAGCGGAACAGAAGCAGGCGGAACATCGAACGCGAAAACGCCCGAGAATTCATCAGCCGTCCTTCCCGCCGACTTGACGGAAGAGGAGAAAACGCTCATCGACACGATATGCAAGGGCTTCAAGGACGCCTCCCCCGACGCGACGAGAAAGCTCCTCGACGGCGGAAAGAAACCCGTGGAGATAATCGACCGCTGCATCGTCCCCGCGCTCGATTTGGTCGGAAAGGATTTCGAGTCCGGAAGGAAATTCCTCCCGCAGCTGCTCCTCTCGGCTGACACCGTGTCGGCGGCGTTCGCGGTCATCAAGGAGACGCTCGCATCGTCCGGCGCGGCGGCGGAGGAGAAGGGAAAAATCGTAATCGCGACCGTCCACGGAGACATCCACGACATCGGAAAGAACATCGTCAAGGCGATGCTCGAAAACTACGGCTACACCGTAATCGATTTGGGGAAGAACGTCCCCGCGGAAACCGTCGTCAAAACCGTGGTCGAAAACGAAATCCGCCTCGTCGGGCTTTCCGCGCTGATGACGACGACCGTGGCGAGCATGGAGGAAACGATAAAGCTCCTGCGCGAGGAGACGGCAAAGCTCGGGCGCGACGTGAAAATCATCGCGGGCGGAGCGGTTCTTACCGCCGACTACGCCGCAAAAATCGGCGCGGACTATTTCGGAAAGGACGCGATGGCGACGGTCGCGGTGGCGAAGGAAGTCTTCGGCAAATAAAATCTGCAAAGCCAATTTTTGAAAAGTGCATTCCGAACGGAATTTGTGCGAAAGCCGCTCGGAATGACAACTTTTTCCGGTCAATTTACTATGATTCTGAAAATCTATTGGGGGAATTATGGACAAAAAGATTCACATTCAGGAGCTGATACAGGCGCGAAACCTTGCGTCGCAAGACGAGTGCGCGAAGTTCGAGAACGCGCTTTCGGCGTTGTGGGGAAAACTGGAGGCGGACGACCTCGACGATGTTTTGAAGGCGTTCTCCGACGAGACGGCGGACGACGAGCTTATGTTCAGCCTCGTCCATCTCGTGGAGCAGAACGACGGCGACGAATACCTGCGGAAAATCGCGCTCCTCACGCCGGAAATGGACGGCGCGAGGGAATGGGCGAAGATGCTCAACAGGCGGATTCTCAACAGCGGGCCGCATTCGGAGCGATACCGCAAAATCATCGGAACGCTCGGCGATTCCCAAAAAGAAAAAATCACGGCGCTTCTGGACGCGCTTGCCTGAAATCCGCCTTCCCGCTCGTCGATTTCTTCGGCGCAATCTGATAGAATCGGCGGGTGAAAAATTCAGGCAACAAATCTTCAATCAAAACAAAAAGCGAAAAAAGGTCGGCGCTTCTTGCCGGCCGCACGCTCAAAAGCTTCAACCCGTGGCTGTCGTACGTTTTCGTGCTGTTCCACCCGCGCGCGGTTCTCACGAATTTCCGCTGCTTCGCGGTGATAATAACGGAATTCTTCTTCGTTCAGTTCCTCGAAAAGTTCCGGATTCTGCGGATTCCCGTCGTGCACGTCGACCATCCGCTCGACAGTAAAATTCCGTTCCGCCCGGAAAAAGTCCCGATTTACCTCGACTTCATCAACCTGTGGGTGCGCCCGCTCAACCTGCTCGTCCAGCGCTGCGGATGGTGGAAAGCCGGAAAGCTCACGCGTGAATGGATGAGGCGGTTCAGGAAACTTTACGAGCATTCCGCGGAAGTCTACCATTTCCGCCTCACGACGACAGACCGCCCCGCCTACAACGAGATGCGCGAGTTCCGCCAGATGCATGCGCTCGACCCGCATTTTCTCTGCGTACCGAGCCTTCACGTCGCGACGATGGCGATGGCGTTCGGCTTCTACCGCTCCGTTTTCGCGAAGGAGGGATTCACAGAGGAGGAAATCGGGCGGTGGCAGGGCGAATTGTACGCGGGCGCCGTCGAAATCACGGAGACCGTCCTTTTCGTGAAGCAGCACAGCGTGAACTGCATCCCCGCCGCGCTCTACCTCGTCTCGTCGAATTTCCCCGACATTTTCAGCGAGGACGACGCGCGGAAATTCCTCGACGACATGTTCAGGAAAAACGAAATTCCCTCCGCAGATGCGGACGAAACGCGCTCGTACATGGCCGGACTGTTCGAGAAATTCATCAGCGAAGGAAAAACAAGCGAAAACTGGTTCGTCCCCGTCCGCGAATTCCTTCTGAATTACGAAAAAAACGTCTCCGATTCCGCCGCACCAAAAAATCCCGGAACATAAAAAACGAATGCTGGGCTATTGAATGTGCGGTGTTTGCCGGAGCCGAAATCGGCGCAAAGTCCGGTGCACAGCAAAAAAAGCGGATGTGCCCGGAGCCGCTCGCCCCAAACAAATCCGCCGTTCAAAAATACAGTCATGCAGAATTTATTTCAGCGCCCAACCGGACAACAAAGATTCCGAAACGAGTTCGGAATGACGCCCAGTCCGCTCATCAAGGTACACACCCCGCAAAGCAGGGTGCTGCACGCGCACGCTCCAATGCGCAATGATAAACGCGCGAAAATCAATGCGTGACAAAAACACAGCAAACACGCACGCTCCCTAATACGAAGCATCGTTAAATCAACACTCCGCCAACCCACCAAGGCGCACACCCCGCCAAGCGGGGTGCTGCGCGCGCACGCTCCTCTTAAAACGAAGCATCGTCAATCAACACAAACTCCGCCCACCAAGGCGCACACCCCGCCAAGCGGGGTGCTGCGCGCGCACGCTCCAATACGCAATGATAAACGCGCGTCAATCAATGCGTGCGCCTACTCCAGAGACACCTCGGTGAATTCGACGTACGCGCTTCTGACAGTGTAGAGTCCGGCGTAAATCACGTTCGGGTCCACGTTTTTGAGGTCAATCGTATACTCGGCAGTGTCGCTTCCGAATTTTGTCGTGTAGACATTGCCTTTCTTGGTGATGGAGATGTCGATGACGTCGCCGACCTCGGGGATTTTCTGCCCGGCGTTGTGCGTCTCGTTGAGCGTCCCGTCCTTGCGCATCCAGCTTGAGGAATAATCGTCGCCGTTCGCAAGCTTGAGCGGACCTGCCGCAACGTAATCGGAATTGATTGAGTTGTCGAATTTGTCGATGTAAACGTCGTCGCGCACCATAACGCCGAACGAAACCTGGTTGTTCTTCGCCAGCTGGAGGACTTTCGCCTTTGCCTTGAGCGTGAAATCCCTGTCAACGGGAAGTTTCTGGAAGTAGAACTGGATTCCGTCCGAAGCGCCGGCAATTTTTCCGACCGATTTGCTGCCGTCAACCGTTCCCGAATGCATCGTTATTTTTCCGTCGCTTTCTATAATTTCGTAATTCGCGGGGTCGGCAAGCTTCTCCTCTCCGCCGCAATCGCCGAACACCGTCCCGAACCACGGCGCGCTCAGCTCGTAGCGGGCAGACGCATCCTCCGCGGGATTGAATTCGGAATATTTTGGAACAACGTAATCGGGATTCTTGACGAGGATTTCCTCGGTCGGCGCGCTGATTCCGTCCTTAACGAATTTGGCGAATTTCTTGTCGGCATCGCGGAGGGAAGTCACGACATCGTAGGCGACAACGGACGCGCCATAGGTGTTGAGGTGCGTGTTGTCGACGGAAGCCGCCTTGAACGTCAGCTGCGCGTGGAATTTCGCGGTCGCCTTGTCGTCGGCAAGGTTCTCGTACCGCGCCTTTGTAATCGAAGTCAAATCGACGACAGTCGTTCCCGTCTCGGAACCAAGCTCGCGGATTGCCTTGGGATAATCGCCGCCGGGGAATCCAGCTGCGTCTTTCGTAACGTGAACGACAGCGCCCTCGTACGCTTTTCCAGGCGCGCGGCGGACAATCGGCGTGCAGAGAACGGGCGTCGCCTTCTTTTCCTGCGCAAGCTTTATGTAGTTCTGGTACAGCGAATTCTTGAACGAACCGGCTTCATCTTTCGTCCCGTTCGGGTTCGTGTAGCGGGCTTCCTCGCCTTTCTCGTCGTTGTGCCCGAAACCGATAATCAGGTAGTCGCCCTTCTTTATGTTCTTTTTGAGCGTCTCGTAGTTCGCCTCTTTGAGAAAGCTTTTTGAAGAGCGCCCGCTCATCGCGAGATTCACGACGGTCGCCTTTTCAGAATCGAGATAATCCTGGATTTTCGTCCCGTACCCGTAGCGCGGATAATAATACGGGTCGTTGAACGCGCTCAGCGTGGAATCGCCCACGACAAAAATGCGGGTTCCCTTCACGTCGCCGATGCTCGTTATCGAGTCGACTTTCTCCACTTTCTCGTTTGCGACGGTCGCGGCATCAAGCGCGCTTCCGTTCGACGAGGAAGGTGCGGAAGACGCGGATTCGCTCGTCTTTTCCGCCCGGTGGCATGACGAAACCGCGAGGACAGAAAGCGCCGCGATTCCAATCTGTACGATTTTTTTCATTTTCTTCTCCAAAAATAAAAATTTGATATTTCTGATTATATACCCAAAATCCCGCCGATGTCGTCAAAATTCAAACCCGGCATAAAAACAGCCGCAACATCGTTATTTTCCATATATTCGACAACTGATTTTTGCAAAAAGCTCTGTCCTGATTTTCGGAGGAACACGATTTTCTGGTCATTCCGAAGTCGAAATGACCAATTCTTGCATGACAATGAACGAGCGCCATGCGCAAAAAATCAACAATGGGACAAGAATACAAAAACACGCAACCTTTTCATTTGACAAAACAATCCAATTGCAGCACATTGCAATCGGAGGCAGTAAACATGACTACAATATCTGCCAAGATAGAAAATGGGAACGCAAGGTTCGTGAGCTTATGGAGACGAAAACAAGCAAACAGGCTCGTGTATAAAGTAGATGATGACAAATTGTATATAGTTCAATGCGGCACACATTATCATCAAGGAAAGTGAAACCCAAAACTGTTTTCAAAGCCGACAAGTTGCTGAAGGCAACTTGCGGTTCCAGCGTTTTTATCGCAAGGCATTCCTTGTCGGCTATGCATTGAACTCATTGTGAATCGTATCTGTAATCGCCGAGATGAGTTTCGACTCAAGAAGGTGCTTTGAAAAATTGCCTGATGATATGTCCGCCGGTGAATTTCGCGGTTCAAAAAGCACTTTGTATTCGACTCCAAGCGCGGATGCCAACTTTTCTACAATATCAAGCGACGGTGTTCTTTTACCGACTTCGATTTGCGTGATATAAGGCGCAGAAACACCAGTCTTCTCTGCCAAAAATTCCTGACTCCAGCCCAATTGCTTCCGAAGCGACTTTATATTTTCCCTAATGACAGTTTCAATCGGTATTTCATTCATCTGTCTTAAAATATTGCTAAAAGCTACTGTTGACCATAAGCGCAGTGTTAGTTATAGTAATAGCAAATAGTTACTTTTTATCATTGCGGTAAGCAAGGGACAGCGAGCGCAAGCGGGGTGCTATGGTATACCATAGCAATGGAATTGACAGATTCCATTGCCGCAAAACATCGCTTCGCTCGTTTTGCGGCAATGGTGGTGGAAGCATGAACGATAGTCGAGGGAAATTGGTATGGTGAAAGACAGATATCCTGAACATGAAGAAACTTCATTTTCTTATGAAGACTCAATCGTTGTAATTTTGGATATCCTCGGATTCAAGAACAAAGTTTTTGAAAGCCAGAAATTACCAGCAAATTTAAAACATATTGCAGAATTGCTTGGATTTATAAAGGCATTTAACACACAAGACGGTATAAATGAGTTTATCAAATTAAAAAATGCTATTGATATTCCTAATTTACAGCTTAACCAAGACGAAATAGAAAAAGTAACGAACGAAATTCAGATTTCCCATTTTTCAGATTCGATTGCAATAACCCTCCCTTACACGGAATCTGACTTTATAAAAAAGATTTCATTGATTGTATACAATCTTGCTTGGATTATAAGCCAACTTGCAATGAGCGATTTTTTCACCAGAGGTGGCATTGCAATTGGAAAGATGTACCACAAGGAAAACGTATTTTTTGGTCCAGCTTTTTTAGAAGCACATAATCTTGAATCAGAATCAGAATTTGCAGTTAATCCACGAACCATACTATCGAAAGCAATCGAAGAAAAACTGCAAAAAGCAGGAGCTATAAACTCTGTTCCATACATAACAAAAGATGATGACAAGTGGTGGTATGTCGATTTCATCTCTTTTGCAAACGACAGGGATATAAAAGCCACTTCAGTCTATTTAGAGCCAATAAAAGACAATGTACAGAAAAATATCGCAGAGTGTGAAAGAAAAATTGAGCAAACAACAAGCATCAAAAGCAAGTACGAATGGTTGCGTAATAAAATCGAATCAATCTAGACGTAGAAACTGCATTTGATTTTTTTAATCACTCGAAAAAAAAAGTGGAGGCAAAAAAATGGACAAGCATGATTTAGGAAAAAAAGTCTACAAACAGGTAAGTCTAAATGGAAAAACTATAAAAAAATGGGTTGCAGAATATATTGCGTTTGAATTTGATGAGGATGGAAATATTATTAGCGATACTTCCCATGCTTCTGAATATGCAGACAAAGCTTACGAATATGATGAAAAAGGAAATAGGACAGATCTCCCTTGCTGTTTTGAGAACAATGATGATTCTGAAAATTCAGGTGACTCAGAATATTCAAAAGCTGTTTTTGAATCTAAAAATCGTTTCCTCTTTGGAGAAAGCCTTCAGGCAGAAAAAATAGGAAACCAGAGCATAAGCCATGACAGAAATGAAATTCTTTGGATCGCAAACAATGGAATACAGATTTATAGATTTTATTTTGGAAGTGCAGGTTTAGAAAGTTTTCAAAAGGAATTTGATGAGGATAATAATTTAATATACATAAAAGATGATAATAGAGAATACTTCTTTGATTACGATGAACATAAGTTACTTCATTTAAAAAAGATAGAGTCTGATGGAGAATGGGAAAAATGGTTTGAGTATGATGGCGAAAAACTTGAAAATTCAAAAGATTCAGATGGTGAAAAATGTCTTTATAGATATGATTCGAAAGGTTGTCTAGTTTACCAAAAAATCTGGCACAATGATGACGATGATGATATGTGGATTGATGATTATGATGATACTAGCGTTTCTGAGACAGAATATGAATATGATTCTAATGGAAAGCTTTTACATCGCATAACAACACATTATGATTCAAATGATGATTATGATAGTGGAAATTCTTCATCAGTTTATGAAATTTGGTTTGAATATGATGCATCTGGAAAAAAAACAATTTCTAGAGATTCTGCTGGAAACATAACAAAATGGGATTCTTTTGGGAATGTTGTTTTCGAAAGACATCATTTTTATGGTGAATATCAAAATGAATATACTTCAGACGGAAAACTGATTCATTCCATACACAAATCGCTAGACCAAAAAGAAAACTGCTATGACTTAGATGATGGCTACGACTACGAGGAAAAACGATGGGATCTATCTGGTAATCTTATTTATTGCCGTTGGTCAGATAGAGAAGAAATCAGTGAATATGATACTAAAAACAAATTAATTCATTATCTAAGCAAATCAAGTAATGAAAATTATAATTACGAAGTATGGTATGAATATAAAGATGGTATTTTAATTCATAAAAAATATTCTGACGGTGAAGAATATAAATACGATTCACAGGGGAAATTAACCTATTATAGAGATTCTGACTTGAAAACTTATTGGAATGAGTGCGACTCAAAAGGCAATCCAATACATTTCAAAAGTGATGATGTTGAAGAATGGTATGAATATGAATTGTATGATAATGGAAATATAAAAAAGAAAATTTGTTATCGTGCAATTTAGCAATGATTCCGTCTAACACCATTTTCAAAGCCGACAAGTTTACCTCTAGAAGAAATGAGAATGCAGTTGCTGAAAATGTCAGAATCGCAGACATAAACATACGCTTAATCGACTACCACAAAGCAGACATGCGAAAGAATTGCGAAGCAATTCTTTGCGGCCGCTGCATCCAACTCGCAATGCCCCCTGTTTTGTTTATTTGATAGTGAACAATGGATAATCTCTGTCCATAGAGAAAATCGATTTTGAAAAATCCCGGTCAATTTGCGCTACATATGTCAGCACTTCTCCGCGCAGGGTTTCCGAACGTCCCCATTTCATCTAAACTTCTCATATTTTTCAGAAATTGTGAGGAAAAAATGGATTCAACAATGGTCGCAAAGGTTCTGGCGTTCGTCCTGTATCTCGGATTCATGATTTACATCGGGCTCCGGAACGCCAGCAAGAACAACAGCGCGTCGGATTTCTTCATCGGCGGGCGCAAAGTCGGTCCCTGGGTCACGGCGTTGTCGGCGGAGGCGTCCGATTCGTCGGCGTGGCTTTTGATGGGATTGCCCGGATTGTGCTACATGGGCGGAATCAGGGAAACGTTCTGGACGGCGATGGGGCTTATCATCGGAACGTACGTGAACTGGCTTATCGTCGCGAAGCCGCTCAGAAAATGCTCGATTTCGTTCGGGGATTCGATTACGATTCCTGAATTCTTCTCGAACAGGTTCAAGGACAAATCGCACATCATTTCCGTCATCTCGGTTGTCCTCATCGTGTTCTTCTTCACGATTTACACCGCGTCGGGATTCGTCGCGTGCGCGAAGCTGTTCAACTCGGTTTTCGGTCTTCCGTACCACGCGGGGCTTGCAATCGGGCTTATCGTCATCCTCTGCTACACGATTACGGGCGGATACACTGCCGTCTGCACGACCGATTTCGTGCAGGGAACGCTCATTTTCGTGGCGTTCATCATCTCGGCGACAATCGCGGTCATCTCGCTCGGCGGGCCTTCCGACGCAATCGAGGCGGTGCGGAATTTCAACGCGCAGACAATCGCGGGCAATTTCGGCGAGTCGCTCAAGGCGGCGTTCAGCGCGAACGAAAAGTTCGGAACGCTTTCGATAATCTCGGCGCTCGCGTGGGGGCTCGGATACTGCGGAATGCCGCACATCATAATTCGCTTCATGGGAATCCGCTCCAACGACGAAATCAAGAAGGCGAGAAGAATCGGAACGGTCTGGATGGTCATCTCATACGTCGGGACGTTCCTCATCGGAACGCTCGGCACGGCGTATCTCCTCAACCACGGGACGATTCTAGGCGTCGATGCGGGAACGGCAATCGACGGCGTCACGCATTTCGGCGACGTGGAGACTGTTTTCTCCGAGACGATGATGAACATGTACCCGTCGTTCATCGGCGGCATCTTCCTCTGCGCAATCCTCGCCGCCTCGATGTCGACGGCTGACTCGCAGCTTCTCGCGGCTTCCTCTGCCGTGAGCCGAGACATCTTCAAGGGAATAATCAGCAAGGACGCGGACGAGAAAACGGTGCTCAACGTGAGCCGCTTCACGGTGTTCCTCATCGCGCTCATCGCGCTGTTCCTCTCGCTCAATCCGTCGTCGTCGATTTTCTCGCTCGTCTCATACGCGTGGGCGGGATTCGGCGCGACGTTCGGGCCGCTCATCCTTCTCGCGCTCTACTGGAAAAAGACGACGGCGAAAGGAGCTATTGCCGGCCTTATCGCGGGCGCCGTCACCGTCGTCGTCTGGCACAACCTCGGAACCATCGTGGACGAAAGCATCATGAAAGCGTTCCCCGTTCTCTCCGTTTACGAAATAATCCCGGGATTTGCCGCGAACGCCGTTTTCGCAATCGCGTTCTCGCTCCTCGACAAGAACAAGAATTCCGAGATGCTCGCGCAGTTCGACTCGTACAAGTCGATGGCGGACTGATTTCATAAACGCGGAGCACCAATAAGAAACAAAAAGCCGTCCGTTTTTTTCGGGCGGCTTTTTTTGCGTTCGGGAAAACGACGATTTACGATTCAGGCTCGCTTTTCTTCTCCTCGGCGGGCTTTTTTGCGGATGAAGTCGATTTGAGCGCCGCCGTGAAAAGCTCGTTCTGGTTTTCGAGGAGGGGAACGGAGAATTCGGGCGCGCCGTCCTTTGCCGAGACGCGGTAGATGACCGAGGAATCGCACGAATACGCCGGGCTTGCTTTGTCGTTGAGCCACCAGTCGAGGACGGAAATAACGCACAGGGCGTATTTCAAAAGATTCGCGTTCGTCGCCTTCGTCTCGTTGTCGGGCCGTTTCGCGCCGAGCATTATGTTCAGGCGCTTGGAAACGGGCGTCGGGATGTCGAAGCGGAAGCGTTCCCACGGATTTGCGATTCCGACGACGGAACCGCGCGTCGATTCCTTCTCAGAAATCCGCCGCACAATCGAGCCGAACAGCGTCTTGAGCTGCGTCGTCCTGATGCACAGCGCGCGGTACGGGTTGTCGTTTTTCGGCTTGTCGAGTATTACCTGCTGGAATTTGAAATACGGAAGGAAATAATAATGCGTCTGCCAGAGCATCTGCGTTATGAGCTTCAGCCCGTACTGCGACTTCCGGAAATCGCCCGGCGCGGAATACTCGTGGTTGACGAATTCCCTAATCTGGTCGCCGTAATTCTTCTCGAAAAGAACCTCGCGGTAAACGGTCCACTGTCCCAAAATCGTCGAAAGCTTGTCCGACTCCTCCCCGCCAAAAAAGAATTCGGCGTCGTCGGTGAACTGCATGTTGCGGCATCCCTGAAGGAAATCCTCCGAAATGCGCAGGAGCGTCACCGTTATCTGCAGCGGATTTTCGGGGGAAAGCAGATTATATCCGTCGCGGAACTGATAGAGCGGCTGGAAATACGGATACATGTCGGGATGCGAGGCAAGGTCGGAGAACCCCGCCTGCGGGAAAAGATGCTCAAGAAGCTTTATTCCCGATGCGACATATGCGCTGTCGCGCGCGCTTTCCTTCTTTTTTTCCGAAGTCTCTTCTTTTTTCGAATTCTCGCCGACGGGATTTTCCTGCCGCTTCACTTTGCGGTTCGGAAGCATGAGGTCGTATTTCGTCACGCCGAGAAACGAGAAAATCTCCGCCGTCCGGACGGTGAAGAAATCGGGGAAATAATCGCAATGCCTGCTGCACAGGCGCATCAGAATCGGGTAAAGCCCCTTTATGACCTTGCTGTAGACGTAGAACCATTCCGTGATTCCGGTTTTCGTAAGGACGGAAATCCGCTTTTTGTTCGCGCGAGGGAATTTTATTAGGTCGGAATAGATTTCCTTCAGGATTTCCGGGATTTTGTTCTCGCCGAGATAATAGATTTTGATGAGGAGCCTGTACACCGCCTTGATGAAGTCCGACATCGCCAGAATCGTAACGGTGTCCGCGTGCGACTCAAGGGCGTTGAGGAAGTAGCGCACATCTTTCAGCGACCACGAACCGACGGTCTTCAGGAAAACGAATTTGTCCTCGAGCGTGCTGTTGTCGTTCATGAGGACTTCCTTGTACGATTCAGGCGCAATCTGCACAATCGATTTCACCGCCATGACGAATTCGTTGAGATGCTCCACGTCCTTGACGAGCGTGTAATCGACGAACCCGCGCCGGAGATGGCTGTTTCCCTTCGTGAATTTCAGGACGAAGTTGAACACGCCGTAGCTCGGCTTGATTTTGTAATCGTCGTCCATCATCAGCTTGTCGAACAGAATCTTCTCCTTCGAGCTGATTTCCGGAAGCTTGTTTTTCTTTTCCTGGACGGCATCCGTTTTCGCGGAACCGCCTCCTCCGCTTGAGGCACCTGACAAAGACGCGGAATTCGCGGATTTTCCGACAGCGCGTTTGGCGTACACCTGACTTTTAGGAAGCGAATTGTAGTCGATGGGCGCGGATTTCTCCTGAAGGATTTCCCCGCCGAGCACCTTCGTCATGCGCTTCGCCTCTTCCTCGGACAGGACGCCGATGTTTTTCCTCGTCCTGTCGAGAGTACCGGGTTCCCAGCTTTGTTCAACTTTCGCCATAAAACATCTCCACCATTTGCACGCGCCCGGAAAACAAATGCCGGACGGAGCCTTATAAACAGCCTTCTCAGGCTTTAAGCATTACAATCTCATCGTCTGGCTTCTGACAATTCCCTCGAAATTCCGCAGGACGACGACCTCGTTCTCGCTTGTTTTGAGCACGCCCTCAAATTTTCCGAAAATTGTCCTTGTGTTAGAAGCCAAAAACAAAAGCGACATGTCGCGGACGTGATTCAGGCTCGGCGTAAACGTCAAGTCGACCATGTTCTCGAAATCCTGGATTATCCATTCGCGCATGAAACCCGCCGAATGCGTAATCCGCACCGACGGAAGCGGCGTCACGTTCCCGTCGACGGAAATGAAGTTCGGGTTCAGCCTGTCCGCATCGACCTGATTCTCGCCGGCACCGCTCAGATGAAGCGAGACCCGTTTCATCGAGGAAATCGTCTCGACCGTCTCGTTCCCGTCAGCATCCTTCACGGAAACCGTTTTGCGCACCTCGACCATTCCGGAAAGAAGCGCGAATTCGCCCTCGTATGAGATGTTGTAGTACGCGCGGTTGACTTTCAAAAGCGAATGCCCGTTCGAGTCCGGCATGTTGACCGCCCCGGAAAGGTTCGTCGCGCCGAGCGAGAGCGAGCCGTGAATCAGCGGCGTCGAAAAATACGTTGCGGAGCACCGGCGCTTCGTGGGGAACGGCGTCACGGAAACGGTCTCGTTCATCGTGGCGTCCATGTACGACGCGCGGAATGCGGCGCTTGCCGAGGGACGGGAGGAATCTCCCTTCAAATTGAAAACAGCAGAGAAGCGGTTCCTCGCGTGGTCCCAGCTGATGCGTATGTAGCGGTTCTTCCAGAAACTCGCGCAGAATCCCAGAATCATGTTGTGCGGTATGAACCGCCGCCGCGGCCCCATCAGTTTCCTGTAAGAGAATTTCCGCTTCGTCTCCTTGTTCCAGAAAAGCACCTCGGCATACCCGAAAACCTTCTGGTCGAAAAAATCAACTACACCGATATACTGCCCGATTGAGAACATGAACATTAGGGAGCTTTTTATCCGGAGGTTCGAGAAAATCCTCGGTCCCGGAAAAGAGACGAAAGGATCCTTTACCCCCTTTATGTCCAGGCGTTTGGGACAACCTTTAAAAATCCCGAAGACAGGCTTCCCGTTTTTGACAAGTCGTTCAGGAACGGCAGATATTTCTCGTGTAAACAAAATGACCTCTGACAAGATTTTTTCACTTCTATTTTCGGAAAAAAAGACAGTCTAGGCAAGATGTCAAAGAACAGGAAGATGCGCTTACCCGTCTGCCCCGAGCGCGATTTTTCCGCCGGATTCTTGAAAAATCAAATAATAAATTGAGAAATGGGGCATTCCGTTTTAAAATGGTAAAAATCTGTCACGGCTCGCGGGAACGAGGAGGATTTTCCGCAGCAAATCCAAAAATCTACATCAAGGGGGGCTTATCATGGCAGTAACGCTTTATTCGCTGGGGGCGGCTCAGGAAGTTACCGGCTCCAAACACATTTTCGAGATAGACGGGACAGCTTACATGGTCGATTGCGGCGCATTTCAAGGGAAACGCGCCCAAGCTGACGAGAAAAACCGCAACTTCGACATTTCCGTCGATAAAATCAAAGCGGTAATCCTCACGCACGCGCACTACGACCATGTCGGACTTCTTCCCGTTCTCATAAAGAAGGGATTCAACGGGGACATCTACGCGACACCGGCAACGCGCGACCTTGCCGACATTGTCATGATGGACAGCGCGAAAATTCAGGCGCGGGATGCCGAATACTTGCGGAAGCAGGCGCTCAAAAACGGCACGAAATTCACCTGGCAGCCGCTTTTTGACGAGAACGACTGCGTGAAGGCGACGAACCAGATTATCACCGTCTCCTACAACAGGAAGCGGAACATCGGAGATGACGTCACCCTCGAATTCTACGACGCGGGGCACATTCTCGGCTCCGCGTTCGCCTACATATCGATAAAAGGTCAGCGCGATGAGAACGGCAACCCGATAAAAACCGCTCCGAAAAAGAAACTTTCCTATTGGGGCAGGTTCTTCAAGCTTCTCAAGGAAGCGAAGGAAGAAGGAAAGGAAAAGCGGCAGACCGTTCCCGACAGAAGGAAGGCGACCCCCGACGAGCAGGCGGCGTACACAGGCCCGGAGCGGCGGAGCGGATTCGACAGGCGCGAGGGACGGGACGAGATACGGATTCTCTACACGGGCGACCTCGGACGCAAGCTCAAGCCGATAATCAGGAATCCGTCAACGAAACTTCCGCCGCCGGATTACATCGTCCTCGAATCGACGTACGGAAACAGAAAGCACGAAATCGCGAGCGTCGCGATGGACGAGCTGCGGAAAACGGTCATGCGCGCAATCGAGAAAAAGGGAAAAATAATCATCCCGTCATTCGCGATTGAAAGGACGCAGGAACTCGTCTATTATTTCCACCTGCTCGTGGACCAGAAGAAGATTCCGTCAATCCCGATATACATCGATTCGCCGATGGCGGTAAACGCGACGAGCATCTTTCAGGTTCACCAGGAATGCTACAGCCACGAGGTTCACGAGGCGTTCCTTCAGCACCACAAGAACCCGTTCGGGTTCGGCGCGCTTTCATCGATAAATTCCGTTGACGAGTCGAAGAAGCTCAACGACAAGGAAGGCCCGATGATTATCATCAGCGCGGACGGAATGTGCGAGTCAGGAAGAATCGTCCACCACATCGCGAACAACATCTCGAATCCGAACAACACGATTCTCATCGTCGGCTACATGGCGGAGAACACGCTCGGGCGGAAGATTCGCGACGGCGCGAAAGTCGTCAAGATAATGGGCGACGAATACGACGTGCGCGCGAAAGTCGAGACGATAAACGCGTTCAGCGCGCACGCGGACTACGAGGAGACGACGAAATGGCTCAAGGAGATAGACACCTCGCGACTCAAGAAAATCTTCCTTGTCCACGGCGAGGAAGACGCGCAGAAAGCCATGAGCGAGTACCTCAAGGAGAACGGCTTCCCGAACGTCCAAATCGTAAAATACGGCGAGACGTACGACATAACGTAAGCCGGTCACGCAAAAACGGCACGGGTGGAACGATAGCAGCCGGCATGGTTCCGCCCGCTATAAGACCTGTTCGGGAAACGCGCAATCCGGACAGGTTTATTTATCTGCCGGCGATTTTCGCCAAAAAAACTGCTCAAAAACCGGCGTTTTATGAGCAGGATGCTTTGAAATGATTGCCGGATTTCCGGCACGACAAGGGGTGTGTTCTTTTTTATGAAAAAGATTTTCAAAATTCTGAGTTCCCTGCTTGCTGTTGCGGCGGGACTTCTGATTCTGTACGTGGCGGCAGTCTACGCGCTCGTTTTCCTTCCATCTTTCTCGCGGAACGACCCGACCGAGGAAATCAACAGGAAATATTTCGGAACGGAAAAATTCTACGACGATTTCCTCCAGGAAAAGACGTGGTTCGAGATGCAGAATCCGGCGCGCATCACAATCGAGTCGGACGACGGGCTAAAGCTTGTGGCGTACGACCTTCCGGCGGGAGGCGGCGAGGAAAAGAGTGCCGCGGGAACGATGATTCTGATGCACGGATACCAGTCGGAGCCCGTGCGCGAATTCGCGTCGCTCATTCATTTCTACCACGACCTCGGCTACAACATCATCCTGCCGTTCCAGCGCACGCACGGAGAGAGCGAGGGAAAATTCATCACGTTCGGCGTAAAGGAACGGTTCGATTTGCGCGGCTGGATAGTCAAGGCGAACGAAATCTACGGCGAGGAAAATCCCGTTTTCATCCAGGGAATCTCGATGGGATGCGCGACGAGCGTCATGTCGCTCGGGCTTGACCTTCCATCAAACGTGCGGGGCGTCATCGCGGATTGCGGATTCACCTCGCCGAAGGAAATCATCTGGAAGGTCCTCAAGAACGACCGCAAAGTCCCGACGGCGAAAACGATAATGAAAATCGGAAACCTGTTCGTCAAGAGTTTTGCCGGATTCGACATGGGCGAGTATTCGACGCTCGACGCAATCGAATTCAACAAGGAGCGCGCGAATCAGATTCCGATTCTGTTCTTCCACGGAACTGCGGACGCATACGTCCCGATTGAGATGACGGAGACGAATTTCTCGTACTGCCTCGGGACGATGCTCAACATAAACGGCTCGATGACGATGGAGCCGAACCCGCAGGCAGGAAAATACAAGTACGTACGGATTCAGGATTCTCCGCACGCAATCGCGAACCTCATCGACCCGGAAACGTACCACGCGGAAGTGAAAAAATTCCTCTCGAAATACGGAAAAGAGCGCAGCGCGATTTGATGAAAAAAATCCGCAGAAATGCCTATAGTTCAACGATGAAAAAAAGATGAGAATAAGGGCTGCCTGTAATCAGACAGCCTATTTTTTTATAAGGAGATTTTCCACAATGAAAAGAAAACCGATTATGTATGCGGCGATCGCGCTTGTGCTTTCGGCGCGGATATTCGCGGACATGCAGACGGATTTGATTCCGCTTACGGTCAGACTCGGAAACAAAGTCGAGCAGACGGGCGGGTTCTTCGACCTTGCGGGCGCGACCTATCCGTCAAAAGCGCAGGTCATCACCATCAGCGACGAGACGCATCCGAATCCAGTCAAAAAGCGCCAGGCATTCACGCGCGCGATTTCCGGAGACAAGAGCAAAGTCATTCTTCTTGAGGGGACGATCGACCTCAGCGACGGGAAAATTTCGGATTCCGACCACAGCTACTACGACGCGTTCGACAAGACGACGCACAAAAGGCTGCACGCCGACATCGTGTTCGACATCGGCTCGAACACGACGATTCTCGGGACGAAAAACGCGCGGATTGCGTTCGGCGGACTGCGGATAAAGGCAAGCGAGAAGCAGAAAGCGGAGAACATCATCATCAGGAACGTCGAATTCTACGACGCGCACGGCTCGACGGAATACGACACGTCGGTTCCCGAATACAAGAACGAAAAGGCGAGCGCCGACCAGCTCGTCGTGGAAGGAACGTTCGAAAAGGGAAAATACACGTCGGATTACATCCCCAGAAACATCTGGGTTGACCACTGCACTTTCTCCGACGGAACATGCCGCGACCTTTCGAGGAATTTCAACCACGACGGCGCCCTCGACGTGAAGGCTGTCCACAACATGACAATCTCGTTCTGCGAATTCCACAACCACGACAAGGTGACGCTCATCGCACCGAGCGACAAATTCACGAACCCGACGGACAGACAGATAACGATACACCACAATTATTACCACGACGCGACGCAGCGGATGCCGAGAACGCGCGGTTGCGAAGTCCATCTCTACAACAACGTCTACGATAAAATCGGAAACCCTGAAAACAGCGGCTATTCGATCAGCCCGGGAATCGGGGCGCAGTTCATAGTCGAGAACAACGTTTTCGGGCAGCACGCCGGAAAGATGATTCTCAGATGCGCCGACAAATCGAAGCCGGGCGACGCGACGTTCTACAAGCTTTTCGCGAGCGGGAACATTCCCGAACTAAGCGAGAAGAACGCCGAGGATTTCGCGCGCCATTCCGTCAGCGAAAAACCGTTCGCTGTTCCGTACAAATACAACCTTGAGGATGCGAAATCGGGCGAGCGGACGACGCTCTCGAACGCCGGAAGCATCCTCGAAATAACAGTCGAATAAAGGCACATCCCGCAGAAGATTCATTGGGCCGAAAAGTATTGTCATGCTGAACTCGTTTCAGCATCTGCAGTATATCTAGCACCCAGATTCTGAAACAAATTCGGAACGGCACTAGTCAAGAAACGTATTGGGACAGCCCCTTATTATTTTCTGACGGGAAGCGGATTATTCCATCGGGGCGATGAAGCGGCCGAAACCGTACAGCGTCCTCTTCCAATACGGCTCGGAAAGCCCGCTCACGACGACACCCGTGCGCGGGCCTGCCGAAGCCGCATTGAGGAAAATCTCGCCTTTGCGGAATTCGTTGTCAATCTGGTTGTTCCCGAGATAGATTCCGACGTGCGAAATCCGGCTGTCAGACGGCGCCTTGAAGAAAACGAGGTCGCCGGGAACGGCATCCTTCTGCGGAATTCGCGTGCATTTGTCGAAAATCATCTGCGCGTTGCCCGACATGTCCGTGCCGATTCCCTGCTTCGCGGAATACGAGACAAGCCCCGAGCAGTCGATTCCAGGGCGCGGCGTTTTCCCGCCGTAAACGTATTTCGTCCCCAAAAGCCCCATCGCACAATCGATGAATTTCCGGCGCTTTTCCGCGGCATTGTCCAACCGGCGCTCAGCCTTCTTCACGGTGTCGCCCTGCGCGACGGAATTGTCTTCCTTTTTCGTGACAGAAACGGGCGCGGGGGCGGCAGCCTCGCTTTTCGATTCATTCCGCTCTTCCTTTGTCACTTTTGTTTCCTTTTTCTGCTCGGATTTTGAGCCGCCCTTCCGGGATTTCATCTCGTCAAGGAGCTCCTGCTTTCTTGAGCGGGCGGCATTCTTGTTCGATTCGAGGGATTTGGAGACGGATGATTTTGACGAGCCGGCTTCATCGACAGTCGTCCTGTTTTTCGCCTCCAAAGCCGCGCGGTTCACGAGGACGCGGCCGATAAGTTCAAGCCGATGCTCCTTTATCTCGTTGAGATTCTTTGACACGCCGGACATCAAATCTTTCTTGCTCGGTTCCGCCGAAAGCACAAACAATTCCCCGTCTTTCGGCGCACTCAGCCTCATTATGTCGTCCCCGTCCGTATCGGAAAACGACGGAGCGCACGCAACAATCAGCGCAAAAAAAGCAACCACGATTTTTGATTTCATTTCACCTTTCCTCCATAAGAAATGATACGCGATTTCCTTTCCAACATCAAACCGGTAAATATCGTATACTCGACGCCATGAGAAATATTCGAATAACTCCGGAAGACAACCTTTCTTCCGCAATCGCATTCCTCGAATCGGAGAAAATCGCCCCGGAAGAGGAAATCGTCATCACGCTCGCCGACGGAACACACAAGGGCGCGCTCATGGACAGGATTTTCTACAATCTTCCCAACCCGCTGACAATCGCCTCGGAATCGGGCGACGCAAAAAAATGCGCGATTTCCGGGGAAAACTGCGAGGCGTTCCACAAGGACACGGAAAACCGCGCGGTAATCACGTTCGGGATGGAATGCACGCGCGTAACGCTCAGGAACTTCACGATAGAGAACACGCACGTCAAGACGAACGACGACGCCTCGCTCGGAAACCAGGCGGAGGCAATCTGCTTCCACTGCGACAAGGGATTCCTTTTCTGCGAGGGGATGGAATTCAAAAGCAGGCAGGACACGATACACGTGCGCGGGGTCTCCCATTTCAAGAACTGCTTCGTCTGCGGCGACGTCGATTTCATCTGGGGATACTGCGACACCGCGATTTTCGACGGCTGCACGCTCCACACGATTCGCGACAACCGCGGCGACGGGCGTCCGGCATACGTCCTGCAGAGCCGCGCGAAAAATTCCCGCCCGGGATTCGTCTTCATCAACTGCGATTTCACCGCGGAGGACAGGGGCGAGGGCGCAAAGATTTTCATCGGGCGCTCGCAGGGAACGGGAAAGAAGGATTCCGTTGACAGATGGGATTCAATCGCGCTGATAAAATGCAGGATTTCCGAAAAATACGACAGCGCTCTGTGGACGGACGAAGGAGGAACGCGCGCCGTCTATCCGGAAAAAGGAAGCGCGCTGACCGGCTGGCGTGAGTTCGGAACCGTCGTCGTTCAAAGCGACGGAACGGAAATTCCCTACGACGCGAAAAAGCAGGAGCGGCACGGCTACGCGATGACGGAAAACGACCTCTCGATTCTCCAGCGGGAAATCGAGAAGACGAAAATCAGGTAGCGGAAACCGTGCGGGCGGTATAAGTGAAATGACAATGTTCCTTTTTTGCTGTTCCGCCCGCGCGGCTCTTCAGCGCCATAAAAAACGCGCCCATCGGCGGCGATGAAAATCACTCGCCCGGCTGAAGAAACGACATGACGAAATCGCGCGACAATCTTTTGCTGACAGTCTGGCGCGTCAGGAGAGTTTCCTTCGCGCAGACAAGCCCGTACCTGATGCAGTTCCGCACCGGCTCGCGCTCAAGGAAGCCCATGAGAAATCCGGATGCGAACGCGTCGCCCGCACCGATTGTATCGACGACTTCGACGGGCGAGTACGGCGGCTCGATATACGTGTCCGCACCGACTGCGACGAGCACTCCCCTTCCGCCGAACGTCACGATGAAATCGCCGAACCCGAGCGCGCGGAATTTTTCGACCGTGGAAATATCCATCACGGGTTCCTCGCCGAGAATCGCGGCAGCCTCAAATTCGTTGCAGGCAAACAAATCAATCGATTTTGCGTACGGAAGCGATTTTCCGGCAATGTCCGGCGACGTCGCGTTCTGGAAAACGAACAGTTCAGGATGAGATGATTTGTACGCGTAGATTTTCCCGAGCGTTTCCTCGGAAAGATTCGAGTCGAGCGCGAGGCTTCCGATATGCTCCGATTCGATGAACGACACGGCGTCATCGCCAAAATCGATGTTCGACAGGATTTTTGTCGAATAAATGCAGGACGCGCGGCTTCCGACGCTCGACATTACCGAAAAAAGGGATGTCGACTGCCCCGGAATCGTTTTGAGCAGCTTCGTGTTGATTCCTTCCGCGTTCATGCCATGGCGCAGATAGTCGCCGAATATGTCGTCGCCGACCGCCGAATAAATGTACGAATCAAGCCCGAGATGGTTCAGGTTCATAGCCATTCCGCGCCCGACCCCTCCGGGAACAAGGTCTATCGTGCCGTCCCTGTACGCCTCGCTCGTGTCTTCCTCAAGGCTGTACGCCTTTATGTCAACCGACACGTTTCCTATGCTGAGGATTTTCTGTCTTTTCATTTCGTTCATCTTTCAAATTTAGATTGCAACAAAAGGAAGTGTCAACTCGGTTGCATTCATTTTCCGTTCTAAGTTCGGCTTGGTTGGAGCAACCGTGCGCCGGTTCGCGCAGCGAACCTTCCATGCGGTTGCATTCATTTTCCGTTCTAAGTTCGGCTTGGTTGGAGCAACCGTTCGCCGGTTCGCAGGGCGAACCTTCCATGCCCGGCGGGGCGGTTGCATTCATTTTCCGTTCCAAGCTCGGCTTGGTTGGAGCAACCGTTCGCCGGTTCGCAGGGCGAACCTTCCATGCGGTTGCATTCATTTTCCGTTCTAAGCTCGGCTTGGTTGGAGCAACCGTGCGCCGGTTCGCGCGGCGAACCTTCCATGCCCGGCGGGGCGGGTGCGTTCGTATCCCCGTTCTAAGTTCGGCTTGGTCGGAGCAACCGTTCGCCGGTTCGCAGGGCGAACCTTCCATGCGGTTGCATTCATTTTCCGTTCTAAGCTCGGCTTGGTTGGAGCAACCGTGCGCCGGTTCGCGCGGCGAACCTTCCATGCCCGGCGGGGCGGGTGCGTTCGTATCCCCGTTCTAAGTTCGGCTTGGTCGGAGCAACCGTGCGCCGGTTCGCGGGGCGAACCTTCCATTTTCCCCCTTCCACTTTCCCCTTTCCACTCTCCACTCTCCCCTTTCCACTCTCCCCTTTCCACTCTCCACTCTCCCCTTTCCCCTTTCTACTTTCCACTCTCCACTTTCCACTTTCCTCTCTCCCCCTCCGTCGATTTTTCCTTTGCGTTTCAATACAATAGACGAATTATGAAAGCATCCAAATTTTACATTTCGACGCTCCGGGAAGCTCCCTCGGAAGCTGTCATCGCGAGCCACAAGCTCATGCTCCGCGCTGGAATCACGCGCAAACTTGGAAACGGACTGTACACATACCTTCCGCTCGGAGTCCGCTCGCTCAGGAAACTTGAGGAAATAATCCGCGAGGAATGGAACGAAACGGCGGGCGCGCTCGAATTCAAGCCGACGGTAATCGTTCCGGGAGAAATATGGAAGGAATCGGGAAGATGGGAAACGATGGGACCGCAGATGCTCAAGGCGAGGAACCGCGGCGAGCAGGATATGGTCGTCTCCCCGACTGCGGAGGAAGCGTACACGGCGATTGTCCGCGACGGCCTTGATTCATACAAGCAGCTTCCCGTCAATTTCTACCAGATAAACACGAAATACCGCGACGAAATCCGCCCCCGCTACGGCGTCATGCGCGGACGCGAATTCATCATGGCGGACGGATACACGATGAACGCAGACGACGAGTCGCTCGACGAATCGTACAAGGCGTATGAGAAGGCGTATTTCCGCATCTTCAAGCGGCTCGGGCTCAAGATTATCCCGGTACGCGCGGATTCGGGCGCGATGGGCGGAAGCGGCTCAGAGGAATTCATGGTCGAGTCCCCGATTGGCGACGACACGCTCATCATCTGCCCGAACGAGTCCTGCGGATACGCGGCGAACGTCGAGAAAGCAGCCTGCCGCGACGACGAGTCGCTCGACAAGAACGGGAAGAAGCACGAGAAAACAGACGCGGCAATTGAGGAAGTCGAGACGCCGAACGTTTTCTCAATCGAGGATATGGAAAAGTTCTTCGACGAATCCCCGAAAATGTTCATCAAGGCGCTCGTCTACCGCGTCATAAATTCGGCGCTCGACCTTTCGTCATGCCCGCACGCGAAGGACTGGAAACGCGTCAAGGAAAGCTCGGGCGACTACTACCCGCTTTCATACGCGTGCGTCCTCATCCGCGCCGATTTGGACGTGAACGAGGCGAAACTTGCATCCGCGCTCAAGGCTTCGGAAGTCGTGCTTGCCGATGACGAGGAAATCCGCCAGATTGCAGGCGCGGGACACGGTTTTGTCGGTCCTGTCACGGCAAAGGCTCCGCTCGTCGTCGATTCTTCCGTCGTAAAGGCGAACGATGACGGGACGATGACGGCGATGATGCACGACGCAATCGCCGGAAGCGGAAAGGACGGATTCCATATCCGCCACGTCGAGCCGCTCCGCGACTTCACGCCGTTCCTCTGCGCAGACGTGCGCACCGTAAAGGAAGGCGACAAATGCCCGATTTGCGGCGGTACGTTCTATTCGACGAAGGGAAACGAGCTCGGTCATATCTTCAAGCTCGGGCACAAATACACGAAGTCGATGAAAGTCACCTTCCTCGACAAGAACGGGAAGGCTGCCGAGCCGACGATGGGATGCTACGGAATCGGCGTCGACCGCACGCTCGCCTCGATAATCGAGAACAACAACGACGAGAAGGGAATCATCTGGCCGATGACCGTCGCTCCGTTCCAGGTCTGCGTCGTTCCGATAAAGTACGACGGAAAGATGAAGGAAGTCGCCGACAAAATTTACGAGACGCTCAAAGCGGACGGAATCGAGGTGTTCCTCGACGACAGGAACGAGCGCCCCGGCGTCAAATTCGCGGACATGGAGCTTATCGGAATCCCGCTGCGCATAACGGTGGGCGAGAAAAACCTCCCGAACGTCGAATTCAAGCCGCGCGCGCAGGCAGAAGCCGAGCTTGTTCCGGCGGATGAGGCGGCAGCAAAAGCCGCTGCGTTCGTGAAGGCGGAACTCGCGCGCCTCAACGCGTAAACCGAAAAAGGGGCTGCCCGAACCGCGCCGCCATGCCGAGCCTGTTTCGGAATGGCAACAAAACTGTTCGGAAATCTCACTTTCAGAGCAGGTCTAATATGCAGGACCAGCGGGCAGCCCTCCGCGCAATTTGCAAGGAAGGAAAATGAATTTACTGAAGAGAACATTTGCGGCGGCAATCCCGCTTCTCGCGTTCCACGCATTCGCCATTCCGGGCGTGAAAGCGGCGGTTCCCGACCAAAGCGGGCAGTTCGTCTACTACAAGGACAGCACGTTCACGCGCGATTCGTACATCGGCATAATCTTCTATGACGACACGACGTACGGGTTGCGCTATTATGCCCCGTCGACGGATTCCCAGCCGGAAATCGACATGCAGGATTTCATCACGATAGACGGAAACGAGGAGCGCGACGCAATCGAGCTGACCGGAGAGAGATTCGAGCCGTTCCCGCAGACGCAGGAGGAGACGGACGTCGCGAACTATCTCCACGATTTCGTCTACGAACTGTTCCCGAGGCGGAAAAACGCCGGCGACGTTGCGGAAAAACGCTCCGTTTCCGACACCTACGAGCAGTTCGGCGGCAGGGTCTCGCTCGAATTCGACCCCGTAATCCCGATTCTCAACCTTTCGCGCATCACGACGTCCGACGGAAAAATCGCGCTCGAAGCCGTTACCGGCGGAAGGCTCTCGTCATCAACCGACACGAGTTTCTCTTCGTTCAAAGGGTTCCCCAAGGACGTTCCCGCCGGAAAAAAAGAGAAAATCAAGAAGGGAAAGAAAAACGACATCCTCGTGGAGAACGACGGCCTGAAAAGCCTTTCCGTATCGCTCGACACATCATGGGAACAGAAATCGCCCGCGACGTGGATGCTCGGCGACTACGCGGCGCAGTCAGTCGTCGCGCTCATGCTTCCGGCCGAAAAGAAAGGCGCATTCATACGCTCGCTCATCCTCGGGCGCGACCACACGTACCCGAACTGGACGAAAATGCGGATTTCGGAAAGCGGCGGCTCGACAAAAATCGAGCAGGAATTCCTCTTCCCCGAATCAGCGTCCGTAAAGCGCGACTTCAAGAAAATCGTCCCGCTCGGAAACGACGCGACAGGAATTTTCGCGCTCACCGTCAACGAGAACGCCTACAAGAACAACAAAAAATATTTCGACAAAATCATCTCGTCATACGACGTGAAATGAGCAAGATGCCATTCCGAATTCATTTCGGCCTCTCTCAACAGGCCTGTTCGGAAACTTCAGTTTCAGAACAGGTTTACTTATGGCTCTGTCCGGATTTTCGGTGGATACATGTTTCTGTCGACATTTTTAGAGATTGTCACACGGATTTGAGATTCCTAACGGAATCTCTTTTGAATGAAAACGCGGGATGATAAATCCAATTTTCATATGACAAAATTTAAATCAACCGTTTTTACGGACATAGCCTTACTTATATCTGGAATGGCACAAAGGTACTGAAATTGGAAACGAGCCTAAAAGCGAAAAAGCAGCCGGGGAATTTTTTCTCAGGCTGCTTTTTGTTTGGCTTTCCCAAAACGGGCGAATCACTTGAAATCGGAGCGCGAAAGCGGCGAGCCGATCCACACGCCGTCGCCGAGCGTTTCCTTTTTGTGCCCGTCTATAAGAATCTGCACGCTTTTTACGGTCGCGAATTCCGTCGAGGTGAAAACGACCTGCTGAAGCTGCGCAAGGTATCCTTCCGCGCCGAGCCTGTTGCTCTCGAATTCCGGGCTGAAGTTGAGGAACGCGACGCCGTCTTTTACGAGCGCCGTAATGAGGCGCGTGCCGTTCGGAATGAGCGACATGCACCCGTCGTCCAATTCCCGCGAGTCGGGGCCCTGCAGAATCAGCTTTATGTTGTTCGTGAGCGGCGCGTCCGCCTTGACGATGCGCCTCGTGCATTGGCGGCGGGTAATCCTTCCGTCGGCATCAACGGAAACAAACCAGAGCTTCGCGTTCATCATCTGCACGTCCGCGAGCGAACGGACGGGCTTCTCCTCAAAAACGGAATTGTCCACGGGAAGGCTTTTCGGGATGAATTCCTCCTCCACGGGATACACGGCGGGCGGCTCAACTTCTGCGGCAGGCTGCTCCTCGGTCGGAATTTCATAATCGATTCCGGCGGCGCCCACGTCATCGCCGGGCTGCTGAACGTCGGCGGGCGGCTCCTCGGCAAGCGATTCCGTCGGACGGCTCCACACGGATTCCTCCATCGGAATCGTCTCGGAAATATCGTCGCCGCGGGGAACGTTCCTTCCGGAAATCTTGTCTATGTTGATGACAGTCTCTTTTTCCCCGAGGTCCGTTTTCTGCTTTTCCTTTTTGCTGACGTGATTTTCTATAAAAACGGGTGTCGAGCCGAAAATCCGCTCAAAAAAACGCGTGTCTTTCAGATTTGTCTTGATGTCGTCCAGCTTCACGAGAAAGACGATGGAAACCACGACGAAACAGAACAGCCATATTATTATGAAAAGTCCCTTGCTTTTGAAAAAATCCCTGAGGGACTCCTTTTCGTCATCTGCTTCATCCACGACGGCCTGTTCGTTCAATTCGCTCATGGTTTGTAAGTATATTCGACGGAAACCCAAAAGTAAACGACGAGCAAATGGCGGATTTATGACAGCCGCAAGAAAATCGGCGGCGAAACGCGGGAAAGTGCGGAATCTTGGAAAATCACAGCACGGGGATTCATTGCGAACTGTCCTCGTAACGGCTAGAATACGGAAATCAATTCTCCTGGAGATTTTTATGGAACAGCAGACAAAAAAATTCGACTTGATAACGTTCGGCGAGACCATGCTCCGCCTTTCACCGCCGTCAAACGGACGCATATTCCGCAGCGACATCTTCGAAAAGCACGCAGGAGGCGCGGAGCTGAACGTGGCGTCAGGCGTGTCGTTGCTCGGGCTCCGCTCCGGAATAATCACGCGGCTTCCGAGAAACGAGCTCGGGACGTTCGTAAAGAACCGCATTCGCTTTTCGTCTGTCTCGGACGATTTCATCATATACGATGATTCCCCGGACGCGCGGCTCGGAATCTACTATTACGAGAACGGCGCGTACCCCAGAAAACCGACCGTCGTCTACGACCGCCGCCATTCATCCATAACAAAAATCACGCTCGACGAAATACCCGAGGACATCTACGGAAAAACGCGGATGTTCTACACGTCAGGCATAACGCTCGCCCTCAGCGAAAACACGCGCGTTCTTGCAATCGAGCTTATAAAGCGGTTCAAGGAAGCGGGCGCGGAAATCGCGTTCGACGTCAACTACCGCGCGAACCTTTGGGACGAGGAAACCGCGCGCACGACGATAAAGCAGATTCTGCCGTTCATCGACGTGCTTTTCATATCGGAGGAAAGCTGCCGCCGGATGTTCCAGAAAACGGGCACGCTTGAAGAAATGCACCGCGAATTCTGCCGCGACTTCCCGAATATCCGCTTCATCGCCTCGAGCGAGCGCGAGGTCATCAGCCCGAAAATCCATTCGTTCACGTCGCTCATCTATTCGAAGGCGGAGGACACGTTCTATACGGAAGAGCCGTACAAGGATATCGACGTCGTCGACAGAATCGGAAGCGGCGACGCGTACTGCTCGGGCGTCCTTTTCGGTCTGCTCAAATACGGCGACCCGAAAAAGGCGATGGAGTTCGGAAACGCCACCTGCGCGACGAAAAACACGATTGCGGGCGACCTTCCCCTCTCCGACTTCAACGAGATATCATCGATAATAAAAGGCCATCAGACGAAGGGAAAGCAATCCGAAATGAACCGCTAGCGGAATGCGAAAACGCGGGGCGCGCCCAAACCGGGCGCGCTTTTTTTTTCGCGAAATTTTGCAGTCGCGAAGGCAAAATATTCTATCCGACAATTCCTAGCAATTTTCTAATAAATGTTTCTGTGCTATAATCTCCGACGAAAAAGAATTCCCGCGCTTATCGGAAAACGGCAGCATCAAAAGAGAATGATTTTCGTATTCTGCTGGCATATCTCGGGAATGCCTCCATCTTCCGGGAAGCGCACAAACACGGAGCAAACATGAAGATTTCTACAAGAGGAAGGTATGCGCTCAGGTTCATGATAGACCTGGCGCAGCACGACAACGGCGAATACATCGCGCTAAAAGACATCTCGCAACGGCAGGAGATTTCAGTCAAATATCTTGAGCAGATAACGGCGCTGCTCAGCAAATTCGGGCTGCTGACAAGCGTCCGCGGACCGCAGGGCGGATACAAGCTGTCCAAGAAACCGGCAGACTATAAAATCGGCGAAATCCTTCACATAACGGAAGGAAGCCTCGCCCCGGTAGCATGCCTCGACGGCCCGGAAAATTTCTGTCCAAAAAAGGACATCTGCCAGACGCTTCCGATGTGGAAGAAGCTCAACGACACAATCGCCAATTTCATGTCAGGGATAACGCTTGAAGACCTCGTGACGGGAAAACTCAACGAACTATAGGAACGACAGCCTGCCCGGAAAATACTGCTCCGCGCAGGCTGTTATTCAATGCGCAGTTTTCGCATATGATGGCGGGCGAAAATCAATAAACATGTTCAGAAACTGAAGTTTGCGAACATGTTTTATAAAAAAAAGCACGGCCGGAACGGAACGGTTTCAATCAGCCGTTTTTCCGGACGCACCAAAATAAAAAATCGGAGGAAAAAATGGCAAAAATCGCATCCAAAATCACGGACTTGATTGGGCACACACCGCTCATCGAGCTCGGAAACATCGAGAAGAAATTCCTTCTCAAGGCGCGGCTCATCGCAAAACTCGAATATTTCAATCCGGCGGGAAGCGTGAAGGACAGAATCGCGAAGGCGATGATTGACGACGCGCTCAAATCCGGCGCGCTGACGAAGGATTCCGTCATCATCGAGCCGACTTCCGGGAACACAGGAATCGGGCTTGCAGCGGTCGCGGCAAGCTACGGGCTAAAGGTAATCCTGACGATGCCGGAGACGATGTCCGCCGAGCGGCGGAACCTCCTCAAGGCGTACGGAGCGCAAATCGTCCTCACCGAAGGCGCGAAGGGAATGAAGGGCGCAATCGCAAAAGCGGAGGAACTCGCGAAGCACACGCCGAACAGCTTCATTCCGGGTCAGTTCGAAAACCCCGTGAACCCGCAGTGCCACAGCGAATCGACGGGGCCTGAAATCTGGGAAGACACGGACGGAACGGTCGACGCGTTCGTTGCGGGTGTCGGAACGGGCGGAACGATAAGCGGCATCGGCAAATTCCTCAAATCGAAGAATCCGAATCTGAAAGTTTTCGCGATAGAGCCTGCGACGTCGGCAGTCCTCTCAAAAGGAACGCCCGGCCCACACAAAATCCAGGGAATCGGCGCGGGATTCATCCCGAAAACGCTCGACACGGGCATCTACGATGAAATCATCGCCGTCGAAAACGAGGACGCAATCACGACGGGAAAAATGCTCGGCAAGACTGAAGGATTCCTCACGGGGATTTCGTCGGGCGCGGCTTTGTGGGCTGCAATCGAAGTCGCGAAACGCCCCGAATTCGAGGGAAAGACAATCGTCGTCCTTCTTCCCGACTCGGGCGACCGCTATCTTTCGACGCCGCTTTTCAACGACTGACAAAAAGGCTGATAGCACATAGTAAACCTGCTCGGTACGTCAAAAAATAAGTCGGCATTGTTTACCGGCAGGGGCTTTTCAAAACAGCGCAAAAAACGCTCCCGAAGCGGTAACGCAACCATCGGGAGCGTTTTTCGTTCACTGCAGAAAAATCACTTGAGCTTCCGGCATTCGTAAAGGACGATTGACGCTGCCTGCGCGACGTTGAGGCTTTCAATCGGGCGCTTCTCCTCAAGCCCGTCGGAAAACGGAATGAGGATGAGATAGTCGCAGTTCGCGCGGACTTCGTCGGAAATACCGTGCTCTTCATTCCCGAGGACGATGAGCGCGGGTTTCTTCTCGCACAAGCCCGGAATTTTATCGACGGTGGTCTTCGCGCGGACATCAGTGCCGAACCGGACCATCTTTCCTTTCATCGCGCCGAGAAGCTTCGATATGGAGCGAATCGAATAAACGTTCACGTATTCCATGCCGCCCTGGGCGACGCGATAGGAACTTGTCGTGACGGAACTTTGCGCCTCGTCAAGCGGGATGACGACATTCTTGAAGCCGAAAAAAGCCGCGCTCCTGACAATCGCGCCGAGATTGTTCGCGTTGCCGACCCTGTCGAGCAGAAGCGCGGACTCGTTCCGGGAAATCCATTCCTCGGCAATTCCCGTCGTGAGATGGGGGATTGCCGGCTGCTCAATCATGGCGACGACGCCCTGATGATGGACGGTCCCGCTCAGCTTCTCAAGCTCGGCGTCCTCGACCTTATTGTATGGAATTCTCTTTGATGCAAGAAAGCGGAACAAATCCGCGAACGGCATTGTCCTCTCGTCATTGTAATAAAAACGCCGTATCGACTCCGGATGAATTTTTGCGAGAGCCTTTACCGCCTCAAAACCGCAGACGGCAAGTTCGTTTGTGTGTTTGTTTTTCATTCCAAAACTATACAAAAGAAAAAAACAAAAAAAAAGTGTCCGAAAACACATGCTTTCGGACACTCCCAATCAAAATTATGTCAGTCGAACGACATTATTTGATGAAGCGGTTCTCTTTTGCAAGAGCGATACCGTTCTTTTCCCAATCAGCACCACCGAGCTTGTTGAAATCCTCAAGGAATTTAGCCCAGTTCTCTTTTGTAAGCTCGCGCTTTCCGGTGAAGAACTCGACGACACCCTGCTGATAGAAGCGCTCAAGGTCTGCGCCCGGCTGGGGCATCTTGTCCTGTCCAATGCAAGCCGTCCACGGCTTTGACTGCATCGTGCGGAGAACCTCAAGACCCTTCATCTCTTTCTTGGAAACTTCAGTGATGTAGTTCGGGTAGCGTGAAGCAAGCTCGATATCCGAATTGTAGTAAACCATGTTGCGGAGCTGCGTGAGCGGCTGGGCAGCAGAGCTCGTGTAAGCGAGGTTCGGGTCGGGGAGATTGTCGGCGGTCGGAACACCCTGAGCGTTCTTCGTGTAGTTCACGCCCTCGACACCCCATCCGAGGAGATAGTAGCCTTCGTCTGAAGACATCCACTCAAGGAGCTTCGCGATAGCGGCTTTCTTTCCTTCAGAAGCAGCCTTCTGAGAAACAGCGTAAATGCGGTATGACTGTGAGTACGTTCCGACAGAAGACTTTCCTGACGGTCCAACCGGCGGATTTACGATAATCCACTCGCCCTCGGGGAAGTTCTTGTCGAACGGAGCATAGTTTGACTTTGAAGAGTAAGCGGCGTTCTGCTCGCGCATGATTCCGAAGCGGCCCTGCTTCCAAGCAGCGCGGAAATCATCCTTCTTGTAAGCCAACCAGTTCGGGTCGATGACTTTCTCGTCGATAATCTTCTTGAAGAATTCCATCGCGTCGTAGTACTCGGGCTTGTTGATGTTGAGTCCGGCAGTCTCGACAGAAGAGAGGTTCCATGTTCCGGCCACGCCAAAAGCACCGAAAATAGGATCGAAGCGTCTTCCGAGACCTTCGTTCGTAGCAGAAACCTCAAGATATCCGCCGATTCCGTACGTATCATCCTTTCCGTTTCCATCAGGATCCTTGTAGGTGAATGCCTTCATGACTTCAAGGAATTCGTCTGTCGTTTTCGGAACAGAAAGGCCGAGCTTGTCGAGCCAGTCCTTGCGGATAAGAACGCCCTCGTTGCGGACGATTGAACCGGGCTGAGCCAAACCGTATGAATGGGTGACAGTCTTGCCCTTCTCCTGAACGGTGAAAGACGTGAACGCCTTTGCGCTTGCATCATAAAGCTTTGAAGTGCGGCCGGGCATCATATCGTACATATCATCGACGTTCGCCAAAAGCTGGTTCTCGACAAGCCTCGGAAGAACCTTGTTTGAAACCATGAAGATATCCGGAAGGGCATTAGCAGCACCTGCCGCGTTGATTTTCTGATCCTGGTCGTTCTCTGATGACGGAAGCGCCGACATATTGAGATTGATGTTCAGCTTTTCCTTGATGATTCCGTATCCAACCCAGTCAGCGGGCGGCGGACCAGCTTCCGTAACAGCCGCACCATACCAAAGTTCGATATCGACTGGTTTATCACTCGCTTTTGCCTCTCCGCCGTTTTTTGAACAAGAGAAGTCGAGCGATGCGATAGAAAGAACCATAGCCGCAAGAGCCATGTTTTTAACCATGTTTCTCATCATTTCCTCCTAATGAAAACATTTTTTTATAAAAATATCACTGTGCAACCCATGCACAGTGATATTGATGAATCAACCCTTAACGGAACCGAGCATTGTTCCCTTGGTGAAGTATTTCTGAATGAACGGATACGCAAGCATCATCGGAATCGCGGACATGAAGACTGAAGCAGCCTTGATTGCCTGAACGGAAGCATCGCCGAACGCGTTCGAATCGAGGTTCTCGCCCATTGCGCTTCCAAGAAGGATGTTGCGGAGCAAAATCGGCATCGGCTGCAGCGCTGACTCGTTGATGTAGAGGAGCGGGTGCATGAAGTCGTTCCAGAAACCGACCGCATAGTACAAACCGATTGTCATGATAATCGGCTTTGAAAGCGGAAGGATAATCGAAACGAGGACATACCATTCGGCAGCACCGTCGATGCGGGCAGATTCCTTGAGCGATTCAGGGATTCCCTCGAAGAATCCGCGCATAATCAAGCAGTTGTACGTACCAATCGCGCCGGGGATGAAAACCGATGCGAGGTGGTTCGTAAGATGAAGGTCTGTGACGACCAAGTATGTCGGGATGACACCGATGTTGAACAAGTACGGAATCAGAACGAAGTAGTTCAGGATTTTGCGGCCGGGAAGGTCGTGCACTGACATACAATATGACATCGGGATAGTCAAAGCCAAAGCCGTAACGACACCGAACGACATGATTTTCAGCGAGTTCCAGAACGCAAGGATGAAACCGTTATTTCCAAGGAGCGCCTTGTACGCCGAGGCATCCCAAACGAACGCCGACTTGTCGAAGTCGTACGGACGAAGGATGAATTTGTCGAATGTCGTGCCGCGGAAACCGTTCGGCGTGATTGACTGTGTTATAGTAGCAATCATCGGAATCGCAATGATAAGACCGATGAAAATAAGGAAGGCATTCACGCCGATGTAAAAGGCGCGGTCGCCGTTCGTCAGTTTGACTGTCTTTGGTTTTGCCATTTTTTTCTCCTCGTAAAAATATGATTACAAAAGTGAAGACTCCGTAAGTCTCTTGACAATCTTGTTGGAAACCATGACGAGGAGCATTCCGATTGCACCCTTGAAGATACCAACGGCAGTCGCCAAAGCAAACTTGAACTCAAGAAGACCCTGACGGTACACCCAAGTATCAATAATATCAGCGACAGAATAGACAGGAACCGAATACAGCATGAACATCTGGTTGAATCCGGCATCAAGAATCGTTCCGAGCTTGAGGAGGACGACCGTGACGATAACCGGCTTGATTGACGGCAGCGTGATGTACCATACGCGCTGCACGGCAGAAGCACCCTCGACCATCGCCGCCTCGAAAAGCGAGGGGTCGATTCCCATAAGCGCCGCGATAAAGATGATTGCCGCCCATCCCATTTCCTTCCACGCATCGGAAATGATGACGATTACAGGGAACGTATGGACGTTGGTAAGGAAGTCAACCGTCTGACCGCCGAAAAACTTGATTACGTCATTCACAAGACCGTCGCCGGGAGCGAGGAGAATGAGCAAGATACCGTACATGATAACCCACGAAAGGAAGTGCGGAAGATACGCGAGCGTCTGGACAACGCGCCGGAGAACATCATGCGTACATTCGTACAAAGCCACCGAAAGGATAATCGAAAGCGGAACGGAAACACAAAGCTTAGCTATGCTGTACAGAATAGTGTTCCTGAGAAGCTCCCCGAAATAAAAGGATTGGACAAACGACACGAAGTTGTCAAAGCCGACCCACACGCTTCCCCAAACGCCCTGTTTCGGGAAGAATTCCTTAAAAGCAATCTGTCCATTGATAATCGGACCATACTTCAAGACAGCATAGTACACGACCGGTATAATGAGCAGCGCATAGACAGAAAAATGTCTTTTTACGTCCTTCCAAAGGTCCTTTTTCGGAGCCTGGATGACTATTGTCTCTTTTGCGTTCATATCAAACCTCAGAATTTTTCTTAATAGTAGCGGGAACCAACGAAAATTTCCTTATATCTTATTGTACAAAAACGAACTTGTAAATTAATTCTTCGTGCGGATTTTCCCCGGCGGAATGCCATAAATTTTCTTGAAGACGCGGCAGAAATACGCCTGATCCTGGAACCCCGAATTCTCCGCGATTTCATAAATCGTGTCGTTCGTCTCAAGGAGCATCTTCGTGGCGATGTAAATCCGGTAGCGGTTGAGATATTCCCAAAGGCTCAGCCCGATTTCCTTGTGGAAAATCCTCGTAAGGTAATCCTCGGAAACGTGGACGGTGTCGGCAAGCTTCCAGCGGACAATCTGCTGCGACGCATTTTTGTTAAGGTAGAGAATCGCCTTCTTCACGAGCGCGCCCGTATGCGGCGGAAGGATTTCCTCGCCGGAGAGAATGTTGTGGATTCTCTCGTTGAACTGCTCCGATTCGGCGGCCCCGCGGTTGCAGAGGATAATCCGAGGATGCGAGCAGAGCGACTCGACGTACTGCTCCGAGACAACCTCGTCAGGAAGCACGATTATCGGAACGAGAACCGTCTTGTGGTTTTTCCGGATGCGCACGATGTCCTTCTCTTCGATATGCTCGAAAACGATGAGCGACGGCGTGATTTCGTTGAGGATGTCGTCGAATTCGTCCATCGAGGAAATCGAGACGGAATTCGAGTCGGTCGCCCACGTCCCGTAGCGCGCGTGCACGCAGCCAACGAAGAGGACGGCCGACGCCTTCTGCGCCTTGACTTCCTGCTCGAGCATTTCCATAAAGCTGTGCCCGATGAGCTTCTGGCTGAAGCAAATTACCGGCACGCGGAAAAGACGCTCGTTCCGCCTGAGGCTGTACACCTTGACGATTTCGTCGATTGTAGACTCGTCGGGATTCCAGCAGAACGCAATCGAATCGGCGTTCATCCCGCTCTCCTCGAATTCCTTCATCGAGAACGGCTTTGCCCGGTGCCCGAAAATCTCGATTTCAGAACCGGAAAGCGAGAAAAGCGTAATCTCGCTCTCGTGGAATTTCATCGGGGGCATCCCGGAAAGGTTCGGCCACGGAATTATTATCTCCGACGTCTTGTCCGACTTCACGATTTCGCCGTACTGCAGGAGGATTATCTTCTCGGCGAGGAGGACGTCCGTCTTCTGCCAGTCGACTTTCGACGAGTCGAACGAGATGTGGAAGCCGTCGATATCGAACGACACGACGGGATTCTTTCCGTTCGACTCGAAAATCGTATCGACAGCCCGTTTGAGCCTGTCCACATCGCCGAACAGCATCGGAACTTCCGTGTCGAGCGACGCCGAAATGTTGACGGGAAGAATCTGCCGCACGTTGAAAAGCTTTTTGTCCATCGGCAGCTCGTCAACCTGCGTGCGCGTCAAATCGACGAGCGTCTCGGTCTTCTCAAGCTGCGCCTCAATCTGCGACTTGAGGAAAAGAAGCTGCTCGCTCAGGATTTCCGCATCGACAAGCCCGTCGTTCACGTTCGTCTCCATCTGCGTGACTTTCGACGAGAGGACTTTCAGCGGGTCGCACAGCTCGCTTCCGACGCTCGCGAAGAATTCGGTCTTCTCGAATTCCGCCTGCTCCGCGACCATCTTCGCCGCCTCAATCTCCTCGAAAAGGAATATGCTTTGGAGCGCGTTGCTGACGGAGGAACGCAAATCCTCGTAGACGATTCCGTCGCATCCCGAATAATTCGCGACGATGTACCCGTACGAGCGGTTCTCCATAAAAAGCGGCTGGACGACAAAAACGCCGCGCGCCGTGTCCGCCGCATATTCCTCGGGAAGAAGACGATCGCCGTCAAAAGGAATCGGGTCGGTGCGGATGCCGTCATCAATTTCGGAATCGACGATGTTGAATCCGCCGAAATACTGCGAGTCGCCGCCGTCCGTATGGAGGACGATGGAAAGCATCTTTATGCCGATTTTCGGAAGATGCGCCTTGAGGACGCGCACGAGGTCTTTCCTGATGTGGACGGAAAGCAGGTCGCTTTTGAGCGCGCTCAGAACGGCGCTGACCTGGTTCGTGTACGAGCGCCTGTTTGCGTAGACGCGCCCCTGAATCTGCGGGACAAGGACGTACAGCGTCCTCAGAATCTTGTCGATGTACTCCTCGGAAAGGCTGTTCGAATTGCGTATCGCGGCAATCGCCGTAAAGATGTCGGAAAGCTCGCCGTCACGGACGAAGCATTCCTCGATGAGTTTTCCCGCATGTGAGAAGAACTCGCTCTTCGAGTTGGAGAACAGCGCCTCGAGCATCGGCTCAATCTTGTCCCGCGCGAAATCGGAATCGACGCCGCGCCTCATTACACGGCAGAATTCCTCCTTTATTTGCTGGCGCGTCTTCATCTTTCCTTTCGAGTCGGACGGGGCGATGAGCGACTTGAAATTGTTGCACCCGCAGCTCTCGCGTATGACGGGATACGCCGTCATGAATTCATCGGAAACATCCTGCTCCCCGTCGAGGATTTTCCGAATCATGCGGAACGCCTCGATGCCAAGCTCCGACTGCGGCATGTGGACGGTTGAGAAACGCGGGTTGTACGCGCGGCCTTCTATCGTATCGTTGAATCCGCCGACGATGAAATCCTTGGGAACCCGGAAACCGCGCTTGACGAAATAATCGACGACCTGCTTAGCCATCAAATCGCTGGATGCCACGAGCGCGTCGAAATCCTTCCCCGGAACAAGCCCGCGCTTCTCGTAAAGCTCGACGGCGGCGGCCTCCGCCTCATACCACGAGCAGCAGCTTGAGACGAGATTCTCGTTTTCAGGCGTCGCCAAATTGTTCTCGCGCATGGCGTCTTTGTACGCGCGGTATCTGTCCTCCGCGGAGGAATGGTTTTCCGGGCCGCGGACAAACGCGATTCGCTTCGCGCCGTGCACCTTTATGAAATGCTCGACGAGTGATTTCATTCCGCTGTACGCGTCGAATTCGACAAACGGGTTCCCGCCGATTTTATGCCCGATGGTGACGTACGGGATTCCGTCGAATTTCTTGTGGAATTCGTTCAGCTCGGAAATCGAAACGGAACCGCCAATGCTCGACGACCACGAGATGAGCCCGTCCAGATTGGTAGAATTTGCGAGCGAATATATCCGGTTCCGCAACGAGCCTGGTCCACTTCCCGCATCAAGTTTTCCGCCAGGAAACACAAAAAACGACGACTTCCTCGACTCCGAAGCTTTCGCCGCGAGGCTCAGCCACAAATTGAGCGAAGACCCCGTGTGAATTGTCGCAAGGATAAAACCAATCCTTTTGCCGACGTTGTTTTCCGAATGAGAATTTTTCATAAAAGATTCCTTTTCCTTTTCTTGAGAAACAGCAGTTTCAATTCTAATTGCATGTCGTTTTTTTTACAAGTTCTGGTAGTTTTTGTACAAATTGACTCAAACTTAAAAAACGCGGCAAATCGGAAAACAAACAAACGATGTCGGATTTGCACAAATAAAATAATTGCATTTGCATGGCATAAAATATATCATTTTTGAAAATTACATTTGGTGGTACCACTTTTTCATCGGCGGCTCCACCTTGGAGGCTAAAAATGGCTTTGCAGTCAATAAAAGACGTTGTAAAAACGGTAAAACGTCCCGAAAAAGTCCTTCAGTTCGGTGAAGGTGGATTTCTCCGCGCGTTCGTGGACTGGCAGATAGATATCGCCAACGAGAAAGCAGGATTCAACGGAAATGTCGTTATTGTCCAACCGCTCGAAAAGGGAATGGTTGACGCGATGAACGCGCAGAACAACTTGTACACGACAGTCCTCCGCGGAATGAAAGACGGAAAGCCCACCGTCGAAACGCGCTGCATCAACTCCATCAGCCGCTCAATCAATCCGTACACGAATTACGACGAGTACATCGCGCTTGCCTCCAGCCCGGATTTGCGCTTCATCGTCTCCAACACGACGGAGGCGGGAATCCGCTTCGACGCGGAGATTGGCGGCGTTCCCGTGACGCTCGACCAGAAGCCGCAGCAGAATTTCCCCGCGAAAGTGACGGCATTCCTCTACAAAAGGTTCCAGGCGTTCGGCGGCGACAAGTCGAAGGGAATGATTCTCATCCCGTGCGAGCTTTCAGACCAGGCGGGACTCAACCTGCGCATAAACATCCTCCGCTACGCGGAAATGTGGCAGCTCGGGCCGGACTTCATCAACTGGTTCGACGAGGCGTGCGACGTCTGCTCTTGTCTCGTTGACCGCATCGTTCCGGGATATTTCCCGCTCCTCTCAAAGGAAGAGAACGGAAAGACGCAGGCAGAGAACCTCTGCGAGAAACTCGGCTACGAGGACAAGCTCCTCGACTCCGCTGAGCTTTTCCACTTCTGGGTCATCGAGTCAAAGAAGAGCCACGAGGACGAACTTCCGCTCGTCAAGGCGGGGCTTTCGGTAAAGTGGGTCCAGAACATGGACTACTACCACACGAGAAAAGTCCGCATTTTGAACGGCGCGCACACGTCAAGCGTTCTCGCGGCGTTCCTCGCAGGCTCGAACTACGTCCAGGACATCGTCTGCGACACGAAAGTCGGCTCGGGATTCAACGAACCGAACGCGGCTGCGAACAAATTCATGCACGACATCATCTTCAACGAAATCGTCCCGTCAATCGACGGCGACCAGGATGACTTGAAGAAATACGCGGAGGACGTCTGGACGCGCTTCCAGAACCCGTTCAACCCGCACCGCCTCATCGAGATTTCGCTCAACAGCGTGGCGAAATACTGGACGCGCTGCTTGCCGAGCGTGACGCAGTCAATCAAGAAGAACGGCTCCGTTCCGAAGCTTCTCGGCTTCTCAATCGCGTCGCTCATCGCGTTCTACAACGGAACGGAAATCAAGACGGACGAGAAAGGCGCGAAATACCTCGAGTCGAAGAGGGATGACGGCGTCTACCCGAACAAGGACACCCTCCCCGTCCTCGAATTCTTCGCCGCCCTCAACAAGGAGACGAAGGACGCGAAGGTCATCGCAAAGCGCGTCCTCTCGAACACCGATTTCTGGAAGGAAGATTTGACGAAGTACGCCGGGCTGGAAGAAGCCGTCGCAGGCCACCTCGCCGACATCCAGTCAAAGGGAATGAAAGCCGCTTTGGCTGACATCGTAAAATAACCGGCTGAACGAACGCTCCCCGCGAGTATTTCCCGCGGGGAGTTTTTTTTCATGAAAACAGGCTCACCATTGTGAAATGACGGGTCGTATCACACTGAACTCGTTTCGGAATCCAAAAACTGCTGTATCCTACAATGACGGCAGTTGCGTTTTTGCGTTGCTTATATACTCTTCCTCAAGCGAGTGCGTTTTCCCGAAAATGTGCGTCGCAAAATAATGCGAGACCGGGAAATCCGAGCCGAAGAGGATTTTTGAATTGTCCGTGGCTTTTTCGCGGAGAAGTTTGAGGTCTTCTTTTGATATGCAGGCGGTGTCGGAGAAGACGTTTTTGTATTTGTTGAGCATCTCCACAGTTTCGCGCACCGGGTTCGAGTGGGCGAGGATTACGCGCGCTCTCTTGTATTCAGAGAAGAATCTTTCAAATCTTGTCGGAAGGTCGCACTTCTGTGGCCCGCAGTGAATCAGAACCGACTTTTCATTCTTGTCAGCCCATGAAAAAATCTCGTGCAGCGCCCTTTCGTGCTTCGGATTCTCTTCGTTCCAATTTTGTCCCGCTGGATGCAGCTTTACTCCGCAGTAGTCGAACGCCCCCGCCGCGCTCTCCACGCTGATTCCCTGCTCTGCGTATTTTGGAATGAACCAGAGATACGGCCGCGCGGTCAAGACATCCGACTCGAAGTTCAAGGCGTACTCGATTTCCTCCTCCACCCTCAAAAGTTCCGCGTCGTCTCGGCAGCTTGACGTTGATGAATAGCGGATTTCGGTGACGCCTGTTTTTGTAGAGAGTTTTTCGATAATAGCGAACAGCTCCAGCGCGTCGTAGTAGATTTCGTTGAACTGCCCGATGTGGACGTGGTGGTCGGTCATGTTCTAGCCGGGCTGATTCCCAAAAGGACTTCTGCTGGAATGCGGAGACCTGCGACAAGTTTCCGTATCATCGATATGCTCAACTTTCTTTTGTGCGAGAAGATTTCAGAAATGCGGGATTTGCTTCCAAAATACTGAACCATGTCCTCGTTCGTGAGATTCTCCTGTTCCATGCGGAATTTTATCGCCTCCACAGGGTCTGGGGACTCGATGGGAAAGTTTTCCTTCTCGTACAGCTCGACGAGAGCCACAAGAAGCTCAAGTTCGTCGCATTCAGGAGTTCCCTCTTCGGCATCGAAAAGCTCGTCGATTCTTTTCATGGCGATGTCGTAGTCTTCTTTTGTCTTTATGAGTCTGTCGTAAGCCATTAGATTTCCTCAAAAAAAAAGACTTGTAATCTTGGCACTTCCCTCATGTTGGGAGGCTTTTTCATTACAAGTCTGTTCAATTTCTATTTCAGAGAATAGCAAAAAACAGAAATGTTTCAAGCAATTTTTCTCGGTAATATGGGCGTGGTGGTCGGTCATGAGGGGAAATCACTCGCTTGAAAAAATAGTCGACAAGGCTTCAATAATCACAGAAGCCCCTCCGAGAGCGAAGGCGAATTGAACAATATCAGAGACCTTGGCTATAATACCGGCTATTACCACTCCGAAAATTCCCAAACTTGAACCAGCCCATCCCCAATAGGCGAGAACTCCCATGATGGCGAGTTGGACGATTAATGTCAGAGCCAGCCCTACTGTCAGTTTGCTTCCCATTTTGAAAAACAACACGATGTTTCCTATGGATGCCAATATGGCAACACTGTTGAGAATGAAAAACAATGCTGTCGGTTCAGGATGCGGGTCTATGTTTGGATGGAGAAAATTAAAATTTGCTAATGTCTGTTTGATAGCCCAGCTGGTATTGTCAGTTATCGTGCTTAAACTTCGGAAATCAAAAATTACTAATGCGCCCACAAGCAACATTACAAGTGTAAAAAATATTCTCTTTATCCACATTCCAATAACTTCTCCCTTCGGATTTTCCTATTCTGCTGCTACATGACGAATGGACTGAACCGAGAGCGCGCCAATGTTTTCGAACGATTTGCAGAATCCTTCAAAACCTGTTTATAATTCGAAACTTTGCTACGCAAGTTTTTGTATTTTTCTCCATGCCGTTCTTCTTGTTTTTTCTCAAAAGACGCATAATCGATGCAATATACAGCCACAGGTTCTCGGTTTGCGCCTGAGAGTGCAAAATACAAAGCGATATACGGAGAAAAAGTGAAATCCAGAAGCCTTGTCGGTGCTCCGTAATGCTGCATCAATGCAAGCCAATCAAAGTCTGCTTTGGGTTCTGGATAATGCTCCAGAAAAAGATGTGCATTGCGTTTCACTGAATTGAGCATCTCTGTTTCACGACCTTTCAGCACTTTCAATTTTTTCGTTGTCTCATGCCTGTAGAATATGCTCGCATTTTTTTTAAGTGTTCGGAACAGAGAACTTTCAAGTTTGTATTCGGAATTATTTTGTCCTCTGTAAATCCATTGCCGAAGGTTATGCTTTGAGATTATTTCTCGATATTCATCAAACGATTCGATTTTTGTTTCTTTCATGAAAAATATTTGGAGTTGTTTTTATTTGGCAAATTAGCCTGTTCGGACGACTGAATCTTCCGAACAGGTTTAATCTTCAAATATGCTGTTTCAATAACTGTAGCACAGCAATTAATTTATTTTATGCGGTGTCAGAATTTTAAATTTCGTTCACCTGCATACGCCTTTATAATTTCATCGTCTATTGAAATTCCACGTTTACTCAGAAATACAGCGAATCGTTTAACTTCACTTATGGCTAAACTTTTCAGCAAGTCTTCTTTTGCCTTGTTGTCAAATACTTCATTCTGCCATTGTTCGATATAATCGTAGTGTCCTTTAATCATTTTACCTTACTCCTTTTTAAGATTCTTTTTATAATAAGAATCGAATTCCAAATTTGATTGTTCAATCTCGTTGAACCTGCTTGCAAATGTCTTTTCATAGTCCTTCAAAACAGCGCTTGGAATTTCGACCCCATGCTCTGCAAGAAAAACGAGAACACGTCTTGTTTCAGATATAGCTTCATTAACCAATCCTTTTGATGTCATATTCACTCCTTAAACCTCAAATAAATTTTCCAAAAAGTAGAAAGGGGAAAATACATTTCCTTATTTCTGCTGTGAACTTTGCCGTTGTGCTTGGTTGTGCCTCTGGTCTAATCCAATCATGACCAGAAACTTCCGCTCAACCACCGACAGGGAAATCCAAAGGAAATCCCCGTCGGTGGTATAAGTTCAAAAAGCTATCGCTTTGCATTAAATGGTTGTTTTTCTCCAGTCATGAAAACCGCCAGCAGGACAGCCCTCGTTGTGTGGGTAAGAATCACTATCTGTTGGTCCAATCTGCATTCTGCATTTTGAGCAAGCGAAGATGTACTGCGTTCCCGCAAACAGCCCCTGTCCCATTTCCACGGCATAAGCCGGCTTTTTGATGTTCTTCATCGATTTCATATCGATTCCTCCTGATAGATGAATTTTCTCACGCTCAAATCATCGGAAATTATCAAATGATAAGCATTTATGATTATTATATATCGAAAGATAACTTCTGCAAGGATTTTTTATCTTTTTTCATATTGTAGAATCATGAATTTTTGGAAAAAAGTTGATTCGGAACTTACATTTTTGGGAAAAACTCGGAAGGAACTGGCGGCTGCGGTCGGATTCGATGCTGCGAATATTAGTTTTGGGATAAAACGGGAGAGCGTCCCCGCCGCAGACACTGCCCTCAAGACCGCGCGATTCTTGGGCGTTTCGCTGGACTATCTTCTTGAGATGAACGAGGAAGCGGAGAGCGACTGCCAGAAAAGCACCATCTCCGAAATCGAGAACTGCCTGCGCCGCTTCTCCCAAAGCGACCTGGAAGCCATACTCTCCGTCGTCAACGCAATCGGGGAAAAATACTGATATATAAGGAAGAAAGTGTGAAAGAGCAAAAAAATAGCCGCCTAGTCTAGCACACTGAGGCGGCGTACCCGAAAGGGTATTAAACTGACGTATGAAGGCTAACCGTAATTTTGGTCGTGCTTCTTTTTTTATTTTAGTCCGTCGCCTGCCCTTTGTCAAATTTCGCGCGCATGCGTTGAGCACCAAAAGAAATCCACAATGCCCCACCACCAATGCGCAATGTTTAGGGCTCATTCGGTTCCCAGTAGCGTTCTCCCTCAATCGCACATTCAAATCCACCGATAATCTAACCAGTTTCCACAAGAAACTGCGCGACCACAGGGGCTCTCGCGGGTCCTGAAGGTGTTGGCGGTTGCTCTTCAATCTCTACCGAACGTTGTGAAACATGCGGAATAAAGTTTTGGAGGGCGTGCAATGACAGCGAAAATCATTTTGGTTTTGGCGATTGCCTGCTTCTTCTTTGCAGGCTATCCCGCTTGGTAATTGCGCTCTCTCGCTGAAAAGTCCAGAGAGTAAAAAATAACCGCCTAAGTCTCTCAACTTGGCGGCTTTTACCAAAAAGTGAAGACCAACCGTAGCATTTGGAAATGTTGACGCATTTCCGTGGTTGCGCTTCTTTTTTTATTTTAGTCCGCTACCTGCCCTTTGTCAAATTTCGCGCGCATGCGTTGAACACCTGCGGTCTATCAGAACTGCAAATCGCACACATTCAGACAATCATCAACGATATTGTTGAAATAAAGACAGCAAACGCCTAATCTTAGAAAAATCCCACACATGCGCAAGAATTGCACCGCAATTCTTGGCGACGGCTGCCGCCAATTAGCAACGCCTAGGACACACACGGCTCTTGGCAGCGTTCTCCCTCAATCGCACATCCAAATCCACCGATAATCTAACCAGTTTCATCAAGAAACTGCGCGACCATAGGGGCTCTCGCGAGTCCCGAAGGTGTTGGCAGTTGCTCTTCAATCTCTACCGAACGTTGTGAAACGTGCGGAATAAAGTTTTGGAGGGCGTGCAATGACAGCGAAAATCATTTTGGTTTTGGCGATTGCCTGCTTCTTCTTGGCAGGCTATCCCGCTTGGTAATTGCGCTCTCTCGCTGAAAAGTCCAGAGAGTAAAAAATAACCGCCTAAGTCTCTCAACTTGGCGGCTTTTACCAAAAAGTGAAGACCAACCGTAGCATTTGGAAATGTTGACGCATTTCCGTGGTTGCGCTTCTTTTTTTTATTTTAGTCCGTCGCCTGCCATTTGTCAAATTTCGCGCGCATGCGTTGAACACCTGCGGTCTGTCAGAACTGCAAATCGCACACATACAGACAATCATCAACGACATTGTTGAAATCAAGACAGCAAACGCATAATCATAGAAAAATCCCACACATGCGCAAGAATTGCACCGCAATTCTTGGCGACGCCACATCCAAATCGCAACGATTAGGACCCACTCGGCTCATGGCAGCGTTCTCCCTCAATCCCTCATTCAAATCCACCGATAATCTAACAGTTTCATCAAGAAACTGCGCGACCATAGGGACTCTCGCGGGTCCCGACAAGAATGGCGGTTGGTCTTTCTGGCTCCAGTGACTTTGTCTTACGGCGAAGTCAAAAACTTTAGCTAGGGGGACGTGCGTGACAAGAAAAGAAATCATCATGATTTTGGCGATAATCGCGCTTTTTCTGCTCGGTTATCCCGCTTGGTAAACGCGCCTCTTTTCGCAAACATAGCGTGAGAGCAAAAAAAATAGCCGCCTAGTCTGACCACTAAGCGGCGGTGTCCGTAAAGGACATTGCAATTTAGGACGAAGACCAACCGTGTTCTTGGTTGCGCTTCTTTTTTATTTTAGTCCGCCGCCTGCCATTTGTCAAATTTCGCGCACATGCGTTGAACGCCTGCGGCCTGTCAGAACTGCAAATCGCACACATTCAGACAATCATCAACGACATTGTTGAAATAAAGACAGCAAACGCATAATGTCAGCGCAATCGATGAAAATGCTGAAAGAAAGGAACCAACCCGATAGTTGCAAGGCGGATGGAATTACATGACCAACTCTTTGGTCAATTATTCATAAGGCGGGAACATCACATATTTCATGGCAAAATTCTCATTGAGAATTTTGCCGTTTACGCATAAAACGAACAGGAACAGGAGCGGGCTGTTCAAAACGATGACGACGCTTCTCCTGTTCTGCCCTCAATCAATCCTGATGATTGTTTCTACCGTCAGGCCAAAGAAGTCGAGCTTTTCCATCGTTCGTTTCTATAATGACATCGCCGCCAAGTGGATTTTTTTCAATAATTCTAGTAGCACAATTTATAGCTTCGTCCAAAGGCAATGATTGCCCCCTCCATGGGTCTTTTTCACCGTCATCGCTGAAAAAGACATCATACAGTCCTGGATGAAATTCTTCTTCCCTGACATAAATTACTAAGAATTTTTCCATTTTCATACTTTCCTTTTTTTCTAATCCGAAACATGCTCCGTAGACTGTCCTTCATCGCTTTGATAAATGATATCTCCGCCCTCGCCGCTGTTTCTGATAATCTCCCGTGCGCGTGCAGATGCACTTTGTTTTGATTGATTTTTTACTTCATAATTCTGCCTTCCATCAATCCAAACATCCCACTTGCCTTCCTCATTTTGAGATACATAACCGACCATGCAAAACTCCCTTTTTCTTTTACAAGAATCAAAAATTTTATCAAGTTTGAATATTTAATTATTCAAAACTTAATATAAAACCAAGTATAATTATTGAGTTTTGAATTGTCAAACAAAAATTTCTAGGCATTTATGAATAATAAAGGCATGGGATTCAGGGAAAATCTAAAAGAAGAGTTGACTTTTCAGGACATAAAGGTAAAGGAACTTGCGGAGATGACGGGAATAAGCAAGCACACGCTCGACCATTATCTTGCTACGAATGGAAGCCAGCCGCAAGCGGAACTTGCCGTGAAAATCGCGCATGCGCTGAATACTTCCGTCGAGAATCTTGTCTGCGGAAAAAGTTTTGAACAGTCCTTGAAAAAAATCCCGAATGAAACCGACATGAACATAGTCATCAACGAACTTCGACAACTCCGCGAAAACGACTTCATGTTCGTGAAAAAGTTGGTTCACATGCTCAAGACAGGATAAATAGAGCCTTTTTCAAAAGCTGTGGATTTTTGCGGGAAAGTCCGATATATTTAGAAAAGAAGCACAGCCACGGGAACGCTCCAACGTTCCCCCAGAACTACGGTTGGTCTTCGTATTATTGGTTAGAAACCGCCAAGTTCGGAAGACTTAGGCGGTTCTTTTTTTACCCTTTACTTTTTGAGGTAAGAGAGTACTGCAACAATTGCGCTTACGACGGACGCAAGACAACTCACGACCGCAATGTAAAGCATCAAATCCATTGCAGACCTCCTCAAATTCGGATTCCGCCATCTTTCGATGACAGTAGAGTTTGAAGAGCAACCGCCAATTCCTTCGGAAATTTTCCTATGACTGTGCGTTTCTATTTTCGGATTTTTTTTCTGCTGATTTGAGGCGCGCTTTTTTTTGTTCTCGTCAACGCAATCGATGAAAATGCTGAAAGAAAGGAACCAACCCGACAGTTGACGCGGTTGGAATTACATGGCAGCGACTCGCAAAAACCAGATGGGACTGACCCGACAGCGTTCACTAGAAGCTACAGCCCACGCAGTCAGAATTACAATGCGGCGACTCGCCAAAACCTTTCGTCGGGAAATCTATAAAAAAGGGCCTGTTTGGTCAATTATTCAGAAGGCGGAAACATCACATCTTTCACGGCAAAATTCTCAATGAGAATTTTGCCGTTTACGCATAAAACGAACAGGAACAGAAGCGGGCTGTTCAAAACGATGACGACGCTTCTCCTGTTCTGCCCTCAATCAATCCTGATGATTGTTTCTACCGTCAGGCCAAAGAAGTCGAGCTTTTCCCGCGGAGGTTCGTCGCAGGGAAAAAGATTACGTCACTTCTTGCTTTTGCGGCGGACGGGAATCCATATTGCGCTGCGGTAGTCGGGGTCGGAAGTTTTTCCGGTGGAATCGTACCATTCGACATTGGAATTCCCGCAGAGCTCGTAGTCGGGGTTTCCGGGGAGCCATTCCTTGAAAATCCGCGTGTTCATCGACTGGAGGGATTCGGGAATCGCGCCGATGCAGTCGAACACAGCCCAATCGCCTTGGGGAAAATCGTAGACGACCATTCCGTCGGGAACGTCCCCGCCTGCGTATTTCCCCGCGATAAGATAGCGGAACCGCCCCGAATCCAAATCGTCGATGCAGATTCCGTACTCGCCGATGCAGTTCTCCGCGACTGCCTTCTCGTACGGATTCTGCGGCTCGTTTCCGGCACAGACGGAGGACGCGTATTTTTCGCGGACCTCGTCCCAGAATTTCGGAATTTCATCGTAGGCAGTATCCGCCGAAAAGATTTTCTGGAACCCAATGACCCGAAACCCGAATTTTTGCGCAATTTTGTAATCCATAAAAGCGCCTCCCTGAACAGAAATTGTTATCGTCAGTGGAAGGAACGATTTTCCTTTCGCGCCACCCCTAATCTGCGACGGGCTGACACCGTGGAAGCGTGAGAACGCCTTCGCGAAACTTTCGGGCGTCTCGTAACAGTAGCGGAAGGCTATGTCGATTATCTTGTCGCCGCTTTCCGCCAAGTCGCGCGACGCAAGATAAAGGCGCCTGTTCCGGATATACTCGCCGATTGTGTATCCCGTCATCAGCGAGAACCCGCGCTGAAGGAAGAACGACGACGAGGCGACTTCTCGGGCGACATCCTCGGCCGTTATGTCGTCCGTAAGATGCTGCTCCATAAAATCGATTGATTTCCGAATACATGCAAGCCATTCCATTCTGCTGCCTCCTTTTCCCTGACGATTCGATTCTACATGCCGGGCAAAAAACAGTCCTGTCATTTTGTGCGCAGTTTTGTCCGTCCGGAGCGTAAAAAACAGGGCTATTATTTATAGAAGAAAACAGAAAAAACGCGCATCCGCGGAATATGGCTCTATTGTTTTAAACAACAGCGTTTTTTTCAAAGGGGGCGCCCCTATAATTTACTCATCATTCAAATCAGGAGGAAATGAAAATGTTGAAAAGAGTAATCGCGATTTCTGCCGCGCTTGTGATGGGAGCGCTCGCGTTCGCGCAGTCGGTGGCTGACGGAGGCGCTTCTCCCGAAAAAGCGGGAAGCGTCAGCGCGACATGGGAATGGAAATCGATTCCGAAATCGAAAATCGGGACGGACGAATTCAACTTCAAGAAGCCCATCGCTCTCGATGCCGTCGCAGGCTCAAAGGGCGCGAAATTCCAGCTCGAAAAGGGTTCGGTGAAATTCAAGAAGGAATCGTACACGGCGCTCTACCACGGAACAAAATCCTCCTCGACGCTTGATTCCCTCATAACGAAACCGGGCGACAGGAAAGCCGAATATTCAATCACCATCGACGATGCCGCGGACATAACGTTCACGCTCGCGGGCAACGGCTCGGCGGGAAAAGAGCGCTGCGCCGTCCTCGTGAAGCTCGGCGCTGATGGAAATCCGGAAAAGATTCTCGGAATCGACGGGCTGAGCCAGGACTCGACGGCGCCGATAACATACAAAAACGCGCCGAAGGGAACGTACTACCTCTACGGAAACGGATTCAGGATTATCAAGGTCGAGGCAAAAAACTAGCCTTCCCCACCCCAAAAAAACGACGGCCCGCCAAAAGCGGGTCGTTTTGCTTTTTACGGGGACATGCGGTAAACTGAAATCCAAAACACAATTCCGCCAGATTCTGGCGGACGGAGAAACGATGGAACTTCTTTCCGCCGAAGAGATAACATGCGTCATGGAGCGATTCCGCGAGCGGAACCCGAACCCGAAATGCGAGCTTGAATGGAAAAACCCGTTTACGCTCCTCGTCTCGACGGTGCTTTCAGCGCAGGCGACGGACAAAAGCGTCAACGAGAACACGAAGGAGCTTTACGAAATAGCCGACACGCCGCAGAAAATGCTCGCCCTCGGACGCGAGAAACTTATCGGCCACATACGCCCCATCGGTCTTTCATCGACAAAATCGAAGAACATCATCGCGCTGAGCGAAAAGCTGTGCGCGGAATTCGGCGGAACCGTCCCGCACGACAGGGAAAAGCTGATGTCGCTTCCCGGCGTCGGGCGCAAAACCGCGAACGTCGTCCTGAACGTCGTGTGGAACGAGCCGACGATGCCGGTGGACACGCACCTTCTCAGAATCTGCCCGAAAATCGGGCTTGCCGAGGGGGAGACGCCCGAGGAAGTCGAAAAAAGCCTTACGGAGCGCATTCCCGGACAATACATGACGCACGCCCACCACTGGCTGATTCTTCACGGACGGTATGTCTGCAAGGCGAGGAAGCCGCTGTGCGAATCGTGCCTCATAAACGATATTTGCAAGAAAAACGAGAAACAATAAAATAGAAGGAGATGTTGCGATACGTATGCTGAAATAAAAAGCGGTCATCGAGCGAAACCGAAAAAACAATCGTGCATGACAATGAACGGGCTTCGACTGCGCTCAGCCACCTTATGAGCATGCTTTTCGTTACACCACCGAAAAAATGAAAATCACAAGGAGAAAAAAATGAATTTCAAGAAAGCGCTCGGAATTCTCGGACTTGCGGGAATTTCCACGGCGGCGATGGCGCAGGATGCGGTTCAGGCGGCGGAAGAGGCGAAGGACGCTTTTCAGCAGGCAGTCTATCAGACGAGGTCGTTTCTTTTTGCTGACGAAATCGCGAAATATTTCACGGTCACGAACATGGTGAAAGTCGTGACGGCGGTTTTGGCGATTGTCATTTTCTACAGCGTGTACCGGTTCATCCGGTCCATCGTGCAGAAAGGCGCGTCAAAAAAATTCGAGCCGCACACGGTCGGGCTGATTACGAAATCGATAAGCTACGTTTTCTACGTGGCGATCGGCATGTACATTTTGGGGCTGTTCGGGATAAACGTCAGCGCTATCTGGGGCGCGGCGGGAGTTGCAGGACTCGCGATAGGTTTTGCGGCGCAGACGAGCGTGAGCAACGTCATCTCGGGACTGTTCGTCCTGACGGAAAAAACGATGAAAATCGGCGACTTCATCGAGGTTGACGGCGTTTCCGGAACGGTCGACGAAATCGGTCTTCTTTCGGTAAAAATCCACACGCTCGACAACCAGCTCATCCGCATTCCGAACTCGACGATTATCAACACGAAGCTGATGAACTACGCGAGCTTCGACCTCAGGCGGTTCTCGTTCCCGCTTGAAGTCGGATACGACACGGAGCCGAAAGCCGCGCTCGATGCCGCGCTCGATGCCGCAAAAAGATGCCCGAGCGTCATACAGAATGACCCGGACTACCAGCCGACGGCTGTGTTCACCGGCCTTGCCGAAAGCGGAATCACTTTGAGCCTGAACGTATGGTTCAAGCGGCAGGACCTCGTGAACGTGAAGAACGAGGTTTTCGCGGAATTCCTCACGGTGTGCAAGGAGCGGAACATCGAGATTCCGTTCAACAAGCTCGACGTCACCATCACGAAGACGAACTGCTAGGTTCGGCAAAACGCTCCCCGGATTTTTTCCGGGGAGTTTTCGTTTCGCTCTGTCTGAAAAAACGGTTGATTGAGATTTTGCCATGCCGAACCCGTTTCGGAATGACGATGGGAATCGCGCATCACCGGAAAGACGGGCATAGCCTTTCAAAAAGGAGAACAAATGATTGAGGCGATAATTTTCGACATGTTCCATACGCTCGCCGACCCGCATTCCGGCCTCGAATACACGGAATACGAGCCGCTCGGCGTGGACAAGGAAAAGTGGGCGGCCGCTTTGTGGAGCAGTGATTTCTGCAGCGAGCGCGGGCTTGGAAAAATCGGGACGGTCGACGGAATATTCGCGCGATTGAGCGAGCTTCTCGGCGGCGCAATTCCGGAAGAAAAACTGCGCATGTCCCGAGACGCGAGAATCGAACGGCTGAGGCTCGCGCTTACTGACATTGCCCCGGACATACTCGATGCGATAAAGAATCTCAAGAAGCGCGGATTCAAACTGGCGATTCTGAGCAACGCCGACGTCTGCGACAGGCTCCACTGGAACGATTCCCCGCTCAATCCGTTCTTTGACGAAGCGATTTTCTCGTGCGATATCGGAATGGCAAAACCGTGCGCGGAAATATACGCGCTTGCGTCAAAACGGCTTCGCGTGAAACCGGAAAACATACTGTACGTAGGCGATGGCGGAGACAACGAGCTCAAAGGCGCGAAGGCTGCGGGATTCACGACGATACGGACGGAGCGGCTCAAGGTCTGGGACGAGGATTTCCGGGCAAAAATCAGCCCCCACTCCGATTTCTGCATCAAATCGTTCGACGAGATTGAAAGAATTGCGGATTCTCTTTGAGAAAAGACAAGCCGCAAAAAAAAGCCGCGCACTTCCGGAAAACGGTATGCGCGGCTTTGTTCAACTGCGCGAAAGATTACGCCAGAAGCGAGTTCATCGCCTTGACGAACTCGTTCGGGTTCTTCAGCTCGGCGCCGCTTATGAGAAGCGCCTGGTCAAGGAGAACCTCGGAGACATTGGCGATTCTCGACTCGTCTGTCGTCGATTCGAGCGATTTTACAATCGCGTGGTCGCCGTTTATCTCAAGAATCGGCTTCACGCCGATACCAGTCTGACCCATCGCCTTCATCATGCGCTCCATCTGGAGTCCCGGGTCGTTCTCATCGACAACGACGCAGCTCGGGCTGTCGGAAAGGCGCTTTGAAAGGACGACATCCTTGACGCGGTCGCCGAGAGCCTTCTTGATTTTTTCCTGGACGGGCTTGAAGGCTTCCTCCTTCTTTTTCGCCTCGTCCTTGTCCACGCCAAGCTCGTCGTCGCTTCCCGCGCGGTTGACAGCCTTGAGGTCGTAATCCTTGTACTTCATCAGAGACGGAATGACGATGTCGTCGATGTCGTCCGCCATGATGAGAACCTCGAATCCCTTTTTCTTGTATGCCTCAAGGAGCGGGGACGCGCGGAGGTTCGCCTCGTCGGTGCCTGTGATGTAGTAGATTGATTTCTGCTCGCTCTTCATGCGCGAAACGTAATCGGCAAAGCTCGTCCATTTGTCGTCGCCCGTCCCGCTCTCGTCCGTCGACTTGAAGCGGACGATTTCGGAGATTTCCTCGCGGTTGGCGTAATCGGAATACAAGCCTTCCTTCATCGGGCGGTTGAAATTCTTGACGAATTTGACCCACTTCTCGATTGATGCCTTCTCCTCGTCGGTGCGCTTTCCTTCCTCGACGGCGCGCGCCTTGTCGGCATCCTCGCCCATCTTCTTGAATTCGCTCAGGAGCTTTTTGACGCTCGCCTTCTTTATCGCGTCGAGGATGCGGTTCTGCTGGAGGATTTCGCGGCTGACGTTGAGCGGCAAATCCTCGCTGTCGATAATTCCGCGCACGAAACGCAGGTATGACGGAAGAAGCTCGCGGTCGTCGTCGGTGATGAAAACGCGCTTCACGTACAGCTTCACGCCGCTCTGGTAATCAGCCTGATACATGTCGAACGGGGCGTTCTGCGGGACGTAGAAAAGCGTCGTGTATTCCTGCGTTCCCTCCGCGTGCGTGTGCACGTAATGGAGCGGGTCAGTCGAATCGTGCGAAATCGTCTTGTAGAAATCGTTGTAGTCCTCCGCCTTCAGCTCGCTCTTAGAGCGTTTCCACAGCGCGGAAGCCGAATTCACCTGGTCGATTTTGTTCTCGCTTCCGGTGACGTTTCCCTTGTCGTCGTATTTGTTCTGCGTGTAGTGGAGATAAATCGGGAAGGCGATGTGGTCGCTGTATCTCTTTATAAGCTCCTCAATCTTCCATCTTGAGGCGTATTCCTTCGAATCGTCGTTGAGGTGCATTTCGATTGCAGAACCGTGCGAGTCGGCGGCATCAAAACCGTATTTCTTTGCAAGCTCCGAATCCGCGCCAAGCTCCTCGATTGAATAGGAATTCGTTCCGTCGCTCGTCCATTTGAAGATTTTGTCCGAGCCGGCTTTTCTCGTGATGACGTTGATTTCCTTTGCAGCCATGAACGCGCTGTAGAAACCGACGCCGAACTGTCCGATGAGATTCGACTCGCCGGCATTCTTGTCCTCGGCGATGCGCTCGATGAATGCCTTCGTTCCGGAGCGGGCGATTGTTCCGAGGTTGTTGTTCAAATCAGCCTCGTCCATTCCGATTCCCGAATCCTTGACGGTGAGAATCTTCACCTTGTCGGAATCCTCGAACGTGATGTCGATGCGCGGGTCGGTCTTCACGTTTTTGTATGATGCGTCGGAGACTGTAAGGTAATTGAGTTTATCAAGCGCGTCTGACGCGTTGGACACAATCTCGCGAAGGAAAATGTCCTTGTTCGAATACATCGAGTGGATGATGAGCTTCAAGAGCTGATTCACTTCCGTCTGAAACTGGTAAGTCGCCATTGTATGTCTTCTCCTAAAAAATGAACGTGTTTTATTTATCAAAGAAAATAATTATGCGGGCGCCAAATCGGCAAGCGATTTTTTTTGTCCGGCAGGCGCGGAGAGAAAACGGGAATTGAACGGCACGGGGAAAGCAGGTATCTTTGAGAGATGAAAAAATTGATTTTGGCGCCGATGGCGACGCTCTCGCACGAGGCGTTCAGGCGGTGCGTCGCGCGGTTCGGCGGCTGCGACGAATATTTCACCGAGATGATAAACGCAGGCTCCCTTCTGAACGACGGGCCGTGGGAAAAATTCTACCTTATGGGCGGTCCCGAACCCGAAAAAATCGTCTGGCAGCTGACGGGAAACGACCCGGAAAAAATGGGCAGGGCGGCGGAAATCCTCGCGCAGAAAGAGGGAATCGGAATCGATTTGAACATGGGCTGCTCCGCGCCGCAAATTGCGAACACGGGCGCCGGCATCGCGTGGATGACGAAAGACCAAGGCGAGACAAGGCGCATGGTGAACCTCGTCAAGCGCGCAATCGAAAAATCGGGGAACAAAAAACGGCTTTCGGCAAAAATCAGGCTCGGCGGAGAGGATTTCACGGAATCGGCGCTCATGGATTTCTGCTCGATGCTCGTCGGAGAGGGCGTTGAGATGATAACGCTCCATCCGCGGACGAAAAAAGGAAAATACAGGGAAAAGCCGCGCTGGGAATTCGTCGAAAAACTCGCGCAAAAATTCCCGGAGATTCCCGTAATACTGAACGGCGACGTAAAGGACGCAAAAAGCATGGAAAGCGCGCTCAAGGAAGCGCCCGACTGCGCGGGAATAATGGTCGCGCGCGCGGCTGCCCAAAAACCGTGGATTTTTGCGGAGCTTCGCGGGGAAAAACTCGACATAGACTGCCAGAAGCTCGCGCTTGATTTCATCGGCGACGTGGAGGAATGCCAGCCGAAGGAATTCTGGAAGACGCGGCTGCAGCGGTTCTTCGCGTACTACTGCCTGAATTTCAGTTTCGCGCATTATTTCCAAACGCAGATGCTGAACGCCGTGGACAACGACGACGCAAGAAATCGGTTGAATTCATACTTTTTTAAATGTTCTGATGATAAAATAATGTCATTATGAGGACGTCATTTCTTGCATTCGCCATCACAATGTCAGTGACGATGCTGTTCCATTTTGTGTACGCGATAAGAAAAAAGCAGCAAATCTCGAAATACGTAGCTGGAATCCACATAACGGCTTTTTTTGCGCTTATTTCCTACATAATCACGCTTTTTACGCTGAACGAAAGAATCGCGCGTCTCTTTTACGGGCTCTACTTTATCGGAATCGACTGCCTCCTCATGGCGTTCATGGATTTCGTCCTCGTATTCACGGAGGAGCAGTTCAAAAAGCAGCCGACAAAATCGATTCGCATAGCAGCGGGAATCATCGCCCTGCTCGACACGTGCGCATTCATCGCAAACGCCGTCAGCGGGAACGCGTCGCAATCGCCTTCGTTCACGCTATCGCAGTACAGCGTGAACGGGCATTTCATCAGCTGGCTCGTCTCGTACCGGATTGGGTTCATCTTCCATTCGGTTTTTGATTATTCCCTCGCGATTTTGATTGCGTTCATTCTCGGAAAGAAGGCGATTTCGGCGAAACCGTTCTACCGGAACAAATTCATCGCGCTCGGGGCGCTGTTCCTCCTCGTCATGTTCTTCAACCTTTCGTTCATGATTTTCAGCGTGACGTTCCGGTTCTCAATCCTGATGTATTCGATTTCGGTCATCGGCGTGACGTACCTCACCTTCCTGATTATCCCGAAGGAAATTTCCGCGAAGATAAAGCTCATCATCGCGGAGAACATAAACAACGCCGTCATCTGCTTCGACATGAGCGGGAAATGTATTTTCATGAACAGGCTCGCCAAGGAAATCTTCGAGACGGAGGAAAACTGCCTGAAATTCTACAGGGAATACAACGCGCTCGGCAAGGATTTCATAAAAAAACGCGAGAAGCTCACGAAGGGAGGCTCGACGCGGACGTTCATCGTCTTCGCGAACAGACTGCGCGACAGCAAGGACCGGAAAATCGGCACGTACATGAAGTTCGAGGACATTACGGAGGAGGAGCGGCAGCTTGAGGCGGAAAAATACCGCGCGACGCACGACGAGCTGACGGGGCTGCTCAACAGGCGGTGCTTCTTCAAATACGCGGAGGACGAAATCCGACAGCATCCGGAAATCGCGCGTTTTTTCATCTGCATGAACGTCAGAAATTTCCGGCTCGCGAACGACATTTTCGGGGAAAAATTCTGCAACGAATTTCTGAAGAAAATCGCGGCGACGTTGACGCGCATAACGTCGTGCGACACGCTTTTGGGGCGCATTTCCGGCGGCAAGTTCGCGATTCTGATAAAAAAAGCCGAATTCGAGCAGAACAGTTTCCTTTCCGAAATAGAGAAATCGCAGATTGAGACGAGCACCGTAAAGTACCGGTTCGACATCAACATGGGAATATACGACGTCAACGACCCGCACGAAAGCGCCGCGTCTATGTTCGACAAGGCGTCGCTCGCGCTCAAGCGCATAAAGGACGACTACGAGCGCTCCGTGGAATACTACAACGAGGCGCTGATGGAACAGCTGATACGGGAAAAGCAGATTATAAGCCGGTTCGACACCGCGATTGCCGAGGGGCAGTTCAGCATGTTCCTCCAGCCGCAGGTGAGCAGCAGCACGCTCAAAATCGTCGGGGCGGAGGCGCTTGTGCGGTGGTACGACACGAGCGAGGACGTGATGATTCCGCCGGGGGAATTCGTTCCCGTGCTCGAGAAGACGGGATTCATCTACCGTCTCGACAAATTCATCTGGGAGGAAGCCGTGAAGAAGCTCGCCGACTGGGGCGGGCGCGGAATCGATTTTTACATTGCGGTAAACATCTCGGCGAAGGATTTCTACTACCTGGACATCTACAAGACGTTCACGGAGCTTGTCACGGAATACGGCGTCAACCCGCGGATGCTCAAGCTTGAGATAACGGAAACCGTCCTCATGCAGGATTTCAACATGCACTCGAAAATCCTCGCGCGCCTTCAGGAATTCGGGTTCTGCATCGAGATGGACGATTTCGGAAGCGGCTATTCGTCGCTCAACGTCCTTAAGAACATAAAGATGGACGTCCTCAAAATCGACATGGCATTCCTCAAGCAGACGGAGAACGTGAACAAGAGCACTATGATTCTCGACTCAATCGTAAAGATGGCGAAACGGCTCGGGATGACGATAATAACCGAGGGCGTCGAGAACGAATACCAGGTTGATTTCCTGAAGAGAATCGGATGCGATATTTTCCAGGGCTATTTCTATTCGAAGCCTGTTTCCGTCGCCGCGTTCGAGGAAATGTATACGGAGGGCACAAATTGATTCTTTTGAAACTGACGTTCCTTGTCACCGCCCTCATAATATGCACGACGCTCATCGTCCTGATGATGAAAATGCGTTCCGCGCAGACTCCGCTCAAAAAGCACATAACGCCGATGTTCGCGCTGGGGCTTTGCTCGGTCATTTTCTATTCGATTTTTCTTTTCTGCGACAGCTACTGGTACGCGATGATTTTCGACACGCTCTTTTTCTGCAGCCTCGATTGGCTCGTGTATTCCGTGCTGACGTTCTCGTTCGCGTACACGAACAGGAACCCGCAGCATCCGTACCGCTTCGTCCTGCTCGTTATGTCGGCAGTCGATTCGCTTTTTCTTCTTCTGAACCTCAAGACGCTGCACAGCTTCGACCTCGACCTGCTCTATTTCAGCAAAAACCTTATTCCGTATTGGGGCGCTGTTTTTACGCCGGTCCACTATCTTCATCTGGGGTTCTGCTACATCATGGTGTTCTCGTCGTTCGCGCTTATAGCGATGGCGATGATTAAGGCGCCGCTTTTCTACAAGAAGAAATACATTTCCGTCCTTGTCGCGTACATCATCATCATCGTCATAAACGTATTCTGCTATTCGCTCAACACGCCCGTCGATTTTTCCGTCTTCATGTACACGTTCCTGGCGATTTTCATCTATTACTATTCGACGTACCGTTTTCCGCACCAGCTCGTCAACTGTCTTCTGGCGAACGTGAACGAGCGGATAAGCGAGGGAATCGTTTTCTTCGACGCAGACGGGAAATTCGCATACGCCAACGCGTCCGGGCGGTTTTTGATGGGCGACACTGCAAAACGGGCGACATTCTCCGCGGCAACGGCGGAACGATACGCGCGCACATGGCAGAAATTCCATCCGGAGCCGTCGTCAAAAGGAGAGGATTCGTTCACGATAAACGGGACGAACCTCCATTTTCAAGTCGAATTCCAGAAAGTTTTTTCCGACGGGGAAGAAATCGGCTCGTTCTTCAAATTCGTGAACAAAACGGACGAGATAAAACAGCTCAAGCGGCAGCGGTACATATCAACGCACGACGAGATGACGGGACTCCTGAACAGGACGGGATTTTTCGAGGCAGTCTCCGAGCGGCAGCAGAGCGACTTGTCGGAATACCTGATGCTCGTGTCGAATATACGCGACTTCAAGATAATAAACGAGATTTTCGGCGAGGAAACAGGCGACAAAATTCTGATGATGGAAGCCGATTTTTTGCGGCAGGCAGACGGAATCGACGCGCTTTGCGGAAGAATTGACGACGACAAATTCGCGATGTTCCTGAAAAAGGAATATTTTTCGATGAAGAAAACGATTGATGAATTCCAGAAAATCCAGCAGATAACGGAAAACAGCGCGTTCAAAATCCATTTCACGCTCGGAATCTACGAAAGCCGGTTCGCGTTCGAGTCGCCGAGGCTCATGTGCGACAAGGCGCTTCTCGCGACGGAAAAGAATTCCGACGACTACCAGCACATATTCGCCGAATACGATTCGGAAATGCTCGAGCAGCTTCTCGTCGAAAAGGACATCGTCAGCGACTTCGAGACGGCGCTCTCAAAAGGGCAGTTCTGCATCTTCCTGCAGCCGCAGATTTCCATCGACGACATGAATTTCAGCTGCGAGGCGCTCGCGCGGTGGCGTCATCCCGAGCGGGGGATTCTGCAGCCGAAGGAATTCATCGAGATTCTCGAAAAAACGGGGCTTATCCACAAGCTCGACGCGTATATATGGGAGGAAGCCGCGAAAAAAATCCGCGAGTGGAACGACAAGGGAATCAGGAACTGGAGCATTTCCGTCAACGTCTCGCCGAAGGATTTCTACTACATCGACATTTTCAAGACGCTCGTCGAAATCGTCCAAAAATACAACATATCGCCGTCGCTGCTCAACATCGAATTCACCGAGACGGCGTTCGTCGAGAATTTTGAGAAATCGCGGAAACTGACGAAAAACCTCCAGCAGTTCGGGTTCAAGGTTGAGATTGACGATTTCGGAAGCGGGTATTCGTCGCTCAACATGCTCAAGGACATCGACGCGGACGTGCTGAAAATCGACCGGGTGTTCCTCAAGGAGACGGAGCATCACGACAGGGGAATGACAATCTTGAGCTCAATCGTCTCGATGGCGAAATCGCTGAACATGGAAGTTCTTGCGGAAGGCGTCGAGACTGACAGCCAGATTCTGATGCTGAAAGAGCTTGGATGCGAGGCGTTCCAGGGATTCCTGTTCGCCGAGCCGATGGAAGTCAGCGAATTCGAACGCGCGTTCGTGTTCAGAAAGCCGAAGAATCTTTTCTTTTAGACGAATTCGCGCAACCGGAAAAAACGGGCGGGACGAACCGCACGCGCACAGATTCTGTCCCGCCCGAAAAATCAGCGGACGATTGTTATCGACTGGTCAGCCGTGAAGCTTTTTCCCGGCGCGAGGGAAATCAGCCCGCTCTTGTTCTCCCACGTGTGGTCTGTGTTCTCCGCATCGGCTGTTCCGTACCACGGCTCGATGCAGTTGAAGCCGTTCCCGGAGACGCCTTCCGCGCCTTTTCCGCCCTGCCAGACCATCAGATACGGATATCCGGCGCAGTTCACCTTCACGAGCGAATTGTCCTTCTTGTTGCGAAGCCCGACCCAGCCGGACTTGAACGCCGTGAAGAAATGCCCGTTTCCGAATCCTTCCGCGTTTATCGGGATGATTCCAGCCACTTTCTCGCCGTACGGTGCGGTCACGGGCGCCGTTCCGTCCTCGTCCGCCTTGAGCTGCGCGGAATCGTTGAGCAGGACGGTCGTAAGCGGCTCGCGAAGCTCGAATTCGTACTGATAATCCGCGTTCGTCGTTCCCTCGGGGTCGGTGTTGCGCGGGCAGCAGAATGCGGTGTGGCTTCCGAGAGAGAACTGCATCTCAGTCGAATCGGTGTTCGTCACCGTCGTCGTGAACGAAAGCCCGTCATCGCGAAGCTCGTAGCGCGTCCTGAGGCTGAACTTCCACGGGAATTTGTCAGCCGTCTCGGAATTTTCCGTAAGCTCGAATTCGGCGGACGTCTCCGTGCTCGAAATAAGCGCGTGCTCCATGTCGCGGCTCATTCCGTTGTTCACGAGATGGTATTCCTTTCCCTCCCACGTGTAGAATCCGTCGCAGATGCGCCCCACATGCGGAAACAAAACCGGCGCGTGGAATTTCCATACGCTTTCCGGTCCTTCAAAAACATACTTCGTGCCGTCAGAACCCCTGAACGATACGATTTCAGCACCATGCGTGCTCAAGACAACCTCAAAGTTGCCGTTCTTCAAAGTGATTGTAGACATATAATGATTCTACACAGATTCCGGAAATTGAAAAACAGCGCCTGCGCTTGCAAACCTTTTGCGCGTTCTAAATTTGGTTTGGTTGGAGCAAGCGTTCGCCGGCACGCGGGGCGTGCCTACCATGCGCTTGCAAACCTTTTTGTCGTTCTAAGTTTGGTTTTGTTGGAGCAAGCGTTCGCCGGAACGCGGGGGCGCGTGCCTACCATGCGCTTGCAAAACTTTTTGTCGTTCTGAGTTTGGTTTGGTTGGAGCAAGCGTTCGCCGGAACGCGGGGGCGTGCCTACCATGCGCTTGCAAATCTTTTTGCGCGTTCTAAGTTTGGTTTGGTTGGAGCAAGCGTTCGCCGGCACGCGGGGGCGCGTGCCTACCATGCGCTTGCAAACCTTTTGCGCGTTCTAAGTTTGGTTTGGTTGGAGCAAGCGTTCGCCGGAACGCGGGGCGTGCCTACCATGCGCTTGCAAACCTTTTGCGCGTTCTAAGTTTGGCTTTATCGGAGCAAGCGAGCGCCGGCACGCGGGGACGCAGTGTTAATCATTTTTTTTCCGTGATATGATTCATTTCATGTATGAAATCGAGCTGAAGGCGCACGTGGATGATTGGAAGGCCACGGAGGAACGGCTGATGTCGTTCGCGCGTTTCGTTGGGCGGGTGCAGAAGGACGACGCGTACTGGGTCATTTTTAAGGACGGAAAGAAGATTCAGGCGAGGATTCGACGCGAGAGTGACGGGACGGACGGGGAGACGAAAACGTTTCTCACGTACAAGAAGAAGGAGTCGCGCGTTGACGGCGGCGGAACTGTTTACGAGGTGAACGACGAGAAGGAATGCACCGTTTCCGATGCGGCTGTTCTCGAATCGCTTTTTTCCGACATCGGGATGAAGGTTGACATCAGGAAGCAGAAGAAAATCACGGGATTCCAGGCGGGAGAGGCGCACATCGAGCTTTGTTCCGTGCCGCCGCTCGGAGATTTTATCGAAATCGAAATCCTTTCGGAAAAGAACGACGAGCTTACAATCGCGGAAAAACGGGTCGCGCTCATCGAGATTCTGGGGCGGTGCGGAATCCCAAAAGACAAAATCGAAAGCCGATATTATTCTGAGATGCTCCGGGAACGCGGGCTGGAATCCTAGAGGCAGATTGCGGAGGAAAAATGTTCGATAGATGTTCATACAAGGCGCAGGCGCGCGCGCGCCTGAAGGGAAGATGGCTCACGCCGATTATCATGAGCGCGCTCTCGCTCGTGCTGCTGTTCAGCGCGCTTTCGTCGGCAAAAAACATGGCGGAATCGGAAAGCCCGCTTTTCCCGTTTTTTGCGCTCGCGATTGTGGCGGCGGCGGGCATTCTGCTCGTATCATCATCAAAAATCCATCTTGAGATTTCCCGCACGGACGGCGAGATTCCCCATGCACGGATTGCGGAATCCGTCGGGGAGCTGTGGAAACGGGGCGCGCGGGGCGGAATTCTCCTTGCGCTGTGGGTTTTCGTCTGGAGCCTTCTTTTTGTCATTCCTGGAATCGTCAAATTCGTCTCGTACTCGCAGATGTTCTTCATCATGGCGGAGAACAAAAACGTCGGGGCGGCGCGCGCGATGCGGATGAGCAAGGCGATGACCGACGGGCACAAGGCGGATATCGCGCTTATGGCGATGAGCTTTCTCGGGTGGATTTTTCTGTCGATGCTGACGTCGGGAATCGGATTTTTATGGCTCTGTCCGTATATGGCGACGTCATTCGCGAACGCATATTCCGCGATGAAAATCGAGGCGATACGAAGCGGAAGACTTCTTCCCGCGGACTTCAACTGAAAATAAAAAAAAGCGAGGGTATTTTATGAAATCAAGAAAAAAGGGAATCATCGTCATCGCGGTGATGGCGGCAGCCGTGGCGCTGTCGTTTTCCGCGGGAAATTTCAGGACGGCGGGCACCACGTCGTTCAGCGCGGAGCGTTTTTTGGGGGAGAACGAAATAAAATCGTTCAAGCACGATTACGTCGCGGTTCTCCACATCGTGGGAACAATCGAGAAAGCCGGTCAGACCTACAATCAGGAATGGATGCTCAGCACAATCGATTTCCTCAAGAACGACAAAAAGAACCGCGGGATTCTTCTTTATATCGATTCCCCGGGCGGCACCGTCTACGAATCAGACGAGACGTATCTCGCGCTCGTCGATTACAAGAACGAGACGGGAAAACCTGTCTACGCGTATTTCGGCTCGCTCGCGGCATCGGGCGGGTACTACATCGCAAGCGCTGCCGACCAGATATTCGCGAACAGGAACACGCTTACCGGCTCAATCGGCGTGATTGCGGGCAAAAGCATCGACGCGACGGAGCTTATGGAAAAAATCGGCATAAAGTCGCGCACGTTCACGGCGGGAAGAAACAAGAACATGATGAACTACGATTCCCCGCTGACGGAGGAGCAGGCGGAGATAATGCAGTCCGTCGCCGACGACGCGTACGAGCAGTTCACCTCGATTGTCGCGACCGCAAGGCACATGAACATCGACGACGTGAAGAAAATCGCTGACGGAAGAATCTACACCGCAAACCAGGCGCTCAAAAACGGGCTTATCGACGAGATTTGCCGGTTCGAGGAAGCCGAGGATGCCGTTCTCGCCGATTTGGACGGGGATTTTGAATTCGAGGATTTCATCTACGAATACGAGATGACGATGAACGACATTTTCAGGTTCGTCTCCACGCTCGTGAAACCGCCGAGCGCGCAGATGAAGCTCAACTACATCGCGAACTAAAAATCCGAAACGCTATTCGTCGCGGTAGGAGCCGGCCCCGAACCGAATCATGCTCATCTCAAGGACTTTCCCGCAAACGCCGCGCTCGCCATCCTGACAAAGCGCGGTGACGAACGGACGCCCAATCAGGACGCGGTCGGCGCCGAGCGCATGGGCAGTCGCGACGTCGAGCGGCGTCCTGATTCCGCCGTCAACCCAAACCTCGCCGCACCATTTTCGCAGCTCGGCGGCATTTTTCGCGAGGTATTCGGCGGTGCTTCCCGTCCGCGTGTCGATTCTTCCGCCGTGGTTCGAGATATATGCGACGTCGGGGCGGACTTTCTTCACAAGCTCGATATCGTCATCGGTGAAAATTCCTTTTATCGAAAACGGAACGCCCAGTTTTCCGTGCACGAAATCGCGGATTTCCGAAAGGCGGGCGGCGTCTTTTTTCTCAAGGTTGACGAGATTCCGCATCGTGAGGATGTTGTACGAGTCGATGTCGATTCCGACCAAATCCGCGATTTTTGAAGCCCAACCTATCCGCTCGATTATGCGCTCGTTCGAATACGGCTTGATGAAGACGGAAGCGCGCATCGCGTTTTTCTCGCGCTCGCGGATTCGCTCAATCGCGCGGATTCCGAATTTCAGCTTCTCGTCCGGAAAACCGTCTCCGAGGCACAACCCGATTCCGACATTGCTCGACGCGTTTGCGATTTCCTCGTAATATTCCGATTCCTCGCCGTATCCCATGTTCTCGACAGCTCCCGTCATCGGCGCCACGGAAATCTTAGGGATGCGGAATTCGACGGACTGTGAGAGATACGACTCGATTTTTTCGCGGTACTCTTTGCGGACGTTCTTCCAGCCGCACACGTTCAGCATGAAATTCTCGTTCTCGCGGACGCCGCCCATTCCGGGAAGCTCCGATTTGCACGCCTGACCGTTGCACATCGCGCAGAAATGGCATTTGAATTTAGTCACCGAAGCACGTCCCCAAGCCGCGGCCAGCTGCAATCATCGAATGCTCGACTCCGTTTCCGTCTCCGAGGACGGGAATGTTCTTCACTTTTCCGGCAATCTCGCTGAGCGGAACGGCGACAATCTCGTTGTTCTGCATCGCGACGAGATTCCCGAATTTTTCCTCCGCAAGGAAATGCGCGCCCGCAACGCCGAACTGCGTCGAAAGAACCCTATCGAACGCCGACGGAGTTCCGCCGCGCTGAAGATACCCGAGGACGGTAACGCGGCTTTCAAGCCCCGTCGCCTCCTCAAGTTCGTGCGCAACGCGGTACGCAATCGAATACGGCATAAGCTTGCGCCTTTTTTTCAGTTCTTTTTTTGGAAGAAGCGCCTCATCACGCGAAAGCGCGCCTTCCGCGACGACGACAATCGAAAATTCCTTTCCGGCATCGCGTCTTTTCATTATGCAGTCGGCAACGCTGTCTATGTCGTAGGGAATTTCGGGAAGAAGGATGACATCGGCACCGCCGGCGACGCCCGAATAAAGCGAGAGCCATCCCGCTTTATGCCCCATGACTTCTATGACCATGATTCTTGAATGGGAATGCGCCGTCGAATGAATCCTGTCGATCGCCTCCGTCGCGACATCGAGCGCAGTATGGAAGCCGAACGTGACGTCAGTTTTTACGATATCGTTGTCGATTGTCTTCGGCAGCCCGATGACGTTCATCCCCTCTTCCTGAAGAAGGCTCGCGGTTGTGTTCGTCCCGTTTCCGCCGAGGCAGACGAGCGCATCCATTTTCTGGATTTCATACGTCCGCTTTATCGAATCGATTGGAAGAAGCCCATCCCCATCCGGCTCGGGATTCTTGAACGGCTTTTCGCGTGACGTTCCAAGAATCGTCCCTCCACGGGAAAGAATTCCCGTTATGTCGTCGCCAGAAAGCTCGAAGCAGTTGTTCTCAATCAGCCCGCGGTATCCGTTCCGCACGCCGACAGCAGTCATCCCGTACTGGATTGCAGCAGTCCTGCACACAGCCCGTATCGCCGAATTCAACCCAGGCGCGTCACCGCCGGAGGTAAGAATCCCAAATCGTTTCACAGCCATAATTCGCAAATTGTACAATAAAGCACCAATTTCTGCGATAGAACCCCCTTCCCCCACAAAAAAAATCCCCCTCTTTCCCCACTCCGCGCACAAACAACAAAGTTCCCTTACAAAACATTCACAACCAAAAACAACCCGCCACAATCCACAACGGTTTTATCGCGCTCCACGCGCGATAAAAACAAAGCCCCTCCAATCCGCAGAAAAACAAGTCGCTCTCACATTGGGGCTGTCTTTTCACAGAAAAAACAACAAAGCCCCCTTACAAAACATTCACAACCAAAAACACCCCGCCAAAATCCATCACGGTTTTATCGCGCAAGCGCGCGATAAAACAAAGCCCCTCCAATCCGCAGAAAAACAAGTCGCTCTAACATTGGGGCTTTCTTTCCCCACTCCGCGCACAAACAACGAAGCCCCTCGCAAAACATTCACAACCAAAAACAACCCGCCACAATCCACCACGGTTTTATCGCGCAAGCGCGCGATAAAAACAAAGCCCCTCCAACACGCAGAAAAACAAGTCGCTCTCACATCGGGGCTTTCTTTCCACACAAAAAACAACAAAGCCCCCTTACAAAACATTCACCACCAAAAACACCCCGCCAAAATCCATCACGGTTTTATCGCGCAAGAGCGCGATAAAAACAAAGCCCCTCCAACACGCAGAAAAACAAGTCGCTCTCACATTGGGGCTTTCTTTTCCGAAAATCTTAATACGGGTGTTGTTCACCCTGCCGGGATATCCGGAAAATGGAGAAATACATGAGAATCGCATTACTTTACGGCGGAAAATCAGGCGAGCATGAAATATCGCTCGTGTCAGCATCGGCAATCGCGCGCAATATCAGCGGGGAAAACGAGATTGTGCTCATCGCGATAACAAAAGACGGGCGCTGGTTCATGCAGCCGGAAACAGAACTTTCAAGGATAAAGGCGGACGAAAAGGCGAAATTCGAGATAATCGAGGACGAATCGCAGGCAGTTTCCGTAATTCCGGGCGGCGGAACAAAGTCCGCGTTCAGCGTCGGCGGACGGACAATCGCAATCGACTGCGCGTTCCCCGTCCTTCACGGAACATACGGCGAGGACGGAACGATTCAGGGGCTGTTCGAGATGGTGAACATCCCGTATGTCGGCTGCTCGACGCTCGCAAGCGCGATAACAATGGACAAGGAAAAGACGAAAAGCGCGCTCGCACAGGCGGGAATTCCCGTCGTCCCGGGAATATGCGTACGGCGGAGCGACATCGCCGACTCGAAGCGGTACGACGAGATTCTTGAGGAAGCGGGAAAAATCGGCTATCCGCTTTTCGTGAAGCCGTGCTCGGCGGGAAGCTCTGACGGTGCCTCAAAAGCGGACGACCTCCGCCACCTCAACGGCGCGATTATCGAGGCATTCAACTGGGACGACAAAATCCTCATCGAAAAAGCCGTGAACGCGCGCGAAATCGAATGCTCCGTAACGGGAAACCCGACGACAGACGACGGAAGGTGCGCCGCGGAAAAACTGACCGCCTACGGCCCCGGGGAAATCGTCCCGAAGCACGTGTTCTACGATTACGACGCGAAATACAACGACCCGGACGGAGCGGATTTGCTCATTCCCGCAAACCTTCCCGACGCGCGGCTTGAGGAAATACGGACGCTGGCAAAAAAAGCGTTCGCAGCGCTCGACTTGTGCGGTCTTTCGAGGGTCGATTTCTTCATCGACCGCGACACGGACGCGCTCTACCTCAACGAAATCAACACGCTCCCGGGCTTCACGAGCATAAGCATGTTCCCCAAGATGTGCGAGAAATTCGGGCTCGGGTTCACCGCTCTCACTACGCTCCTCATCGACGAGGCAATTGCCCGCTTCAACACGACAAGGAACCTCAAAACGTCGCGCTGATTTTTTGTTGCGCGGATTTGCCGATGATTCCAAGGCAAATCCGCGCCAATTCTCTCTATGAAAAATCACAAACTGATAGCTTTTTCCCTTGCGTCCGCGCTCGTCCTGCTGCTTTCATCGTGCGGGGCGCCGTCCGTCGCGCTGCTTTTCTGCTGGATTCGGACAGTGGAGCACGATGCCGAATACTTCAAGGTCGAAAAAAACGGCGGAACGGCGGAGCGGAAAACGGACGAAGACAAAATGGATATTAAAAACGGCAGTTTTTCCGTTTTCTCGTCGATTTCATCACGCGGGGAAAAATTCAAATACGAATTTCCGAACACAATGCACGAAACGAAGGGCGCGCCCTACGGAATTTCGCTGCGAATCGAAAACACGTCCGGCACAATCGATTGCATTCAGCTCAAAAAAGCCGCCGTCTCGTTCAGAGAATCGGAAAAAGATTTGCTCGGCGCGATGGTTTATTCCGACAACAGCGAAAAACGGAATTTCGTCATAACGTCCGACAAAATTTACGGCGAGCACCATTCATCATACGGTCCGGCATCAAAAAAACGGCACAAATCTTTTTCCGAATCGAAAAAATTCAGCTTCCGCGCAGAAAACGGAGAGCAGCCGTATACGACGGGCACATTTTCGATTTCGCTTCCTGCCGTCGATTTTGACGGGGCAGAAACCGTGTCCCTGCATTACGAATTTGAAATTTTCACGGCGGACGGAAAATCGCACGACGTCAAAAAAGACGCGGATTTCATTCTCAAGACGCGAACCACAAAAATGCGCAACCAGATTTCCAGCAAAAAAGAAGACTCTGCCTGAAAAACTGATTGCGGGCACGGAAATTTCCTAAAGCTCGTCGAACGTGCCGAGTTTTTCTGCCCAGCGCTCGGCGGAGGAGCCTTTGCGGATTTTCAGGCGCTTCATGTTCACGCAGCCGTCGAACGCATCGTCGGCAATCTCCACGCGCTCGGAATCGATTGTAAGCTCGCGCAAATTCGTGCATGACGAGAACGCCCCCGAGCCGATGTAGACGACTTCCGGCGGAATCCTGATTCCCTCAAGCGCGGTGCATTCCGCAAACGCGCGCGCGCCGATTGCCCTCGTTTTTTGGGGAAGGACGACGCTGCGCAAACGGGAACAGGCGCGGAACGACGACGCGCGGATGTCGAGGATTCCCTCGCCGAACGTCACCATCTCAAGGTTCCCGCAATTCTCGAACGCGCCATCGCAAATCTCCACGCAGGAATTCTCCGCGCGGACAGAAAATTCGCGGAGCGCCGACAACCCGGAAAACGCGCGCGGCAGAATCCGCACGGAAGAAAAACCGAACCGTTCCGGAACGACGACGCTCTCGAGCGACGAACACGCGAGGAACGGGCTTTCCCCGTCGCCGCCGATTTCATCGACGCACGGCGGAACTTCCACCTCGCGCGCGCCGCTTTCCACGGCAAGGACGCGACGCATCGACGAATCGACGAGCACGTTTCCGTAGAGGAACGCGCCCTTGCACGACGGGTTCACGCGGATTTTTTCGATTGAGCAGCCGCCGAAAACGTTCGGGCCGCCGAAGAGAACGGACGGCGAAAGGGAAATCTTTCCGATTCTGCACGACGCGAACGCGAAATCGGAGACGGAGACGAACCGCGGCGTGTCTGGGAACGATACCGAGGAGATGTCCCGGTCGCGGAACGTGTATCCGGAAACGGACAAAAGCCTGCGCGGAACGGAAAAATCGAAGCCGCTTCCGAAAACGGAGACAATCCGCTCGCGTTTTTTGTCGAAAACAATCCCGTCCTTGACGCAAAAATTCTTGTTCCCGCTCACATCGACCGACTCGATGTTGTTGCACCCCAGGAAAATGTCCTCGTCAATCCATTTCACGGACTGCGGAATCACGACGGAGCGGAGCGACGAGCAGCCCTCGAACGCAAGGCGGCGAATCCATACGACGGAATCGGGGATTTTTAGCTCGCGGAGGTTGTTCGAGCCGGAAAAAAGCACGTGAAGCACGCGGATTTTCGCATCAAGCTCGATTTTTTCGAGGAGCGTCTCGCTGAACGCGTCGTTGCCGATTTCGACGACGGAAGAAGGAACAGCGAGAGAGCGGAGCGACGAACCGCGGAACGCGCCGCGGCAAATCGATTTCACGCACGGCGGGACGACGAACGATTCCCCGCGGTATCCTTTGAACGCATCAGTCCCGATTTCGGAGGCGAACAGCTCGATTCCGGACGGAGGAAGCTCCACGGAAAAACGGGAGAACGTTCCGAATCCGATGTTCTCTGCCGCGGCAACCGACTCGATTTCGCCGCGCGTCGACTTCCCGTCGCAGAAAACGGAAAGAAATTTCCCGAACCCGACGCACCACGAATCCGCATCGCTTCCGACGTCGAGCGCGGCAACATTCCGCCCGCACCAGAGCGTGATTGTCGCGCGCGTCGGGTCGCCCGTCGCCCGGAAATGGCGTTCGTTCGGGGAAACGTCGCAGACGACGCGGAACGGCTCCGCGACTTTGTTCACGACGGCGGAAATTCCCCTGAGAGCCACATCGCGGATTTTTATCGACTTCGAGAATTCGTTCGACGGAAAACCGTGCGAGTTCAGCCATTCGTCGGCGACGGCGGAGCGCGACGCGATTTTTTTCATCACCTGCGCGCATTCATCGAACGGAAGTTTTTCCACCGCGGAAACGTCGAATTCGCCTCCCGCAAAAACGAAGCCCGTTATCTCCTCCGGCGTGAAAGCGATTCCCGACGAAAGGCATTCCGTCGGAGAAAGAAGCGCGCGCTTTTCCTGAAAATCCTTCCCGGAAGGCGATTCCACATCTTCGCAAAATTTCAGGAAATACGGCTCCGAAACGAATTTGTCGCACAGCACGACCTTGCGCTTTCTGAAATACAGCGGGTCGCGCACGAGAACGCCGCCCCACTCGTTCATGAACAACCGGAACGCGCCGTTGACGAACGCTACTGCCCGTTCGGAATCGCAGTCGCGGAAAACGGAAAGAAGCGGGTCGCTCCCCGAACCGAACGCCCGTTCGCCCGCAAAAAACGGAAACACGCGCAGCGCAAAATCGTCCACAAGCGGAAGAATCGCTCCGGAGGCGGACGAGACGGCTCGGAGAAGCGACTCGCATTTTGCTTCGTCCTGCTTTGAAATCCTGCGCTTCACGCCGCGGGCAAAAACGGAGCCGAGCGTCTTGAGCGCAAGCCGGAAAAGGCGCGGGCTTGATTCGTTTTTCCGTGCGGAATCGGGATGCGCTTTTTCGAAAAAATGGAGCCCGACGTTCACGATTTCGGCTATGACAACATCGTCGAGCGCGGAAGGATTGCCGAAATCGACGCGGAGAAGGAGCGAGCGCAGGAACGACACCTCGTTTTCCGGCGCCGACGAAAAATCGAAATCCATGCCGAGCGACGGAATCCGGCTTTTCTCAAGCGGAATCTCCGCGCCGCCGCAGAAAATCCTCACGCACCCGCCGACAATGCCGGAAAGCGGGGCGACGAAAAGCATTTTGTGGAGAAAATCGACGAAACGGGGGACGGAAAGAACGTCCTCGCCGCAGTCGCACGAAAAAGAAATGTCCCCGCGCACGCCGCTTCCGCAAAAGAAGAATGATTCAGACGCGCCGTCGCGCTCAAATGAAAAAGCGGGGGAATCCAGCCCGAGAAAGTCGCCCTCTCCGAAGACGACGGAGTACGTTTTTGTTCCGTTCATGCCGACCATTCTACACGATTTGCCCCATCGGTGCATTTGCCGCGCCCCTTTCAAATGAATTGCGTTGGAAGTAGAATCTCGCCATGGAATTCACGAAAAAGCAGATTTGGTCGCTTCTCGTTCCGCTTATGGTGGAGCAGCTCCTCAATTCCCTGATGGGGACGGCCGACACGATAATGGTCACGACGGCAGGAGCAGAGGCGATTTCCGCGGTGTCGCTCGTCGATTCGATAAACGTGCTCGTCATAAACCTTTTTTCCGCAATGTGCACGGGCGGCGCGATAATCGTGAGCCAATACATCGGAAACGGGCAGAATGAGAAAGCGAACGCCGCGGGAAAGCAGCTTCTTTTCGCGATTCTAGTGATTTCTGTTTTCGGAACTGCAATCTGCGTCATGTGGGGAAACGGAATTCTCGGCGCGATTTTCGGGAAGGTAGACGGCAAAGTCATGGCGAACGCGCGCGTGTATTTTTTCATCACCGCGCTTTCGTACCCGTTCATCGCGATGTACAACGCGGCGGCGGCTTTGTTCCGCGCGGACAAGAATTCAAAACTGCCGATGACGATTTCGACGATATCGAATTTCATAAACATCGCAGGAAACGCGGTCATGATTTTCGTTTTCAGGCTCGGAGTTACGGGAGCCGCGCTCAGCACGCTTTTGTCGCGCGTTTTTTCGGCAATTGCGATACTCGCGTTCCTCAAAACGACGAGGCAGCTCGTCAGAATCGAAAACTATCTTTCAATCCGCCCGGACTTCAGGACGATTGCAAAAATTCTCAGAATCGGAATCCCTACGGGAATCGAAAACGGGATGTTCCAGTTCGGAAAGCTCGCCATCCAGTCGACCGTCTCGCTGATGGGAACTGCCGCAATCGCCGCAAACGCGATGACGTCGATGCTCGAAAGCCTTTCGTGCCAGGCGCCCGTCGGAATCGGCCTTGGAATGATGACGATTGTGGGGCAATGCATCGGCGCGGGCGACGACAAGGCGGCGGCATATTACATAAAGCGGCTGTCGCTGTACGGATTCGTCGCGCTGCTCATTTCCGCAGCCGCAGTCTCCGTCCTCGTCATTCCAATAACGGCGCTTTCCGGCATGGAAAAGGAAGTCGCATCCCTCGCAATCCATCTGACTTGGTTCGTGCACGTCATAAAGCCGTTCGCCTGGTCGGGAAGTTTTCTTCCCGCATACGGTCTGCGCGCCGCCGGCGACGTCAAATTCTCCATGATTGTCTCGATGACGACGATGTGGACGTGCCGCGTCGCAATCGTCATGGTTCTCGCGCGCGGATTCGGCTTCGGGCCGCTCGCCGTCTGGATTGGCATGGCGTCGGACTGGTGCGTCCGTTCAGTCTGCTTCCTCCTGCGATTCAAAAGCGGGCGCTGGCTCGCACACAAAATCGCGCGGTAATTCCCGCATTCATTTTTCGTCGGGGAACGATTCAAAACGAAAAAATTCGGGCGCATTCCCGCCACGGCAGAAACCGAACGAAAATGCGCCCGACGCAATAGAAAAAATAGTACAGAACAGATTAGACCTGTTCAGAAACTGAAGTTTCTGGACAGGTTTATTCATACCGATTTCTCAAACCGAGAATGCTTTTCTGTAGGCGTTCCACGTCGATTGTATAAGTGTCTCGACGTCGGAATGCTGCGGAACCCAGCCGAGCTTCTCGCGGGCAAACGCGGAAGTCGCAATCAGGGATGCGGGGTCTCCGGCGCGACGACCTGCGAATTCCGCAGGAATTTCCTTTCCGGTAATTTTCCGCGACATGTCGAGCATTTCCTTTACAGTAACGCCTTTTTCGCTTCCGAGATTCACCTTGAGACTCTCGCCGCTTTTCGCTATGTATTCGAGCGCCTTGACGTGCGCCGTCGCGAGGTCCGTAACGTGGACGTAGTCGCGGATGCACGTTCCGTCGCGCGTGTCGTAATCCGTCCCGAAAACCTTCATCTGCTTGCGGAGACCGCATGCCGTTTCCATGATGACGGGAAGAAGGTTCGCCGGTTTCTGCTCAAGACCGCAGGGAAATCCGTCAACGTCGTATCCGGCAGCGTTGAAATAGCGGAGCGAAGCGAATTTGAGCCCGCGGAGTTTCTCGTACCACTCCATGATTTCCTCGATTTTCAGCTTCGTGAACCCGTAGTAATTTTCCGGATTCTTCGGATGGTTCTCGTCGATAGGAAGATATTTCGGCTCGCCGAAAACAGCCGCGCTCGAAGAAAAAACCATGAATTTGCATCCGTGCGCGACAGCCGAATTCAGGATGTTCAGCGTTCCAGTGATATTGTTCACCGAATATTTTTCCGGCTCGACCATCGACTCGCCCGCAGCTTTGAACGCCGCAAGATGGACGAACGCATCGAATCCGCGCGCAAACGCCTTGTCCAAGTCGGCGGAAATAAGAATATTTCCGTAGATAAATTCGTTCTCAGGAAAAAGATTCGCCCGAAGCCCGCTCGAAAGATTGTCGAAAACGGCAACAGTATGCCCCGCCTTCATCAACTCCTTCACGACATGCGAACCGATATACCCCGCTCCGCCGATTACCAAAACCTTCATCTATTTTCCTCCTTTATAAAAAGCCACGTCCGCCCCGGAACAGCATCAGCAACAGCCCTCCCGAATCCCGGACAAGCCCCATAAAATACAAACCAGCGCTTCCCCATCTTAGAACGCGCAACGAATGCGCACTTTCCACACCCCACAAAGGGCGCAAGCTCGCACCCGAACTTGCGCACAAAGCCGCTCCAACCAAGCCGAACTTAGAACGCGCAACGAATGCGGTCTTTCCCCATACCACAAAGGGCGCAAGTCCGTGAACTTGCGCACAAAGCCGCTCCAACCAAGCCAATCTTAGAACGCGCAACGAATGCGGTCTTTCCACACCCCACAAAGGGCGCAAGCTCGCACCCGAACTTGCGCACAAAGCCGCTCCAACCAAGCCGAACTTAGAACGGAAAAAGAATGCGCACTTTCCACACCCCACAAAGGGCGCAAGTTCCCCTGAACTTGCGCACAAAGCCGCTCCAACCAAGCCAATCTTAGAACGGAAAAACAATGCGGCTTCGAACTTAGAACGCCAACTCTACTTTCTTCCGTGCAAGACCTCGCAAAGTAAAGCCACGCGCCCTATCCCCACCAAGGGCGCAAGTTCGCCTGAACTTGCGCACAAAGCCGCTCCAACCAAGCCAATCTTAGAACGCGCAACGAATGCGGTCTTTCCACACCCCCACAAAGGGCGCAAGTCCGTGAACTTGTGCACAAAGCCGCTCCAACCAAGCCGAACTTAGAACGGAAAAACAATGCGGCTTTCTAGCGCACACTCTTGTCGTATGGTATTCCTTCTGCTTTCGGCGCGCGCGATTTCTTTGACGTGAACGCGAGAACGATTAGGGAAATGATATACGGAAGCGTTTTGTAGACTTCGCCGGGAACGAGATGCACGAGGAAATCGAAACCAGAATACGTGTCGGCAATCGCGCGGAAAACGCCGAACAGAAGGGCGGCAAGCGCGATTCTGACGGGTTTCCACTGACCGAAAATCATTACCGCAAGTGCGAGGAATCCCGCGCCCGCAACGCCGTATATGAAATCCCACTGGGAATTCACGGCGCTCACGTATATGATTCCGCCAATTCCGCCGCAGAAACCGGAAATCAGGACGCCAGAATAGCGCATCTTGTAGACGTTTATTCCGACGCTGTCCGCCGCCTGCGGATGCTCGCCGCACGAAATCAGCCTGAGACCGAACCGCGTCTTGTAGAGGACGACGCACGAGACAATCAGAAGGACGAGCGTCACGACCATATACCAGTTCAGCTCGATGAGCGGCGTTTTTATGACGAACGCTTTTCTCGTCTCGATATAGTCGAGGATTGCGCTCGGGTTCGTTCCGCCGGAAATCGCGTTGTTGTACGATTTTACGACGACCGTCGCCGCAGCCGTCGCGAGCATGTTCATCGCCGTTCCCACAAGCGTCTGGTCAGCCTTGAACTGAATCGCGGCAACGGCAAGAAGAAGCGAGAAAACCATTCCCGCCGCAGCGCTCACGAACAGCGTCGAAACGACAATCGAAAGCGCGGAAGAACCTTCCGGCATCAAGCACAGGACGAACGCGCCGCCGAGCGCGCCGAATACCATCGTTCCTTCAAGACCGAGGTTGATTACGCCGCTCCGCTCGGAGAACATTCCGCCGAGCGCGACGAGAATAAGAACGGATGCGTAAATCAGCGTGTATTGTATAAGGAGCATCATTCACCTCCTTTCGCGCTTTTCGAAAGCGGAATCTTGTCGGTGACTTTCGAAAGTATGTGCTTGAAGAAAAGCACGAACGCGCACATGTAAATAATTATCGAAGAAATAAGGTCCGCAATCTGCGGATTGTAGTACCTCATGTCGATGTAGCTTCCGCCGAGCGTTATGTGCTCGATGAAGAATCCCGCAAAAATCGCGCCGATGGGGTTCAGCCCGCCGAGGAACGCGACCGCGATTCCGGAAAATCCCATTCCAGGAACGGACGAAGACGTCTTCCACGGCTGGATGTCCGTAAGATAGAAGAACGACGCCGCAAGACCGCCGAGCGCGCCCGCAAGCGCCATCGTGACGATGATGTTCAGGCGGTCGCGCATTCCCGCGTATTTTGCCGCATTCTTGTTCAGCCCCGTCGCCTTCAGCTCGTAGCCGAACGTCGTCTTGTCGAGCACAATCATGATTATCACCGCGACGATGATTGTCAGCGGAATCGCGATCGTAACGTACTGGTTTCCCGCAAAAAGCCTGTCCAGCCCGAGCGTCGGAAGAAGCGACGACGGCGATTTCGAGACAATCGCGAACGTCTCGGATTTGCTTATGTTCATCACGGATTCATGCTGCATGAGAATGTTGACGAGATACAGCCCAATCCAGTTGAGCATTATGCACGCAATGACTTCGTTCACGTTGAAGAACGCCTTGAACAGACCCGCAATAGCGCCCCACGCCGCAGAGGCAAGGACGGCGATGAGAACGCAGGCAACGCACGGCAGGTTCCACTGGAGCGCGCACCAGAGCGACACGCCGATTCCGATGCAGTACTGCCCGCCGATTCCGATGTTGAACAGCCCCGATTTGTACGCGAACAAAACAGAAAGCGCGCACAGCACGAGCGGAACAGACTTCACGAGCGTCATACCAAAATAGTAGAGTTTCATGTTCGTCTTCTTGTAGTACATGAAATTCTTGAGGATTGTTCCCATCGCTTTCGGCGCGTTCTCCGCATTTATCGCGCACAGAATCAGAAAGCCGACCGCGATTCCGATGACGGCGCAGACGACGGCGGAGAAAATCGCCTTGAACGGCTCCGAGCGCAGAATTCTTTGCGCGCACCCTTTTATTTCAATCGTTTTCACATTCATTTTTCCATCGTCCTCCCGTCGCGTTTCGCGCCGGCCATGTAAAGCCCCAGCTCCTCGACAGTCGTTTTCTTCGGGTCAAGCTCGCCGACAATCTCCCCTTCGTACATGACGAGAATCCTGTCGGAAAGGCTCATAACCTCGTCAAGCTCATACGAAACGAGGAGAACGCCCGCGCCGCTGTCCCGGTCTTTTACAATCTGCTTGTGGATGTACTCGATTGCGCCGACGTCAAGCCCGCGCGTCGGCTGCACCGCGATAAGAAGCTTGTGCTCTTTGTCAAGCTCGCGCGCGATAATCGCCTTCTGCTGGTTTCCGCCGCTCATCGCGCGGACAATCGTCCTGTTTCCCTGGCCGCTTCTCACGTCGAATTTCTCCGAAAGCGCCGCGGAATATTCCGACACTTCCTTTTTCCGTATGAAGCCGAATTTCTCGAACGCCTTCTGCCAGTAGCGCTGCAGAACCATGTTCTGCTCAAGCATGTAGTCGAGGACAAGACCGTGCTTGTGCCTGTCTTCCGGAATGTGGCTCATTCCCGCCTTGCTTTTTTCCCGTATCGACTTGTTCGTGATGTCAACGCCGTCGAGCGTGATTTTCGATTTTTTGCCGGACGGGGAATTCGCGAGCGGCTCGATTCCGGTAAGCCCGTATATGAATTCCGACTGCCCGTTTCCGTCGATGCCCGCGATGCAGACGATTTCGCCCGCGCGGATTTCGAGGCTGACGTTCTTCACCGCGAGATTTTCGTGGATTTTGCTCGCCACGCACAGGTTCTGCACGGAAAGAATCGGGCGTCCGATTTCCGCCGGCTTCTTTTCCACGTTGAACTGCACGTCGTGCCCGACCATCATGCGACTGAGCGATTCCTTCGTCGAGTCCTTTATATCGACCGTCCCGATGTACTTTCCCTTCCTGAGGACGGAACAGCGGTCGCACACCGCCATGATTTCGTTCAGTTTGTGCGTGATGAACAGAATCGATTTTCCTTCCGCCGCAAGATTTTTCATTATCTGCATAAGCTCCGCGATTTCCTGCGGAGTCAGGACGGCGGTCGGCTCGTCAAAAATAAGGATTTCGTTGTCGCGGTAAAGCATTTTCAGTATTTCGACGCGCTGCTGCATTCCGACCGTTATGTCCTCGATTTTCGCGTCCGGGTCAACTGAAAGACCGTATTTTTTGCTGAGCGAGACAATCCGCTCGCGCGCTGATTTTCTGTCGATGAAGCCGAATTTCGCAGGCTCCATTCCGAGTATTATGTTGTCGAGAACGGTCAGAACCTCGACGAGCTTAAAATGCTGGTGAACCATTCCGATTCCGAGCGCAGTCGCGTCATTCGGATTGTCTATCCTGACAGGCTTGCCGTTCTTGCGGATTTCACCTTCCTCCGCCTTGTACAACCCGAACAGCACGCTCATCAGCGTTGATTTCCCCGCGCCGTTTTCCCCGAGAAGCGCATGTATTTCCCCGCGCCGAAGCTGCAGCGTGATGTTGTCGTTCGCGACAATGCCGGGAAACCGCTTCGTTATCCCGAGCATCTCGATGATATAGTCGTCACCCATGTTTATTCTGTCCTGTCAGATTCTGAAAATGCGACCCCAAAACCGCATCTTTCCCGCGGATTCAAAGTCGCATTCTGAAGTTTACCCACAAAAACGGCTGCCCCCGCCGAATTTTTCGACAAGGACAGCCGCTTCCTCAAAAAAGGATTTTATTTGATATTCGGATACTGCTTGAATTCAATTGTATGCGCCGGAACGTTTGAGATGTCGCTTGAGACGACAATCGCGCCGGAGTAAAGGTCAGCGACGAGTTTCTTGTAATCCTCGACAGTGAATTTCTGCATCGTCCATGTGTCGGTCGGAAGCTGGACGTAGTTCTCCTCGACGTTCGTTCCTGAGACAAGACCGAGCGAGGTGATTTTTCCTGCGTATTCGCTCCATTTTCCAGCCTGGATTGCCTCAAGGACGGACTTGATTGTCGCGCCGAGACCTTTCATAGCCGACGTCACGCACATTCCGTCTTTGTACGAGTTAATCTGCACCGTCTGGTCTGTATCGACGCCGATGAGCTTTCCGCCGTTGTCCTTCGCAGCGTCTGCCGCGCTCGTCCAAATACCGCCGCCGCACGCGAAAACAACCTCCACGCCGCGGTTCTTGTACCATCCGTCCATCGTCGCCTTAATCTGCTGGTCGCCGTAGAACTGTCCACCGTAAACGTATTCGACGGTAACTTTGTCGGCGATTCCCATTTCCTCGGCCGCCTTGTTCACGCCCTGAACGAAACCGAAACCGTAGCGGACGACAGCAGGAACAGCCATTCCGCCGAGGAATCCGAGATGAGTGAATCCTTCCTTGACGGCAGCGTATCCAGCCATGAATCCGGGAATCTCTTCCTTGTAGACAGCGCAGAAAACGTTTGACGGCATTTTCCAGTCGCTTTTTCCCATGCTCTGCGCAGCTCCGGTGATGTCGCCCTCGCCGACGTCAAGACCGATGAACGTAACGTCGCTGTTCATGTCGGCAGTCTTCACGATTGCCTCGCCGAAAAGGTATCCGGGGAGGACGAGAACGTTGTAGTCGTCCTGAATTGCCGCGTTGATTGACGCCACGCGGTCAGCAGTCGAGTCGCCGGCCGGCTTGTAGTAGTTGAACTGAAGCCCGTTCGCCTCGCAATACTGCTTGCTGGCAGTATACGTCGTCTGGTTGAACGACTGGTCGGTGATGTCGCCGGAATCGGTAACCATAGCGACCTTCATAACCGGAGCCGACGCTTTCGGCTCCTCAGCTGCCGGTGCGGCGGGTTTCTTGTCATTTTTGCAGGATGTCATCCCGCAGGCGACGAGGGCCGCAGCAACAGCCCCAAAGAGAATCTTCTTCATGTTTTTCCCCTATAAAAAGATGTTTTATCGACTCATTATATATGAATGCGATTTTTTTTAAACAGTTGAATTGTCCCGAACATCCACATTCAGGACAGATTCCTCAAATTTTTGCCGGAAAACGCCCTATTCGATGCTCGACACGCTGATTATCCGCGACGAGCTTCTTCCGCGGGAATCGGTAACGGTGATTTCCCGTTTTCCCGTGGAGGACGGCCGCCACTCGACTTTCTCGTTCGGCTTCGAGCGCGCGAGGAATTCAGTTCCGGAAAACCAGAAAAGCTCGCCCGCATCGGAATCGGCGGACGCGTTCAGCACAATCGAGGCGCGCTTCTTGTCGAGGATATACTCCGTCGATGAAAGCGGCGACAGAATTTGCGGGGGCTTTCCGTCGTTGAATTCCGCGGCAGGAGAATCGCGAGGCAACCCCGCAAGCTCAAACAGCTCGAGAAGGTCGCTCGTCCAGAATTCGCCGAGGACTTTTTTTCCGCCCACGGAAACGACGCGGTGGACTTTGCATTTTTCGATGGGCGAAACTCCGGGAATGAAATACGCCTTTTCCGTCGAAGGGCAGTCGCCGTTCGGAATCGCGCCCGAAACGGAGCAGACGTCGATTTCCTTGACGTTCAGTTCCCCGCTTTCCTCCGCGCGCGACGCGAACCGCTTCACGAACCCGCGCTCCATAAGCTCGAGCGCGATGTTGAAGAACAGCGGGGCGGCTGCGGAACGGCCGAGGAACGCGTTGTTCCCCACGCCGTCAAAATTTCCTATCCACACGACAAGAACGTATTTTCCGAAAAATCCCGCCGTCCACGCGTCCTTGAAGCCAATCGACGTTCCCGTCTTGAATCCCGTCTCGAACGGCGGCTCGGAATACCCGTCGGGGGCGGCGTTCCTGCACAGCATTTTCCGCACCACGAAAGCCGATTCCGCCGAAAGGATTCTCCGCTCCCCAACCGGCTCCTCGCCGAGAATGTCGCGCGCGATTCCGTCGTTCAAAAATGCCGAATACAGCCGGCACAAGTCGAGCGGAGAAACATCCGCGCTTCCGAGAACAATCGAAAGCCCGTAAAAATCGCGCCCGTGCGGAAGATACACCCCGGAATTCGCGAGGAACCCGTAAAGGTCGGGATTCGACAGCGAGCGGGCGAGCGCGACGGCGGGAACGTTTCGGCTTTGGATGAGCGCCTCGTAAGCCTTGAGCGGGCCTTTGAAGTCGTTTCCGTAATTGTCGGGCGCGTATTCGCTGAACGCGACGGGAGTGTCCTTCAGAAGCGTGTGCGAGTGGATTTTTCCCTGGTCGAGCGCGAGCGCGTAGATGAACGGCTTGAGCGTGGAACCGGGCGAGCGACGCGAGGAATTTCCGTCGACCTGCCCGCGAATCGAGTTGTCGTAGAAATTCGCCGAGCCGCAGTACGCGCGGATTTCCATAGATTCAGAATCGAGCAGAACGGCGCAGGCATTTTTTATCCCGATTGTGCGCCGCATATTCACGTACCGGACAATCTGCCGCGAGACGATTTCCTGCATCGCGGAGTCGATTGTCGTCCTGACGATTTTGCGCGACGACGAAATCATCGAAAGGTGGCGCGAATAGTGGATAGCCTCGTCGGGAAAGGCGCAGACAAGATTCGGGACGACGACGCTGCCGCCGACCGATTCGGAAAGCCGCCCCATCGCCTCGGAAAGCTCAGGCGGAACGGAATCCTTAGACGGGCATCGCTTTACGGGATTTTGCGGAAGGACGCAGAGAAGAATCTGCTCGTCAAAAGTCGTCGCCGGCATTCCCTTCCCGAAAAAATACCGCGCCGCCGCCTCGAACCCCTCGATGTTGCGCCCGCACGGAGCGAGATTCAGGTACGCCTCAAGGATTTCCTGCTTCGAATGGCGCATCTCCATCCGGTAAGAGAAGAGAATCTGCGCGAGTTTTCCGCCGACGCTCCGCGAATTGATTTTGTAGCGGAGTTTTGCCGTCTGCATCGTTATCGTTGACGCCCCGATGACGCGCGAGCGCCTGACGTACGTCTCGAATGCCGCGCGAAAAACAGAGACTATGTTCACGCCGTTGTGATGGAAGAACCGCCGGTCCTCCTGCACGAGAATCGAACTGATGAATTCCTCGGGAAATTCCGCGATGGGACGAAAAATGCGGTATTTTTCGTCGCCCGTAAGGAACACTTTGAGCATTCCGCCGGAAGAATTCTCGTATGACGCGGAAAATTCCACGCCGTCGAGAATCCCGTTCCTGTCGCGGAAAAAAAACACAATCAAAGAAAAAATCGCGGCGGAAAAAACAGCGGCAACAACCGCACGCCTCCGCCGCGAAAGAAATGCGCCTACCATCCGCGCCTACCGCACAACCTTCACGGGTTCCTGCGGTACAATCGCGTTGATGTCGCGGTCGTACATCGATTCGGCAAAAAGCGGCGGGACGACGAACGAGCCGCTTGTAATCGCCTTCGCCTTGTACGTGAACGAACGCACAGAATCGCGAGCCGAACCGTACAGGACGATTCTGTCCTCGCGGATATCGACGTAATCCCATTCGTCCGTCGATTTTCTCGCCGACGCGATGTCAGTCTCAAGCCCGGACGGAAGCATGTCGATGACGGCGATGTTGTACACGGTGTTCTTACCCTTGCTTCTGAGCGAGACCTTGACGTCGACGGTGTCGCCGACCTTGAATTCCGACACGACTTTTCCGTCGACGCTGAATTCGCGGAACACCTCGATTCCGTTCGTCTCCGCCTTTTTGGGGATTTCGCGCTGGAAACCGCCCTGGACGACCTGATAGAACAAATCGGTTTTCTCGCTGTTCTCGATTCCGAGCGAAACCGCGTTCCCGTCGAATTCGCCCCTGAAAACGCCCTCGCCGGAAACCTTGATTTCCTGCGGCTGGATTTTCTTCTCCTTCGCGAATTTCTGCACGACGGAGAATTTTCCCGTCTCGGCAGTCGGAACAATCGCGCGGTATTTCTCAAGCGCCATGCACGCAAATGCAGACGAGAGCGAGTTGTAGTGGCAGTTCTCGATTTCCTTCTGCATCCGCTCAAGAAGCTCGCCGGAAATGTCGGCAAGGCGCTCCGGGAAGTGCTCGGAGATGAGGAGAAGATAGAGAGAATCGAAGAACAGGTCGTCCTCGAACCCGACGCGGCTTTCCCCGCGGTTCGCGTTGCGCCTGATTTTTGAAAGAAGCGATTTCGCCTCGCTGTCCATTCCGAGCATCTTGTACGATGCGGCGGCGAACATGCCGGAAGCGGTCATCTTGTCTTCTTTCGTCAGCGTCTCCTTGAGCGAGTCGAGATACGATTTCGTGACGACCTCGTTCTTCGTGAGGACGTAAATCGCGAACGCGCGCGCATACGTGTTGTCGGACATTCCCGCGATGGTGGAAAGCCGGTCCTTGAGCTTGCTGAACGCGCTTTCCGGAATCCGCCACCCCTTCTCGCGTGCCGTCCCGAGGAAGAGCGCGCAGTAGCAGTCGAGGAATTCAATCGAATCCGATTTTTCCGTCCAGTATCCGATGGCGCCGTTCGACTTCTGCCGCGTCGAAATCACGGCGAACGCGTTGTTCACCATCATCTCGGCATCGTCCCGGTCGCCCTCGTACAGATACGGGAACGCGCGGCTCGTAACCTGCTCCGAGCATCCGTAGGGATACTTGCTCAGGTAGAATTTGAGCCCTTCCGCCATGCCGCTCGGAAGATACGAGAGCGCGACGCTTCTTGTCGCGTATTCGTCGTACATCGGACGGTTGATGTCGATTGAGTCTTTTTTGTTGACGCCTTTCCTGACCATTCCGCTCGTCGTGAAAACGCGGTACGGCATCGACGGGCGAATGCTCATCGAAACCGTAATCTTCGACGATTTTCCGCCGCCGTCAGCGACGAACGTTATGTCCGCGTTGCCGTTCTTCTCGAGCGCCTTGAACTGGAAGCGGAACGTCGCATCCTTTCCTTCCGAAAGCGTCATCTTCGCGCTTCTGTCGCCGACAAGCTCAAGCGCGCTGCTCGGCGTGACGTTCAGGACGATGTCCGTGTTTTTCGTTCCCCAGACCGTGTTCGTCACGGTGACTGGAACATCGAAAACGTCTCCGGGCGCCGCAAACGTCGGAGAATTCGCCACGATGACGTAATCCGCCTTTATTTCCGCGGACGTATCAGCGACGCCGATTGAATCCGACGACGCGGAAACGGCAAACACGTGCAGGCGCCCGTTGAAATGGTCGGGAACGCGGTATTTTACCGTGCGCTCCGTCTCGTCTATATCGACAAGCCCCGACCAGAACGCGACCGTCTCGTTCTGCTTTCTCTTGAACGGGTTGAGGTTCTTCGCAAGCGCGCTGAATCCCTCGCCGCCTCCGGCCGCCCCCATGTTATGGGCAAGCCTGACCGCCTCGAATTCGGGCATAATCAAATCGAGCATCTCGTACGTTTCCGTTTCGAGCGCGCGTTTCTTGAAGAAGAACGAAAGCGGATTCGGCTTCGTGTATTTCGCTACGTTGAGGATTCCCTCGTCCACGGCAAAAATAGCGACCTTCGACTTTCTCGTTCCGGAATACGTTATCGGGAATTCTTTGCCCGGCTTTGCCTGCTCGGGAACGGAAAGCCTAATCTGCTCGGTGCGCTTCGAAAGGCTTATCGAAATCGGAATCGCCGCATAGCAGAACGGATTCATGAAAATCTCGTCCGATTTCGAGTCGCGCTTGTAGAGAACGGTGACGTACGCGTTCCCCTCGACGCCGTCAAGCTCGCGCGGGATTTCGATTGTCTGCTCGCTCGCCGTCCCGGAAGAGGTGAACCATTTGTAGTTGTAGACTTTCCCGCGCTCAATGCAGATAAGTCCGCTTCCCGCATACGGCGCCTTGAGGAAAATCTTGAGCGGCTCGCCCGGGTTCGCGCTCGCGCTTTCCGCCTTCAGCTCAAGCTCCGCGGTTCTCGCAAGGCTCCGCTGCACGTTCTTCTCGCTGATGATGCTGTACGGAATCTCGCACATTTTGATTCCGTCGCTGTTTTTGAGCGTAATCGTGAATTCTCCGGCGTTCTTTATGTCGAGAGGAATTTCAAGCCCGGATTTTCCGATTGCGATTTTCTTCGTCTCGACAGGATATTCCTTCCTGACGGACTGGTATTTGTAGACGCCGTTCGGCTGCTTCACCAGAACGGAAACGAATTTCGTCTCCGTAAGAGTCCATTCGATATTATTGACGTCAACCGCGGAAAGGTCGGGGCCGACCGCGACAAAGGAAAGAGTCCTCTTCGCGTCCTTCCCAATGTAGGAAAGGCTTCCGTCCGTTTTCCATCCGACAAGGTAGTCGAGCGGCGAAACATAGATGCTTGAGGAAGTCGAGACGTTGCGCCCGCTTTCCTTCTCGTATCCTGTCGCGTCAAACGAAAGGAGATACGAAGCCTTCCGGTATTTGTCGAGGTCGATAGAGAATTCCGCCTTGCCCTCGCCGTCCGTGACCGTCTGCTCAAGGCGCTCCGTGTAGGAATCCGAGCCAACGAACGGGTTGACGAACCTGTATCCGGGGAATCCCGTCACGCGGGCAAATCCCGGCTTGAGGGAAATTTCCGCATCGATTTTGTTTCCCGACGCCGCCGTTCCGAACAAGTTCCTCAAAGTGACGCTTGCCTTCACCTCGCCGGGCTTGACCCAGCCGTTCGCGCCGAGGATTTTTCCGGCAGACGAAAGCAGCGACTTAATCTCAAGCGTGTCGGGGAGGAATTCCTCGACTTTTATCGAATCGTAGCCGATTTTGACGCGGTATTCCCTTCCGTATGAATCCGTCTTCTTAAGCTCGACGGAAACATCGTAGACGCCCGTCAAATCGTTGGAGTCCGTCTTGAAGACGATTTCGTTCATTCCAGACTCGCCGATTGCGCTTTCCTTCGAGTAATACAGCTTTCCCTTCGGGTTGTAGACGGAGAAGACGCACGGAAGGCCTTCCGCGCCCTTCGACCAGTCGCCGGTTTTCGTGATGACGCCGAGCCTGACTTCCTCGCCGGGACGGTAAATTCCGCGGTCGGAGAAGACGAAGCTGCGAATCTCGTCAGCCTTCTCGACGCCGTACGTTCCGCCGACATCGAAATCGGAGAAATCAAGACGGCGCTCGCCCGAATCATACGGCATGAACGACGTGTCGTCGCCGAGCGTAACCTGATACGCCACGGGGTCGTATGCCCGCACGCCGGATTCATTTTTCGTATCGCGGAAATTGACGTGGCCGCCCGCATCAGTCGTCGCGCGCCTTAAGACAGAGCCGTTGCGCTCAATAACCTCGACAGTCGCACCGCTGACGGGCGTTCCGTTGAGAATCGACTGGACGAAAATATCCTTGCCCCCGGAAGAATCCTTCTTGACGATAATCCCGAGGTCGGTGACAAGAATAAGGCGCTTGTCCCTTATATTGCTTCTTCCGCCGTAATAATAATCCTCATCGGCACCGCGCCCGCGAACCTCGAAAATAAAGATTCCCTTCTTCAGGTATTTCGACAAATCGAAATTCGTGACGACGGCTTTTCTCGGGTCTTTGTCCGCGCCGTTTACGAAAACCGTATCCTCAAAAAGCGAGCCGACGTTGTTCTCGTCGAAGCTGTACGAGTCGAACCTGAAATTCTTCATCGAGCCGTTCGACTGCGTTACGATATCGTTCACCGAATCGTCGCGCAGCCGCCAGAGAGACACGTCGAATTTGCTGATTCCGCGCGAGATTATCGGGACACGGTGGCTTCCCTTCATCGAGATGACGTTTCCTTCAGAGACGATTTCGAGCGATTTGCGGTAATGCGGAACGTGGACGACGCTCTCCGCATCTTCCTGCATCACGTAGCCGCCGTAAAATTTGACGCCGCTTGCGACGCGGACGTAAAGATACGCTCCCTCCGCGACGTCGATTTTGAACGACTGCAAAGCCGAATATTCGTTTTCCGTCGGGATTTTCGCGAACGAAATTTTTTTCGACTGCGCGAGGACGGCCTTCGTGACATCCTCGGTCGAATACCACCCGTAATCGCTGATTTTGCCGCGCCCCGGCTCCTCAGGCCTGTCCTTCGGAAGGACGTATATCTCAAGCGCATTCCCGATTGCGTCAACCGACGATTTCCCAGAAAGGCTGAGCGAGACGACCTGCTCCTCGTCGCCATCCTCGTTCTGCGCGAGGACAACGGAGCAGTCGTTCACGCACGCGTAGCTTCCCATTCCGGAAATCGTGTAATACCGCTCTTCCGCGCCCATTTTTTTTCCGCCGGCAGTCGATGCGATTCCCGACGCGATAATTGCGCGCATATCGACGTCTGTCGCGGGCATTCCGAGCGGCTCCGATGTCACGTACGCGCGCAGATGGTCGCCGCTGAAACGCACCTCCGCCTTGTAATCGCGTTTTTCGAGCGTTCCGTTGCGCGGGTTCTTCATATCCGGAACGAATTTTATCTTGCCGGCAAAACTTTCCTCGTCAAAAGGAAGGTTCGCGCTCATCTCGAACGTAAGGAATTTGAGGTCGGGATTTACGTCGTCAATCTCGTAGCTCATGCTTCCGACATCGACGAAAAAATCGCCCGTCGTAAAATCAAGCTCCGTCGTCTCAAGCGTTATGTGCGACGCGACGAGGTCCTTTTTGAGCGTGACTACATATTTCGTCGCAACCTTGAAATTCTCCGCAGCCTCAAAACGCAGGACAGACTCGTCCTCCCACACCCAGGAACCCTTCACGGGCGGTTTTATCTCCACCTGCTGCGTCTGCTTGCCTATATCGGAAAGTTCCGCCACGGATGACGAGAAGTTGATTGACAGCACGCCCCACCTGATGGGGTCATAGTCCGCATCGAAATACGGCTCGTTTATGTAGCAGTCAACCGAAAAATTTACCGGTTTGTTCGCCTGCACAAAATCATACGCTTTTTTCGCGATGAACACCGCCACCGCGACGGCAGCAAGAACAACAAGCGCGATTTTGCATTTGCGCGAATTCCGCTTCAAGACGGAAACGGCTTTTTCCTTCCCTTTCGTGAACCATCTCGGCGGTTTGTAATCGCCGAAAATATCGCTCATTTTCATAATCTCTCCTTTTTTGCATACGACAACGTGAAAGGTTGATGCAGAATAATACAATCTATCCGCTTTTTTTTACATATTTTTAACCCGCAAACTGTTTTTTTTGGAAATCAGAGCGCAAAACAAAAAATCCCCGCGTTATGCGGGGATTTTCGTGCCGGGCGAGCGCGGCGTTATTTTGCGTCTGCGTCAGACGTCTTCTTGATGTAATCCTTTGCGGACGGATTCGTGAAATCCTCGGGAAGCCCATCGACGGGAGGGCAGCCGAAGAACGCCATGCGCCCGATTTTCCTCACCGACGGCGAAAGCGACACCGATTTCAGGGATTTGCATTCGCGGAACGAGTACTTTCCGATTTCGGAAGCGCCGTCCGGAAACGACACGCTCTCAAGCGAAACCGCGCCCGCAAAAGCCGCCGGCCCGACGGCAAGCGTTCCCGCGGGGATGTCGTACGACTTCGCGTTTTTCGCGGGCGGATAGCGCAGAAGCTCCTTCGTCACGGAAAAAAGCACGCCGTCATTCGAATTGTACGCAACGTTTCCTTCCTCGACCGTGATGGCGGAAAGCTTCGCGCACCTGTTGAACGGATTCTCGCCAAGCGTCGCGACCGTTTTCGGAATCGAAATCGACCCGATTGCAGTTCCGTCGAACGCGTCGCGCCCGATTGAGACGCACTTTGACGGAATCTCGATTTTCTGTATCGACGGGCAATCCCTGAACGCGAACCCGCAAATCCGCAGGACCGACTCGGGAATTTTCACGTCGGAAATCGATTCGTTCCGCGCGAAAGCAGCCGTGCCGACGGAAACGACGCCCGCGGGAATCTCGTACGACGCGCCGGATTTTCCGGCAGGATACGTCACAATCGTCAGGCCGTCGCGCGTGAACAGGATTCCGTCCTCGGATTTGTACGATTTGCTCGCCGAATCGACATCAATCGAAGAAAGCGTCTTGATTTCCGCGAAAGCGCCCGCCTTCAGCTCGGACACGCCCGCGGGAACGAGCACATTCGTCAGTTTTGTCTCCGCAAACGCGAAAAGACCGATTTTTTTCACGGACGCGGGAATCTCGACGGAGGAAAGCGACGTTTTCGTGAACGCCTTGTCGCCGATTTCCTCGAGCGTGTCGGGGAATTTTACGCCGGCGAGGTTTCCCATCAGGAAGAACGCGCGCGCGGGAATCGATTTGAGCGACTTGCATTCCGAAAGGTCGAGCGTGAATTTCCGTTTTCCGACAATCTGGACGACCGACGCGAGATTCGGCTCGGCATCGACAAGCGCGATTTCGACTTCCTCGTTTGCGGGAACATCCGCGAGTTTCGATGAAAGCTCGCCAGCCGAAACCTTCATGGTAGCAGCCCCGGAGGCGAACGGAAGCAGCGCGACTGAAACGGCGAGGACTGCCCGCCTAAAACTGATTCTTGCCATTCTTATCTCCACTTTTAAAAATATGGTTCTGTCCGGATTTCCGGACACAGCGAAAAATATAGCCCATTGTACCGATTTTTGCGCGGCTCGGGTGGTTTTTCCGCAAAATGAGCTGCTAAAAATCGCGCTCAACCGGCTCGGAAAAGAAAATGCCGTCCTCACGCGAGAAATTTTCCGCAGAAAGCAATGACGGCTCGATTTCCGTCCTGTTGTATCCGGGCGGCGGCGCGTAGAACCAGCCTTTTTTTTCGGCAAACGAAAGCGCCGAAAGCGAGCGGCAGAGGGAGAACGCGCCGCTTCCGATTTTCTTCACGGACGACGGAAGCGATATTTCGGCGAGGTTTTCGCACGCCGCGAACGAAAGCGCCCCGATTTCCGAAACGCCTTCCGCGATTTTTACGGAGGAAAGCGACGTGCAGCCGGAAAACGCCCCCGCGCAGATGCGCTCCACGCTTCCCGAAACGGAAACGGACGAAAGCGAGACGCAATCCGCGAACGCATCGTAGCTTATCTCCTCGACGCCCGCGGGAATGGAAACGTTTTTCAGGTTCCCGTTTCCCGCGAACGCCGACGGCTCGATGCTCGTCACGAAAATCGGAATCGAGAACGACTCGGCTTTTTTTCCCGGCGGGTAGACGAACAACCGCGCGCCGTTTTTCGAAAGGAGGATTCCGTCGTCGGAGCGGTACGAAGGATTTCCCGGCTCGACGATTACCGTCCGCAATCCGCTGCATTTCCTGAACGCGCATTCGCCGATTTCAGAAACCGTTTTCGGAATCCGCACCTCGGAAAGCGACACGCACGAATCGAACGCGTACGGCGCGATTTCCGTGACGGACGGCGGGAAGCGCACGGAAGAAAGCGACGTGCATCCCAGAAACGATTTCTCGGGAATCCGCCGAATCCCGTCGGGAAGGGAAACGGAGCGAATCGACGTGCAGAGGGAGAACGACGCCCTGCCGATTTCATCGAGCGCGGGAGGAAAAGGCGCGGAAGCGAGCGACGAGCATCCGGCGAACATTCCGTCGGGAACGATGCGGAAACCGGAAGGAAAAACGCACCCCGAAAGCGACGAGCATCCCGCAAGCGCCTCCTCCCCGATTTCCTCGACGCTGTCCGGGAATTCGATGCTCTCGAGCGAGGCGCAGTCCATGAACGCGCGGCGGCCGACTTTTTTGAGCGAATACGGAAGAACGACGGAGCGCAGATGCCCGTTCCCGAAAAACGCGCCGTCGGCAATTTCCACGACGGAAGACGGGACGAGATAATTCCATTCGGGCTTTTCCGCGGGATACGAGACGAGTATCCTTCCGTCCGCGCTGAATTCGACGCTGTCGATGAACAGGGAATCAGGGCGCGCTGCATTTTCCGCCGGTTCCGGGACGTTTTGGGGCGCGGTGCCGTTTTTTCCGCGGCAAGACGGCGCAAGAAGGGATAACGCGAGAAAAATAATGGGAATGAGGAAGCGCATAGATGAATTTTCGGCTTCCCGCGCTGATTTCTCAGATGAACCTGTCTTTTTTGTAGAAAACCACTTTGTCGAACCGGCTGAGAATCTTCTCGTTGCCGTTCCCGCCAATCGAAAGCGCAAAAAACCTCGTCCCGCGCCGCCGCGCCTTCGAAATTGCCTTGCTCGTCGTCGCGGAAAGCTCGCACGCGCGGAAATCGGAGACAAGGAGAACGTCCGCGTTCACGAACGCCTGCTCGGAAAGGGTTTTGACGGCATGCTCGAGCGCGGACGAGATGTCCGTTCCGCCGTAGAACGACGATGAAAGGAATTTGGAAAGCCAGAGCGATTCCGACGCTTTGTCCAGCCGTCCAATCCGAATCGTCTCGAATTTTATGGAAAAAGAGATTATGTACACGGCGCGCCCTTCCGCCGACGCGATTTTCACGATTTGGAGAACCATCGCCTTCGACACGGCCTCGGGAATTCCCTGCATTGAGCCGCTCGTATCGAGGCAGATGACGACGGCACCCTTGTCCTTGTCCGCGTTGTCGGCGGCGCTCCTGTCTGGAGCCGGGCGGTAGCACAGAAGCTGCCGCTCCGAAAAACGCCTGAGGAATTCCATCCGAGTGCGCGAATTCGAATAAAGCGCGACCTCGGAAGGAAGAATCGTCTTCACGTTGTCGGAAAGATATATCCCGTCGTAGGAAACGGCGGGTTTCGCAGCCTTCACCATCGCCGCGCGGAGCCCGCCACCTGAATGCCGCCCGATATTCTCCGCGAGTTTTCTGAGCGTGGCATCCTGCTCCATCACGAGCCGGTAGCGCTCGAAAACCGCGACCGTCCCCTCGGTGAATTCACCAGCGCCGCCGCCGCACCCGCACGAGAAAAACCCCCTGTCGAGCCGGTCAACGCCGAGCGATTTGAGCGCCCGCAGATACGCGACGACGCTCTGCATCCGCCCGAACATCTGCGAGTCGAAAAATTCCACGCGCAGTTTTTCGTTCTCCTCGCTGCGCTCTTTTGACGAAATCGACGACGGCGCGCTCGTCGCTCCGCCCCGCTTCTGAAGGATGCGCTCGACGATGGCAGTCTGCAGGAGAATCTCCGAATGCTCGTACGTGCGGATGAATTCGTCGCCGGCGAGTTTCGACTTCACCTCGCACAGCAGCGGGGAGAATTCGGTTTTTCCGGGGTCAGCCTCCGTCCCGTTTTTCAGCGACGCGCAGAAATTCCCCAGAAGGGAAAGAAAATCGAACGCCTCGTCGCTCTCTCCGTAAATGCTGAGGAAATCGTTTTTCAGGCAGTCGAGATGGCGGGAAAGGCTTTCCCGGACGGTCATCGACATCACAACGCCTCGCTAAGGACAGGCTCAAGGTGCTTCCACGCGTTTCCCGTCAGCCATTCAAGCTCCGCGCGCGTCTTCCAGTCGAATTTTCCGTCGTTCTTCTCGAAAATATAGCAGACCGCAAAAACCCACTGGTATTTTCCGCCGACGCTCGCGCCCCGTTTCGCGCATTCGTCCTCAATCGCGGAAAGGACGTTCCTGTCGCCGTCGAGCAGATGATAGAAGCGGCTGCCGATGTTCCACCATTTCTCGCCGTTATTGCTGTTGTCGTTCCATTTGTACCGCCTGTCGCTCGAATCGCCCGTATAGTCGAATTTCGACATCTCGACGAATTCCTCGAACGACTTCACGCGGGAAAGGCTCATCCGGTACGACTCTTCCTCGCTTCCGTATTCCTTCTCCGGGCGCGGATTTTCCGGAACGGCATTCTCGGCAGCATCTTCCTCGGCGGGAACGTCATCGCGCGGGGATTCCTCAACAGTTTTCTTCCGCTGCTGGAGGATTACGGTCGGGGCGACGCCGTCCTTCCCGATTGAATCGAAAACCTCGCGGACGCGCGGTTGCCGCGAGAACCGGATGTTCTCCAGCTCCTCCTCCGCGTGAGATATGAATTCGCGCAGCATTTCCACGCCTTTGTCCATCATCAGCCGCTCGAATTCGCTCGAAAGCCCGGAGAACACGTTCCGCCAGAACCCCGCGCTTCCCGTTTTCGCGCTCTCAAGCTCCATTTTGAGGGAATCGAGGTACGAGCTTTCGGAATCGATTTTCGCGGAAAGCTCGTCGTATCGGACGCCGGAATCGTTTCCCGTGCGGAGCTTTTCGATGACGCCGGAAATCCTGTCCGTGAACGAGAAGCTTCCCTTGACCGTATCGACGGAAATCGAGGAGAGAACGCATTCGACGACGACGGGAATTTCCTCGATTTTCGACCACAGGACGTTCTCGAGCAGGAACAAATCGGAATAGCCGACGCGGGAACGCCCGTTCAGGTACGCGCTCGTCCTCAAAAGCTTCACGATTTTCTTCCACCGCCTGTCGGAAACATAGACGTCGTTCTCCATCAGCCTGAGCCGGAGCGAAAAGAGGAAATTCGTTATCTCCTTTGGGACGTCGACGAGCTGGCTTCCGCTTTTCCATCCGTCAAGCTCCTCCGCGCTGATGGGCGCGACGCCGAGCGAAACGTCGGAAAGGGAGCGCTCCGTAACGAGCTTGACGAACGAATCCTTGCGCGCGACGGGATTCACGATAAGGCGGACGAGAAAACGGTCGTAAAGCGGCTCAAGCCCGGAATCCTCGCCAGGGAATTCGTTTGCCGCGGAAATGAGGAGCTTCAAAGGAACTTTCATGACGTTCGCGCCGTTCCTGAACGTTTTTTCGTTGCACAGCGTCAGGAGCGTGTTCAGAATCGCAGGTCCCGCCTTCCAAATCTCGTCGAGGAACGAAATTTCCGCCTCGGGCATGTACCCCTGTGTGAGCAGCTCGCGCGTCCCGTTCTCAAGCGACTTTATGCTGACAGGCCCGAACAGCTCGTCTGGCTGCGTATATTGGTTCAGAAGGCAGCTGAAGATTTTTTTTGTGTCGAGCAACGAAGCCGCCCACTTTGCCATAAGCGTTTTCGCGGTTCCCGGCCGCCCGTAGAGGAAAACGCTCTCCCCGGCCGCAAGCGAAAGCACAATCATGCGACACGCAGCCTCCCTGTCGAGAAGGTAGCTGCCGCTTTCGATAAGCTCCTTCACCCTTTCCGTCATGTTCATAAAAAACGAAACCTCTTTTCCATCTTTTTCCTGCACCCGACATGCCCGGAAACAGAAAAGCCCGGGCGAGTCCTATCGGGCAAGTCCGCCCCATTTATGAACAGGTTTGCGAACTGGTCTATTATAGCGAAACGCCGGGGGCTTTAGAATTCAAAACGGAAAACTGCGGAATCGGGCGTGCAAATCAGGCGGCGACTCCCATCATTTTGCGGAGGCGCTCTATTGCCCTGTTGTGGACGACGCGGATTCCTTCGCGGGTGTATCCGAGCGCGTTGCCAATCGCAGGATAGTTGAGCGGCTCGCCACCGTACAGCCCGTAGGCAAGGGAAATCACCTTCCCCTCGATGCCGCCGAGGGCGCGGAGTTTTTTCGTCAGGATTTCGGCGGAAACGGACATCACGGCGCGCTCGTCAACGCTCATCCCGCGGTTGTCCGCAATCGACTCGGAAAGCGCGCGATTGCCGTCAGACGCGGGAGCGTCGAGGGAAACGGACTCGCCGGCAACAGACAGGAGCGCCTCCGCCTTGTCCGCGCGCATCCCGATTTTCTTCGCCGCCCTGCTCACGCACTCATCTCCCTCGGAAGCAGACGCGACGGCGGCCTGCAGTTTCCTCAACTCCTTGTACTTCCCGCTTTTCACGCTGACGGGGCACGTAATCCGCGCCTCAAGCGCAATCTGCTGTGAAATCCGTCTTCCGGCATACGAGATGAACCGATGGCATCCGCTTTTCCTGAACGCGCTGATGTTGAAAGAGAAAAACGACTCGAAAAGCGCCGCGTTGCCCGCCTGAATCAGGTCGGAAAGCTCGGCTGTTCCGCGCGCGTATTTTTTGGCGACGCTGACGACAAAGCGCATGTTCGCGCGGATTATCCTATCGCGGGCACGAACATCACCGGCGACAGCCTTCTCAAGAAGCTCCTGCTCCTCATCCAAAGACAGCGCATCGAACGAAGACGATGAAATCTTCTCGATGTAAATTGCAAGCGATGATTTTTCATTAGTCATTTTTTCCTCCTCCCGAACGACAACAAAAGCGAAGTGCGATTGCGCACCATCCAACCTGTTACCTTTATATTATCTGCTTTCCGTGTTGCAACGACTGCAACAAAGCCCGCATTTTTCTTGGACGCATCATTCGAGGCATCGTACAATCGGAAGGAGAGGATTTTTAATGAAAGGCTTGTCAAAAAACGCGAAGACGGCTCTCGCTCTCGCGCTCATGCTTTCCGCGGCGGCTCACATCCACGCGGAAAAAGAAAAAATCGTTTTCAGGACGGGGATGACCGCGGGAATGACGGTGGAAAACCCGTACAGGGTAATCGATTCGTTCATGCCGCTGTCGTTTATAGGAAACGGCGGAAAATGCCACGTGACGTCGATAAGGAAGCTCGACGCGCAGGAAATGTGGTGCATGACGCTGACGGTCGAAAGCGCCGAACAGAAAAGCGCGGAGCCGGTCTCGTTCGATTTCTACATAAAACGCGGCTCCACGATTTTCATGAGGCGGCTTCTCATGCCGATGTCGGCGTGCGAGATGCGCGTAACATCTGTCGACTGGAACACCGTCACGTTCGAAATCGAATAGGAATTTCAGGACGCGGATTTTTTCAAGGTGAACGTCTCGCCGTCCGTATCGAATTCGATTTTGCTTGCGGAAAGGATGCCGCCTACGAACGAGCGCAGCATGACGTAGTAAATTTTCTCGTCACCGCCCGCACGCGCCCACGCTTTTTCGTGCGTGTCGCACACTTTCCGCCACGTTATCGCATCGTCGCTTTGCGACTCGATTTTCCGCGTGACCTCGCCGGGAAGGCCGTCGAGGACGATTGAGTCGAACGCGGAAAAAGCCTCGCCGACGGAAGCGATTTCTCCGACCTCAAGGCTTTTTCCCGTGTCGAAGCAGAATTTCTCGATTGGATTCATGAATTTCCCGCTCATCTTGAGAAGCTGCGTCACGGCAAAAGCGAACCTCATCTCGGCGGTCTGCGTGTAGAGCGAGAGGAACTGCATCTCCGCGCCCGAATCGACGACGGACGAATACGCACCGTCGGGAATCGCGCCGCAGTTCATGTCGATGAAATCCATAAGCGTCGCGTTGCCGCAATCGACGCCGAAAGACGCGAGCGCGTTCGCGATGCTGTTCAGCAGCTTTATTTTGTCGAAATGGTTCTCGCCGGAGCTTATTCCGATATCATTTTCTTCCATATTGTTTCCCCCTCAGCTACAGTTTTCGGCAAACGGGCAAAAAATTACAGTCTGTAAAGCGCGCCGAAATATCGCTAGAATCGTTTCCGAGCAAAAAGTCCCGCGCGATTTTTGCGGGAAGAGAAAAAACACGCAGGTGGAAAAATGAAAAAATTTCTTGATGAAATCTTGGCTGACAATGAAATCGGAATATGTTCCAGAACGGGCGGCAATCCGGAGATAGTCGATTTGGCGTTCGACTCGCGCAGCGTTTCGGAGGGCGCGCTTTTCTTCGCGCTTCCGGGAACGCACACGACGGGAAACGCGTTCGTCAAAAGCGCGCTCGATGCGGGCGCGAAAGCTGTCGTCTACGAAGGAGAGCTTGACGAAAACATCCTCGCGAGGAAGGAAATCGCGTTCGTCAAAGTCGGGAGCGCAAGAAAGGCGATGGCACCGATTTCCGCGTCGTTCTACGGAAACCCGTCGCGGAACATCGCGATAATCGGAGTCACGGGAACGGAGGGAAAATCATCGACCGTGTCGTTCATCTGGCAGCTTCTCAGGCTGTCCGGGCACAAGGCGGGATTCATCTCGACGGTGCAGTACTCTCTCGGCGGGGAGGCGCTCGCAAACCCGAACCACACAACGACGCCGGAAGCGACGATAATTCAGAAGCACCTGCGCGGAATGGTTGACAACGGCTGCGAATTCGCGGTTATCGAAACGTCGAGCCACGGGCTTTCGCCAAAACTCAACAGGACGGGAAACATCGACTTCGACTGCGGCGTTTTCATGAACGTGACGCTCGAGCATCTCGAATTCCACGGAACGTTCGAGCAGTACCGCGACGACAAGGCGAACCTTTTCAGGAAACTCGACGCATCGAACCACGACAAGACGATTCTCGGAAAAAAAGTTTCCGTGCCGTCGTTCGGAATCGTGAACATGGAAGACCCGAGCGCGACGTATTTCATAAAGGCGACGAAAAAGCCCGTCCTCGGGTTCACGACGGAGGGAAAGGCGGGAAAATCGGCGGCAGAAGGAACGGAGGCAAGCCCGCTTCCGCCCGTTCCCGCCGACATTCCGTTCCTTCTCGCGCGGAACATCGCGGCGGCACGGTTCGGGCTTGCGTTCGACATGATTGAACCGCACGCGATAGACGCGGCCGCGCGCCCGCTTCCGCCAAAAGTCATCCGCGTAAAGGCTCCGCTTCCGGGCGCGTTCAACACGTACAACATCATGGCGGCAATGCTCGCCGTCTCACGTCTCACGGGAACTCCGCTCGAGGAAATCGCTCCGCTCGCGCAGAATCTCGTCCCGGTAAAAGGAAGGATGACCGTAATCGACAAGGGGCAGCCGTTCGAGCTTATCGTCGACTACGCGCACACGCCGTCGAGCTTCGAGACGATTTTCCCGCCGGTGAGGAGAAGATGCGCGGGAAAGATGATTTGCGTATTCGGCTCGGGCGGAGAGCGCGACACGGAAAAACGCCCGCTTCAGGGACGCGTCGCCGCGAAATTCTGCGACACCGTGATTCTTGCAGACGAGGACCCGCGCGGGGAGGATTCCGTCGCGCTTCTTGAGGACATCGCGGCAGGTTCCCGAGACGAGGGGAAACAGGACGGGAAAGACCTTTTCATCATCCCCGACAGGCCGTCCGCAATCAGAAAGGCGTTCTCGCTCGCGAAAAACGACGACATCGTTCTCCTTCTCGGAAAGGCGCATGAGAATTCGATAATCTACAAGGACCGCACGATGCCGTACGACGAAATCGGCGAGGCGGAAAAAGCGCTCGCGGAAATCGGTTTTTGCGGAAAATAGGAAATCGCGCTGTCAATACGGAGGCAAAAATGACAAAAACGGAAATCTACAATTCCGACTACACGGCTCTCAACCATTCATACATCCAAATCTACGATATGTACACGAAACTACTCGAGGCGGATGACAAGGACGAGGAAGTGATGAACGTCCTGGCGGGAATTCTCGTGGTCCTCAATCCCACGCTCGACAAAATAAAGTCCGAGATGACCGTGGCGACACGATTCGTCGACGGAAGCGGAAGCAGCGGAAAACCTGCGGCCGCGGAAACCGTCAAGAAAGAAGTCACCGAAAACGGAGGCGTGATATTCCACCCGAATTTTAATTAGGCTGGCGCTCGCATTGTTTTTCGCGCGTTTATCGTTGCGGGTGGGAGCGAGCGCACGCAGCTCACGCGAAGCGTGAGTGCGCCTTGATGGGTGGCACGGGCGTTTGTTCTGATTGCGCGCGTTTGGCTGGGGCGAGCGCACGCAGCTCACGCGAAGCGGGAGTGCGCCTTGGTGGATATACGGGCGGTTGTTCTGATTACGCGCGTTTGGTGGGAGCGAGCGCACGCAGCTCACGCGAAGCGGGAGTGCGCCTTGGCGGGGGCACGGGCGTTTGTTCTGATTGCGCGCGTTTGGCTGGGACGGGCGCACGCGGCTTCCGGTATGCGGGAGTGCGCCTTGGCGGGGGCACGGGCGTTTGTTCTGATTGCGCGCGTTTGGCTGGGACGGGCGCACGCGGCTCCCGCTATGCGGGGAGTACGCCTTGATGGGTGGCACGGGCGTTTGTTCTGATTGCGCGCGTTTGGCGGAGGTGGTGTAGAATCGAGGAATGGGAAACGTTTTTCTTCATGCGGATATCGACGCGTTTTTTGCGTCGGTGGAACAGCTGGACAATCCGGAGCTGAGAGGGAGGCCGGTCATTATCGGCAGGAACGACAAACGGTCGGTCGTCTCGACGGCTTCGTATGAGGCGCGGAAATTCGGGGTGCATTCGGCGATGCCTGTCGTCACGGCAAAAAAACTGTGCCCCGACGGGATTTTCCTTCCGGTACGGATGGCGCGGTACGAGGAAAAATCGCGCGAGGTGATGGCGCTCTTCGGGAACTACTCCCCGGACGTGCAGCAGCTTTCGATTGACGAGGCGTTCATCGATTTGACGGGAACGGAGCGGCTGTTCGGGAAACCGGAGGCGACCGCGAAACGGCTCAAGGCGGAAATACTCGAAAAAACGGGGCTGACCGTCTCGGTGGGGCTTGCCTCGACAAAATACGTCGCGAAAATCGCATCGGGTCTTTCAAAACCGGACGGATTTTTCTGCGTTCCCGACGGAAAGGAAGAGGAATTCATGCTCTCGCTTCCGCTTGAGAAAGTCTGGGGAATAGGCGAGAAAACGCGCGAGAAGCTCCTTTCGCGGTATCTCCGCACGGTACAATCAATCCACGACCTTCCGCTTGAGACATTGCAGTCGATTCTCGGGGAATCTTCCGGAACGTTCGTCTACAACGCGGTGCGCGGGCGCGAATACGAGCAGTTCAACCGCAAGACAAAATCGCGCTCAATCGGCTCCGAGACGACTTTTGAGTACGACCTCACGAGCATTCCGGAAATCGAGCGGGAAATTCGGGCACTCTGCCGGACGGTGATGCTGCGAGCGCGGGAGGAGAACCTTCTGAGCAACACGGTCTGCGTCAAAATTCGCTTCGGCGATTTTTCGACGATAACGGCGCGCGAGACTTTTTCGAGCGAAATCGCGTCGATTCAGGATTTGTCGGAAAAATCAACCGCGCTTTTCAGGTCGAAATTCCACGCGCGAAAGGGAATCCGCCTTCTCGGAGTCTCGCTTCAGAACGCATACGACGAGTCGAAGCGCGACATCTCCCTCTTCGACACGGAACAGTCATTCGCGGAAAGCAAAATCGAAAAGGCGATCGCCGCGCTTGAGAAGAAATTCCCCAACGCGAGACTCGGAACTGCCGGCGATATGTTCCCCACGAATTAGCAAAACTGCAATTCCCTTGAGAAAATCTTAATCGGAACGATATAATCAGACATGCCTTGAACACAGTTCCGGGAAACCGGCAAGCGTGTCCTGCAGGCAAAACCATTTCAGGAGGATTTTCATGAAAAGTCTCAAAAAAATTTTTGCGGGAATGTTCGTCGCGGCGGCGGCATTCGGATTCTTCGGATGTTCGGATACAGAGGAAGATGAGAACCTCGTTGTTGAATTCACCGTTTCTGGAAGCGATTCTGATTCTTCGCGAACTGTCACAATGAAGGCTCCGGAAGAATATTCCGACAAAGACATCAAAATCGTCTATACGCTTGATGGCTCCCAGCCGGAAATTACGTTCAATAAAACATCTTATGCGGCTGCAGCTGACAAAACGAACATTGCAGAATTTGTCGACTACGGCACAGCATCTCTTTATGAATCCGCCGTCACAATTTCCACAACAACGACAATAAATGCCCGCGCCTTCTATGTCGATGCGGCAAACGAAAAATGCGTAATGGGAAGCGACTGGTCTTCAAAGAAAGTTACCGTAACAGAAGACACAAGTCCTAGTGCGACAGCTTCCGCCACCCCCCCGACAGAAGCCGTCACGTTCAAAATGGCTTCGACTGGGAATTCAAACACCGTAAAATACTTCGACACGGCGAATTCGGCGGTTTTCAAATACGGCGACAAGAACGCGTACTACCAGATTCAGTTCTCATGGAAGGGAACTAGCAAAGGCAACTGGTATCTTTACATGCGCGAAGTCGGCGGCGGCGTCATCGCGAACGGAAGCAACAAATTCATCGCGAAGGGAACGTACACCGGAAGCGCGTTCGACAAAAACAGCGCCACGGAAATCCAGACGGGCGACTCGCACAAACTCACGCTGATAAATGAAGGCGGCTCTACTGAGACCGAAATCGTAATCGCCGAAGACAAATCATTCAGCCTGAAAGTCGGCGGCGTCGAATCCGCTGCAATTTCCTCAACAGGAGCATTCGTCGGCGACGCGAAATAGCCGCCCGTTTTCCCCCACTCGGGTTATTCACGTTTCGGAACGAGCGGATGCGGAACGATGTTCCGCCCTTGCGGAGGGATGATTCGGACAGCGCAAAAAAATCCCGCCTGAAGGATTGGCTTCGGGCGGGATTTTTTTGCTCAGATTGTTTCGTCTTCGGGCGGGATTTTTTTTGCTCAGATTGTTTCGTCTTCGGGCGGGGACGGAGGATTTTCCTCGGCGGGGGAATCGCTTTCGGGAGGAATGGGTTCCGCGAAGTTTTTCTCCACGTCAACCGCTTCTTTTTCTTTTTCCTTCTCGCCTTTCTTTCCGAGATATGTCGCGATGACGCCGAAAATCACCCCGGCGATGAACGAGCAGATTATCGTCAGAAAAACCGGGATTTGCGGCGTCTTGTAGAAAATCAGGTTTATCGAGCAGCGGAATTCGTCGCCCATGTTGAAACCGCAGATTATTCCCACGACAGCGACAAGAACGAGCGTTCCTATCAGTTTTGTTGGCATTTTTTCCTCCTTTTTTGTTTCGCGATTTTCCGCCATCCTAGGCGGCTATTCCGCAAGCTCGCCCTTGAACGTGTTCCCGTTGAGCGATGTCAGGCGCACGTTCACGAATGAGCCGATTTTCGACGGGTCGCACTTGAACGCGACGCGCTCATCACGCGTCGTCTTTCCGAGAATTTCCTCGGGATTGTCGCGGCTCTGCTTGTCGGCAAGAACTTTCACCGTCTCGCCGACGTGCTTTCCCATCTCCTTCTGCGTCACGGAAAGCTGGAAATCGATTATCCGCTGGAGGCGCTTTTTCTTCACGTCCATCGGAACCTGGTTCGCCATGCTCGCCGCGGGCGTTCCTTCGCGGGGATTGAAATAATACATGAACGACGACTCGAACTGGACTTTCTCCATCAAATCGAGCAGCTCGTCGACGTCCTCGTCCGTCTCGCCGGGAAATCCAACCATAACGTCCGTCGTCATCGAGCTTTCCGGAATTTTCGCGCGGATTCGTTCGACAAGGGAAAGGTAATCGGCTTTCGTGTAGTGCCTGTTCATCGATTTGAGGATTCTGTCGCTTCCGTGCTGAACGGCAAGATGGATGTGCTTGCAGAGAACGTCGTTCTTCGCGATTACGTCGATGAGGTCGTCGCTCAAATCCTTCGGGTGGCTCGAATCGAAGCGCACCCAGCCGATTGTCGAATCGGTTTTCTTTATGTGGTCGGCGATTATCTGCATCAGCTCGGGGAAATCGACGATTTTTCCGCTTTCGTCATCCTTCGACATTTTTCCGTGGTACGAATTCACGTTCTGCCCGAGGAGCATTATCTCGCGTACGCCGCGCTTCTTGAGCTCGTCAAGCTCCGAAAGAATTTCGTCGACGGGACGGGAAACCTCGCGGCCGCGCAGATACGGAACGATACAGTACGTGCAGAAATTGTTGCAGCCCTGCATAATCGGCACGAACGTCGAGAACGCGTTCTCCTCCGCAGAAATCGGGCTGAACGTGTATACGGGATCTTCCGTGACGATTCCGTCCTTTCCAACTTTCCGTTCCTGATGCTTGAAGCCGAGCGCGCTTTCAACATCGTCGATTACGTCGTCCATGTGCTCCTTCGCGGTCGTTCCGATGAGGAAATCGACGACGGGATAATCGCGCTTGAGGGATTTCATCAGACGCTCCGCCATGCAGCCCATGACGGCGACTTTTATCGGCTTGGCGCCGTCCTTCACGTATTCGGCGGCGACTTCCATCGAGCGGTATTTTGCGTCCGGCTTTCTTTCGCGCACCGCCTTCAATCCCGTATACCAGCCGAGCCTGCCGAAAATCCTGTTCTCCGCAGTCGCGCGCACCGAGCATGTGTTTATGAGGATAAAATCCGCCGTGTCGGGATTTTCCGCGCGCTTCCATCCCCTCGCCAAAAATTTCTGTTCCGCGGCGGCGCTTTCCGCAATGTTCATCTGACACCCGTACGTCTCAAAAAAATACGTCACTGTTTTCTCCATAAAAAAAAGATGGTGCTGCGAAACGTATGCCCGATGACCGGTTTCTCATTTCAGCATACATTGCGCAGCATCTCAAAAAATAAAATCGAAAGATACATGCGATGCCCGCAAAAATCGCTCCGCGCTTCAGGCTATTCGCCCGCAAAAATGCGGCGGACGGCATCCTTGAATGAATTGCCCCTGTCGAATTCGTTCCTGAACATCCCGAACGATGTCGCGCCCGGCGAGAACACGACGATTCCACGCTCCGTTCCGCAAGCGGCGTTTCCGGCAATATCGCTTTTGAGCGCGGAAAGAAGCGCGTCGAGCGACGGATACACCCCGCGGACGGCAATTTTTTCCGCGGAAAGAAGCGGAAGCAGCTTGTCGGTCGCGCTTCCCTCAAGAAGGTAGATTGATTCCGGACGAACAGCCGAAGGGGACGACAGCGCGAGCGGAATCGGCGAAAGGTCAAGCCCTTTGTCCGTCCCGCCAGCGATGAGGATGACGGGCGCGTCGAAACTTTGGCTTGCCGCCGCAGTCGCCTCGGGGACGGTCGCAGCGGAATCGTTGTAGAACCGGAACGAACGGCCGTTCGCCTTGTATTCGTGGAAGAATTCAAGACGGTGCTCGATTCCGTTCCACTTTCCGATTATCTCGGCAATTTTCTTCGCCTCAACGCCCATAAGGCGGAGGACGAGCGCCGCATTCAGGCAGTTCGTGCGGATGTGCTTTCCGGGGACGACCAAATCGCGGAGGATTGTCTCCTCGGTTCCGCCAATCCGGCATTTTCCGCGTCCGTTCTTGTCGAGCCAAACGCCGTCCACATTTTTCGGAAGCGCCTTCCTCGAATAGCGGAGGACGCGGGCTTTCGTCTCGCGCGCAAATATGTTCCCCCAGTTTTCTATCAAAGTCCCGCCGTCGGCTGCCGCATCGTCGTCAAAATCGAAAATCGCGAAATCTTTTTTCGTCTGCTCGGCGTAAATCAGCTTTTTGTCGGCGACGTACGCAATCATCGAATGGTAGAAATTCTGGTGATCGGGAACTATTTTCGTGATGACGGAAATTTTCGGGCGCAGAAGCTTCCGTCCGCGCAAATCGGCGAGCTGCCACGAAGAAAGCTCGAGAACGACGGGCGTTTTCTCGCTCGTCTTGTCGATGAACGAAAGCGGGCTGACGGTGATGTTCCCGCCGAGGAACGCGTCGAATCCGGCTTCCCTCAGACCGTAGTGGATTGCGCTGACGGTGGACGATTTTCCCTTCGAGCCGGTGACGGCGATTATCGGCGCCTTCGAAAAATGCAGGAAAAGGGAAATGTCCGTCTCGATTGCCTTCGCGGCGGCTAGGAATTTGTTTCCGTCGTATTTCACGCCTGGATTTTTGATGACGCAGTCGGCGTTCTCGAAATCCTCGATGGAGTGCCCGCCAAGATGGTAGACGAGGCGCGATTTGTCGAGCGAGGAATCCGCCGCAATCGAATCGATTGTGGGCTTGAGCTCCTCCTCCGTTTTCATGTCAGTCGCGATGACGTTCGCGCCGTTCTTCAGGAGGAACCGCACGGACGCCTCTCCTCCGCCGTTCAGCCCCAGCCCCATAACGACGACCGTTTTTCCCTTGATGTCCTCAATGCTGCCGAACGCGCATCCCTCGGGATAGATGTGCGCAACAGGAATGACCTGCACCGAATCCGCCATAATTCCTCCATCGCGGAACGACAGCGCAACGGAAAAAAGCGCCGGTTCCAACCCCGTCATAAAACGTGTTAGGAAAACTCAGTTTCCGAACACGTTACCGTAAAATGCGATGCTCAAAAACGTGCTATTTGCGCGCTTTTGAACCCATCGACCTGGCTATTATAGCAAATTCAGGGCGATTGCAAACCTGCGCGGGCGACGGGATTTTTTGCGCGTAAAATATGGTACACTCGGACGATGAATTATCCTGTTGAAATACAAAACCTGCCGATTACTCCGTTTCTGGACGGAATATGCGCATCCCTCCTGAAATCGAAAAACAGGGCGATTGTCCTTTCCGCGGAAACGGCGGCCGGAAAATCGACGGCTCTTCCCGTCGCGCTTCTTTCGCACATAAAAGGAAAAATCCTGATGCTTGAACCGAGAAGGCTCGCGGCGGTGGCAATCGCGTCGCGCGTCGCGGAAATTCTCGGCGAGGATGTCGGGCAAACCGCCGGATATACGCTCCACCTCGAATCGAAGAAATCAAAAGCGACACGGCTTGAGGTCGTGACAGAGGCGATTCTGACACGGCGGCTTCAGGCTGACCCGCTCCTTGAAGGAATCAGCGCAATCGTAATAGACGAATTCCACGAACGTTCCGTCCACGCCGACCTCGCGCTCGCGTTCCTCAAGGAGACGATGGAAATCCGCGACGACCTTTTCCTTGTGGTGATGAGCGCCACGATGAACTGCCGCTCGGTAGCCGACTATCTGGGCGCGGATATCGTGGAGATTCCGGGAAGGCGTTTTCCCGTCGACATCGAATACACGACGGAAAGCGTCGAGCAGTGCGTGTCGAGAATCGCGAATTCTGACGACCATTCGTTAGTTTATCCACAATTTGACCACAAAAATGTGGATAAACTGTGGATAACTCCCAAAAATAGCGTGAATTCTGTGGAAAAAAGCGGGAAAAACGCTAGATATGATACTATACTGGTGTTTCTTCCAGGAATCGGCGAAATCACGCGCGCAAAGCGGTGCCTTGAAGAAAAAATCGGAAACGGCGCGGAAATCATGATTCTCCATTCGTCGGTTCCCCTTTCCGAGCAGAAGAAAATCCTCTCGCCCGTTCCGGCAGATTCCCCGCGAAGGATAATCCTTTCATCGGCAATCGCGGAGACGTCGCTCACCGTGCCCGGCGTGACAACGGTCGTCGATTCAGGAATGTGCAGGACGAGCCGGTTCGACGTCGCGCTCGGAATGACGAGGCTCGTGACGGAACGCGAAAGCATGTTCAGCGCGGAGCAGCGTTCGGGCCGCGCGGGAAGAACGATGCCGGGAAAAGCGTACCGGCTTTGGAGCGCAAGCGACGCGCGCACCGAATCGGCACAACCGGAAATTCTCCGGACGGACCTTTCGCAGCTTGTCCTCGAATGCGCGAAATGGGGAACGACGGACATCGGAAAACTCGATTGGCTCACCCCGCCGCCTGAAAGCGCCTGGAACGCGGCTGCCTCCCTCCTCGAAAAACTCGGCTGCATCGAAAACGGAAAAATCACGCAGAAAGGCGAGGCTGTCCTCTCGCTCGGCATTTCCCCGCGGCTCGGCTCGATTGCGCTGTGCGGCGAAGGCGCCCTCAAAACGGTTCTCGCCTGCTCGGAATTCGCCGGCGCGGGCGCGGAAAAGCAGCGTGCGTTCCTGGACGATATACGGCGGCGGATTGCGCGGTGCGGTTTCCCCGCATTGAAAAACGTGCGAGTTCCAGTCCTCGAAGGGTTCCCGGACAGGCTCTCTCGCAGAATCGAAAGCGGCGCGGACTCGACGACGTACCAGTTCCCGTCGGGAAGAAAGGCGGAGCTGAAAACGACGAACGGCCCGGAGTGGATTGTAGCGACGGACGTGGATGCGGGAACGTCGACGGGGCGGATTCGCGCGTGCGAGGAAATCGACGGAAAAGACGCGCTCGAATGGATTTCCGCGCGCATGGAACGCGATGTCGTCGTGGATTTTGCGGACGACGGCAAATTCAGGATGCAGAAGCGCGAGATTTCGCATTACGGGGAAATCATCATCAAGGAGCGGAAAATTCCGGCGACGGCGGACGATTTCGCGGCTGCCGTCTGCACGACTGTCGAGAAAAAAGGATTCGGCTGGCTTCCGTCCGACGAAAAGACGGATGATTTTCTTCTCCGCGCGGAATTCGTGGCGATTGAGGACGGAAATTCAGTCCTGTCGGAAAAAATCGAAAACCTCGCCCGGGATTCCGCCGAATGGCTGCGTCCGTTCATCACGGGAACGAGCATCGACGGCCGGATGGTGCTCGACGCGCTCAAATACCATCTCGACGGAAGCGCAATCGACCGCGATGCCCCGCGCGAGATAAAACTTCCGAACGGTCGCACGCGGAAAATCTCGTACGAGCGATTCACGGAAAAAGACGGACGCAAAAAAATCCGCCCCGTCCTCGAAATCGTAATCCAGCAGATTTTCGGGTGCTTCGAGACGCCGCGCGTGCACGGCGTTCCGGTTCTGCTCCGGCTTCTTTCTCCGGCGCGGCGCCCGCTTCAGATAACAGACGATTTGGGCGGGTTTTGGAACGGCGCATGGCTCGACATCTGCAAGGAAATGCGCGGGCGGTACCCGAAGCACAATTGGGATTACCGGGTCGCTGGCGGAGAATAGGCCGCCTATTCGAGAATCGTAATCTCGACGCGGCGGTTCTGTGCCTTTCCTTCGGCTGTCGCGTTCGAGGCAACGGGTTTAGACCCGCCCCAGCCGCGGCAGATGAAGCTGTCCGCGCTCACGCCGCGCCTCGAAAGCTCCCGCGCGACGATTTTCGCCCGTTCCTCGGAAAGCTCCTGCTCGCCGGATTCGTCGCCGACGCGTGCCGTGTGCCCTTCGACGAGGAATTTCCCGCCGGGAACGAGGGAAAGGACGGAGGCGATTTCGTCGAGGCGGGATTTTTCCGAATCGACAAGCTCGCTCGAATCGGGCTTGAACTGCAAATTCCTGATGCTGAGCCTGATTCCGGCGGACGTCTTTTCGACAACCATATTGTTCTTGAGGTTCTTTCCGTCGGAATCCGATTGCGCGATTTTTGCGGCGACATCTGATTTCCCGCGCATTTTTCCGATATCCTCGCCCACGGATTCGAGCGGCTCGTAGACGTCATCGTCGCCGACTTTCTTCGGCATCTCCGACTTCTCGCGCTCCGCCCGTGCTATTTCATCGGCGCGCGATTTCTCAATCTGCTCGAGCGCTTCAAGGTTCTTCCTGATTTTCTCGTCGGCGCGCTCCTGCCCAGACTTCTCGCTGACCACGGGCGCTATCGTCCCGATTGCGATTTCCGGATTCCCGTTTGTGGCGGGCGGCTTCCCGTCAAGGGAAAGGTCATCTTCAAAAATGTCGGAGATAGTCGCAATCTCGCCGAGCGCGGGGAGGATTTTTCCTTTGTCCACGGCAGGCGGAAATTCGATGAAGAGGTTTATTTTTCCCTTGAAATTCACCTGCCTGCCGTCGGAATACGCGAACGTCTCGTCAACGTCGTCAATAACGAGAATCGGCGAGCCGTTCGATTTCAGCACGAGAATCTCCGCGCTGTGCCCGCCGCCCGCCTTCACAAGCTCATCGTCCCCGTTCCTGTCGCGCCAGTTCATCCCGTAATTCGTCTGCCACACTGCTTTTATGCGGTACACGTCCTGCCCGCGATAATTCTCCTCGCCGGAAAAACGGTACACGACGTCGATTTTCAGCCTGGTGAATTTCCCCTTGTTGAGCGGATCGACGGCGCGCTCCGCCTGGCTCCGCCATGACTCGCCGGGAAGGACGGGCTTTTCGGGAAACGACGGGAAGCTCCGGAAGCTCGGGTACCCGTTGTCGACGCGCATCTCCATCTTTCCGTCCGCGGAAATCGAGAACACAGAAGGAATCGCGTCGTAAATTCCCGCAAACGCGCTCTGCATGTCACGCAGCGTTTTTTCGACGACGTAGAAATTCCCGTCGTAAACGCCGCCTTCCGTCGGATTTATGAACGAGCGCACCTCACGGCTTGTCAGGCCGACGTACCGTCCGTTCTCGTACCTGCGCAAATTTGTCCGCTCGACAAGCGAATAGCTTTTTGAACCAGAATACGAAAGGACGACCTGCGGAAAAGCGAATGCCGGCACCAGAACCAAAATCAAAAAAGAAAAAAAATTTCTCATGCTTAGATTATCGGAAGGAATCGCAATCAAGAGTTTATCCAGTATTATGTATACTTGTTTTGACAAAAAACAGCGGATTTTGCTCTATCTTTTTCCGTCCATTTGTGTATAGAATCGACTCATGAAATCACAACTCACAACTCTCTGCTATATCGAGAAAGACGGATGCTATCTTATGCTGCACCGGACGACAAAAAAGAACGACATCAACCACGACAAATGGATAGGAGTCGGCGGACATTTTGAAAAAGGCGAAAGCCCGGAGGATTGCCTCAGGCGCGAGGTGATGGAGGAAACGGGGCTTACGCTCGGCTCGTTCAGATTCCGCGGAATCGTCACGTTTGTGTCCGACGACGACCCCGCGGAATACATGTGCCTCTACACGGCAGAAAATGTTTCGGGTGAAACAATCGACTGCGACGAGGGAACGCTGGAATGGGTTCCGCTTGAGAAAATAGACACGCTCGAACTGTGGGAAGGAGACAGGGTTTTCCTACGCCTTCTCCGTGAAAACGAGCCGTTCTTCTCGCTGAAGCTTGTCTACAAAAACGGAACCCTCGTTGAGAAAGTCCTCAACGGCTCACGCCTTTGAAAGCTCCTTCTCGAATTTTCTGTTCTCAGGTTCCTTGGCGGCACGATAGAAAACCGCGACATTTCCAATTGTCCTGACGTGCGTGGAGTTGGTGTACTGCTCGATAAGCTTGTCCAGCTCGTGTTTCAGGTCGGTTGCGTTCTCGCCTTCCGCCATATTCCTGACGATGTTGTAGCGCACTTTGACAAGCTCATGCTCGTCAAGAAGCCTGCTAATCTGCGCTGCCTGCTCCTCGTTGAAACGCTCTTTTCCAATCTGCGCGAGCGGATTGAGCGGCTGCGCATGACGTTCGAGGATTTTTCTCTGTTTGCTAGTTAATTCAATCATGCGGTAATTCTATCTTTTGTAAAAACAAAAGGCAATTGAAAAATTTCCCCTCCCCTTTTTGACCGAATTGCCGAAAACTGTTTCACAAGAAACATTCTTGACGATTTTGAGCAACTGCGTGTTTCCCGTGAAACGCCATTTCATACCGCCGGTACCGTTTCACGGGAAACACAAAAAAACGGGGTTGCACATGAAAATGTTCCACGTGCAACCCCGCGTTTGCTCAGAAGCTGGTCAGAGGAAAATCACTCTTTATCCTCGGCATCGTCCTTCGATATTTTGTCGAACCCGACGACAAAATCCGGTTCCGTGATGTTTATAACCTTTATTCCGGAAGCAGACCTGCCTTGGAGCGGAATCGAATCGGCTTTTACCCGTATCGATTTTCCGAGACTCGTTATGCAGACGATTTCATCATCCGGGGAAACTGCCATCGCACCGATAATTTCGCCCTTGCATCCAGTATCCCCGAAAATCCTCTGACCACCGGTTCCGCGGTTGTGCGAATTGAAGTCGGAGAATTCGACGCGCTTTCCGACGCCGCGCTCGGTGACGACAAGCGCATTGGTCGCATCCTCGACGCGGATAGCTGCCGCAAGCTCGTCGCCGTCAGACAGCCGAATGCCGGTCACGCCCGTGCTCGAACGTCCCATAGGACGCACCGTTGTCTCCGGAACAAGCAGCGCCTGCCCTTTCCGCGTAATCAGCATCAGGTCGCTCGAACCGTCCGTGAGTATTGCGGAAACGAGCTTGTCGCCTTCGTTCAGATTGATTGCGATGACACCGCGCGTTTTCGCGTTGGCGAACTCCGTCGTCTTGCATTTTTTCACGATTCCGTTCTGCGTCGCCATAAAAATGTACTGGCTATCTGTATAGTCACTCATTACGACAATCGCGGTTATTTCCTCGTTCGCGTTCACCTGAAGAATCGATTTTATGTTCGTTCCACGTGAAGCACGGCTCATTTCAGGAATCTCATGCACGCGAATCCAATAAGCACGGCCTTCGCTGGTAATGAACGTTATGTACGAATGCGTCGTCGCGACAAAAATCTGCGTGACGTAATCGTCCTCGACAAGGTTCATCGAACCGTTGCCCTTCCCGCCTCTAGCTTGTGATTTGTATAGTGTAAGCGGGAGCCGCTTTATGTAGCCGAATTTCGAAATCGTGACGACGACATCTTCCTTTCGAATCATGTCCTCGGCGTTTATCTCCTCCGCCTCCTGCGCGACAATCTGCGTGCGGCGGTCATCTCCGTATTTCTCGGCAAGCTCGTTCGTCTCCGTCTTCACAAGCGCGAAAATCTTCTCCTCATGAGCAAGCAAATCGCGGTAATAGGCGATGAGCGTCTTGATTTCCGCCATCTCCTTGCGAAGCTCCTCAATCTGAAGGTTCGTAAGACGCGCGAGGCGCATCTCGACAATCGCCGTCGACTGGATGTCGTCGAAGCCGAACCTGTTTTCGAGCGCCGCCTTCGCATCCTGAACGTCGCGGCTCGCGCGGATTATCTTGATAACCTCGTCGATCGCGTCGACGGCGATGATGAGCGCCTCAAGGATATGCTCGCGGGCAAGCGCCTTGTTCAGCTCGAATTTCGTTCTGCGCGTGATGACATCGACGCGGTGGTTCACGAAATACTCGATAAGCTGCTTGAGGTTCAGGACCTGCGGCTTGAGCGACTGCCCGTTCCCGCCGCCCGCATCCGGCACGAGCGCGAGATTTATGACGCTGAAATTCGTCTGGAGCTCGGTCTTCGCGAAAAGCTGGTTCAGGACGATTTTCGCTATTGCGCCGCGCTTGAGCTCGACGACAAGGCGGAGACCCGTTCTGTCGGAAGTCTCGTCGTTCGCGCTCGAAATGCCGTCAATCGTCTTGTCGCGCGCGAATTCCTTTATCTTCTTGATGATGTTCGTCGTATTGACGCCGTAGGGAACCTCGGTGAAAACAATCGACTCGCGCCCCGTCCGGCTCGTCTCGATGTCGAATTTCGAGCGGATGACGATTTTTCCGCGTCCCGTCCGGTACGCCTTGCGGAACCCTTCCCGCCCGTAGATGACGCCGCCCGTCGGGAAATCCGGTCCCTTGATGTGCGACATAAGCTCGTCTATGGAGATGTCGCGGTTGTCGACATACGCGCTTATCGCCGAAGCAACCTCGCGGAGGTTGTGGCTCGGCATGTTCGTCGCCATTCCGACCGCGATTCCCGTCGCTCCGTTGCACAAAAGGTACGGGAACTGCGCAGGAAGGACGGTCGGCTCCTTCGTCGACTGGTCGAAGTTGTCTATGAGGTCGACGGTCTCCTTGTCGATGTCCTTCACCATCTCCTCGGCGATTTTCGCCATCTTCGCCTCGGTGTAGCGGTACGCCGCCGCGGGGAATCCGCCGATTGTTCCGAAGTTTCCTTTCGGGGTGACGGTCGTGTACCGCTGAGAGAAATCCTGCCCGAGACGGACGAGCGCGTCGTAAACGGAAGCGTCGCCGTGCGGATGGTAATGACCGAGCACCTCGCCGACAATCTGCGCGCATTTACGCGTAGGCCCGCCGCTCACGAGGTTGAGCTTGTCCATCGCGTAAAGAATTCTGCGGTGGACAGGCTTAAGCCCGTCGCGAACGTCCGGAAGCGCGCGCTGGATGATGACCGACATCGAATAATCGATATAAGCCTGGCGCACCTCGTCCTGAATCGGGATGTTTATAATTGTTCCGCCTTCCGGCGTAGTTGTTTCGTCCATGTGTTAATTCCTTTCTCAAAATGAAAAACCGGAACGGCGCCCCGCAAGAATACAGACGCGCCGCCAGAAAAAAACGATGCTGAAAACCCCGCTAGAAATCGAGGTTCGCAAGATGCGCGTTCTCGTCGATGAACCGGCGCCTCGGCTCGACTTCCTCGCCCATGCAGACGGAGAAAATCGCGTCGGCCGCCTCCGCGTCGGGAACGGAAACCTTCTTCATCCGGCGCTTCGACGGGTCCATCGTCGTCTCCCAAAGCTCGTCGCCGTCCATCTCACCGAGACCTTTGAAGCGCTGAATCGTGACGTTCTTCCCGGTGCCGATTTTTGCGATTTCGGCGTTCTTCTCCTCGTCCGTGTAGACGTACGACACCTTCTTTCCGACCTTGATTCCGTAGAGAGGAGGCATCGCAAGGTAGACATACCCGCGCTCGATAAGCTCCGGCATATAGCGGTAGAAGAACGTGAGGAGGAGCGTGCGGATGTGCGAACCGTCGACATCGGCATCCGCCATGATGATTATCTTGTGATAGCGGAGCTTCTCAATGTTGAAGTCCTCTCCGAATCCGGCTCCGAGCGACGCGATTACCGGCTGGAGTTTGTCGTTGCTGACGACCTTGTCCGGCGTGACCTTCTCGACGTTGAGCATCTTTCCCCAAAGCGAAAGAATCGCCTGCGTCTTGGGGTCGCGCCCCTTGACGCACGAGCCGCCCGCCGAATCTCCCTCGACGAGGAAGACCTCGCACAGCTCGGGGTCCTTGAGAGAGCAGTCGGAGAGCTTGTCCGGAAGCGCGAACGAATCCGTAATCGTCTTCCTGCGGGAATTCTCCTTCGCCTTCCTCGCGGCGATGCGCGCGGCGGCCTCGTTGACAGCCTTCTCGAGAATCTTCTCAAGAATCGGGGGATTCATCTCGAAGAAAATCGTCAGCTTCTCCTGCACGAGGGCGTTCACAATCGAGCGGACCTCCGTGTTGCCGAGCTTCTCCTTCGTCTGCCCCTCGAATTCAGGCTCGGGGACTTTCATAGAAAGGACGGCGACGATTCCCGAACGAACGTCGTCTCCGGTGAGGCGCTCGTCCTTGTCGAGCTTCTTCCTGAGCTTCTCGTTCGAGTCGAGCGCCTTGTTCAGGACGAACGTGAGCGCGTTCTTGAAACCGTCAAGGTGCGTTCCGCCGTCGCGCGTGTTTATGTCGTTGACGTAGGAATTGATGTTCTCCGAGTAGCCCGAGTTGTACTGGAACGAAAGCTCCGTAACGACGTTGTCCTTCTCGCCCGTGATGTAAATCGGCTCCTCGGGATAGTAGAATTTGCTGCTGATTCCGGCGTTTATCTCCTTGACGTACTGGCTGATTCCGCCGTCGAACTGGAGAACCTCCTCCTTCGGCGTCTCAAGCCGCTCGTCCCGGAACGTAATCTTTATCCCGTTGTTGAGGAACGCAAGCTCCTTGAGCCTCTTCTTGAGGACATCGTAATCGTAGACCGTCGTCTCGGTGAAGATGGTCGGGTCGGCCTTCCAGCGGATTGTTGTTCCGTGCCTGTCCGTGTCCCCGATTTTCGCGACCGGCGCTTCTGGAACGCCAATCCGGTACTTCTGGAAATAGACGTGCCCGTCGCGGCAAACCGTCGCCTCCAGCCACGTGGAAAGCGCGTTGACGCACGACACGCCGACGCCGTGGAGTCCGCCCGACACCTTGTAGGAGCCCTTGTCGAACTTTCCGCCGGCATGGAGGCGCGTGAGGACAAGCTCAAGCGCGGAAACCTTCTCCGTGTGGTGCATGTCCACGGGAATTCCGCGCCCGTCGTCCTCAACGCGGACGATATCGTCGCGCTCGAGTGCGACGACGATATTCTTGCAGAACCCTGCCATCGCCTCGTCGATACAGTTGTCCACAGTCTCGTAAACGAGATGGTGGAGACCACGCGGTCCCGTCGAACCTATGTACATTCCTGGACGCTTGCGGACCGGCTCAAGCCCTTTCAAAACCTGGATGTTGTCCGCAGAATATGTTGATTCCATAAAAAATTCCTTCGATGTGTTTATTACGATTCTCTCGTGAAATGATAAGTGAACGCGGTCGATTATACTTGTATTTTTTTTAAAAGGGAACAAGTCGCACGCATTGTTTTACGAGCGTTTTTCATTGCTGAGTGGAGCGTGCGAGCGCACAACATCGGGGATGTTGTGCCCCTCACGGGTGAAGATTTGCGCGCATTGTTTTACGAGCGTTTTTCATTGCTGAATGGAGCGTGCGAGGGCACAACATCGGGGATGTTGTGCCCTCACTGGTGAAGATTGGCGCGCATTGTTTTACGAGCGTTTTTCTGCTGAGTGGAGCGTGCGAGCGCACAACATCGGGGATGTTATTGCCCCCACGGGTGAAGATTGGAACGCATTGTTTTACGAGCGTTTTTCATTGCGGAGCGGAGCGGGCGAGCGCACGACATCGGGGATGCTGTGCCCCACGGGTGAAGATTGGAACGCATTGCTTTACGAGCGTTTTTCTTTGCTGAGAGGAGCGGGCGAGCGCACGACATCGGGGATGTTGCGCCACTCACGGGTGAAGATTGGCGCGCATTGCTTTACGAGCGTTTTTCATTGCTGAGTGGAGCGTGCGAGCGCACGACATCGGGGATGCTGTGCCCCACGGGTGAAGATTGGAACGCATTGTTTTACGAGCGTTTTTCATTGCTGAGCGGAGCGGGCGGATTTTTTTTGGGAAGGGATGGGCGGGAGCGCTCAAAACTTTTCGGGTTTTGGGGTAGAATCGGGGTATGTCCGAACAGATTTACAAAGATTTTTTTGAGGAGGCTCTGAACCAGATTCGCGAGGAATACGCTGCCAACGGTCGCGAGGACTATTTCAAAGTCTGGTTCAACCTCGGCTATGTCGAGGACACGCTCGACACGATAACCGTCTCCATCCCCTCCGAGGCAATGTGGAAGCTGATGAAGAAGAACGGGAGCGCGGAGGAAATTCAGAACAAGATAGACGAGCTTGCGGGGCAGAAAATCACGCTCATCCCGGCGGCGAAGCGCGCGGTCAAGAGCGAGGAGATGCCGCAAAGCCAGCAGCCTGCGCAGGCGCAGAAATCCCCGCAGAACGAGGAGGAGCCGAAGCTCTCCAACCAGGAGCGGTTCAACAACGTGAACGACTGGCTCACGCAGGAAATCGAGCGCAGGAAGAAAATCGAGGACGGAGACGCGGGGAAGGCAGCAGCGGAAGAGGAAGCCGAGCCCACGCAGGCAGGCGACGACTACCAGTCATACATCGCGCAGGAACTCCAGAAGCAGAACCTGCCCCAAAAAACGTCCGGCTACGACGAGGAATACCAGAAATTCCTCTCGCAGGAAGTGCAGAAACTCAACACGAAGACGTCGCTGACGAACCACCCGATGCTCCGCGACGACTACACGTTCGACAATTTCATTCCCGGCGCGAACAGCCAGTACGCGTACCACGCGTCGCAGCGCGCGGCGGAGAACCCCGGGCGTGAATACAACCCGATGCTCATATACGGCGGGGTAGGGCTCGGGAAAACGCACCTCATGCAGGCAATCGGAAACTACATCTTCGCGCACAACAACGACGCCAGAATCTGCTACATAAGCGCGGAATCGTTCACGAACGAATTCACGTACTCGCTGCAGACGAAGACCGTGGACAAATTCAAGAAGAAATACCGCAGCCTCGACGTCCTCCTCCTCGACGACATCCAGTTCTTCGAGGGAAAGGAGGCGACGCAGGAGGAGCTGTTCCACACGTTCAACGAGATATACGACAGGAAGGGGCAGCTCGTGTTCACGTGCGACCGTCCCATAACGGAGATTCAGGGAATAACGGACAGGCTCAGGACGCGGTTCTCGCGGGGGCTGAACATCGACTTGCAGCCGCCGGAATACGAGACGAGGCGCGCTATCCTCGAGCAGAAAATGAACAGCCAGGGCTCGGGAAAAAAGATTCCGTCGGACGTCATCGACTACATCGCGCAGAACATTCAGTCGAACGTCAGGGACCTCGAATCGTGCATGATGAAGATGCTCGGATACTGCGACCTCGTGGGGCAGGAGCTGACGATAGACATCGCGCGGGAGCTGCTCAAGGACAAAATCGACGAATCCGCGCCGGCGGGCGCCGTGACGGTGGAGGCAATCCAGCAGGCGGTCGCGAAATACTACGGCATAAAGCAGGCGGACATCGTCGGGAAAAAGAAGAACAAGCAGTATGTTCTCCCGCGACAAATCGCGATATACATAACGCGCGACATGCTCCGCGAGTATTCGCTCAAGGACATAGGATATGAATTCGGCGGGCGCGACCACACGACGATTCTGAGCGCAATCGAGAAGATAACGACGCAGATGAAAATCAATCCTACGACGGAAGCCGTCGTCAAGCAGCTCGAAAAAGACGCGCACGATTTCGTCTGAGCATCACAAAAAGGGCAGGTGCTATCGCATGAATTCAGCGTGTGATACAATGGAAACACTAAATTTATATAAAGGTGTGGATAAAAAATGAATTTGACATAAATTTACTAAATTCGAATCGAATTTAGTAAATTTCTATCCACAGGGGGTGTGGACAACTACCCAAATTCCGGTGGATTTCCTGTGGATAGACGGTGGATTGAGTGTGGATAACTTTAAAAAATGTGGAATTGTGGATAACCTGTGGATGTACATCCACAGGTTTATCCACATCGAATTCCCTTATGGATAAAGGGCTGAAGGCACTTATCCACATTTCCACAGCCCTTATTATTACTATTACTATATATATAAATTTTATAAATAATAAGCGGCTTCGCCGCAACGGGTTCAAGGAGAAGAACATATGAAGTTTTCATTCAACAGAAACGCGATGATAAATGAAATCGCAATCGCCCAGGAGACAATCTCGGAGAAGAATTCCGCGGTCATATACTCCTACGTTTCTCTCACGGCAGAAGGAAATTCCCTGACCATCCGCGCGACGGACACGAAGATGAAATTCATCGCGCGACTTCCGGTTCAGGCGGAGACGGAAGGAACGGCAATCGTCCTGTGCTCCAAGCTTATGGGAATCCTCTCGCAGCTTCCGGAAGGGGAAATCGAGTTCGAGGTCGTGGACAAGGACGGGGAGAAGGAAGCGGTCATCAAGCACTCCACGAAGAAAATCCGCTTCCGCCTCAGGTGCCGCCCGGAATCTGTCGAGGCGGTCGATTTCAGCGGGCTCGATTTCATAAGCATTCCGGCTTCGGCGCTCAAGGAGATGATTGTCCTCACCACCTACGCCGTCAGCAACGACAAGAACAAGTTCATCATGAACGGAGTCCTTCTCGAGAAGGACGGGGACAGGCTCAATCTTGTCGCGACGGACAGCCGCCGGCTTGCGTTCGCGTCAAGGGCGATTCTCTCCGAGGTGGACGAGTTCAGGTCGATAATCGTCCATCCGAAGATTCTCTCGATTTTCGCGAAGTACGCTTCCGACGAGGGGAACGTGGAGATTGCCGTGACGGAGAACGACATCGTGCTCCGCTTCTCGAACTACACGATTTCCGCGAGCCTCATCGAGGGGCTTTTCCCGAACTACCGGCGCGTAATCCCCGAGGCGCAGCCGAAATCGTTCAAGGTTGACCGCGAGGAATTCATGTCCGCCCTCAAGCGAATCTCCGTCATGAGCGACAAAATCCGCGTGTTCCTCGACATAACGCCGGGCGTCCTCAGCATCCACGCGTCGAGCGAGGACGGTGACGCGCGCGAGGAAATCCCGTGCGAGTTCGCGGGAGAGCCGATGTCGATTGCGATGAACCAGAAATACCTCGACGATGCGCTCCGCCCGATAGAGAGCGACGTCGTTCTGTTCGCGTTCTCCGAGCCGCTCCGCCCGGTGACGCTCAGCCCCGAGCCGAAGGGCGACGATTTCTGCATCCTCACGCCGATGCAGCTTTAGTGGAGGAGCCGAGACGTGCCGCTTCTTTCCGTTTCGTACGCGAATTTCCGCAACATAAAGGACGACATGCTTCATCTCAACGCGAAGGAAATTTTCTTCGTCGGAGAGAACGGGCAGGGGAAGAGCAACCTTCTCGAGTCGATATACATCCTCGCGTACGGTTCCTCGTTCAGGACGCGATCGGACGCGGAGCTTGTCAAAAACGGCGCGGACGCGTTCGGGCTGAAGACGCTTTTCAGCAGGAACGGGGACAGCGCCGATTCCGTCTTCGTCTCGTACGAGAAAGGCGGCGGCGGGAAGAAGAAAATTGTGAAGAACGGGAAGACGCTCCGCGACAGGCGGGACCTCATCACGACGATGCCGTGCGTCCTCTTCTGCCACGACGATTTGTCGTTCGCGGTCGGGGAGCCGGAGCGCCGGCGGTTTTTCGTCGACCAGTGCCTCGCGATGTACGACCTGATGTACCTCGATGTCGTCAGGAATTACGCGAAGGTTCTCAAAAGCCGCAACCAGGTGCTGAAGGAATCCCGCGCCGACATGCTCGACGTCTTTGACCAGCAGCTTTGCGAATTCGGCGTCCAGATTCAGAAGATGCGCGGGGACGCGATTTTCAAGTTCAACCAGATTTTCGGCGGGCTGTACGAGCGGATAACGGGCATTTCCGGCGTCTCAATCAAGTATTCGCCGTCGTGGAAGACGGGAAGCGGGGCGCCGCCGTCGGCTTCGGACGCGCTCTCCATGCTCGGCGCGCGCAGGGCGGACGACATGAGGATGCAGACGACGATGAGCGGCCCGCACCGGGACAGGATACGGTTCGTCAGGGGCGGGGCTGATTTCGTCCCGACGGCGTCCACCGGGCAGCGGCGGCTTCTGGCGATTCTCCTGCGCGTCGCGCAGGCTATTTTCTTCACGCAGGCGACGGAACGGCTGCCGATACTCCTTATGGACGACGTGCTTCTCGAGCTTGACCCCGAAAAAAGGCAGAGCGTGACTTCGCTCCTTCCTGATTACGAGCAGCTTTTCTGCACGTTCCTTCCGGGCGAGCCGTTCGAGCGGTATGCGAGAAGCACGACGAAGGTCTATCACATCAAAGACGGAAGCTGGAGTGACATTCGATGAACTATTTCGGAAAGACGGATTGTGAGACAATCGACGCGGCGGAGATGGTGACGCGCCTGATTGAGAACGTTAAGAACTCTGAGATTGAGCAGGGGAACAAAATCCTGCGCTCGTGGAGGGCGATACTCGAATCGATTCATTCGTCCGCGAAAAACGGGCAGAACATCGGGAAGAACCTCGCGTCGCATTCCCGCATCGTCGATTTGCGGAACGGGATTCTCCTCGTCGAGGCGGACCATTCGGCGTGGCTGCAGATGCTCCAGCTCCACCAGCGCTACATACTCGGCAGCATCCAGCGCCGCTTCCCCGAGCTGAACATATCGACGCTCGCGTTCAGGCTGCGCGGGACGACGGCGGGGCTTTCCGACACGTACGAGCAGTGCCTCATGGCGGAGCGCGCGAAGATGGCGCGGCGGTACGAGATGGAGGAGCAGTACATCGAGGGGCAGGGGCTTCTGGAGAAACCGGAGATGACGGGCGAGGAGGCGTACAGGAAGCTGCCCCCTGAAATCAGGAAAATATTCGACAAGTTGAAAGTCGATATGTTGACCAACGGCGAATGAAATCGGTATAGTATGCTTCACTATCTTTGAGAATCCTTGCGTGGACAGGCGCGCGCGGGTTCCACAACTGCTCAAACCAAAATTTATTTTTATATCAAGGAGACGTAATTCTTATGTTGCGTACATATCAGCCGAGTAAGGTCAAGAGAAATAGGAAATTCGGATTCCGCGCGAGAATGGCAACGAGAGGCGGACGCATGGTTCTCGCCCGCCGCAGGGCAAAGGGCCGCAAGAAGCTCTCTGTCTGCAGCGAAGGCAAGAAATACTGATTTTTCACTTTCAATCTGGAGCGTTTTATTTTGACAACTGAAAATCGAGCCAGCCGGTTCAAACGCGTTGAGCATATGAAGAACGCTCTGGAAATCAAGAATCTGTTCAAAAACGGGAAGAAGGTCAGCATTTTTGGAGCGAAGCTGTTTCTGCTTCAGAACGACTTGGGATTCAACCGCATCGGTTTTCCCCTTCCCCGTGGCTTTGGCAATGCGGTGCAGAGGAATCGCGCAAAGCGGTTCAGCCGTGAAGCCTATCGCATCTTAAAAACACACCTGAACACCGGATTCGATATGCTTCTCCTCGTATATCCGACATCCGAGAAGGACTCGTTCAGCACGCGGTGTGTTCAACTTCGTACTTTGTGTGAAAAAGCAGGCTTGCTTAGTCTCGGAACTGAATCAGCGGGTGATTGAGCAATGCCAGTCGTTCGCGCCATATCGCGGATTGTCGTCAGCGCGTTCTGCCTGGCAATCCGGTTCTACCAGAGATGCATCTCACCGTTATTGCCCGATGCGTGCAGGTTCTATCCGACGTGTTCGCAGTATGCGATCGAGGCGTTTCAGAAATATGGTCCGTTCAAGGGAATGTTCCTGACTATAAGGCGGATTTTAAGGTGCAACCCGCTCTGCAAGGGCGGATACGACCCGGTTCCCTGACGATGGCCATGCAAAAACATATCGAGTACGGAGAAAATTTCGATGGAAAAAAATACTATTTGGGCGATTGCTCTTTCGACTGTTGTGCTTGTCGGATTTTTCGCCGTTCAGACAATCTTCTTCCCGGTGCGGAAGGCGCAGGAACAGTCACAGGCCGCGCAGCAGCAGGTTGTCCAGGAGCAGGCGGCTTCCGCAGCTGATTCAGGTCCGGCCGTTTCAGCTTTTGGCGGAATCGTTTCTGACGGGGAAGCCGTTGCCGAGCAGACGTTCACAATCGAGACGGACAAGGTGAGGGCGGTCTTCACGAACCGCGGCGGCGACATCATAAGCTACGAGCTGAAGGAGCACCTCGACCGCGATACGGGCCGCGGCGTCGAGATGGTCAACAACGTGTCAGAAATCAACCGCGCGTTCGCGGTGTCTTTCGGCGGCGTCGACTCGCCGATTGTGAACGACGTTTTCTTCGCGAAAATCATCGACGACCGCACGATTGGGTTCTACAGGGAATTCACCAGGAAGAATGCCGACGGGACGGAGGGAAAATTCACCTTCGTGAAGACGTATTCGTTCAAAGACGGCGATTACATGTTCAAGCTCGACATCGCGATTGACGGCGGTGAGAATTTCCGCGGGCTCGACACGAACGGCGCGGCGTACTCGCTCAGGACGGCTCCCCAGATTGGCCCGAAATACAACGCGAAGGACCGCTACGACATCCGCGAATTCATCGCGTTTGACGGCGACAAGAAATTCACGCCGAAAGCGAAGAAGGCGCGCGACTGGGAATGGATTGCGTCTGCGGGAAAATATTTCGAGATTCTCGTCGACCCCGCGGATTCCGTTCCCGTTTCCGGCTCGCTCAAGCTCGTCTCGCCGGTGAAAAACGGAACTTCCGACAATCAGGCGATTTTCTCTCGCGACGGCGTCTCTTCGGGCGAGGTTCGCGACTCGTATTTCATCTACATCGGACCGAGAAGCGAGTCTGAGCTCAAAAAATACATTTCCGACTCGAAGAACGCATGGGGAATTTCCGTCTCCGACAACAAGCACTACAACGAAAGCCTCCCGACTTCGGGAATCCTCAACTGGATAGAGATTGTCCTCAAGTTCATCATGCAGATGATTTATAAGGTCATCCCGAACTGGGGCGTTTCAATCATCATCCTCACGCTCCTCCTCCGTCTCGCGCTCTTCCCGTTCTCGAAGAAGAGCCTTGAGGGAACGCAGAAAATGCAGGCGTACCAGCCGCGAATCAAGGAGCTTCAGGAGCGGTACAAGGACAACCCGCAGAAACTCCAGCAGGAGACGATGGCGCTCTACAAGCAGATTGGCTACAACCCGATGTCGGGATGCCTTCCGCTTCTTATCCAGTTCGTCATCTTGTGGTCGATGTACCATCTTTTCAACAATTATTTTGAATTCCGCGGCGCGTCGTTCATCGACGGCTGGATTTCCGACCTTTCGTCCACCGACACGGTGCTCACGTTCGGGTTCGATATTCCGTGGCTCGGGAACGAGCTGCACATCCTGCCGATTCTCTATCTCATCTCGCAGCTCCTTTACGGCGTGATTACGCAGAACGGCGGAACGGCGACCGGTCAGAACGCGGCGCAGATGAAGATGATGATGTACGCGATGCCGATTATCTTCTTCTTCCTGTTCTACAATGCGCCGTCAGGGCTTCTCCTTTACTGGATGGTCAGCAACCTGTTCCAGATTGGTCAGCAGCTCGTCATCAACGCGATGATGAAAAAGGCGCCCGTCGTCTTGTCGAAAAATCCGAAATCGATGACGGTCTCAAAAAAAGGCGGAAAGAAATCAAAGTGAAAATTTACGGGAAGGCGGGCTTTGACCCGCTTTCTTTTGAAGAGGTTACACATGACATACGAATTTGAGGGCAAGAACGAGAAAGAGGCAATCGAGAAGGCCGCCAGCGAGCTTGGGCTTGAAAGCGACCAGTTCGATGTCGAGATTCTTGAGGCGCAGAAAAAAACGCTTTTCAAGAGCGGATACGTGAAAATCCGTGTCGTCGTCGAGGATGCCAAGCAGGAATCCGAAAGCGCAGCGCATGAGAAGGCTCCCGCAAAACCGAGGACGCCTTCGGCAAAGCCGCTCGTTCCCCAGGGGGAAGTCGAGCAGAAGCTTCTCGATTTCGTGCGTGAGCTTATCGAGAAAATGGGATACGAGGTTTCCGCGGAGATTTCCTACCGCGACGAGCGCAAGGTCGAGATACGGCTCAGCTCAGAGAACAACTCGTCGATTCTTATCGGGCGCAAGGGAAAGAACCTCGACGCAATCCAGCTTCTTGCGAACGTGTACATGGGGCATCTCGGAAGGGAAGACCTCCGCGTCGTGCTCGACATAGAGAATTACAGGACGCACCGCGAGGAAGTTCTCGTCCAGATTGCGTATGACACGGCGGACAAAGTAAGGCGCGGGCGCATGTCCGTCCTTCTTGAGCCGATGAATCCCTACGACCGCATGATTGTCCACACAACGCTCAACGATATTCCCGACATTGAGACGAAGAGCGAGGGCGAGGGGCACTTCAAGCAGGTGCGCGTCATGCTCAAGAATTTCTAGGAAGCTTTCCGAAAGAGAGGTGGTGCGATGAAGAGAATTTTCGCGTTTCTTGGATTGTTCGTCATTGCGGTCTCTGCTTTTGCCGGCGTAATCCCGGAATCCGTGCTCGATGAGCTCGTCGCATCGCCGAACAGGAAGCTTCAGAATACGTTTCTGAACGACGAGAAGGTTGTCCTTTCGCTTACGCCCGACACGGAGCTTTCCAGAAAAGCCGTTGGGACGTGGGCGGGTTCCGGTTCGCCGCGGTTCACCACGGAGAACCTGTTCTTCCTCAAGAAGGCGACCCTCATCGCGAACAGCGACAACGGCGAAAAATGCGACACATCGATAGACGCCGTGTCGAAAGTCGTCCGCTCGATTTCCAAAATGAAGGGAATGCAGTATTACTCGAACGGCGACAAGAAATGGGAAACGCTCTACCATAAATCACACCTTATCGATTCGCTCAAAAGCAAAAAGGCGATTCCCGACGATTTGGAAGGCTCGGCGGACGGAAAGCGCTTCTATTGCCTGCAGCAGGACAACTCGTTCGGGCAGTGCGTCTACAAGCTCGAATATTTCCAGCGCGACAAAAGCGAGCCGAACGAAGTCGCCGTGTGCTTCACGAATGCGGAGAATCTGAAATATGGTCCCGTCACTGCGGTGAAGCCGGGAAACCTGAATATAAATCTCGTCGTCATCGACCAGGGCTCCTATTATCTCGTCTACATGTTCGTGCAGGCAAAATATCCGAGCCTCCCGTTCCTTGAAAGCAGGCTGAACCGCTCGTTCAACGCGCGCGTCGACGCGATATTCAAGTGGTTCTCGATGGCGTTCTGAATTTTTATCGAAAAAGCAAGGGGATTTTTATCCCGCGTTTTTACCGGAGGATTTCATGAAGAAAATCATTCTTGCGGGCATAATCGGATGCCTGCTCGTATCGTTCGGATGTGGCAGCAGCAACAACAAGAAGGCGGCGGCAAAAACTGCTTCCTCTTCGACAGGAGTAAAAAATATGGATTCAAACGTTTTGAAAGGAAAGGAAGGCGTTTTCGCCGTCATGGAGACTTCAAAAGGGGTTATTTACCTCGAGCTCTTCTACAAGAAAACACCGCTCACGGTCACGAATTTCGTGGGACTTGCGGAAGGAACGCTCGACGCGGCTGCAGGAAAGCCGTTCTACGACGGGCTGAAATTCCACCGCGTCATAGCCGACTTCATGATTCAGGGCGGCGACCCCGAGGGAACGGGACGTGGCGGCCCGGGATACCGTTTTACGGATGAATTCCGCGACGATTTGAAATTCGACAAGCCCGGATACCTCGCGATGGCGAATTCCGGCCCGGAAACGAACGGAAGCCAGTTCTTCATCACGCACGTCCCGACTGATTGGCTCAACGGAAAGCACACGATTTTCGGGCAGGTCGTCGATTCGGCGTCTCAGGATGTCGTCAACAAGGTCGCGCAGGACGACAAGATTGTCAGCGTCAAAATCGTGCGCCAGGGTGCCGACGCCGAGAAATTCACCGCGGCACAGGGCGATTTCGACAGCCTCGCGCGTGTGGTGAAGAAAATGAACGAGGAGGCTAAGAAAGAGCGTCTCGCGGCATTTACCGACGGCTGCGAGAAATCGTCTAACGGCACGTTCTTCAAGATTCTCAAAGAAGGCGCGGGAAGCAAAATCGGAAAGGGCAAAACGGTTTTCGTCGAGTACAAAGGCTACCTTGCCGACGGAATGGTTTTCGACGCGTCATCAGGAATGATGAAGGGCGCGCACGAGGGACTTGAATTCAGGACGAACGGCGGGCAGATGATTCCCGGATTCGACATTCAGGTGCAGGACATGAAAGTGGGCGAGACGCGCAAGATTGTCATCCCGCCGGAACTCGCGTACGGCTCTCGCGGAATCCCGCAGGCAGGCATTCCCGGCGGCGCGTACATCGCGTTCGACGTTATGGTCGTCTCTGCAAAATAAACGTCCGCCGTTTTTTCGGGCGCGACAAAACTGATAAGGACGGTTCCGGAAGAGAAATCCGGGACCGTTTTTTTTGCGCCGCCGTCCTAGCGGAAAATCGGGGTTGTGTTCCGTTTGTCCAATTTCTCATCACGTTTTTACATATTCCCTCGTGGTAGAATCGGACCATGACATACACAAATCCGATTGTCCTCTGCGACTATTCCGACCCCGACGTAATTCGCGTCGGCGATACATACTACATGACGGCTTCCAGCTTCAATTTTCTGCCGGGGCTTCCCGTCCTCGCGTCGCGCGACCTCGTGCACTGGTCCCTCGCATCCTACGCCTGCCGGGAAATTCCCTTCGCGCGCTACGATGAAGTTCAGAACGCGTGCGGAATATGGGCGCCGTCCATCCGCTTTCACGGCGGGAAGTTCTATATTTTCGTCGCGACCCCTGACGAGGGGATTTTCTTCACGTCCGCGGAAAATCCGTTCGGCGAATGGAGCGCGCTCGAATGCGTGTGGAAAGGAAAAGGGTTCGAGGACCCTTGCCCGATTTGGGACGACGACGGGCGCGTTTTCCTCGTCCACGCCTACGTGAAGAGCCGCATCGGGTTCAACTCCAAGCTCGGGCTTCTTGAGCTAGACCCCGTGACGCTCCTTGCTATTTCCGATGACAAGGTGATTTTTGACGGAACGAAAACGCAGCCGACAATCGAGGGGCCGAAATTCTACAAGCGGGGCGGATTCTACTATATATTTGCCCCTGCAGGCGGCGTGACGGACGGATGGCAGGCAGTTCTCCGCTCTCGGAAAATCGACGGGAAGTGGGAGGAGCGGATTGTCCTCGCGCAGGGAAGCAGCAGCGTGAACGGGCCGCATCAGGGCGCGTGGGTCGAGTCCGCCGAGGAAAACGGAGTGGGAATCCGCGACTGGTTCGTGCATTTTCAGGAGCGAGGCGTGTTCGGGAGAATCGTCCACCTCCAGCCGATGAAATGGACGGAAGACGGATGGCCGCTTATGGGAAGCGCCGTTATGACGGGGGCGGAATGCGGCGAGCCGGTCAGTTCCTTTGAGATGCCCGTTCCTCTTTCCGGAAATCCGAGCGCGTGCGAATTCCCGTTCCGCGACTTCCAGTTCAGCGCGAATCCCAAGCCGGATTATGCGCGGTTCGACGGGAAAAGCGTCGTTCTGCGGTGCGTGCCGTCTTCATCGTCGCTCTGGCGGATGGCGAACGTCATGACGAAAAAAATCGACGCGGAAAATTTCGATTTTGAGCTGGCCGCCGATTTTTCGGCAATGGATGAAGGCTCGCGGTTCGGCGTCATTTTTGTGGGGAACGAGTACAAGTCGCTTGAGGTGCGCCGCCTCGGGGATTCGTTCGGATACGCAGTCGTCGAGTCGGCCGGCGGGGAAGGCGACGAGGAGCGCGACGAAACGGAAAAAGGCGGCACCGTTTCCGGAACGTGCTCGTCCGCCGTTTTCCGCGTCTCGTTCAGAAAAACCGGCGGGCGCTCCGGCGAAGCGTGCATTTCGCTCCGATGCGACGGCGGATTTTCGTTCAGCACGGGGAAATTCAGCGTGGAAAAAGGACATTGGGTCGGCGGACGGTTCGGTTTCTACGCGTCCTCCGACGGAAAATCCGGCGGCTCGCACGTAAAAGTGCGGATAGGATGACGCGGCTTCAGGAAAAAATCATGTTAAAAACGTGTCATATTTATCAAATATTTTCAGAATGAATTTAATTTGTCGGAATTCTTTTATTTAATTTTTCGATAAAGTCTGAATTGTTATAGATTTATAACAATTTTGTGATAAAATAGTCGTCAATTCTATTGTCTAGGAGAAACAAAGAATGGCTGAAGAAAAAGTAGAACTTTCAGAACCACAGAAAGAAATCAATGAGCTTGTTGCTAAGGCGCAGAAGGCGTTGGAAGAGTATGCCGATTTTGACCAGGAAAAAATCGACTACATAGTAGCTAAGGCGAGCGTTGCTGCTCTCGATCATCACGGTTCGCTTGCGAAGCTTGCCGTCGAGGAAACGAAGCGCGGTGTTTTTGAGGACAAGGCTACAAAGAACCTCTTCGCATGCGAGTATGTCGTGAACCACATGCGCCATTTGAAAACTGTCGGCGTCGTCGAGGATGATGACGTTACAGGTATCGTAAAAATTGCGGAGCCGGTCGGTGTTGTCGCTGGTCTTACTCCGGTCACGAACCCAACTTCTACAGCCATCTTCAAGTCGCTCATCTGTTTGAAAACAAGGAACCCGATTATCTTCTCGTTCCACCCGAGCGCAATAAAGTGTTCAATCGCTGCTGCAAAAGTCGTTTATGATGCGGCTGTGGCTGCCGGCGCTCCGAAAAACTGTATACAGTGGATTGAAGAGCCGTCAATGGAAAAAACGAACCTCCTCATCGGAAACGAAGGCGTTGCGACTATCCTCGCGACGGGTGGAAACGCGATGGTTCGCTCCGCTTACTCTCAGGGAAAGCCGGCGCTCGGTGTTGGTGCAGGAAACGTTCCCGCATATGTCGAGAAGACATGCGACATCAAGCAGGCTGTCAACGACATCGTGATGTCGAAGGCGTTCGACAACGGAATGATTTGTGCGTCAGAGCAGGGCGCCATCATCGACAAGGAAATCTACGACGAGACGCTCGCGATGTTCAAGGAATACCGCGCATATCTCTGTAACGCAAAGGAGAAGAAACTCCTCGAAAAATACATGTTCGGCGTTGACGGTGACCCGAGCGTCGCAAAACTCAACCCGATTGTCGTCGGTATGAACCCGGTCGTTCTCGCAAAGAACGCTGGATTCGAGATTCCTGCCCGCACGAGCATCATCCTCGTCGAGTGTAAGGATGTCGGACCGCAGGAATGCCTCACACGCGAGAAGCTTTCTCCGGTTCTTGCCGTTCTCAAGGCTACATCAACTGAGGATGGTCTCAAGAAGGCGAAGGGATTCGTCACGTTCAACGGTCTCGGACACTCTGCGGCAATCCACACGAAGGACAAGGCTCTCGCTGAGAAATTCGGCGACATCGTTCCTGCTATCCGCGTAATCTGGAACTCTCCGTCAACATTCGGCGGTATCGGAAACGTCTACAACTCGTTCATTCCGTCCCTCACGCTTGGTTGCGGTTCTTACGGACACAACTCAACGGACGACAACGTAAGCGCAATCAACCTGCTTAACATTAAGAAATTGGGAAGGAGACGTAACAATATGCAGTGGTTCAAGGTCCCGGCGAAGATTTTCTTCGAACGCGATTCAGTCGAATATTTGCACCAGATGAAGGATGTCCACAAGGTCATCATCGTCACAGACCGCTCAATGGTCGATCTCGGATTCGTTGACAAAATCACCGACCAGCTCAAGTTGCGCCGCGATCCCGTCCAGTATCAGCTTTTCTGCGATGTCGAGCCTGATCCGTCAATCCAGACAGTCCGCGAGGGTGTCGAGTTGATGCGCACGTTCGCGCCTGACACGATTATCGCTCTCGGCGGCGGTTCATCAATGGACTGCGCGAAGGGTATGTGGCTCTTCTACGAGTATCCGGAAGTCGATTTCAACGACCTCAAGCAGAAGTTCATGGATATCCGCAAGCGCGCGTTCCGCTATCCTGACCTCGGAAAGAAGGCTCAGCTTGTCTGTATCCCGACGACTTCAGGAACAGGTTCTGAGGTTACTCCGTTCGCGGTTATCACGGACAAGGAAGAGCACAAGAAGTATCCGCTCGCGGACTACTCTCTCACACCGACTATCGCAATCATCGATCCGACGTTCACGCTCTCTCTCCCGAAGAAAATCGTCGCGGATACTGGTATGGACGTTCTCACGCACGCTACCGAGGCGTATGTCTCTACGATGGCGAACGACTACACGGACGGTCTGTGTATACAGGCTATCAAGATGGTTTTCCAGTACCTCGAAAGGAGCTACAACAACGGACCTGCTGACTACGAGGCAAAAGAGAAGATGCACAACGCTTCTTGTCTCGCCGGTATGGCGTTCGCGAATGCGTTCCTCGGTATGAACCACTCAATGGCTCACAAAATCGGTGGAGAATTCCACGTTCCGCACGGCCGCGCGAACGCAATCCTCCTTCCGTTCACAATCCGCTACAACGGAACTCAGCCTGACAAGCTCTCAACATGGCCGAAATACAACAGCTACAAGGCTGCTGAGCGCTATTGCGAGCTTGCCCGCATGCTCGGTCTCCCGGCAAAGACTGTCGAGGAAGGCGTCGAGTCTTACGCGAAGGCTTGCGGTGAGCTTGGAAAGCGCCTCGGAATTCAGATGAACTTCCAGAGCCAGGGATTGGACGAGAAGGAATATCTCGCCGCTCTCGACAAGCTCTCATTCCTCGCATTCGAGGATCAGTGCTCGCCGGTCAACCCGCGCGTGCCGCTCGTTGAGGATATGAAGCAGATTCTTAAGGAAGCGTACTACACGAAGGAATTCCTCGCGTAACGACGTAAAAAGCTGCTAAAAAGGAGAAACCCCGGTTCTTGGAAAAGAGCCGGGGCTTTTTTGTTCTTTTCGAAAAACGGAATATCGTTTCCCGCTAGCTGTCCGAACGCGATTTAAAAAAAAGGCTCGGGAATGGATGAATGCGATTTAGACCTTGAACTGGTCAATCTGCTTGCCGATTTTTTCGATTGAATCCTGGACTTGCGCGGAAATCGCGCTCAAGGCGGAACCTGTCTCGTTTATCTTTCGCGCGCCGGCTCCCATCTCGTCCATGTTTCCGCTCATCTCGCTCGTGGACGACTGAAGTTTTCCGATTTCCTGAAGAATGACCTTGTTCCCGTCGTTCATTTTTCCTGCGGCGTTGCGAACCTCGCTCGTGCTGTCATTCATGCTGTGCAGCGCTTCCGTTATTTGGAGCGAGCCCTGCTGCTGCTCTTCCATCGCGCATTTTATCTGCGTCACAAGCTGGTCGGTGTTTGCGATTTGCTGAGACACAGCACCGAACGCATCGCTCGAATCTGCCGATGCCTGTACGACAGTTTCGATTGAAGACTGGATTTTTCCGAGCTGCTCGCCGATTGTTCTCGACTGCGCGCTGGACGTTTCCGAAAGTTTTCTGATTTCGTCCGCGACGACGGCGAATCCCTTTCCTGCCTCGCCTGCATGCGCCGCCTCAATCGCGGCATTCATCGCAAGAAGGTTCGTCTGCTCTGCGATGCTCGAAATTGCCGTGTTTGCCTCCTGAAGCATCGTAGACTGCTGCTCGATTTTCTTTATCTGCTCGTCAACGGCGCGCTGTTTTTCGATTCCGCTCTGCGTGTTGCGCTGCAGGCTGCTGAACGAATCCGCCATTTTGTCGACGTTCTGGTTTACGGACGTTATGTTTCCTATCATCTGTTCGACAGCCGCGCTCGCCTGCGTCACGCCGGCAGACTGATCCTGTATCATGTTCTCAAGCGACTCGATGCTTGCGGCGATTTCGTTGACAGCGCCTGCGGTCTGCTCGACGCTCTGGACCTGCGTCCGTATTTTCTCGTGCATCTCCTTTATCTGCGCGATTATCTGGGAAATCGACGACGATGTGTCATGCGCCGCCATTCCCATGTTCGTTCCCGCCTCGCTGAGCATATTTTTTGAATTCTTGACGTCTGAGATTATCGCCTGCATTTTTGCCGCGAAATTGTTGAACCCTTCGACGACGGCGCCGATTTCGTTGTTGAGCGAGATGTTTATGCGGCGCGTCAAATCCGCATCCCCTTGCGCGATTGCCGACATTCCCTCGTTGACGCGGTTTAGGGGTTTTATGAGGCGGTTGATGAGGAATCCCGTGATGATGATAGTGAAAAGAACGGTGAGACAGCCGCAAATCATCATCTGCGAGCGGATTTTTGATATAAGCTTGTAAATCATGTCGGCGGGAATCGATATCGCAAAACTCCACGGCGTTCCGCTTATCGGCCGGAAGCACACAAGGTCGAATTCGGAAATGCCTCTTTTTATAGTTCCCCATCCTGATTCGCCTTTCGTCATGCGTGCGGCAATCTGTGAAAGTTCCGCATCGTTTTCTGCTGCCGCGATGAAATTCTTTTTCATTATAAAGTCGGAAATTTTGTGCGCCATGACCGTTCCGTCGCTCGTCATGAGCCAACCGTACGCGCCCGTTCCGAATTGTATCTCGTTGATTTCCTTTGTTATGTTGTTCAGCGTGACGACACCGACGACGGCAAGCCGTTTTCCGCCTGCCTTGACAGCGCGGCTGAAATGCACGACGTATTCGCCCGTTGTCTTTGAAAGCACCGGATTGTCAATGAACGATTCCTTGCCGTTGAAGACAACTTCCTTGAAATAATCTCGCTCCGAGACGTTCGTGCGCGTCCCGTTGTCGTTGTACGAAATTCCGCTTGCGTCAATCAGCATCACGTAGTCGAAAACAGGATTCCTGACGTTCCCGTGCTCGGAAATCCATTTTCCCGCGTAATCGAAATCGCCCTCGGCGATTATGTCGGCGTTGACGTAATAATCAAGCGAGTTCTTTATCGACTCTATGTCCTTTTCGATTGAGCGCGCATATCCTGCGACCGTTTCCATATAATTTTCTGTGCTGTTCTCCTCGATTGAAAGACGCGCGTTCCTCGCCACAAAAAATGTCTGGAAGAAGTTGAAGAATGAAATTGTAAAACAGATGCTTGCGAGAAGCACCGTTATCAGGCTTGTCCGCCTTTTTGTTGTTTCAGTTTTTTTTGCTTTCATCGGAAACCTCTGCAGTTGATAGTAAAATTATTGTATGAATTATAATATTTTTTTTTGAAAAATCGGTGATAATAAGAAAAATCCACAAAAACAACGGCTCTGTCCTGAATTGCATCGACCCGAATCCGTGTCGGCTATTGATACAAGGACGCTGTTTTCAGTTAAAATAAGGCGAGGTATTTTATGGATATAATTGAATTGATTGGTTATTTCGGCTCTTTTCTCGTCATCGTGTCGATGTTGATGACGTCTGTTGTCAGGCTTAGGATTATAAACGCAATCGGAAGCTCCATTTTTACGGGATATGCGCTCATAATACATTCATACCCGACCGCCGCGATGAATTTCTGTCTTGTGCTGATAAATCTGTTCAACTTGTACAAGCTTTTGAGCAACAAGGTCGCGTATTCCGTCGTGGAGGTTTCTGCCGATGATTCGTTCCTGCGCCATCTGCTTTCCGCGTGCGAGCAGGACATAAAGAAATTTTTCCCGGAATTTTCCCGCAATGTTGAATTCTCCCGCGCGTTTATCGTATGCAACGAATCGTCGCCCGTCGGAATACTTCTCGGGACGGCGGAAGGCGACTCCCTCCGCGTGAAGCTCGATTACGCGCTGCCGAAATTCCGCGACTGTTCCGTCGGAAAGTATCTGTACGCGTACCTTGCCTCGGCAGGAATACGGCATCTCAGAGTTGCCGACGCCTCGTCAAAGCACGCGCCGTATCTCCGCGCGATGGGATTCATTCCCGACGGAACTGATTTTGCGAAGGAGCTGTAGCGGCTTCAGCTGTTTTTGTACGCCTCGCACACTTCCGAGGCGTCTCCTATCATCCTCATCTCGCCGTGGTCAATCCAGATTGCTTTTTTGCACATACGCTTGACCTGCTCTGCTGAATGGCTGACGAACAGAAGCGTCGTTCCGCCCGAAAGAAGCTCGTTCATGCGCTTCTCGCATTTTTCCTGAAATTTGAAGTCGCCGACGGCAAGAACTTCGTCGCAGATGAGAATATCCGGCTTTACGGTTGTCGCAATCGAAAAGCCGAGACGAGCCGCCATTCCCGAGCTGAAATTCTTGAGCGGGACGTCGAGAAAGTCGCGGACTTCAGCGAAGTCGATAATCTCGTCGAATTTCTCGCGAATGAACGATTCGCTGTAGCCGAGGACGCAGCCGTTGAGGAAGACGTTCTCGCGTGCCGTCATGTTTCCGTCAAAGCCCGCGCCAAGCTCTATAAGCGGCGAAATCGAGCCGTTCACCGTGACGGAACCTTTGTACGGCTTTAGGATTCCGCTTATCGTTTTCAGAAGCGTCGATTTTCCAGAACCGTTCGAGCCGATAAATCCCCACGATTCCCCCGCGCGCACGTCGAACGAGATTCCCTTGAGCGCGATAAATTCCTGGAAGAGAAGCTGCCGCTTTAAAAGCTTGATTACGTATTCCTTTATGTTGTCGACTCGCTCCGATGCCATGTTGAAGCGCACGTAGACGTCGTTCACTCTGATTTTGATGTCGTTTTCCATTGAGAAATCTCCGAATTGTCAGATATAGAGGATGAATTTGTCCTGGTTCTTGCGGAAGAAGAACGCGCCGATTACGACCGCGCCCACGCCCCACAAAAAGCCGCTGAGGACGAGATTCCAGTCGAGCATCTGGCAGTTGTAGACGCAGTCGCGGAACTGCTGGACGTACAGGTAGAGCGGATTGAAGTGCGTCACGAAAAATTTCACCTGTTCCGGAAGAATTTCGATAGGATAGAAGAGCGGCGTCAGGTAGTTGAGCGCGGTGACGATTACGCTGTAGATGTACTGCACGTCGCGGAAGAAAACGTTCGCCTGCGACAGAAGAAGCCCCATTCCAATGGAAAAAATGTAAATCTCAAGCGACGGGATTATGAACATAATGTTCATCGGAGAGAATTTCGCGTGCGTGAAAATCATCACTAACACGAGCGCGGCAAGCGAGAACAGAAAATCGACGAACGCGCTCGTCACTTTCGAGAAAACGAAAATGTATTTCGGGACGTATGTTTTCCTGATGAGCGAGCCGTTTTCGATTATCGAGGAGCATGCGCCTGTCGTTGCCGTGCTGTAGTAGCCGAAAATGACGCTTCCGCAGAGAAGGTAGACCGGAAAATTCTGAATCTCGAATTTGAAGAACGTCGAGAACACAATCGTAAGGACAATCATCGTCATAAGCGGGTTCATGACGCTCCAGACGTATCCGAGCACGCTCCGCCTGTATTTGAGCTTTATGTCGCGTGTCACGAGCTGCTTCACGAGCCCCCGATATTTGTTCATGTTGAAAGCTGTTCCTAAAATTATGTTAGCCATATATTCGTATTATAACCTCCATTGAAGCCGTTCGGATAGTAAACCGGCTCCGGCATCCGTTTTTTTCAGAGCCAGTTCCTTTTTCGCGCCGCATCAGCGTCCGTGCGCTTCCGCCGATGCGAATTCCGTGGCGAGCGCGATTGTCCGCTCTATGTCGCCGTCCGTGTGCGCCGCCGAGACGAACATCGCCTCGAACTGCGACGGCGCAAGGTAGATTCCCCTGTCGAGCATGAAGCTGAAATACCGCGCGTATCGTTTCGTGTCGCTCGTTTGCGTCGATTCGTAATCCGTCACGTCCTTGTCCGTAAAGAAAACGCTCATCAGCGAGCCGATTTGGTTTACGCGCGCCGAATTCCCGAACGCATTCCGGTACGCATCCGCAAGCCGTGCCGTTTTCCGCCCGATTTCGCCGTATATCTCGCGGTGCGAGTCGAGATATTTGAGCGTTTCGATTCCTACCGCAGTCGCGACGGGATTTCCGGAAAGCGTGCCTGCCTGATAGACCGTGCCGAGCGGGGAGACGACGCTCATGATGTCGCGCCTTCCGCCATACGCGCCGACGGGCATTCCCCCGCCGACAATCTTTCCGAGCGTAATCATGTCGGGCTTGATTCCGAAGAATTCCGCCGCCCCGCCAATCGAAAGCCGGAATCCTGTTATGACCTCGTCAAATATGAGCAGCGCGCCGTTCTCCTCAGTTATTCTGCGGAGGAATTTCAGGAATCCGTCTTTCGGAAGGACGACGCCCATGTTCGCGGCGACCGGCTCGACGATTACCGCGGCGATTTTTCCCTCGTTCGCCTTGAACAGGTTCTCCACCGATTCCTCGTCGTTGTAGAGCGCGACGAGCGTGTCCTTCGTGCATCCTGCCGGAACGCCCGCGCTGTCGGGAACTGCCGTCGTAAGGGCAGCGCTGCCCGCCTTAACGAGAAGACCGTCCGAATGCCCGTGGTAGCATCCCTTGAATTTGATAATCTTGTCGCGCTTCGTGAATCCACGTGCGGCGCGGATTGCGCTCATCACGGCTTCCGTCCCGGAATTGACGAGGCGCATCATCTCCATCGCAGGAACGAGCCGGCTGATTATTTCCGCGATTTCGACTTCCTTTTCCGTCGGCGCGCCGAATGTAAGCCCGTCCTCGCATGCTTCCTGCGCCGCCTTCACGACGGAGGGAAACGCGTGCCCGAGAATTCCCGGACCCCACGAGCAGACGTAATCGATGTATTCGTTTCCGTCCTCGTCAAAAATCCGCGCGCCCTTCGCCTTTTTTATGAACCGCGGAATTCTGCCCACATTCCTGAACGCCCTGACCGGTGAATTCACTCCGCCGGGCATGAAACGCTGGGCTTTCGCAAAAAGTTCCGCGCTCCTTTCCTCTTTCATGATTGTTCCTCCTTTTTTTTTCGCCGCTATTTCCGGCATTCCGCTTCCTCGCGGAGCCATGTTGCCACGTCGATTGCGTGGTACGTGATTATGATTTTCGCGCCCGCCCGTTTGAACGCAACCATGTTCTCCATGACGATTCTCCGCTCATCTATCCATCCGTTTTTTGCGGCGGCCTTCACCATCGCGTATTCCCCGGAAACGTTGTATGTCACGAGCGGAACGTCGAACCGCTGCGAGGCTTCCTTCACGACGTCGAGATAGGCGAGGGCGGGCTTCACCATTATGTAGTCGCATCCTTCCGCAATGTCCGCTTCGATTTCCCGCATTGCCTCGCGTCCGTTCGCGCAGTCCATCTGGTACGTTTTTCTGTCGCCGAACTGCGGCGCCGAATCTGCCGCATCCCTGAACGGCGAGTAGTATCCCGAGGCGAATTTCGCGCTGTACGCCATGATGGCGACGTTCTGGAATCCGTTTTTGTCGAGCTCGTCCCTCATGAACGCGACCCGGCCGTCCATCATGTCGCTCGGGGCAACGATGTCGGCGCCCGCCTTCGCGCAGCTCACCGCCATCCTCGAAAGAAGCGGGAGCGTCGCATCGTTGAGGATGATTCCCGCGCTGACAAGTCCGCAATGACCGTGGCTCGTGTACTCGCACAGGCAGATGTCCGCGATTACGATTACCTCGGGGAATTCCTTTTTTATAAAGCGGATTGCATTCTGGACGACGCCGTTGTCGTTCCACGACTCGCTTCCGAATTCGTCTTTTTTTGACGGAATTCCGAACAAAAGCACCGCCCTCACGCCGCTTTCGACCATCCGCGTGATTTCCTCGCCGAGCGTGTCGAGCGAGAACTGGAAAATGCCCGGCATCGAATCAATCGGCTTCTTCACGCCGTTCCCTTCCGCGACGAACACGGGGTAGACCAAATCGTCCGCCGAAACCGCGTTTTCCCGCACCATCGCGCGGATTCCCTCGCTCATTCTGAGCCTTCTGAGCCTGTTCCTCATTTTTTCCCTCCAAAGTGACATGATTCAAAGCGATTCGAAAAGCGCGCGCGCGATTCCGTTCGCCGTGCATTCGCCCGCCGTGACGATTTTTTCGCGCGGGACGAACTGTTCGAGCGTTGCGCGCGTTTTCCCGCCGATGCAGATGAATTTCGCGTTTTCTGAAAAGCTTTCGGGCGGTATAAAACCGAAAAACGATTTTACGCCCAGCGAGCTTGCGAACGTCACCGCGTCGAACGAGGATGCCCCGGCGGAAACGGAGTCGAGCGCGTTTTTGTCGGCTTTCGTCGTGTAAATCGGGATGTCCTCGATTTTGATGCCCGAATTTCCGAGCGGGGAGCCTTCCGCGGCGCGCAGCGCGACGATGTTCTTCCCGCCGCCCACAAAATCGCTGAATTCTTTCTCCATTTCCGCGACGGTGAAGCCGCTTTTCGGGACGAAATCCGCCGTGATGCCGAATTCCGCGAGCGCGTCCGCCGTTCCGCTTCCGACGACGCAGAATTGTATGCGCGAAAGCGCGCGTATGTCGATTCCGAGCGCGAACATCCGCCTGAACGCGAGTCGGACCCCGTTCGAGCTGGTGAAGACGAGCCAATCGACGTTTCGGAACGACCGTTCGTTTTTGTCGAAGTGTTTTCCGACGAATGCGGTGTCGAACGCGCGCTCGTCCAGCTCCGTCCTCAGAATCGGCGCGAGCGTTGCGGCGGCTCCGCTTCCCTCAATTTCTGCGCCGACTTTCTGCACGAATGAGCGCGTTCCCGTGATGCAGATTCGCCTGCCTGAAAGCGGCAGGATTCCGCACCTCATGTCGAACGCCGCGGTCTTTCCGACAGCGATTACGGCGGGATTCGACACGTTCCTTTCCAGCGCGATTTGCGCGATTGTCGAAATCGTCCCGTTCGTGCGCCTCTGACGTGCCGTCGTCCCGTTCTCCACGATTGCGGCAGGCGTGTCCGCGTCCATTCCGCCAGAAAGAAGGTCGTCCGCGATTTTTTTGATGTTCGCCACGCCCATGAGGAACACGAGCGTCCCGCCGATTCCCGCGTATTTGACGAACGATTCGCTGCCGTCTGCCGTGTGCCCCGTTATGACGCAGAAACTCCGCGACTCCCCGCGGTGCGTCACGGGAATTCCCGCGCATTCAAGCGCCGCGATTGCCGAAGTCACGCCCGGAACCGTTTCGTAAGCGATTCCGTTTCTCGAAAGATGCTCCGCCTCCTCGCCGCCGCGCCCGAACACGAACGGGTCACCGCCCTTGAGCCTGACGATGTTCCGGAATTTGCCGCTTTTCGCAAGGTCAACAAGAATTTCGTTTATCTCGTCCTGCGTTTTTGAATGCTTTCCGGGAATTTTTCCGACCGGAAAAAATGAGCAGCCTGTTTTCGCGTATGAAAGCAAGGCGGGATTCGCGAGCGCGTCGTACACAACGGCGTCCGCGTTTTTTATGAGCGAGACAGCCTTCTGCGTCGAGAGGGAATCGTCCCCCGGCCCAGAACCGACAAGATAGACGCGCGTTTTTTCTGCCGCGAGCGCTTTTTCCGCTTCCGCCGCGATTTTTTCGGCAATGCGCCCAGAATCCGCGGTTTGCCCGCGCATCGTGATTCTGTGCGGCTTCCCGTTTTGCTCGACGACGACGCTTACCGTGATTTCCCCGCCGCGCACCTTCGCAAAAACGGCGGTGGGGTCGTGGCAGCCCGAGCCGAGCAGCGCGAGGATTTTCCGCTCCGTGCAGAATTCGATGAACGCAGTCTCGTCGCAGATTTTTTCGAGTATGCGCCGCATTTCCGCGTTCGATTGCGCGCATTCGATTGCGATAATTCCCTGTCCGCCGGCGGGACAGAATTCATCCTCGCCGAGAATCTCGACGTCGAATTTTTCGCGGATTTCCCCGCCGCCGTCGCTCAAAATCCCGAGCCGCTTGAGCCCCGCCGCCGCGAGAATTATCCCGTCGAATTCGCCCGCCTCGAGTTTCGTCAGCCGCGTCCCGACGTTTCCCCGCAGCGTCCTGACCGTGCATCCGAGTTTCCCGCGTATTTGAAGGGCGCGCCGGGGGCTGCTCGTCCCGATGACGCTTTTTTCCGACTTTTCCGCGCCCTTCCGCCAGACGATTACGTCCCGCGCGTCCTCCCGCTTGAGGACAGCCGCAATGCAAAGCCCGTCAGCGATTTTTGCGGGAAGGTCCTTCGCGCTGTGGACGGCCATGTCGATTTTCCCTTCAAGAAGCGCATCCTCGAATTCCGTGACGAACGCGCCTTTTCCGCCGAACGCCGAAAGCGGCGATGACAGATTCTTGTCGCCCGACGTTTCCCGGCCGAGCGCCTCCGTTTCAGTTCCGGGGAATGCCCCGCGGATTGCGTTTGCGACAAGCTCCGTCTGCTTGAGCGCGAGGATGCTTTTCCTCGTTCCGATTCTCACTTTCACCGCGATGTACCTCCGTCGCCGTTTTTCCGGACTATTTTGTGGCAGAGCGCAAGGACGGAAGCGAATGTCTCGGCATCCGCGACTTTTTTCAGCTCGTAGAGGAACTGAAGCCCGCTTTTTTGCGAAAGCTCATCCTTGTGCGCCTCGATGAATTCACGCTCGCCGTGAAGGAGAAGCTCTTTCTTCGCCGATTCGATTTCCTCGCCGATGATTTCCTCCGCAATGCGCACGCCTTCCTTTTTCTGCTCGTTGTGTTCCGCCGCTATTTTCCTGAAATCGTCCACCGTGTGGATTTCGCACCGCTGTATGCGCGCAATGTCCGGGTCGATGTCGGCAGGAACAGCCAAATCGATGAAAAGCCGCGCCTTTTCCGTCCAAATCCTGTCGCGCGTCTCCTCGAACGCGAAAACGTAATGGGGGCTTTTCGTCGCGCTTATGACGGCATCGGCGCAATCGATGTAATCGTACCGCTTTTCGTAGGGAACGGTCTCGACGTTCGCAAGCGCGGGATTCTGCGTTCCGGAACTGCCCTTGCAGTTCCGTGCCGTCGCGAAAACGCGCACGCCCTCCCGTTCGGAAAGCTCCTTCGCCACGATTCCGCCAATCTGACCGCTCGCGCCAACGAGGAGGACGTTCCGGGGTGGTTCAATCGACATTATCTCCTTTACCGCGAGCGTCGCCGCAGATTCGCTCGTCCTCGAAAGGTTCGTCTCCGTCTTTATCCGCTTCGCGCACGTCAGCGCGCGCTGGAACAGTATGTTCGCGTGGAAATCCGTCATTCCCGCATTCCTGTCGCGGAAATAGCTTTCCCGAACCTGCCCGAGAATCTGGTTCTCGCCCAGAATCATCGAATCAAGCCCGCCGGCAACGCGGAAAAGATGGCCTGCCGCCTCCTCCCCGAAATACGCGAAGCACACGGTCCGCAAAAGCGACACGTCGACGTGTTTCTGTGCGGCGACTTCCTCCTCGACGAGACGCTGCGTGGCTGTTTCCTGCCCCGGGAGAAAGCCGGACGCGTACCATTCCGTCCTGTTGCACGTCGAGACGACGACGCCGCCCGCTGCGATTCCTTTTTCCCGTATCCGCAAAAGGAATTCGCGCGAATCATCGTCCGAGAACGAGAATTTGTTTCTGATTTCCACGCCCGCGTTTTTGTGGTTCACGCTGAGACAAAAGAGAGGGAACATGTTTTATTCTCCGTCCGGGGATTTTGTTTTTTGGAAGCACACATCGAGAATCGATTCGACTTCGCGCCTGTATTCTTCCGAATCAGATGGATTTTTTCCGCAAGAAAGAATTTTCCGCCGCAGAAGCCCGATTCCGCTGATTTTTTCTGCGAGCGAATGCGGGAGGATTGATTCGATGAACTGGCGGATTTTTGCAGAGGAGGCGGGGCTTGCGCCCGACGTTCCGATTGCGACCGTAAGCTCGCCGCGCCTGACGCACGACGGAACAAAAAAATCGCACAGCTCCGGATTCGAGGCGACATTCACCAAAACACGTTTTTCCCGGCAGAGGGAAGCGACGCGCTCGTCAACGCGTTTGTCGTCCGTTGCCGCGAACACGATGTCGAAGCCGTCAATGTCGTGCGTTTCGAAAGCCCGCTGTTCGATGGCGACCTCACCGTTTTTTTCCCGGTTCCTGATTTCATCGCAGACGGCTGGTGCGACAACCTTTGCGCGCCCGCCTGACGACACGATATCCCCGACTTTCCGTGCCGCCACAATCCCTCCGCCGACGACGAGGCAATTTCCCATCCGCATGAAAACCGGAAGAAAAGCCATCCCAAGAACGCTCCTTTGCAAGAAATCAAGAGCCGAACGATACCACAAAAACACCGTTTGGTAATCCCCGCCGCCTGCCTGCCATTCCGAACGCGTTTGCTGACTTTTTTACAGAGGCGAGTGCGGAAAAATATCACCGCATCGGAATCATGGTGCGCTTCTGGGATTTGTTGAATTGAAAACGCATTGAATGTAGAATCAGTAAGTTTTATTTGGAGAGTCATAATTGAAATTTCTTGCTGTTGCTATTTCTTTTGTCGTCTCGTTCGCGCTGTGCCCCGTCATTACGGCGGTGTGCTGCAAATACGGATGGTACGACGAAATAAACCCGAGAAAAATCCACAAGGAGAAGGTTCCGCGGCTCGGCGGCATCGCGATTTTTACGGGATTGCTTATTTCGGTAGCTTATTTTTCGGTTGTCGATGACGGGAATTTTTCATTTGTGCTTCCGGCTTTTGTCGGCGGCATATTGGTGTTTGTGATGGGCATTCTCGACGATTTCCTCAATCTTCGCGCGCGCCTCAAATTCGCCGTGCAGATTGTCGCCGCGATAATAATGTCGCTCGGCGAGTGCTATTTCGACGAGATTTTCGGGTTCAAATTTCCAGTCCCGTGGATTACCGGGCGCGTGCTGACCGTTTTCTGGGTGATTTTCTTCATGAACGCGTACAATCTCATCGACGGAATCGACTGGCTGTGCAGCGGGCTTTCGTTCCTCGCGCTCGGGGCGATTTCCGTTATTTTCCTTTATAAAGGATTTGATGTCGGAGTCATCTCGCTGAGCCTGTGCGCCGCGATTCTCGGCTTCATGTTCTGGAACAAGCCCGACGCGAAGATTTTTTTGGGCGACGGCGGAAGCGAGACTTTGGGATACGCGATAGCGATTTTCCCGATGCTTCTTCAGGGCGACCCGGTTTTCAACTACAACAAGATTATTCTCTGCGCGCTTCTTTCCGCGATTCCCTGCATCGATGTGTTCGCGGCGATTTTCAGGCGCGTCCGCGACAAACGCTCGATTTTCAGCTCGGACAGGGGGCACATTCACCACAAGCTGCTGAACATCGGATTCTCGCGCGGCTCAATTCTCGTTTTTCTTCTTACGTTCCAGTTTTTGATTTCATGCGTTGCCGTGATGACGCTTTTCATAACGAGGGATATCGGTCTCATGCTGATTGCGTCCGTATTTTCGTTCGTCATACTGTTCTTCATAACGATTCACTACATAAACCGCGCCGTGAACATCAAGATGCGCGGGCATCTCGCTGATTGCCCGCAAAAAGAGCATTGACAAAAAGCGTGTCGCTGCACAAACGCGAAAAGGAGTTTTTTTGATGAAGTTGATTCCAGTTGTCTTGTCCGGTGGAAGCGGAAGCCGTCTTTGGCCGCTTTCAAGGATGAATTTTCCGAAGCAGTTCCTCAGCCTTGTGTCCGATTCGTCGATGATTCAGGACACTGTCTCGCGCCTGTCGGGGCTTTCTGTCGATTCCCCGATTGTCGTCTGCAATGAGGGGCACCGTTTTGTCGTGGCGGAACAGCTCGCGAAAATCGGAATCGAAAAGCCGTCGATTCTTCTTGAGCCGGCGGCAAGAAACACGGCCCCCGCGATTGTCGCGGCGTGCCTGCATGCGATGGCGCGGGACAAGGATGCGGTCGTCGCCGTTCTTCCCGCAGACCATTGCATAAAGAATACGGATGCGTTCACCGCTGCGATGGAGAAAGCGGTGAACGTCGCGCAGAAAGGTTACCTCGTCACGTTCGGCGTCATCCCGACGTTTGCGGCGACGGGATACGGGTACATAAACATAACGGAGGGCAGCAGCGACGGAAATTCGCTTGCGATTGAGCGGTTCGTCGAAAAGCCTGATGCGGAAACGGCTTCCGGATACCTCAAAAGCTACCGCGAGAACGGGGACTTTTTCTGGAACAGCGGGATGTTCGTGTTCCGCGCGGAGACGCTGATTTCCGAGATGAATGAATTCGAGCCTGAGATTGTCGCGAACACGAAAAAATCGATGGAGAACGCCGTCGTCGACTTGGATTTCATCCGCCTTGAGAATGATTCGTTCTCGCTCAACAAATCGATTTCGATCGACTACGCGGTGATGGAGCACACGAGAAAAGGGCGCGTCGTTCCGCTCGATGCGGGTTGGAGCGATGTCGGCTCGTGGTCGTCGCTGTGGGATGTTCTCGGCAAGGACGAGGACGGAAACGTGTTCCGCGGCAACGTCGTTTCCGACAACGTGAAGAATTCGTTCGTCTACGGAAAAAACCGCGTCGTTGCCGCTGTCGGCGTCGAGGATGTCGTCGTCGTCGATACGAAGGACGCTCTTCTCGTCGCCGACAGGACGCACGCCGAGGACGTCAAGAAAATAGTCGATTCCCTCAAGGAAAAAGGCGTTCCGTGCGCGACCGAAAGCAACGTCGGATATCGGCCGTGGGGCGTTTACGAGACGATTGAGCTTGGCAGCCGATTCCGCGTGAAGCACATAACCGTAAAGCCGGGGCAGAAATTGTCCGTCCAGATGCACTATCACCGGGCGGAGCACTGGATTGTCGTTTCGGGAACGGCGAAAGTGCGGAACGGCGACAAGGAATTCATCCTTTCTGAGAACCAGTCGACGTTCATACCGCTCGGGACAGTCCACGCTATTGAGAATCCCGGAAAGATGCCGCTTGAATTCATCGAGGTGCAGTCGGGAAGTTATCTTGAGGAAGACGATATCGTTCGCTTCGAGGACAAGTACGGCAGATGCTGAGGACGCTCCTCCGTATTTCATTCAAGAATATCGTCTCGCGGAAAAGCTCGGCCGTAATCGTCGCGTTCATTTCGTTTGCGGTCGCGCTTCTTTCCGTGACGAACGCGGTTTTCGACAGCACGGAAAAGGGCGTCCGCGAATCGTTTTCGGCGAGTTTTACGGGCGATGTCGTTGTCCGCCCGAAGAGTTTCGTGTCGCTGAGCCTTTTCGGGGACGAGACGCCGATTACGGGGGAATTCACTTCGATTCCGATTCTTGAGCGTTTTTCCGAAATCGAGGAAAGGGCGCGGAACATGCGCTTTTTTTCTTCGTCCGTCCCGCAGCTTTCCGGGCGCGTCCTTATGGAATTCTTTCCCGACGGCGGGAATGCGGCGCGTTTTCCCGTCCATCTCTTCGGCGTGGAATTCGCCCGTTATTTTTCCGTGATGGATTCGCTTTCCGTTGTCGAAGGCGCGCTTCCGGCCAGCGGGGAGAAGGGAATCGCGATTTCCGATTCCGTCGCGGCGAAATTCGGGTGCGGGGTCGGCGATATCGTGCAGTTTTCCGTTGCGGACGGTTTTTCGTTCAGGATTCGCGCCGTTCCGGTCGTGGCGGTTTATTCCTATCCGTCAGCCGGCGGCGAGTCCGTCCTTTCGAAAATCGCGCTCGTCGATGACGGAACGCTCCGTGAGCTTCTCGCGGTCGGCGCGGGCACCGAACCTTCCGATGCCGGTTCGCCGCAGGAAGACGAAAATGCGGGCGACGCGTTCGATTTCGAGACGATTTTTGACGGGGCGGAGGATTTTTTCGTGGAGGAAAGCTCCGAAGAGGATGTTCCGCCTGTGGAAATGCAGCAGGAGGAAAGCGAAATACCGGAAATTGACGGCGGAACGTGGCATTTCCTTGTCATCAAGCTTTCCGATTCGTCAAAAGCATCTTCTGCAATCGCGAATCTCAATTCTTTTTTCCGCCATAACGGGATAAGCGCGGAGGCGGTCGGCTGGAGGCAGGCTGCGGGAAGCACCGCGTTCTATCTCTACATCCTGCGACTTGTCCTCAACGCGGGAATAATCATCATCCTCGTCGCGGGGCTTATCGTCGTGAACAACACGCTCGTCGTCAACGTCCTCGACAGAACGCGGGAAATCGGGACGATGCGCGCAATCGGGGCGTCGAGGAATTACATCCGCGCGGAATGTTTTTTTGAGACGGGAATGCTTGCGTCATCCGCAGGCGTTTTTGGGCTTGTTCTGGGGACGCTCATCTGCGCGCTCGTCAATTCCGCCGGAATTTCGTTCGAGAACGATTTTCTGATACAGCTGTTCGGAAGCGGCTCGCTCGTCACTGAAATTTCTGCGGGAACGGCGTTCTATTCGTTCGCGTTCGCGTTTTTCCTCGGTGCCGTCGCGTGGATTCATCCGTCGGCGGTCGTTTTGCGGATTCGCCTTGTCGATGCGATGACTTCGGCGAAGTAGGGGGCGGATATGGCTTTTATGGTAAAAATGGCGCTCAGGTCTCTTGTTTTCCGTCGCCGGCAGTTTTCCTCGCTTTTTTTTGTCTGCGTTTTCGGCGCGGGCGTTTCCCTTGCGAGCCTTTTTTTGTGCCGCGGGATGAACGCTGCCCTCCGCGAGAAAGCGCGCGTGTATTTTGGCGGCGACTACGTCGTTTCGGGCGGCACAAGCGCGCTCTCGATTCCGGACGCGAAGCGGATAACGGAACTTGTCCGGGACGCATTTCCGGATGGCTCCGTCGTTTCGGAGCGGTTCAACATGCTCGCGTGGAGTTCCTCGCTGTTTTTCGACGGAACGGAGGCGCACGTCCGCGTCATAAACGGAATCGATTTTGATTCCGAAACTGCGCTCCTTTCGACGATGAATTTTTCTGCGGGCGGATTTTTTTCTTCCGGCGAGATGATGGCGCGTCACGGAATCCTGCTTTCCCGCCCGGTTTCCGAAAAACTCGGCTGCACTGTCGGCTCGCGCGTCACGTTCCTCACGCGGCTTCCGAGCGGATTCCTGAACACCGTCGAATTCGAGGTCACGGGCATTTTCAGCGACTCGAGCATTTTCGGGATGTACACGGCATATGCGGACAAGTCCGTCCTCATGGAATCGTGCGGGATGGAAAGCGGTTGGGCGAACAGAATATGCGTCCAGCTTCCGGAAGGAAAAACCGCCGACGTGGAGGCAATCCGCGAGAAGCTTTCGGAAAAAATCGAGATGTTCCCCATCGTCTCCGACAAAAACGAATTCTACGACATGCTCGGCTCGTTCAGCGTGGAGACGTTCGCGATTTTCCCGCTCGACGCGTATCTCGGCGACGTTGAGATTATGGAAGTCGCGATGGACGGCGTGACGATGTTCGTCATAATCGTGCTCGTCGTCATCGTAGTCGTCGGCATCGGAAGCTCGTACAAGGTCATAGTGATGAAGCGGATAAACGAAATCGGCGTCTATATGGCAATCGGCATGGGGAAGGCGGCGGTCACCGGCGTCCTTTCGCTCGAGGCGTTTTTCCTGCTCGTCGCGGGGTGCGCCGGCGGACTGGCGTTTTCGGGCGTCATCTGCGCGGTTATGCGGCTTTTCGATTTCTCGTTCGTTCCTTCGTTCGACATTTTCCTTTCGGACGGATGCCTGAATTTCAGTTTCGATATGCTCGGCTGCGCTGCCGTCATCGCTGCCGTCGTTTTCGTGACGCTTCTCGTCGTCGTGCAGTCCGTGTGGAAGTCGGTGCGGATAATGCCCGTCGATGCGCTTGCGAACATGGAATAGATGGTCCGGCGTTACCGCTCTCCGGGGTTTTTGTTTTGACTTTTTGTCGGTTCCGGCACGAAAAATCAGTAAACCTGTTCGGAAATTTCAGTTTCCGAACAGGTCTCGTTTCATATTTTGGAGGTTCGTTTTATGAAAAAGTTTTTTGGATGTGCGCTCGCCCTTTTCTCCGTTGCGTCGCTTGTCCCGTCGTTTGCCGTGACGAGAGCGGAGGCGGAATCGCTGCTGAAGAAGGCTGAGGAATCCACCGCGTTTTACGGGACGGATTTCCGCGGCTCGTACAAAATCGAGCAGAGGAGGCCGGGCGAGAAGGAAAAATCGTTCGAGGCGGTGATGTACAGGCGTGACAGCGCGGCAAAATGGACGATTCTCCTTACCGGTCCGTCGAGCGAGAAGGGAAAAGGGTATTTGCAGACGGATTCGAACATATGGTTCTACGACCCGCACGACAACCGGTTCACGTTCTCAAGCGCGAGCGACCAGTTCCGCGACACAAACGCCAACAATTCCGATTTCGGGCCGCAGTCGTATTATTCGGGATACGACATCGTAAGCTATTCCGACAGCAAGCTCGGGAGCTACGACTGCGTCCTTTTTGATTTGAAGGCGAAAGCTGGCGCAAAAAACATCGATTATTCGCGGCTCCGGCTTTGGGTGACGAAAAATGACGGGCTCACTCGCAAAAAGGAAGATTACAGTGATTCGGGGATGAAGCTCCGCACGACAGGGATTCCGTCGTATCAGAACGTTCTTGGCGGAAAAAGCGCGTTCAGCGTTCCCGTCAAAATGGTTATTCTGGACAACCTCAAAGGAAAAAAGCGTTCCGACGGAAAAATCGAGAACGAGAGCACGACGATTTCCATATCGAACGTGAAATTCGAGTCGGTCGACGACACCGTCTATACGAAACCGTATCTTGAGATGATGAGCGCGAGGTAGCGATGAGCAAGCTGCGGATTCTGCCGTTTGCCGCCGCGTTGTTCTTCTGCGCGTACGGCGCGTTTTCGGATGAGGATGATGCCGGATTCGTGACGTTCGGCGAGGAGCCGTTCGGGGAATGGGACGGCGATTCTTCCGACATCGATATCATTTTCGGGGGGGCGTCCGATTGCGACACTGTCGTCGAGACCGTCGTCGAGTCGGAGCAGCCGTCCGTGACGATTGGCGCGGGCGGATTTTTCGTTCCGCTGACGTTTTCCGGAAGCCTTGAGGGAAGTCTCGGCTACGGGTACATCAAAAACCTCGACTCGGAAGCGGAAAGCCCCGGCAATTCCGCGTATTTCAACCTTACGAACTACCTGTATTTTACGGCGCGTCCGGACAAATACCTTTCCGTGCGGGGCGCGTTCAAAACCGAGATGCCGAAATCGGGAAGCGCATCCGTCGTCTCGGCAAATTTCTCGCTGTACGAGCTTTACATGACGTACCTGCTTTTCGACAGGATTTATATAAACGCCGGAAAAAAGACGACGACGTGGGGAAACATCAGGCTTTTCAGCAACGACGACGATTTTTCGAAAGCGGATACGGACGCGCTCTTCACGAACATATTGTCCGACAGCCTCGGGGGAATTTCCGGGAGCGTGACGGTTCCGCTTCCGTGGCTGCAATCGAACGTTTCTGCGGTCGCCCTTCTTTCTGACGAGCTTTTCGCGTCTGGCGGCTCGACGACATCGCTTGAGCAGACTTCCGTAAGCCCCGCGCTCATGTCGTATGCGTTTTCGTTCGACTGCATCGTGCGCGGATTCCTCCTCACGTTCGAGGCGAGAAAATTCCCCAGCAGGAGCCGGCTTGAGGAGCTTGACGGGGCGAATTCGACACATTTCGTCGACACGTTCCACCAGTACCCGATTTTGGGATTCGAGGTCAAGAAAACTGTTTTCGGGTTTGACATTTACGGGCAGGAGCTTGTCCGCATTTTCGACGTCGGCTCGCTGAAAAATGCGTTCGGCGGGGATTTTTCTTCGGTTCAGAAACTTTCGACGACGGGCGGATTCTACAGATGGTGGGATTTGTCGGCGTGCAGCTTCGGCTTCAACGCGGAATTCCAGAGCGTGTTCAACCATCTCGACAACAACGGCGGCGTGGTGAACGACGTCGTGAACAGGCTCGCGTTCGAGGGCGGCGTGAAGCGGCTCGGTTCCGGGCACGACTGGCGCGTTCTCGGAAAACTCATCCACAATTTCACGGAATCGTCGGGGGTCCTGACGGTTGCCGTCACGAATTCCGGGATTCTTCCACATGCGGACTGGCGGACGGGCGTGGAATATTCATACGGGGATGACGAAAAGAAGATTACGCTCGGCTCGTACGTGAAACTGAATTTGTCGTATTAGCGGGCGGAAAATCGCATATATTCGTTGGACAGAATAATGAAAAACCAGAGAAACAGGTACAACAGAATTCTTCTGATTGACAGGATGATTGCTTCCGGAGACATGCCGACGATAAGCGAGCTTTTGGGCGCGCTGGAGAATGCGGGAATGGGCGTGAACCGCTCGACGTTGTGGCGCGACCTTCAGGTTCTCGAAAACGAATACAACGCGCCTCTCGACAAGAAGGATTATATTGCCGGAAACGAGCGGCGGACGGGATACATCTACACGTCGAAAACGTTCCGCGTTCCCGCGATGATTTCGAGCGAGGAGAAGATAAAATCGGCGCAGATGATGGCGAGCCTTCTCGATTCGATACGCGGGACGCAGGTTTACGACGAGGCGAAGGAAGTAATCGACGAGCTTTCGACGGAGGTTCCCGTTACCGATGCGACCGGGACGGCCCCGCTGAAAATCTCCCGCGACGCCAGGATAATATTCATCGGCTCCCCGTGCGTGCCGATTCCAGACGACACGTGGAACGCCATCCGCGACGCGATAAATGCGAACCAGCTTCTGAAATTCTCGTACAGAAAAATCGGCGATGACGGATGCCGTCCCGTTTCCGTGCGGACGGTCGAGCCGTACCAGCTCATATTCAGCCGCGGAAACTGGCATTTGTGGTGCTTCGATTATTCGAGGAAGGCGCGGCGGCTTTTCAACCTGCACGAGATGAGCGATGTCCGCGCCCGCGATTCCTCGAAGAAGAACGAATTCGTCCTCCCGAACGATTTCGATTTCCGCCTTCAGACTCCGGGTTTTTTCGGGACGTTCCACACGAACAGCGAATGCCGCATAAAAATCAGGCTTTCCGGGTACGCGGCAAAATACGCGCGCATACGCATGTGGGGCGGCGCGCAGACGATTGAGGACGAGTCCGGCGGAAAAATCGTCCTTTCGTTCACGACGACGCAGTTCTCGCCGGAAAACTGCGCCGCGCTTGGAAGCCCTGTCCTCACGTGGATTCTGGGCTGGGGCGACGAGGCTGTCCCGCTTTCGCCGCCGGAGCTTGTCTCGTTGTGGCGCGCGAAGGTGGAGTCGATGGCGCGGATTGCCTCGTCGATTTCCTAGCGGATTGTTTTCGTGAACCTGACTTTCCTGCCGTTCTTCAGCGCGTGCAGGAAATCGACGCTTTCGTTTATGTGACCGATTTTCGTTCCCTTGATTTTCGTCGCCGCGCCGTAATCTCCGAGGAACATCACGATTCTGTTGCTCGTGTCGAGAAAAACGTCGCCCTTTTCGGCTTCGTTCGACGCGTTGAAAAGGGATTTGTCGGCTTCCGCGATTTCCTTCAAATCGACGAAATAGATTCCGGCGTTTTCGTAGATTTCATCTGTGCCGAATTCGATTTCCGTTCCGGCGGGAAGAAATTCCATCTGCGCGAAAATGAACGCTCCACCGTCGATGTGGTTCGCTTTTGTCGGGGAGGCGAACTCGATTGTCGCGCGGAGGTTCTTGTCGGAACGGATTACGGCAGTCCGCCGTTCCCACGTCTCTCCGCCATTCCACGGGCGCCCGTATACGAATTCTACGGTCGTCTCGCCTTCCTTCTTGCAGCGGAACGTGAGCGTCTGCGTGCCGCCGGCACCGACGATGTTCTTTTTTGTTTTGTCCTGCTCGTACGTGTCGGATTCGAGAACGGCGACAGATGTGTCCTCGATTCTCGCCGTCCATCGTGTGCCTGTTGTCGGATTCGACGCAAGCGACACTGAAACGGACGTTCCTTCGACGTTCGTGCTTGCGCATCCCCCGAAAATTCCGAATACGAAAGAAGACAGCGCAAACAGAATTGCTTTTCTCATTTTTGCTCCCCGCGGCTTTCCGCCGCTTTTGTTTTCGCCCGAAACTGTATCACAGATGGCGGTTCTTGATACTGTTTTATTCGCTTCACAAACGGGGCGTTATCATATAAGATTTTGTTCAGTTCGGCTTATTGCCCGGGCGAATTTTTTTCTATCTTAAACTGGAGAAAACAAAATGAACAAATCTGAATTGATTGCAGCAATTGTCGAGGAGACAAAATTCGATAAGAAAGAGGCGGAAGCATTCCTTAAGTCTTTTACTGAGAACGTGGCAAAATCACTTGAGAAGGGCGAGGATGTTCAGCTTGTCGGTTTCGGAACGTTCTCCGTCGTCGAGCGCGCTGCCCGTTCAGGACGCAACCCCAAGACGGGAGAGACAATCACCATCAGCGCATCGAAGCTTCCCAAATTCAAGCCGGGTTCAGCGCTTAAGGCACGCGTGAACAAGTAAGAGCCCGAAAAGGCTTTCAGCGTGCAAACGAACTGATGACGTCGCGAGAAATCGCGGCGTTTTTTTGTCCCGCCACATATTCCCATCGACGGCTGAATCATCGCATAATGGCACGGAAAAAAATACGGGGGATTCAAATGCCGAATTTGATAATCGGACAATCTGGCGGACCTACCGCCGTCATCAATGCAAGCCTTGCCGGGGCGTTCTCTGCGGCAAAAGAGAAGGGGATTAAGACGGTTTACGGAATGCAGCACGGAATAAAGGGATTCCTGCGCGGCGAGACGGTCGTCCTCGATGAAATTCTCGGCTCCGACGAGAACATCGAGCTTCTGAAAAGAACGCCTGCGTCGTTCCTCGGCTCGTGCCGGTTCAAGCTTCCCGACGTTGACGGCGATTGCGAAATCTACGAGCAGATTTTCTCGCGCCTTCACGCGCTGGACATCGGGTATTTCCTTTACATTGGCGGGAACGACTCGATGGACACAATCAAGAAGCTTTCCGAATACGCTTCGATTGTAGGTTCCGACGTGAGATTCATCGGCGTTCCGAAGACAATCGACAACGATTTGGCTGTCACCGACCATTCGCCGGGTTTCGGGAGCGCTGCGAAATACATCGCGACGGTCGTGCGCGAGCTTGTCTGCGATTGTCGCGTCTACGATGTCGAGGCTGTCACGATTCTTGAGATAATGGGACGGAACGCGGGATGGCTTACGGCGAGCGCTGCTTTGGCGAGAAGCCGGGACTGCGAGGGCGCGGATTTGATATATCTTCCGGAAAAACCGTTCGACGAGGAGGAGTTCATCGCGAAAGTCAGGACGCTTGCCGCCAAAAAGCATTCTGTCGTCGTCGTGATAAGCGAGGGAATCAGAACCGCGGACGGAAAGCTCCTCTGCGAGCGCGGAGAAAACGACTCGTCCGTCGATGCGTTCGGGCACAAAATCATGAGCGGTGCGGGAAAATACCTTGAGACGAGCATCCGGAAGCGCATCCGCGGTATAAAATGCCGCTCCGTCGAGCTTTCGACGCCGCAGAGATGCGCGAGCCACTTCGCGAGCCTGACAGACATAAACGAGGCGTTCGCTGTCGGTGCCGAAGCCGCCTGTGCCGCCGTTTCTGGGGAATCCGGAAAAGTCGTCATCTTCGTGCGGAAATCCGATTCACCGTACGAATGCGCGACGGAACTGCGCGACGTCCACGAAATCGCGAATGTCGAGCGGAAAGTTCCCGATGAATGGATTTGCGACGGATACGTTACGGATGATGTTGTCCGCTATATACGTCCGCTGATTCAGGGCGAGCTTTCCCCGATAATCGAGGACGGCGTCCCGAAAATGATTCGGCTGTGATTGTTCTGCGACAAAAAAAGCCCGCGCTCTTGAAGCGCGGGCTTTTCTCATCTTTTAGGCGCAGGTGACTGCAATTTTCTTAGGAAGTGCGACTGCGCGTCTCGGCATCATCACCGTAAGAACGCCGTTCTTCACCGCCGCGGAAAGTTTCTCGTAATCGACGTCCTCGGGAATCGTGAAGCTTCTCTTGAACTCGACCGTAGAGCGCTCGCGGATGAGCCACTTCGTCTCGTCCTTCGCGCCGTTCTCTTTTTCCTCGTCTTTCTTTTCCTCTTTTGTTTCCTGAAGAGAAGAAATCGTGAGGACGTTGCCGTTCAGCTCGATGTCCACATCCTTCTCTGTTTTTCCGGGAAGATCCATCTCGAGCGTGTAGGAATCCTTCGTCTCCTTGACGTCAACTTTCGGGGATGCGAAAACCTTCTTGAAGTTCACCGAGGGCAATCCGCACGCCACGGAACCAAAATCATCAAACAAGCTGTTGAAAAGTGCCAATTCGTTCATACCAAAACCTCCTGATAATTCGCTGAACTTTTTTGTAGGAAACCGTTTTGTTTTCCTTACGCCTTATATAACAGCATGATGTGTGCCAACTTTTTGAAAATCGCGGATTTTTTTCGTAAAAAACATGCGCCGCGCGAAAAAGGGCGCCCGTGAAGCGAAAAAACGCAGTTTTGGCGCGATTTTGAACTCGGCGACTTGGGCGATGGCGAAGTTTTCGAACAAGGGCTGTTTTTTGGAATGCGATTTTTGGAACAGATGGGCGCATTTTTCCGCGTTTGTCCGGGCGCATTTGGGTAAAAATGTCCCGCCCGCGCGCGTTCCGCGATGGTTTTAGGGCGAATGCGCCCACTTCCGTCATCCGATGATTCCGATTGCGATTGTCATTCCGCGCATGGATTTCTTTTTTGCGGCGAGGAACGCGCCCGACAAAGCGACGCTCCGCTCGCAGACGTTTCCGACGCCGACCGTTTTTCGCACGAATTCCGAGTCGCTGAAATTCCCGTGTGCCGCGCCAAGCTCCTCCGCCGTAAAAAAAATGAGCGGGACGTTGAGCAATTCGGCGAGCGACAGAATCGCAGGCTCGTTCTTTTTTATGTCGATTGTCGCGATTTTTTCGATGCGGCTTTCCTTTATTTTGTGGATTCCAAGCGTTTCGCGGACGAATTCCAAAAGCTCGCCGGCATCCGTTCCTTTCCTGCAGCCGATTCCGAGGACGAACCGCCGCTCTTCTCCCGCGTCAAAGAGAACGGCCTTCCGCTGCGCCGTCGAGAAGAGCGCGTCGATTCCGTCCGCGCGCGACGAAAGCTCAAGCCCGCGCGTTTTCCTGAGCGATTCGGCTTCCGTTGATTCCTCGTCGTCGATTATCGCCCGGACGGGGAGTTTTGCGAGGATTTTTGCCGAGATGAGTTTTATGTTCCGCGCGTTTTCGATTCCGAATCCGTTTTCAACCGCCCACGAATCGACTGCCCACGCGCCGTTGATGTCCGTCGCCGTCGTTATGACGGGAAGGGCGCCCGTTATGACTGCGATTGCCCGCGCCGCGTCGTTCGCGCCGCCGATGTGCCCGCTTAGAATCGGGATTGCGAACGACGCTTTTTCGTCAACGCAGACGACGGCGGGATCTTCCGTCTTCTTTTTTACGAATGGGGCGATTGCGCGGACAGCAATCCCAACGGCGCCGACAAAAACGACAAGCGAACGGCCGTTCGTTTTTTTGCTGAACGCGCGCTCAGTGAATTCGCCGAGGGTTCTGTGTTTTTCCCCGAAGCATTCGAACGTTTCCGCGCTGAATTCCCCGCCTTCAGAGATGAATTCCGGAAGCGCTTTGGCAATTTTTTCCATCGTTGCGCTTCCGCGCGCGCTGAACGATACAATCGAAAGCGATGCGAAATTCATTTCCTGAATTCCGTCGGGAACGTCGCGTCGTAAAGACGGCTTTTTGCCGCCTCAATCGACCCGTCAAGAAAATCGCCGACGAGTACGAGCGCCGTCTTCGTGATTCCTTCCGCAGCCGCGAGCGACGATATGGTGCCGAGCGTGCCGCGAACGATTTTCTCGTCGCTCCATGTTGCCTTGTAGACGACTGCCGCGGGGGTGTTTTTCGTGTATGCGCCTTCCAGAAGCTCTTCGACGAGGGACGGAATCATCGAGCTTGAAAGGAAAAGAACCATCGTGGAGCCGTGTTTTGCAAGCTCGCGGATTTTTTCCCGCTCGGGAACGGGCGTCCGCCCTTCCATCCGCGTGATTATGACCGTCTGCGTCAGTTCCGGCACCGTGAATTCGGCTTTCAATGACGCCGCCGCGCCGAACATGCTCGACACGCCCGGAACGATTTCGTATCCGATTCCGCGTTTTTTCAGCTCGTCCATCTGCTCTCGTATCGCTCCGAAAATGCTCGGGTCGCCGGTGTGGAGCCGCACGCATTTTTTTCCGTTGCGTTCGGCGTTCACGAGAATTTCCGTCGTCTCTTCGAGCGTCATCCGCGCGCTGTCGAAAATTTCGGCGTTCTCCGCGCAGTTTTTCAGCAACTCGGGATTGACGAGGCTTCCCGCCCAGACGACGACATCGGCTTCCTTCAGAAGATTCGCGCCGCGCACCGTAATCAAGTCGGGCGCGCCGCACCCGGCACCGACAAAATAAATCATTTTTTCCTCCGCCTCCTTTTTTTTGTGGGCGAACCGAACCCGTATGCCCGCCGAATCAGCGTTCGTCATTTTCGAGCAGCACGGATTTTATCCACCCGATAAGCGCGCTGTTGTCCGTGAACGCGCCCTCTCGCTCGCCAGGCTTTTCCACGGCGAATATTTCCATGTTCAGTTCTGTCGCCGCCTCGATTTTCTCGTCGAATCCGCCGTTTTTCCCGCTGATTTTCGTCACGAGGATGCGGCTGTTCGTTTCGGAGAACATCGCCTCGTTCATTTTTTTCGAGAACGGTCCCTGCATCGCGATTATCCGCGAGGGCGGAATTCCCGCGTCGGCGCATTTTTTGAGCGAATCGATGCTCGGAATCACCCTGACGAACAGCCGCTCGCGCCAGTTTTCTATGCGGGTGAACGGAAGAAGCTCCTTGCTTCCCGTCGAGACGAAAATAGTTCCCGTCGGGAAATTCCGGGCGATGTCGTCCGCGATTTTCTCTATCGAGCTGAAAATCCTGATTCCGCTTTTTTCGGCTGAAATGTTCCCGCTTTCCCTGATGAGCCGCGCGTAGGGCGTTTTGAGCGAGTCGCACGCGCCCCGTATGTTTTTCGTCGCGTCGGATGCGTAGGGATGCGTTGCGTCCACGACAAAACGGAACGAGCCGCGCGAGATGAATTCCTCCATCTGCGTTTGCGACATTCGCCCCTGCGAGACTGGAACGGAACCGTTCTTTTCGCGGATGATTTCCCCGCCGTATTCCGTCGCCACGGAAACCGTGACGTCAAAATGTTCCGAGGCTTCCTTTGCGAAAATCCGCCCTTCCGTCGTTCCAGCGAAGACCAGAATCTTCGCCCGATTTTCACTCGCGGTTGTGTCAGCCATTTTCTTTCCGTCCGTATCCGCGCGGATTCACCATGAATTTCCGCCCGTTCCGCTCTATCAGTTCCGTCTCCGAATTCCCGACGAAAACGGTGCAGAACATGTCCATATCGAGTTTTCCCAGCTCGGAAAGCGTGCAGAAACCGAATTCCTCGCCGTCGCGCGCGATGTTCCTGACGAAGCCGCACACGGTTTTCCCGTCGCGCTCCTCAAGCAGGATTTCCGCCGCGCGCGCGAGGACGTCGGGCCTGTTTTTGCTTCTTGGGTTGTACAGCGCGATGACGAAATCGCCTTTCGACGATGCCCGAAGCCGCTTCTCGATTTTTTCCTGCGGGATGAGGAGATTGGAAAGCGATATGACGGCAAAATCGGCAGTCAGCGGCGAGCCAAGAATCGCGCCGCCGGAAACTGCCGCCGTGACGCCGGGAACAATCTCAATCTCGACGAGCGGAAACGGCTCTGAAAGCGCAAGGGCTAGGCTTGCCATCCCGTAAATGCACGAATCCCCTGAGCAGACGAGCACGACTTCTTTTCCGCGCGCCGCCTCCTCAAGCGCGATTGTGCACCGCTCCTCCTCCCTCATCATTCCTGTGGAGAGGAATTTTTCGCCGTCGATTTCGGGAAAAGCAGTTCTGACAAGCTCGATATATTTTGTGTAGCCGACGATTATCTCTGCGCGTTCGACTGCCGCTTTCGCGTCAAGCGTCATCCCGCCAAAACTTCCCGGCCCGATTCCCGCGATTACGAGTTTTCCGCATTTCATTTTCTGATTTTTCCCTCCCTCATCGCCGGATGGCGCAGGAGCACGAAAATCAGCTGCGCGAACATGACGCACCAGATGAGCGGCTCGCAGATGATGATTCCCCACGTTCCGAGCTTTGGAACAATCAGCGCGGTGAAGAGAATTTTCCCCAAAAGCTCGATGACGCTCGATATGAGCGGGAGGATTTTGCTTCCAAGCCCCTGGAGCGAATTCCGCGAGACGAAAAGCCCTCCCAAAATGAGGAAGAACGGGATGCAGAAATAGAGGTAGTTCGTCCCGTATTCGAGGAGCGTCTCGTTTGCCGAGCCGGAGATGAACGAAAGGAGCGGGCGCACGGTGAATTTCATCGTCGCAATCAGGAAAACGGCCCAGATTACCGCCATCGTTATCGAAAGCTTTATTCCCGCCCGTATTCTGTCGGGTTTTCCCGCGCCGAGATTCTGCGAGACGAATGTAGAAGACGCCGTTCCGAGCGAAATGAGCGGGATGTTCACGATTGAGAAAATCTTCCTCGATGCGAGGTGCCCCGCGATTACCATCGTTCCGAACGAATTTATTGCCGACTGCAAAACGACCGTTCCCGAGCTGACGAGCGAGCCCATCAGCGCCATCGAAATTCCCTGCCCCAAAAGCTCGGTCACTGTTTTTCTTTCCGCCGAAAAATGCCGCGCCGCCGGAATGAGGATTCTCGCCTTCGTCGCGATGAACACGGCGCACAAAATCGCCGAAACTCCCTGTGCGACGACCGTCGCGACTGCGGCGCCGCGGACGCCCATATCGAGCTTCGTGATGAAGAGAAGGTCGAGCGCGATGTTCAGGATTGATGCGATTACGAGAAACACGAGCGGGGAGAACGAATCGCCCGTCGCGCGCAGAAGTCCCGAAAGAAGGTTGAACGCGAACATGACGACGGCGAACATCGTGACCGTGTTTATGTATGAGAACGACTCTTCCTTTATTTCGGCGGGCGTTCCGAGAACGTCGAGCGCGGGCATAAGGCAGAATCGCGAAACCGCCGTGACGATGACGGTGACAAGTGCGGTGAGCATGAGCGACATCGCGACGACTTTCTTCAATGAGTCCCTGTTCCCAGAACCGAACGCCCGCGCCGCCACAATCGAAAGCCCGTTCCCGAACCCGTTCCCGAACCCGACGAGCAGCTCGAACAGCACCGCGCTTGAGCCGATTGCCGCGAGCGAGTCTTCCGCAAGATAATGCCCGACGATTATCGCATCGACGGCGTTGTAGAGCTGCTGGAACGCAAGCGAGACAATGAGCGGAAACGCAAAACTGATGAGAGCCGGCAATATCGGCCCGCCGGTCAAATCCGGATGTATGAACGACTTGAAATTCTTCATGGAAAAATACCCCGTTTCAATAGAGCTGTTCGGAAAGCGAAAATTCCGAGCAGGTTTAATAATGGCATAACGAGCGGATTCGGAAAAGTCGTCCGCGTTCATCGCCTTCGTTTTGCGCGGTGAGAAAAAAACTCCGGGAAAATCTCCCGGAGTTTCGTTTTAATCGATTAACTTGAAAAGTGTCATTCTGAACGGCTTTAGAAAGAATGCCTGATTCAGAATCTGTAATCAAGATATGCAGAAACAAACTTTCTTACGAAAATCGTTCGGCATTAAACCTGTTCGGAAACCTCATTTTCAGAACAGGTCTCTTATACTTGGAACTGGTTTATCTGCGAGCCGATTTCCGTAATCGAATCGCTCATTTTTGTCGCGATTCCGTTGAGCGCGCTTCCCGTCTCATTTATCTTCCGCGCGCCGACGGACATCTCGTCCATTCCCTGCGTCATCGTCATCGTCGCGTTCTGCAGCGACTGGACTTCCCGCAGGATGAGCTTGTTGCCTTCCGCCATCTCGCCGGACGCGTTCCTGACTTCAACAGTGCTGTCGTTCATCGTGTGGAGCGTATCCGTTATCTGCTTCGAGCCTTCGTTCTGCTCCTCCATCGCCGACTTTATCTGCATGACGAGCGCGTCCGTCTCCGCAAGCTTTTTCGAGACTGCCTCGAACGCGACGCTCGCTTCAGAAGATGCCGCGACGACTTCGTTTATCGAATCCTTGATGTTCGTCAGCTGGTCGCCGATTGTCTTCGACTGGACGGTCGATGTTTCCGAAAGTTTCCTGATTTCGTCCGCGACGACAGCGAATCCTTTTCCCGCCTCGCCCGCGTGAGCCGCTTCGATTGCCGCGTTCATCGCCAGAAGGTTCGTCTGCTCTGCGATGCTCGAAATAGCCGCATTCGCTTCCTGAAGCATCTGCGACTGGTTCTCAATCTGGTCGACGCGCTCGTTTACCGCGCGCTGCTTTTCAATTCCTGATTGCGCGTTCGAGCGGAGCTCGCTGAATGAGCGCGCCATTTTGTCAACCGACTGGTTCACGGAAGAGATGTTCCCAATCATTTCCTCGACAGCCGCGGACGCCTCGGAAACGCCGCGCGACTGCGACTCAATCATGTGCTCGAGCGACTCTATGTTCGATGCGATTTCGTTCACTGCGCCTGCCGTCTGGTTCACTGACTGGTTCTGGCCGTCAATTTGCCTGCGCATTGAATCGATGTTCGCGATTATCTGCGTTATCGATGTGGCGGTGTCGCTGACGCTCGCTGTCATGTCCTCGCCAACGGAACCGAGCGTCGAATTCGATGATTTCAGGTTCGCGATTATCGACTGAAGTTTTTCCGTGAAGCTGTTGAATCCCTTCACGACGTTTCCGATTTCGTCGTTCGTCGTGACTTTGATTCGCTTCGTCAAATCGGCGTTCCCGCTCGCTATTTCCGTTATCGAACTTTCGAGGAACTTGAGCGGCTTGAGGTTGTACGATATGAGGGCGGTGCAGAGAATTGCCGCGACGATAAGGATGAGGACGAGCGAAAGTCCCATCGACGATGTCATGCGCGTTATGATTCCGAAGAATTCGTCGTGCGGCGCCATGCAGAACACCGCCCAATCGCATTTCCCGCCGACCGGCATATACGATGCGACCATCATTTTGTTGCGCCTCGGCTCGTGGAAGATTTTGTACGCCTTGAATCCGGACATTGTGGCGATAATCGCTTCCTTCATCGCGCCCTGCGTTGTGTCTTTCAGAACTTGCCCATTCTGAACGTATTTTATTTTCGCGTCCGCAACCGTTTTTCCTGTTTTCATGTTGATGACAGTCGGATGGCTTTCCGCACCGATTGTGATTTCCTGGCAGATGTTCGAGAATTTTTCGCCGTAAGCGACCGCGACAAGCACGCCGATGACTTGATTCGTGTTTTTTTCCTTTACCGGAACGGCGAAGAACACGAGGAGCTTTCCGTTGAGCGGGCTGATTGTGGGGTCTGACAGATAATGCGATCCGCTCATCGCGCTTTTGAAGTATTCGCGGTCTGCAAAATTCAACAGTTCACCGCTGTCCATCACCGTGTTCCCGTTTTTGTCGTAGAACGCGATGTTCTCATAAATCGAGTCGATTTTTGTCGCGCTTCGGACGGTGGTGCATTTTTCATCAAGCGAAATGTCATCTCTGCTGAGCGCGGGGTTTTCAGCCATCGCCTCAAGCATTCTGAATTCCGTATTAATCGATTCTTTTATTGCGACCGCGACTTTTTCTGCTGTTGCGGTTACGACTTGCTCGACAGAATTTTCCAAAGCCATTTTTGACATATAGTAGGCAATAAATCCGAGAATCCCGTTGGAGATTAAGATGATGCCAAATAATAGTAAAATAAGTTTCGATTTCAAGCTTTTCAATTTCATATTGCAGACTCCTCGTTGATGTAGAGCCATCCGATTTATGCAGACCTCGGATGGTTTGCTTTTTCGTTCCGAAATGAACATTCGTTATTTTAATATCGATTAAGAGTGACTGCAACTTGCGCACGCTTTGGTTGGCGCGCGTTTGTCATTGCTTTTTGGAGCGTGCGCACGCAGCTCCCCGCGGGGCGGGGAGTGCGCCTTGGTGGTTTTGTGGGTGATGCTTTTGTTGGTGGGCGTGTTTGGAATGTGGTTGTGTTTTTTGCGTGCGGGGACGCTTTGGTTTACGCGCGTTTGTCATTGCGGTTTGGAGCGTGCGCACGCAGCTCCCGCGGGGGCGGGGAGTGCGCCTTGGTGGTTTTGTGGGTGATGTTTTTGTTGGTGGCGTGTTTGGAATGTGGTTGAGTTTTTTTTGCGTGCGGGGACGCTTTGGTTGGCGCGCGTTTGTCATTGCGGTTTGGAGCGTGAGCACGCAGCTCCCTGTGGGGCGGGGAGTGCGCCTTGGTGGGGTTGGAGGGTGATGTTTTTGTTGGGGGCGTGTTTGGAATGTGGTTGAGTTTTTTTGCGTGCGGGGACGCTTTGGTTTACGCGCGTTTGGCTTTGCGAGAGGCGGGGGGTTTTGGTTTATAATGGGGGTATGAGGTGCAAGATGATTCGTATTTTTGGCGTTTTTTGTTTTGTTGTTGCGGTGGGGATGATGGCGGGGGCGTGCGCGAAGTACAAGTCGTCGGAGGACAGGGACGCGGCGCCGGTACAGAAGCTGGGGGCGAGCAGCGTCGATTGGGGCGGCTCGCGCGAGACGAAATTCAACGATGTGTATGTGGGCGACGAATTCGAGCAGGCGAACGAGAATGCGGGGAACGATTCCGCGAGCAACGTGAAAATCGGGAAGTAGATTTTTCCGCTCTGCCCGCATTTTCGGTGGAGGCATGGTTTCTGGTGCCATTCCGAACGGATTTCGCGGAAATCACGTTCAGCATGACCAAAAATAAATCGCCCGTATTTTACTGACAGAGCCGTTAGCATGTATAAAACTTGTTCGGAAACTTCAGTTTCAGAACGGATTCCCTTAAAATGCGATGTTCAAAAAAGTGCTGCCGGCACGTTTTTGAGCTCGTTGACTTGAGCGATAACGAAGTTGTCGAACAGGTCTATTATTCACGATACATTTTTGAACGGAGCATAATAGAAAAAATGGTTTCACGGTTTTCTTTGCGCGCAGTTTTTTTCCGGGCGGTCGCTTTTGTCGTTTTCGTTTTTTCCGCGCGCGTCTCTTTCGGCGGGGAATTTGCATGGCGCGCGTCGGAGGACGGTTCTGCCTACATCTGGAGCGATGACGAGCGCGATTTTTCGTGGTCCGGCTCGTCCGTGGAGGGATTCGCCGACGGGGCGGGCGTCCTGTCGTTTTCCGGTGGAAGCGCCGTTCTCGCAAAATTCACGTGCGGCGCGCGTGCCGAGGATTTCCACGACCTTTCGTTCAGCGGCGATTTCTACGCGGGCGAGGGGCGCGGCGAGGGAAGCGGAAAAATCCCCGACGGCAGGGGAATCCTCATAAAGTCGAACGGGAACGTCTATCTGGGCGATTTCCGGAAAGGGCGCGTGGACGGATTTGCGGCGCGCTATTTCCGCACCGGCGGGAACCTTTCGATTGTCTATCGCGGCGGATTCAAAAACGGATATTACGACGGGCAGGGCGAGCTGTACGAAGGCGGAGAGATTGTCTACATGGGCAATTTCAAGTCGGGAAAAAGGGACGGCGCGGGAACTGAATTTCAGGACGGGCTTTCCGTTTCGGGAAAATTCAAGAAGGACGTGAAGAACGGCGCGTTCAAAATCAGCGGCAGGGGAATCGTCCGCGAGGTCGAATTCAAGAACGGCGTTCCAAAACTTTCGGACTGCACGGTGACTTATACGGGCGGCGTCGTGTGGCGCGGCGCGCTCGACGAAAAATTCGACCCGAAAGACGAGGGAACCGTCCTCTATTCGACGGGCGACGTTTACGAGGGCGAGGTCGAGTCGAACAAAAGGAACGGCTTCGGGACGTTCACGTCCGCGGACGGCGTTTCGTATGCCGGAGAATGGCTCGACGACAAATGCACGGGATTCGGCGAGGCGTTTTTCGGCGACAAATGGTTTTATTCGGGAAATTGGGAGAACAATTCGTTCAGCGGGCAGGGCGTGCTCAATGCGGGCGACTACCGGTACCGCGGCGAATGGAAGGACGGACAGAAAAACGGGTTCGGCTCGCTGTCGATGGGCGGCGCGCATTTTGACGGCGAATTCAAGGACGACATGCTCAACGGGCAGGGACTTATGGTCTACCCGAACGGCGATTATTACGACGGAAATTGGGTCGATTCCAGGCAGGAAGGATACGGCGAATACTATTGGGCTGACGGCGGCGCGTATTTCGGCGAGTGGGTCGACGACCTGCAGAACGGCGAGGGCGAGCTGTACCTTGCGAACGGCGATTCGTATGCGGGCGAATTCTTCGACGGAAAGTACGAGGGGAACGGCGTTTTCCGCTACACTTCCGGCGACAGGTACGAAGGCGAATTCAAGGACAACCTCAAAAGCGGCGTGGGCGCGTATTATTTTGCCGACGGAAATTCGTACGAGGGCGAATTCAAGGAAGACAGAATCGAGGGAACGGGAAAATTCTTCTTCACCGACGGCTCTTTCTACGACGGGCAGTTCCTCGACGGCGTGATGATGGGCACGGGCGCGCTCTACATTCCCGAGGGCGACGAATTCGTAATCCTCACTTCCTCGATTTGGAGCGGGAACGTCCTTCCGTGCAGGGGAAGCCTTCTTTTTCCGAACGGCGACGAATTCATCGGGACGCTTGAGGACGGAAAGCCGACTTCCGACGGCGTGTGGAAGAGAAAGGGCGCGAAAACCGCGGCGGACAAGGCGTATGATTTTTACAAGGCGCACGAGCAGACGATAAAGCGCGTCACATCGACGACGCAGCTTGTCCTCGCGGGAATCTCGATTGGTGGCGATATCGTCGCTGCCGTGACGATGGTTCCGTGCCCGCCTGTTGCGGGTGTCGCGCTTGCGGTATCGAAAATCGCGGACATCGCGAACGCTTCGATTTCCGGGCTGAACATAATCGTCGGGACGGGTGTCATGGTGCGCGATACGGAAAATGCCCGTGCGCTCGGCGACGAAAAGGAAGTCGCGCGCCTCCGGAAGGAATATTTCAAGGAGCAGGCGTGGAATGCGGCCGATGTCGCGCTCACGTTCGGGTCGGCGGCGTTCAAGGCAGTGCGCGCAAGCCGGGCGGCGAAAAAAGCCGCGGAAATCTATCCGGGAATCCAGCAGGCGATAAAGAATTCGGGCGTCGTCGCGGAAGTTGCGCGGAGCGCGAAAGTGGGCGACAAGCTCGTCCGCGGTACGGTCGAAATCGCGTACGGAAAAGTCGGGCGCACCCTCGTGAAGCAGTACGGCGACGACGCGGCGCGGATGCTTTTCAAATACGGCGACAACGCTGTTTTCGCGCTGACGAAAGGCGGGGACATGACGCTCAAAGTCGCGAAAAAGGGCGGGGAGCGCGCGCTCAAGGCGGTTTTCGCGAACGGGGAAAGCGCGCTCGACGTGTTCTCGAAAAACATGGGGCACATCGACGAAATCTGCGCGATTGCCGCAAAACAGGGGCGTTCCGGTCTCAAGCTCGTCTCGGAATTCGGCGGAAAATCGGCGGAATTCTTCCGGGCATACTCAAAATGGGGCGACGAGATTTTCGTGTTCGCGAAAAAAGCGGGAAAGGAAAACAGGAAGATTTTTGCGGAACTGCTCATCCGCGACGGCGACGAATTCCTCGACGTAATCAGAAAAACGGGGAAGAATCCCGACGAGCTGAACAGGACGCTCAAATATCTTTCGCAGAACGGAAAAGAGGGGCTTCTCGCGATAAAGAAGCTCGGCGGAAAACTTCCCGATTCCGCGTCAATCAGGCGAATCCGTTCCGCGTCGCTTTCGAAAATAAATCTGGGGCGGATTGAGTCGCGCTTGGCATCGTTCAGGAAAAAAGGCGCGATAAAGCTTTCCGACCGCGACATGGCGTGGATTCTGAAAGACCCGAAAGTGAATCTGCGCGCGATGATTCGCTCGAAAACAGGCTCGAAGACGCTCGGCGAGGGATTCCAGGAATTCTTCATCCGCGTTGCCGACGGCGATTCCCGGCGCGTGCAGGAGCTGATGGCCGTTCCGGAAATCAAGAAAACCGTGAACCACGCGATACGCGGCGGCGGCGGCGTCCACGAGTGGCTGATGACGAAAAACTACGTCGATTTCCTCACGAACACGAAGTGGGGGAAGGACGGCCCGGCGATTTCGCTCGCGCTGACGGAGCTTGTCCAGGACACGAAGACGGTCGCGTTCAAAAACGGCGGGACGCACTTCGACAAGATGAACAGCGGAAAATTCCACGACGGGCTTGCGAAAGTCATCGATTCGAGCGACGGCGCGAAATCGCTTCTCGAAAACGTCCGCACGTACGCCTCGACTGCGCTGACAAAGGAATCGTTCGAGGAATTCATGCAGATTTTCGAGCGGTGCTTCGGCTCGCTGTGATTGCGGCTCGGCGCTATTTCTTTATCCCGTGGCGCTCGTGCCATTTTTTGAGCGCGTTTTTCTCCTCGTCGCCCGGTTCCCCGTTCCGTGGCGCGAGCTCCTGTTTCGCTTCGGTACCGCAAATCTCGATGCAAATCCGGTATTCGCCCTTTTTTTCGGCATAGACGATTGTGCATTTCCCGTACAGAACGCTGTCCGTGTACGATGCCACGCAGTTGTGCATTTTCATGCCGATGTCGTAGAGCTTGGACGAATCCGTTGGCAGGCGGAACGAAAACCCGTCGATGTCGTCCTCAAGCGAGCGCTGTTTCTTCGTGTAGGTGAATTTTTTGTTCTCGTTCTCGTATTTGTAGGAAATTTCGGAAAGCGCGTCGTGGATGGTGGGCGTGAATCCCTCGCGGTATATTTCCGCGCGGAGAAACTGCGGGATTTTTTTGAAATACGCGCGGAACATGGCGATTCCGTCGGCAAAAGCAAAGTCGGGATGCGCGCCGGAAATGCCCGTTGTCGTTTTTGAAAGCAGGTTCAGCGTGCATGTCTCCCCGCGCGCCTTGATGCACTTTTTGCAGAAGAAGACGAGATTCTGGTCGGTGGTTCTCCGGCAATTATCGTCGAACAGCGTGTACAAATTCCGCTCGGAAAGGACGCGGTTGAAGATGTTCACGTCCCTGAAGCCGCAGCTTTTTACGCGCATGTACGTCAGAAGCGCGGCGGGGCGCTCGATATACGATTTTCTGAGCATCCGGTGGTTTTTGATTCCCGCTTTTTTGCAGAAATCGCCGAAAATGCGGCTGTTCGTGCGGTCGATTTTGAATTTCAGCGGGGCGGCATATTCGTCGTTGACGACAGGGAACAGGTTCGGCTCGAACGGGATGTTCGTGATGTAGTCCATCATCAAAAGCGTTTCCTTGCTTGAGCTTCCCTTTTGTGCCGTTATTTCCGTTCCCGTAAAAAGCGACGCGACTTCGAGCAGTTTTCCGAGCGCGAACGAGGCGATTTCCTCGGGAATGTCGAATTTCTCAATCGTTTCGAATATTTTCCCGTTTCTGATGTCGTACCGTATTTCCGGGGTTTTCTCGGTCTCGTCGCACGTTTGCCTCTCCACGGGTTTTTCGACCGGAACAAATTCCCGCGCCTTTATCCCGACGGCGAGCGAATCCGTGTCCGTGGAAATCTCGTATGCGAAAATGTTCTTCGGGATTTTGTTCCCGTCGAGCGCGTTCGATTCCGCGAATCTGCTCCGCGCCTCTTCCGCCCTGTATTCGAGGTACAATTCCATCTCCGCGGCAGTGTAGTCTTCGATGTATTTCGCGTCCTTGTCTCTCTGCCGCATGTCGAGAACGGGAATGCGCGCGGGGCGCTCGGCGTACTCAAAAAAAATCGCGGAATCATTTTTTTCGCCCGGACCCTGAAATTCCGAAAGATTTTTCCAGCGCTTTTCCCGGCTTGAAAAAAACATGTCCGCGGCGGCGTATTTGCTTTTCGGGACGACGCGGACGATTTCCTTTCCGATTGCCGCGTTTTCGTGGATGAACCGGTCCGTGCCGAATTCTCTGTAGAAAAAATCTATCTGCGTCATACGACTGTCTCCCGGAGCGACGTTCGCGCGATGATGATTTCGCCGTTCCTCTCGAGTTTCTGGATTATCGCGACGATTTTCGACTGCTTTTCATCAACGTCGCTGAGCCGCACCGGCCCCATGAATTCTATATCCTCCTTGAGCAGTGCGGCGGCGCGGCGGCTCATGTTCTTGTAGATTTTGTCCTGAACTTCCTCGTCTGTGCTTTTGAGCGCTATCGCAAGGTCAGTCGACTCCGTCTCGCGGAGAACTTTCTGAATGGAACGGTCGTCGAGAAGCAAGATGTCGCGGAATTCGAAAAACTTTTCCTCGGCGTTCATCGCAAGAAGTGGATTTACCGCAAAAAAATCGTCGATTTTGTGGTTCATGCATGTTTCCTCGGCCAGCGTCAGCGAGTCAATCAGCCCTTTTACGGAATCCTCTCCATAAAATCCTAGCTTCCGCATCGTGCTCCCGACCGACGACAGGACTTTTGGTGAATCGTTTTTGAGCGCGCTTCCGCTTTTTGAGAATTCATCGACGCGCGTTTTTATTTTTTCCGCAAAATCCGCTGGAACTTTTTGGAGGATGCTGCGCGATTTTTCATCGCCCGCGTAGATGAGGAGCATGGCAATCTCGTCGATGAATTTCTCTCCCGTGATGTAATCTTCGATTAGCGAAATCATCTTTTCGCTTTCCGCCTTGAATTTCGCCATTGCGCTTTCGTAAATTTCGTTTTCCGTCATGATAGTACATACTCCCCTGCGTTTTGCCGACAGTTTTTTTTTATGATAGCACTGATTTCAGGTTCGTCAAAAATTTGCTTGAAAAAAGGAGATTCGCATTTATAATTTCCTTCTTGGTGGGAAAAATGACGGTATTTTATCTTTCAAAATGCGGGATTTGCGGAAAAATCAAGCGTTCTTTTGAGTTTTTTGACGGCGTGAACTTCGAGCCGCTTGAGCGCGCCGTGGAGAACCTGAACCTTATCTACGCCGACGACCAAATCGGATTCATCATTCCGTGCGAGGACAACGATTTTCCGGAATCCATGCGCGAATTCCTTTCGAAGGCGACTCTTTCCTCGAAGTATTTCTTTGCGATAATCGTGAACAAAAGGCGCAGCGCCGATTCCTCGCGTCGTTTTGTGGAGATGTGCGGAAAATCGGGAATCGCGCTCAATTACCTCAATTTTGTTGGCGAGGGCGACAACGCGGAAATCCTGCGCGACAAATCGATTTCGTTCCGCAGCGACGTGGGGATGTTCGTCTCGAAAGTCTACGGAATGGAATTCTGCAACAAGCTTCTGGGCATGATGGAGCGTTTCTTCCGCCCGCCGCGCGCCTCGTGATACGTCGTGGTTGTGAAAAATTTTTCAAAAACATCGTAAAAGTACAAAAATTGTTAATTTATGTTTTTTCCGTCCATAGGATACTTCTGTTATACAAAAAGTTCCAGGTAACTAAGGGGGAAAAAATGAAAAAAACAGCTTCTGGGAAAATCGCGAGGATGGCGCTTATTGGTGGCGCGTTCTCGCTTCTCTTGTCTTTTGGTCTCGTTTCCTGCTCCGATTCGAGCGACGATGACAGCAGCTCGTCACAGAACCAGGAGACACCGCAGAACAACACGCCTGAAGAGCAGAAAGTCAGCGTGACATCTGTTTGGAATTTCAAAGAGGGTGCGAACGCTTCTGCAAACGCAACCCTTGTAGGATATGGTTCTACCCCAACAAAGCCTACGAGCGTAATAACGATTGATGCCGACAGCGGCTCTGGAGCAACATTGAAGCTTTTGGCTCAGAAAGACTGCTCCGTAAAATACAACACTGGTCTTCAGTGGAGTGCTTCCTCAAAAGAAACTGATGTAATGACTCTTACAGCTGATGAGGCTTGCACTCTTGAGGTTGTCGGAAAAGGTTCTTCGGGAAATACATCATTTTCAACTTCAAAACCAAACTCATTCTCTGTAAACGGAACAAGCGTTTATGCCCGCGCATCCGCAGATGAAACTACAGAGCAGACATGGACTGTCAGCCTCAACAAAGGCGATAACACAATTGCTGTCTCAGGCATGAAGTTCATCAGCTTTACGTGCAAATAAAATAACTTGCCCATAACACACAGCCGGAGCCGTGCCGCGACTCCGGCTTTTTTGTTTGCCGATGTAGCGCCGAAAATTGGTGGCTGGGCGCAGCGGAAAACGTTCATAAAAAGAGAAACCGGTACCTGACAGGGCGAAAATAAAAAACGCGCGCCCTGTTCCGCTCCAACAAAGAGACGCAGAAGGGGAGAACCATCGCGGCTTAGTTTTTGAGTTTTGCGTAGAGGCGGCGGATTATGCCGATTTTCCCGAACAAGAGCCAGAAGGCGAGCGCGATGATGAGGATAATCGGGATGCCGAAAACGACGGCGTAGAGGACGAAGAACGCGAGCGACACAAAAAATTCAAGGACGTTGCGTGTGAATTCGCGCATTTTCGTTTTTGCGTCCGGAAGCGTGAAGCCATCTTCGGTGCGGTTTACGGGAAGTGCCGCGGAAATGGAAATCGTGGAGAAATCGATGTCCCCGGAAAGCCGCTTCATCCGCGAGCGCATGGAATCCAAATCGGACGTCACCTCGTTCAGCTTCGTTTCGATTTCAATCATGTCCTTGATGTCCTTCGCGCTCGACAAATAAGAATTGAGCCTGTCCACCATGATTTCCTTTGCGGCAAGGCGGCTTTCCAAATCGTAGAACTGCTCGGTGACGTCGTTCGTGGAGATGTTCCGCGAAAGCGTTTTTCCGAAATCGCCGGTCGCTTTCATCGCCTCGTCAAAACGCGCGGCAGGAATTCTCGCCGTAATCGAAAGGTGCGAGGCGTATTCGTCCGAATCCTTTATGAACCCGCCGAACGCTTTCACCCAATTTTCCGCCGTTTCCCGCGCAGCCCGCAGGCTTTCGACCTCGATGCTGACATATCCGTTTTTTATGAGTTTCCGCTCTCTTTCCGGAAGAACGCCGCCCGATTCGGCATTCGAGAAATCAGCGACTTCTGCTTCGTCTGCAACAGCCATCTCGCGGAAAGCCGCTTTTGGCATCTGCGAAAGCGCGACCGTTGCGCTCTTCTTCGCGCATCCTAAAAACGCCGCGCAGAAAAGCAGCCCGCCCGCACACAGCAGGGAAAATCCCCGAACTTTTTTCATAAAACCACCTCGCTTTTTGCTCTGTTCGGAATCCGTGCTGAATTGCAAACTGCCATGATGAGCGGATGTTCCCTCCCGTTTATCAACACTTTTTGCGGACACAGCTTAAAAAATCACACTGATTATTCCAAAGAACCCTCATTTCCACAATGCCGCCGCATTTTGCAAAACCACGCGCGCAATTCCGCCCGGGGCGCACGTTGCCGAACGTGCGCACAAAGCCGCTCCGAGAAAGCCGAACTTGGAACGGAAGATTAATGCGGGTTCACGAAGACCGGCAAACCGCTTCTTTCTTAAAAAAAAACGCGTTTTGTTCAAACCGCGCGCGCAATTCCGCCAGGGGCGCACGTTGCCGAACGTGCGCACAAAGCCGCTCCAACCAAGCCGAACTTAGAACGGAAGATTAATGCGGCTTCACGAAGACCGGAAATCCTGCTTTTCTCACTAAACTCGCGTTTTGCAAAACCACACGCGCAATTTCCGCCCGGGGCGCACGTTGTCAAACGTGCGCACAAAGCCGCTCCGAGAAAGCCGAACTTGGAACGAAAAAATCACTGCGGCTTCATGCACAGCTCCACAGCTTTTTTGTATTCGAGCGGGCGGCCCCAGACGAAGCCTTGGATGAAATCGCATTTGTGCGCGTTGAGGAGCGAAAGCTGCCGTTCGTTCTCGACGCCTTCGGAAATCACCTCGCAGTTCATCACGTGGCCCATGTAGATTACGGAATCGACGAGGTCGCGGTTCATCTGGCTTGTCTCGATGTTGTCGATGAGGCTTTTGTCGATTTTGAGGAGGTTTATCGGAAGTTTGAGGAGCTGCGATATCGACGTGTACCCCGTCCCGAAATCGTCGAGCGCAATCTGCACGCCGATATTCTTGAGCATCTGTATGTTCCTGACCGTCGTCTCGAGCGAATCGGAGAACGAATATTCCGTTATCTCGATTTCGAGGCATTTCGGCGGGAATCCCGTCTCCTCGATAAGCGCCTTGACCCGATCGGCAAAATCGGAGCTGGCGATGTTCTTTGCGGAAACGTTGAGCGAGAGGATGAACTTTTTTTTCGATTTGTCGAGGACGGGCTTGAATTCCATCATGCCGCGCCGGAGAACGTAATGGTCGATAAGGATGATGAGGTTCGATTTTTCCGCCGGCGGGATGAAAATTCCGGGGCTGACGGACGTTCCGTCGGGTTTCCTGCATCTGATGAGCGTCTCGAACCCGCGGAGCCGCTTCGTGTTCGTCTCGAATTGCGGCTGGTAGACGAGGTAGAACCAATTGTTTTTGAGCGCGTTCTTGATGAGCTTTTCCGCCTCGAGCTGGTTCGTCATCTCGTCTTCCATCGTCTTGTTGTAGAAAATCACGTGGGCGTTCGTCTTTTTCGCGTAGCTGATTGCGTTGGCGGCATCGCGCAGAAGCTCGACGCTGTCGCTCGCATCGTCAGGGAATTTCGACACGCCGCAGACAAGGGAGACCTCGCAGCTCTGCTCGAAGCTGTTTTCCGAGACTTCGCCGTTGAACACGTCGATTTTCTTCGCCGCCTCGTCGATTATTTCGTTCAGCGTTGACGAAAGCTCCTTGCGGCTGATGCTTCCCGGAAAAATCATCGCGAAATTCGCGCCGTTCATCTTGAAAAGCGAGATTTCGTTCCCGACGAATTTTTTCATGCGCTCGGAAACCCGCTTGAGCACGATGTCGCCCGCAAGGATTCCGAATTCGTCGTTTATCCGCTTGAAATTCTCCAGCTCGAAATAGGCGAGGCTTGCGCGCTTTCCCTTTTTGCACGATTCGCGGAGCGTCTCGTCAAAAATGCGCCTGTTTTTCAGCCCCGTGACGTAATCCGTCTTGCTGTTCGCGGATTCCCGCCTTATGAATTTCATCTGGATGATTATCGCGCAGAATGTCGTCAGCGCCGCTGAAAGCCCCGGCACGGAAGAAAGCTGTCCTGTCCGCATGATTTTCAGAATGTTGACGGCAGTCGATGCAAGCACAATCGTAAGCGGAAGCGCCCTGACAAAAATGTTCTGGCTTTCGACAAGCACCATGAGCATGCAGAAAAGAAAGCTCATGTACTGCATGACGCCTTGAAGGCTCAGCGTCGGGATTGTCATGGCGCCGATTGTTACGGACGATATGCTTTGCGCGCCGAGCCAGCTCGTGAAAAAAATAAGGAATATGCTGATTGCCGCAAGAATGGTGATGATTATGGCGCTTTTTATGGAATGCAACATCGAAAAAACCTCCGCCGGAAAACGTGTTTGGCCTCGCCCTAATTCATCTTTCGAAAAAATCGTACCGGTCAAGAACAGTAAAATTATATTTTCCGAATAGCAGTGCCGTCAAGGAAAACAGCCCCAATCGGTGTTCCGCGCGATTTTTTGCCGCAGGTAAACGCATCTGTGTCCTGTTTTGGATTCTTTTTTCTTTACAAAATCTGTATATAATAGGATTGTTCCCGTTCCGGCTTCTCCGCGCGTGCGGATGGCAAATAAAACCGGGAACAGGAGTAAAAAATGGAAGGTTTAAGTCAGGAGCAAGTTCTCGTTTCGAGAAAAGAGAACGGCAGCAACAGTCTTCCCGACAGCGAGCCGGCTACATTCTGGTCGGAATTCAAGGAGACGTTCGGGGATCCTATGATTAGGATTCTGCTCGCAATCGCGGCGCTGATGATTGGAATGTTCGTCATCAGCCGTATTTTCCCCCATCTCGGAATCGAGCAGACTATTTTTGAGCCGATAGGGACGATTCTTGCGGTTTTTATCGTCGCGTTCATATCCGCAAAAACGGGTGTTTCGAGCGACCAGAAATACCGCAGCCTGAAAGAGCGAACCGAAAAGGAAAAATGCAAAGTTGTCCGCGACGGCGCTGTGTGCGTCGTGGATGTCGATGATGTCGTTGTCGGCGACGTAGTCCTTCTTCAGTCCGGAAACAAGATTCCTGCTGACGGAACGCTTGTCGAGGGGCACCTTTCCGTTGACAACTCGGCGCTTAACGGCGAGGCGGAGGAATGCAAGAAGACGGCCAATCCTGACGGAATCGTTCCCGAGAAGATAACGGGCGACACGTTCGTCGATGCGTCGTCGCTTTTCCGCGGTGCTGTCGTTTTTGATGGCGAAGGATATCTCAAAGTCCAGCGCGTCGGAATCAAGACGATGATGGGAAAAATGGCTTTGGAGATGAACGAGGAGGATGTTCCCTCTCCGCTCAAGGTCAAGCTCTCGAAGCTTGCGAAGCAGATTTCCGTGTTCGGCTACTGCTCTGCGGCGCTCATAATCGTGCTCTACATCGCAATCGGAATCGTCAAGGCGGGCGGTTTCGGCGGGTTCGTCTCTCTGGGATGGCAGCACGCGCTCAATACGTTCATCCAGGCGATTGACCTGGCGATTCTTATCGTCGTCTGCGCTGTCCCCGAAGGGCTTCCGCTCATGATTTCGCTCGTCCTCATGCAGAACACGTCGAAAATGCTCGACCACAACGTTCTCGTCAGGAAGGCGCAGGGAATCGAGACGGCGGGTTCGCTCAACATCCTTTTCAGCGACAAGACGGGAACAATCACGAAAGGTCATCTTGAGGTCGTCGAGGTTTTTGACGGAATCGGCGCAAGCGTCGGCTGCCGCAAGGAGCTTGTCGACTGCATCGCGAAGAACACGCAGTCGGTAATCGATTCTTCCGGAAACGTAATCGGCGGAAACGCGACCGACCAGGCGCTCATGAAATTCGTCCAGAAAAACACGAAGGAAATTTCCGCCGACGGTGTCGTCCGCGCGCAGGGATTCAATTCCGCGAACAAATTCAGCCAGGCGCAGCTCGATGACGGCCGCGTCATCTACAAGGGCGCTCCAGAAAAACTGCTCGCAAAATGCTCGAAGTATCTTGCGGCTGACGGTTCGGTGAAAGATTTCGACATCGCGCTCATAAATCCGAAAATCGACGAGATGGCGGCGAAGGCGATGAGAATGCTCGCGTTCGCGTACAAGGAAAAGTCGGAGCTTGTCGAGAACGAGATTCAGGAGGGGCTTGTCCTCGTCGGAATCGCGTCAATCCGCGACGACGTGCGCCCCGAGGCGCGCGATGCGATTGCGGAAGTTCAGAAAGCCGGAATCCAGGTCGTCATGATTACGGGCGACAGGCTTGAGACGGCGAAGGCGATCGCGAAGGATGCGGGGCTTATAAAGAGCGATGACGAAATCGCGCTTTCGTCTGCCGATATCAACGCGATGAGCGACGACGAGGTGAAGAAAATCCTCCCGAAAATCCGCGTCATCGCGCGCGCTCTCCCGACGGACAAGTCGCGCATGGTGCGCCTCACGCAGGAGCTCAACCTCGTTTGCGGAATGACGGGCGACGGCGTGAACGATTCGCCTGCGCTCAAGAAAGCGGATGTCGGATTCGCGATGGGCAGCGGAACGGAAGCCGCGAAGGAAGCCGGAGATATCGTTGTCCTCGACGACAACTTCCGCTCAATCAAGGATGCCGTCTGGTACGGACGCACGATTTACCACAACATCTTGAAATTCGTGCGCTTCCAGATTTCGATAAATGTGGCTGCCGTTCTCGTGACGCTTTTGTCGCCTGTTTTCCAGTCCGTCACGCCGCTTACGGTCGTCATGCTTCTGTTCGTGAACCTCGTCTGCGACTCGCTCGGAAGCCTTATGTTCGGAACGGAGCCGGCTCTTGAGAAATACATGACGGAAAAACCGCGCCGCCGCGACGAGAGCATAATAGGAAAAGCGATGATGTCGAACATTGTCGTTCCTTCCCTTTGGATTGCCGCTGTCGGTTTCTTCCTTATAAAGAATCCGCTTTCGCTCGGGTTTGTTCCTTCGTTCTCGTTTGGTGATGATGGCGCCGCGAACGTCGCGAACGCGCTTGTTTTGCAGACGATGTTCTTCGTCTTCTTCATCTGGAGCGCGCTCATCAACGGCTTCAACTGCCGTTCCGACGGGTTCGACGTGTTCAACGGGCTTGGCGAGAACAAGAACTTCCTCAAGGTCTTCCTCATGATTGTCGCGATTCAGGCAGCAATCGTGTGCATCGGCATCGTTCCAGGACTTGCCGTTGTCGGGCGCCTGTTCAACTGCACGCCGATTTCGTTCGCGCAGTGGGGATTGTGCATCGTTCTTTCGCTCACAGTCCTTCCGATTGGGCTTTTGAACAAAGTCTTCTTCAGAAAGTAGAGGAAACGGGGCGATAAAAAAAATCCCGCGGATGTGAAACGGAATGCGCTTCATTTGTCCGCGGGATTTTTTGTGCCATGCTGCTTTTTTTAACACTCTGCCAGAATTTTCGGTGGGCAAAAGCGAAGCCAACCGCTTTTACGTACAGGGCGTTTCAAAAACGCTATTTCCGGAGCCTTTCCGATTCGGTGGTCAGGTCTTTGAGCCATGTCCAATCGGCTTTCTCAAGTTCCTCTTCCGTCGCGCGCCACTGCCAGTTTCCGCTCTGCGTCGAGGGCGTGTTCATGCGCGCCTCGCTTCCTTTGAGGAGAATGTCCTGCATCGTCAGAATGCACGTCGCCGAGACGCTTTTCATCGCGGATTTCATCATCGCTTTCGGAAGAGCGGACTCGTCCTCAAGCGAGAAATACGCCATCGCGTTCTTCACGTCGGCATTCGGCGCGCTTTTCGTCCATCCGGCAATCGTGTCGTTGTCGTGCGTTCCCGTGTACGCGACGGAATTTTCGGTGTAATGCTCCGGGATGTAGTCGTTTCCGTCCCTCGTGTCGAACGCGAACTGTAGGATTTTCATTCCGGGGAATCCCGTTCCCTTGAGAAGCGCGCGAACTCCGTCCGTAAGGAATCCGAGGTCCTCAGCGATAATCGGCTTGTCGAGAAGGTTTGCCTTCGTGAAAAGCTCCATACCCGGACCCGGGCGCCACGTTCCGTTCTCCGCCGTTTTGCTGTCGGCAGGAATGCAGTAGTATGATTCGAATCCGCGGAAGTGGTCGATTCGAATGACGTCGAACATGAGGAGGCTGTGGTCAAGGCGTTTCTTCCACCACGTGAAATTCGTCTTCTTCATGTGCTCCCAGTTGTAGACGGGATTTCCCCAGAGCTGTCCCGTCGCGGAAAATCCGTCCGGCGGGCATCCGGCGACTTCGATGGGGCGGAGGTTCCCGTTGAGCGCGAAGTTGTCCGGGGACGCCCAGACGTCAACGCTGTCGGCAGAAACGTATATCGGAAGGTCGCCGATGAGCTTTATTCCCTTCGAATTCGCGTATTTCTTCATCTTCATCCACTGTTTGAAGAAGAAATACTGCACGATTCTGTAATATTCGATGTCGTCCTTATGCTTCGCCTTGAACGCGCTTATCGTGCGCCCGTCGCGGAAGCGGAACGCGTCCTCCCATGAGGAGAGGGGAGCGCCGACATGCGCGTCTTTTACCGCCATGAAAAGGGCATAGTCATCAAGCCAGTTTTCGTTTTCCTTGCAGAACGAGTCGAAATCGGCGGGCGTCTTTTCCTTGAAATTCGCGACAGCTTTTTCGAAAACGGAGCGCCTGTTTTGGTAGAGGATGCCGTAATCGGCCCTGCGCTCGTCGTTTCCCCAATCGATTGATTCGTAGTCGCTCTTTTCGAGAAGTCCATCCGATACAAGCTCTTCAAAGTCGATGAAATACGGATTTCCCGCCGCCGTCGAAAAACTCTGGTAGGGGGAATCGCCGTATCCCGTTGGGCATATCGGCAGAAGCTGCCAGTATGATTGTCCCGCCGCGCTCAGTTTGTCTATGAAAGAAAAAGCGTGCTTTCCGAGAGTGCCGATTCCTGTGTTTCCCGGCAACGACGAAATGTGCATGAGCACGCCCGAAGACCTTTTGTTCTGATGTACCATTTTGTTTAAGTCCTTTTGCCCGAAAAACGTCTTGTTCAGTCATCGGTCGCGCGTTTTCCGGCTTTCGGTGCCGAAAAAGTGCGAAAGGCTTGCCCCTGATTTTATGGACAAGCCGTTTTTCTTGCGTTGATTTTGGGCATCCCCGAATGATTTCGGAGAAAACCGTTGCGCCAGTACGGCGCGAATGAAAATTGGCTCAAAATCCGGATTTTCAAGAGTCCAGCCGGATTTCCTTTGTCGCGCGGCTCCTTCCTTAACGCGAGTGAAAAATGCCCTGCTAGAGGGCCGGCCGTATGTCCTTCACGCTCTCGCCTTCTATGAATTCGAACGGAAGGAGCGTGTGCACGCTCGGTTTCTGCTGTTCGATGCTTTCAAGAAGCGCGTTGAGACCTTCCTCCACGAGCATTTCCCTTTTCTGCCTGATTGTGGCAAGGCGCGGGCAGCAGAATTCCGCGAGCGGTATCCCGTCAAAACCGATGATTGATATGTCGCCCGGAACGGAAAGCCCCATGTCCGCGAGGCTCCTCATCGCTCCGATTGCCATGACGTCGGACATCGTAAAAATCGCCGTTATCCCGCGCGCGCTTTTCATCAGCGTCCGTGCGGCGCTCGCGCCTCCTTCAAGCGAGTATTTTGAGTGGACGAAATGCGTTTCCTTGTTGAACGCAAGCCCGTGCCGCCTCATCGCGCAAAGAAAGCTTGCCAATCGCCGCCGTGAAAGCTCGGAGCTTTCAAGCTCGCCGCCAATCACGCCGATGTTCGTGTGGCCGTTTTTGATAAGAAATTCCGCGGCTTCCTCGGCGCCCCTTGCGTCGTCAGTGCTGACGCTCGAAAGGTTCCTGTTCACCACGGAATGCGCCTGATTCGATATGATTACGCACGGAACCTGAACTTTTGCGAAGTCATCCTTGTAAACGTCGGGGCTTCCGCCGAGGAAAATCATGCCGAGCGGTTTCTGCTCGTAGAAAATCCTGCATGCGCGTTTCGCCTCGTTGTCGTATTCGTCAAGGACGACGACGTTCGCCGTATACGGAAGGGTTTCGAACCTGCCTTGTATCGTTTCGAGAAGGGAGTTGAGCAGGATGCTTGACGTTCCCTTTACGAAGATGAATATCGTGTGCCTGTCCTGCTCCTTGAGCAATTTCGCGTTCTGGTTCAGCACGAATCCGTATTTGTCGATTATCGACTGAACCTTTTCCCGCGTGGAAGGCCGCACGCCCGGCTGTCCGTTCAGCACGCGCGAGACTGTTCCCAACCCCACGTTGCATTCCCTAGCGATGTCCCGTATCGTCATCATGTCATCCTTTTACAGCACCCGATATTACGCCGCTGATGATGTATTTTTGCGCTGCCAGATAGAAGACGATTATCGGAATGATTGCGAGCACGAGCATCGCCATGAATCCGCCGTAATCAGTTGCGCCGTAAGCGCCCTGCATCGCAATCTGGATCGCGACCGGAACGGTTTTGTTGTCCGTCCCGAGCACGAGATATGGCAGCAGATAGTCGTTCCAAATCCACATGGAGTTCAGAATCGCCACCGTTATCGTCGTGGGCTTGAGCACCGGGAAAACCACAAGAAAGAACGTCTGCAGCGGATTGCATCCGTCTATTTCCGCGGCTTCCTCGATGTCCAGCGGAACTGATTTTATGAATCCCGCGAACATGAATACCGAAAGCCCTGCTCCGAATCCGAGATAGACGAAGTTCACGCCTATTACGTTGTCGAAGTTCAGTATGTTGACGAGGTAGGTCATCGTGTACATGACCATTTGGAACGGGACAATCATGCTGAAAGCGAAGAGGTAATACAAGCCCGCCGTAAATTTGTTTCTCACGCGCACGATGAACCATGACGTCATCGACGTGCAGATTATGATGAGCACGACCGAAACGACCGTTATGAACGCCGAGCGCATGAACGCCGCGAAGAATCCCGATGTTGAAAGGCCCGCGATGTAGTTCGAGAATCCCGCGAACATCTCCCCGCTCGGAATCGCGAACGGTTCGCTCGAGATGAAAAGCTTCGACTTGAACGAGTTGACTACGACAAGCGCAATCGGAATAAGGAATATGACGGCGAGAATGCTCAAAAGCTGGAAAAGCAGAATCTGCGTCGTGCATTTTTTCCATTTTCTGTTCATTGTTCAATCTCCTTTCTGCTCGTCAGTTTGAGTTGCAGGAATGCGAGCAGCGCGACAATCAGGAAGAAGATTACTGCCTTCGCCTGTCCGACTCCCTGCCAGCCGGTGCGCCCGTAGAATGTGTTGTAGATGTTCAGGGCGAGCATCTCCGTCGTGTTCTCCGGCGCGCCTGCCGTGAGAGCAAGGTTCTGGTCGAACATCTTGAACGTGTTTGCAAGTGTCAGGAACGTGCAGATTGTCACCGACGGCATGACTATCGGGAGCTTTACGTGGAACAACGTGTCCCATGCGGACGCTCCGTCGATTTCCGCCGCCTCAAGAAGCTCGTCGGGCACGTTCTGAAGACCCGCGATGTAGATTACCATCATGTATCCGACAAGCTGCCAGTTTGTGAGAATCACAAGACCCCAGAATCCGTATTCCGTCTTGAACGTTATGTCGACATTGAAGACGGAAAGGACTCCGTTAATCATCAGGTTCCAGATGTATCCGAGGACGATTCCGCCGATGAGGTTCGGGAGGAAGAACACCGAGCGGAAGAATGTCGTCCCGCGAATTTTTTTCGTCAGAAGAATTGCGAACGAAAATGCGATGACGTTCACCGTCACCATCGAGACGACGGTGAACAAAGATGTGAAACCAAGCGCGTGCACGAATTCCGAGTCGAAAGTGAACGCCTTGATGTAGTTGCCCAATCCGACCCACTTGGCGTTCGTGACGGTGGTGAACTTCGTGAATGAGAGACCGATTCCCATGAGAAACGGCGCGACGAAGAACAGCGTGAACGCCAGCAACGTCGGCAGAACGAAGACCGGAAAGTAGCGTGCGATTGATTTCCTCATTAATTCGCCCCTTTTGTTTTGTTATTCAGCGGAGTCGCTTTCCTTTGCCCAGCTGTCCACGACATCTTTGGCAACTGCGCTCCATTCTTTTGTGCCCTGCGCGTATTTGAGAAGCGAAGAGCCGAAATCGTTCTTGAACTTCTGCGACGGGAAGAGCGTGAAGTTCCACGGCACGGATTCGATTCCAGCCCTCTGCGTCCATCTCGTGACCTCGCGCGCGAGCGGGTCGTTGGGGCGCTCTGATTCATCGAACGTGTCGAACGGAGCGATGAAGTGGAATTTGTTCGTGACGTAATCCTTTCCGATGTCGCTTGAGAACAACCAGTAGACGAAATCGATTGCGGCTTTGCGCTCCGCTTCCGTTGCCTGGCTGTTCACAGAGAAGAAGTTCTCAGTTCCGACGCACAGACCCTGCGACTGCTCGCCTGCCGCGCCCGTGTAAATCGGGAGGTAGCGGACGTTCTCCGCCTTGACTTTGTTTCCTGCGACGTCTGCAATCTGTCCCCACGCCCAGTTTCCGTTCTGAACCATAGCGCAGTCCTCAAGCGCGAATTCTGACATCGAGTCGACGACCGTCTTAGTTCCGACAGTCTCGCGCGCTACCGTAGAGTTGTTGAGGTAGAGGTCGAAGATGTTCCTGAAGTTGTCGCCGAACTCGAATTTGATGCGCTTTGTCGCGTCGGAAGCGAGGTCGACGTTGTTCGCCTTGAATTCATAGTAGACGGGGAGGTTCGCCAAGTGCGTCTGCCATCTCCAGTCTTCTCCAGCTTTGAGCGAAGTCGACGCGAAAACGCCCTTGATTCCGAGAACTTCCGCGTTCGCCTGCATGTCCGTTACGAGCGCGCTGAGTTTTTCGAAATCGGTGATTTCATCCATGCTCGTGAACGGCGTGTTCTTCGTTTCGAGCGCGAAGTATTTGTCCGTTATCGCCTTGTTGTAGATGATTCCGTATCCTTCGATTGCGTACGGGATTCCGTAAACGCCGTCGCCAGACGTCACCGCAAGCGATTTGTCGCTCAAATGCTGGTAGAGAGCCGTGTCCTTGAGGTCGGCGCAGTAATCCTTCCAGCGTGCGTAGCCTTTCGGTCCGTTTATCTGGAAAAGGGTCGGTGCCTTTTTTGTCGCCATCTTTGACATGAGCGTCGATTCGTAGGAGTTGTTCGCGGCAGTCTCGACGATAACCTTCGTTCCCGTCAGCTTCTCATACTCTTCGGCAAGCTGCTTGTACTGCTCCGTAACTTCCGGCTTGAAGTTCAGGTAGCGGACCGTCGGCGCCTCTTCTTTTTTGCATGAAGCGAGGATTCCTCCGGCGAGAGCTATTCCAGCCGCTGCCGCAACAATTGCGTTCAGTCTTTTCATAGATTTCTCCTTTTTGGAAACGTTTCCATTTTTGATTTCCTCAAGTATAAGACCAGCTTTCTGAAACTGTCAAATCATTTTTTTGTAAATTTTCGATTTTTTTTTTCGACGCTGAAAAGCAGCCGCGTTTTCGGTAGAATGGGCGTGTTCGGTACCTTCGTCGTCGCTCTGCCGCTCGTTCGGAATTGTTTTTCGGGGTGCCGTTCTAATCATCAGGCGATTGCCCGTCCTGAAACGTTTTCAGGCGAAATCCGGCAGCGGAAAATATTTACCGGAATCAATGTATGGAGGAGAAATGGAAAAATTCGACGTTAAGCTCGTTGCCCTCGACTTGGACGACACGCTTCTTGACAGGAACGCGCTGATTAGCGATGAGAATGTCGCCGCGCTGCGTGAATGCGCCCGCCGCGGGATATACGTTGTTCTTTGTTCGGGGCGGCTTGAGGCGGGAATCGTCCCGTTCGTAAGGCGCCTCGAAATCGCGGGGACGGAAGCCGGCAGGTACGTCATAGCGATTAACGGATGCAGCGTTTTCGACATGCACGAGCGCACGCAGATTCAGTGCCACAAAGTTCCCGGCGATGTTCTTCTTCGCGCTGACGAGATGGCGCGTTCAGCCGGTCTTGAGACGCAGGTGTATTCGACCGACACAATCTATTACGGTAAGCTCACCCCGTGGATAAAGATGGACATCGACCTCTGCAAAGTCCGCGGCGTCCAGGTGCCCGATTATCGTTCCCTGCTTGCTGCCGGCTCCCCGAAAATGCTCATTCCGTGCAATCCGGAAACGCCCGAGGTTGCGCACGAGCTTATGATAAAAATGCGGGAGGAATTCGGCGAACGGGCGGTCGTTTTTACGAGCAAACCGTACTTTCTTGAAGTCCTTCCCCCCGGCTGCGGAAAAGGCGAGTCCGTTGAATGGCTCTGCAACCGCCTCGGGTTCGGAATCGAAAAAGCGATGGGCTTCGGCGACGCGCTCAACGACGAGTCGATGCTCAGAAAATGCGGCTACGGCGTCGCGATGAAAAACGCCGGCGACTACATAAAATCCGTCGCAAAATACGTCACCGACTTCGACAACAACGAAAGCGGCGTCGGCCGTTTCATCACGGCGCACGTGCTCTAAACGCGCGTTATCCACCGCACATCGGAACGCGCCCCGCGTTCCGGTGAACGCTTGCTCCGACCAATCAAAACTGAGAACGAGATGAAGACCAAGCAAGCGCAGGTAGGAACGCGTCCCCGCGTTCCGGTGAACGCTTGCTCCGAGAAAGCCGAACTAAGAACGAAATGAAGACCAAGCAAGCGCAGGTAGGAACGCCCCGCGTTCCGGTGAACGCTTGCTCCGAGAAAACCGAACTGAGAACGAAATGAAGACCAAGCAAGCGCAGGTAGGAACGCCCCGCGTTCCGGTGAACGCTTGCTCCGAGAAAACCGAACTGAGAACGAGATGAAGACCAAGCAAGCGCAGGTAGGAACGCGTCCCCGCGTTCCGGTGAACGCTTGCTCCGAGAAAACCGAACTGAGAACGAAATGAAGACCAATCAAGCGCAGGCACGCTATACTTTCAGCATGAAAATCGTGATTATCGGTGCTGGTTTTACGGGGATTGAGCTTGCGAAAAGGCTTGTGAACGGAAAGAACGATGTCGTTCTGATTGACAACGACAAGGATGCGGTGCTTTATGCGGAGAACAGGCTCGACTGCGGGGCGATTCTTGCGGACGGGAACAATCTTTCGACGCTTGAGGACGCGGGAATAGCGAATGCCGACGCGCTTGTATGCGTTACGAGCAATGATGAGGTCAACATGATAACGTGCTCGCTCGTCGATTCCGTCTACCCTGACGTGCTGAAAATCGCGCGCGTCCGGAACTACGCCTATTACGCGAACACTGCCGAGGCGACGATGAAGCATTCCGCCGACGCGAGGAAGCACCGCCCGCTGTACGGAATCGATTTTATGGTCAATCCCGATTTCGAGGCGGCGCAGGCAATCGTGAATTCAATAGAAAAGAATTCGATAACCGATTCGCTTCAGTTCGACAATTCGCCGTATGAAATCGTCAGGATAAGCGTCGAGGCGGGAAGCCGGTTCGACGGGAACGCGCTCAAGGATTTGTGGCGGCTGACGGACAAGCGGATTCTCGTCTCGTATATCGAGCGCGACGGCGTGACCTCTCTTCCGTATGGCGAAACTATCGTTCGTTCGGGCGATGTGCTCGGGATTCTTCTTGAGCATAAATTCTTAGGCGAGCTTCTGACTCTGTGCGGGTCAAAACTCAAGAACATCCAGAAAATAGCGCTCGTCGGCGCGGGGAAAATCGGCACGATTGTCGCGGAAAAACTCGGGGAAAAGAGAAGGGCGGAATCGAAATTCTTCCGCCGCCGCGGGGCAAATTTCGTCATAATCGAAAACGATGCGGAGCGGGCCGCCGCCGCCGAGGAGAAATTCAACAAAATCGCGAAGGTGTTCCGCGCCGATGTCACGGAGGAGGAATTCATCGAGGAGGAGCACCTCGGCGAATTCGACCTGCTGATTTGTTCGACGTCGAATTACGAGATGAACATCGTCACGGCGGCCTACATCGAATCACTCGGCGTCGAGAATTCAATCGTCCTCGTCCCGTCCGACGCGTACGGCGGAATCGCGCACCGGCTTGGAATCGAAGTTGCGGTTCCCGTCCGCGATACGGTCGTCGATTCGATAATGAGCCATCTGCGCGGCTCCTCCGTCACGGGAATCCATACGGTGAACGGCGGCTTCCTCGAGATTGCCGAGGTGACGGTCGCCGAAGGTTCCGCCGTTGACGGAAAAATGCTCATGGAGATTTCCGACCCGGGGCGGTTCCTCATCCTTATGGGCCACAAAAGCGGCGAGGAAGCGTATTCGATTCTCGGCGGAAAATCGGTCCTCAACGCGGGCGACAAAGTTGTCGTCATCGCGCCCAAAAAAGACAGCACCGCCGTCCTTGAGCGCTTCTCATAATCGTTTGGCAGTGCCAGACAATTAGCCGGGCATATGGATAATTTCCCGCGGCTTGCTTCCGTTTGCGGGACCGACGATTCCGCGCTCCTCCATTTCCTCGACGAGCCGCGCCGCCCTGTTGTAGCCTATTTTGAGTCTGCGCTGGATGTAGCTTGCGCTCGCTTTTCCCGACTGGATGACAATCTGGAGCGCCTGGTCGTAAAGCGGGTCGCTTCCGTCGTCGAACATGCTCTCGCCGCTTCCGCCGTCGTCCTCGTCCTCGTCGACGAACATTTCCTCATCGATGTATTCCGGCTCGCCGTACGTCTTCACGAATTCCACGACGCGCTCAACCTCGTCATCGCCCACGAGTGTTCCCTGGATGCGCGACGGGAACGGATCTGTCACGCCTACGTAGAGCATATCGCCTTTTCCTAGAAGCTTGTCCGCGCCGAGCTGGTCGATTATGATTCGGCTGTCCATTTTTGACGCGACCATGAACGCGATTCTGCTCGGGATGTTCGCTTTGATGAGGCCGGTGATGACATCGACGGACGGGCGCTGCGTCGCAAGGACGAGATGGATTCCGACAGCGCGGCTCATTGCGGCAAGGCGCGCGATTGTCGTCTCAAGCTCCTTTCCCGTTGTCGCCATCAAATCCGCGAATTCGTCGATTATGACGACGATATACGGAAGTTTTTCCGTCGCGATGTGCTTCTCTACGATTTTTTTGTTGTACGAGATGATGTTCCTGACTCCCATTCCGTCGAGGAGCGCGTACCGCCGTTCCATCTCGCACAGGCAGTACTGAAGGGACTGGAGCGCCCGTTTCGGCTCCGTGATTACGGGCGTGAGAAGATGCGGAATGTCGTTGTAGAGCTTGAGCTCGACGATTTTCGGGTCGACGAGGACGAGCTTCACCTGCTCGGGGCTCCGTTTGTAGAGAATCGAAAGCAGCATCGAGTTTACGCATACCGATTTTCCCGCGCCCGTCGAGCCGGCAATAAGAAGATGCGGCGTTTTTGCCAAATCGAGCAGCTGCGCCTCTCCCGAAATATCCTTTCCGAGAACGACCGGAATTGCCATTTTATCGAACGCCGGCAGATTCTGCTCGATTATTTCCTTGAAGCTTACGATTGCCCGGCTTTTGTTCGGGACTTCGATTCCTACGGCGTGCTTTCCCGGAATCGGGGCGACGATTCGGATGGAAGCCGCCGCGAGCCTGAGCGCTATATTGTCCTGCAGCGCGACGATTTTGCTGAGTTTCACGCCGGGCGCCGGAAGAAGCTCGTACATCGTTACGGCAGGTCCTTTCCGTATTCCCGTAACCTCCGCCTCAATCTTGAATTCCGAGAGAGTCGCCTTCAGTTCCTCGCCGGCTTTCCGCGTCTCTTCGTCAACAATCCAGTATTCGTTTCCCGGATACGTGTCGAGCAAATCGGTCGGAACCGAATACGGCCCCTTCCTGAATTTCTGCGACTCGGGAATCGCGTTGTTCGTCGAAGGACGGAACGGGTCCGTTTTTGCATCGTCGTTCTCGTCGTCATCCTCGTCGTCGGAATCGTCCAAGTCGTCCGTCACGTTCATCTTGTGGTTCATCGCGCGGCTCAAATCGTCGAAATCCTCGTCGCCTTCCTCATTTTCCGCGCTTTCCTGCTCGTCGTCGTATTCGATGACGTTCCCGTCCGAGTCGACAACAGGGCGCGCGGTCGGGTCGAATTCGTACCGGGCGCCGTTTTCCTCGTGATTTTTTCCCGCTTCGTCCAACGCTTTCTGAGCCGCCGACTCAATCTCCGCGAACGCCGCCTGCCTTTCCGCGCGCGCTCTCTCGATTTCCTCGTCGTCCTCGTTTTGTTCGATTTCTTCGCGGTCGGGTATGGCAGAATCCGCCGCCGCGCGCTCATCCGTGTTGTCCCCGTCTTTCAGAACAGGATTCGCCGCCGCGTCGTCGTCCATCAGCGAGAAAATTCCCCCGACAAGTTCCCCCGCAATCTCCGCCTCCGCCAAATCGCCTTCGTCGTCTGCGGAATCGTTTTCGCTTTCCTCGTTTTCGGAATCGATTTCCGTTTCCTCATTCGTGGAGTTGATTTCGCTTTCGTCATTTGCGGAGTCGATTTCGCTTTCGACGTTTTCGGAATCGCTTTCCGTTTCGACGTTTTCGGAATCGCTTTCGATTTCGTCGTCTGCGGAGTCGATTTCTCTTTCGTCGTTTTCGGAATCGATTTCCGGTTCGACGTTTTCGGAGTCGATTTCCGTTTCCTCATTTGCGGGGTCGATTTCGCCTTCGTCGTCTGCGGAATCGATTTCCGTTTCATCATTTTCGGAATCGATTTCGCTTTCCTCGTTTTCGGAATTGATTTCGCTTTCCTCGTTCGCGCTTTCCTCGTTTTCGGAGTCGATTTGCTCTGTTGCGGGGGGATTGTCGAAGATGTGGGCGAAGGGGTTTTCGTCTTCGGTCTCGTAGGAGGTGGAAAGAATTTCGGAGGCGGGCGGGGTGGCGGGGGCGGTGATGTCGAGCGTCGGCTCGCCGTCGTCGATTTTCGTGCTTTCCTCAAGCATTTCGTCGAGGTAGACCGGTTTTACGTCGTTCCGCACGAAGTCGAGGATTTTGTCGCCGATTGCCATGTCCACGAACGTCACCGGTTCGTCCTTCGCGCGCTTTCTCCACGGGGATTTTTTCTTGTCGTCGATTTCCGTCGCTTCCTCAAGGACGTCGTTCAGGTAAACGGAGCGGACTTGTTCCTCGATTTTCTCGCCTTTTTCGTAGTTCTTGAAATTGAGGACGCCGTCCTCGGAAACGCGCTCCTGCACGATGTCGCCGAAAATCGCAATCAGGATGAATTCGCCGACGACCATCATCGTCCCGAGCAGAATCGTCGAGAACAGCTCGATTCCGAGAACTGTTCCGGTGCTTGTCGCGGAAAAATGCCTGCACAGGCGCTCCATCACGACGAGGGTGAAAAACGGGACTATCGAAAGCGCGAGAATCACGCCGTTTTTGATTTTCCATTCGCGCCCAATCATCTGAAGCGCCGAGACGAGAAAAAACGCCGGTATGAAAAGCGAGCTTATTCCGTATGCGCCCGAAAGCATTCTCCCGAACCGGTAGAGCGCGTTGTTGTGCGCCGCGCTGTTCCCGCCGAAATCGATTGCGACGAGAAGAAGCGAGATGAGAAAAACGGCGGCGAGCGTGAAAAGCGCCGTTCCGAGCGCCGTCGTTTTTTTGATTTTCCTTGAGAATTGCCAGATTTTGTCTAAAAGAGCGTTCATAACTGTAATGATATGCCGTTTGAAAATTAGTGATGATTTTTTTTGCGAACGGTTTTCCGTTTTGCCTTCGTCCCAAAACGCGCGGGGCGGAATTCGAACGAAAAACCATTTTCTATTATCGGATTCTGCGATGGTGCATCAAACCATTTTTTGCGCGCGTTCCCGCTTTTTTGCTGCGTGCCGATAATGGGAGAATGGACGTGTTTGTATTTTTCAGGCTGATTTTCATCGTTCTCGCTGTCGTCGGGATTTCGCTCCTGCTTCCGCTCGGGGTTGCCGTTGCCTGCGGGGAGAATTCCGTCGTTCCGTCGTTCCTCATCCCGATGATTGTTTCCGTCGCGTTCGGATTGTTTTTCTTTTTTGCGGGAAAAAAGAAGACGGTGCGGTTTTCGACCCGCTCGGTGTTCCTTTTTGTCGCGTCCGCGTGGATTTTCATAAGCCTTTTCGGTTCCGTTCCCCTTCTGATGTCCGGCGAATTCGCCTCTTTTGCCGACGCGTTTTTCGAAAGCTGCTCGGGCTTCACGACGACGGGCGCGACGGTTCTCTCCGATATCGAACGCCTTCCGAGAAGTTTGAATTTGTGGCGGTGCGAGATGCACTGGCTCGGCGGAATGGGAATAATCGCGCTCACCGTCGCGCTCCTTCCGCTTCTGGGCGTCGGCGGGTTCAACCTTATAAAGGCGGAAAGCACCGGTCCCGAGAAGGGAAAGATAACGCCGAAAATGGCGAACACCGCGGAAATGCTCTGGATTCTCTACGGCTCGCTGACGCTCCTGCTTGCGCTCGCGCTGAAAATATGCGGGATGGACGCGATTGACTGCATTTCGTACGCGTTCTCCACGCTCGGAACGGGCGGATTCGCGACGAGAAATACAAGCGTCGCCTCGTACGGTTCCGCGCCAATCGAAATCGTCTGCACCGTTTTCATGTTTCTTGCCGGGGTGAATTTCAGCCTCTATTTCTACATAGTCACCGGAAAATTCTCCGAGGTCAGGCGCAATACCGAATTGAAGGCGTACCTCGTGATTTGCCTCGTTTCTTCCATATTAACAGCGGTTTTTCTTGTTCCCCAGTTCGGCGGGTTCTTTTCCGCGCTGCGCTATTCGGCGTTTCAGGTCGCCTCGATTGTAAGCTCGACGGGTTACATGACGTCCGACTATCTTTCGTGGAGCCCTCCCGCGCAGTTCGTCATATTCGCGCTTTTTTTTGTCGGTGGCTGTTCCGGTTCGACTGCCGGCGGGTTCAAGGTCGTGCGGTGGTGCATCCTGGCAAAGCAGTGCAGGAACGAGATGATGAAAATGCTCCATCCCCACGGCGTTTTTTCGATTCGGCTGAACGGAAGCGCGGGGAGGAACGACCTTGTTTTTACGATAGGCTCGTTCGTTTTCGTCTATTTCGGGCTCGTCGTGTTCACGACGTTCCTGGGGACGCTCGGGCATCTCGACGTACTGACATCGTTCACGGCGTCGCTTTCCATGGTCGGGAACATCGGTCCCGCGTTCGGCTTGCTCGGTCCCGCGGACAACTACGGGGTCCTGCCTCCCGCGCTTAAATTCTGGTACTGTTTCGCGATGATTGCCGGCCGCCTTGAGCTGTACAACCTGCTCATCCTCTTCCTCCCCGAATTCTGGCGGAAGTGAACGGCAGTTTTCAGAACGTTTATGACTTTGCGTGTCATTCCGAACAAAATCAACATGGTGGCGGGGACTTGCTGTATGAGGCTGGACGGGCGCGGCTGCCTTGCTGTTTTGCAAGGAATCGTGATTCTTCCGTTCGGTGATGAAATATGCTTGCTGCTTCAAACGAATTCATTTCGGAGAAAAAGTGCCTCCCGTAACGGAGGCATTTTTTTCTCGCCTGAGTTTTTCCGCTCTCCTTTATAGTTGATTGACTTGAGAAGTGTCATGCTGAACGGATTGCGAAATCCCGTTTCAGCATGGCAAGACCTGCATCAGCCGTTTTTTCAGGCAGAGCGTTTCGGAAAAGGCGGGTTATTTCCAGACGCCCGTGCGGATGAACGTCTCGTCGCGCTCGTATCCGACGCTTATGATTCCGACTTTTGTCTCGCAATAGTCCTCGATGAATTCGACGTAGTCGCGCGCTTCTTTCGGAAGCTTGTCGTACTCGCGGATGTTCTTGAGGCTCGTCTTCCAGCCCTTGAATTTCTTGAGGACGGGCTTGGCGTTCTCCATGTCCTCGACTCCGGCGGGGAAGTCCGTGACGATTTTTCCGCCGATGTCGTAGGCGACGCACGCCTCAATCTGCTCCATCGGGTCGTAGATGTCGAGATGGGTCAGGACGAGCGAGTCGAGCGAATTCACGCGGCATGCGTAGCGGAGCGCGACCAAATCGAGGTATCCGCACCGTCTTGCCCTTCCCGTCGTGACGCCGTATTCGCGTCCCGTCTCGCGCACTGTCCTGCACAGCTCGCTTTCCGCGGCGTCGGAATCGTTGAATTCCGTCGGCATAGGACCGTTTCCGACGCGCGTCTCGTACGCCTTGAAAACGCCGAGTATCTTGTCCAAATCGTGCGGTCCGATTCCGCATCCCGTCGCGGCTCCGGCAGCGCAGCTTGCGCCTGAAGAAACATACGGGTACGTTCCGGAATCGATGTCGAGCATCGCTCCCTGCGCACCCTCAAAAAGAATGTTCTCGTCCTTGTATTCGTGCATCTTCGCCGTCAAATCGACGCGCATGCTGATGAGGCGGTCGCGGTATTTGTCGAGGTACGCCTTGTCCTCTCCGTCGAATTCGGCCATCTTCTGCGCCCAGTCGAGGTCTGCGAGGCGGATTCCGTCGCGGTGGGCTTTTTCTGCGTATGCGATTCCGATTCCGCGTCCGGTCGTTCCAATCGGGCGTTTGCGCTCCGCGTCGCGCTTCTTGTCCATCTCGCGGTATCTCGGAAGGATGATGTGGGCGCGGTCGGAGATGAAGACGCGTCCTTCCCAATCGATTCCGTTGTCCTTGAGCATCTGGAGCTCGTTGAAAAGCGCCTCCGGGTCGATTACCATTCCGGCACCGAGAAAGACGCTCTTGTCCTTGTAGAGGATTCCGCTCGGAACCTGGTGGAGCGCGTACTGCTTGCCGTCAACGACAATTGTGTGCCCGGCATTCGGTCCGCCCGCATACCTGACGACGTACTTCGCGTCCTCAGCCAAATAATCAACGATTTTACCTTTTCCCTCGTCGCCCCACTGCGCGCCGATTACAACGACCTTCATAAAAAGCCCCCAATAAGATTTGAATCGGAAAATCCGAAACGCAAAATGCTACGAATCATAGCACGGATTCGGGGTTCAGTTCTATTGATTGCTTGGTCTTTTGTGGGTTCTAAGTCCGGATTTGTTGGAGCAATCATGTCCGGCACGCGGTGCGAGCCTCCTTTTGTGGGGGTGGTCTTTTATGGGTTCTAAGTCCAGATTTGTTGGAGCAATCGCGTCCGGCACGCGGTGCGAGCCTCCTTTTGTGGGGGGCTTTTATGGGTTCTAAGTCCGGATTTGTTGGGGCAATCGCGTCCGGCAAAAAAAAGGGGATGGAATGAAAATACGGAAAAAAAAATCCTAAAAAATTGACGATGAATATTCATTCAGCTAGAATTAATATATCCCCTTTTGGGGGAAAGGAGTTTATACATGAAAATGACTAAATTTGTCGCGGTTGCTGTTGCGGCGGCTGCATCATTGCTTGCAAGCTGCGGAACTACATCAAACGTAAACAATGTTCCGATGGTCGATAACGAAACTGTTATGATTGACTATCAGGGAAAGTCTATGGGCGGAGCAATCCCGAAGTGGGTCAACGCGGCTCTTGACGGAACTCGGTCTGGCGTGGCGAAGACGCTCGAGCTTGACAACAAGCAGCTTTTCGTTTTCATCAAGAAGGGCACCGACCTCGACTTCCTCCAGATTTGGACCGACAACGTTGATGTCCGCGCCGAGGTTTCGAATTCGTTCTCGCAGGCTGTCGCTCAGGCTGCGGACGCAAGCATTCAGGCGAGTGATGCCGCAGGAAAGCAGTCAAAGGAAAAGTCTGTCGGTCTTCTCACGAAGACGCTCTCAGCTCTTGAGCTGAACGGACTCCTCAAGGAGGCTCAGTTCTGGACCCGCACTCGCAGCGTCAACGAGAAATTCGTCGGAAAGAAGCAGGGCTCTGTTCCGGGCGACCAGTACTATGATTACGAGTACAACTACATCGTCGTGTTCGCTATGGACAAGGATGTGTACCAGACACAGCTCGATGCGGCTTTGAACGGAGTTGAGGACAACACGTCAGAGACCGAGCTCCTCAAAAAGGCACTCAGCACAAGCCTTCTTGAGCCGCTTATCAGCGAGTCAAAATAACGGCTGAACGGAAACGGAATCTCCTTCGTCTTTTTTATGGATGAGGGAGATTTTTTTTGTTCCGCCGATGTTCGTTTCGGTTCCGTGCCACGTTGTTCGTCTGCGCGTTTCTGGAACCGGCTTTGCGCACGGAAAAGACGGTTTTCCGCTGTTTTTCCGCACGCGCGTTTTAGGAGGAATTATGAGAATCGGAAGGTTCGTTGCGGCGGCTTTTCTGCTTGCGATGGCGGCAGAAGCGTTCGCGAAGGGGAGCGTTGTCGATTGGAAGGGGCGCGAATTCGGCGGGAAGAAGAATCCGTCATGGGTTTCCGCCGCAGAAAAAGGGAAGGAATCGAAGGTACGGAAGCTGCTCAAAATAGACAAGGACGACATTGTGTTCATCGTTTCGGGGGAAGGGGAAGACAGCGAGCTTGCCGACCTCGACGCGAAATCGAAGATTGATTCGCTTATCCTTGAGCGGTTCGTGACGGAAACCTCCGCCTCGTCGTCGTATTCCCGCGAGGAAATCCTTTCCGGGGCTGTCGTCATAGTCGGTGTCGTCGACTGCGCCGATTTCTGGGTCGCGACAAAAAACGGCGATTCCGTTTCCTACAAGGCGTTCCGCGTGAAGTCTATTTCGGCTCCCGTGTGGAGCGCCCTAAAATCGAAGAGAATTGCCGAGCTTGACGGCCGCGCGAAACCTGCCGAAGCCGAGCCTGAATCCGTCGCGGAGGACGTTCCCGCCGAAAATGCCGAAAATGCCGAAAATGCTGGGAACGAGGACGACGTTCCGGAAATATTCGTCGATTAGCGGGCCGTTCACCATAAAATCGTGTTCCTGAATTCCCGATTGCCCGATTTCGTTTTTGGGGCGGAATCGGGCTAAAAGTACGCGTTACTTTTACCGCTTTTCATAATAAAATCTGCGAAACACAATTTTAGAGGTAAAACGATGAGCAAAATCGCTATCAGAATCAATTCAGCTGACGTCGTTGCTGTTGCATTGCAGCCGATTGCGAAGGGCACCACTGTCGTGCTTGAGGCGATGGACAACGTTCCCGAAGCGAGCGTCACGCTTCAGGAGGACATCACTGCCGGGCATAAATTCGCCATCAGGGACATAAAGAAGGATGAGCCTGTAATAAAATACGGTTACCCAATCGGTGCGGCAAAAGAGGATATAAAGGCGGGCTTCCACGTCCACACGCACAACATTCACACGCTTCTTTCGGAGAAATTCGAGTATTCCTACAACGCCGACAGCGCGAAGAAGGCTTACGACGCATGGTACGCGGAATCGGAGCATCTCCGCAAGAACGTTCCGACCGTAAACGTCTACAAACGCGCGGACGGCCGCGTCGGTTCCCGCAACGAGGTTTGGATTGTTCCCCTCGTCGGCTGCGTCAACAAAATTTCCGAGAATCTCGCCGCGTGGGCGAACGGAAAATTCTGCGCGGGCGAGCCGAAACCGAGCGTCGAAGGCGGCCTTGAAGGATTCTTCACGTGGACGCATCCGTACGGCTGCTCACAGATGGGAGCGGACAAGGAGACGACCGCGCGCATCCTCGCCGATTTGGTGAACCATCCGAATGCGGGCGGCGTTCTCGTCGTCTCGCTCGGCTGCGAGGAGAACAACATCCCGTATTTCAAGAATTTCCTCGGCGATTACGACGAGAACCGCGTGAAATTCATGGTCACGCAGGATTTTGAGGACGAAATCGAAGAGGGAAAACGGCTTTTGACGGAGCTTGCCGGATATGTCTCGGCATTCCGCCGCGAAAGCGCCCCGCTCACGGAAATCGTCCTCGGAATGAAGTGCGGCGGCTCTGACGGAATGAGCGGAATCACGGCGAACGCGCTTATCGGCAGAATCTGCGACGCGATGACGGGAATGGGCGGACGCGTCATGCTCACAGAAGTTCCCGAGATGTTCGGCGCGGAGCAGATGCTGATGAACCGCTGCGTGGACAAAAACCGGTTCGACAACACGGTGAACCTCATCAACGGGTTCAAGGACTACTACGCGCGCCACAACCAGGTCTGCTACGAGAATCCTTCCCCGGGAAACAAGGCGGGCGGAATCACGACGCTTGAGGACAAATCGCTCGGATGCGTGCAGAAAGGCGGAAAGGCGCCCGTCACGGGTGTTTTGAAATACGGCGAGCGCCTTACCGAAAAAGGGCTTTCGCTTCTCGAAGGTCCGGGCAACGACATCGTCTCCACGACTGACATGACGGCGGCGGGCGCGAACATCATCCTGTTCTCGACCGGTCGCGGAACGCCGCTCGGCGCGCCCGTCCCGACGGTGAAAATCGCGACGAACCATCCGCTCGCGCAGAAAAAATCCGGCTGGATTGACTTCGACGCTGCGCGCCTCCTCGACGAGCCGAGCGATTCCGTCCGCGACGCGCTCCTCAATCAGATTTGCGACATCGTGTCCGGTCGTTCCGTCACGAAAAACGAGAAGAACGGCTACCGCGAGATTGCCATTTTCAAGGACGGCGTGACGCTGTAAGTCGTTTTTCCGCCCGGAAAAGGTCAGCCGCGTGAGAAGAATCGTTTTCCCGCGGCTGCCTGACGACGGAACGAACGCGAATCCGGAATGACAATTGAGTAAATCCCGCCCCCGGAACCAGTCCGCTCGGGGCGTTTTTTTATGCCGGAAACTGCAAAATAGCTTGAAAAAGAGCGAATCCCGCAAGTATCATGCTTTCCGCCCGTGGAGATGAAGATGAGCGAAAACAAAACGAAAGCCCCCAGAAACAAGACTATCGAAATTTCCGATTCCGAGGCGGAATCTCTTCGGAAAAGGCTTTTTGTTCCGGCGCGCTCGGGGAAAATCCGGGCGGATGAATTCGTCGGGCGCACGATTCTGGGCGATTGCGTCGATATTCTTCCCCGCCTTCCCGAGTCGTTCGCCGACCTTGTCATCTGCGACCCGCCGTACAATCTCTCGAAAAAATTCGGTGATTTCTCGTTCCGCTCGATGGATTCGGAACAATACGAGGAATATCTTGAGTCGTGGCTTCCCGCACTTTGCCGGATAGTGAAGCCGACCGGCTCGCTTTATCTTTGCGGCGACTGGAAATGCACAGCTTCCCTCCAGCGCGTGCTTGAGCGCAATATGACGGTGCTGAACCGCATAACATGGCAGCGGGAAAAAGGTCGCGGCGCGAGCCGGAACTGGAAGAATTCGATGGAGGACATTTGGTTCGCCGTGAAAAATCCCGCGGAATACGTTTTCAACATCGATGACGTGAAGGTAAAGCGCCGGGTTCTGGCGCCTTATACGGAAAAGGGCATTCCGAAAGACTGGGAATTTGACGGGGAAAAGAAATTCCGCCTTACGTATCCGTCGAATTTCTGGGACGATATCACCGTTCCGTTTTGGTCGATGCCTGAAAATACCGAGCATCCGACGCAGAAGCCCGAAAAGCTGTACGCGAAACTTATCCTTGCGTCGTCGAATCCCGGCGACATAGTGTTCGACCCGTTTCTCGGAAGCGGAACCGCGAGCGTCGTCGCAAAAAAACTCGGCAGGCGGTTTGCCGGAATCGAAATCGACGAGAGATACTGCCTCCTCGCGGAAAAACGGCTTGCCCTTGCAGAAACGGACGCCACAATTCAGGGGTACGGTGACGGCGTTTTTTGGGAGCGGAATTCAGCGGCGCAAAAATGACCGTTCGCCGTTTTTTTTGAGAAAAAACGCAGAATTTTTCAAAAAACACTTGCATTTTAACAAAGCCGTGGTATCATAAAGTCGTGGTCAGGAAAGAGATGAGGACTTACACCGGCTGCACGTACAGGAGGCGTTATGCAATATCCGACGAAGAGAGAAGGCTCAGAAGAGCATGTTCACTAATTTATTGCGCCACCAGCGGCTAAGCTGGCACAGAAAAAATGCGGTTCTTTTAAGAACTTCAGCATTCTAAACGGCACCGGAGATACGGTGCCGTCTTTTTTTTGCGCGGAGGCATTCTCCGCCGGTTTTCGTGACGAATCGAAACCGTATGGCATTTTTATGCGGGCGCGACGTCTACCATAAAGCCGGAAAATCATGTATACTCCAATCCCGATTATGGACGCGTGTATTTGCAACAGAAAGGGCTTTCTCTCAATAAAATCATCGTCCGCTTTATTTTTAATCCGTATTTTTTAGGCTGAATTCTTTGGATTCAGCCTTTTTTTTGAGGTTTTTCGTTATGAGCAAAAGAGAAGACATCGACAAGGTGCTGATTATCGGTTCAGGACCGATTGTCATCGGGCAGGCGTGCGAGTTCGACTATTCGGGAACGCAGGCGTGCAAGGCGTTGCGCGAACAGGGATACAAAATCGTCCTCGTCAACTCGAACCCGGCGACGATAATGACCGACCCCGTCATGGCGGACGCGACGTACATCGAGCCGCTGAATGTGGAGAGGCTTTCGCAGATAATCGAGAAGGAACGCCCGGACGCGCTTCTCCCGAACCTCGGCGGTCAGACGGGACTGAACATGGCGATGGAGCTGAACAAGGCGGGCGTCCTCGACAAGTACGGCGTGAAGGTAATCGGCGTGAACCTCGACGCAATCGAACGGGGCGAGGACCGCGAGATTTTCAAGGAGACGATGAAGAACCTCGGAATCGACACGCCGAGAAGCGACATCTGCCACACCGTCGAGGGCGCGGAGAAAATCGCCGAAAAAATCGGGTTCCCGCTCGTCGTCCGTCCCGCATATACGATGGGCGGCCAGGGCGGCGGATTCTGCTACAACATCGAGGAGCTGCGCACAATCGTCTCAAACGGGCTTGATTTGTCGATGACGCACCAGTGTCTTATCGAGGAGTCGATTCTCGGCTGGGAGGAACTTGAGGTCGAGGTCGTGCGCGATTCGAAAAACCAGATGGTCGCAATCTGCTTCATCGAGAACATCGACGCGGTGGGCGTCCATACTGGCGACAGTTTCTGCTCCGCGCCGTTCCTCACGATTGACAAGGCGCTTGAGGAGAAGCTCCGCACGATGGCGTTCAAGATTGTCGAGTCGATCGGCGTCATCGGCGGAACGAACGTGCAATTCGCGCACAACCCCAAGACTGGACGCGTCGTCATAATCGAAATCAACCCGCGCACGTCGCGCTCGTCCGCGCTCGCCTCGAAAGCGACGGGGTTCCCGATTGCGCTCATCTCCGCCAAACTCGCCAGCGGCCTTACGCTTGATGAAATTCCGTACTGGCGCGACGGCACGCTCGACAAGTACACCCCGGGCGGCGCGCCCGACGGCGATTACGTCGTCCTCAAATTCGCGCGCTGGGCGTTCGAGAAATTCCGCGGCGCGGAGGATTCGCTCGGCACTTCGATGAAGGCGGTCGGCGAGGTCATGTCAATCGGAAAGACGTTCAAGGAGACGTTCCAGAAGGCGATACGCGGGCTTGAGAACGGGCGCGCGGGGCTTGGGTTCGCGAAAGACTTCAACAAGAAGAGCGCCGACGAGCTTTGCGAGATGCTCCGCACGGCTTCGAGCGAGCGGTATTTCCAGATGTACGAGGCGCTAAGGAAGGGCGTTTCCGTCGAGAAGCTGCACGAAATCACGTTCGTCAAGGAATACTTCATCAACGAGATGAAGGAGCTTGTCGAGCTTGAGGAGAAGATGCTCCAGAATCCGGGACGCGTTCCCGAGGACAGCCTCCTCATCCAGGCGAAGAAGGACGGATTCTCCGACAAATATCTCTCGAAAATACTCAAGGTCTCGGAAAAGGACATCAGGAAACGGCGCAACGAGCTTGGAATCCGCGAGGCGTGGCTTGCCGTTCCCGTCTCTGGCGTGAAGGGCGCGAACTACTACTATTCGACGTACAACGCCGAGGACAAATCGACGGCGACGACGAACCCCAAGAAGATAATGATTCTCGGCGGCGGCCCGAACAGAATCGGACAGGGAATCGAATTCGACTACTGCTGCTGCCACGCGGCGATGCAGCTCAAGGAACTCGGATATGAGACGATTATCGTCAACTGCAACCCCGAGACGGTCTCCACGGACTACGACACGTCGGACAAACTCTACTTCGAGCCGGTCACGACGGAGGACGTCCTCCAGATTTACGAGAAGGAGAAGCCGTTCGGCGTAATCGTGCAGTTCGGCGGGCAGACTCCGCTCAACATCGCGCGCGAGTTGCAGGAAAACGGCGTGAACATTCTCGGAACGTCAATCGACTCCATCGACATCGCCGAGGACCGCGACCTTTTCCGCCACATGATGGACAAACTCGGAATCCCGATGCCCGAAAGCGGGATGGCGGTGGACTTTGACGAGGCGAAAGCGTGCGCGGAGAGAATCGGCTACCCGATTATGATTCGCCCGTCGTTCGTTTTGGGCGGACGCGGAATGGAGGTCATCTACGACGAGAAGACGCTCAAGGAATACGTCGAGAAAGCCGTCGGCGTCACACCCGACCGCCCGCTCCTCATCGACCGCTTCCTCAAGAACGCGCTCGAATGCGAGGCGGACGCGCTTGCCGACTCGAACCACGTCTACATTCCCGCGGTCATGGAGCACGTCGAGCTTGCCGGAATCCACTCGGGCGACAGCGCGTGCGTCATTCCGCCGGTCTCGATTCCGAAGGAGAACCTCGCGACAATCAAGGAATACACGAGGAAAATCGCCGAAAGCCTCCACGTCTGCGGCCTTATGAACATGCAGTACGCGATTGAGGACGGAAAGGTCTACGTCATAGAGGCGAACCCGCGCGCAAGCCGCACCGTCCCGCTCGTGTCGAAAGTCTGCGACACGCAGATGGCGCGGCTCGCCACGCGGATGATGCTCGGCGAGTCGCTTGAGTCGCTCGGGCTGAAGGACAAGACGATTCCGTATTTCGGCGCGAAGGAGGCTGTCCTTCCGTGGGCGCGCTTCCCGGGCGTTGACCCGATTCTCGGGCCGGAAATGCGCTCGACGGGCGAGGTTCTCGGAATAGCGGAGAATTTCCCGCTCGCGTTCTACAAGTCGCAGGAAGCCGCCGGCTCGGAGCTTCCGCACGCGCCTGCCGCCTGGGAGAACAAGAAGGTCCTGATTTCCCTGTCGAACAAGGAAGGGCAGAAGGAGCAGGTTCTCTTCATCGGAAAGACGCTCAAGGATTTGGGATTCACGATTGTCAGCACGGAAGGAACCGCGGAATTCTACCGCGAGAACGGAATTAAGTGCGACGTGGTGAACAAAATCGGCGGCGGACGTCCCGACGTAATCGACGCGATTATGAACAAGGAAGTCTGCCTCGTCATCAACACTCCCAAAGCGAAGCGCAACTACGCCGAGGACAGGAAGACAATCCGCAAGGCGTGCCTCAAGTACAAGGTGCCGTACATCACGACGCTTGCAGGCGCGATGGCGGCCGTGCAGGGAATCGCCTCCGTCAAGAACGGGAACGGCGGCGAGGGTGGCGTGAAGTCGCTTCAGGAATACCACGGAATGATTCGCTGATGCGAATGGTTCCTGCGGGATTCGCGGTTTTATGAATTTTCCCGCCCTGACGGAGAATGTGTCGGGGCGGGATTTTTTTTGGGGAGCCTGAATTAGAAGAATGTTCTCCATTGTCGCCTGTGTCGTTTTGATGGCGCAGGCCTCGTTTTTGTCTTCGCTTTCGTTCGGGGCAAAAATGAAGGACGAGTACCGCGAGTCGTCGTTCGCTTCCGCGGAGAATGTGCGCGCTGCGGGCGCTGATTCATTCGCTCTACTTAAAGACGAAATGCCATCTCCTTCGCAACAGCTGGCTCACGGCGTGGTCCTGGTACGAGATTTCGTTCTATTCGGGACAGGACGGGGAGTGCGCCGAACGGATGTTCGTCTATCCGTTCAACAGGGACGGATGGAACATCTAACTTACGGGATGAGATTCCGTGCGTTCGTAATCTACTGGCATTTCGGGAAATCCGGCAGCGTGCTGGAGTACGTCCTCGACCACATCGAGGAGTCGGATGAAATCCGTTTTGTGGGGCATTCGTATGTTGCCGCGGATTCCATTAAAATCCGCGATGCGCCGTCCCTTTCCGCAAGTAAAATCGCTCTGATGAAGAAAAACGACGTCGCCGAAGTTCTTGAGGTGTGCGCAAAAGAGAAAATCGACGGCATTGATTCGGCGTGGCTCCGCATCCGTACAGAAAGCGGTTTTCTCACGAACGGCAGAGAATGGCGCGACTAGCTCCGCAAAAAAAAATCGGGACTGCGAGCGCGCAATCCCGATTTCCATCCGCAAAAAACGCGGGTTTTCAGTTTTTTAGATTTCGATTTCGCCCGAGAAGCAGACCGCCGTCGTTCCCGTGAGGAAAACGGTCTCGCCCGTGTAGCGGACAATCAGCTCGCCGCCGCGGACTTTTACGGTGATGTCCTCGTCGAGCGGGCAGAACCCGTTGAGAACTGCAGCGACTGCCGCCGCGCACGCGCCTGTTCCGCATGCGGGTGTCTCGCCGTTTCCGCGCTCCCACGTCCTCATCTTCAGCTCGTTCTTTCCGACGACGCGGACGAATTCGACGTTCGTGCGCTCGGGGAAGGCGGGGTGGTTCTCAATCATCGGGCCGACTTCCGTCACGCGCTCCTTGTCCACGAATTTCGAGAACACGACGCAGTGCGGGTTTCCGACGGCGACGCTCGTGACGGAATATGAATTTCCCGCCACGTCGATTTTCTGGGCGACGACAGCTTCCGCGGGCGTTTTTCCGCCCAAGTTTACCGGAGCGACGCCGAGGTTCGTCGGGATGTTCTTCGGCTTGAATTTCGGCGCGCCCATATCGACGCGGACGGAATTCACCTTTCCGTTCAGCTTGTAGAGGAGGAGCGACTTGACGCCCGCCTCAGTGTCTACGGTCAGCGTTGCGGTCGGCGACGAAGGCTCGTGCCTGTCCGCGATTCCGTTTATGTTGTTGTCGTAGAGATATTTCGCTACAGCGCGGATTGCGTTTCCTGCCATGCGGCTTTCCGTTCCATCCCTGTTGAAGAATCTCATCGTGGCGTCCGCCTTGTCGCTCTTCTCGATGAGGACGAGCGAATCCGCGCCGACCTGCGTCCGTCTGTCGCACAGGCGAACCGCAAGTCCCGCCGGATTCTTGACGGGCTGCTCCATCGCGTTGACGACGATGAAATCGTTCCCAGTCGACTGCATTTTCGTGAACTCGATTTTCTGCTTGGAAGTCCTGAGCTTGTTGATGTCGACGAGCTCCACGTTCTCCGCGGAATATGCCGATTTCAGGCAGTCTGCGATTGCGTTGGCGGTGTCGATTGCCGTGAGGCACGGAATGTCGCGCTCGACGGCATGTCTTCTGATTTTGACCGAATCCGCGCGCGGGTTCCTTCCCTTCGCGCTTGTCGAGATTATGTACGCGATTTTTCCCGAATCGAGGAGCGTCAGCACGTTGTCGTTCGGATTCTCCTTGATTTTCGCGACGACCTGGACTTCCATTCCGAAATCGGAGATTACGCGCGCAGTTCCCTCCGTCGCGTAGAGCTTGAATCCCATGTCGTAGAATTTCCGCGCGAGGTCGGGTATCTCAAAATGGTCGGTCGTCCTAATCGTGAACAGGACGCCGAGCGGGTTCGCGGCCGCTTTTGTCGGGTGGTTGAGCTTGTAGCCCGCCGCGATGAGACCCTTGTATATTGCCTCCTCCCGCGTTGACGCGATTCCGAGAACCTCGCCCGTGCTCTTCATTTCGGGGCCGAGGTGCGTGTCGACGTCCATCAGCTTCTCGAAGCTGAACACGGGAACCTTCACCGCAAAATAGGGCGGAATCCGGTGCAGTCCCGTTCCGAATCCCATGTCGCGGATTTTTTCCCCGAGCATGGCGCGCACCGCAAGTTCGACCATCGGAACGCCCGTCACTTTTGAGATGTACGGAACGGTACGGCTTGAGCGCGGGTTCACCTCGATTATGTAGAGGTCGTTGTTGTAGATGAGATACTGGATGTTTACGAGGCCTTTCGTCCCGAGCTGGATTGCCAAATCCTTCGACTGGCGGATGATTTTCTGCCTGAGAACGTCGTTCAGGTTCCATGACGGGTAGACCGCGATGGAGTCGCCCGAATGGATTCCCGTGCGCTCGATATGCTCCATGATTCCCGGGATGAGGATGTCCTCGCCGTCGCAGATTCCGTCAACCTCAAGCTCGATTCCCATCATGTACTGGTCGATGAGGACGGGGTTCTCGATTCCCTGCGCGAGGATGATTTTCATGTATTCGCGCACGTCGTCGTCGTTGAACGCGACAATCATGTTCTGCCCGCCGAGAACGTAGCTCGGGCGCAGAAGAACCGGATAGCCGAGTTTCGATGTCGCCTCAAGCGCCTCTTTTTCCGTGAACACCGTAAGCCCCTTCGGCCTCTTGATGTTGAGCCGCGCGCACAATTCCTCGAATCGCTCCCTGTCCTCCGCCAAGTCGATTGCGTCCGCGCTTGTTCCGAGAATCCTGATTCCCTGGTCGGAAAGGAATTTCGCGAGCTTGATTGCCGTTCCGCCGCCGAAAGCGACGACGACGCCGACGGGTTTTTCCGTATTGTACACGCCCATCACGTCTTCCGGCGTAAGCGGCTCGAAGTAGAGCCTGTCCGCGGTGTCGAAGTCGGTGGAGACCGTCTCCGGGTTGTTGTTAATCGTGACGACGTCGTACCCGAGCTTTTTGAGCGCCCACACGCACTGCACGCTCGCGTAGTCGAATTCGATTCCCTGTCCGATTCTGATGGGGCCGGAGCCGAGAACGATGACGGTTCCCTTCTTCGACTTCTTTCCTTCCGACTCGCGCTCTTTGAGGAACGCTCCTGCCTCGTTCTCGCTGTCGTATCCCGCGTAGAAATACGGCGTCTCCGCGCTGAACTCGCCCGCGCACGTGTCAACCATCTTGAACGATGGCGCGATGTGCGCGAGTTTTCCTTCCGCGCTCAGCTTTTTCGCCTCGTCCGCCTCCGCAAGAATTCCGCCCGCGCCGATTATTTTTGCGCCGGAAATCGCGCTGATTACGCCGTCCGGATAGCCGAGCTTTTTCGCCCTGACGTACATTTCCTGCGTCGGTTCGATTTTCTTTTCCTTGAGAGCTGCGAATTCGTTCTCGATGTTGGCGAGGTTCCGGAGCTTCTCCAAAAACCACGTGTCGATTTTCGTGACGGAATGTATTTCCTCGACGCTCATGATTCCGCGCTTTATCGCCGCAAAAATCGCGAAGATGCGCTGGTCCGTGCATTCTCCGACGCGCCGCCTTATTTCCTCGTCGCTCTCCTCCTCAAAAACGGGCAGGTTGAGCGACTTCACGCCGATTTCCGCCCCGCGCGCCGCCTTCATAATCGCCGTCTCGAAGTTGTGCCCGATTGCCATGACCTCGCCGGTCGCCTTCATCTGCGTTCCGAGTTTCCGCGACGCGTAGACGAATTTGTCGAACGGGAATTTGGGGAATTTGACGACAACGTAGTCGAGAACGGGCTCGAAGCACGCCGCCGTTTTCTTCGTGACGAAATTCGGAATCTCGTCGAGGTTGTATCCGATTGCGATGAGCGTCGCAACTTTCGCTATCGGATATCCCGTCGCCTTTGACGCGAGCGCCGACGAGCGCGAGACGCGCGGGTTCACCTCGATGACGGCGTACTCGAAGCTCTCGGGATTCAGCGCGAACTGGCAGTTGCATCCGCCTTCCATGTCCAGCGACGAGATTATGTTGAGCGCCGCCGAGCGGAGCATCTGGTATTCCTTGTCGGAAAGTGTCACCGTCGGAGCGATTACGATTGAGTCGCCCGTGTGCACGCCGACCGGGTCGAAGTTCTCCATCGAGCAGACCGTAAGCACGTTCCCCGAATGGTCGCGCATGACCTCGAATTCGACTTCCTTCCATCCTGAAATGCATTTCTCGACGAGAATCTGGTGGATGGGCGAGCGGTGCAGTCCGTTCTGCGCGATTTCCATCATCTCATCGTGGTTGTACGCGATTCCGCCGCCCGTTCCTCCGAGCGTGAACGCCGGCCTGATGATGACCGGGTATCCGATTTCGTTCTCCGCAAAATCGACCGCATCCTCGAGTGTCGTCACGACTTTTGATGGAATGCACGGCTCGCCGATTTTCTCCATCGTGTCCTTGAAAAGCTGCCTGTCCTCCGCCTTGTCGATTGTCTCGGGTTTCGCGCCGAGAAGCCTGACGCCGTGGCTGTCAAGGAACCCGGATTTTGCCAGCTCCATGCACAAAGTAAGCCCCGTCTGCCCGCCGAGCGAAGAAAGAATCGAGTCGGGCTTCTCCTTTTCGATTATGCGCTCGATTGTCTCGGGGATGAGCGGCTCGATGTAGATTTGGTCGGCCATCGTGTGGTCGGTCATAAGCGTCGCCGGATTCGAGTTCACGAGGACGACCTCAAGCCCCTGCTCCTTGAGCGCCTTGCAGGCCTGGCTTCCCGCGTAGTCGAATTCCGCCGCCTGCCCGATGATTATCGGACCGGAACCTATTACCATGACTTTGTGGATATCTTTGTTGAGTGGCATATTTTCTCCTTCAGGTGCTGAAATAGTGTGTTTTTGTGTATCAACCTTGTCCGGAAATCACGGATTCAGGACAGGCCGCTTTGAAATATTCCGATTGCATTTTAGGTTCTGAGCTGATTTCACGTCATGGCTCTCTCCAAAAAAAAAGGAACAATGCAAAAAAAGCATTGTCCCCATAGACGTTCAAAAAAAAAGAAATAGCCGGCGTTTTTCCGCAAAAAATCAAATTGGATTTCTGTCCGCCTTCGTTTTCCATAATGAGAAATAATTATATCGAACGCGCTTTCGTTGTGGAAGCGCAAAACGAGCCGCCGGACATCTGAAAATTCATAAAAGAAAAAAAGAACGGCACCGTCTCTCCAGTGCCGTTTGGGATGTCAGCATTCCGAAATCCATGTTCATGGAAAGGAACTGCATCTTATGTATGCCAGCCTAGCCGCTGGTGGCGCAATAAATTAGTGATTACACTCCGAAGAGTCTTCTATCTTTGTCGGAAATTGCATAACGCCTCCTGTCGTGCGGTCGGTGTAAGTCCTCATCTCTTTCCTCACCACGATTTTTATAATACCACTGATTTTTTATAATGCAAGCAAAATTTGTAAAATTGCTGTTTTTTTTGCTGAAAAAAAACGGCGCTGTGCATCGTTCGAGTTTTGGCGCGCATTTCGGTATACTTCTGCCATGAATGTCCTGATTATCCAGCCGCCGCTCGTCCAGCTCAACACGGCGTATCCGAGCGGCGCGTATCTTTCCGCGTTTTTCCGCCGGAGCGAATTCTCCGAATCAATAAAATGCGTGCGCTGGCTTGATTTGAGCCTCGCGCTTTTCGAATCGATTTTCTCGCGCGATGGTCTTTCAAAGCTGTTTTCGCTTTGCTCCGGGAACGCGCTCCGGCTCGCTTCTGACGCGGAGAAAAAAGGCGACGTCGACACCGCGCTCAATCTCCGCAGGTACGTCGGAACGAAGGATTTGTGGATTGAATGGATTGACCGCATTTGCGCCATCCTTCGCGCCGACGGGAGCGGTTTTGAGAACGCGCACCGGTTCGTGTTCGGGGCGCATGTGCCGCGCGGGGCGAGGATGGAGCGTTTCCTTGCGGAACTCGGCCGCGAGCCGACGACGGACGACGCGCGGAGCCTCGCAAGTTTCGCGCTTGCCGACATCGCCGATTTCATTGCCGTCGCGTTTGACGGGAATTTCAGCCTCGTCCGGTATGCGGAAAGCCTTACGGTGGGCGAGTCTTCCTTCCGCGAGGTGGAGAAGGGCGCCGATTCCCCGATTCTCCGGGAGTTCTTCGAGCCGCTTCTTGAGCGCGTCGCCCGTGAAAATGCGGAGATTCTTTCTGAAAAATGCCTCGTCCTCGTCTCCGTTCCCTTCGCGGGAACATTCGCGGCGGCTCTTTCGACGGGGCGGTTCTTCAAAAATCGGTTCCGCGGTTCGTTCGTTTCCCTCGGCGGCGGGTTCGTCAGCACGGAGCTGCGCACGACGCGCGAGGAACGCCTTTGTACGTATTGCGACGCGCTTTCGTTCGACCGCGGCTACGGCGGGTACAGGAATCTTGTCTCCGCGCTTTCGTCTGCGGAAGACGGCGGATTTTCTGCGTGCGGCGATTCTTCTTTCTATAAATTAAGGCTTTTTCTGCGTTCGGAAGGAAAAAACGTCCGCGTCGTCGAGCCTGTCGAGTCTGATGCCGAGTCCGAAACATACGAGGCGGAAGTCACGCGTACGCTCGTCCCTGATTTTTCCGGAATCGACTTTTCCCGCTATCCGCGCCTCATCGACGACACGAATCCGATGCACCGGCTCTGGTCGGACGGTGCGTGGATAAAGGCGTACATGGCGCACGGCTGCTACTGGCATAAATGCGCGTTCTGCGACGTCACCCTCGACTACGTGCGCTCCTTCTGCCCTACGAACATCCGCCCGCTTTACGAGTCGCTTCTCTGCACGGCGGAACGGACGGGAACGTTCGGAATCCATTTCGTTGACGAGGCGATGCCGCCCGCGCTCATGGTCGAATTCGCGCGGCTGAATCTTGAGCGGGGCGCGCCGCTTTCCTGGTGGGGGAACGTCCGCTTCGAGAAGTATTTTTCCCGCGACGTCGCCGATTTTCTTGCGGCGGGCGGGCTTGTCGGTGTTTCCGCGGGTCTTGAGAGCGCGACGAGCGATGGGCTTTCCGAAATACACAAGGGAACCGACCTTGAGTCGATTGTCTCGGCGTGCTGCGCGTTCAAGGAGGCGGGAATCCTCGTTCACGCGTACATGATTTACGGCTACTGGTGGGAGAAGCCCGAAAACCTCGTCAATTCGATGGAGACGCTCAGGCAGTTCTACGCGGAGGGGCTGCTCGACTCGTGCTTCTGGCATAAATTCGTCCTTACGCGCCATTCGAGGGCGTACAAGGAATGGAGCGAGGGAAAAATTCCCGCGCTCAAGCCGGTCGAGCCGAAAGGCGGCGGGATTTTTGCGAGCAACGCCATGCATTTTGAGGGCGAGCGGAAAAGCGAGAAATTCTCCCGCGCGCTTGAAATTTCGCTTGAGAGCTGGATGCACGGCGAGGGAATCGGCATGAACGTGCAGAAGTGGTTCGATTTTCCCGTTCCGCGTCCGACCGTCCCGCGCGATTTCATCGGGAGGCTCGTCGAAAAATACGAGTCGCGCCGCGATGAGGAATTCGCGCGCGTTCCGCATAAAAACGCGCAAAAAATCTGGCTCGGCGGAGAGAAAATTCCGCTTCCCGGAGGAAAAATCGGCTGGTTCTACATGGGCGAATGGCAGGAAGCCCGCGCTGACGCGCCCGAGCGCGAATTCCGGGGCAGGGGATTGTGCGTCATTCCGTGATTCGCTTAATGGAGGTTCAGGTGGAAGCTGAATCCGAGCTCCACCGTATTGAACCGGTATTCCGTCGTCTCGAATATGCGGAACAAGTTCATCTGCGAGAACGCCTTCCGCACGTTGAAAAAGACGGTCAGCGCGAGCGGGTGCGTGTTCGTCATTATTTCCGCGCCGTACGATATGTAGTGGAGCGTGTCTTCGAGCGTCGTTCCCTGAATTATGAACATCGGCGAGTATGATATGAAATATCCGTGCGAGAAATAGGTGTTTATCCGGCAGAAATACTGGATGCCGCCCGCGATGCTGTTGTATGCGAAGCCGTTGCTGTTCTCCGGGCCGGAATAATCGACGAACGAATAGCCGACGAACGGGATGAACCGTATGAACTGGTAGTTGATTTTCGGAAGGTACGACTGGTAGTCGAATTCGATGCAGCGCAGGTTCTCGTTCAGATTCTCGTCGTCGTGGAGAAAATCGGGGGTGTCCGACCAGAGAAACATCGGTTTTTTCGTGAACCCGAGGTTGAGCTGGGCCTTCGACACGAGGCGCAGCTTGTAGAACGAATGGAATATAAGCCCCGTGAATTCAAGCGCGTCGTTCTGCGTCATCTTCGCGCTTGAGCTGTTTCCGACGGAGAAATTCTGAATTCCGCGCGTCGTTTCAAGAAACCATTCGAAATCCCCGAACTTCGAGAATTTCGCAAACGGGAACGCGGAAAAAGAAGGGATGAGAATCATCAAAGTACATGCCAGCAAGACTTTCATGTTGTTTTTGCTCCGCGCGCTGCCCGGACAATCGGGCGGATGGTTTCTTCCTATAAAACAAGGCTTTGCCCGGAAGCCGGCGCTCAAGCACGCCGGAAGCCAGGCACAGCCTTGTTTTATGCGGGATTCAGACCCTCGCAAGCCCCGCCTTTCTCGCCTCGTCGGCAACCGCTTTCGCGACGACCTGCGCGACGCGCGGATCGAATGCGCTCGGGATTATCATGTCGGGGGAAAGCTCCGCGTCGGAAACGAGGGAAGCAAGCCCGCGCGACGCGGCGATTTTCATCTCCTCGGTGATTTTTCTCGCGCGGCAGTCGAGCGCACCGCGGAAAAGCCCGGGGAACGCGAGGATGTTGTTTATCTGGTTCGGGTAGTCGCTCCTTCCCGTGCCGATTATAAACGCGCCTGCGTTCTTCGCCTTCTCGTACGTTATTTCCGGCTCGGGGTTCGCCATCGCGAATACAATCGACTTGGGCGCCATCGAGCGCACCATTTCCTCCGTGACGAGGTTCGGGGCGGAAACTCCGACGAAAATGTCGGCTCCGCGCATCGCCTCTGCCATCGTCATGCGCTTGTTGTCGGGATTCGTGATTTCGGTCAGCTCCTTCGTGAGGAAATCGTATTTGTCGGCGTCTTCCTTGATGACGATTCCGTTCACGTTGAAGCCGTAGATTTTCCCGATTCCGAATTTGTGGAGCATCCGTATGATTGATGAGCCTGCCGCGCCCGTTCCTGAGACGACGAGCGTGCAGTCCTCCGGTTTTTTCCCCGCGACTTTGAGCGCGTTCATTATTGCCGCAGTCACGACAATCGCCGTCCCGTGCTGGTCGTCATGGAATACGGGAATGTCAAGCTCGTTGATGAGAGTCCGCTCGATTTCGACGCATCTCGGCGCGGAAATGTCCTCGAGGTTTATTCCCCCGAACGTCGGCGCAATCTGCTTGCAGAATTCGATTATCTTCTTGGGGTCTTTCGTGTCTATGCAGAGCGGAACTGCATCGACGCCCGCGAATTTCTTGAAGAGGACGCATTTTCCTTCCATTACAGGCAGTCCCGCCGCAGGTCCGATGTCCCCAAGCCCCAGGACGGCTGTTCCGTCGGAAACGACCGCGATTGTGTTTCCTTTCCACGTGTACTTGTACACGTCGTCGGCGTTTTTGTGGATTGCCCTGCACGGCTCCGCTACTCCCGGGGTATACGCTGCGGACAAGTCGTCCCTCGTCTCAAGCGGCATCTTCAGCTCCGTGCTGATTTTCCCGCGCCATTCCTCATGCTTCTCAAGAGCTTTCTCGTAGATTGTCATAATCGGACATTATAGCGGAATTCAGCTGTGAATGGCACTCGCGAAATGCGCGCCTGCCGCGCGGGTACGCTTTCCGGGGCGGGAACGTTCCGAAAACGGCGCCCGTTTTTCCCGCAAAGTCGTTGTCGGTAAAATCCAAATCCTAAAACACGACGGTTTTTTAATGGACTTTGCACAAACGAACGCTATATAATTGCAAAAATTCCATTGATAAACAAAAGAGGAGTATTTTTATGTCATTTTTAGATAACCTGAAGAAAAAATCGCTCGACCGCAAAATATTCGTTGCGGGTTCCGCGCTCGCGTTCATCGGTTTTCTTCTTCCGATTGTTTCCGTGACCGAGGAAATCGACAAATTTGAGCAGCAGAAGGAAGTCGTTGAGGTCGAGGTGGAAGTTCCTGTCGAGAAGCTGATTGAGACAGAAGTGGTTGCGGCTGACGGAACTGTCGAGAAAGTCGTCGAGAAGCGCACCGAGATTGAAAAGAAAACCGAGCAGAAAGAAACGGGAAACATGATTTCCGTGAAGGTCGGAACGGAGACCGTAAAGTCGTCGAAGAACATCTTCGCCGCGGCGAAATTCTTCAACGTCGCTGACCGTGGCGGCGCCGGATACGCATACAACGCGACGTTCCTTGTCGTGCTTTGGCTCATGACGATTGCCGGAATCGCAGCTTTCTTCTGCTCGAACGGAATCATACTCGACATCCTCGTATGGCTTGTCGGCGCCGGATTCGGAATTGCCGCGACAATCACGATTCCTTCATACCTTGAGATGAATATTTTCCAGTACAGCGCTGTCGGCTCGTATATCATCTTCGTCGGATGGACTACGGCGCTTGTCGGTGCAGTCCGCTCCGCTGTTCACGTTCAGCAGCAGGGAATAAGAAAGAGCATTTAAAAACTCCTCTTTTTGAAAAAACTCGCGCTTCCGCATCTCTGACGGGGCGCGAGTTTTTTTATGCTCTGCCAAAAATCGTGCATATACCGTGCGCTTTTATAGTAGGCTAACCAGAAAAAAGATTGTCATTCCGAACGATTTCCGTAGGAAAGCTTGTTTCTGAACAGGTCTATTGCAGATTCGGAAAACGGGATTTTTTAAATCCGTTCAGAACGACACTTATCGAGTTAATCTACTGCCGAATTTTCCGTCCGGATAGGGAAAAAAGCCATTCCCGCCGAAAAAACTCCTGGAAAATGTCAGCGCGGAAAAAAGCAAAAAAAAGATTGAAAAGTTGTGTTTTTCTTTTGAATCAAGCGGAATCTTATAGTAAAGTTTAATGTATCCCTAAAACTTTTGGTTTTGGAATGAGATTTTACAAATAATTCACTTTCGGCTGCGAGTTGGGGCTGAAAAATCTTTTGTATGCTTATTTTTTCCATCACCAAAGTGGAGCTTTTATGAAGAAATTCAAATTGTTTTCGCTTTCGCCCAAGCTTTTTGCCGCGAGCATCCTTCCTCCTGCAATCGTCGCTATATTTGCGAGCATTGCTTTTTCCGGCTTGACCATGAAAATCATAAACGAGAACGTGATGACGACTGCCGGAAATGCCGCAAGAAAACTGAGCAACCAGATAATCGACCGCCTTCAGCCGAGCGTCGACAAGCTTGCGAACTGGCAGGCTATCGTTTCTGAGATTCACGAGGAGAAAGTGCTCCGGCGCGTAATCAAGGGGCTTTCGTCCGATTTGAGCGAGTCCGAGCTTTTCTATTATTCGACGAAGGAATCGCGGTTCTCCCGGCACGGATTTTTCATAAACAATCTCGACTGGGTTCCGCCCGACGATTGGGAGCCGATGGAGCGCTCGTGGTTCAAGGATGCGGAGGCGAATGCAGGCGATTTCACCTACACCGAGCCGTATGTCGATTACCGCTCGGGGAATCTGTGCGTGACGTTCGCGCAGGCGGTCTACAACAACGAAGATGATTTTCTCGGCGTTGCGGCGCTTGACCTCAATCTGGATATGTTCAAGGATGCCGTTTTTGACGTCTACGTTTCCACGCACGGAAAAGTTCATATCGTCAATTCCGAAGGATTGTATCTTACGAACGATGATGCTTCAAAAATAATGAAGGGGAACTACATTCAGGAATCGTCGATTTCCGAGCTCGGCGGATACGATGTCGCAGGCTATCTTGACGGGCTTGAGCGTGCGTTCATAAAGAACGGGCGGTATTACGCGGTCGCGCCAATCGGGACGTCGCCGTGGTTTGCCGTTGTCGAAGGCCCGGTTTCCGACTTCAACACGAAATTCAAGGTTCAGGTCATCGTGATTCTATGCTTCATGCTTCTCATCGGGGCTATCTGCACTTTGATAAACATGTACGTCATGGGAAATATGCGCGCGAAAGAGCACGGGCTTGGCAGCAAGCTTATCGTCGAGACGCAGAACCTCGCCGTGGCCTCTAAGGAAAACGCGGCGACCGCGCAGGATCAGAGCGCGGCGGTAAAGGAGATTGTCGCGACGATGGAGGACAACAACTCCCTGTCGGAGAACATCGCGACGAAGATAAAGGATGTTTCCGGCGTGGCGACAAAAACAAGCGACGACGTTTCCGAAGGCGTCTCGTACATAGACCAGAACGTACGCCAGCTCCGCGAGATTGCGGAAGCGAACCAAGGGACGATAAGCGGCATAAAAATGCTCGGCGACAAAATCGAGAACATCTGGGATATCGTAACGCTCATCAATTCTGTCGCCGACCAGGCGAAGATAATTGCGTTCAATGCGGAGCTTGAGGCGTCGAGCGCGGGCGAGGCTGGAAAGAATTTCCACATCGTCGCGACGGAGATTAGGCGACTTGCCGACGGAATCATCGACGGAACGAAGGAAATAAAGGAGCGCATAAACGAGATTCAGGAATCTTCCGATTCGCTCATCCTTGCAAGCGAAAGCGGCACCGAGAAGATAAACGAAGGATGCGAGAGCGCCAAAAATCTCAAGGAGCGGTTCACAAACATAAAGAACGCTTCGGAAATAACGGCGTCGAGCGCGGCGGACATAACGACTATAATCCAGCAGCAGGCGGTCGCGAGCGAGCAGATGCTCATAACGCTCAAGCAGATTTCTGCCGGCGTAGAGAATTTCGGCGCGGCGACGGAGAACATTTCCGTAGCGTCGATGAACCTCAAGAAGATTGCCGAAGAGCTGAACAAATAGGCTTGTTCGATAACGTCGTTATCCACAGTCGGCGGGTTCGGAAACGCCCGGAAAGCGCGTTTTTGGGCACCGCATTTCAATTATTACCGGCGGATTTTTCTGTCGAACGGGGAGAAACGGAAAAATGAACGAAGAGCTTATCGAAAAAATCGGCGAGAACGATGTAAAAGTCGAGGTGGAAGACGAGAAGCGCATGACGACATGGCTCGTCTTTGCAATTTCCGGAAAAAAATACGCGGTGCGGTCTGCGGATGTTCTGGAGATAATCCGGGACGTCTCCGTCTATCGGCTTCCGTTCATGCCTCCATATATCGAGGGCGTCCTGAACAGGCGCGGCGACCCTTTTACCGTGGTGAATCCCCTTGCGCTTATCGGCGTTGAGAATACGACTCCGCCGAGCGAGCCGCTGTTTTTGATTCTGAAACGGGTCGACGACCAGCTGTCGCTCCACATCTCGGACATCCTTTTTTTTACCGAAGTCGAGGATTCTGATTTGAATCTGATTCCCGGCGGCGGGGAGGACGGATTTTTTCTCGGTACATTCGGATACGGCGGTGAGGAAATTCCCGCGCTGAACCCGAATTCTTTTGAGAATCTGATAAGGAAAGACCTTGGAAGTTCGTGATCATTTTACATGCATAGCATACGATTCCGTCGATTTTCTCATCCAAAGCCGATACGTGATTTCGGGTATGTACCTTGAGGTTGACAAGGAGGCGAACAGCCTCGTGTTCAACAGGGAGACGCTTCCGCATATCCACATCGGCGGACTGCTTGAGAGCACGTTTTCCTGCGCGCCCGCGGAATCGTACAACGTCGTAATCGTCATGCGCAACAGCGATTTCGACAAGGAAGTCCGCGGAAAGATAATCGACTACACAGACACAGCTTTTCCTGCAAGCGGAAGCCTTGCGCTTTCCGTGAATGCGGCGATTTCAAGCAATATAATAGCGCTTGACTCGCTGCGCCTTCCTCCGCTCGGGATTCGGGAAAAACTTTTCGAGTGCGGAATATGCGCTGTGTCGTTCAACGGAGGGGGAATCGGGCGGACGCAGCTGCTCGTTTCTCCGGACATGCTGCTCAGAAAATTCTTTTCTACGGGCGCGCTGAAATTGAAGGCGCGGAACCGCAAAATTTGAGATATGGGGATTTTCTTTTGTGACTGATGTGGAAAAGGAGGGGACATGAAACTCATAATCGCGGACGATTCTGCCGTGATTCGCGCGATTCTTGCTCAGAATCTCACAAAGATTCCCGACGTGGAGATAATCGCGTCCGTATCGAATGGGCGGCGCGCCATAGACAGCGCTGTGCGGGAACGTCCGGATGCAGTTATAAGCGACATCGACATGCCGGAAATGGACGGGCTGAAGGCGGCGAAAATTCTTTCCGGCGACATGAAAATTCCCGTGCTGATTCTTTCTGAGAATTCCTCCGCGATGGCTGACGCCCGTTCTGCGGGGGCTTCCGATTTTATGACGAAGCCGAGCCTCGATTCCTACAAGGACGGATTCTTTTCCGAGATGATGGAGAAGCTCACCCGCATCGCAGGCCCAATCTGCTCTTCCGGGAAAAAATCGGGAAGGAATTCATCCTCGTGCGCCCAGGATTCCGGACCGTTCAGGATTCTCTGCATCGGAGCGTCTACCGGCGGGCCGACCGCAGTCCTTGAGGTTCTGCGCGGACTTGGAAACAATTTCCCGCTTCCGGTTTTCTACACGCAGCATATTGAAATCGGTGCCGACAGGAACATGGTCAACTGGTTCGATTCGTCATGCCAGAATATTTCGGTCAGGCTTGCGGAGGACGGCGTCGAGGCGCTTCCCGGAATCGTGTACATGGCTCCCGCGGACAGGCATCTTGAGATAGCGTTCGTGAAGAACAATGGTCATCCGGTAATAAAGATTTCTGATGCGCCTCCGGAGCGGTTCCTTCGTCCTGCGGTGAACAGGATGTTCAGGAGCGCGGCGAATTTCTACAAGAAATCGTGCCTTGCCGTCCTGCTTACGGGGATGGGGCGCGACGGCGCGTTGGGATGCCGCGATATATGCGACAGCGGCGGATGGACAATAGTTGAGGACAAGTCGACTTGTGCCGTTTTCGGGATGCCGGCGGCTGCAATCGAGGAAGGAGGCGCGCGCGAGGTTCTTCCGAGGGGAAGAATTGCCGCCCGCATAGTATCTCTTGTTTCTAACTGACGGAGTTGTGAATGATGATATCAGAATTGGAACTTGAGGAAATTGTCGAGATGATAACAGCCCGCATCGGAATCATTCCGCGGTCGTCTCATCGGAAAGGGATAAGGGATTACCTTGAGCGAAAATTGTCTTCGATGAATGCGGATTTCGCGACATATAAGAGGCTTCTTGTCTCGGACAGCGATATTTTTTCCGAACTTGTTGACGAAAGCACCGTCAACGAAACGTATTTTTTCAGGGAGGAACGGCAGTTCCGATTCGTGCGCGACAAGCTTCTTCCTATTTGGAAAGCGAATTTCGGTTCCGTTCCGATTAAGATTTGGAGCGCGGCGTGTTCGTTCGGGGAGGAAGCGTATTCGCTTGCGCTTCTGGCAAAAGATGCCGGCGTCCGCGCGGACATTACGGCGAGCGACATCAATTCGCGCGTCCTGCGGCAATGCGAGAGCGGCGTGTTCCTCTCGAAATCGATCCGCTCCGTCGACGGCTGCTCGTTCATGAATCTTCTCAGGCCGTACACAAAAGAGGGCGGGAAAATCGAATTCGGGAGCGAAATACGCTCGTGCATAAAGACGCGGAAGCTGAACCTCGCGGAAATCGACTCGCCGTTTTCCGATGCGCTGCTTCCGCACGGTCAGAATATCGTTTTTCTGCGCAACGTCTTCATTTATTTCAGCCAGGACCTGCGCGCGAGGATTTTGCGCGCGATATCTGAAAAATGCATGGCACCAGGAGGATGCCTGTTCGTCTCGATGAGCGAGATTGCCCAGCTCGATGCGACAGTCATGCCGGATTCGTTCGATAAGATTTCCGATGGCAGCGTCTTCTATTTCAGGAAAAAAGGGGGAGCGTGATGGCGAAGATTTCGTCCGACATAACCGAAAGCTATATTGCTGAAATCGGAGAGCTGATTGTTGAATTCAAGAACGATGTGCTTGCGTTGAAAGCCGCGCCGAAAGATGAGGGAATTCTCTCTCGGCTTCTGCGGAACCTCCACACGATGAAGGGAAATTCGAGGATGCTCGGTTTCTCATGCGTGGAGCGGTTGTCGCATTCCGTGGAGGACGTCTACAAAAGCGTCAAGGACGGAAAGATACGTAATTCCGACCGGCTCGTCCAGCTCGTTTCCGTCGTCGCGGACAAGATTATGGAATGCGTCGCGCATATCAAGCGCACCGGTTCCGACGCGATGAACATCGACATCTATCTTCAGTATTGCGACAAAATTGCGGCAGGAGAGCTTGTCGATTTGGACGCGTTCACGGCGGACGTCAGCCGCGTGGAAAGCGACGAGGACGCCGAGGACGATGCGCCTGTTTCCGATATCCAGTCGATACGAATAAAGCTTTCGCGCGTGAACGAAATCATAAGCTCCTTCGACACGATGATAACGCGGGAATTCCGCCTGAAGCACCAGCTCGACGAAATCCGCCGCCTTGAGGAGAAAATCGGAAACCACGAGCTTTCCAAGATACGCAAGCAGTTCGAGTCCGACCTTTTCGCGCTTGAGACTTCGATTTTCAGCGTGCAGGAGCGTGTTTTCGACTTGAGGATGCTCCCGATTGAAATCGTCCTGCGCCCGTTCTCGAGCAAAATCGCGCTTGAGGCGATGCAGCTCGGGAAGGAAGTCGTCTGCGACATTCCTGAAACGGACATCGCGATAGATAAGGTTATCCTTGAGCAGCTCGGCGATATTCTCATGCACCTCGTCCGCAACGCGCTCGACCACGGAATAGAGCTTCCCGAAGTGCGCGAGAAGGCGGGCAAAAAAAGGCAGGGAACGATACGGATTGAGTGCATTCGCTCATCAAAGCACATCGAGCTTACTGTAAGCGATGACGGCGGCGGATTGGACTTCGCGAGGATTAGGGAAAAGGCGATGAAAGTCTACCCGGAGCGCGCAGATGAAATCAGCGAGATGGTTGACAGGGAGCTTTCGCAGTTCCTGTTTCAATCGGGGTTCTCGACGCGCGACACGGTGACGGAAATTTCGGGGCGCGGCGTCGGGCTTGATGTCGTGTGGACGAACGTCGAGCGGATAAAGGGGCGCATAAAGATTGAGAGCGAGCCGGGAAAAGGCACGGCGTTCATCCTTCGCATCCCGATGTCGCTTTCTACGCTGCAGGGGCTTTTCGTGTATTCGAACAAGGACAAATTCCTCGTCCCGTCGCAGCATATCGTGGACATAATCTACCGGAAGAGAAGCGAGTACATAACGCTCCAGAACCAGCGCTACATACGGCTCGAAAGCCAGCTCATCCCGTGCTTCTCCCTTTCGTCTCTTTTTACGGAGCAGCGCGGGTTCAAGAATTACGATGCCGATTCGATTCTCATCGCCGAATACATGGAGCAGCGAATCGGAATAATCGTCGAGCAGGTTCAGCAGTACGTCTCGCTCGTCGTAAAGCCGCTCCCGAAGGCGTTCAAGAATTTCTCGATTCTGCAGGGAATCGTATTCGACGAGCATTACGACATCGTTCCGATTCTGCACGTCCCGGACATCCTGAAAAAATTCAAGTCGCTCCGCGGATACGACATAAAGAAATACGAGGCGGCGACGAAAAAGCGGAACATCTGGATTCTCGTTGTCGATGATTCCGACACGACGCGGCATATCGAAAAGTCGATTCTGGAGAACGGCGGTTTTTCAGTCGATACCGCGACGGACGGAATCGACGCGCTCGAGTCGCTCAAGCGCAAGCAGTACGATTTGGTTCTTACGGACAAGGATATGCCGAGAATGAACGGGCTTGTCCTCATCGACAATATCAGGCGCATGGAGCAGTACAAGACTGTTCCCGTAATCGTCGTTTCTGCGGACCAGAATCCTGAGATAAAAGCGCAGTTCGAGCGTTCCGGGGCGAATGCGTTTATCGCGAAAGGCGATTTCAAACGCGGAAACTTGATAAGCGCGGTGCAGGAATTGGTCCGCTAGAGTCAGGAGAAAAAAATGTCAAAAAAGATTGTAATCCTTGAGCCGTCCGCCACGCTTCAGAAACTTTTCGCGACGACGCTTGACGGAGATGAATACGGAATCCAGTTCGCGACGGACGGAAAAGAGGCGATTTACATGCTTCTCGAATCCGTTCCCGACCTTTTCCTTCTCAATGCGGAACTGGACAACCCCGGAAGCTATGAGGTCGTCAGGATTGTCCGCACGATTTCGTGTTTGAAGGGGCTTTCCGTGGGCATGTACGCGACGACGCCGTTTCCGTTTGACGAGGAGCTGGCGCAGAACTGCGGCGCGGACGTTTTCCTTCTGATGGACAAGAACACGATGTCGATGAGCGTCGCGGAACTTGTGCAGATTTCCGGGCTTCGCGTTGACAGGCTTGCGGTAGTCCAGGCGCGGAAGGAGATTGACGACGGGGTGCTTTTCAAAAATGCGGTAAAAATCCTCCGCTCCGACTCGTTCCGCTCGATGATTCTCACGAGGATAATACAGATTTTCGACATAATCGAATCTGTCGAGGATGTCGTGCGCGAATTTCTCTCGATTATCGTGGAAGTGTGCGAGGTTCCGATGGCGGGGCTTTTTATCGTCGAGGATGACGGGCCGCACGGATACTGCCTGCACGCGAGCAACATCGGGAATCGCGAAATCGACGATTTTATGGGCGTCTGCGCGACAGATTTCGAGAAAATCCAGCCCGACTACAATGTCGCGAAAGTCCAGCCGCTCCTGTTCGAGCCGCGCCCTGATTTGGACCGGTTCTACACGAAAACTGTCCAGCTTTCATCGTACGAGAGCGCGGATTTGCGCACGCTCGACGAGAGAAGCTATTTCGGAACTGTCCACGTCGTCGCGGAGGGGAACATTTCCTTTGATAAGCAGGATGTTTTCGAGTTCTGCGTGAAAAATGCGGGAAGTCTCTTCGACAAAGTGCTGATTGTGAAGAAGAAGATGTTTTTCGAGCGGAGGATTAGGCGCGCGTTCAGCCGGTTCGTTCCCGAGCAGATAATCGACGACCTCGTCCTTCAGGTCGACAATACGGATGAGAAGGTCGGCGTCGGAGAGACGAGGGCGGTCGCGATATTGTTCAGCGACATCCGCTCGTTCACGAACATAAGCGAGCGGAACAAGCCTGACGTAATCGTCTCGTTCCTGAACAGGTATTTTTCGATAATGGTCGATATCATAAAAAAGCACGGCGGCACGATAGACAAATTCATCGGCGACGCGATTATGGCGGAATTCGGGACGCCGGTCAGCTACGAGGACAACTCAAGCCGCGCAGTTGCCGCGGCGTGCGAGATGAGGAGCGCGCTTGCGTCCGTCGATATCGGCGACCTCGTTCTTCCTGAAGGAATGTCGTTCAACATCGGAATCGGAATCCACTACGGCGATGTCATCGTCGGCTCAATCGGCTCGAAGGACAAGACGGATTATTCCGTAATCGGCGACAACGTGAACCTTGCGAGCCGCCTAGAAGGATTGACGAAAACATACGGAACGCAGGTGCTCGTAAGCGGAAGCGTTTTCGACGACGTCCTGAAAAGTTCCGGCGAGAATGCGTTCGCGTTCCGCCATCTTGACGATGTGCGCGTGAAAGGAAAGGCGACGGCAGTGCCGATTTACGCGGTCGATCGCGACGAAAACGAATTTCCTGCCGCGTACAAGGATTACTACATCAAGGGAATGGGGCTTTACAAGCAGGGAATCTGGAACCTCGCAAAGGATTATTTCGACAAGGCGCTTTCCGCCGCGCCGAATGACAAAGCCGCAAGCCTCATGCGTTCCCGCTGCGCCGAGTTCATCGCATCTCCGCCGGAAAAATGGGACGGCGCGATTGCGTTCATGACGAAATGACGGCGGGGTGTATGAGACGGCTGCTTTTTTCCATCGCGCTTTTTTTGCTCCTCGCGTTTTCCGCCGGCGCGGGCGTTTTTGACGATTTCAGTTTCGCGATTTTCGACAAGGCGGGGTTCGCGACACGCGTCGACGGGCAGAAAATCGAAGGCTCGCTTTCCGACAATTTCTCGAATTCCGCGGGATTCTCCCTTTTTATGGACGAGGGGTTCGACGGCGATGATTTGCGCGGGACGACGCTGTTTTCGCTTTTCTGCATGCACGATTTCGCGCGTTACGGCGGCGTGCCGCACAATAGCATTCGGTACGGGATGGAGACGAGCCTTTTTTTCCTCAACACGGGGATTTCGCAATGCTACGATTTCAACAACAACGAAATCGACTGCATTTTCAACTTCGGATTCAAAATCGGCGCATGGGTGAGCAGCCACGTCGGATTCGAGGTCAACGCGGGAATCGAGCACGGGTTCATCTCGCACGATAATTTCGTGCGAATGAATGCCGGAATACTGATTGCGCCTTTCTCCGAAAAAAAATCGCGTTCGCCGAAAACGGAGCAGTCCGCTTCCAAAGACGAGGACCAGTCCATCGACGAGGCGTTTCAGTCGGAGGGCACCGAGAAAATTGAGCGGCTGTGCAGGCGCTATTCGGAGTATCCGTCCCGCGACAACGCCCGGTTGCGGCTCGTCGCGACGGAATTCGCCGTCAGAAAATTCGGCGTGGGCAAGGACGACGTTGTCAGCGCGCTTTTTGCGGAGGATTTGGAGAATCCGTATCTCGTCCCCGAGGAAAGCATCGTTTTCGTCGATTCGTTCGTTCCCGTCGCGTTCACCGAGGACGGCGTCGTTTTTGCGAAGGACGACGGAGAACGCTCTTCGGACGACTTTTCGTTCAGGGCGTATTTTTTTGTGAAGCGCAGCCCCGAGACGATGGAAGGGAAAAAACTCCGGCGGGGATTTTTCCGCGCGCGCGGCGTCCAGAAGCGCTTTGTCGGCGGAATCGAGCGGATTATTCCCGTTTTTGAGTACGGGTATTGTTTTTGATATTTCTTTCCCGGAAACAGAATTTCCGGGGCATGTTTTTATTTTGGAAGTTTTATGGCGAACATAGCGATTTTTTTTGATGCGGAGAACATTTCCGCGGCACATGTCACATCAATCCTTTCCGAGGTCAAGAACCACGGCTCGATTGTCATCCAGCGCGCTTATGCCGACTGGTCAATCGAAAACACAAAACCGTGGAAAAGCCTTCTTTCCCGCCAGCCGATAACGGCGATTCAGCAGTTCCACAACGGCGAGCAGCAGGCGGTGGACAAAACGATAATAATGGACGCAATTCAGATTGCCTCCGAGCGGGCCGACATCGACACGTTCTGCATCGTCGCGTCGGACAAAGGATACGCGCCGCTCGCGCTACGCCTTCGGGAACTCGGGAAGAAAGTGCTCGGAATCGGCGAGGAGAAAAAGGCGAAGGCGGATTCGATTCTCGTGAACGCGTGCAACGATTTCAAGTACATCGAGCGTCTGCGGAACATCGACGACGCGCTTCTGAGCGAGCTTGCGGAAGTTCCCGCGCACGAGGATTCCGACATGAACAAATTCACGCTTTCGACGCTGCTTTCCCTCGCGTACGATTCGTCGCAGAAAACGGAGGAAGGTTACGTCTCGCTCACGAACATCGCGAAATCGATAAAGTCGTTCAAGCCGGATTTCAGCTATTCCGATTACGGATACAGGACGTGCAAGCAGCTTCTTGAGGCGTTCGCCGACGAATACGACATGGAGCACGACGACAAGACGCCGCCGAACTACATGGTCATCAGAAAGGAATCCGCCTCGTCCGATTCGATGCTTGAGGGCGTCGTTGTCCGGATAATCGGGAATTACGGGTTCATAAAAACGGACGACGGCAAGGATTATTTTTTCTGGAAGGGAAATTTGAGGAAGGAATTCAGCACGGTGAAAATCAGGAAGGGGATGAAAGTCCGGTTCGAGTCCGTGCGCGAGCCGGATTACGTCGCCGAATCAACGAAGGAACGGAACGGAAAAGCCGAGAACGTCGAGATTGTTTCCGGCGCGGAAGTTCCCGAATCGGAATGAGCCGTCATCGTCGCGGGAAAAAATTGCCTGATTTGCGGTTTATATGTACATTTCTCCGCATGGAGTTCTGCGTTTTTTAGGATTCCCATATTTTTAGGAGGAAAAATGAAAGTCATTCTTTTCAACGGAAGCCGGAACGAGAAGGGCAGCACGTACACTGCATTGAGCGTTGTCGCGAAGGAACTTGAGGCGAGCGGAATCGACTCGGAGATTTTCTGGGTCGGAGGGCGTGCCCTTACCGGAGAAATCGACGCGCTCGTCGATGAGGCTGTCGCAAAAATGAAGGAAGCTGACGGAATGGTTCTCGGCTCGCCCGTCTATTACGCTTCCCCGAGCGGAGAGCTTATCGCTTTCCTCGACCGTTTCTACTGGAAAGGCGAGGGCTCCGTCCGCTTCAAGCCAGCCGCATCCGTGACAGTTGCCCGCCGCGGCGGAACGACTGCGTGTCTCGATGTCCTCAACAAATACACGACATATGCGCAGCAGCCCGTCGTCACGTCCCGCTATTGGAACATGATTCACGGCTCGAACGGCGACGACGTGATGAAAGACGAGGAAGGGCTTCAGATTTTGAGAACGCTCGGTCGCAACATGGCGTGGATTCTGAAAAGCATCGAAGCCGGAAAAAAATCCGGCGTCGCTCAGCCCGAAGCCGAAAAGAAAATCTTCACCAATTTCATCAGATAGCATTTCGGCAAAAATATGAAATCCTGTTTCCGCATCTTCCGAAACAGATTCCGGTTCAGGATTTCATAAAAAATCCGTGGAGCCGCGCCCCGTCGCCCGCCTGCCCCGACAAATCCGAACTGAGAACGGAAAACGCCCCCGTCACAGCCCTCCCAGGCACGGAAGGTTCGCCGCGCGAACCGGCGCACACTTGCTCCAACAAAAACCGAACTGAGAACGAAAAACACCCCCGTCACCGCCCTCCCATGCACGGAAAATTCTCCGCGCGTCCCGTCGCCCGCCTGCCCCGACAAATCCGAACTGAGAACGAAAAACACCCCCGTCACCGCCCTCCCGGGCACGGAAGGTTCGCCGCGCGAACCGGCGCACGCTTGCTCCGACAAAAGCCGAACTGAGAACGGAAAACACCCCCGTCACAGCCCACCCGGGCACGGAAGGTTCTCCGCGCGCCCCGGCGCACGCTTGCTCCGACAAAAGCCGAACTGAGAACGAAAAACACCTCGTCACAGCCCTCCCGGGCACGGAAGGTTCGCCGCGCGAACCGGCGCACGCTTGCTCCAACCAAACCGAACTGAGAACGATAAACACCTCGCAAGCGCGCTTGCCCCGATAAATCCTCCTTTGTAGAATGGGAGCTTGAAATTCATTTTTTAAGGAGAATCGAAAATGATTCTGGAATCAGTTTTCAAGCTGGACTCGCGGAAAACGACCGTGAACCGCGAAATCGTCGGAGGAATAACGACATTCCTCGCGATGAGCTACATTCTTGCCGTCAATCCGGGCATTCTTTCCGCTGCGGGGCTTTCGTGGGGCGGCGTTTTCACGGCGACGGCGCTCAGCTCGTGCGTGGCGACACTTGTCATGGCGTTTGCCGCGAACCTTCCTGTCGCGCTCGCGCCAGGATTGGGGCTGAACGCGTTCTTCACGTACACTGTCGTTTTGGGAATGAAATGCTCTCCGGCATTCGCGCTGACCGCCGTTTTCCTTGAAGGCGCGCTTTTCATCATACTGTCGCTTTTCGGAATCCGCGAGGCAATCATAAAATCGATTCCCGTCAACTTGAGGAAAGCTGTCGCAGTCGGAATCGGGCTTTTCATAACGCTTATCGGTTTGTCGAACGCCGGAATTATCGACGGGGACGCTGCGACTCCGCTTGCGTTCGTCAACCTGAATATGGAGCACGCTTCTGCAATCGTCGCGCTCATCGGGCTTGTCATCACAATCGCGCTTTATACGCTCAAAGTTCCAGGCTCGATTCTTGTCGGAATCATCATAACGACGATAATCGGAATCCCGTTCGGCGTGACGAAAATTCCGGAAGGTTTCCATCCGCTTTCCGCTCCGGAAAAGCCGCTTCTCTTCAGCTTCGAGTGGAAGAGCGTTCTCACGATAAAATTCTTCATCGTGTTCTTCACGTTCCTCTTCACCGACCTTTTCGACACAATCGGAACGCTTCTCGGCGTCGCTGAGCAGGCGAACCTCAAGGACAAGGAAGGAAACGTCGTGAACGCGAAGGGCGCGCTGATGGCTGATGCCGTGGGAACCGTTTTCGGCGCGTGTCTCGGAACATCGACCGTCACGAGTTTCGTCGAAAGCTCATCGGGCGTCGCTGCCGGCGCGCGGACGGGATTGGCTTCCGTCGTGACCGCGCTCCTTTTCCTCGTCTCGCTTTTCCTCAGCCCGCTTTTTGCGCTCATTCCGTCCGCTGCGACAGCTCCTGCGCTCATTTTCGTCGGATTTTTGATGATGAGGAGCGTCATGGGAATCGACTTCAAGGACATTTCCGAGGGAATCCCGTCGTTCATCACGATAATGGCTATGCCGTTCGCTTATTCGATTTCAAAGGGAATTTCGTTCGGAATCATTTCCTACGTTCTCTGCAAGATTTTTGCGCGCAAAGGAAAGGACATCCCGCTCGTCACATGGGTTCTCGCCGCGATTTTCCTCTTCGACGTGATTTTTGAGGCAATGAAATAACGGGAACGGAACAATTTCCCCTCACTAAAACACAAAAAAGCCGCCCGAACAAAAACTCGGGCGGCTTTCGCTTTCAATGTGGCAATTCAGTTTCCTAGAAATCGACTTCGGTGTCGTAGTAGCAGCACTTCAAGAGCTTCTCCATTTCTTCCTGGGTCGGCTGCCTCGGGTTGCTTCCAGTGCAGGCGTCGGCAATCGCGTTCTTGGCGATTTCAGGCAGGCGCTCAAGGAAGACGTCCTCGGGGACGAAGCCCTTCTCGCACGGATAGCTGTCGGCGCCGTATGTTCCGATTGAGTGCGGAATCTTGAGGTCGTCGTTCATGCCGCGGAGATATTTGATGAGAGAGGCGATTTTTTCTTTCTCGTTCGAGCCGCCCAAGCCCATGAAGTCGGCGATTACGGCGTATCGTTTCGCGGCTGTCGGGTCCTTCGCGTTGAAAGCTATGACCTTTGGCAAATACATCGCGTTCGCGGCTCCGTGGATGATGTGCGCGTGAAGGCCGCCCACGTCCTCGAAAGCCGCTCCGGTCTTGTGCGCCATCGAGTGGACGATTCCGAGAAGAGCGTTCGAGAACGCCATTCCAGCCAGACACTGTGCGTCGTGCATTCTGTCGCGCGCGCCCATGTCGCCGTTGTACGATTTGACCAAATCCGCCTGAATCATCTTGATTGAGTGCAACGCGAGCGGGTCAGTATAGTTGCAGTTCGCTGTTGAGACATAAGCCTCGATTGCGTGCGTGATTGCGTCCATACCAGTGTGCGCGACGAGCTTCTGCGGCATCGTCTCGGCGAGTTCGGGGTCGACGATGGCAACGTCCGGCGTGATTTCAAAGTCGGCAATCGGATATTTGATTCCCTTGTCGTAGTCGGTGATGATTGAGAACGCCGTGACTTCCGTAGCAGTACCGGAAGTTGAAGAGACGGCGCAGAAATGGGCCTTTTTGCGGAGTTCCGGGATTCCGAAAACCTTGCACATGTCCTCGAAAGTGCTGTCGGGATACTCGTATTTTATCCACATCGCCTTCGCGGCATCGATTGGTGAGCCGCCTCCGATGGCAACAATCCAGTCAGGCTGGAATTCGAGCATCTTCTTGGCTCCGTTCATCACGGTCGTCACGGACGGGTCAGGCTCGATTCCGTCGATAATCGAGACTTCCATTCCGGCTTCTTTCAGATATTTCTCGGCCTTGTCGAGGAATCCGAACTTCTTCATCGAGCCGCCGCCCACGCAGATGACGGCCTTCTTTCCCTTGAGGTTTTTGAGAGCCTCAAGCGCGCCCTTTCCGTGATACAAGTCGCGGGGCAATGTAAATCTTTGCAAAATAGTACCTCCTTTTTTAACTATTAAGACAGAGAATAGGATAAGTCCGATTTTTAAATATTGCAAATTTTTATTTCCGGCAGTTTGTAAAATTCGGTTATATCGAAATCGTAAATACCGCTATAATTCACGTATCAAAAATAAAGGAGTCAAAAATGAACGGACAGGCAAAGCTCCTCGTCAAATTCATGAGCGGGGCGGACAACCGCTACATAATCCCCGTCTACCAGCGCAACTACGATTGGACGCAAAAACAGTGCAAGCAGCTTTTTGACGACCTCGTGCAGGTTTCGCAGACGGAGCGGAAAAGGCACTTTTTCGGGAGCATCGTTTCGACGCCGGCGTCTGGCGGAAGCGGCTCTGATTTTCTCATCATCGACGGGCAGCAGCGGCTTACTACGGTTTCGATTCTCCTCGTGGCGGTTTCGAATCTTATCTCGGCGGGAAAAGTTGCCTGCTCCGACCCGATGCTCGTGCGCTACATCCGCGAGAATTTCATAGTTGACGTGTACGCCTCGGACGAGCGGAAGCTTCGGCTCAAGCCGATAAAGGACGACTGCCGCGCGTTCGACAAGCTCGTTGACGGCGACGAGGAGGAATTCGAGCGCGACTCGCACGTGACGCAGAACTACGACTATTTCTGCACGCGCATCCTGGCCGGCGAAATCACCCCGGAAAAACTCGTTGACGCGATAAAGCGGCTTGAAATAATCGACATCTTCGTCGAGCAGGACGAGAATCCGCAGCTCATATTCGAGAGCCTGAATTCGACGGGTCTTGATTTGACGGAGGCGGACAAAATCCGGAATTTCATGCTGATGGGGCTGGACGCTGAGACGCAGAACGAATACTACGAGAAATACTGGAACAAAATCGAGCGCTTCACCGACTATCATGTGAGCGATTTCCTGCGCCATTATCTGACGCTCAAGCAGAAGCGCATTCCGAATATAAACGCGGTCTATTTCACGTTCAAGGAATTCGTCCGTAAGCAGGGGCTTTCGCCTGATTCGTACGGCTCGCTCCTTTCCGAAATGCTGTTCTACGCGCGGATTTACGGAAGAATCGCTTTTGTCGGCGATTTTGGATGGGCAGTCTCGCGGAAAATAACTGCGACGCTGCGACGCCTTTCGCTTATCGATGTTTCCGTCAGCTATCCGTTCCTGCTCGCGCTTTTCAGCGCAATGGAGAAGGGCGAGATTTCCGAAAGCGAGGTGGAAAAGTCGCTCGAATGCGTTGAGTCGTTCGTCTTCCGCAGGATACTGTGCGCGCTTCCGACGAACGCTCTGAACAAGATTTTCTGCACGCTCGATTCCGATATAAGGCGCCTAAACAAAAACGGCTCCCCGTATTCGTCCGTTCTTGTTTATGTGCTCGAAAGCAAGAGCGGTTCCGCCGATTTCCCGTCGGACAAGGATTTTGCGCTTGCGATACGCGAGAAGAATGTCTACAAGATGCAGAAAAAGAACAAGCAGTATCTATTTGATCGCCTGGAAAACAAGGATTCCGTTGAGCGCGTCAACATCGTGGAGCTGATGGACAGCGACGACGAGAAAAACAGGCTTACGGTTGAGCATGTCATGCCGCAGACGCTTTCCGCCGACTGGAAGCGCGACTTGGGCGAAAACTGGAAAACGATTTTCGAGACGCGCCTTCATACGCTGCCGAATCTGACTTTGACGGGCTACAATTCAAAACTCAGCAACGAGCGTTTCTTGAAAAAGAAGGAAATCGAGCACGGATTCCGCGACAGCGGGCTGAACATCAACAAGATTTTCCTGAAGTTCGAAAAATGGACGGAAGCGGAGATGAACGAGCGCACAAACGCGCTTGTTTCGGAGATGACGGAGCTTTGGCCGTATCCCAAGACCGACTTCGTTCCGCCTGCCGATTTGCTTGACGAGGTTACGCTCGAAAGCGCCGACGACCTGACGGGGCGGAAGCTCGTTTCGTTCCAGTACGCCGCCGAGCCGATGCAGAAGACGAGCCAATGGGTGGATATGTACACGTCCGTCGCGAAAATGATTTTCGATGAGGATTACGCGCCGATGATTGCGATAGCTTCCAGCAAGAAAATGGCCGAGATTGCGTTCAACAAGGACGGCGATTCTTCATGGTTCGGCCTGGGGCAGGGAATTTTCCTTTATAAAGCGAACAGTACCGTTGCAAAACTGCGCGTCCTTGAAAAAATCTTCGACGCATACGGCAAAGACAAGTCCGAGCTTGTCCTGAGCCTTCAGCCCGAAAAGCCCGCGGAATCGTGAATTAAGAATAAGGCTTTTGAAAAAGCTTTGTCTGAAAACGGTTGATTTGGATTTTTTCATGCCGAACGGAATTTCCGCGAAATTCGTTCGGCTTGCATATGGTTAGAAGCGGATTTGTTCGCGGCGGGCGGCTCCTTTTCAAGTGAATTCCGCCGGCGCCGGACAAATCCGCCCGTTTTTATCGGTCAAGCCTGTTCCCAGTCGCGCTCGAAATCGGCTTTCTTTTCTATAAAGAAATCGCCTTTTGGGCCGCGGACGATGTAGTCACCCGCATTCGCCGCGGAAATCTTGTCTAAATCAAATTCTTTCATTTGAAAATCTCTGCCTAAAATGCTTTGTATTCAGTCTTTGTTTTCACCTTGCCATTATCCCAGAAGGTGTATTCATACCAATTTTCAACGCCATTGGTATCTTTGTAATGAATCTCGTTTCCCTTGCCGTCGTATTCATACCACCATTCATAGACATCGCTCTCTTTGTAATGAATCTTATTTCCACTGCTGTCGTATTCATACCACTTTTCAACGCCATCGCTATCATTGGAATGAATCATGTTTCCCTTGCTGTCGTATTCATATTCATACCACAACCACGATTCATAGCCATGGCTGCTTTTGGAAAGAATCACGTTTCCCTTGCTGTCGTATTGATACCAGGCTTCAAAGCCGTTGGTTTTGGAATGAATCATGTTTCCCTTGCTGTCGTATTCATACCACCATTCATAGCCATCGCTCTCTTTGGAATGAATCTTATTTCCACCTTCGGCCGCCTCCTTCAGGGCGACCCCGAGAAAGCCATAGCTCTCTTTGGAATGAATCTTATTTCCACTGCTGTCGTATTCATACCACGTTTCAACGCCATTGCGCTCTTTGGAATGAATCTCGTTTCCCTTGCTGTCGTATTCATACCACGTTTCAACGCCATTGCTCTCTTTGGAATGAATCTTATTTCCACTGCTGTCGTATTCATACCACCATTCATAGCCGTTGCTGGCTTTGAAATGAATCTTATTTCCCTTGCTGTCGTATTCAGTGATAGAAGCAACTTCAAGCCACTTTGAAACCATTTCGCCGTTTACGCTTACTTCTTTGTAGACTTTTTCGCCCACCGTTTGCGCAAAGTCACATACCCTCAATAGCGCAAATACACATACACTCAATAGCGCAAATACCGCTATCATCATTACTCTTTTCATTTTGAATCCTCCTCGTAATTTATAGGTCATCGCTTTTTTAGACGAGATTTTTCTTCATTCTCAAGCCCCGTTTCCGCGGAATGCCGAAAGTTTTTCGGCATGTCGTTTTTTCCGGACGATTTTCCTTATTCCGCAGATTCCCAGTCTCGCTCGAACGCGGATTTCTCTGCGATTATGAAAACGCCGTCCTTTCCGCGCACGATGTAGTCGCCCGCATTCGCCGCGGAAATCTTCTCGCGCGACTTCACTTTCAGAACCGGGTCGAGCGCGCCGTCTCCGGTAACATCCGCAAAGTCGAACATCGCGAACTGACCCGCAAATGCCTTCACTTCCGCCTGATTTTTTCCGGTCCACTGAACCGCCTCTACGGTTTCCTTCCGCCTGAATTTCATGTTCCCTTCCTTTTGTTTGCATTTTTTTGGGGAACGGATTCCCGATGACGGAAAAGCGTTCCCCAAAATCGCGCTGCTATCTCGTGAGTTTTCTGTAGACCGTCTTGTGCGGAACGTCGTCGTCGATTCCGAGGACGTTCTTCTTCCATTCGACGTACTCGCTCCAGTTGCCCTCGAAGAAGTTCACGTCGCTGTTGTTCTCGAACGCGAGAATGTGCGTGCAGATGCGGTCGAGGAAGTAGCGGTCGTGGCTGATGACCATGACGACTCCCGCGAATGTCGAAATCGCCTCCTCAAGGCTTCTCGTCGTCGTGATGTCCAAATCGTTCGTCGGCTCGTCCAAAAGAAGCACGTTTCCCGCCTCCTTGAACATCATTCCCATGTTGAGCCTGTTCTTCTCTCCGCCGGAAAGAACGCTTATCTTCTTGTTCTGCTCCGGACCGTTGAAATTGAACCACGAGCAGTAGGCGTGCGCGTTGATTTCGCGGACGGCTCCATTGACGGGGCGTCCCTTTTCGTCAACAGCGCCGAGCTTGACCAAATCCGAGCCGCCAGAGAGCATCTCGTAGACAGTCTTGTTCGGGTCTAGCTTGCTTCTCATCTGGTCGACGTAGACGAGCTTCACCGTTCCGCCGACTTTCAGCTCGCCCGAGTCCGGCTTCTCCTCGCCCTGCGTTCCGTCGTGCATCTCGACTTTCTGTCCCGCCGCCGTCGCAATCATCTTGAAGAGCGTCGTCTTTCCCGCGCCGTTCGGCCCGACGATTCCGACAACCGCGCCCGCGGGAATGTGGAAGTCGAGGTTCTCGAAAAGCACCCTGTCGTCGAACGATTTCGTCAGTTTTTCCGCGTCGATGACGAGCGAGCCGAGACGGGGACCTGCCGGAATGGAAATCTGCGAGTCTTTGAGCGTCACGCGCTTCGATTCCTCGGCAAGAAGCGCCTCGTACTTGGTGATGTGCTCCTTGTGCTTCGCCTGGCGTCCCTTCGCGCCCGCGTGAATCCACTCAAGCTCCTCCTGCATCTCGCGCCGTCTGACGGAAGCCTGCTTTTCCTCAAGCGCGAGGCGCTTTTCCTTTGCCTCAAGCCACTCGGAGTAGTTCCCCTTGAACGGGTATCCCTCGCCCCTGTCCATTTCGAGAATCCAGCCGGCGACGTTGTCGAGGAAGTAGCGGTCGTGAGTTATTGCGATGATTGTTCCCGGATAATCCTTCAGGTGACGCTCAAGCCACGCGACGGTCTCCGCGTCCAGGTGGTTCGTCGGCTCGTCGAGGAGGAGAATGTCCGGTTTCTGGAGGAGAAGGCGGCACAGCGCGACGCGCCTCCGTTCTCCGCCGGAAAGAACGTCCACAATCTGGTCGGCGGGCGGGCAGCGGAGCGCGTCCATCGCAAGCTCCAGATTCGCGTCGAGGTTCCATGCGTCAGCCGCGTCGAGCTTCTCCTGAATTTCCGCCTGCCGCGCGCAAAGTTTGTCGAAATCAGCGTCGGGGTCTCCGAACGCCTCGTTCACCTTGTCGAATTCCGCGAGCAAATCGGTTATCGGCTTCACGCCCTCGCGGACGATTTCCATGACGGTCTTTCCCGGCTCAAGGTACGGCTCCTGCTCAAGATAGCCCATCGTGTATCCGGGAAGGAGCTTCGTCTCGCCGGTGTAGTCCGTGTCCTTTCCCGCAAAAATCTTGAAGAGCGATGATTTACCCGCGCCGTTCTCGCCGATAACGCCGATTTTCGCTCCGTAGTAATATGAAATCGAGATGTCCTTGAGGACGACCTTCGTCCCGTAAGCCCTCGAAACCCTGTCCATTGTGTAGATGATTTTCTTGTCGTCGAATGTCTTTGCCATGCGGAAAGTATATCGGAAAATCGCGCGAATGCTAATCGACCGGCATTGATGCGATTTTGTGCAATTGCGTTTGCGATTCGTTTACAAATGGGGATGAACAATTTATAGTAAAACTGTTCGGAGATTTCGGTTTCGGAGTTGTTCAGCGGAATTGTGAATCAAGCGGCTTGCGAACTTATCCTATCATTTGGCACATCGTTTACGGCAATCCTCGCGTTTTTCGGCGTTCCATTCTTTTTCGCGTTCCAGCTGAAATCGGGAATATACGGGCGTGCGCGGAAGTTCCTTTTTTTCGGCCATGCCCAATCAGTTCAGGCGGAGTTTTTATGGGAAGAAAACATGTCATTTCTTCGGGCGCGCGTTTGCTTTTCTACTTCGGATTGTCCGTAATCATGGCGTTTGTCGTGCTCATCTTTATTATATTCAGAGCTTTTGAGAGCGATTTTGTCTACGTGACGAACAATGAGCTTATGAACGTCAGCACGGGAATCCAGAACACATTCTCGTATTGGTGCGACGTCCTGAAGGGAAGCGCCTCTGTCGTTGCCGGCCATCCGAGCGTCATAAAAGCGGTTTCGGGCAGGGACGGAACGGGAATGAGCGAATTCCTTTCCGATACGGTCGAGCGGCTCGGGATTGACGCGTTTGCGATTACCGATTCGAATGGAATCGTCATTTCGGAACGGGGGACGCAGTACAGGAAATACTCCGATTTGTCGGAGCTTGTTTCCGTAAAATATGCGCTTGACGGAAAGACGACGCTCAATTACGGAAAATTCGGGGATTTCATTTTTGCGGAGATTTACGCGTCGCCCGTTGTCCTCGACGGGAACATAATCGGAACTGTCGTTTTCGTCTATTCGCTTTCCGGAAAGAAATTCCTTGACATCGTGAAATCGTTCGGCGTCGAATGCACGATTTTCAGCGGGGACACGCGCGTCGCCTCGTCGCTCGCGAACGTCGTCGGAACAACCATCTCCAATCCGCTCATCGAGGAGAAAGTCCTGCAGAACGGCGAGGTTTTCAACGGCCGCGTCGATGTGCGCGGGATAAAATATTATTCGGTTTATTCGCCGATTTGCAATTCCGACAAATCGGTCGTAGGGATGCTTTTTGTGGCGCGCAAGATGAAGACCGTCCAAAGCCTCAACATACGGATGCTCCAGTTCATAATCCCGTTCTGCATCATAATCGCCGTCGTCCTCATCTCGATGCTGATGCGGCTTTCCGCGCTCGACAGGCGCGCGCTCAGGCAGAAGGCGGAGGTTCTGGGGCGGCAGGTGAACTGGGATACGCTGACCGGGGCGAACACTCGGAAATTCGGCACGGACGCGCTTGAGGAAAGTTTCCTCGATTTCCGCCGGGGATTTCCGAGTCCCGCGATAATGATGCTCGACATCGACAACTTCAAGTACGTCAACGACAATTTCGGGCACGAAGCCGGTGACGAGGTTCTCCGGAAAATCGTGGAGACCGTCTACGCGAACTGCCGCTCAAGCGACAGGCTCATCCGGTGGGGCGGCGACGAATTCGTGGGGATTTTTGACGGAATGAAACGCGAGATATGCGTCACGTTCTCGGAAAAAGTCCTGCGCTCCGTTTCCGCGCTTGAATTCAATTTTGACGGAAGAATCCACCACGTCACCGTTTCCATCGGCTTCGCGTATTTCTCGCCCGACGACGCGGGCTACGAGGATGCGCTTTCCCGCGCCGATTCCGCGCTCTACCGCTCAAAAACGAGCGGAAAGAACACGGCGTGTTTCGGCATCTGACCTCCGTCCGCTATATCTTGAGGCGGAAAACTTTTGAGCCGCGTTTTGGGTTCCAGATTTTGCGCCTCGCTTCGGGCAGGGATTCGATTGTGTCGGCGACAAATCCGAGCCGCTCGAACCAGTCCGCCGTCTGCGTCGTAAGGATGAAGACGCTTTGTATGCTCACCGTTTTTGCCTTCTCGATAAGATAAGAAATCATCTTCGGGCCGATTCCGATATGCGCGCACGTCTCGTCGACCGCGACGCCCGCGATTTCCGCCTGCTCCCTTCCGTACATGTGGAGCGCGGCGCATGCCCGTACCGCTCCGTCAAGCTCGTAGACGATGTAGTCGTTGTACGTCGATTCGAGCATTTCCTCGGAGCGGGGAAGAAGGATTTTCTTGATGACGAACGGGCGTATGAGCGAAAGGACGGCGGGAATGTCCTCGCGCCGCATCGCGCGGAATTTGCCGTAGTTCGACGCGTAAATCATCGTTCCCGAGCCGAGGTCGCTGAAAATCTCGCACGGAAGCGTTCCTTCGATTGAGCCGTTGAGAATATGGACGCGCGTGACGCCTGATTTTACGGCGTTTTTCGCGAGCTTCACCATCGAGATGACGCCGTCAAAATACGATGTGTCCTTCCCGATTTTCGATTTGTCCGCCTTTTTGTTCAGCGAGAGGAACGAATCGAGCTCGTCCAAATCCATCGCGGGGACGCATCCTTCAGGCGACAGCCCGATTTCCTCCGGAACCGAAAAGAATTTTCCGGAAATCTCCGCATCTGGAAGCAGATAGAAAAGCTTGTCCGCCTTGAGGAGAACAGCAATCTGCGCGGCAAGCTGGACAGACGAGATGTTGTAGGGCTTTCCGTTGAGGCTCCAGCCGATGCACGGAAAAATCGGGATGAACCCGTTGTCAAGGACAGTCGCGAGCGTTCCGTCGTCGATTTTGTCGATTTCGCCCGCGGAACCGTAATCGACTCCCGAAAGAACGCCCTTGCCGCGCGCCCGAACCCAGTTTCCGATGACTGCCGTCAAATGCTCGCCCGCGAGGCTCGTCATCACGGAATTTGCGGCGTCGAACGCAGCCGTTTTTATGAGCGGCATCGCCTCGGGCGGCGTTATCCGCGAGCCGTTTTTGACCGTCCAGCCGATTCCGTTCTGCCTTAGCGCGTGGTCAATCATCCGTCGCGCGCCGGGAACGATTATCACGCGTAGCCCCGCCTCGTGGATGAGGGAGATGTCGCGGATGTGGTTCGAAAAAAGCTGCGAGTCGATTATCCTGTCGTCGATGTGGATTACGACTGCGGCATTCTTGAATTTCTTTATGTACCTGATTACGTCGCGGATTCGCTCCGCCTTTTCCTGAATCGGATTCTTTGAGATTTCGGTCTGTTCCATGCGAAGATTCTACCACAGCGCGCGGATTGTCGCTCAGCTGCGGTTCTCTTTTGAGAAGACGCAGCCGCAATAATCCTGCCGCCAAAGCCCGAATTCGTCGGAAAGCTGCGTCGAGCGCAGGAATCCGCCTTTTTTCTTGAAGTCGCTCGGAAGAAATTTCGTTTTTGAGGATGGCGATTCCGATTCAAGGTCTCGCCCGATTTTGTTGATTTTCTCGGAATCCTTGTGCGGGCTTATCGAAAGCGTCGTCGTGAAGAAATCGAACCCGTTTTCTGACGCGAAGCCGAACGATTTCCGCATCCTGAATTCGTAGCATCGCCGGCACCGCTCTCCTTTTTCCGGCTCTGTTTTCAGCTCCGGCTCCGCCCGAACGTTCGTCGCGCTGAAATAGTCCTCGGGGTTGTATGAATCGACGACGAGTTTCACGCCGTTTTTCACGGAATCGGGAAAAACCGCGATGAATTTCCTCAGCTCGTCGAGCCGCCGCTCGTATTCGGCTTGCGGATGTATGTTCGGGTTGTAATAGTAAATCGTGATGTCGAAGGTGCGCGCGAGCCGCTCTATGACCGCCGACGAGCAGGGACCGCAGCACGCGTGGAGAAGAAGCGTCGGTTTTTTTCCGTCATTCGGAAGGTTTGCTATGACGTCCTCCATCTCAAGCTGGTAATTTCGTTTCATGATGATACTGTAGCGCAAAACGAACAAAGGCGCACGGTTGTTCCGTACGCCCTTGTTGCTGCTCAAAAAACGCGCCAATCAGTTTTCGCTTTTCCAGAAATCAAGCTCCGATTCGTCAAGCGCGATGTTCTTGGCGAGGAAGACGGGAGTTTCGCTGCTGCCTTTCTTTTTGAGTTCCTTGCGCTGCTTCGTGTAATCGTTGAGCGCGTCGATTGCGACTTTTCCGAGAATCACGCAGACGGGGAGGTTGATGAACGTCATTCCGCCCATGAGGATGTCGGCGACAGCCCACGCCGCGTCCATCGGGATGACCGCACCGACGAAGACGATTGCGGCGCAGAGCGCGTGGAAAATCCGCATGAACACTTTTGACGGCTCCCTTTTCTTGTTCAGATAAATCAGCGCGTTGTCAACGTAATAGAGGTTTCCGATAAGCGTGGTGAACGCGAAGAGAACCATCGCGACCGTTATGTACACGGCGCCCGCTGAGCCGAAAACGGTGGAAATCGCGTTCTGGACGTACGGCGCGCCGGAAACTGCCTCGCTGCGCTCGACTCCGCTCGCAAGGCACATGAGAGCCGTCGCGGTGCAGAGAATGAGCGTGTCGATGTAGACCGAAAGCATCTGCACGAGTCCCTGGCTTACCGGATGCGAAACTTTCGCGCTTGCCGATGCGTTCGGTGCGGAGCCGACGCCCGCCTCGTTCGAGTAAAGCCCGCGTTTGATTCCGTAGACGAGGCATGAGCCTGCAACGCCCGACGCAATCGAGCGGAAGTTGAACGCGTCGCTGAAAATCATCGCGAACATCGCAGGAACCGTTTTTATGTGGAACGCGATTATAACGAGCGATACGAGAACGTACGAGATTCCCATCACAGGAACGATGACGCCGGTGAATTTGACGATTCTCTTTCCGCCGCCAAGAACGCAGTAGCCTACGAGAATCGCGAGGAAAATGCCGATTACTAACGGAGTCGTGCCCTTGTCATAGAAAGAATACGCCTCGAATGTCGACTGGAGATTGTAGGAAGCTAGCATGTTGAATCCGACCGCATACGTCACAATCAGGAACACGCAGAAGACGACGGAAAGCCACGGCGCATGGAGCGCTTTCTCGATGTAGTATGCGGGACCTCCGAAGCACGAGCCGTCCTTGCTCTTCCTTTTGTAAATTTGCGCGAGCGTGCTTTCCACAAATGCCGATGAAGTCGCGATAATGCACATGACCCACATCCAGAACACGGCTCCCGCGCCTCCAAGGCAAATCGCCGTCGAAACGCCCACGATATTTCCCGTTCCGACCCTTGATGCCGTCGAGACGAGCATTGCCTGCAGCGACGAGACGTGGTTCTTGTCGTCAGGTTTCTCGCGTATTACGTTCAGCGCCTCCCCAAAAAGGCGAATCTGCACGCCCTTCGTCCGCAGCGTGAAATACAAACCTGCCACCGCCATCACGATGATAAGAACGGGGTAATACATTACGCTGTCGATGTTGTTCAGAACTTCCACAATGTTGTTCACTTTTCTCTCCTTCGTTTGCCCTGTTTTTATTGATAAGCGATTCTACCATTTTATGGCGTCCTTTGTCTGACACGGGTGACAACCAGTGGGCGGAGAAGGGGCGAAAAAGCCCGCCTCAGTTGAAGTGAAGTTTGAAGTGCACTTCATTGGGGGCGGGCTTGTTTGTGGCTTTGACTAAAGTGACTAAACCTTCTTTATTGAGCTTGTCATACAGAACGCCTTTCGCCTGCGGCAAGCTACTTTTTAGAAGCTAATTCCGCTTTTAGTTTTGCAATTTCGGCCTCCTTCTCAGCAATTTCATTATTTTTCTTTGTCATCCACTGCTGATGGGCTGCTGCAGAAACTGAATTGTCAAGCTGGTCTTCGAGCTCTTCAATTTTATTATTCTTCTTTGTCATCCACTGCTTGTGAGCAGAGTCGGAAATTCCTTCTTGGGTGACGGTCGTGCTTGACGTGTTTGTCGTAATTGTTGTTGTCTTGCCCATTTTATTCACCTCCACTATTTTCTTTTGCTTGTCCCTCTGATTGATATCACAGTTTCAGAATGTGTATCTTGAATCGTAGTTTTTCCAGGCTCGAAGGTTTCTGTGTGAGTGTCAGTTACACTTGCAGCTTCAACAGAACCTGAATCCTTTTGACTGTATGCAGGCGAGGAGTTCCCTCTCTTTGCAACTTCATTTTTAGCCATAACAAAATCCTCCATGTTAAAAAAAACATCTTTAAGGCGGATTTTTTTGTTAAAGTTTCTTTAATCCGCCTAAAAAGTTACTTCGATTATCATCTAAAAGGCGGATTCTGTCAAATTTTTTCTATAAAACATCTTTTGAATGGTACAAAAATAAAATGCCTGATTTTACATTTTCAAAATGAGCATAAGGGAAATTTTCAGGCAGAATCTACGATATTACAGAAAGAAAAGCGGACTCACACAGGAGTCTCTTTCGGAAAAAATTGGTCTCAATCCAAAATACATCACGAACATTGAAGCTCAGTCAAAATTTCCGTCGGCGGAAACGATTGACGCCATCGCTGAGGCATTGGGCATAAATCCGTCCCAACTGTTCATCGAGCAAGGCTGCCCTGTAAATGTCGTCCAGTTTGACAAGAACGCATTCACGGAGAATCTGGTCTGCGGAATTTCCCAAGAGATAAAGAACGAAGTGATTAAATATCTTGAAAAAAATCTGTGATGGCGTTATTGGAGGAAATGAAAAGGCACGTCAATTAGGCATTTCTCAACAACGCTCAAAAAAAGCCCCGCGCCAATCGCAGAGCTTTCCATTGTTCCATTTACTTTCGGTCGCAAGACCTCCATTCGGCGGCCTGCTGTCAAGGAATGTGGTTGTTAATGAGGTTTCGTTCCGATGAGCGAAGCCTCATTTTTTTTGCAGTTCCTTTCAGGCTCTCAGCTGCCGGGCCGCTTCGACAAGGTTTTCAAGCGATTTTTCCGTTTCCTCGTTTCCGCGGGTTTTCAGGCCGCAGTCGGGATTCACCCACAACTTTTTCTTCGAGACTTTGAGGAGCATTTTTTCGAGCGCGGTTTTGATTTCCTCCACGGACGGGACGCGCGCCGAGTGGATGTCGTACACGCCGGGACCGACTTCCGTCCTGAAATGTGCGTCTTTGAGCGCGTCAAGAATCTTCAAGTCGGCGCGGCTCGCCTCGAACGTGATGACGTCCGCGTCCATATCGTCGATTTCGCGGATGATGTCGTTGAACTCGCTGTAGCACATGTGCGTGTGAATCTGCGTCTCAGCCTTCACCTTCGCGTGGACGAGGCGGAATGCGGGAATCGCCCAGTCGAGGTATTCCTTGTGCCAGTCGGCTTTTCTGAGCGGAAGCTTTTCGCGCAGCGCCGCCTCGTCAATCTGGATTATTTTGATTCCGTTCTTCTCCAAATCGAGGACTTCATCGCGGATTGCGAGCGCAATCTGCTGCGCCTGCTCCTTCAGACTGATGTCGTCGCGCGGAAAAGACCAGTTCAGAATCGTCACGGGGCCGGTGAGCATTCCCTTCACGATTTTTTTCGTCTGCTTCTGCGCGAAAACCGACCATTCGACCGTCATCTGCCCTTTCCGGCTCACGTCGCTCCAAATAATCGGCGGCTTGACGCACCGTGTTCCGTAGCTTTGAACCCATGCGTTCTGCGTGAAAATGTATCCGTAAAGCTGGCTTCCGAAATACTCGACCATGTCGTTCCGCTCGAATTCCCCGTGGACGAGGACGTCGAGCCCGATTCTTTCCTGCAGTTTTATGCACTCGGCGATTTTTTCCCGGTTGAACGCGACGTACTGCTCCTTCGTGATTGTCCCTTTTTTGTACGCGGCGCGGTTCGCGCGGACGTCCGCCGTCTGCGGAAAAGAGCCGATTGTCGTCGTGGGAAAGAGCGGAAGGCTGAAGACGCCGCGCTGGATTTTTTCCCGCTCGGAAAAATCAGGCTTCCGGACAAAATCGTCTTCCGTCAGTTCGGAAAGCGCTTTCTGCACGCTCATGTTTTTGAACACACGCTCGCTTTCAAAAAGCTTTTTGTTTTCGGAAAGCGCCTTCTCGTCGCCCGAAGAAAGTTCCGCCAGCTCGGAAAGTTTTTCCTCCGCGAACGCGAAATGCTTCTTGATGTCGCCGCTGATTTTTTCCTCCTCCTGCGTCGTGTACGGAACGTGGAGCAGCGAGCACGATGTCGAAAGCACGATGTTTTCTTCCGGAACAAAATTCTTGATTTGCGAGAGAAGCGTATTTTTCTTTGCGTAATCGCTTCTCCAGATGTTCTTCCCGTTCACGATTCCAGCAAAAAGAAGCGCATCGTTCGGGAAGCCGGATTCCAAAAGCGAAAGCGATTCCTTGCCCTCGACAAAATCAAGCCCGATTGCGTCGAATCCGAGCGCGCAGATTTCCTTGTACACGTCGCGCACGTCGCCGAAATACGTCTGGAGCGCGATTTTGATTTTCGTCTTCGCGCGGATTTTTTGAATCAGGCTTTTATATATAGAAAGAAAAAGCGCTTTTTGCGAATCCGAGACGTCGAGGACGAGGGCGGGTTCCGAAAAACGTATCCATTCCGCCCCCGCTTTTGAAAGGGATTCGGCAAGCGAGGAAAGCGCGTCGGCACATCCGGCGGCAAAATCCTCCGCGGCCTTTTTTCCGGTAAAAGTCGCGAGGCGCAGGAACGTGTACGCGCCGATGATGTCGGGAACCGTCTGGATTCCGAGAGACCGTGCCTCGCTGAATTCGGAAAGCACCTTGTTGTTCTGCGAAAGCGAAATCTTCGTGTCGTCGGAAATCTCCGGCACAATGTAATGGTAGTTCGTGTTGAACCATTTTTTCATCGGAAGCGCCTTCACGTCGCCCGCTGCGCCTTGATATCCATGGGAAGCCGCAAAAAATGTTTCGAGCGGGGAAAGAGAAAGGGACGCATACCGTTCGGGAACGGCGCCCAAAAGAAAAGCCGTGTCGAGCATGTTGTCGTAAAAAGAAAAATCATTCGACGGGATAAACGAAATGCCGCATTCCGCCTGCTTTTTCCAGCCGTAAGAGCGGAGCTCCTTTGCCGTTTTTTCAAGTTCCTCCGCCGTTATTTCCCCTTTGAAGAATTTCTCCGCCGCAAATTTCAGCTCGCGTTTTTTTCCGATTCGCGGAAACCCAATAACCGATGTTCTTGTCGCCATAAAATCCGATTCCTTTTCTGTTTGATTTTTTGAAGTATACGTTTTTGCGCCGACAGCGAAAAATACTATTTTCAATCAGTTGACGATAGAATTTGACTATGGAGAAAAATTGGCGAAAGTAGATTTTTTGAATGAGTTAAAGTATATTTTTTTTCATGGCTATTGCACATCCATTCGTAAAATGGGTTGGTGGAAAAACTCAGCTTTTGGAAAAAATCCGAGAAAAATATCCCTCAAAAATTGAAAAGTATTGCGAACCGTTCGTCGGCGGTGGAGCTGTGCTTTTTGATGTTTTGAGCAAATTTCAGCCCAAAGAAATATTGATAAACGATATAAACAAAGAGCTCATAAACACCTATTCCCAAGTAAAAAGCAATTGCGAGAAACTGATAACCGTGCTTTCAGACTTGCAGGAGCGGTACAAAAAACAGACTTTGGAACAGAACAGGCTTTTCTTTTATGAGAAGCGCGAACGATTCAATGCGATAAAAGTAGAACTGAACGAAACTGAAAACATAGAAAAAGCGGCATTGTTCATTTTCTTGAACAAGACATGCTTCAACGGACTTTACCGCGTAAATACAAAAGGTCTTTTCAACGTTCCGTTCAACAGCGCGAAAAATCCGCTTTTGTGCGATGTGGACAATCTGCGTGAGTGCTCGAAAATATTGAAAAACGTAGAAATGAAAGCCGGAAGCTACACACAATGCAAAGACTTTATCGGCAAAAATACGTTTGTTTACATAGACCCGCCTTACAGACCGTTGTCGGAAACGTCGTCTTTCACGTCATATTCTGTAAACGGTTTTTCGGACAAAGAGCAGATTGAGCTGAAGGATTTTATTGAAGAGATTTCAAAAAAAGGCGCGTTTGTCCTAGCAAGCAATTCCGACCCGAAAAATGCAGACTCGAACGATGAATTTTTTGACATGTTGTACTCAAACTTTGAAATAAAAAGGGTTTTCGCATCGCGAATGGTAAATTCAAATGCAAAAAAGCGCGGCGCAATCAGCGAGCTTCTGATCAGCAATCTGGCAACAGTGTTTTGAGGAGAAAATTATGAAACGCGATTTCACAAAGTGGCTTTCGACTTTTCGTGACAGCATAGCGACTTATTCTTATTATGTAGATTTTGGGAAAGTTTACGGGAATGTCGAAAGCATAAAAATCGAACTTAATATCTTGAATTCATTGATTGGCTCGAAGAATATCAAATCCGATTTTGAAAAAATCCTCAAAAAATACCCGGAAACATTGAAGTGCATTCCGATTTTGCTCGCGGTGAGAAATCCCGAAATCGCCGTTTCCGATGAAAACGGAAGCTGCCTTTTCGATTTTGCGACGCAGACTCACACAATCGAAAGATATTCTGAGTTCATGGAAAAATCCGGTTTGTTCGATTTGCTCCAAAAACATCTGATTGCGAATCTTTTTGATTATGTGACAGGAATCGAAACGGGGCTTGATTCAAATGGCCGCAAAAACAGGGGCGGGCATCTGATGGAGGATTTGGTCGAAAGCTACATAAAAAAAGCGGGTTTTGAAAAAGACAAAACGTATTTCAAGGAAATGTACATTCACGAAATCTCAAAAAAATGGAATATCGATTTGTCGGCAATATCAAATCAGGGAAAAATGGAAAAGCGATTTGATTATGTCGTAAAAACCGAAAATCAGATTTATGTGATTGAAACGAACTTTTACGGAAGCGGCGGCTCAAAACTCAACGAGACATCTCGAAGCTACAAAACGCTTTCAGGCGAAATCGACACGATTGACGGCGTGACTTTTGTGTGGTTCACGGACGGAAACGGTTGGAGAAGCGCACGCCACAATCTTGAAGAAACATTTGACGTGATGGAACACATCTACTGCATAAAGGACATGGAAGACGGAATTATGAGCGTGATTTTCAGGTAGGGGAAAACGTATGTCAAAAAACTTGTTCAATCATAACGTGCAGTTGATTCCGCTGAACATTTCAAACTCAACGCAAGATACGTTTCGAATGGAGCTTATGAATATTCCGTATTTGCTTTATGAAGTTGAAGTTTTGTCGACCGGCGAGAAAATTGTAATCAACAAACCCGGCGGAAAACGGAATTTTGGGCGGCTCGCTAAAAATGACTTCATGGTGTTCATTTATTCTCCAACTGACGAAGGCTTGTGGCTTATTTCGCATGATGAAATCAAGGATGATTTGCGATGCAAATATCAGCAGAACAAAACTGAAACGGAAAAAATTATTTACGGTTTGTTGGATGTCTGCAATGGAATGGAGCCGGAAGCGGTTATTAAAAACAGGCAGTTGGTGAATATCGGCGGTTTGGAAACTGAAAAAATATTAAAAGTGTATAAATGGATTTGGGGACAAGAGGATTGTAATTATCCGAACGGAGAGGGGAGATGGCTTTCTATGAACGGAATTCTCGCTGAATTCAATTTGAAAAATTAATATTCCCCTATGACCCTCCAGCAATTGAAATATGCCGTCGCGGTGGCGGATTGCCGAAACATAACGGAAGCATCTCGAAAAGTGTTCGTGTCGCAGCCGAGCCTGACGGCGGCAATCCGCGAGCTTGAGGCAGAGATGGGCATCGTGATTTTCTCGCGCTCCAACAAGGGCGTTACGGTGACGAACGAGGGCGACGAATTTTTGTCGTACGCGCGGCAGGTTCTGGAGCAGGCGGCACTTCTCGAGGACAGGTTCAAGGGGGGCGGGGGAGGAAATTCGATTTTTTCCGTGAGCTGCCAGCATTATTCGTTCGCGGTGAACGCGTTCGTCGATGTGATAAAGAAATTCGGCGGCGCGGAATACGATTTTACGCTCCGCGAGACGCAGACTCACGAAATCATCGAGGATGTGGCGCATCTGAAAAGCGAAATCGGCGTGCTGTACATGTCGAAAAGGAACGGGGACGTCATCTCGAAGCTCATCAAAAAGAACAATTTGCAGTTCGAGCCGCTTTTTTCGGCGCCGCTCCACGTTTTCATCTCCAAAAAAAATCCGCTCGCGTCAAAAAACGAGATTTCGCTTTCCGACCTCGCGCCGTTTCCGTACCTGACGTACGAGCAGGGCGATTTCAACTCGTTCTATTTTGCCGAGGAGCCGCTCACGGAAATCGATTTCGAGTGCACGAAGAATATAAAAGTGCGCGACAGGGCGACGCTTTTCAATCTGCTCATCGGGCTTGACGGCTACACGATTTGCTCGGGCATCATAAGCCACGAGCTGAACGGAAAAGAAATCATCGCCCGCCCGCTTTCCGTGAATGACAGCATGACGGTCGGAATCCTCACGCGGAAAAATATCGCGTTGTCGCGCTATGCGGAATTCTACATCGAATCAATCAGAAAGCACACGGGAAACGAGATTCATTGAAATAATGGACGAATCCGGATTCGGAACCTAAAATAGAAGCGATGCCGAAATGCGATTCCGTGCGGGCGGTCCGGCATGACGAATTTTTATGCGTTTTGGGGGAGTGAAAATGGACGAATCCGGGAAAAACGAGTTGCTGAAAAAGCGTATCATCGAAGAGGCCGAAAAAGACGGATGCGTGGTGGTGTGCGCGTTCGATGACGACGAAACCCACAAAAAACGCCGCAATACGAAGCGCTCGCTCATTTTGGAAAGCATCATCCTCGAAAACGAACTTCGGTATTGCCGTTTTTCGGAGCGGAAGTCGAAAATAGAGACTGCCGAATACTTTGCCGTGTTCGGAAATCCCGAAAAAACGCGGGAAATCATCGAAAAGGAGCAGGATGCGTTCCGCGCCCTGCATTTTTATGACGACATACCGCCCGTCCTTGAGGGAAAACTGTTTTATCATCCCGCAACCGACAAGGAGTGCGCCGACTTCGACAAGCGGCACGAGCTTCATTTGGGCGAGGAGCACCTCGATTTGCGTCCGTATGTCGTCGGTCCGTGGGTGTACGATTCGAAATCAAGAATATACCGCTCGGGGCAGTATCTTTGCTCGCTACGTTTTCCGACCGAGAACAGTCCCGACTATGTTGCGTCAATCGGCACGGTCATCCCCATCGGCGTTCTGATAAAGAAAATCACCGCAAAAACGCTGGAGGAGGTGTTCGACGGAATGAAAAAATGGAAAAAGTGATTTTCCTGCTGATTTTCGTTTTGAGTTTCGTGAGCTGCCATGCGGTGGAGGACATCGATTCCGTCCTGAAAAAAATGCGCGAAACGAACTGCTACATGGGTTCTGCGGTCTCTGATGCCGGGGAAACGCCCGGGCAATACAAGCTTTACGAAATCGTGCGGGATTCCGCGACGACAGGGCAGCTTGAAAAACTGCTCTCCGACAAAAACGGCGTCATCCGCGCATACGCGATTCAGGCACTTGTCGAGCGCGATGAAAAAGCGGACTACGACAAAATTGCGCTCGATTCTCTTTCAGACACGGAGAAAATCGAAGCGATGTTCGGCTGCATTGTCTCAAACGAAATGGTCGGCGACATTTTCCTCGAAATGCTCAAAGGACGAATCTCCAAGAAAACGCAGGACGAAATCGACAGAAGGCTTTTGAAAAGCAAATCGCCGCTCATTCACACGCTCGAAGTTTTGCACGGAGACAAAAAATCCGCGGAGCTCTACGAACTGACGAGAAAGTGGGCGTTGGACGGAAACGACAACGCTGTTTTCGCGCTCGCAAAGTACCAGAAAAAAGAAGACTACGAGCTTATTCTTTCGCTCAAGGACAAAAAGGAAAAATTCCTGTTTTTCAAAGCGTGCCCGTACATTCTGAACGATTCGCTCAAACCGTTTTTTTCCGAGTACATGGACTCGATTCTGCCGTCAAACTATTATGGCGCGGAATGGCGCTCTTTTTACAAATCGCTTGCGATGTTCAAGGACGATTTTTCGAAAAGAGAATTGCGGAAAGTGTTCTCGTCGCGGACGAACAAGAACATCCGAAAATACCATCTTGCGTTTATCGCGGACGCGCTCTGCCCCTGCGACGACGGGTTCTACGACGATATTCTGTTCGAGATGTGGGAAAAATACGACGCCGTGAACCTGGACATTGCGGAAAACCTTTATGGACGCGACAAAAATCGCGCGCTTTCCTGCATGGTTTCGACGCTGAACAACGCGGACGAATATTTCAACAAGACCGACACGCTTTCATTCAGCATAGAAACGCTTTTGGACGAAAAATACGACATTCGGAAAATCTTCATCAAAAAGCTGCCGGGCCTTTCCATCAGCGTTTTTGACGAATTCTTCAAGCAAATCCGCCGCTTTGCCGACGATGACGTGGACGCCGCGCTTTTGAATCGGCTGAAAACCGAGCAGAACGGCTACGTCGCCCTTCCGATTTACGACTATCTGCTTTCAAAGAAAAATCCGCTTGTCACCGGGCATGTCCTGAAAATCTACGAGAAAAACAAGCCGCTCTACAAGGATTGGGTAGAACAAGGCGCTCGAAAAACGCTCGAAAAGTGGGGCGCGCTGTAATATGGCGATGATGGCGCTCGTCAAAAACGCGACGAACATTCCGAAGCGTTCTCGAAATACAAAAGGCTGAAAAAGCCGATTTCGTAGAAACAGACGAAGAGACGAAAATCGACAAACACTTCCGGCTACATCCTCGCCACTTTGGTAGCAGCGGGGTGTGCTACGCTTCTGTTCCTGACGGGCGGGGGAACGCCCCCAGGAACAAAAAGCGCATAGACGAAATTGCGGAATCGTTCAGCGCACAATGCGAATCATGTCGCGGCTTATGTCGGAGATTTTCAGCGCGCCTGTCATCGACATCGTGTCCTCAAGCTCGGATTTCAGCTTTTCGACGTAGACTTTCACGCCCTCTTCTCCGCCGCCGAAGACCGCAGTGACGAACGGACGCGCGATTATCACGGCGTTTGCTCCGAGCGCGAGCGCCCTGAAAATGTCGGTTCCGCTTCTGATTCCGCCGTCAACGATGATTTTCATGCGTCCGCCGACCGCGCTGACGATTTCGGGGAGAACTTCAGCGGTCGCAGGGCAGCCGTCGAGCACGCGCCCGCCGTGGTTCGACACGACGATTGCGCTCGCTCCTGCCTCAAGCGCCTTTTCCGCACCACGCGCTGTCATTATTCCCTTGATGATGAACGGGACGCCCGCCGCCTTCACGATTTCGGAAAGCTCCTCGACGGATTTGCTTCCCGCAGGCGGATTCCTGTTCTTCAAAAACGGAAGCCCCGCACCGTCGATGTCCATCGCCATCGCAAACGGTTTTCCCTGACGGGCAAGCTCCATCTTTTCCTTTATCGTCTCTGAATCCCACGGCTTGATTGTCGGAATTCCGATTCCGTCGTTCGCCGCAATAGACTTTGCCGCGCCTTCCATGACCTTGATGTTCACGCCGTCGCCCGTGAAACCCGCGATTCCGTTTTTGGCGCATGCGGTGAGCAGCGTATGGTTGTACGACAAATCGTCGAATTTTTCCCCGTAGTGAAAATTGACGCTCCCGACAGGACCTGCAAAGACCGGAAGCGCGAAATGTTTCCCCAAAAACTCAACGGAAGTATCGACTGCGCCGTTTTTGTAAATCGTGTCCATGTTCACGAATATGTTCTGCCACGCGTTGAAATTCCTCGTCGCGACAGTCCCGCTTCCCTTCGCGCCCGGTCCCGGAATCGCATTCTTGCACGCAATTCCGTTGCAGACCGGACACGCCTTGCATTTGTCGCCGATGCACTTCCTCGCTTCCTCAAGCACTTCCGAATATGTCATTTTGTACCTCCGAACAAAAAAATCGCTCCATTCGATTGGAGCGATTCTACTATTTTTGAAGAGCTTCGAGAAACACTTCGGCTTTGGAATTTTTCAGCACCATAGCCGAAACTCGCGTGTCATAAACAGCGTCCTGCCCTCTGTTTTCAAGAATCTGCGTTTCAATGCCAAGGCTCTTTATGTATGGCGGCAGAGCATGATGTCGTTCTCGCCGCTATCGACCGCTTCCGAAGAAATGCTGCGATTTTCATGGAGATTCCAGATAAAATGAGAAATGCCTTTTTTTGCATTAACCGTTTCGTTGATGATTCAGGCAAATTTTGATATTCTCCTCTTACTGCCACCGGGTAGGAATGCTTTGGGCATTCAGTCTCATCGTTAGGTCTTAGAAGATGGACAAGAAACCTTGAAAAGGAGTTGTCCATGTTTTCATACATCTGGCCAATTTTATTAATCGTTACAGCAAACACCGTTTATCAAATTTGTGCAAAAGGCATTCCTCAGGCAATGAACACGTACGTCTCGATGACTGTTACTTATGCCGTAGCATCGGTTTTCTCTTTCGTTATGTTCCTCATTACATCACAAGGACATCCAAACTTCAAAGACTTCACAATGACAAACTGGGCAACAATAATTCTTGGAATTGTCATTACAGGACTTGAAGTAGGATTTATCTGCGCCTATAAAGCTGGCTGGAAAGTAAATACGCTTGCACTTGTAGCAAGCACAGTGCTTGCGGCAGTCCTGATTTTCGTTGGATTCTTTTTATACAAAGAACAGCTGAGCGTTTCGAAAATTGCAGGAATTCTAATTTGTCTCGCAGGACTTTATTTTATCAACAAGTAGCAGGCACATATCCGGCAAGCTGCGAATGAGTCGTATCTGATTTCTAAAAGATTGTCGCTTTTATCGCCCCCTTCGGGCACGCCGCCTTGCATTCTCCGCATCTAATGCAGTCCATCGAGTTCGGATTTTCGTACACGGGAATGTCGAGCTTGCAGACTTTTTGGCACGCGCCGCATTTCGTGCATTTTGTTGTGTCGATTTTGAAGCGGCAGAACGAGATTTTGTTGAAGAACCCGTAAACCGCGCCGAGCGGGCAGGCGTACCGGCAGAACGGGCGGTATATTACAATAGAAGAAAGAATCGTAATTGAAAGAATCGCGATTTTCCATTTGAAGATAAAACCGGCAGCACTGCGCATCGCGTTGTTCAGAAGCACGAGCGGGATTCCGCCCTCAAGCGTTCCGACAGGGCAAATCCACTTGCAGAACCACGGCTCGCCCAATCCCGTAATGTCAATCACGAACATCGGAAGCAGAATGACGAACACGCCGAGGAACACGAAACGAAGATGGCGCAAACCTTTTTCTCCCGGAAGGCGACGGATTTTTTTGATGAAGGGAATCTTGAAAAGCAAATCCTGAATCAGCCCGAACGGACAGAGAAAGCCGCACACGAATCGGCCGAGAAACGTCCCGAAAATCACGAGAAGCCCCACAACGTACAGCGAGACGCGGTACTCGCGGGCGTTGAGAGTTGCCTGCAAGGAGCCTATAGGACACGCGCCGAGCGCACCCGGGCAGGAATAGCAGTTCATTCCGGGAACGCAAAGGAATTTCGAGTCGCCCTCAAAGATTTTTCCGTTCGCAAAGCCTTTTATGTAGCCGTTCGAGAGCGCGGCAAACGCGGCTTGGACAAAAAGACGGATTCGACTGTGTTTTTTTAATTTTGATTCTGCCATTCGATATTTTCCATTTGTTGTCACACGGATTTTGGGATTTCTGACGAAACCCAGGTACGAAGAATTATCCGATTCCGATGCATTCCATGCAGATTCGGGTCGCCTTGTTTAGGACGGTCTCCGCTTCTCCGCGGAAGATTCCTGCAATCACAAGGACGATTCCGAGACAGAGAGACACAATTGAAATGATTTTTCGTTTTTTTCCGGTCATTTTTTGTTGTTCTCTTTTTATTGTCGCACGGATTCGGTTTTGCTAACGCAAGAAAAATCGTTGTTTTTTTCGAATCCGTGTGGCAATTTCATTTTTTCAAAATCTCGTCGATGAGCTTCTGCCAGTCTTTCTGGCTTCTTGCGCCGAGATGCGCCTCGCCGATTTGCGTTCCGTTTGAGTCAACGAAAATCGTCGTGGGAACGGCCTGCACGTCTTTGAGAACGCCCGAAAACATTTCTTTCGACGGAATTATGTGCGTGTAGTTCGCGCCCGTCTGCTTGATGATTGCCTCGCCGCTTTTTTTCACGCGCGAATCGACGTTTCCTTTTCGGTCAAGGATGTCGATTACGATTCCGACAACTTCAACGCCGTTCGCCTTGTTCGCCTCGCTGAGCTTTGCGAGGTCGGGCATTTCGCGGATGCACGGTCCGCAGAACGTTCCCCAGATGTTCAGCATGGTCACTTTGTTTTTGGCAAAAATCTCGCTTGTGACTGGGGCGCCGTTCAAGTCTGTTGCGCTGAACGAAATTTTGTCGCCCGATTCTTGCGCAAATGAAAGTGTCGTAACTGCGAGCAATGCGATTATCGCAAAAATCTTTTTCATTTTGGTTCTCCTTGCATTTCGATGCGTTTCGTGTTTTCCGCATAAAAATGCGACATTGTTCTAGCACAGAATTGTTATTATTTTCTGTGATTTTGTCACTTTTTCTTCGGAGTTACGGGCTTTTTCGGTTGTTTTTTGCTTTGTTTGTCGAGGCCGCTTTTTTGCCTTCCTCAGTGTTAAAATTCGCTTTCAGATAGAAATTTTCAATCGGCTGGTAACCCAAAGGAGCGACAAGCTCGTTCCAGTTCTCAGGAAGCTTGATTTCCGTTGTGACGAATCCGCCGCCGGGCATGACCTGCACTTTGTTACGGTTTGCGTCTCCTGTAACGAGGAAGGCCGTGTCGCCTTTGTTCATGGTTGCGATTGTCATAATTTCGTCTTCGGCAACAATCGGCTTTAGCCATTCGGGCGTGGGCGTGAGTTTTGCCTGCTCCGCCTCGTCTTTTGCAAGCATTTCGTAATGCTCGTCAAAGCTCCGCCGTTATTCTTGCTGAAAGATTGTCGAAGCAACGGAAAACAGATGCCAAAAGGCGAGATAATCCGAAAGATGAAGACCGTCGAATTCAGGCTGCCGGAAATGAGGATTTCAACTGCTGCCATGAAAAATTGTTCACGCTTTCCATTCCAGCCGCATTTTGAGAAAGTCCTTCATATCTTTGTAAAAATCCATTGGCGGCGGCGTGATGCCGATTTGCTTGAGGGCTTCCTGAACCAGCGGATTTTTGTAGCAGCAGACGGCACTTGATGAAGCATAAAAAAGCACGTCCAGCTGAATTTTGTAGGCAACTTCCTGACTTGCGGAGAGCATTTTTGAAAGTCTATCGCGGAAAGCGTAGGCAAGCTCATAATATTTTTTCTTAAAGGCGGCAAGCCGTTCCACCGTAACATTCGTTTCTATTACCGGGTTAAGGTAAGAAACATAACGCATATAATCCTGATTGGCATTTAAGATTCCTGCCCAGACTTCTGAAATCACTTCAATAGAAAAATTATTGTCTTCTGGAAAAGCCGAAAGCAGAGAGCCGTAATAGGCAGTCATTTTTTCAGCAGCGATTTCCAAAAAGATTTCTTCTTTAGTTGTAACGTATTTGTAAAGGTTTGCCCGTGACCAGCCCAGTTTTTCTGCAATTGTGGTAAGCGTAATTTCGGTGTAAGGGGCGTTTTGAAAAAGTTCTGCCGTTGCCTCTTTGATTTGAGAAAGTCGCTCTTCTTTGTGTTCGTCGCTTCGTGCGCGGATATAATTTGGCATAAAAGCAGAATAGCACAGCGGCGGGATTTATGCAATAAGCAACTTTTTGTCACTAAAATAAGATTTTAGTATTGACAAGTCACAAAAGATGGCATACATTTTAGTTAAGTGACATTATGTTACTAAAACGCGTTAGCGAAGTGCGCAAAGCCCGACGGCGAGAGCAAAGCGAACGCCGAACGCCCTGAAAAATATGGAGAAAACAATGAAAAAAATTATTTCGATTTTTGCTCTGCTGGGCTTCTTTACCATGACAGCCTGTGCAGGCGGGAATAATAAATCATCAACAGAAAAAGGAGAAGCCACAATGAAAATCCAGATTGAAATCACAAGCGAAAGCGAAAATCATACGCTCACGGCAACGCTTGAAAACAATTCTTCGGCTGTGGCGTTTTACGAGCTTTTGCAAAAAGGGCCTGTAACGATTTCAATGCACGATTACGGCAATTTTGAGAAAGTCGGCTCTCTCGGAAAAACGCTTCCTCGAAACGACACTCAAATTACAACGAGCGCGGGCGACATTATTCTGTATCAGGGGAATCAGATTACGATTTACTACGACAAAAACAGCTGGAACTTCACACGGCTTGGGCGGGTCGACGGCAAAACACAGGCCGAGCTCAAAAAGATTCTGGGCAAAGGCAATGTGACTACTGTCTTTTCTGTAATGGAATAGAAGGAAATGCTTTTGAAAAAACTATTTCTGATTTTTGCGGTATTGCTTATGACAGACTTAATAGCAGCAAAAGAAAACCGAACTGTAAAACTAAACTCTGGATATGAGATGCCTACACTCGGTTTGGGCACATGGACGCTTACAGGCGCGACCTGCGAAAACGCCGTTTATGCTGCGCTCAAATCCGGCTACCGTTTAATTGATACTGCAAAATATTATGGCAACGAGGCCGAAGTTGGAAATGCAATCCGACGTGCTATAAAAGAAGGAATCTGCAAGCGGGAAGAAATCTTTGTTACCACAAAACTCGTTCCGTGGAGCAATTCTCCAGACAAGGATATTGACGACTCTTTCCACTACCCTTTTTGTTGTTTAATTCCTTGATATGATGCTCATGTACGGTAAAGTATCACAAGAAAATTATGTCGAATTGACAGCCGTCTCCGCTATACCGAATAAGGAAATAAAGAGTCCT